>Ga0308157_10000038_pt1 | contig 578654 bp, 503 predicted proteins | sample PhyBR1_FD_201035 | JGI IMG/M metagenome (GOLD analysis project Ga0308157, IMG submission 201035) | Phyllosphere microbial communities from UC Gill Tract Community Farm, Albany, California, United States - DLSLB.R1 | ecosystem: Host-associated > Plants > Phyllosphere > Unclassified | place... | reverse complement strand
CCAGAGCCAGAGCCAGAGCCAGAGCCAGAGCCAGAGCCAGAGCCAGAGCCAGAGCCAGAGCCAGAGCCAGAGCCAGAGCCAGAGCCAGAGCCAGAGCCAGAGCCAGAGCCAGAGCCAGAGCCAGAGCCAGAGCGCAAGCAGGGTTACGAACTGCCTGTGCCGCCTGAAGAGGTGGATGAAGCGTGGCTGGATCAGCCGACAGAGGTAGCAGCGCCTTCTTACGCAGACTCCATCGCACAGCGCATGCACAGCGTGCGGGAGTTGCGTGAGCCATCGTTGAGTGACGCTCCCTGGGAGCCACAGCAGGCCTTGCTCGCAGAAGAGAAGCAGGCGATGGATTGGGCGGCAGAGACACCGCCGTCTGTACAGCTGGGCGATCCCACGCTGGAAGCGCCAACTTCGGCCAGCGTGCCACTAGAGCCTGATGAGGCGGATGGCGAAGAGGGGGCGGAAGCGCCGATTCCTTCCTTTGTGAAACAAGCCCAGCGCAAGGCATGGTGGAGCAAGCCCGCAGTGCGTTTTGCGATGGGCATGCTGGTGATTTTTCTGCCCCTGGCCTTGCTGCTGCAGGTGGCTATGCATGAGCGCAATACCTTGGTGGCCTGGAAGCCCCAGTGGCGCCCCATTTTTGAAAGCATGTGCGTGGCACTGCGCTGTGAGCTGTCTGCGCGCAAGAGTATTGCATCGGTGGTGCTGACGGGCTCCTCTTTTAACCAAGATGCCCGGCCCAACCATTACCGCTTGGGGCTCAGCATTCAGAACCAAGCGCCAACCTTGGTAGCTACCCCTGCGGTTGAGCTGACGCTGACCGATGCCCAAGACCAGGTGCTGGTGCGCAAGGTCTTTAATCCAGACGAAATTGGTGCGCCGGCAGAGCTGGCACCCCACGGTGAGTGGAATGGCACCTTGCCTGTCGCGACACAAGGGCTGTACCTGCAAGTGTCGGGCTACCGCGTGCTGGCTTTTTACCCCTGATTTTTATAGAGAAAACGGAAGTTTGACTATGGCAGCATTGATCTGCGGTTCTTTGGCTTTTGACACCATCATGACTTTTGAAGGCAAGTTTGCGAACCAAATCTTGCCGGAACAACTGCACATTCTGAATGTGTCGTTCTTGGTGCCATCGCTGCGCCGTGATTTTGGGGGTTGTGCCGGCAATATTGCCTACAGCTTGAAGCTGCTGGGCGGCAATCCGCTGCCTATGGCGACGGTGGGTGAAGACGGAGCCGCCTATATCGGCAGCATGAAGGCCATGGGCATTGATGTGCGTTACGTGCAGCAACTGGGCGACAGCTATACCGCCCAGGCCATGATCATGACCGACAGCGACAACAACCAGATCACGGCGTTTCACCCGGGTGCAATGAACGAGGCGCACGTGAATGTGATTGATGGCAGTGAAGGCGCTGCGGTGGGTATTGTCTCGCCCGATGGCCGTGAAGCCATGATTCAGCACTGTGCACAGTTCAAAGCCGCAGGCATTCCTTTTGTGTTCGATCCAGGCCAAGGCTTGCCCATGTTCAATGGCGAAGAGCTGTTGACCTTTGTGGAGCAAGCCACTTGGGTCGCCATGAATGACTACGAAGCCAAAATGCTGTGCGACCGCACAGGGCTGGATCTGGCTGCGTTGTCCATGAAGGTGCAGGGCTTGTTCGTTACGCTGGGTGAGCAAGGCTGCCAAGTGTGGGAGCAAGGCCAGATGTCGCTGGTTGCCCCTGTCAAGGCGGAGGTGGTGGTGGATCCGACAGGCTGCGGAGATGCCTGGCGCGGCGCGCTGCTGTTTGGTCTGGAAAAGGGCTGGGCACTGACCGAGTGTGCAGCACTGGGCAACCGCGTGGGCGCCCTCAAGGTGGCCAGCAAGGGCCCGCAAAACTACGTGCTGGACTTTGATCCCGCAACATTGCCAGCCTGATTCATCCGTACGAATCACGCCCGCGTAAAAAAAGGAACCTAAGGGTTCCTTTTTTGATAGCTGTACACGTTGGTTACTGGCGGGCTGTGCGCACATTCTGTGGCAAAGCCATGGGGGTGCTGGTGCGCAGCGGGTTGATGTCCAGTCCGCCGCGGCGCGTGTAGCGTGCGTACACACTGAGCTTGATGGGCTGGCATTGGCGCGTGATGTCCATGAAGATGCGCTCTACGCATTGTTCGTGGAATTCATTGTGGTTGCGAAAGCTCACGATGTAACGCAGCAGGTTTTCCTGGTTGATGGCTGAGCCTGTGTAGCTGATTTGCACGCTGCCCCAGTCCGGCTGGCCGGTGACCAGGCAATTGCTCTTGAGCAAGTGGCTGACCAAGGTTTCGGTGACCGGTGGATTGTCGTGATCGGCCTTGAGCAAATCGGGGCGCGGAGTGTAGTCTTCACACTCAATGTCCAGGCGGTCCAGATTCAGGCCTTCCAACTCCTGCACTTTTTGCAGCGCAAAGTTGTCTTGGGCAAGCACACGCACGCCCGCAGAAGATTGGCGGGCTGGTGCACCACGCCACAGGGCTTCGTTCACGTCTTCGCGCAGGCGCTCTTGCACGGCTTCCAAGCTGTCAAAGCGGCTGTTGTTGAAGCTGTTGAGGTACAGCTTGAATGACTTGCTCTCAATGATGTGGGGGGTTTCGCAAGGGATGGTGAAGTGCGCCAGTGCCACCTGGGGCTTGCCCCGCTGGTTGAGCCACGACAGCTCGAATGCCGTCCACAAATCAGCGCCAAAGAAGGGCAACTGGTCGGTAATGCCGATCTCTTCGCGTTTGCTGGTGCGGGGAATGGGAAAGAGCAGGCTGGGGTCGTAATGGTCGGCGTAGGCCGACTGTTGGCCCAGTTGCGATTGTTCAGGTGTATTCATAGATATTCATAGCTATCAGTGCCCGCTGTATAAGCGCAAAGGGCTGATTTGGTTTGTAATTTCAGATCAAAATCAAATCAAAGGAATGGGGCTTCACGCAGCCATTTGGTGGCAATCCACTTTTCACCATTCAATACAGGGTCACCGCCGTGCAACGTCAAAGTTTGCACCTCAGGGCTGGAGTAGCTGAAAAACACGGCGTGCCCCCTGCGTGGATGAATGCGCAGCTGAGATTCGGGGAAAAAGGTGCAACCGCCTTCGGGTACATCACTCAGGTAAATCACCAGAGTGCCTACGCGTTGTCCGCCATGCTGCAGGATGGCCGCGCTGCTAGGTTCTGTGGGGTTGAAATAATCGTGGTGTGGTTTGTATTCAGCACCCGGTCGGTAGCTGAGCACCTGCAAACCTTCGCCGTTCTCTGCGGGCCATTGCAAGAGCTTGGCAATACGCGCCTCCAAGCGCGCAACCACGGGGGTTTGCGCGCGTGTGTAGAACATGCCGCTGCTGGTGCGGTCGGGGTTGATTTCTTCCCCATGCGCCTGCGTGGCCACGGTTCTGGAGCGTGCCATGGCCGGGCGCGCATCGGCAATCAGCTGCTCGCACTCGGCATCAGAGAGCAGGTTGCCAAACAGCACCAAGCGCGGTTGCTGCATGGAAAACAGCACTTGCACTGCGCGGTCGCCCACATCGATGGTGCTGGGGTGCTGGCTCAAATCCGGCCCTGGCATGACTGCTATGTGCACAGGCGTGGGTACAGGCTGGGTGCACACCGCCATTGCGGCATGTGCAACATGGGGTGTCCAGCCTGTTTCCAGCAGGCTTTGGTGCAGGGTGGCCGGAGCATGCCCGGCTGCCAGCTGGGTTTGCAGCCATTGCATCAATGCCGGCGTGCTGCCTGGGACTTGGGCGGACAATTGTTCCAAAGACTGTGACAAGGCAATCTCCTAGAGCAATGGCAAAAAATTGCAGCGCAATGCTGCTTTAAGCCGCGTTGCGCCGGAAAACCAAGCGCTGTGGGCTGGACACTTCGGGTGCATAGGCATAGCCATCCACATCGAAAGCGCTCAGTTGTTGCGGCTGCGTCAAGCGGTGATCAATAGCGTAACGTGCCATCAAACCCCGTGCACGCTTGGCGTGAAAGCTGATGATTTTGTACTTGCCGCCTTTGTAGTCCTCAAACACACACTCCACCACGCGGGCTTTCAGATGTTTGAGGTCTACTGACTTGAAGTACTCCTGCGAGGCCAGATTGACCACCACCGGCTGGGTTTCTGGGGCTTGGCGCTCGTTGAGCAACTGGGCAATGCGTGTGCCCCAGAACTGGTACAGATTGCTGCCGTGCGCATTGGTCAAGCGGGTGCCCATTTCCAGGCGGTAGGGCTGCATCCAGTCCAGAGGACGCAATGCACCATACAAACCACTGAGCATGAGAAGGTGGTTCTGTGCCCAGGCAATGTCGTCCGCCTGCAAGGAGTAGGCATCCAAGCCTTCATACACGTCGCCATTGAAGGCAAACAGGGCTTGGCGTGCGTTGTTTGCGGTGAATGTGGTGTGCCAAGCGGCGTAGCGCGCCGTATTGAGCTGTGCCAGCTTGTCGCTGATGGCCATCAACGCCGCCACATCATGTGGCGCCAATTGGCGCAGGATGGCAATCAATTCGGCAGATTGCGCAATGAACGGTGGCAGGGTGTGATCCAGGCCAGCGGGCAGCGGGCGCTCATAGTCCAAGGATTTGGCGGGGGAGAGCAAAAACAGCATGGGCTCGATCCGTCAGAAAAATACAGGGCTGGAGATGCAACCGGGGGCTCTAGGCCCCCGGTTGTTTGCTGACGCTTTAGGCGTTGTTGGCAGGCTGCTCAAACGGCAGCACCATCTCACTCAGGTCTTTGCGGGTCTCGACCAAGACCAGTGGGCCTTCATCCAGCACGACCACAGGAGGGCGCTCGCGGGGAATGCGAACAGGCTTGGGTTCTGCAGCAATCGCCGCTTGGACCGCTGCAATCTTTTGCGCGTCAGAGTTGACCCACTCCAGACCTGCATCACGTGCAACCTGCAGCAAGTCGTCGAGCGGCAAGCTGTAGCTGGCAATGCGTGGCATGCCCTTGGGTGCATCTGCAGGCGCAGCATGTGTTGCAACTGCAGCAGGAGCAACAACTGGCGCTGCTTCCACAGCCACAGCCGCTACAGGTTGTTGTTGCGGTGCAGCGGCAACGACCTCAACAGCAAGCGCGCTGGCTTCTGTAGCAGGTGCTTCATCGGCCGCAGGTGTTGCCTGGCTGAAATAGCTGCGACGTGGAGCTTCCTGGGCGGCATCTGCGGCAGGTGTTGCCGTGATGGATGCATCCACAGCACCATTCAGATTGGCTTGCTCTTCAGAGGCATTGCCATCCAGTACTTGCTCGTCGTCACGTGCTCCATTGCGATCACGGCCATTGCGGCGGTCACGGCCGTAGCGGTCACGTGAACGGCGGCCGTTGCGGGGTGCGTCTTCCGTGTTGCTCGCAGCAGCGCCTTGGGCGTCAGCTGCCTGGATGTCGCTCACGGCTTCCTGCACCGACTGTGCTGTGGGCTCTACGAATGCCAAGTTCTGCACTTCAGCGTTGCGGGGTTGGCGTTCACGGCGCTCTCCGCGTTCCCCGCGCTCGCGGCGCGGTTGACGCTCGGTGCGTTCGATCTCAGGGGCCTGTGTGGCTTGTTCAACGCCTGCTTGCGCATTCGCCGATTGCAGGTTGCGTTGCTCTGCAGCATCACCGTTGCGAGGCTGGCGCTCGCGATTGCGTGGCTCGCGCTGCGGGCGATTGTTTTCACTAGCACGCTCATTGCGTTCTACGCGTTCATTGCGCTCACCCCGGCGATTGCGGTTGTCGCCGTTGCCGTTGGCTTCGCGGTTGGGGCGTTCACCACCTTCCACACGTTCACTGCGCTCGTCACGGCGGCCATTGCGGCCACGGCCGTTGCGTTCGCTGTGACGGCCACCGCGTTCGCCGTTGCGGCCTTCGCGGGTGTTTTCAGGCTTGGTAGCAGGTGCTACGGTTTCTACAGCGACGGGGCGTGTGCCAAAGCCAAACAGGCTCTTGAGCCATGCAAAGAAGCCTTGTTCGCGCACTTCAGGGCGTGGTGCGACCGTTTGTTGTTGGCCGTTGTTGCTGCGGCCCTTGGCGGCAGGCGCTGGGCGCTGGGCAGGCTGGGGGCGAGCCTCGGGAGCCGGTGGAACGTCAGGCAGTACACCCTTAATGACCGGTGTTTGCTTGTTGGTCGGCTCTTGCGAGCGGCGTGTGACCTTGGTCACATCTTCAACTTCCTCGGCCAGCTTGTAGCTGGCATCGAGGTTTTCCAAGCGTGGATCATCGTGCTTCAAGCGTTCGAGCTTGTAGTGCGGTGTTTCCAATGACTTGTTGGGCACCATGAGCACCGAGACGCGCTGCTTGAGCTCGATCTTGGCGATTTCAGTACGCTTTTCATTGAGCAAGAACGAGGCCACTTCCACAGGCACTTGGCAGTGCACGGCAGAGGTGTTGTCCTTCATGGACTCTTCTTGAATGATGCGCAAGATTTGCAGCGCCGAAGACTCGGTATCGCGAATGTGGCCAGAACCACCGCAGCGTGGGCAGTTGATGTGCGCACCTTCGCTCAACGCAGGCTTCAAACGCTGACGGCTCATTTCCATCAAGCCGAACTTGCTGATGGTGCCAAATTGCACGCGGGCGCGGTCTTGGCGCAGGGCATCACGCAGGCGGTTTTCCACATCCTTGCGGTTGCGCGACTCTTCCATATCGATGAAGTCGATCACGATCAGGCCACCCAAGTCGCGCAGACGCATCTGGCGGGCCACTTCGTCAGCAGCTTCCAAGTTGGTGCGTGTAGCGGTTTCTTCGATGTCGCCGCCCTTGATGGCACGGGCCGAGTTCACGTCCACAGAGACCAAGGCTTCGGTGTGGTCGATCACGATGGCACCGCCGGACGGCAGTTGCACGGTGCGTGCATAGGCCGATTCGATCTGGTGCTCAATCTGGAAACGGCTGAACAGCGGTGCGTCGTCGCGGTAGCGCTTCACACGGTTGGCATGCTCAGGCATCACGTGGGCCATGAACTGCTGGGCTTGTTCGTAAATGTCGTCGGTGTCGATCAGGATGTCACCGATGTCATTGTGGAAGTAGTCGCGGATAGCGCGGATCACCAAGCTGGACTCTTGGTAAATCAGGAATGCACCTTTGCCAGACTTGGCGGCGCCGTCAATAGCTGTCCACAGTTGCAGCAGATAGCTCAAATCCCATTGCAATTCAGGTGCAGTGCGGCCAATGCCAGCGGTGCGCGCGATGATGGACATGCCCTTGGGGTAGTCCAACTGGTCCATGGCCTCTTTCAGCTCAGCACGCTCTTCACCCTCAATGCGGCGCGAAACACCACCACCACGCGGGTTGTTGGGCATCAGCACCACATAGCGGCCTGCCAGCGAGATGAAGGTGGTCAGGGCTGCGCCCTTGTTGCCACGCTCTTCTTTTTCGACCTGAACAATCAGTTCCTGGCCTTCCTTGATCACATCGTTGATGCGAGCCTGGCTGGGTGCAATGCCTTCGGCGAAGTATTGCTTGGAGATTTCTTTGAAGGGCAGAAAACCGTGGCGGTCTTCGCCGTAATCGACAAAACAGGCTTCCAGGGAAGGTTCTACACGGGTCACTACGGCTTTGTAGATGTTGCCCTTGCGCTGCTCGCGGCCTTCAATTTCGATTTCGTAGTCGAGCAGTTTTTGGCCATCGACAATCGCCAAACGGCGTTCTTCAGCCTGTGTCGCGTTAATCAGCATCCGCTTCATGATGCGTATCCTTTTCGTTGTGCGGCGACCGGCTGGCAGCGACAGCGCTGCCTAGCCGACACGCCTTTGACTCTTAATCAAAGACAGGCTCTAGAGGAGCCTTCAATGCCGGGTTGCCGCGCTGAAACGAAAAGAAAGGGAATCGACCTGGGCCTGATTGCGTCCGTGCTGCGTTAAGTCAGCAACGGGGGCAAGGGCAGGGGGCAGGGAGCGAGCGACGCTTTACGCAGACCCTGCACCGTGCGGTGAGAGGCTGTGTCAGCGGAAATGAAAGAGTGGGCGCTTGGCGCAGGCGCACGCAGCAGAGGCTTTGGCCTCTGCGTCATACCTAACAACCAAGAAAGAAGTACCCACATGCTCGCTGTTTTTCGAATGCGCGGATGGCCTGGAGCAACTGACTCCAAACACCACCATCCACGTGAAGATTCCGTTCAGTGTTTCAATGCGTCAACCAGACAAATTCCGCCCCGCTAGCACCGACAATCGGTCAGTTTTTTCTTGGGCGCGGCATCTGTGGCATCGACCTGCCTGCGGCGGGGAAATGGCTGGGTGGACTAAAATCCAAACAAATCAACCACTTACACATAAATTCGCGCAGGTGAAACACATTATAGAGGGCAAATCGCCCCAAGAACCTACCCAGAACCCCGTATCCGTCGCTGTACGGTTAATTGAGGTGGATGAAGATGGCGCCGGACAGCGTCTGGACAACTTTTTGATGCGCCATCTCAAAGGTGTACCCAAGACCCATGTCTACCGCATCATCCGCAGTGGCGAGGTGCGTATTAACAAAGGGCGCTGCCAAGCCGATACCCGCGTCGAAGCAGGGGATGTGGTGCGCGTGCCGCCCGTGCGCATTTCTGACAAGGTGCAAGAAAAAGCCGAGCGCCCGGCGCCCGCGCGCGAGTTTCCTATTCTGTTTGAGGACGATCACCTGATGGCGCTGGACAAACCTGCGGGTGTTGCCGTGCATGGTGGCTCAGGGGTCAGCTTTGGGGTGATTGAGCAATTGCGCCAAGCCCGCCCGCAGGCCAAGTTCTTGGAGCTGGTGCATCGGCTGGACCGCGAAACCTCGGGAATCTTGCTGGTGGCTAAGAAACGCTCGGCATTGACCAAGCTGCAAGACCAGTTCCGCGAGCGCGAAACGGGCAAGACCTATTTGGCGTTGGTGAATGGTGCGTGGCCTGCCAACAAGAAGGTGATTGATACACCACTGCACAAATATTTGCAGGCCGATGGTGAGCGCCGTGTGCGTGTCACCACGGTCGAGGACCCGGATGCCATGCGCGCACTCACTTTGGTGAAAGTGCGCTCGAGCCATGTGCCGCGTGCCATGCAAGGGTTGCCAGCGATGAGCTTGCTGGAGGTCACCATCAAAACGGGGCGCACGCACCAAATTCGGGTGCATTTGTCATCGCAAGGGCACGCCATTGCCGGGGATGACAAGTACGGCGACTTCGACTTGAACAAGCGCTTGCCCAAGCAGGGCTTGAAGCGCATGTTCTTGCATGCGTGGCGTTTGCAATTCAACCATCCGGCAACGGGTGAGCGCATTGAGCTGCACGCAGAACTGCCTGATGAACTGGCCGGTTTTGTCGCCTGAAGTCGCTGCCTACCCACTAAAAATAGAAAGCCTTGAAACGTGACTGCGCGACGCTTTGATTTGATTGCCTTCGATTGGGATGGCACGCTGTTTGATTCCACCGCTGCCATTGCCCGCAGTATTCAGTTGGCGGTTGCTGATGTGGGCGGAACGGTGCCCACAGACACGCAGGCTTCCTATGTGATTGGCATGGCCCTGCTGCCTGCGCTGGCCCATGCTGCTCCCGATGTGCCAGCAGAGAAATACAACGATCTGGCCAATCGTTACCGCTATCACTATTTCAAGCAGCAAGCGCTGATTACCTTGTTCAAAGGCGTGCTGCCTATGCTCAGTGGTTTGCGTGAAAACGGACATTGGCTGGCCGTGGCTACAGGTAAAAGCCGCAGAGGCTTGAATGAAGCGCTGCAGCATGTGGACTTGCGCGGCATGTTTGACAGCTCACGCACGGCCGATGAAACCGCAGGCAAGCCCCATCCCTTGATGCTGCAAGAGCTGATGGCCGAACTGGATGTACCGCCTGAGCGTTTGCTGATGATTGGCGATACCACCCATGACTTGCAAATGGCGCAAAACGCAGGCTGTGCCAGCGTGGGCGTGGCCTACGGTGCGCACGCGGGCGCGGATTTGACAGCGTGTGCCCCTTTGCATGTGGCGCACGATGTGGAGGATCTGTACCAGTGGTTGCGCACCAACGCCTGATGGTTTTGTCAGCATGCGATCACTGCGGCACTGGCATACTGCCGCATTGGCTTGATTTTGAGAGAGCAGAGCTTTTATGAACCCCCATTCCACCCCCGAAAACCAAGGTGCTGCAGCGCCTGAGCCGCTGCCGGGCCAAGACTTGTGGGCGCGTGCGTCTGCGGGTGCTCCGCATGCCGCCGCGCCTGTTGCTGCAGGCTGGGAGCGTGAGGTGCTGGAGCGGCTGGTGTTTGCCACGGTGAATGAGCAGCGCTCCGCACGGCGCTGGCGCATTTTTTGGCGTTTCCTGTGGGTGACGCTGATTGTGGCGGGCTTTTGGTGGGCGGGGCGTGACAGTGCCAGTTCGGCCACCAGTGGGCCACACACTGCCGTGGTCGATATCAAAGGCGCGATTGCGGGCGATGCCAACGCCAGCGCAGAGTTTGTGATTGCCGCCATGCGCAGCGCCATGGAAGACCCCGGCTCGCGCGCCTTGGTGTTGCTGATCAATTCGCCCGGCGGTAGTCCCGTGCAGGCGGGCATGATCAACGATGAAATCGTGCGCTTGAAGGCCCAGTACCAAAAGCCGATCTACGCGGTGGTGGAAGAAACCTGTGCGTCGGCGGCTTACTACATTGCTGCGGCAGCCGATGAGATTTTTGTCGACAAGGCCAGCATCGTGGGCAGCATTGGGGTGCTGATGGATGGTTTTGGCTTTACCGGCATCATGGACAAGCTGGGGGTCGAACGCCGCTTGCTGACCGCTGGTGAGAACAAGGGCATGCTGGATCCGTTCAGCCCCTTGGAAGAAAGCCAGCGCGCCCATGCGCAAACCATGTTGAACCAGATCCACCAGCAATTCATTGACGTGGTGCGTGCGGGCCGTGGTGATCGCTTGAAAGAAAACGCAGACACGTTCAGCGGCCTGTTCTGGACCGGGCAGCAGGCGGTGGAACTGGGGCTGGCCGATAAATTTGGCACGCTGGACAGCGTGGCGCGCGACGTGGTGCAGGCCGAAGAGGTGATTGACTACACGCGCAGCGAGAACATGGCCGAGCGTTTTGCCAAGCGTTTTGGTGCCGCGATTGGCGGTGGCGCGGTGGATGCGATGCACGGCATGCTGCCTGCCATTCGTTAAGTGGTGACAGCCAAGTAACACTGCTTAGCTGTCAATAAAAAAGAGCGCCTTGCGCTTGATCTACGCTGAATTCAGAGGTAAAAGTATCTGAAAACCGCGAAAGATCAGGGTGAGGTACTCTTTTTTTTTGTGCAGTGTTACTGGCCAATCGCAAATACCACGGGCGTGCGGTTGTCGGGTTCTGTGGCCAGTTTTTTCCAGTCTTTGGCGCTGCGGCTTTGGATGCTGGCGTTCTCCAGCGTCAAGCCACTGGCCATGGCCACCCGTGTGCTGGGCTGCAGGCTGTGCAGCAGCGCTTGCCACAGGGCCGGGTTGCGGTAGGGTGTTTCAATAAAAAGCTGGGCCTGGTTGTGGCGCTGCGCCAGTTGTTCTAGCTCTTTGATGCGCTGCACGCGCTGTGCCGCGTCTTGAGGCAGATAGCCGACAAACGCAAAATTTTGTCCATTCAAACCACTGGCTGCCAAAGTCATCAGCAGCGAAACCGGGCCGACAAGCGGCACCACGGTAATGCCTGCATCGTGCGCAGCACGCACGACGGAGCTGCCCGGGTCGGCCACGGCAGGCATGCCCGCTTCGCTCGCCAAACCCATGTCATGACCAGCCAGCGCGGGTGCCAGTAGCAATTTGGCATCAAACACCGCGCCATCTTTGCCGCCGTGGTCGCCTTTTTTATGGGCTTCACGCGGCAGTTCTTGCAGATTTTGCTGCTGCATCGGAACGGCCAGCGGAAAGTGCTCGCCCACGCGCTTTAAATAGGCGCGCGTGCTTTTGGCGTTCTCGCACACCCAGTGCTGCAAGCGCGCGGCGGTGCGCAGTGTCAGTTCAGGCAGTACATCGGTGATCGGTGATTGCGTGGCGCAGCCAAAGTCCAGCGGTGCAGGCACCAAATACAGTTTGCCTTTGGCACTCATGGCAACTGAATCCCGGCAGCGCGCACCATGCGGCAGGTGCGAATCATGGGCAGGCCAATCAAGGCGGTCGGGTCGTCGCTGTGAATGGCATCCAGCAGGCTGATGCCCAGACCTTCGCTCTTGGCGCTGCCTGCACAGTCATACGGTTGCTCGGCGCGCAGATAGCGTTCGATTTCATCGTCCGTCAGATCGCGGAAAACGGTTTTGATGACGGCAACATCGCTTTGCGCAAAGCCCGTGGCCTTGCACACCACGGCCACAGCCGTGTGAAACATGACCGTCTGCCCGCGCATGGATTGGAGTTGCAGCACGGCGCGCTCGTGCACCAGCGGTTTGCCCATGGGTTGGCCGTTGAGATCGGACACTTGGTCGGAGCCGATCACGATGGCATCGGGGTGCAGTTCAGCCACAGCGTGGGCTTTGGCCAAGGCCAGGCGCAGTGCCAAAACGCCGGGTGCTTCGCCCGGTAATGGGGTTTCGTCCACGTCAGGAGACACCGTGGTGAAAGGTAGATTCAAGCGCTCCACCAATTCGCGGCGGTAGCGGGAGGTTGACCCCAAGATCAAGGGGCGCTGTGCAGAGGTGGATTCAAGCATGCTGGGATTCTCTTACACTGCCGCCATGAGCAAGGAATATTCACTGGATCACCTTGATACGACTGCGTTTGCTAAGGCGAACGCGGTGATCGAAGGTCAGGATCCTTTATCTGCATTTGAGCGTTTGGCCCAAGAGGCGCAAGCGCCGGTAGAGGGCATGAGCGTGTCGTGGTACGCCGAAGGCGAGCATGTGCCAGAAACCGCTGGCCCCGGTCACTTGTGGTTGCATGTGGAGGCGGATGCCCAAGTTCCCATGATTTGTCAGCGCTGCTTGGGTGTAGCGCATATTGCGCTGCAAGTGGACCGTTCTTTTCGCTTTGTGAAGGATGAAGCCACGGCCGAGGCCATGGACGACGAAGCCGAAGAAGATCTGCTGGCCGCGAGCAAAGAATTCAACGTGCGCGCGTTGATTGAAGATGAGTTGTTGATGGAGTTGCCGTTGGTACCCATGCACGACGCATGCCCCGAAGTCATGCCCATGGCGTCGACCGACGAAGATTTCGAGGCTGCCAGTACGGAAAAAACCAATCCGTTTGCAGTGTTGGCCGGGCTGCGCAAGAATGCAGGCCAAGATTGATTTTCATCAGTGATCAGTCATAAGCCACCTTTTGGGTGGTTTGAGGCCAATGCCCTGCAGGCAACTGCTTGGTATTGACCTCGCAAAGACACAGTTTTCTTCCTGTCAAACAGGGCTGACCCCAGTGAGTTTGGGGTGGTTCTCTTTATTTCCGGGGTTTGAGCTATAATCGGGGGCTTCACGCGAAACCCCCTCGTGTCTTTAATGGGCTGATCGCGTTTTTACCAACCCTTTTAAGACTCAGGAGCCATCATGGCTGTTCAGCAAAACAAAAAGTCCCCTTCCAAGCGCGGTATGCACCGTTCGCACAACGCACTGAACGTGCCCGGAATCGCTGTGGAAGCGACTTCTGGTGAAGTTCACCTGCGTCACCACATCAGCCCCAACGGTATCTACCGTGGTCGCCAAGTGCTGAAGAACAAGTCTGAAGCCTAATTCGCTTCAACTGACTTAAGGCCCGTAGCTACTAGTCTTGTAGCTCGGGCTTTTGTTTTTTTAATGCTGCTTTTTCCCAGTTTTTGGTCTGCAGCGGACCGGTAAGTCATTCATGATCACACTGGCAGTTGATTGCATGGGGGGCGACCATGGCCCCGGTGTCACGTTTCCTGCGTGCCGCCAATTTCTTTCTACTCACCCGGATGCCCGGTTGCTGTTGGTAGGCCTGCCGGAGGCGTTTGCGAACTGGCAAGCGCACGAGCGTGCAGATATCGTGCACGCCTCTGAGGTGGTTGCGATGGACGACCCGGTAGAGCTGGCCTTGCGCCGCAAAAAAGACTCTTCCATGCGTGTTGCGATCCAGCAGGTGAAAGATGGCAAGGCGCAAGCTGCAGTGTCAGCCGGTAATACCGGTGCGCTGATGGCGGTATCGCGTTATTTGCTGAAAACCATGGATGGCATTGATCGCCCAGCGATCGCTTCGCAACTGCCCAATGACCAAGGTGGTGCCACCACGGTGCTGGATTTGGGTGCCAATGTGGATTGCCAGCCCGAGCATTTGCTGCAGTTTGCCGTGATGGGCTCGGCTTTGGTGTCGGCGCTGGACGCGCAAAATTCTGAACCCACTGTGGGCTTGCTCAATATTGGCGAAGAAGCTATCAAGGGCAGCGAAGTCATCAAACGCTCGGGCGAACTGTTGCGCCAAGCGGGTGACTCGGATGCCATCCGCTTCATTGGGAATGTAGAAGGCAATGACATTTTCAAGGGCGTGGTCGATATCGTGGTGTGCGATGGCTTTGTGGGCAACGTGGCCCTCAAGGCATCTGAAGGTGTCGCATCGATGATCGTCGGCGGCTTGAAAAAAGAATTCAAACGCAATATCTTCACCAAATTCGCAGCCATTTTGGCTTATCCCGTGCTCAAAGCACTGATGAGTCGCATGGATCACCGTCGCTACAACGGTGCAGCTCTGCTTGGCTTGCGCGGCTTGGTGTTCAAGAGCCATGGCTCAGCGGATGCCACTGGTTACGAGCATGCGTTGAACCGCGCTTATGATGCAGCCCGCAATAAACTTCTAGACCGTGTGCAGGGGCGAATTGCTCAGGCAGCCACTTTGCTGGGGGCTGCCAGCAGCACTTCCACCGATGGCGCCACGGCGGCTTGAGACGACATGACACGTTATGCACGCATTACAGGCACAGGCAGCTATCTGCCTGAACGCCGACTGACCAACCACGATCTGGCTGCTGAGCTGGCACAGCGTGGGGTTGAAACTTCCCATGAGTGGATTGTGGAGCGCACTGGGATTGAAGCGCGCCACTTTGCCGATGCGCAGACGACCAGCAGCGATCTGGCGCTGGAAGCTTCGCGCAAAGCCATTGAAGCGGCAGGTGTGACGGCTGCAGACATTGATCTGATCATCGTGGCCACATCCACGCCGGACATGGTTTTTCCATCCACCGCCTGCATCTTGCAAAACAAGCTGGGCATCCACGGTTGCCCAGCGTTTGATGTGCAGGCCGTGTGTAGTGGTTTTGTCTACGCACTGACGGTGGCGGACTCCATGATCCGCACGGGCGCCGCCAAGCGCGCGTTGGTGGTAGGTGCTGAAGTGTTCAGCCGTATTCTGGATTTCAACGACCGCACAACCTGTGTGCTGTTTGGTGATGGGGCCGGTGCGGTGGTGCTGGAAGCATCAGAAGAGCCCGGAATTTTGGCCTGCGACCTGCATGCCGATGGCCGCCACGTAGGCATTCTGTGTGTGCCTGGCAATGTCTCGGGTGGTGAAGTTTTGGGCTTGCCCCTGCTGACCATGGATGGACAGGCTGTGTTCAAGCTGGCAGTGGGGGTACTGGAGAAAGCGGCGCATGCCGTTTTGGAAAAAGCCGGTAAGACCGAGGCCGACATTGACTGGTTGATTCCGCACCAGGCCAATATTCGCATCATGCAAAGCACGGCACGCAAGCTGAAGTTGTCCATGGATAAAGTGGTGGTCACTGTTGATCAGCACGGCAATACGTCAGCTGCTTCCATTCCTTTGGCTTTGGACCATGGCGTGCGCAATGGTCAGGTCAAGAAGGGTGACACCGTCATGCTGGAAGGCGTGGGTGGTGGCTTTACCTGGGGTGCGGTACTTCTGAAGATGTAGCTATAAGCGCTTACTGGTTAAGCGCTAAAGCCTATTTTTATTAATAACCATTGACCGCAATATGAAGAAATTCGCATTTGTCTTTCCCGGGCAAGGTTCCCAGTCGGTAGGCATGTTGGACGCTTGGGGTGATCACCCTGTGGTGGCCGAAACCCTGAAAGAAGCTTCGGACGCTTTGGGCGAAGACATTGGTGCGCTGATCAAAAACGGCCCCAAAGAAGATTTGGCACTGACCACCAATACCCAACCCGTGATGCTGGTGGCTGGTGTGGCTGCTTGGCGTGTCTGGTTGGCCGAAGGTGGCGCCATGCCTGATGCAGTGGCAGGCCACTCGCTGGGTGAATATTCCGCGCTGGTCGCTGCTGGCGTGCTGACGCTGGCGCAAGCAGCGCCTTTGGTGCGCCTGCGCGCAGCCGCCATGCAAGAAGCCGTGCCGGTGGGTACGGGCGCCATGGCCGCTGTGCTGGGTTTGCCTGCTGACAAGGTTAAGGAAGTGTGCGCGGCTGTCACGGCCCAGTTGGGTGGTGTGGAAGTCGTAGAGGCCGTGAACTTCAACGATCCCGGTCAAACGGTGATTGCAGGCTCCAAAGCCGCGGTGGAGGCGGCCAGCGCAGCGGTCAAAGAAGCAGGTGCCAAGCGTGCCCTGCCACTGCCCGTGTCGGCACCTTTCCACTCCAGCTTGATGAAGCCTGCTGCTGAAAAGCTGAAGCTGGCTTTGGATGCTCTGGAGTTGAGTGCGCCTCAAATCCCTGTGATAAACAATATTGATGTCACAGTGCAAGCCGATGCTGCAGCCATCCGTGATGCACTGTACCGCCAAGCCTTTGGCCCAGTGCGCTGGGTTGAGTGCGTGCAGGCCATGAAGGCGCGTGGCATCACGCATTTGGTAGAGTGCGGCCCTGGTAAGGTGCTGGCTGGCATGACCAAGCGCATTGATGCGGATCTGGTGGGTGCGCCTTTGTATGACGTGGCCACCTTGGCTGAAGTGAAAGAATTGCTCGCATGACCGAACAGAAGAAACAAGTAGCGCTGGTAACTGGTGCAACCCGTGGCATTGGCGCTGCCATCGCGCAAGCCCTGGCTGAGCGCGGCTACACCGTCATTGGTACTGCCACCACCGATGCTGGCGCTGCACGCATTACCGAAGCTTTGGCTGCCCAAGGTGGCCGTGGTGTGAACTTGAATGTGAATGATGCGCAAGGGGTTGATGCCCTGATGAGCGACATCCTGAAAGCCGAAGGCGGTTTGCATGTGCTGGTGAACAATGCGGGCATTACCCGTGACACCTTGGCCATGCGCATGAAGGACGATGACTGGTCTGCGGTGATTGATACGAATTTGCAGGCTGTTTTCCGACTCAGCCGTGCGGCTATTCGTCCCATGATGAAGCAGCGTTTTGGTCGCATTATCAGCGTCACCAGTGTGGTCGGCGCAATGGGCAATCCCGGTCAAGCCAACTATGCTGCCGCCAAGGCAGGTGTGGCAGGGATGAGCCGTGCGCTGGCGCGCGAGTTGGGTAGCCGTGGAATCACGGTAAACTGCGTGGCACCTGGTTTTATTGCTACAGATATGACTGCTGATCTGCCTGAAGAGCAGAAAACAGCATTGGCCGCGCAGATCCCTTTGGGTCAGTTGGGTCAGCCATCAGACATCGCAAACGCTGTGGTCTTTTTGGCCTCGGAAGGTGCTGGTTACATCACCGGTCACGAATTGCATGTCAATGGCGGCATGTACATGTAAATTGAAGAAATCAATGCCGTTTCCTCGCGACGGCAGGCTGATTGAAGGGGGTCTCCCTGAAACGGCTAGAATCGCGGGTTCATTCACAACCCCCTGAGGGAAACCATGAGCGATATCGAAGCACGTGTCAAAAAAATCATTGCTGAACAACTCGGCGTTGAAGAGTCCCAAGTGACCAACGAAAAGGCCTTCGTGGCTGACCTGGGCGCTGACTCCCTGGACACGGTCGAACTGGTAATGGCCCTGGAAGATGAATTTGGCATCGAAATCCCCGATGAAGATGCTGAAAAAATCACGACGGTGCAAAACGCCATCGACTACGCCAACACCCACCACAAGGCCTAATAGGTCTTTACGCACCGAGCGATAAGAATAAGGTTTGAACGCATGAGCCGTCGTCGCGTTGTCGTGACCGGCCTAGGATGTATTAGCCCCGTGGGTAACACGGTGGCTGAATCCTGGGCCAATCTTTTGGCCGGCCAGTCCGGTATTGACCGCATCACCAAATTTGATGCCTCGAATTTTTCCTGCCAAATCGCAGGTGAAGTCAAGGGATTCAATGTGGAGGACTATATGAGCGCCAAAGAAGCGCGCTCCATGGACACCTTCATTCACTATGGCATTGCGGCAGCGGAACAAGCGGTCAAAGACGCTGGTTTGCCTTCGGGTGAAGCATTGTCTGATGATCTTGCTACCCGCATCGGTTGCGTGATCGGGTCTGGTATCGGGGGCTTGCCCCTGATCGAAAATACCCAGATCGAACTGTCCAATCGCGGCCCGCGCCGGATTACTCCATTTTTCGTACCAGCCTCCATCATCAATATGGTGGCTGGTCACGTTTCCATGCGCCATGGTTTCAAGGGTCCCAACCTCTCGGTGGTGACTGCTTGTACCACTGGTTTGCATTGCATCGGTGAAGCCGGGCGCATGATTGAATATGGCGATGCCGATATCGTCATCGCTGGTGGCACAGAAGCGACCGTCTCCCCTCTGGGTGTCGGTGGTTTTGCGGCCATGCGTGCACTGTCCACGCGCAATGACGACCCCAAGGCTGCTTCGCGCCCCTGGGATCGGGATCGCGATGGCTTTGTGCTGGGCGAAGGTGCAGGCGTGATGGTGCTCGAAGAGTACGAGCACGCCAAGGCACGTGGTGCCAAGATCTATGCAGAGCTTTCTGGTTACGGCATGAGTGCTGACGCAGGTCATATGACTGCGCCCAATATGGACGGGCCACGCCGCGCCATGTTGAATGCCATGCGTAATGCGGGTGTGAACCCCGATCAGATCAACTATTTGAATGCGCACGGCACTTCTACGCCTTTGGGGGACCAGAACGAAAGCAATGCCATCAAGGCTGCGCTGGGCGATGCAGCGTACAAAACCGTCGTCAGCTCGACCAAATCCATGACTGGTCACTTGCTGGGCGGTGCTGGTGGTATTGAGAGTATTTTTACGGTGATGGCCATCCATGACCAAAAGATTCCTCCGACCATCAACTTGCTGAATCAAGATCCAGGTTGTGATTTGGACTACTGCGCTAACGTGGCACGTGATGCCAAGATTGACGTGGCACTGAAGAACAATTTTGGCTTTGGTGGCACCAACGGTTCGCTGATTTTCAAGCGTATCTAAGACATGACCAGGAAGCATGCTTGCTTCTTGGTACCAGTCCATGGCCCGCTCTCTGCGTATGCAGGGAGCGGGTTTTGTTTTTGGAGCGAGCATCTTGTTGCGCCATAGCCCTGCTGTGATCTACCCATTGCGCCGCTCACGCTTGGTGCATGGGTTGTGGCTGCTGCTCATGGTCAGTAGTGCCATGGTTTTGCTCCTGTGGAGCTGGCTGGGGGCTGGCGATGGTCAGACTTGGTGGCTGCGTATCGGTGCTGCAGCGTTAGTGTGGCTGCTGTGTGCAGGACTGGGTTGGATGGCGTTGCAGCGCCTGCCATTGGGTGCGCTGCATTGGAGTGGCACAGCGTGGGCATGGCAGCTGAATGGTCAGTCGCAGCCTTTGACTGGGGTGCCGGTGGTACTTTGGGATGTGCAGTCGCTGCTGGTGCTGGGTGTTATCGATGAGCGACAGCGCATGCAACGGCTGGTGCTGCAAAGGAATTGGGCGCCGCACAGCTGGGCGGACTTGCGGCGTGCGGTATATTCATCGGCTCATCCACCGCAGAATGCGGCGCCGTCAGAAGTGCATTGAACTTCGCGAAGCATCTGTGGACTGGAACCACCGCGTCCCTCCGCCTTCATGACATCTGCCCCTGCGTCTTCCTCCTCCTCTGACAGCGATCTGCAACTGGTCGAGCGCACGGTCGCCGGTGATCAGCGGGCTTACGAGTTGTTGGTGATCAAGTACCAGCGCCGTATTGAGCGCCTGATTGGGCGCATGGTGCGTGACCAAGATCTGGTGCAAGACATTGCGCAAGAGACTTTCTTGCGTGCCTATCGCGCGCTGCACCAGTTTCGTGGCGAGGCGCAGTTCTATACCTGGCTGTACCGGATTGCCGTCAATACCGCGAAAAAAGCGCTGGTGGAGATGCGGCGCGATCCGGTGGTGTTCGAGAACGCGTTACACATTTCCGATGACGAGGATGAAACTTTCCGCCCTCGCCACGAACCAATCACAGACGAAACACCCGAAACGGTGTTGGCTGCGCAAGAGATTGCAGCAGCCGTGAATGCGGCCATGGAGGCTTTGCCCGAGGATTTGCGACAAGCGGTCACTTTGCGTGAAATTGAAGGCTTGAGCTACGAGGAAATCGCCTTGGCCATGAATTGCCCGATTGGCACGGTACGTTCGCGCATTTTTCGCGCCCGAGAGGCTATTTCGGCACGTGTCAAACCTTTGTTAGAGCGCCAAGGCGGCAAGCGGTGGTGATGCGCAAGCATCGGGTACAAGGCCAGTGAGCAGGTGAAATCATGATGAAACAACAGATGAACAAGGAATTGCTGTCCGCTTTGGTGGATGGCGAATTGCACGGTGAAGAGCTGGAGCAGGCCTTGGAATGTGCTGAAGGGGTGGAAGGCTGCGCCAGCTGGGAGCTTTACCATTTGGTTGGTGATGTGCTCAGGTCGCCGGACTTGGCACACCACAGCCAGCACGACCTGCTGACGGGCTTGCGGGCGCAATTGGCCAAGGAGCCTGCGCTGAGCCTGGCGCCAGCCCAGCTGGAGCAAGTCACGGCCGGATTGGCGCAAAGCTCGGTGGTGGCGCTGCGCGACCCGGCGGCCAACAGCTCGGTCTTTCGCTGGAAAGTGGCAGCCAGTTTTGCCTCGGTTGCAGCTGTGGCGGCGCTGGGATGGAATTTGATGGCCACGCCAGCTGGAGGCCAAGGTGCGCAGATGGCCAGCGTGCAAGGCATGAGCACGCCTGTGGTGGTGGCCACTGAAAACGGTGATTTGCTGCGTGACCCGCGTTTGGATGCCTTGCTGGAATCGCACCAGCAATACCTCAGCCGCGCTTCTTTGCAAACACCGGCAGACTTTCTGCGCAACGCCAGCTTTCAGGCGCGTAGCACGGGTCACGCCCACCAGTAACCACTGATCGTTTGGCGATATTGGCTGTCAAAGAAGTGAGCGTTCAGCGCTTGCATTTCGCCAACATTATGGTTAAAACACTTTGAAATGAAGAGAGAGCGCAGGCAATGCGCTCTTTTTTTTTGCGTCAACGCATCAGCTTAGATGCATGTATTTACATGTCGGTGCGTGAGAAATCAGGGAACCAAATCGCGGTTCTTTTTTCTGAGAATGTAACTGCGCTGTGCGCAGACTGTGATTTTGGAAAGGATGCTAAAAATGCCTTCAATGCAACTCAAGCCCATCCATGCCGTCGTTTTGGCGCTGGGCATAGCCACAGGTGCAGCCGCGGTAGGCTGGAGCGATGCGGCGCGCAATGTAGTACCAGCGGCCCATGCGCAAGCAGTGACCGTGCCGACAGCACCGCTGGTGACCGGATTACCCGATTTCACCCAGTTGGTTGATGCGGTGGGGCCTGCGGTGGTCAATATCCGCACCACAGAGAAAGTCTCCAGCCAGCCATCCATGAGTGGCATGGACGAGGACATGCTGGAGTTTTTCCGTCGCTTTGGTTTGCCTGTGCCCAATATTCCCAAGCAAGGAACTCCCCAGCCAGAGGGGGAGGGCGAAGAGCGCCCTAGCGGGGTGGGTTCCGGTTTTATCCTGAGCTCGGACGGTTTTGTCATGACCAACGCCCACGTGGTAGATGGCGCCAGCGAGGTCATCGTGACCTTGGCCGACCAGCGTGAATTCAAGGCCAAGATCATTGGTGCCGACAAGCGCACCGATGTGGCCGTGGTCAAGATCGAAGCCAAGGGCCTGCCTGCCGTCAAGATTGGCGACGTCAGTCGCTTGAAGGTGGGTGAATGGGTGATGGCGATTGGCTCGCCTTTTGGGCTGGAAAACTCGGTGACGGCCGGTATCGTTTCTGCCAAGCAGCGCGATACGGGCGACTATCTGCCCTTCATTCAAACGGATGTGGCCATCAACCCCGGCAATTCGGGCGGTCCTTTGCTAAATATGCGCGGCGAAGTGGTCGGCATCAACAGCCAGATTTATTCGCGATCGGGAGGTTTCATGGGCATCTCGTTTGCCATTCCGATTGATGAAGCCGTGCGCGTCAGCGATCAGCTGCGCAAGACCGGCAAGGTCACGCGTGGTCGTATTGGCGTGCAAATTGGTCAGGTGACCAAGGATGTGGCTGAATCGATTGGTCTGGGTAAAGTGCGTGGTGCCTTGGTTTCTGCCGTAGAGGCTGATTCGCCAGCCGCCAAAGCTGGCATTGAAGCCGGCGACATCATCGTGAAATACGATGGAAAAGACATCGACAAGGTGGCTGATTTGCCACGCCAAGTGGGTAATACCAAGCCCGGTACCAAGAGCACGATCACGGTATTCCGCCGTGGCCAGATGCGCGATCTGTCGATCATGGTGGCAGAGGTGGAACCGGATGAAGTGGCAGCAGCGCGTGCGGACGGCAAGCCTGCCTCGGGAGCGACGGCAACCGCTAAGCAACTGGGTCTGGTCGTAGGCGAGTTGACGGAGGCACAGAAGAAGTCGCTGGCTATCAAGGGTGGTGTACGCGTCTTGTCTGCCACCGAGGCTGCAGCACGCGCTGGCTTGCGCGAAGGCGATGTTGTCTTGGCGGTGGCCAACAGCGAAGTCGCCAATGTCAAAGGCTTTGAAGCTGCATTGGCCAAGGCGGACAAGAACAAGCCCGTCAACTTGCTGGTTCGCCGGGGTGAGTGGACGCAATACATCCTGATTCGCCCTAGCACGAAGTAAATCGCCCGCACGGCATTCCTGCGCCAGCTAATCCTTGCGCAGGAATGACCTACCGGGGAGATTGCATGGTTTTCCTAGGGGCTTGGGTAGAATGCCCGCTTAATGAGCGCGGTCACGGTTGGCATAAGCGAGCACTTGCTGTAGATGCAGCAATGCTGGATGCTGAAAAGAGTGGCTGTGAATCCTCAATCGGATTGTGGTTAACTTGTGGATAAGTTACTTGGCGGCACTGGCGAATGCCCGAGTCATAGTAAATGGATGCTTGGTTTTTGGGCGATTTTGCCTACAATCGGTCATCCAACCAATCGCAGTTGCCAGAGATTGTTGGTTCAGGGCGCGTCGCAGCAGACGCGCCCTTTTTTCTTGCCTTGAGAGCGCTTTTTCCCTTCAATTACAAACGCTTATCGTTGATGAAGCACATTCGAAATTTTTCCATCATTGCGCATATTGACCATGGCAAGTCGACCTTGGCAGACCGTCTGATCCAGCGCTGCGGCGGGCTTGCAGATCGAGACATGGAGGCGCAAGTGCTGGACTCGATGGACATCGAGAAAGAGCGTGGCATTACCATCAAGGCCCAGACCGCCGCGTTGCAGTACAAGGCCAATGACGGCAAGGTCTACAACCTGAATTTGATTGATACCCCCGGCCACGTTGACTTTTCGTATGAAGTCTCACGCTCGCTGTCAGCTTGTGAAGGTGGCTTGTTGGTGGTCGATGCCTCGCAGGGCGTGGAAGCGCAGACCGTTGCCAATTGCTATACGGCACTGGATTTGGGCGTTGAAGTGTTTGCCGTGCTCAACAAGATGGATTTGCCCAATGCCGATCCAGATAACGCCAAGGCCGAAATCGAAGATGTGATCGGCATTGATGCCACCGATGCCATTCCTTGCTCCGCCAAGACCGGCATGGGCATTGATGAAATTTTGGAAGCCATTGTCGCCAAGGTGCCGCCACCGAAGGGTGACCCTGATGGGCAACTGCGCGCCATGATTGTGGATAGCTGGTTTGACCCATATGTGGGTGTGATCATGCTGGTGCGGGTGGTGGATGGCGAGCTCAAAAAGGGCGAACGCTTCAAGATGATGGCCACAGGCGCAGCCTATGAAGCCAACAACGTGGGTGTGTTTACGCCCACCCAATCGCCACGTGACTCGCTCAAGGCTGGCGAGGTGGGCTACATCATTGCCGGTATCAAAGAGTTGAAGGCAGCCAAGGTGGGCGACACCGTGACCTTGGAAAAGAAGCTTCCCAACAATTTGGGGCCTGCTGAAAAGGCTTTGCCAGGTTTTAAGGAAGTACAGCCGCAAGTGTTTGCGGGTCTGTACCCAACCGAAGCGTCAGAGTACGACCAGTTGCGCGACGCACTGGAAAAGCTGCAGCTCAACGACGCTGCGTTGCGCTTTGAGCCCGAAGTCTCGCAGGCGCTGGGCTTTGGATTTCGCTGCGGTTTCCTGGGACTGCTGCACATGGAAATTGTGCAAGAGCGTTTGGAGCGTGAGTTTGACCAAGACTTGATCACGACAGCACCCAGCGTGGTGTACCAAGTGCTCAAGGGTGGCGGAGAACTGATCGACGTAGAGAATCCATCCAAGATGCCTGATATTGGGCAAATTGAGGAAATTCGCGAGCCTATCGTGACCGTGCACCTGTACATGCCTCAAGAGTACGTGGGTCCGGTCATGACATTGGCCAACCAAAAGCGTGGTGTGCAGATGAATATGGCCTACCATGGCCGCCAAGTCATGCTGACCTACGAAATGCCGCTGGGCGAAATCGTGCTGGACTTCTTTGACAAGCTCAAGTCGGTTTCGCGTGGTTATGCTTCCATGGACTACGAGTTCTTGGAGTACCGGGCTTCGGACGTGGTCAAGGTCGATATTTTGCTGAACGGTGAAAAGGTCGATGCGCTGTCCATCATCGTGCATCGCTCGCAGTCGCAATACCGCGGTCGCGCAGTGGTCGCCAAGATGCGTGAAATCATCAGCCGTCAGATGTTTGACGTGGCGATTCAGGCGGCCATTGGTGGCAACATCATTGCGCGCGAAACCGTCAAGGCCATGCGCAAGAACGTGCTGGCCAAGTGCTATGGCGGTGACGTCAGCCGCAAGCGCAAACTGCTGGAAAAGCAAAAAGCCGGTAAGAAACGCATGAAGCAAATTGGTTCTGTAGAAGTGCCGCAAGAAGCCTTCTTAGCCATTTTGCAAGTTGAAGACTAAAACAAGGGAGCCCATGCAAGCCATGCAATGGATCACCGCGGTCATCTTGGCCGCTTTTGTGGGTTACATCGGTGCTTGGTACACCGGCGCCATCGAGGGTAACTTTGCCCTGCTGATGTTTTTGGCCACTTTTGTCACCGGCCTTTACTGGTTGGCAGAGCGCTTTTACTTCTGGCCCCAGCGCAAGAAGGAAGCGGAGCGTTTGAACAACGAAGCGGCGGCACGCCGTGCCGAGCTGGAGCGCCAAGGCCTGCGCCATGACATGGCAGACACCAAGGAAGGCGAAACCCGCATCCTGCGTCAGCCCTGGTGGCTGGACTGGACGGCGGGCCTGTTCCCGGTTCTGTTTGTGGTGTTTGTGCTGCGTTCGTTCTTGTTTGAGCCGTTCAAGATTCCGTCCGGGTCGATGATTCCCACGTTGATGGTGGGCGACTTGATCTTGGTGAACAAATTCACCTACGGTGTGCGTCTGCCCGTGCTCAACACCAAGGTCACGGAAGGCAATGCCCCCCAGCGTGGCGATGTGATGGTGTTTCGCTACCCACCCCAGCCTACGCTGGACTACATCAAGCGTGTGGTGGGTGTGCCGGGTGACACCGTGGCCTACCTGAACAAGCGCCTGACGATCAATGGTCAAGAAGTGCCAACCAGCCAGTTGCCGGACTTCTTTGACACCGATGCCATGCGCTACTTTGAGCAGTTGGAAGAAAAACTGGGCGACAAACCCCACAAACTGCTCAACACCAAGGGCATGCCTGCCTTTGTACAAGGTGCGTCAGAGTACCCTTACCGTGAGAACTGCACGTACTCTGTGGAAGGCGTGACCTGCAAAGTGCCTGAGGGCCACTACTTTGCGATGGGCGACAACCGCGACAATTCGCTGGATTCTCGCTATTGGGGCTTTGTGCCGGAAGCAAACATTGTCGGAAAAGCCTTTTTCGTTTGGATGAATTTCGGTAATCTCAAACGCATCGGCAGTTTCAACTAAGAGCTTTGCTCCAGGACCTGATGGCCGCTTTGAGCGGCCATTTTTTATAAGAAGAGAGGGAAATGATGCGTTGTACGTCTCGCCACCGCCAAAAAGGCTTGTCTTTCATTGGATTTGTACTGATTGCTGTGTTGGCCGTCGCGGTCTTTGCGATTGGCGGACAATCGCTTCCCATCGCCTTTGAATACCAGGCTGCCAAAAAAGCGGCCCAAAAAGCTGCCCAGGAAGGCAGCACTGTGCCGGAAGTGCGCGCCGTATTTGATCGCGCTGCGCAAATTGACGATATCAAGAGCATCACGGGCGCAGATCTGGAAGTGACCAAGATCAACGAACGTGTGGTGGTCAATTTTGCGTACGAGCGCGCTCTCTCGCTGGTAGGCCCTGCCTACCTTGTTTATCGTTTTACATACCAGACCCCATAGGTGCCAATCACCCTGTTAGATCTGCAGCAACAGCTGCAGCATGATTTTCAAAACCCTGCCTTGCTGCAGCGTGCGCTGACGCACCGCAGCTTTTCGGCAGACAACAACGAGCGTCTGGAGTTTCTGGGCGACTCGGTGCTCAGCCTGGCCATCTCCAGCCTTTTGTACCAGCGCCTGAAAGAACTGCCGGAAGGTGATCTCTCGCGCGTGCGCTCCAATTTGGTCAAGGAAGGCACGCTCCACCAGATCGCACTCAAGCTGCAATTACCGGACTTGCTGCGGCTTGGCGAAGGTGAAGCCAAATCCGGGGGCAAAAACCGCCCCTCTATCCTGGCGGATGCCGTCGAAGCCATTTTGGGTGCGGTGTACCTGGATGCAGGCTTTGAGGCCGGAGAAAAGTTGGTGCACCGCCTGTTTGAAGGCGTGGACATCAACCCCCACATGCGCGCAGCAGAGAAAGACCCCAAGACTGCGTTGCAAGAATGGCTGCAAGGCCGACGCATGCACGTGCCGCAATACAGTGTGGCCAACATCACAGGGGCTGCGCACAAGCAGACTTTTGAGGTGGAGTGCGTGATTCCCGAACTGCGCCTGGGCGCGCGAGGCCAAGGCGGCTCGCGACGCATAGGTGAACAGGCTGCAGCGGCGGCCATGCTCGAAATTTTGAAAGCGAAACACCCATGAACGATGCTGCGAAAAAAGTAGCTAGCACCGCAAGCGCTAAGGGCGCTAAAGGCCAAAAAGACTCTAATTCTCTGCCCGATGTGACGCCCGCAGGCCAGACCATGGCTGAGCTGGATGCCATGCTGGCGGCCGCCAAGCCCGGTGCCACACCTTCGTTGGTGGCGCGTGCTGAGGAAATCGAAGCAGAAAAAGCCGCCGAGGCTGCCGTGCCCGTGCGCATCTATGCACCCGAAGAGCAGCGCTGCGGCCTGATTGCGATTGTCGGCAAGCCCAACGTGGGCAAGTCCACGCTGATGAATGCGTTGGTGGGGCAAAAAATCTCTATCACCTCGCGCAAGTCGCAAACCACGCGGCACCGCATCACCGGCATCCGCACCAAGGAAGAGACACAGTTCATCTTTGTGGATACGCCCGGTTTTCAGACCAAGCATTCCACCGCGCTGAACAAGTCGCTCAACAAGACTGTGATGGGCGCCATTACCGATGTGGATCTGATTTTGTTTGTGGTGGAGGCAGGCAGCTTCACGCTGGCCGACGCCAAGGTGCTGAGCCTGTTCAAGCCCGGCATTCCCACATTGCTGGTGGCCAACAAGCTGGACATGGTGGGCCGCCGCCACGAGATTGCGCCTTGGCTCAAGAGCATGCAAGAGCGCCATCCGTTTGCGGAATTTGTGCCCATGTCGGCCAAAAAGCGCGACGACATTCAGCGCCTGTTTGGTATCTGCGCCAAGTACCTGCCTGAGCAGCCGTGGTTCTACAAAGAAGATGAGCTGACCGACCGCAGCGAAAACTTCATGGCAGCAGAAATCGTGCGTGAAAAGCTGTTCCGCTTTACAGGCGATGAACTGCCCTACACCTCGACCGTGGTGATCGACAAGTTTGAAGAAGAAGCCAGCAAGCAGCACAAGCGCTTCATGCGCGTGTCGTCCACGATCATTGTGGAGCGCGATGGCCACAAGGCCATGGTGATTGGCCAAGGGGGAGAGCGCTTGAAGCGCATCTCTACCGAAGCGCGACAAGAGATGGAAAAGCTGTTTGATGCCAAGGTGTTCTTGGAAGTGTGGGTCAAGGTCAAGTCGGGCTGGGCGGATGATGAGACGCGCGTCAAGTCCTTCGGCTACGAGTAACCTGGGTGCCGCCGCCTAGCGTTGCGGATGCTTTGTTGCAAGGTATTGCCGTGGCGCGGCCACTGTCTGCGACCTTGCGCCACGCCCCGGCAGCCGCTATGCGACACTTCGAGCCTCGTGATTTTTTAAAAGGCCTCACTGAGGCCTTTTTCCGTTTTTAAGCACCTATGGCCGCCAAGCGCGTGGGCGAAGAGCCCTCTTTCATCCTGCATCGCTATGACTGGAGCGAGTCCAGCCTGATTCTGGAAGTTTTCACCCGCCACCGCGGGCGCGTGGCGCTGGTGGCCAAGGGCGCGAAAAAGCACACCTCCAACTTTCGCCCCGTGTTGCTGGCGTTGCAGCCGCTCAGCGTGAGCTACACCTTGGCGGGGGACGGCAATGCCGACATTCATGTGCTCAAGGGCGCGGAATGGGCCGGTGGGCACATCATGCCCATGGGCAACAACCTGCTGACAGGCATGTACCTGAACGAGTTGCTCATGCGCCTTTTGGCGCGTGACGATCCGTACGCCTACCTGTTTGATGTCTACGGTGCGGTGGTCAAATTGCTGGCTACGCAGCAGGGCGAAGTGATTGAGCCCGTGCTGCGTGCGTTTGAGCTGATTTTGCTGCGCGAGCTGGGCCTGCTGCCGTCGCTGCATGAAGAGACGCTGACGCTGCAGCCTTTGCAAGCGCAGGCCAGCTATGTGCTGGTAGCCGAGATGGGGCTGCGCCCCGCGTTGGCCAACGACCGCGCGGCACTTACCGGGCAGCAGTGGGGTTTGCTCCAGCATGCGCTGGATCAAGGTGAGGGCGCTTACCCGGCGGCGGTACGTGCGTGCGCGGCAGTGGCATCGGCCCTGAAGCCGCAACTGCGCCACTTGCTGCAATACCATTGCGGTAGCCCGCTGCTTCGTACCCGACAGCTGATGATGGATTTGCAAACGCTATGACCGCCTCTACTTCTTCCCGCGCTTCCCAACGCACGGCTTTGTCCGTGAACGTCAACAAGGTCGCCTTGGTGCGCAACACGCGCCACTTGGGGATTCCCTCTGTCACACGTGCCTCGCAGCTGTGCCTGCAGGCCGGTGCGCAGGGCATCACCATCCACCCACGTCCCGATGAGCGCCACATTCGTGGCACCGACGTGTATGAGCTGGCCGAGCTGATGAAAGCATGGCCGCAGGCGGAGTTCAACATCGAAGGCAATCCCACGCAAAACTTGATGGACTTCATCCGCAATGTGAAGCCCCATCAAGCCACGTTCGTGCCAGACAGCGAAGACCAGTTCACCAGCGACCACGGCTGGAATTTTCCGCACGATGCGCAGCGCCTGCAGCCGCTGATTGCTGAATGCAAGGCGCTGGGTGTGCGCGTCAGCCTGTTCATGGACCCCATTCCCGAGCAGATGACCGCCGCCAAAGCGATTGGTGCAGACCGCGTGGAGCTGTACACCGAGCCTTTTGCCGCAGCGTGGGGCACGGCAGACCAAGCCCGTCAACTGTCCATCTACGCGCAGGCGGCACAAGCAGCCTTGGATGTGGGGCTGGAGGTGAACGCGGGGCATGACTTAAACCGTGACAATCTGGCCGCTTTTGTGGCCCAGGTGCCCGGTGTGGCCGAAGTCTCTATCGGCCACGCGCTGATTGCTGACGCACTGGAACTTGGTTACGCGGCGACAGTCAAAGCCTACCAAGCGTGCATTGACCAAGGCATGGTGCAACGCGCTTGAGTTATTAAAAGGTGAGCTACTAGCGCTTTCTGTATAAGCGCTAGAGCCTGATTTGGCTTGTAATTATGATTTACGGTATTGGCACTGATATTTGCGATGTGCGCCGCATACGCGCCAGCCTGGAGCGCCATGGGGATCGCTTTGCCGAAAAAGTGCTCACCACCAATGAACTGGCCGTATGGCGCATGCGCAGTGCACGCTGGCCGGAGCGCGGCGTCAAATATCTGGCCACGCGCTTTTCCGCCAAAGAGGCCTTCAGCAAGGCTGTGGGTTTGGGCATGACCATGCCCATGACGTGGCGCAGTTGCGAAATTGCCAACCTGCCCAGTGGCCAGCCCACCATCGTGCTGTACGGTGCCATGCGCGACTGGTTTGAAGCGCGCGGCTTGAGTGTGCACATCACCATGACCGATGAGAGCGAATACGCCGCCAGCTTTTGCGTGGTGGAGCGCAAAGCCGATTAAGCGTGGTGAGGGAAGGGGGCTCTTCAATAAGCGGATTGCCTTGCTGGGCGTACCTCGCTTGCTCTCAAAGCAATCACACGCTGTCTGGGCCGCCAACGCTTGATGGACTGATCGTGTGAACCTTTACCGCCTTTGATTGACCACCGCGCTGGTGTGCGAAATGGGCAACGTGCGGGCGCTGCAGCACCAGCGTGTCACGCTTCGCAGTCATACTTGGGGTTTTGCAGCATTGCGGGGGCTTAGAGGCCTCCGCCGAGAAGGTAAACACCCATGACCGCACTTCATGCGCCTCTCATCATCGATATCGCAGGCACAGCCCTGACCGAGGTGGACCGCAGCCGCCTTGCGCACCCCCTGGTGGGCGGCATCATTTTGTTTGCCCGTAACTGGGAAAACCGCGAGCAACTGGTGCAGCTGTGCGCTGAGATCAAAACCGTCAAAGACGATCTGCTGATCTGTGTGGACCACGAAGGAGGGCGCGTGCAGCGCTTTCGCACCGATGGTTTCACGCACCTGCCCCCCATGCGCGCCTTGGGCGAGATGTGGATGAACGATGGCAGTGGCAAAAAGCGCCGCAAAGGCAGCGGTGCCATGCGCGCCATGAATGCGGCCACCGCGGCAGGTTACGTGCTGGGCAGCGAGTTGCGCGCCTGTGGCGTGGACTTCAGCTTTACCCCGGTGCTGGATTTGGATTACGGCGCCAGCAGCGTGATTGGCGACCGCAGTTTTCACCGCGACCCACGCGTGGTGGCAGCGCTGGCCAAAAGCCTGATGCACGGTCTGCTGCAAGCGGGCATGGGCAACTGCGGCAAGCATTTTCCCGGCCATGGCCATGTGAAGGCCGACTCGCACGTCGACATGCCCGTTGACAAACGCAAGCTGAAAAAGATTTTGGCGGAAGACGCTGCACCGTACCCTTGGCTGTCCAGCGTGCTGACGGCTGTGATGCCGGCCCACGTGATCTACCCAAAGGTGGATGCACTGCCTGCCGGTTTTTCCAAAACCTGGCTGCAAGACATTCTGCGTGGTGAACTGCGTTACGACGGCGCCATCTTCAGCGATGACCTGAGCATGGAAGCTGCACGCCGCATTGACGGTGAAGTTATCAGCTACACCGATGCAGCGCTGCTGGCGCTGGACGCTGGCTGCGACATGGTGCTGCTGTGCAACCAGAGCCTGGGCCTGGGTGAACATGTGGATGAGCTGCTGGATGGCATGGACGATGCGCTGCGCACCGGCCGCTGGATTCCGGATCTGGACTCGGAGTCACGCCGCATTTCGCTGCTGCCTGAAACCGTGCCCCAACCTTGGGATGATTTGATGCTGCAACCGGCTTACCGGGATGCACTGGGTTTGTTGAACTGATGACACCGATGCAACCAATGAAAGTAGGCGTACTGACAGGTGGTGGCGATTGCCCCGGCCTGAATGCCGTGATTCGTGCCGTGACCAAGTCACTGATCAGCCAAGGCGGCTGTGAAGTGATCGGGATTGAAGACGGCTTTGAAGGGCTGATGGGGGAGGTGCCGCGCGTCAAACCGTTGGGCTGGGATGAGGTCTCGGGCATCTTGCACCTGGGTGGCACGATTTTGGGCACCAGCAACAGCGCCAACCCGCTCAAAAGCACCGAGACACTGGCACAGGTCAAGCGCAATGTGCAGGCGCTGGGGCTGGAGGTGGTGATCTCGATTGGTGGCGATGGTACGCAGAGCCTGGCCTATGGCTTGGCCAATGCCGTCGGCATGCAGTGCGTGGGCGTGCCCAAGACGATTGACAACGACATTGCCAACTGCGAGCGCAGCTTTGGTTTTGACACGGCGGTGGCCACTGCCACCGAGGCCCTGCGCCGCATTGAGAGCACGGCCAATAGCCACCACCGCGTGATGATTGTGGAGACCATGGGCCGCAATGCGGGCTGGCTGGCGCTGGAAGCCGGTGTGGCGGGTGCGGCTGACATCATCTTGCTGCCAGAGATTGACTACGACCTGCAGGCCATCATTGATGTGTGCAAAGCCCGTGAGCAGCGCCAGCGCTACACCATCATCTGCATTGGTGAAGGTGCCAAGGAAAGCGGGCAGAGCCTGACCGTGCGCGAAACCATTGCGCACAGCCCTGATCCCGTGCGCTTGGGTGGCGTGGGCCATGTGCTGCGTGAGCGTCTGCAACCGCATCTGAAAAGTGAAGTGCGCACGACGGTCTTGGGCCACGTGCAGCGTGGGGGTGACCCAACGCCGTTCGACCGGGTGCTGGCGACCCAGTTTGGGCACCATGCCGCTCAGCTGGTGCTGGCCGGGCAGTTTGGCCGCATGGTGACTTTGCAGAACGGACAGATCAGCAGCGTTGAAATTGCGACGGTGGCCAATACCCAGCGAAAGATTGCGCAGGACCACCCCCTGCTGACCATGGCGCGAGACATTGGCATCTGCCTGGGTGAACGCACCACGTAAGCCCTTCTGACCGCATCACAAAGCCGTGCAGCGACACCGACGCTGGCGGCTTTTTTATGGTTTGCTGTGATGTGTAACTTGAATGTAATTGTTTGTTAGATCGTGTTGGTTTTTCCGGGTAATCCCGGTGTAATTGTTGCTGTTTGTAGAAATTTTGTGCCGCGGTGTCCCACTGCGGCTTTTTGCTTTTCAAGGTGGATATGCAGTTCAAGAATTTGTCGGTCGCCAAGAAGATTTGGTTATTGATGCTGGTGGTAATGGCAGCGATGCTGCTTGCGGGGTTGGGCATGACCACCCACATGAAAAACCTGGAATCGCACCTGCGCGACAAGATTCAAGACACGGAAGAACGTATCCGCCTGGTGGTTGAGCTGCGTGGTAGTGTGGAAGCCACGGCGGGCTATCTGATTGCCGGCAATCTGGCGCAGGACAGCGAGTCCATGCAGTTTTTTGAGGGCAAGTACCAGCAAGGCTCCGGCCGCATGGCGACGTTGATGACAGAAACCGAGTCACGGCTGAGCACAGATACTGGCCGGGCACTGTTCAAACAGATTCAGGACAAGCGCGCCAAGCTCAATCTTTCGGCAGAGCAAGTCAGCCTGGAGCGCCGCAATGACGGCGATGTGGCGCGCCTTGTGCGCTCGGATTTGGCACCTGCCGTAGATGCCTTCATGGAAGACCTGAATGCCTTGGTACGCCTGCAAGAGCAGATACGCGCCAGCACGCTGCAAGAAGCCAGCCAAGAGCGCAACACGGGTTTGGTGATCGGTCTGGGCATTTTGCTGGTGGTGGTGGTGGCGGGGCTGTGCGTGGCCATGTGGCTGGTGCGTCAGTTGACCGCACCGCTGGCCAAGGCGGTGGAGCTGGCTGAGGCGATTGCCTCGGGCGACCTGACGCGCAACGTGCATGACGATCGCAAGGACGAACTGGGCCACTTGCTGCGCAGCCTGAATGCCATGACGCAGAAGCTGGGTACTGTGGTGGGCGAAGTGCGCAATGGCGTGGATTCCGTCTCATCCGCGGCGTCGCAAATTGCCACGGGCAACCAAGACCTGTCGGCCCGCACCGAGCAAACGGCGTCGAACCTGGAAGAAACGGCAGCCAGCATTGAAGAGCTGACCGCAACAGTCACCCAGTCGGCCGATACGGCGCGCCAGGCCAACCAGCTGGCGGCCACGGCGGTGCAGGCGGCCGAGCGCGGCGGTGAAGTGGTGAGCCAGGTGGTGATGAGCATGGACCAGATCAACACCTCCAGCCGCAAGATCAGCGACATCATCGGCGTTATTGACGGCATCGCCTTCCAGACCAACATCTTGGCGCTGAACGCGGCGGTCGAAGCTGCCCGTGCGGGCGAGCAAGGCCGTGGTTTTGCCGTGGTGGCTGGCGAAGTGCGCAGCTTGGCCGGACGCAGTGCCGAGGCTGCCAAAGAAATCAAGGCCCTGATCAGCGCCAGCGTCAGCAATGTCGACATGGGCGCTGCGCAAGTAGCGCAAGCCGGCGAGAGCATGCAAGAAATTGTGGCCAGCGTGCGACGCGTGACGGATCTGATCGGTGAGATTTCTGCATCGGCCACCGAGCAAAGCGATGGCATTGCGCAAGTGAACCAGGCCATCAGCAATCTGGATCAGATGACCCAGCAAAATGCGGCCTTGGTGGAAGAGTCCAGCGCTGCCGCGGTCTCCATGAACGACCAAGCCAAGCGCTTGGCGGAAGTGGTGGCCGTTTTCAATGTGGGGCAGTCCACCTCCTACCAATCCGCGCAGCGCACGATGGCTGCAGCGCCCCGCCCGGTGGAGGTGCGCAAAGCGGCCACTCCAGCGGTTGCCAGCAAGAAAGTGGTGACCAAGCCCGCTGCCCAGCCTGCAGAAGCGCCCAAACTGCTCAAACCTGCGCCTTTGTCGAGCAAGGCATCAGCCAGCAGCAGCGATGACGATTGGGAAACCTTTTGATCGGCGTGACGATCAGATACCAAGGGGCCGTTGCGGCTCCTTTTTTATAAGCAAAATAGGGTCTTGGCGCAGACGTGGTGCGCGCAAGCAGCTATGAAAAACAGGAGAGGCACGGTATGGATCGGCATGAAGAGGCGGTGATGCAATTTTTGACGGCCAATGGCGATACGTTCATTGCGCCGCACTATGAGGTGGCGGCAGGCTGGATGTGCCCCAGCTTTGTGGCCTTGCGCCCCGCCAAAAAGCAGGTGTGGGTGGCCGAAGTATCGGCGTCTGGCTACCCGTTGGGGTTGGTCGACAAAATCAATCAGCGCGTCGAAAAGTGGTACGCCCCGTTGCTGGAGCAACTGCAGCGCTTGCAGGTCACACACAGCGACTGGAGCGTGGGTTTGCTGGTGTTTGTGCGCGATGACCAGATCGAATGGCTCAAAGGCCGCTTGAAAGACACTTCGGGCGTTTATGTGCTGAGCCTGGAAACGGCCAGCAGCCCCTGGAGCTGGCACAGCCATGTTTGGACGGAAGAGCTGGACTTTGCAGTAGGCTCTATCCCGCGCAAAGACGAAGAGGCTGCCGGCGCGGCACGTACGCATTGATCGCTGGCACCACAACTTGCAGGCGTTGCGACCGTGGCTTAGGGTTTTGCGCAAGGACCGCAGTATTGTCCCGTGTGCTTTGTCTTTGAATCTTTGACCGTTAACTAAGCGCTGCGCGCAGTGCTTGTTTTTTTCCTCCCCCACCAGGCGTATTTCCATGCAGATGACAGACATTCCCTTTGGCACCACCGACTGGGCCAGCATCACACCCACCGTGCACCCGGGTGAGGTGGGCACCGCCTGGTGGCGCACTTGCCAATTTGGCAGCGTGCGCGTGCGCATGGTGGAGTACAGCCCAGGCTATCTGGCCGACCACTGGTGCAGCAAAGGCCACATTCTGCTGTGTCTGGAAGGCGAGCTGCTGACAGAGCTGGACGATGGGCGCACCTTCAAAATGACGCCGGGCATGAGCTACCAAGTGGCCGATCAGGCCGAGGCACACCGCTCATCCACTACGGTGGGCGCCAAGCTGTTTATCGTGGATTGAGGCTGCGATATTTGCGGCTAGGCAAGGCGTAGCACGACGCCAGACGGATGTCGTTGCTCGCCTATGATCAAAGACTTGGCCCAAAAAGACGGCCAAGTCTTTTCTTGGTGGTGCCAAGGCTGGCGCCACGTTTGCTGGATGCTTGTATGACCACCCTAGGAACCCCACTGACCCCCCACGCCACCAAAGTCATGCTGCTGGGCAGCGGTGAGCTGGGCAAAGAGGTCTTGATTGCCTTGCAGCGCCTGGGCGTTGAAACCATTGCTGTTGACCGCTACGATAACGCGCCGGGCCACCAAGTAGCGCACCATGCGCACACCATCACCATGAGCGATCCGGCCCAGCTCAAGGCCTTGATTGAAAGCGTAAAACCTGATCTGGTAGTGCCCGAGATTGAAGCGATTGCCACGCCCATGCTTGAAGCGCTGGAAGCTGCAGGCGTCGTCACCGTGGTACCCACGGCCCGTGCCACGCGCCTGACCATGGACCGTGAAGGCATCCGCCGGCTGGCTGCCGAAACCCTGGGTTTGCCCACCAGTCCCTACCGTTTTTGTGATTCACTGCAAGAGCTGCAGGCGGCCATTGATGGCACAGATGGCCAAGCTGCCATTGGCTACCCCTGTGTGGTCAAGCCGGTGATGAGCAGCTCTGGCAAAGGCCAGAGCAAGATCGATGGCGCCGCCGATGTGGCCCCCGCTTGGGACTACGCCATGGCCGGCGGCCGCGTGGCCAAGGGCCGCGTGATTGTGGAAGGCTTTATCGATTTTGACTATGAAATCACCCAGCTGACCGTGCGCGCCAAGGGCCAGAACGGGCAGGTGGACACCCATTTTTGTGACCCCATCGGCCACATCCAGCAAGCGGGTGACTATGTGGAAAGCTGGCAGCCCCACCCCATGCACCCGGCTGCGCTGGAAAAGGCACGCCACATCTCCAAGGCCGTGACCGACGATCTGGGCGGACTGGGCCTGTTTGGCGTGGAGCTGTTTGTGAAGGGCGAGCAGGTGTGGTTCAGCGAAGTCTCGCCACGCCCGCACGACACCGGGCTGGTGACGCTGACCACGCAGTGGCAAAGCGAGTTTGAGCTGCACGCGCGCGCCATTCTGGGATTGCCGGTGGATGCCAGCCTGCGCAATCCCGGTGCCAGCGCGGTGATTTATGGCGGCCAAGATGCCGAAGGCTTGGTGTTTGACGGCGTAGACGAAGCGCTGGCTTTGCCCGGCACAGACCTGCGTTTGTTTGGCAAGCCCGAGAGTTTTGTGAAGCGCCGCATGGGCGTGGCGCTGGCACGTGCTGCCGATGTGGAGCAAGCCCGTACCATCGCCAAGCTGGCCGCCAGCAAGGTAAAGCCGCGCAAGCCTTGATAAAAAAATAGCTAGTGACGTAGAGCCAGAAAGCGCTGGATGCCTAAAAGGCTATAAAAAAGCGACGACCATGTGGACATGGACGTCGCTTTTTTTTGAGGGAATGTTCAGCGTCGCTGGCTAGCCAGTCTGCGCACTACCGCCACCAGTTGGTCGATTTCTTCGAACGTGTTGTAGAACGCCAGCGAAGGGCGCACGGCGGTTTCCACGCCAAAGCGGCGCAGGATGGGCTGGGCGCAGTGGTGGCCGGTGCGCACGGCAATGCCTTCGGCATTCAGTGCCTTGCCTACCGCTTCGGTGGTGTAACCCTCCAGGGTGAAAGACAGCACGCTGGCCTTGCCCGGTACGGTGCCAATCAGGCGCAAACCGGGGATGGTGGCCAGTTGCTGCATGCCGTAGTCCACCAAGGCATGCTCATAGCGGCTGATGTTGGCAATGCCCAAGCGCTCCACATATTCCAGCGCCGCACCCAAGCCTACGGCATCGGCAATATTGCCGGTGCCCGCCTCAAAGGTGTTGGGCAGCGGCTGGAACACGGTTTGCTCGAACGTCACATCGGCAATCATGTTGCCGCCACCTTGCCATGGTGGCATGTCCTCCAGTACTTCGCGGCGGCCCCACAGCGCACCGATGCCGGTGGGGGCAAAAATCTTGTGTCCAGAAAAGACAAAAAAATCTGCACCAATGTCTTGCACATCCACGGGCGTGTGCGCAATCGACTGCGCGCCATCCACCAGCGTGGTGATGCCGCGGCGCTTGGCAATCTCCACCACCTGCTTGACGGGCACCACGGTGCCCAGCACGTTGGAGACATGGCCTATGGCGACGATTTTGGTGCGCTCGTTGATGAGCTGCTCGTACGCATCCAGGCGAATCTGGCCCTGGTCATCGACCGGAATCACGCGCAGTTTGGCGCCCTTGGCGGCCGCCAGTTGCTGCCACGGCACGATGTTGGCGTGGTGCTCCAGGTGGCTGACGATGATTTCGTCCCCCTCGCCCACGTGCTTGCTGCCCCAGCTTTTGGCCACCAGATTGATGGCCTCGGTGGTGCCGCGCACAAAGATCACTTCGCGCACATCGGGTGCGTTGATAAAGCGGCGCACCACTTCGCGCGCATGCTCGTAGGCATCGGTGGCGCGGGCGGCCAGCTCGTGCGCGGCACGGTGGATGTTGGAGTTCTCGTGCTGGTAGAAGTGGCTGATGCGCTCAATCACCTGGCGGGGCTTGTGCGTGGTGGCGGCGTTGTCCAGCCACACCAGTGGTTTGCCGTTGATGCGCTCTTGCAGGATGGGGAAATCACGGCGCACGGCCTGCACGTCAAAACCGGGGTGGCGGTCTTGCTGGCCTACCGCAGGCGCGGCATGGGCACCGTGTGGGTGCGGTTTGGCCGGGGTGACAAAACCGCTGGGCAGCGTGACGGTATCCACAAAATAAAACTGCGGACCGGTAGCCCCCGTAGCGCCAGATGTGACAGGCGCATCCACAAGGCTGGCAGGCACATTGGGAAAAGCGGGCGCACCCAGCCGCTGGCTGCCCAGTGCTGCCAGTGCCTGCTGGCTCAAGGCATCCAGCCCTTCGGTCGTGCTGCTGGGTGCTGCGCCCGTTGCGTGGGGTGGTGCAGCGGCGAAGGCCGGTACGGTGGCCGCCACTGCCGCGGGGGCTTGCGGGGCACCATCGGTGGCACCTGCCAAGCGCGGTTCATACGCGGGCAGTGCGGTAAAGGCTTTGTCGGGCACGCCGTTGCCCGCACTGGCGTGGGGAATGGCGACGCCCACACGGTTGCCCAGCGCCAACACATGGCTGGGGCTGCTGGGGGTGAAGTTGGCACCCGGCACCTGGCCTTGCGCAATCGGTGTGCCCGGCACATTGGGCGACAGCCCCGAAGGGCTGGCCAGCGGTGAGCCACCGGGTGCCAAGGTGGTGGGAGGCTGCGCGCCAAAAGCGGGCGATGGTGTGACGGGGCCCGGCAGGCTGCGAAACAGCTCACTGGCCAGACGCGTCAACGCCCCCGTGTCCAGCGGTGATGGTGGGGCGACAGGCAAGGCTGCCGGTTGGGTGTGCGCTTGCGCGGTGGTGGTGCTCAAAACCCCATCTCCTGTGGTGTGTGAAGCTATTAAGTTGCTAGCTATCTGCGCAGTCTGCATGTGCGTTATCGGTCATTTTTATTTAAAAAATGACCGCTGCCTGTGGCTTACTTGTAGGTGTCCAGCGCTGAGTAGTCGTGGTACTTGTTGATCTCCACATCGTCCAGCACGGCCACGGCATCGGGAGTGAGCACGGCCAGTGAGCAGTACAGCGAGATCAGGTAGCTGGCAATGGCGTGGTTGTTTATGCCCATGAAGCGCACCGACAGCCCCGGGCTTTGCTCACCCGGCAGACCGGGCTGGAACAGACCCACCACGCCCTGGCGGCGGTCGCCCACGCGCAGCAGCAAAATCTTGCTTTTGCCATCGGCTACGGGCACTTTGTCCGAAGGAATCAGCGGCACACCGCGCCAAGTGATGAACTGGCTGCCAAACAGGCTGACCGTGGGCGGTGGCGTGCCACGGCGTGTGGCTTCGCGGCCAAAGGCGGCAATGGTCAGCGGGTGGGCCAAAAAGAAGGCGGGTTCTTTCCAGACCTTGGTCAGCAGCTCGTCCAGATCGTCGGGCGTGGGTGCGCCGGTCAAGGGGAAGATGCGTTGCTCATCTGCTACCTGGGCCAGCAGGCCGTAGTCGGCGTTGTTGATCAGCTCGCTTTCCTGGTTTTCCTTGATCGTCTCAATGGTCAGGCGCAGCTGTTCTTTGATTTGATCGTGCGGGCTGCTGTACAGGTCGGAGATGCGGGTGTGCACATCCAGCACCGTAGAGACGGCATTTAGAAAGTACTCGCGCGGCTTGGCGTCGTAATCCACATAGGTGCGTGGCAGCTGGTTTTCATGCTGCTTGGCGGTGCAGGTGACCTTGATGTCTTCGGGGTTCTTGACCTGGTTGACGCGGTAAATGCCGGCTTCCACCGGCACCCACTGCAGCAAGTGGGTGAGCCAACGGGGCGTGATGGTGGACAGCTGGGGTGCGGTCTTGGTGGCATTGGCAAGCTGACGGGCGGCGTTGTCGCCCAAAGCGGTGGTACCGCCAACGGTTGCTGTCATGAACGAAGCTCCTGAGGAAAGGATGTCAGATGTAAAGGAAAACCCGAGTGTTCAATGCGCGGCCAGCGGCCTCAACCGGCTATAGCCGCCAAGCGCAAGCGTTGGCTTTCGCGCAACAGGCTGATGCGCTCGGTTTGCACAATGAGTTCGGTGGCACTCATCTGAAAGGCTTGCGCCAATTTGTGCAGCGTGATGAGCGAGGGGGTGACCTGGCCGCGCTCAATCTCACCCAGGTAGGAGCGGTTGAGGTCGGAGTGCCCGGCCAACTGCTCTTGCGACCAGTCGCGTAGCTCCCGCAACTGGCGCACCGCCATGCCAAAGTCTTGAACAAAGTGCTGCGACACCATGCTTACACCACGGCATGGGCGGGGGTGCTTTGCACATGCGCCACCTGCTGGGCCTGCTGCAGGCTGGCCTGGCTGACGTGGGCACCGGCAGGCACATCGTCGGTGATCCAGACGTTGCCGCCAATCACCGCGCCTTGGCCGATGGTGACGCGGCCCAGGATGGTGGCCCCGGCGTAGATCACCACGTCGTCCTGCACGATGGGGTGGCGTGCCCAGCCCTTTTGCAGGTGGCCTTGCGCATCTTTGGGAAAGCGTTTAGCACCCAGCGTCACGGCCTGGTACAGCCGCACATTGCGGCCAATGACGGTGGTCTCGCCAATCACAACGCCGGTGCCGTGGTCGATGAAAAAGCCCGCATCAATCTGTGCACCAGGGTGAATGTCGATACCCGTCTGCCCATGCGCCAGTTCAGAAATGATGCGCGCCAGCAGCGGCAGCTGCAGTTGGTAAAACACATGGGCAATGCGGTGGTGAATCAAAGCCAGCACACCGGGGTAGCTGAGCACCACTTCATCCACACTGCGTGCTGCCGGGTCGCCCTGGAAGGCGGCCAGCACATCGGTGTCCAGCAAACGGCGCAGGCTAGGCAAACTGCGGGCAAAGGTGTGCACCGCTTGCTGGGCCTGGGCGGCAATTTCATGGGTGGGCTGGCCGTCCCCGCGTTGGCGGTATTGCAGCTCGGTCAAAGCCTGGGCCTGCAAGGTCTGCAAGGCGGTATCCAGCGTGTGGCCGACATAAAAATCTTCACCTGCGTGGCGCAGGTCGGGTGGCCCCAGGCGCAGCGGGTAGAGGGCACCTTTAAGGCCATCGACGGCGTGCGCAATCGCATCGCGCGAGGGAAATTCGCGGTGGCTTTGGTCCGTGCGGTTTTGCTGTTCACGCCACTGATCACGCACCTGGCGCAGTTGCTGAACGATCTCGGAAATGTTGTAAGCGCTCATGGTGGGGCATTCGAAATTGGGAAGGTTCAGTCCTGCACCCAGGGCAGGCCGTAAAAACGCCAGCCATTGAAGTGGCCACGCTGCTGTGCATCGTCGAGATCGCCCTCAAACCCTTCGCTGACATTGAAGATGTGGGCAATGCCGGCTTTAGCCGCCTCTTGCGCAGCAAGGGCAGAGCGTTTTCCGCTGCGACACAGCAAGAGCACAGGGGGTAGTTGCGCGGGTGCTGTCGCTTGGCGCAGTTGCAAAGCCGCCAGCTCACGCGCAAACCGGGGGTTGCGGTTGAGTGCGGTGCCGGTGGCCCATGCCACGTGCAGGCTGTCAGGTACATGGCCGACAAACTTGCGCTCTTCGGTGGTGCGTACGTCAACCAGCAGGGCCAAACCTTGCTGCACCAGTTGCCAGGCTTGCTGTGGCGGAACTGAACCGGCGTAGGGCAGGTTATGCTGCTGTGCCAGTGTGTGGGCTTGCTGCAGGGCAGGGGGCAGCGTGGTGGTGGTTGTGTCAGTCATGCTGCTTGGTTCCAGTCTTTTGTACTTAAAGATTGATGGCGATAGCAGTCATGGTGAGCCATGCCCCCGCAGCATTCCAACGAAGAAAAACAGATGAACTTCTGCAAAAAACAGTTAAGCAAAAGCGCCGCGTTGAAGTGTTTTTGAACAGGGGATCGACTGTGTGTTTTCAGCTCCGTGAAGCCCATGGCCACCGCCAGCGCTTAGTGGTTCAAGACAGAGCGCATTTGAAAGAAGGCAAACATCGCACGCACCATGCAAAAAGGCCCTGCAGCAGTGCTACAGGGCCTTCGGCGGTTGTTTAGAGAGCGGAATGCTCAGGGGAACGTCGCACTCTTGGGTGCGGGTGTTGGTGCCGCGCTGGTTTCTTGGATGGCCAGCTGGGCGTGTTGCTGTAACTTTTCGGCAGGGACGGGGGTGCCCATGCGCCAGCGGCGCACCACGCGTTGAAAGATCAGTGAGTTGGGGATTTGAATCAACGTGCCGGGGGCTGCGGCTGCCGCATCTTCCAGCGTGGTGTACAGCAGGTTGATGTCCACCACACGGCCCAGGGCGCCGGGTTTTTCCGCGGTGTCCAACACCTCAATGTGATCGCCCACGCGAAACGGCCCCACGGTAAAGATCAGGAAGGCGCAAAACAGGTTGGACAGCACGCTCCAAGCGGCAAAGAAGGCCACGGCACCCACCGTGGCAAAACCTGTGAAAGCCGACCACAGCACGCTGGCAGAGACGCCCATGCGTTCCAAAATCAACAAGACTGAGCTAGCAATGATCAACCAGCGCACCACGGTGTGGATGGGCATGAGCAGCTCATGCGGAAATTCATAGTGCGCGCTGGCACGTTTGATCACGCGCTTGAACAAGCGGTGCAGCAACCATGCCACCACAATAATGAGCAAAATTTGCAGCATGGGGATGGCAATGTCCAGCCATTCTTGCATCCACAAGGGCAGGTGGGCGCGCAGGGTGCCAAGTCGGTCAATCAATGTCACGGCCGATAAATCCAAAGAAGTCTTCAAAACGTCAAATCATCCAGGCACCGCAAGGTGCCTATGCCTTTATCAAAGTAAAGCGCCAATGTTCACCGGCGCTTTCGATGCCCATGGTAGCCGCTTGACCGCAAAAAATGAAAGCCAGGGGCCATACCGCACGAATGCAAAAAGGGACCATCAGGCCCCTTTTTTGCAGATCGCAGGGCGAAAGAATTTACACCTGCTCGCGGCGCAGTGCGGGGAACAGGATCACGTCGCGGATGCTGGCGCTGTCGGTCAACAGCATCAGCAAGCGGTCGATACCAATACCGCAGCCGCCTGTGGGAGGCATGCCGTATTCCAAGGCACGCACAAAGTCGTGGTCAAAGTACATGGCTTCGTCGTCGCCACTGTCCTTGGCTTCGACCTGGGCGTTGAAGCGGGCGGCCTGGTCTTCAGCGTCGTTCAGTTCTGAGAAGCCATTGCCAAATTCGCGGCCTGTGATGTACAGCTCAAAGCGCTCGGTCACTTCCGGGCGCTCGTCGTTGGCGCGGGCCAGCGGCGAGATTTCGGTGGGGTGTTCCATGATGAAAGTGGGGTTCCACAGCTTGTCTTCCACCACTTCTTCAAAGTAGAACACCTGCAGGCTGGCCAGCGAACGGGTAGACAGCTTGTCCTTTTCTTCGTTCATGCCCAGCTTCTTGAGCGCGTTGGTCAGCCAGTCGCGGTTGGTCACGTTGTCACCCGCGTCGGTGTGTTTGACGATGGCTTCTGGAATGGTCAGGCGCTCAAAAGGCTTGGTCAAATCAACGGGCTTGCCACCGTAGGTGCACTCCAGCGTGCCCACGGCCTTCATGGCGGCATCACGCACAAGTTGTTCGGTGTAGTCCATCAGGTCCTGGTAGTTCCAGTACGCTGCGTAGAACTCCATCATGGTGAACTCGGGGTTGTGACGCACCGAGACACCTTCGTTGCGGAAGTTGCGATTGATTTCGAACACACGCTCAAAACCACCAACGATCAGGCGCTTGAGGTACAGCTCGGGCGCAATGCGCAGGTACATCTCTTGGTCCAGCGCGTTGTGGTGCGTGACAAACGGTTTGGCATTGGCACCGCCGGGAATGGGGTGCAGCATGGGTGTTTCCACTTCCAGAAAGCCGTGCTCCACCATGAAGTCGCGGATGCCGGCCACTGCCTTGCTGCGTGCCACGAAGCGCGTGCGCGCCTCTTCGTTCATCATCAAATCCACATAGCGCTGGCGCACTTTTTGTTCGGGATCGGCCATGCCGTGGAACTTGTCGGGCATGGGGCGCAGGCTCTTGGTGAGCATGCGAATCTTGGTGGCCTTGATCGACAGTTCGCCGGTCTTGGTCTTCATCAATGTGCCTTCGATGGCAATGATGTCGCCCAAATCCCACTTCTTGAAGTCTGCGTACACCTCTTCGCCCACGGCATCGCGGGTGATATAGGCCTGAATACGGCCGGTAGCATCTTGCACGGTGGCAAAGCTGGCCTTGCCCATGACGCGCTTGAGCATCATGCGGCCGCCGACGGAGACGCTCACCGCTTCAGCGTCCAGCGCTTCCGTGTCTTTTTCGCCGTGCGCTTGCACCAAAGGCTGTGCGCGGTGGGCGGGCTTGAAATCGTTGGGGAACGGCACACCACCGTTAGCCTTGGAGGTCTCGCGCAAGGCTTTGAGTTTTTCGCGGCGCTCAGCGATCAGTTTGTTTTCGTCTTGGGGGGCAGCAACTTCTGCCTCGGGAGTATTTTGATGTTCAGACATGGATGAGCGCAGCGCTAAGGCTGAGGAGGCAAGCCAAAACCAATCATTTTAGTTTTTTTGCACTGTTTCAGCATGGCGCGCCAACAATCTCGGCACTTTCTGTATGAAAGCACGTGGGTGTGTGGGGATGTGTCTCAAAAGAATAGCTGTAAGCGCTTGTATTAAAATGGTTTTAGCTATGAATGAATGTGAATTCGTTGCTACGAAATCGCTAACAGCTATATTTTTTATCTCATTGCGATGCAATGCCAGAGCGCTCCAGGGCGTCGGTCACCAGTTCCAGGCGCAGCAAGGGGCTGTCCAGTTCCAGCAGTTGTAATTGCAACTGGTCGTCCATGGGCAGTAATTCGCACCAGCGATTGGCCACCCAGCCGCAATCCGCAAAATGCTGTGCATTGGCATTTTCCAGATGCCGGTGTGGCAGTTTGTGCAGCACTTGCTCCAGCGCAGTGGCCGCGTGGCGCAGATCTGCAGGAATGGCGACGGTCGTATCAGCAGCCAGCAACGCTACGTCGGCCACCCACAAACCGCTGGGTAGTGGGCGGGCGTTACTGAGGCGAAAGCGATCAGTGCCTGAGCATTCAATCATCTCCAAACCGCTGCTGAGGTGCACCACCGAATCAATCTGGGCGATGGTGCCCACAGCGTGGAATGTCTCTAGCGCCTGATGGGGTTGGCGCGTTTCATATCCGCTGCGCAGTGTGACGACACCAAATGGCGCGCCTTGCTCACGGCAGTAGCGCACCATCATGCGGTAACGTAGCTCAAACACTCGCAGGGGCAGATAGCCGCCTGGAAACAGTACCGTATGCAACGGAAAGAGTGGCAGGGAAACGAGTGTTAGCGGTGAGGTCATGGTGTCAGCTACCTGTACGCTGGCTATGATCACTGGCAGCGCATGCGAGCACGCGTAGGCTGACACCGCGCGCATTTGCATGTAGGGTGTTTTTATCCACGTAGTTCTTCAACCTTACCGATCTACATGATTGTTCAAATTCTTCAATTTTTGCTGGAAGTCATCAGCGGCCTGATCGCTGGTTCGTGCCTGTTGCGCGTGTACATGCAAGCGCAGCGCATTCCCTTCAACAACCCCGTGGGGCAACTGGTATTTGCGCTATCTGACTGGATCGTGATGCCGTTGCGCAAAATTATTCCCAACCGCAGCAAATACGATTTGTCTGGTTTGGTGGCTGCCGTGCTGGTGGTGCTGGTGCAGTACGTGCTGCTGTGGCTGCTGATGGGGGCAGGTGGCAATCCTGCGGTGGTGCCGTTGCTGGCGGTGTTTGGTTTGCTGCGCATGGCGCTCACCGGACTGATCGTGATTTTGATTGTGTACGCTATCCTGTCCTGGGTGCAGCCGCATTCACCGATTGCAGGTGTGCTGCACCGCTTGAGTGAGCCTTTGCTGCGGCCACTGCGCAAGGTCATTCCGTTGCTTGGCGGTGTTGATCTGTCTGCCTTGGTGGCCATCATCGCGCTGCAAGTGCTGTTGATGATTCTGGGCAATCTGCAGTTCAACGCTTTGGCAGGGTTGAGCGCTTTTTAAGCACAGTGCGCAGGGTGCCTGCTGCAAGATTGAGCGCAGGCAATAAAAAAGGCTCCTGGTTAGGAGCCTTTTTTGTGGGTGCAAGCACTTAGTCTTGCACTACGGCATCGGCAGGCAAGCGCTGCAGCATGGCCAAGCTGCTGGCGACGGTGTTGCGCAGCTCGCGGCGGTCGACAATCATGTCGACAGCGCCTTTTTCCTTCAGGAATTCGGAGCGCTGGAAGCCTTCTGGCAGTTTGACACGCACGGTGGTTTCAATCACGCGGGGGCCTGCAAAGCCGATCAAGGCCTTGGGCTCGGCAATCACGATATCGCCAACGAACGCAAAACCGGCCGACACACCGCCCATGGTGGGGTCGGTCAGCACAGAGATATAAGGCAAGCCCTTTTTCGCCAAGCGCGTGAGTGCGGCATTGGTCTTGGCCATTTGCATCAGCGACAGCAAGCCTTCTTGCATGCGTGCGCCACCAGTGGCGGTAAAGCACAGGAAGGGCACTTTTTGCTCAATCGCCGTTTCAACGCCGCGCACAAAACGCTCACCGACCACGGAGCCCATGGAGCCGCCCATGAAGTCGAATTCAAAGCAGGCAGCCACCACTTCAATGCCCTTGACAGCGCCACCCATGACGATCAGCGCGTCGGTTTCGCCCGTGTTTTCCAGCGCTTCTTTGAGGCGCTGGGGGTATTTGCGACTGTCCTGGAACTTCAACGGGTCCACAGGAATGACTTCCTGTCCAATTTCATAGCGGCCTTCGCCGTCCAGGAAATGGTTCAGGCGTGCGCGTGCGCCAATGCGGTGGTGGTGCCCACAAGTGGGGCATACGTTCTGGTTGCTTTCCAGATCGGTCTTGTAGAGCACCGATTCACAGCTGGGGCACTTGACCCACAGGCCTTCAGGGATCTGCTGGGTGCGATCCTTGGGTTCGGTTTGCTGAATTTTGGCAGGTAGAAGTTTTTCGAGCCAGGACATACGGTTTCCTCTTCAAGGCGATCAGACTGCGCGTGAAGGGCACGCGCAGCCAAGGGTCGCATTATGCGTCCATCGTTTTGCGCACACCGCGCAAGAAATCAATGGCCAGTGGGACAATTTTTTCGTGGGGTTGATCTTCCAGCAACTGGATGATCTTGCTGCCAATGATCGCAGCATCGGCAATTTGGGCCACCGCATGGGCAGTTTGGGCATCGCGGATGCCAAAGCCGACGCCCACGGGCAAGGAGACATGCTGCTTGATGCGCGGCATCATTTCTGCCACCGCCTCAATGTCGAGGGCGTTGGAGCCTGTTACGCCTTTGAGCGAGACGTAATAGACATAGCCTGTTGCAACGCGTGCCACTTGCTGAATACGTGCATCGGTGCTGGTGGGGGCCAGCAGGAATATCTGATCCATGTCCTTGGCGCGCAATTTGGCGGCAAACGCTTCGCTTTCTTCTGGCGGGTAGTCCACCACCAAGATGCCGTCAACGCCTGCTTCAGCGGCATCATTGATGAACGCTTCATCGCCGTGCACCTGGTCGTAACGTTCAATCGGGTTGGCGTAGCCCATCAGCACCACCGGTGTTGTATGGTTTTTTTGGCGAAACTCACGCACATAAGCCAGTACGTGTTTCAAGCCAACGCCATTGGCAATCGCGCGATCCCCAGCTTTTTGAATGACTGGGCCGTCGGCCATGGGGTCAGAAAACGGAACACCCAGCTCAATAATGTCGGAACCTGCTTCCACCATGCCGTGCATCAGTGAAGGGGTGATGGCTGCAAATGGAAAGCCTGCGGTGACAAATGGAATCAGCGCCTTGCGGCCTTCTGCATTCAGTTTTGCAAATGTAGCGGCGATGCGGCTCATGCGGCAGGCCCTCCCTTGACGGTCAGACCGCGCATGGATGGGCGGTCATAAAAATCTTCACCCGATAGATCAGCCACGGTGCCAATATCTTTATCGCCCCGGCCAGACAGGCTGACCAAGATGGATTGTTCGGGTTTCATGGTCTTGGCCAGCTTCATGGCGTAGGCCACCGCGTGGCTCGATTCCAGCGCAGGAATGATGCCCTCTGCACGACACAAGTAATGGAAGGCTTGCAGCGCTTCTTGGTCGGTGATGCCCACATAGCTGGCACGACCGATTTCTTGCAACCATGCATGCTCTGGGCCCACGCCAGGGTAGTCCAGACCAGCACTGATGGAGTGCGTTTCCAGAATCTGCCCGTTGTCGTCCTGCATGATGAAGGTGCGGTTGCCGTGCAGCACGCCCGCGCTGCCTTTCTGCAGCGAGGCCGAGTGCTTGCCGGTATCCAGACCTTCACCTGCGGCTTCTACACCAATCAGCTGGGTGTTTTCGAAAGGCACATAGGGGTAGAAAATGCCCATAGCGTTGGAACCACCGCCCACGCAGGCAACCACCACGTCAGGCTGCTCGTTGGCCATTTTCAATTCCTGGAAGATTTCAGGCATCTGCGTCAGGCACTCGGTGCCAATCACGCTCTGAAAATCTCGCACCATGGCGGGGTAGGGCGCAGGGCCAGCTACCGTGCCGATGATGTAGAAAGTGTTGTCCACGTTGGCCACCCAGTCACGCATGGCTTCGTTGAGTGCATCTTTGAGCGTTTTGGAGCCCGATTCCACCGGAATCACGGTAGCGCCCAGCAATTTCATGCGGTAGACATTGGGGCTTTGGCGTTTGACGTCTTCGGCGCCCATGTAGACCACGCATTCCAAGCCATAGCGAGCGCAGATGGTGGCAGTGGCGACGCCGTGCTGACCTGCACCGGTCTCTGCAATGATGCGCGGCTTGCCCATGCGTTTGGCCAGCATGGCTTGACCAATGACGTTGTTGATCTTGTGCGCGCCAGTGTGGTTGAGGTCTTCGCGCTTCAAGTAGATCTGCGCACCGCCCATTTCTTTGGACATGCGAGCCGCGTGATAGACGGGCGAAGGACGGCCCACAAAGTGCGCCAGTTCCGACTGGAATTCAGCGATGAATTCGGGGTCGTTCTGGTATTTGGCGTAGGCCTCGCGCAACTCGACCAGCGCGTGGGTCAGGGTTTCACTGGCAAAGCTGCCGCCGTAAGGGCCAAAGTGACCATTGGCATCGGGATAGGAGTATTCAAACATCAGGATTAGGGGGCAATTTGAGCGTCGGCGGCACGTACGGCCGCAACGAAGCGTTGGATTTTTTCAGCATCCTTGATGCCCTTGAGCGGCTTGCCCTCAGGGCTGGTGGCTTCTACGCCGGAGCTGACATCAACTGCCAAAGACAGGCAGCGGGGTCGCACTTCACGAATGCCATCGGTCACGTTTGCAGGCGTAAGCCCACCAGACAAAACGAGGTGAGCGTTGACGTTTGTTGGAAGCAGTGACCAATTGAATGCTTTGCCTGCACCACCGTAGCCGTCCACATGGGCGTCTAACAAAATGGCCTGGGCCTGAGAGTATTGATGGGCGTATTTTACGAGGTCAAAGTCTTGGGCGTCGTCGCCGAGGGGAATGCGTGCTGCGCGCAGAAAACGATGGCGTCCATTTTGGGTAGCATTGGCGCAGGCTTGCGGTGTCTCATCGCCATGAAATTGCAGCAAAGCGTGGGGAATTGCACTTAACGCATCACTAACTTCAACGGAAGTTGCGTTGACAAAAAGCAGCACTGGGGTGATGAACGGAGGTAAACGCAGGGCCAATTCGGTGGCGCGCTCCAAACTGACGGCCCGTGGACTGGGTGCGTACAGCACAAAACCCAGGGCATCAACACCGGCAGCCACTGCTGCATCCACATCCGATTCGCGGGTCAGACCGCAGACTTTGATGCGTGTGCGAGAAATAGGAGCATTCAGCGCTTTATTCATAAGGGATTCATGCCTTTTTTGTACTTAAGGCAGCCAGTCAAAGCTTGGGACACGGTCGGGCAGATTCCACTGAGGATCGTACATGGGGCCTAAAAAGTACAAACCGTTGGGAGAAAAGGTGGGCGCAGCGGCATCGCGTGAGCGTGCGGCCAGCACTTGCTCCATCCACTGCGGTGTGTAAGAGCCATCACCTACCGCAATCAGGCAGCCCATGATGTTGCGCACCATGTGGTGCAGAAACGCCGTGCCTTCAAACTCAAAATGCCAGTAACAGCACTCCATTTCCCGGTGTAGCGATGAAGCGATGCTACGCCGTGAAATGTCGATGCGATGCAGGGTTTTGACAGGTGTTAAAGCTTGGCAGGCAGCGGCCCGGAAAGACGAGAAATCGTGCTCACCGATCAAGTAGGCGGCGGCCTGGCGCATGGCATCACCATTGAGCTCGTTGAACACCCAGCCTACGCGGCCAGCTTCTACGCTGGGACGCACCGGGGACTGCAGCAGCACATAGGCATAACGGCGCGATATGGCGCAGGCGCGGCTGTGAAAGGCTGCAGGCACTTCGCGGGCCCATTGCACCGCAATATCGGTGGGTAAAAAAGCGTTGGTGCCCCGTACCCACGCACTTTCAGGGCGTTGCAGTGGGGTGTCAAAGTGCACCACTTGCATCAGGCCGTGGACACCGGAATCGGTACGCCCGGCACACAAAGTGGTCACGCTCTGAGTAGCAAAGCGGCCCAAGGCCGCTTCGAGTTTGTCTTGAACGGTGTTGCCGTTCGTTTGGCTTTGCCAGCCGTTGTAGGTCTGGCCGTTGTAGCTCACCCCGAGGGCTATGCGCATGGCGGCTCCTGGGTAAGCGGCAGTGCCGCTTCAGAAAAAATGCAATGGTTCAATCAATGTCAGACAGCATCTTCTGCGCACGTTCCTTGAGGGGGCCGCTGGCTTCTGCCAGGACTTCTTCAATCAGAGCGCGCGCGCCTTCGCTGTCGCCGATGGCGTTGAATTCCTGCGCCAAGTCGAGCTTGGTAGACAGGGGATCGTCGGCGAGATTGTGCACTGGCTGGGCTGAGGTTGCGGGTTCTGGGGTTGCCCCCAAATCCAGATCCAGCGAACCCAAATCAAAGTCCAAATCCGGATTGGATGTGGGCGTCTTCTCTGTAGTTGGTGCTGTGGGTGTCACTGGGTTTTGGGCCACAGGGGTATCCACATCAAAATCCAGACTATCTTCTGGATCTGGTGTGGCTTCTGGCTGTGCGGGCGGTGTCGCATCTGCCGGTGGCATTTGGAAACCAGACACATCCAGATCCAAGTCGTTCAGGCCAGTGGCGCTGTTGTCCTCCGCCATCAGCGTGTCTTGCACCAAGGTCGGTGGGTCTTCTGGTTGTGATGGGGTAGACAAGTCCAGCTGGCTGTCCAGCGCGCTGGGCAGATCCAATGCTGCAAAGTCATCCTCTGAGGGCAGGGGCGCTGTGGCAGGAGGAATCTGGGCTGGCGCGACTTGGCTCGCCAATCCGTCATCCGGCAGATCAAGGTGCAGGTCGACGTCAGGTATTTTGTCAGTCGCGATTGCCGCAGCAGCAGTCGTAGCGGCTGCCGCGCTGCCTGCTTGTTCAGGTTTGATGCTGTTCAAAGCGGCCGCAAACGCAGAAGTGGGTTTGCTGGCTGTGGCCTCTGCACCCGAAGCTGCTGCGGCAAAAAAGGGATGGTTAGGGTCCATATTGCGACCCATCTCCACCACACGCTGCCATTCAGGGTCTTGGGGCTGGCTGAATTCCTGCATGCCACGGGCAACGGCTTCCAACGCAGTGATGTCATGGCGTTTGACGCTGATTTCTGCCAGCTTTACATGAATGGACAAGCGCTCAGGCTGGGTGCGCAGGGCTTCTTTCAGAATTTCTTCAGCTTGGACATCGCGGCCATAAGCCAGATACACGTCGGCTTCTGCGACGGGGTCCACATCACCGCCGCCATCAAGCTGGCTGGGTGCGTATGCCATGGTAGAGGCGCCAGCCTCCGCGTTGTTGGTATCGACCTGCTGACCACCGCTGCTTTCAAAGAATGAATCCGTGTGCAGCTGGCTGTCACCCATGCTGGGGTCTTGCGCCGCTTGGGCGGAACGGCGACGTTTCCAGGCGCTGTAACCCAAGAAGCCCAGTAGCAGTGCGATCAGACCGCCACCCGCAGGCACCAATGGGTTTTCCAGCAAATCGCCCACGAGCGATGGCTCGGGTGTGGCTGGCGCTGGAGCCGGTGTTGCTGCTGGTTTTTGCTCGGCTGCGGCAGGTGGTGCACTGTCTGCAGTCGTCGTTGAAGGTGCTGTTTCAGCGGTGGGCGCTGCGGAGCTAGAAGCGCTGTCTGCCGGCGGTGTGGCAGAACCATCTGCCGTTGGCGCGGTGGGTTCCGTCGCCGCAGGGTTGGCTATTTCGAGCGTAGGCGCGGGGGACGCCGCAGTGGATGCTTCTGCAGGTGCCTGCGCGGTTGCGGGCGCTGGGGCACTGGCTGCTGCGCTGGCGGTCGCTGGTGTGTCTGCCGTGGTGCCCGGTGTTTGTGTCAACGCATTCAGCTCTGCCAAGTTGCGTTGCAGTTCATTGAGGCGGTTGCTTTGGTCATTGGCCTGTTTTTGCATGGCCAGTTTCTCGTCCGAAGCGGCGGCGCTTTGCACCGAACTCTTGGACAGCGTCAGCTTGTCAGGGGTTGCTGCTGCCGGGTTGGCATCTTCCACATGGGCTTGTACCTGACCGCCAGAGCTGCGGTCAGCCGCCTGAACCGCGGCTTGGGGGGCCTTGGATGCCAAGCTGCGACGGTAGGCATTGAAGTCACGGCTCTGCGCTGCAACGATTTGGCGTGCTTCGGGTGCCGATGTTTCGAGTGCTTGCTCGCGGCTGGGCATCTTCACCACAGCGCCTGCACGAATCCGGTTGACGTTGCCGTTGATGAACGCGTTGGGATTGCTTTGCAGCATGGCCACCAGCATTTGATCCAGCGACACGCCGGCAGGGCGATGGGCGTTGGCAATCTGGCCTGCAGTGTCGCCAGTGCGGACACGTGCTGATTTGTCACCAGGCTCTGCTGTCGTTGCTGCAGCACTTGGTGCAGGTGCAGGGCGTGCTGCACGCTGTGGTGCAGCGTTGTTGGAGGCGTAGGTGCGACCTGTTACCGAAGCGGGCGCAGGTGCAGGAGCCACCTGTGGCGCCTGTCTGGGTGCGGGGGCTGCGCGTTGCGTGCCTGGAGGATCCAGCAGCACGGTATAGCTGCGCGCCATTTGTCCGGCGCTCCATTGCGTTTGCAACACCAGATCAATAAATGGATCTTGCAGCGGTGTGCTGCTGGTCAGGCGCAGGCTGGCGGTGCCATCGGCGTTGCGGTGCAATTGCACCTGGATGGAGCGCGCTGCGTTGCTGTAATCCATGCCTTGGGCACGGAAAATTTCTGGTGATGCAATTTGCACCGCCAAGCTGTTGAGCTCGGCAGGTGTTGCCTGTGCAATGGCAATCTCGGCGCGAAGGGGTTCACCCAATGCGGATTGCACGCTGAGGGGGCCTAATGCCAGGGCGGCGGCATCGGTGGATGTCAGTGCAGCAGAGACAAAGGCGGCTGCGGCCAAAGCTGAGAGTTTCCAACGATGCATGTTTGCGGTCACGTTCAAAATAATGTGGCACCGCTGGGATGGCGGTGGTTGTCTTTTCGGGGCGGCAAGACCAGCCTTTCCCACTGACAAGCATTGGCAAAGACCATAGCAGTATTGCCAGGGGGTGACAAGCGAGCCTAAAGCTCGAACAGCTGCTGTTGTGCAGTGTAGAGGGCTGGATGGGGGGATTATGACAAGCTGGGATGTAGAACTGGTAACGGAAGGGCCGTCAGTGCGTGGTTTGGGCTGAGATTTCTAGTCAGGTCGTGGCTGACATTTTTAGGTAGGCGTAAAAAAGGAAGCCGAAGCTTCCTTTTTGGAGTGCGCGTGGCCTGATTACTTGGCCAGCAAGATGCGCAGCATGCGGCGCAGGGGTTCTGCAGCACCCCACAGCAGCTGGTCGCCAATCACAAAGGCCGACAGGTATTCGCCCCCCATGTTCAGTTTGCGCACGCGGCCTACGGCTACTTCCAGACCGCCAGTGGTGGCTGCGGGCGTCAGTTCCTTGACGGTTTCGGCACGGTCATTGGCGACGAATTTCACCCAGTTGTTGCCGCCCTTGATCAGTGCTTCGATCTCGGCCAAAGGCAGGTCTTTCTTGAGCTTCAAAGTCAAAGCCAGCGAGTGGCAGCGCATGGCACCAATGCGCACGCACAGGCCATCGACCGGAATGGTGGCTTCAGTGCCAAGGATCTTGTTGACTTCAGCTTGGCCCTTCCACTCTTCCTTGGACTGGCCGTTGGGCAGTTGAGCATCAATCCAGGGGATCAGGCCACCAGCCAAAGGTGCGCCAAAGAATTCGGTGGGCACATCGGTGCGGATGGTTTGGGCCACCTTGCGGTCAATGTCCAAAATGGCAGAAGCTGGGGTGGCCAGCTCATCGGCCACGGCTGCGTGCACCACGCCCATGCCCTTGAGCAGCTCGCGCATGTGGTTGGCACCGCCGCCCGAAGCCGCCTGGTAAGTCATGGAGGACACCCATTCCACCAAACCGGCCTTGAACAAACCGCCCAAACCCATCAGCAAGATAGAGTTGGTGCAGTTGCCGCCAATCCAGTTCTTGCCGCCAGCGGCCAGCTTCTTTTGGATCAGGTCGTCGTTGACGGGGTCCAGCACGATGACGGCGTCGTCTTCCATGCGCAGCGAAGATGCGGCATCGATCCAGTGGCCGTTCCAGCCCGCAGCGCGGATCTTGGGGAACACTTCCTTGGTGTAGTCGCCGCCTTGGCAGGTGATGATGATGTCGCACTTGGCCAGCTCGGCGATGTCATTGGCATCTTTGAGTTGGGTGTGCACCGTGGCCATCGCAGGGGCCTTGCCGCCCGCATTGGAGGTAGAGAAGAACACCGGATCGATCAGCGCGAAGTCACCTTCGGCCTGCATGCGGTCCATCAGCACCGAGCCGACCATACCGCGCCAGCCCACCAAACCTACCAATTGCTTGCTCATTTTTGAAACGCCCTAATAAGAAGTTGCGAAAACAGATGTGAAGTGCTCAATCTGGCTTTCTGCACCCGGCTCGTCTGGCCGGGAAAAGGGCGCGTGACGAACCGGGCTGGGTCAGCCTTTAATCGTCGTCGTAATGGTTGCAGCGCGCACGGTCACAGCTGCCAGCAAGGCAATCTTTTGTGAGGCAGTGAAGCGGTGGGCGGCAAACATAAGATGTGAATTGTAGCTTAACTAATGCGGCTTTAGAGAATCTAATCTCTGCACGCCGCAGCGTTGTGTGGGGGCATTGTGATGGCAAAGTGCCTTAACGCCACCTGAAAAATTCTGTGCAGCCGTTAGCTGGATTGAAAAAGCCGCGTGGCAGGGCTGCAACGCGGCTTTGTGTTTTCAAACCGCAGCCAATGCAGCCACGACGGCGTCACCCATTGCGCGGGTCGAGACCTTGGTGGTGCCAGCGCTGTAGATGTCCGCAGTGCGCAGGCCGTCGGCCAGCACCTTTTGCACCGCCGCTTCGATTTTTTGTGCTGCAGCCTCTTGGTTCAGCGAGAAGCGCAGCATCATGGCGGCCGACAAGATGGTGGCCAGCGGGTTGGCAATGCCTTTGCCAGCAATGTCAGGGGCCGAGCCGTGGCTGGGTTCATACAAGCCCTGGCCTTTGCTGTTGAGCGATGCCGAAGGCAGCATGCCAATCGAGCCGGTCAGCATCGATGCTTCGTCGGACAGGATGTCGCCAAACATATTGCCGGTGACCACCACGTCAAAGCGCTTGGGTTCCTTGACCAGCTGCATGGCCGCGTTGTCCACGTACATGTGGTCCAGCGCCACGTCAGGGTACTGCTGGCCCACTTCGGTGACTACGTCTTTCCAGAACTGGAAGGTTTCCAGCACGTTGGCCTTGTCCACGCTGGTCACGCGCTTGCTGCGTTTTTGGGCGGCTTGGAAGGCGACGTGGGCAATGCGCTCAATCTCGGGTTTGGAGTAGCGCATGGTGTCAAACGCTTCTTCAGTGCCGGGGAAGTGACCGTCAGTGGCCACGCGGCGGCCACGCGGCTGGCCAAAATAGATGTCGCCCGTCAGCTCGCGGATGATGAGGATGTCCAGACCGGAGATCAGCTCGGGCTTGAGGCTGGATGCATCCACCAGCTCTTTGTAGCAAATGGCGGGGCGGAAGTTGGCGAACAGGCCCATGTGCTTGCGCAGGCCAAGAATAGCTTGCTCGGGGCGCAGGGGGCGATCCAGCGTGTCGTACTTCCAGTCGCCCACGGCGCCAAACAGCACGGCGTCAGATTCCATCGCCAACTTCAAAGTGGACTCGGGCAGGGGGTGGCCTGCGGCTTCGTAGGCGGCACCGCCGACGGGGGCGGTTTCCATCTCAAAGTTCAGATCCAGTGCGTTGAGCACCTTCACGGCTTCTGCAACGATTTCTGGGCCAATTCCGTCGCCGGGCAAGACTGCAATTTTCATGTTGTTCCTAGACTTTTTAGGAGCTGTCTGCGCTGGATTTACGAGCACTTCCAATAGGAAACCATTGAAAGTGACCGTATTTCAAGCGCTAGCAGCTCATTTATTTATAGATGTTGAGAAAGGGTGAATCAGCCCTGCACCAGCGAATGCGACAGCCAGGGCTTTTGGGCCAGACGTTCGGCTTCAAAGGCCTTGATCTTGTCGGCGTGGCGCATGGTCAGGCCAATGTCGTCAAAGCCGTTGAGCAAGCAATACTTGCGAAACGCGATGACGTCAAAAGGAATTTCTTCGCCTTGCGGGCGCACGATGACCTGGCGCTCCAGGTCAATCGTCAGCTCGTAACCGGGGAAGGCTTGTACTTCGTGGAACAGCAGGTCGATCGTGGCCTCGGGCAGCACGATGGGCAGCAGGCCGTTCTTGAAGCTGTTGTTAAAGAAGATGTCGGCAAAGCTGGGCGCCAAAATGGCGCGAAAGCCGTACTGGTCCAGGGCCCAGGGCGCGTGCTCGCGGCTGGAGCCGCAGCCAAAGTTCTTGCGTGTCAGCAAAATGCTGGCGCCTTTGTAGCGTGGCTGGTTCAGCACAAAGTTGGGGTTGGGCTTGCGTGCGGACTCAGGCACGCCGGGCTCACCGGGCTGGTCCAGATAGCGCCATTCATCAAAGGCGTTGGCGCCAAAGCCGGTCTTCTTGATCGACTTCAGAAACTGCTTGGGAATGATGGCGTCGGTGTCGACGTTTTCGCGGTCCATGGGGGCCACGAGGCCTTGGTGGATGGTGAATTTTTGCATGGCAGGCGTGTTCAAAAGTTAGGCGGCAGCATGGCAAACGGCTTCAATATTGTGGCCGTCTAAATCCAGCACAAAGGCGCCGTAATAGTGGGGGTGGTAGTGCGGGCGCAAGCCGGGTGCTCCGTTGTCGCGCCCACCCGCTGCGATGGCTGCCTCGTAGAAGTCATCGACTTTTTGGCGGCTGTCCACGGCAAAGGCCACATGGATCGGCGGCACGTTGGGTGTGCCCGCTGAGATCCAGAAATACGGTTTGGGCGCTGGGCCAAAACCTGCCGTATCGGTGTGGCCGGTTTCAGCGGCAGACAGCGCCATGACGAGTTCATAACCAATCGGCGCCAAAGCCTTTTGGTAGAAGGCTTGGCTGTTGGCGAAGTGGCTCACAGCAATACCCAGGTGATCGATCATGGCGCAGTCCTTTTCAGCGGTTAGACAGGCAAGTCATCGCGCAGCGCGCTCAATGGCGTTGCCAGCTTTCTGCACGTCTTGGCCAATGCCCTGGACGGTGTTGCAGGCCGCCATGGTGAAGGCCAGGCCAATCAAAAGAATCGTGAAGGAAGGCTTCATGAGGGTCTCTCGGTCTGTTGCGTCAAGATGGGTTACGCGAACTTGCGGATGTCGACAAAGTGGCCGTGGATGGCTGCCGCAGCGGCCATGGCAGGGCTGACCAGATGGGTGCGGCCACCCGCACCCTGACGGCCTTCAAAGTTGCGGTTGGAGGTGGAGGCGCAGCGCTCTCCGGGTTCCAGACGGTCGGCGTTCATGGCCAGGCACATGCTGCAGCCGGGTTCGCGCCATTCAAAACCTGCGGCCTTGAAAATCACATCCAGACCTTCGCGCTCTGCCTGCTCTTTGACCAGACCGGAGCCGGGCACCACCATCGCCAGCTTGATGTTCTTGGCCACTTTCTGGCCCAGCTTTTTGACCACGGCTGCGGCTTCGCGCATGTCTTCGATGCGGCTGTTGGTGCACGAGCCAATGAACACCTTGTCGACAAAAATATCGTTCAAGGCCTTGCCGGGCTCCAAGTTCATGTACGTCAGCGCGCGCTCGATGGCGCCGCGCTTGTTGCTGTCTTTTTCCTTGTCGGGGTCGGGCACGATGGCGTCGATGCCCAGCACCATCTCAGGGCTGGTGCCCCAAGTCACTTGCGGCACGATGTCGGCGGCGTTCAGCTCCACCACGGCGTCAAACTTGGCGTCGGCATCGGAGTGCAGCGTTTTCCAGTAGGCCACGGCTGCATCCCATTCCGCGCCGGTAGGTGCCAATGGGCGGCCCTTGACGTATTGAATGGTTTTGTCGTCCACCGCTACCAGACCGGCGCGTGCGCCGCCTTCAATGGCCATGTTGCACACGGTCATGCGGCCTTCAATGCTCAGGTCACGGATGGCCTGGCCGGCAAACTCAATGGTGTAGCCCGTGCCGCCAGCAGTACCAATCTTGCCAATGATGGCCAAGACGATGTCTTTGGCGGTCACGCCGGGCGCAACGGAACCGTTGACCTTGACCAGCATGTTCTTGGCCTTCTTGGCCAGGAGCGTTTGCGTGGCCATGACGTGCTCAACTTCCGAGGTGCCAATGCCGTGCGCCAGTGCGCCAAACGCGCCGTGGGTGGAGGTGTGGCTGTCGCCGCACACCACAGTCATGCCGGGCAGGGTGGCGCCTTGCTCTGGCCCCATCACGTGAACAATGCCTTGGCCCTTGTCCATGAACGGGAAGAACGCGGCAGAACCAAACTCGGCAATATTGCTGTTCAGCGTGGTGATTTGTTCTTTACTGATGGGGTCTGCAATGCCGTCGTAGCCTTGCTCCCAGCCCGTGGTGGGGGTGTTGTGGTCGGCCGTGGCCACCACCGAGCTGATGCGCCACAGTTTGCGGCCCGCCACACGCAGGCCTTCAAAGGCTTGGGGGCTGGTCACTTCGTGTACGAGGTGGCGGTCAATGTACAGAATGGACGTGCCGTCTTCCTCGGTGTGGATGACGTGTTCGTCAAAAATCTTGTCGTAAAGGGTGCGTCCCATGGTGTTCTCTTGATCGTGGGTTTGGGAGGTTGTCTTGCGAAATTTTAGGCAGACGCCTTGGGGGTTGGCTCCCAGCCTTTGCCGAGGTGTTCCACCAGCAACCGCGATGTCACAGGCAGCGCATCAAAGTCACGGGCCACCAGGCTGAGCGCGCGCTGCGCCCATGCATCGGTCAAAGGCACGCTCTTTAAATTGCCCACGCCGTGCATCAGCTCAAACGCGCGGTCGGGGATCAGGCCTACGCCCAGGCCGTTGTCAATCATGCGGCACATGGCATCCAAGCTGGTGACTTGAATGCGCTGGTGCAAGGGGTGGCCAGAGCGTGCTGCCGCGCCGCGCATTGCCAGGCTGATGGAGCTGCCGCCGTGCAGGCCAACGATGTCCCACTCCAGCACTTCTTCAAACGCAATCGATTCACGTGTTGACAGCGGGTGGTCTTGTGGCACCACCAGCACCAGGTTGTCGGTGCGGTAGGGGCGAATCTGCAAACCGTTGGAGCTGGCTTGGCCCATGTTGCAAATACCGATATCGGCCGTGCCTTCTTGCACGGCTTGCAGTACGTCAGCCGACAGGTGCTCTTGCAGGTCAATCTTGATTTGCGGGTGTTCTTTGCTGAAAGCGCCCAAGTCTTCCGGCAAAAACTGCACGATGGCCGAGATGGTGGCGTGCACACGCACATGGCCGCGCACGCCGTCGGCGTACTCGGATAGCTCGCCCTGCATGCGTTCTAGCCCGTACAGCACATTGCGGGCGTGGTGCAGCAGGCTTTCACCGGCGGGGGTTAGTGTCACGCCACGGCTGTGGCGGTACAGCAAGGCGGTGTCGACGGCGGCTTCCAGGTCTGACAAACGCTTGCTGACGGCAGAGGCGGCGATGTACTCGCGTTCGGCAGCACGGCCAATGCTGCCCAGCTCGCAGACTGCGACAAACAGCTGCAATGAGGTCAAATCGATACGGCGTGCAAAACTGCGCTCGGAATTCTTCATGGCGGGGGAGTCATTTTTAGTCTTCTCGTTTTGAGAAGTTAAATAGATTTTCCCACTATGTTTATGTGCTTGTCATCGTGCAGCGCGAAGTCAGAGGGCATCAAAGCACTAACTTTGCCATCGTATTTCACGATGCCTGAGGCGATGTTTTAAAAAAGAGAGTGGATAGTCCTTGTCTTTATTGGCTTTTCAATGTGTTTGTATAGCAAAGCCAATAAAAAGGCGGCACCCGCTCCTGTTTTAGAAGCGGATGCCGCAGTACCGACAAAGTGCAGCGCAAGTGCTGCTTTAGAAGTTGTAGCGCAAGTTGACGCCGGTGCTCCAGTTGCGACCGGGTGCGCCTTCGTAATAACGGTTGTTGCCATCGTTGACGATGACCGAGCCCACGTACTGGCGGTCAAACAGGTTGTCCACGCGCGCAAAGGCGTTCAGCGTCCAGTCGCCCAGGTTCTTGATGTAGCCCACGCTGGCCGACGCAATCGCGAACGACGGAGCGGCTTCGCTGTTGGCATCGTTCACATAGACCTTGCCTGCATGCTGGGCCGACACGCCCAAGCGCCAGTCTGCATTGGGGCGGAAATTGAGACCCACAAACAGGTTCTGCTTGGACAGGCCGGGCAGCATATTGCCTGCCGTGGCCTGGCCCGATGCTTCGCGGAACGTGGCATTCAGGTAGGTGTAGGCCGCTTGCACATCCCACTGGCGTGACAGCTTAATGTCGGCCTGCAGTTCTGCGCCGTAGCGGCGGGTTTTGCCGGCGTTGCGGAAGGTGTTGCGGCCACCTGCGCTGGTGTCGCTGACGATTTCATCGTCGGTGCTGGCGTGGAACACGGCGGCGCTCCACATGCCCTTGATGTCGCCGGTCAGGCGCTGGCGGTAGCCCACTTCGTACTGGGTACTGACGCTGGGCAGCAGGCTGGTGTTCATGCCGCTGATGCCATCCGAGCGGTAAGACATTTCAGCCAAGGTGGGGGTTTCAAAACCGCGTCCCGCACTGGCATAGACCGTGTCGTTGGTGGTCAGCTGGTGCGACAACGCAATCACGGGCAGGAACTGGTGGTGCTTGGCGCTACCGGAATCATCAGGGTTGGTCGGGCCGTTGATGAAATCATCATCGACCTTGAACCTGACGCGGCTATAGCGCACACCGGTGTCCAGACTCCAGCTGGGCGCGAGCTGCCAGGTGGCTTGCACATAGGGGTCGGTGTTGGTGATGGTGTTTTTCTCATCACGGCTCAAATTGCCTTTGACGCCCAAGGCAGAGGGGGCGGCTGCAGTGCCCACGTAGTTTTTGTAGCCTTTGCGGTCTTCTTGCACGGTGTCCAGTGCCAGACCCGCAGTGACAGTGACGGGAACCACCGCATCAGCAAACTTACCGGTCCAGCGCGCGTCCAGCCCTGCGTAATCGCGCGACATGTCAATCACGCCACCGGCGTGGCTGGCGAAGGCTTGCGGGTTAGGGGGGATGGACTGGTACTGCTCCATCGAGCGGTGGCCAGCATATGCAGTCAACGCCACGCTGTGGATGGCGTTCAGGCGGTGCTCATAGGTGGCGCCAACCTGGGTTTGCTCCAGCGATTTGCGCGTGTTGTATTGCTGTGCCACGCTGGAAGGCTGGCGCGGGTTGGTCTGGTACTGCGCCCAGGTCAGCCCTTGGGGGTCCTGCGCGTCTGTCTTCATGGTGTTGGCGGTGATGGTCAAGCGCCCGTCGCTGCCAATTGCTGTGGACAGCTTGGCATTGGCCACATTGCGGTCGGCCGCGCTGTGGTCGCGGTAGCCATCGGTCAAGTAGCGGCTGGCACTGACGACATAGCTCAAGCCCTGCGCGGTCTGGCCGCCTGCCTTGGCGGAAAAGCGCTTTTGCCCATCGCTGCCAAAACTCACGCCGCCTTCTGCAAACGGGCGGCCCTCGGGTGTTTCGGTAAATACGCTGACCACGCCGCCGGCGGAGTTGCCATACAGCGCAGAGTAGGGGCCGCGCAGCACTTCCACGCGGTCCAGGCTGCTGATGTCGATGTGCGAGAGGGACCCTTGACCGTCAGGCATGGTGGCGGGAATGCCATCCACATACAGCCGCACACCGCGCAGACCAAAGGTGGAGCGCGCACCGTAGCCGCGCACGGACAATTGCAAATCCTGCGCATAGTTCTGGCGGTTCTTGATTTGCAGGCCGGGCACAGCGCCCAGGCTCTCGGACAAGTTGACCTGTAACTGGCGGTCACGTACCTGTTCACCATCCAGCACAGTGGCGGAGGTGGGCAGTGTTTGCAGGCTGGGCGAGCCAGTGGCCGAGCGCACTTCGATGGTGTCCAGGGTCGGGGCGTTCTGGGCCTGCGCGGTGGCTGCCAAACCGGTGATCAGTAGGGCAATGGCTTGGTGCAGCCGGGTGGGAATGAATGACATTGGTCGATTTAAAAAATGTATGGACAAAAAAGTTCACATCTTCTTACGATGCTATCTGTTTGGTCATCGCTTCGGTTGAGGCCGCCAAGGAGGCCATGCCTGCGCTGCAGCTTTTGCCTGCGTGTTGGAAGTGTTGATAAACAGAGTGACTCAGATCGCTCTGAGTTGCTGATGTGGCTTTATGAATTGGGTAAAGCATCCGTGATTACGCAGCCATTCTTGGGGAGCTCATGTGTGGTGCGCCAGCAGAAAATAGGGCAAGTGGGCAATCAGTCAGAGGATGCCATGCGCAGAAAATGCATGAAAAAAGCCCTGCAATGCAGGGCTTTTTGGCGTGGTCTTCAAAAGCTTAGCTGAAGAAGCGCTTGAGCTTGTCAGTCCAGCTTTCTCCGCTGGGCGAATGCTTGCCGCCACCTTTTTTGAGCGAATCTTCCAGATCGCGCAAGAGCTTGCGCTGGTACTCGGTCAGCTTCACAGGCGTTTCCACCACGATGTGGCAGTACAAGTCGCCAGGGTAGCTGGAGCGCACCCCTTTGATCCCCTTGCCGCGCAGACGGAACTGCTTGCCCGCTTGCGTACCTTCAGGGATATCAATGGCTGCCTTGCCTTGCAGTGTGGGCACTTCAATTTCGCCGCCCAATGCGGCGGTGATGAAGCTCACGGGTACCTGGCAGTGCAGGTCATCGCCTTCACGCTCAAAGATGTCGTGCTCTTTGGTGCGAATTTCAATGTACAGATCGCCTGGAGGGCCGCCGTTCATGCCAGGCTCACCGTTGCCGGTGGAGCGAATACGCATACCGTCGTCGATACCTGCGGGAATCTTCACTTCCAGCGTTTTTTGGCGCTTGATTTTGCCTTGGCCGCTGCAGGTGGTGCAGGGTTCAGGAATGATCTTGCCCGTGCCGCGGCAGTGCGGGCAGGTCTGCTGCACGCTGAAGAAACCTTGGCGCATTTGCACCGAGCCTTGTCCGCCGCAGGTGGAGCAGGTCTTGGGGCTGGTGCCGGGTTTGGCGCCGCTGCCGTGGCAGGTGTCGCAAGCATCCCAGCTGGGAATGCGAATTTGCGCATCCTTGCCTTTGGCGGCTTCTTCCAAGGTGATTTCCAGGGAATAGCTCAGGTCGTTGCCGCGGTAGACCTGACGGCCACCCCGTTGACCACCACGCTGGCCACCGAACATGTCGCCAAAAATATCACCAAAGGCTTCGGCAAAGCCGCCGCCCATATCGCCGCCGCCCATGCCACCGCGCATATTGGGGTCGACGCCGGCATGGCCGTATTGGTCGTAAGCCGCGCGCTTTTGACCATCGGAGAGCATCTCGTAGGCTTCTTTGGCCTCTTTGAATTTCTCTTCAGCTTCTTTGGCCTTGTCCCCCTGATTGCGGTCAGGATGGAACTTCATCGCCAGCTTGCGATAGGCTTTCTTAATCTCATCGTCCGAGGCAGTCTTGGCGACGCCGAGGACTTCGTAAAAGTCGCGTTTGGACATTGGTATTTACAGCCAGTAAAAAACAGGAACGCCGCGCAAGACCCCTTGGCAGGGGACGGCGCGGCGGCAAGCGGTCAAGAATGCCGCTGCACCCAATAATTACTTCTTCACTTCCTTGACTTCGGCATCCACGATGTCGTCGTCATTGGAGCCTGCAGGCTTGGACTCCGCCTGGGCAGAATCAGCACCGCCTTCAGCGGCACCACCTGCGGCAGCAGCCGCAGCTTGCGATTCGGCATACACCTTCTCGCCCAGCTTCTGGCTGGCAGTCATCAAAGCGGTGGTCTTGGCTTCAATGGCGTCCTTGTCTTCACCCTTGAGGGCTTCTTCCAAGTCCTTGGCGGCAGCTTCAATCGCTTCCTTTTCCGAAGCGTCCAGCTTGTCGCCGTGCTCGGTCAGGCTCTTCTTGACGCTGTGTACGGCGGCTTCGCCTTGGTTGCGGGCCTGCACCAGTTCCAGCTTCTTCTTGTCGTCGGCTGCGTTCAATTCCGCATCTTTGACCATCTGCTGGATTTCTTCTTCCGACAGACCCGAATTGGCCTTGATGGTGATCTTGTTTTCCTTGCCCGTGCCCTTGTCCTTGGCCGACACATTCAAGATACCGTTGGCATCAATGTCAAAGGCCACTTCAATCTGGGGCACACCGCGTGGTGCGGAAGGAATGCCTTCCAGGTTGAACTCGCCCAGCAACTTGTTGCCAGAAGCCATTTCGCGCTCGCCTTGGAAGACCTTGATGGTCACGGCAGGCTGGTTGTCTTCAGCGGTCGAGTAAGTCTGTGCAAACTTGGTGGGGATGGTCGTGTTCTTGGCGATCATCTTGGTCATCACGCCGCCCAGGGTCTCAATACCCAGCGACAGTGGTGTCACGTCCAGCAGCAGCACATCGGTGCGGTCACCGCCCAGCACCTGACCTTGCACCGCTGCGCCTACGGCCACGGCTTCGTCAGGGTTCACGTCCTTGCGGGGCTCTTTGCCGAAGAATTCCTTGACCTTTTCCTGCACCTTGGGCATGCGGCTCATACCGCCCACCAAGATCACGTCCTGAATGTCAGACACCGAGATGCCCGCGTCCTTGATCGCTGTGCGGCAAGGGGCAATGGTGCGCTCGATCAGGTCTTCCACCAGCGCTTCCAGCTTGGAGCGTGTCAGCTTGATGTTCAGGTGCTTGGGGCCCGAAGCATCTGCCGTGATGTAAGGCAGGTTGATGTCGGTCTGTGCAGAGTTCGACAGTTCAATCTTGGCCTTTTCAGCAGCTTCCTTCAGGCGTTGCAGAGCCAGAACGTCCTTGCCCAGATCCACGCCTTGCTCTTTCTTGAACTCGGCAATGATGTAGTCAATGATGCGCTGGTCAAAGTCTTCACCGCCCAGGAAGGTGTCGCCGTTGGTCGACAGTACTTCGAATTGCTTTTCGCCATCCACATCGGCAATTTCGATGATGGACACGTCAAATGTGCCGCCGCCCAAGTCATACACCGCAATCTTGCGGTCTTGGCCCTTTTCGACCTTGTCCAGGCCGAAAGCCAGAGCCGCTGCGGTGGGCTCGTTGATGATGCGCTTCACGTCCAGACCGGCGATACGGCCAGCGTCCTTGGTGGCTTGGCGCTGAGCATCATTGAAGTAAGCAGGCACGGTAATCACGGCCTCGGTCACTTCTTCGCCCAAGAAATCTTCGGCCGTCTTCTTCATCTTGCGCAGCACTTCTGCGGAGATTTGAGGAGGGGCCAGCTTTTGACCGCGCACTTCCACCCAAGCGTCGCCGTTGTCAGCCTTGGCAATCGTGAAGGGCATCAGGTCGATGTCCTTTTGCACTTCTTTTTCGTCGAACTTGCGACCGATCAGGCGCTTGGCAGCGTAGATGGTGTTGCGGGGGTTGGTGACGGCTTGGCGCTTGGCAGAAGCGCCGACCAAGATTTCTCCGTCTTCTTGGTACGCAATGATCGAAGGCGTGGTGCGTGCACCTTCGCTGTTTTCGATCACGCGGGTGTTATTGCCTTCCATGATGGCCACGCAGCTGTTGGTGGTGCCCAGGTCAATACCAATGATTTTTCCCATTTGAATTCTCCTAATACTGAAATGTTTGTTTGATTGGCTTGTAACTCGGGGTGTTTATTGAAGTTTCAAGCCAAATGCTCAATTTTTTTAAGGGTTTACTTGGGGGCCGAAACGGTCACCAAAGCTGGGCGCAACACGCGGTCAGCAATCAGATAACCCTTTTGCAGCACCGACACGATGGTGTTGGCCTCTTGCTCGGCAGGTACCACCGCAATCGCTTGGTGCTGGTGCGGATCGAACTTGGCACCTGCTTCAGGGTTAATGATCACAACCTTGTTGCGCTCCAGCGCCTGCTGCAACTGGCGCAGTGTGGCGTCAGAGCCTTCACGCAACTGCTCAACGGTCGCATTCTGAATGGCCAAGGCAGCATCCAGGCTGTCGCACACCGGCAGCAGGCTTTCGGCAAAGCTTTCAATGCCGAACTTGCGCGCTTTGCTGACTTCTTCATCCGCACGGCGGCGCATGTTTTCAGTGTCTGCCTTGGCGCGCAGATACTGGTCTGCCATTTCGGCGTTCTTGGCCTTGAGTTCGTTCAACTCGTTGTGCAGGCGGGAGATTTCGTCGGCCACATTAGCGGCCATCGCAGCTTCGACTTCTTCGGGCGAAGCGTCGATAGGAGCTACTTGGGGCGTATTTGTTTGTTCTGTCATGTGGATAGCGTCTCTAAAGAATGAACCTTGCCAGTTCACATGGGGGTGGCTGCAAACCTTTCAAGAGCTGTCTTGCCAAAGGGTATTGCAAAGGCGAGAGTGTACAAGCCTATGGGGAATGTCTATAATCTTGCGTTTTGCCTTGCTCCACCGCTACAGGCGCAGCGGGGGGCCTAACCCAAAAGGGAGTTTTCATGCGTCATTACGAAATCATTTTGTTGATCCATCCGGATCAAAGCGAGCAAGTTCCAGCCATGCTGGAGCGCTACAAGGGCATGATCACCGCCGGCGGTGGTGCAGTGCACCGTGAAGAAGATTGGGGCCGTCGTCAGCTGGCTTACATGATCAACAAGCTCGCTAAGGCTCACTACATCTGCCTGAACATCGAAGCCGACCAAGCTGTGATGGCTGAACTGGAACACGCGTTCAAGTTCAACGATGCTGTGCTGCGTCACCTGACAGTTCAAAAGAAGAAGGCTGACACTACACCTTCTTCCATGATGAAGACTGTCGAGCGTGAAGAAGCCCGCAAGGCCAACCAAGCTGCTGAAGCCTAATTCATAGACTTCGCTTGGAGTGGAAAACCACGTTGTCCTGACTGCCTGTATCGACGAGCTTCAACCCTTGAGATACACGCCCGCTGGACTGCCTGCCCTGGATTTGCGCCTTGCGCACGAATCCTCTCAATTGGAAGCAGGTAGCTCACGCAAAGTCTTGGCAGCTGTGAAAGCGGTGGCATTTGGTGCGTTGGCTGAGCGTTTAGCCCGCCAGGCACCAGGAAGCACTTGGAAATTCCAAGGTTTTCTCGCCACACCGCGCAACAGCAAAACCGTGGTGCTGCACATCCAGGATGTTCAACAAAATTAATTTTCAAGAGGTCCAGCAATGGCCACGTTCAAGAAATTCAACAAAGACAAGCGCCCAAAGCGCAACACCCAGTCGCTGCTGTTCAAGCGCAAGCGCTTCTGCCGCTTCACAGTCGCTAACGTTGTCGAAATCGACTACAAGGATGTTGACACGCTGCGTGACTTCATCGCCGAAAACGGCAAGATCATCCCCGCACGCCTGACCGGCACGCGCGCCATTTACCAGCGTCAGCTGAACACTGCCATCAAGCGTGCTCGCTTCCTGGCCATGCTGCCGTACACCGACCAGCACAAGATCTAAGGAGCCACAACCATGCAAATTATCCTGCTCGAAAAGGTTGTGAACCTGGGTAACCTGGGCGATATCGTCAAGGTGAAAGACGGCTACGCACGCAACTTTCTGATCCCTTCGGGTCAAGCTCGTCGCGCTACGGCTACTGCCAAGGCCGAGTTCGAAGCCAAGCGCGCTGAACTGGAAAAGGCTGCTGCCGCTAAGCTGGCTGAAGCCCAAGCTGAAGGCACCAAGTTGAACGGTCTGACCGTGAAGCTGTCGCAAAAGGCTGGTGTTGACGGTCGTCTGTTTGGTTCCGTGACCAACGCCGACATCGCTGACGCTCTGAAGGCCCAAGGCTTTGCAGTGGCTAAGGCCCAAGTGCGCATGCCTAACGGTCCTATCAAGACCGTGTCTGCTTCCACCGTGGAAGTGGCTTTGCACACTGACGTGGTTGTGGAAGTGAACGTGGAAGTGGCCGGCGAAGCTGCTTAAGCTTTTCCCTTCGCTTCTCGGAATACTTTCCGCTGCACCAAAAGCCGCCTTCGGGCGGCTTTTGTGTTTTATGCATAAAAATGGCTTTAACGCTTGCTCAATAAGCGCTAGTAGCTATTAATTCTTAAGCATTGCCTAGAGTCTATTAGGTTCTAGGTCGTGGCTTGTTTGCCCTGTGCCGGGCGTTGTTGTTGCAAAGGCGGGTGACGCCAGTGCGGCACGGCGCTACGATCATGGGCTTGTCTTTTTGTGGGTCAACCATGTCTTCTGTGATGCCTCCTTTGGATGATGATGTTTTTGGCGTCCCTGCTGTAGAAGATCAGCAGGTGGCCAATCTGCGCCTGCCGCAGTACTCCATGGAGTCAGAGTCCAGCGTGCTCGGCGGCTTGCTGATGGACAACAACGCCTGGGATCGGGTGGGAGACTTGCTCACAGAGCGCGACTTTTACCGCCATGAGCACCAGCTGATCTTTACGGCGATCGGCAAGATGATCAATGACAGCAAGCCTGCTGACGTGATCACAGTGTTTGAGCACTTGCAGGGCATGGGCAAGGCGGACGAGGTGGGGGGCATTCTTTACCTGAACCAGCTGGCCCAGTACGTGCCCAGCGCCACGAACATCCGCCGCTACGCGGAAATCGTGCGCGAGAAGGGCATTTTGCGCAAATTGCTCACGGTGAGCGATGAGATCGCCACCAATGCGCTGAACCCGCAGGGCCGTCCGGTGGAGCGCATCCTGGATGAGGCGGAGCAGAAGATCTTTGCGATTGGTGAAGAAGGCTCGCGCATGAAGCAGGGTTTCCAGAGTATGGACACCTTGGTGGGTGACCTGCTGGATCGCGTGCAGGAGATGGCAGACAACCCTGTCGATGTGACCGGCATTCCCACGGGCTTTGCAGATCTGGACCGCATGACCTCGGGCCTGCAGGCCGGCGACATGATCGTGCTGGCCGCGCGCCCTTCCATGGGCAAGACCTCGTTTGCGGTGAATATTGCCGAGCATGTGGCGCTCAACGAAGGGCTGCCGGTTGCCATCTTCTCGATGGAAATGGGCGCCGCCCAGCTGGCGGTGCGTATCGTGGGCTCCATCGGCAAGGTCAATCAGGGCAATTTGCGCACCGGCAAGCTGGAGCATGATGAGTGGGCGCGCTTGACCGAAGCCGTGGAAAAGCTGGGGCAGATCTCACTGCATATCGATGAAACGCCGGGGCTGACGCCTTCGGAGTTGCGTGCCAATGCGCGCCGTCTGTCGCGCACCTGCGGCAAGCTGGGTTTGATCGTGGTGGATTACTTGCAGCTGATGAGTGGCTCCAGCGGCAGCGGCGGTGACAACCGCGCCACCGAGCTGGGTGAAATCTCCCGAGGCCTGAAGATGCTGGCCAAAGAGCTGCAGTGCCCCGTGATTGCGCTATCGCAGCTTAATCGCTCGGTGGAGCAGCGCACGGACAAGCGCCCCATGATGTCGGACTTGCGTGAATCGGGCGCCATTGAGCAGGACGCCGACATCATCATGTTCATCTACCGCGACGACTACTACAACAAAGATTCGAAAGAGCCGAACGTGGCCGAGATCATCATCGGCAAGCAGCGTAACGGCCCGACGGGCACGGTCAAGCTGTACTTCCAGAAGAACCAGACGCGTTTTGAAAACCTGGCCATGGGTGCGGGTGACGATTATTGAGGGTTGCTCCAAGCGCAGCGATCGCCACGCTGCGCAGCTTGCTGCGGGTGCTTTGTGGTGCTGATGAACTGGTTTGATTTCGTGTCTTGTCTGCGGCGTCACTGTGCGATTTGTGCGCAAGCGCTGGAAACATTGACTTAAGCTGGCTGATTCGCGCAAAGAAAAAAGGCCTTGTCGCAATGACAAGGCCTTTTGTTGGTTTGAATAAAAAGTGAGCTGCTAGCGTTTGGTATTCATAGGCTTTGGATGCTTTTGTATCTGAAGTCGTTGAAAAACCTGCGCTGACAGCTTCTTTTTTTACATGCGAAGCACCGCAATCAACAAGCCCACCACCACAACGCTGAGTACACCGCAGGCCCATGCCAAGCGCGTGGCACCTGTGCGTAGCAAACCCACGGTCTTGACGATTTGCGCTTGCTGCTCGGCCATCTTCTCCAGCACGAGGGCAGTGGCACGTTGCGCATTCTCCAGTTGCAGAATGCGCGCCTCCAGCTGTGCCACTTGCTGCAGCGCCAGCTCCCCGGCGCTGCCGGGCAGGGCTTGCGTGCTGGGCGCAGGCCCTGTGGCGTGCATGTCAGCCGCTTCTTCCTCGGGGCTTTTTTTCATCAAGCCTTTGGCGGCTTTCAGCACGCTGGGTGCGGCTTGAATGACGTCACCCCACGGCACCAGTTTGAGGGCGGTGATCCAGCTGATCGCCATTTACAGCACCTCGCTGGCAAAGTCAGCCAAGCGCGAGCGCTCGCCGCGCGCCAGCTGGATGTGACCGCCGTGCTGCCAGCCCTTGAAACGGTCCACGGCAAACGTCAGGCCCGATGAGCCTTCGGTCAGGTAAGGTGTGTCGATCTGCGCCAGATTGCCCATGCAGATGATCTTGGTGCCTGGACCTGCGCGGGTGATCAAAGTCTTCATCTGCTTGGGCGTCAGGTTTTGCGCTTCGTCGATGATGACGTACTTGTTCAAGAACGTCCGGCCACGCATGAAGTTCATGCTCTTGATTTTGATGCGGCTGCGAATCAGCTCATTGGTGGCGCTGCGCCCCCATTCGCCGGGGTTGCCGCCATCGCCCTTGGCCAAAAACTCCAGGTTGTCGTCCAGTGCGCCCATCCAGGGGCCCATCTTTTCTTCTTCTGTGCCGGGTAAAAAACCGATGTCTTCGCCCACGCTGACGGTGGCGCGGGTCATGATGATTTCGGTGTAGCGGCGCTCGTCCAAGACTTGCGACAGACCAGCAGCCAGTGCCATCAAGGTCTTGCCCGTGCCGGCCGTGCCAGTCAGCGAGACAAAGTCCACATCGGGGTCCATCAGCAGGTTCAGGGCAAAGTTCTGCTCGCGGTTGCGGGCGCTCACGCCCCACACGCTGTGCTTGCTGCTGCCGTAGTCGCGCAGCGTCTCCAGCACCACGGTGGTGTCGCGGATTTCTGCCACGCGTGCGTGCAGGCTAGGCTCGCCCGGCGCTTCAAAGAACACGTACTGGTTGATCAGCATCTGGCTGGTCACAGGGCCGCTCAAGCGGTAGAAGCTGCGCCCACCTTCTTGCCAGCTTTCCACATTCTTGGCTTTGCGCCAGAAGTCCGCAGGCAATGCCAGGCTGCCGGTGTACAGCAGGTCGCCATCGTCCAGCGTCTTGTCGTTGCGGTAGTCTTCAGCGGGCAGACCCAACGCGCGCGCCTTGACGCGCATGTTGATGTCTTTGGACACCAGCACCACTTCCTGCTGGTTTTTCTTGGCCTCGCGCAGCGCTTGCACCACGCCCAGAATCTGGTTGTCGGCCTTGCCCTGCGGCAGGCTGGACGGCAACTTGTAATCCAGTGGCACGGTCTGGAAGAACAAATGGCCAGTGGCGCCCTTGTGACCGCTGGCATCCAGGCGCAAACCTGCGGCCAGATCAGCGTCTTGTTGGGCATCAACCAGTGCATCCAGCGTACGGCTGACTTGACGGCCGTTGCGCGCCACTTCGGTCATGCCACGCTTGTGGGCATCCAGCTCTTCCAGCACCACCATGGGCAAGAAGATGTCGTGCTCTTGAAAGCGAAAGAGGCTGGTTGGGTCGTGCAGCAGCACATTGGTGTCCAGCACAAACAAGCACGATTGGGCGCTGCGTTTTTTGCCGCTGCGAGACGGTGTGGGCGCTGGTGCTGCCGTTGCAGGGGTTGCTGCTGCGGTCTTGCGGGTGTTTTTGGATATGGGTGCTGCGGTGGCGGCAGGGGCAGTGACGGGTGTCGGAGTGACTGCGGGCGGTCGTTTGGCCGCTGGTTGGGGTGCGCTGGCCTGGGTGGCTGCGCGCTGGCGGGCCAGGCTTTGCGCTGCTGCGGTGGTGGCTGCACTGGCTGCAGGCGCAGGGTTGGCCTTCTTGTTGCTGCGGGCAGGTTTGGCAGTGCTTGCACTTGCGCTGACGGCGGGTGCGCTTTTCAGTGCTTCGGTTTCATCGTCCAGTTCAATCACCGGTTTTGCGGTGGCTGCGCGCTTGCTGGTGCGGGCAGCGATGTCAAAGGCTTCCTTGGCAACGCGTGCAGCACGCTTGGAGGGGGCTGGAGGCAATGGCATAAGTGTTTCAGTCCTTGTTTTTAGGGCTGTAAAAAACACAAAGCCGCTGGGCGCAGGCCCGAGCGGCTTTGGAGATAAGGTTTGCAATGCTGGGTCAAAACGCGCAAAGGCATGAGACCCATTATGCATGTCTTGGCACATGCCAAGATGACAGTGCCAAGTCTGTGGTGTTTAAGCCGCCTTCTTGGCGGCAGCCTTCAGGCCCTTGACGGCCTTGAGTACTTCGTCCACATGGCCCGGCACTTTCAAGCCGCGCCATTCTTGTGCCAGAAGACCGTTGGCATCGACCAGGAAAGTCGAGCGCTCAATGCCCTTGACCTTCTTGCCGTACATGATCTTGTTCTTGACCACGCCAAACATGTGGCACATTTTTTCTTCGGTGTCAGCGATCAATTCAAAGGGCAGCTCCAGCTTGGCCTTGAAATCGTTGTGCGAATTCATGTTGTCACGAGAAACGCCAAACACCACAGCGCCCGCCTTTTCGAAGTCCTTGAACTTGTCACGGAACTGCATGGCTTCGGTAGTGCAACCAGGGGTGTTGTCCTTCGGGTAGAAGTACAAAATCAGAACTTGGCCTGTGTGCGAGGTGTTGGATACCTTCACGCCACCTGTAGCATTGGCTTCAAATTCGGGAAGGGCTTTATTGACAACGATCGCCATGCGCTTTTATCTCTCGGGAGTAGTCGTTGGAATGCCGAGGGGTGTAGGAGTATTGCTTTTATGGATAAGTACGCCCCCGACCGCAACCTGAGATTTTACCCTGAAACGTAAAATTTGACGACCCCCATACGGATATTACTCCAACATGAGTGCGGCTATCACGTTGCGGCCTTCTCCCGCCAAAACGTTGTATGTGCGACAGGCTGCATGGGTGTCCATGGTCTCCAGTCCAATGCGTTTTTGCATCAGGGGCTGCAGCCACGACGGGTGCACAAAGCGCAGTTTGGAGCCGCTGCCAAAGATGATGAGTTCGGCATTCAGCTCGGCCAGTTCGGCAAAGTGCTGGGCGGTGAGTGACTCGAAATTGGCGCAGTTCCAGGGGCGCAGAAAACCGCTGGAACCCACCAGCAGGTTGCCTTTGTGCTCTTGCTTGTTGATGCTCAGCCAGCCCGAGCCGTAAGCGGTCACCAACTGAACGTCAGAGTTGTCTGCATGGAGTTTCATAGGGCTTGTTCCTTGTGCTTGAACTTGCGTGCAGCGATGGCTCTGAATACCAGCAGCATGGCACCGTATTATGCGGGGAGGCCTTAGGGCCGAAATGTGGTCAAATTATAGGTTTCACCGAGGCGCGGTCGTGCCTTGGCGCTGTTAAAGCAATAGGTGGCATATTTCCATGAAGACTGTCCAAAAATCCGCAAAGCTGGCAAATGTTTGTTATGACATTCGAGGGCCGATCATGGATGCGGCCAAGCAAATGGAAGAAGATGGTCACAAGATCATCAAGCTCAACATTGGCAACCTAGCGGTGTTTGGTTTTGATGCGCCAGAAGAAATCCAGCAGGACATGATCCGCAATCTGCCCAATTCGGCAGGTTATACGGACAGCAAGGGCATCTTTGCCGCGCGCAAAGCGGTCATGCATGAAACCCAGCATCAGGGCATTAAAGGCGTCACGCTGGACGATATTTACCTGGGCAATGGGGCGTCTGAGCTGATCAGCATGGCCACCAATGCCTTGCTGGACAACGGCGACGAAATGTTGCTGCCGGCCCCAGATTACCCGCTGTGGACGGCGGCCACCAGCCTGTCGGGCGGTACGCCTGTGCATTACATGTGTGATGAAGCCAATGGCTGGATGCCCAGCATGGCCGATATCCGCGCCAAGATCACGCCGCGCACCAAGGGCATTGTGGTGATCAATCCCAACAACCCCACGGGCGCGCTGTACTCCACCGAGTTGCTGCTGGAAATTGTGGCGCTGGCCCGTGAACACGGTTTGGTGATTTTTGCCGATGAGGTGTATGACAAGGTCTTGTACGACGGCGCCAAGCACACGCCGCTGGCCAGCTTGTCGCAAGACGTGCTGACGCTGACCTTCAATTCGCTGTCCAAGGCCTACCGCAGCTGTGGTTATCGCGCGGGCTGGATGGTGGTCTCGGGCGACAAAAAGCCTGCCAAGGACTACATCGAGGGCTTGAACATGCTCTCCAACATGCGTTTGTGTGCCAACGTGCCCGGCCAGTGGGCTGTGCAAACGGCCTTGGGCGGACACCAGAGCATTGACGATCTGGTCTGCGAAGGTGGTCGCCTGCGCGTGCAGCGTGATCTGGCGTGGGAGCTGATCAACGCCATTCCCGGTGTCAGCTGCGTGAAGCCACAAGGCGCGCTGTACATGTTTCCGCGTCTGGACCCTGAGATTTACCCAATCAAGAACGACCAGGATTTCTTCCTGGAAGTGCTGCAAGAAACCAAGGTCATGCTGGTGCAGGGCACGGGCTTTAACTGGCCCAACCCAGACCACTTTCGCATTGTGTTCTTGCCGCACGAGGCAGATTTGCGCGAGGCGATCAACCGTCTGGCGTCCTTCTTGGCCAAATACCGCCAGCGCCATGGCACCGACAAGCTGGTCAGTGCGGCTGTGGCTGGTAAAGGCAAGGCCAAGTTGCAAGTGGCCGCCTAATTTTTATGATAGCTGCAAGCGCAGACCCCATAAGCGCTGCAGTCCTTTTTGATGTAGAAGCGTAAGAGACTTATGAAACCGATCCAAGTAGGCCTTCTGGGCATTGGCACCGTGGGCAGCGGCACTTTCAATGTGCTGCAGCGTAACCAAGAAGAGATTCGCCGTCGTGCGGGTCGCGGTATTGAGATTGCCATGGTTGCCGACTTGGACACGGCGCGCGCCAAGCAAGTCGTTGGTGACGGCGTCAAGGTGGTGGGCGATGCCCGCGAAGTCATTGCCAATCCCGAAATTGACGTGGTGATCGAGCTGATCGGTGGCTACGGCATTGCCAAGGCGCTAGTGCTGGAGGCCATTGCCGCTGGCAAGCACGTGGTGACCGCCAACAAGGCGCTGCTGGCCGTGCACGGCACCGAAATCTTCAAGGCTGCGGCCGAGAAGGGTGTGATCGTGGCCTATGAAGCGGCCGTGGCCGGTGGCATTCCGATCATCAAGGCGTTGCGCGAAGGGCTGACGGCCAATTCCATCCAGTGGGTGGCGGGCATCATCAACGGCACGACCAACTTCATCTTGTCCGAAATGCGTGACAAGGGCCTGGATTTTGACGTGGTGCTCAAAGAAGCGCAGCGTCTGGGCTACGCCGAAGCTGACCCCACCTTCGACATCGAAGGCGTGGATGCCGCCCACAAGGCTACGCTGATGAGCGCGATTGCCTTCGGTATCCCGGTGCAGTTTGACAAGGCTTATGTCGAAGGCATCACCAAGCTGGCTGGCGCTGACATCAAATACGCAGAACAACTGGGTTACCGCATCAAGCTGTTGGGCATCACCAAGCGCACGGACAAGGGCATTGAGTTGCGCGTGCACCCTTCGCTGATTCCTGCCAAGCGCCTGATCGCCAATGTGGAAGGTGCCATGAACGCCGTCGTGGTGAACGGCGACGCCGTGGGCACCACGCTGTACTACGGTAAGGGTGCAGGCTCTGAACCTACGGCCTCGGCCGTGATTGCCGATCTGGTGGACATTGCGCGTCTGCACGGTGCCGATCTGGCCCACAGCGTGCCGCCACTGGCATTCCAGAATAGCTCCTTGGTGGCTGCTGGTGGTGAATTGCCCATTTTGTCGATGGCCGACGTGGTCACCAGCTACTACCTGCGCATCCGTGTGGCGGACGAGGCGGGCGTGCTGTCCAAAATCACCACGCTGCTGGCCAACGCTGGCATCAGCATTGATGCCGTGATCCAGCGCGAAGCCGATGAAATCGGTGGCGAAGGTTCGACCCAGACCGATCTGATCATCCTGACCCACGACACCCGTGAAGGGAATATGGACAAGGCCCTGGCTGAAATCCAGGGCTTGCCCACCGTGCTGGCGCCGATCACGCGCATTCGCAAAGAAGAGTTGAACTGATTGCACCCCTGAGCGGCTTTGCCGCTTCACCCCTCTCTCGCTGTGCGGGAGGGGGACGACACCAGCGCGGCGGGGCGGCCCTTGCGCGGTGTCTTTGAGTTGCAGCGCGCCGGTTTAATGGGCAGCGCTTTGTGGCAACTGACAAGGAATTTTTATGTTGTATTTGTCCACCCGCGGTCACGCGGACCGCAAACGCTTTTGCGACATCTTGCTGGAAGGCCTGGCGCCCGATGGCGGTCTGTACCTGCCCGTTGAGTACCCCCAGATTGACGATGCCAAGCTGACAGCGCTGCGCGAGACCTTGGCCTCCAAGGGTTACGCGGCGCTGGCGTTTGAGATTTTGTCGCTGTACATCGACGATATTCCTGCCGAGGATCTGCGCGCTTTGTGCGACAAGACGTATACGGCCGACGTGTTTGGCACCGCAGCCATCGTCCCGGTGCGCAAGCTGGAAGACAACCTGCTGATCGAAGCCCTGTCCAATGGCCCCACGCTGGCCTTCAAAGACATGGCCATGCAGTTGCTGGGCAATTTGTTTGAGTACGAACTGACCCGCCGTGGCGAAAGCCTGAACATTCTGGGTGCCACCAGCGGTGACACCGGCAGCGCGGCGGAATACGCCATGCGCGGCAAACAGGGTGTGCGCGTGTTCATGACCAGCCCGCATGGCCGCATGAGCCCCTTCCAGCAGGCGCAAATGTTCAGCCTGCAGGACGAAAACATCCACAACATCGCCATTGAAGGCGTGTTTGATGACTGCCAGGACATCGTCAAGGCGGTCAGCAACGACCACGCCTTCAAGGCCAAGTACAAGATTGGCACCGTCAACTCCATCAACTGGGCACGTTTGCTGGCCCAAGTGGTGTACTACTTTGCCGGTTACCTGCAAGCCACTACGCGCAATGAAGAAAAGGTGAGCTTCACCGTACCGTCGGGCAACTTTGGCAACATCTGCGCAGGCCACGTGGCGCGCCAGATGGGCTTGCCAATCGCCAAACTGGTGGTGGCTACCAATGAAAACGATGTGCTGGACGAGTTCTTCCGCACTGGTGTCTACCAAGTGCGCGCAGCCGCCAACACCTATGAGACATCGAGCCCATCGATGGACATCTCCAAGGCCAGTAACTTTGAGCGCTTTGTGTTCGACTTGGTGGGGCGCGATGGTGCGCGCACCAAGCAACTGTTTGCCGAAGGTGTGGCCAAGCAAGGCAAGTTTGATCTGAGCCAGGATGGCTGCTTTGAAGACGCCGCAGGCAAGTACGGTTTTGTCAGCGGCAAGAGCACGCATGCAGACCGCTTGGCCACCATCCAAGACACGTTCAAGCGCTTTGGCCAGATGATTGACACCCACACCGCCGACGGCGTGAAGGTGGCGCGCGAGCATCTGCGTGTAGAGCCGATGATCGTGCTGGAAACCGCCTTGCCCATCAAGTTTGCAGCCACCATTGAAGAAGCTTTGGGCCGTTTGCCTGATCGCCCCGCCAAGTTTGACGGCATTGAAGCACTGCCCAAGCGCGTGCAAGTCATGCCGGCGGATGTGGAGCAGGTCAAAGCCTATATCCAGCAGCATTGCGATTGAGGTAGCGCAGGTTTTGTAAAAAAGAGAGCTGTTGGCCGTTGATATAGCTTAGTTTTCAATAGAAAACACTTGCAAAATCAATTCTGACAACCGTAAGTAGCTCCAGTTTTTAAGAACTGACACCTCCACCGTACAGCAACGGCGCTTGGCTTCAAGCGCCGTTTGTTTTTTGCAAGAAAGTGCACACGATGAAAGCCCTGGGCTTTGCCGCCTACTCAGGCGCAGGTAAAACCACCTTGCTGGAGCAACTGATTGCCGCTTTGCGTGCGCGTGGCCAGCGGGTTTCCACCGTCAAGCACGCGCACCATGATGTGGATATCGACATACCCGGCAAAGACAGCTGGCGGCACCGCCAAGCGGGTGCCTCTGAGGTGCTGCTGGTGTGCGACAAACGGCTGGCACTGGTGCGAGAGTTTGAGTGCGAGCAAGACCTGGATGTGCATGCCATGCTGGCCGAATTGGATGCGCGTGTGGATTGGGTGCTGATTGAAGGTTTTAAGCACGGTGAGTTGCCCAAAATCGAAATCTGGCGGCAACCTGCGGCTGGCAAAGAGGCCAAACCGTTGCGCTTTCTGCAAGACCCGCAGGTGGTGGCGCTGGTCACCGATGACGCCAGCGCCTTGCCCCAGCAACCGCCTGCGCACGTGGCGTTGCTGGATCTGAATGCGCCCGATGCCATCGCCGACTGGATGCTGGCGAATGCCGCACGTTTTGAATACCAAGGCCCACAGGGCCGCAAGGAGTAAAGCCCCATGGCCGCAATGACCACTTTGGATGACGCACTGGCTGCTGTGCTGGCCCAAGCCCAGCCACTGGGTGTGGAACACGTCGATTTGTTCAATGCCGATGGGCGCGTGCTGCGTGCCGACTGCACCTCGGCGCTGCAAGTGCCTCCGCAAGATAACTCCGCGATGGATGGCTATGCCGTGCGCGTGGCCGACATCCGCGCTGCGGGCGTGGTGCTGCCCGTGAGCCAGCGCATTCCTGCTGGTTATGTGGGCACCGATCTGGCTGCGGGCACCGTGGCGCGCATCTTTACTGGCGCACCTGTGCCACCCGGTGCCGATGCTGTGCTGATGCAGGAAGACACGCAGGTGCTGGAAGATGGCACGGTGCGCTTCAACGCTGTGCCCCAACTGGGCCAAAACATCCGCCGTGCCGGTGAAGACATTGCGCTGCACAGCACGGTGCTGGCGGCGGGCATGCGCCTGACGCCCGCTGCGGTGGGCTTGGCTGCCAGCATTGGCATGGCCGAGCTGCCTGTGGGGCGCAAACCCCGCGTGGCGCTGTTCTCTACGGGCGATGAACTGGTGTTGCCCGGCAGCGTGGCACCGCAAGACATGCGTGCTGGCAGCATTTACAACAGTAATCGCTACTTTCTGCGTGCGCTGCTGCAGCGTCTGGGCTGTGAGGTGGTGGATGGCGGCATCCTGCCCGATGACCGTGCGCAGACCGTGGCTGCGCTGCAAGCGGTGGCGCAGGACTGCGATCTGGTGCTCTCCAGCGCAGGTGTCTCGGTCGGTGAAGAAGACCATGTCAAACCTGCCGTGGAGCAACTGGGGGAGCTGGCTTTGTGGATGATTGCCATGAAGCCTGGCAAGCCTTTTGCCTATGGCAAGCTGCGCCGTACCGATGGGGGCTTTGCCCACTTCATGGGTTTGCCAGGCAACCCGGTGTCCAGCTTCATCACTTTCTTGCTGCTGGTGCGGCCATTTGTGCTGCGTTTGCAGGGCATGGACGATGTCACGCCCAAAGCAATTGCCGTGACGGCGCAGTTTGACTGGCCTAAACAAGAGAAGCGCCGCGAGTTTTTGCGTGCCCGCCACACCGGTCAAGGCGGTCTGGCGCTGTTTGGCAACCAAGGCTCGGGCGTGCTGACCTCGACCGTGTGGGGCGACGGTTTGATTGACAACCCCCCACTAACCACCATCCAGCAGGGCGATACCGTGCGCTTTATTCCGTTCACCGAGTTGATGTGAAAGACCCAGGAGCAACTCTATGAATATCACCGTTCGCTACTTTGCTTCCATCCGTGAAGCCATGGGCACCGGCAGCGAAGCGCTGCAGACCAGCGCTGCCACCGTGGGTGCTTTGCGTGAGGAGTTAATGGCCCGCAGCGCAGCCGCTGCGACGGCTTTGGCCCATGGCAAGGTGGTGCGCATGGCGCTCAACCAGGACATGTGCCATGGCGATGCCGCATTGCAAACAGGCGATGAGGTGGCTTTCTTCCCACCCGTCACCGGTGGTTGATCGCTGTGAACAACCTGCTGCAGGCATCGGATGTGGATGCTTCGTTGGGGGCAGTGCCATGCAATTACGCACTTGGTGCGCTGTGCCAAGCTGCGCCGTGGTGCTGACTGCTGTGCGTGAAAGTGAAAACCATGTCTGAGAACAAAACCGAAATTGACGAAGCCATCAGCCGCCGCACGCGCCAGGCGCTGAGTGACGCCAAGGCACGCGGGGTGCAGCTGGGCACAGCGGGGGCGGACAACATCCGCGCAACGGTGGAAAAACGCAAAAACGCGGCCGATGCTTTCGCTCAGCAGCATGCAGCGTTGTTTGCGGAACTGATGGCACAGGGCCTGACGCACCGCAAGATGGCCGAAGTGCTCAACGAGCGCGGCATTGCCGCGGCCAAGGGCGGCCCATGGACGCACGGCCAAGTGCAGCGCATCTTGAACCGCTATGCAGAGGCTGCGAAAGCGGACGCATAAATCAGCTCTACTAGGGAGTATGCGTCGCAAAAAAAGCCGTGACGGTCACACTGTCACGGCTTTTTATTTTGATAGCAACTAGCCTTTACTGGATAAGCGTGGAGGTGCAATTAGATGTTTAAAACCACGCGGGCCAACTTTGAAATCTAGCAGCTTCACTTTGATATTCGGGAGGGCGGCTTGCGGTTGCGCCGTTCATCCATGCATCGCCAACGCCAGCCTGTGCTGGGCTGGCGTTTGCCGTGCGACGTGGGCAGCGCTTATTCCACGTCAGGCAGCTTGGGCGCTTTCCATTCCAGCAGTTCCGCCAGGCGCTGGATGATCCAGTCTGCTTCTTTGGCGTTAACGGCGGAATCTTCGCCCGAAATGGCCGCGTAAAAACCCAGCAGCACACCATCTTCTGAAGCGTTGCCTGCGTGGTAGATGGTTTGCGCCTGCTCCACCAGATGGCAGGCCAGGTCTTCACACAGCTCGTAGCGCGCCACGATCTCGGTGATGGGCGTTTTCAGAACGCCGGCGCGGCTGCGAAACAGCTGGGCAAAGCTGTCCGGGGGCTGAATCTGGCTGGTGTCATCCATGGCGCGCAGACCTTATTCGGGGTCGAACAGGCGTTCAAAGCGCAGGATGTCGGTTTCCAGCTCACAGGTCACCAGCTGGCCATTCTTGTCGTCGGTTTTGCGGCGGGCAGAGAACAGTGTGGCCGGGCCTTCAAAGTCGTAATCCGGCAGGTGGATGATGGAATAGGGGTAGGGCACAAAGCACTGGTGCTCAAAAACCACGCGGTGTTCGTTGCGTGGGGAAGGGTAGAGCATGTACTCCGGGGTATCGATGGTGAGGGTGGCCATGCAGGGTGCGGTGGTTGGTGCAATGTCGAGCGGGCAACAATGCTAACGTGGAGACGCCGGTTTTCATGCCTGTGTGGGCATGTTTGCCATCGCGGGCTGCGACAATCATGGCTATGACTGCATCCCGTGTTTTGATCCAGCACCAAGATTTTGATGTTTCTGCCGAACTGGCTGAGCTGCGCAATGGCGATGCGCGCGTGGGCGCGGTGTGCAGCTTTGTGGGCACCGTGCGTGACCGCAATGAGGGTGCCGATGTGTCGGCCATGGAGCTGGAACACTACCCGGGCATGACGGAAAAAAGCATCGAAGCCATCATTGACCGAGCCACCGAGCGTTTTGGCATCTACGCGGCCAAAGTGATTCACCGCGTGGGGCCGCTGCAGCCCATGGATCAGATTGTGCTGGTGGCCGTCACCTCGGCCCACCGCGGCATGAGTTTTCAGGCCTGCGAATTCATCATGGATTTTCTCAAGTCCGAAGCGCCTTTCTGGAAGAAAGAGCAAACCCCCGAAGGTGCGCGCTGGGTGGATGCACGCGTGAGCGATGAACAGGCGCTGGCACGCTGGGCTTAGGCCGTCCTTGTAGTTGCGTCAGGCCTTGGGCGCTGTAGGCCCGCCTGCTGCGTTACACCGTACGGTGAACCAGACTTCGTTTTCCGGTTTGGTGGTGCGATGCTTCACGCCCTTACGGCTTCGCCGCCCCCATGCATTCGCAAGATCGGGGTCGTGTGCCTGGATTGAAAAATCCTTTTCAGCTTCAATGCGCCAATTCGCACCTGTGACCGCGCTGCGTCAGGGATGGGCCACAGGCGTGCTTGGGGTTGACCGACAGACGGTAGGCAGCGGCCATGGCACTCTGAAGGCATTGCAATCTCTGGCAAGGAGCGTCTGATGAGTAAGTCAATTGCGGTGCTGGTCACCGATGGGTTTGAAGACAGTGAATACCTCTCCCCGGTAGATGTGCTGCGGGCAGAGGGCTATGCCATCTTCAATATCGAAGAGGAAAAAGACAAAGTCGTCAAAGGCAAGAAAGACCAGACCATGGTGACGATTGATCTGGGCATTGATGATGCGCAGGTGGATGACTATGCGGCGTTGCTGATTCCCGGTGGGCATTCGCCCGACAGCCTGCGCGGTGATGCGCGCTTTGTGCAGTTCGTCAAAGACTTTGATGCCACGGGTAGGCCCATTTTCACGATTTGCCATGGCCCGCATTTACTGATCAGCGCTGGGGTGGTGAAGGGCAAGAAAATGACGTCTGTGCCCAATATCGCCATCGACTTGAAGAACGCGGGCGCACGCTATGAAGACAGCGAAGTGGTGGTGGATGGCGACCGGTTGGTCACCAGCCGCACGCCCAAAGATTTGCCGCAGTTCAACGCCGCCATGGTCAAGGTGCTACAAGTACACCAGAAGTAGCATCTGGCTTGTGAACGAGCGCAAGGCTTGGGCACAAAAAAACGGGCGCAAGGCCCGTTGTGGATGGTGCGAATGCCCCAGCAGCTTTACTGCTTGACGGCTTCCATTTGCAGCACCAGACGCACGTTCTTGGCAAAGCCCCAGTCCACGCCGTAGTTCACGCCCCACTGGGTGCGGTCGATGGTGGCTTCAAAGTCGCCGCCGCACACTTCACGCTTGAGCATGGGGCTTTCGTAGCAGGTGAACTTGTTGGACTTGATGGTGATGGGGTGGGTCTGGCCGTTCAGGGTCAGCTGGCCTGTCACTTCTTTGAGCTTGTCGCCGTCGAAGACGAACTTGTCGGAAACGAACTTGGCTTCAGGGTGCTTTTCGGCATTGAAGATGTCCGCACTCTTGAGGTGCTTGTCAAAGCCTGCGGTGCCGGAGTTGACGGAGTTCATGTCCAGCGTCACTTCCACTTTGCCTGTTTTGCCAGCCTTGTCGAACTGAACGGTGCCGCTTTTCTTGTCAAAGCGCGCACGGTTGGTCGATGCGCCAAAGTGGTCGATCTCAAACGTGGCAAACGTGTGGGTCGGGTCGATGGCGTAAGTGGCAGGGGCTGCTTGGGCGGCCGTTGCGAACAGGCCAGCGGCGGCCAGAGCAAACAAAGTAGTGCGCATGAAAAGATCTCCGGGGTGAAGTGAAAAGAGTCTGCAGGGTGAAAGAAACCAGGAGCAGCTAGCGCTTGTGTTTGCTGCATTTGCAAATGAAAAGGTTTGGAAACCCTTGAAGTGCAAGCGCAGGCTGCTTCTAAAAAATGGAATAGGCTTTACAGCTTGCCCACGCCAGTCAGCGCCAGCTTGAATTGCACGGTCACGTCGTCGGCCACCATGGAGGTGTCAGCCCAGTCACCATCGCCAATCTTGAAAGGCAGACGCTTGAGCGGCAGGCTGCCCGTGGCTGTGGTGGTGGCACCCGACTGCGTCAGTTGCACGGGCACAGACACCTTCTGAGCGTTGCCCTTGATGGTCAGCGTGCCGTCGACCTGGTACTTGCCACCGCCCAGCGCCTTGACGGCGGTTGAGTCAAACGTGGCCTTGGGGAACTTGGCCACATTGAACCAGTCGGCGCTCACCAGGTTGCTGTCCGTTTCTTTGGAGCCCATGGTGGCGCTGCCCGTATCGACGGTGAAGCGAATCTTGCTGGTCTCGGGCTTGGCAGTGTCAAACTGTACCTGCGCATCAAACTGCTTGAAGTGGCCGTTGAGCGGCACACCCAGTTGCTTGGCGGTGAACTGAATGCTGCTTTGTGCAGGCACCAATGCCTGGGCGGCCATGGCGGCACTGCCCAGCAAGGCGGCGCTGGCCAGAACGGCGCAACGCAAGGTGGTGGTGAAGGTGGTCATGGTCAATCCTTGTGAGCGTGCAAAGTTGTCAATCAGGCGGCGCGGCCGGGCCACATGCGGCGCAGCAGGCCATCGCGGTCAATCAGCTGGTGCTTGAGGGCTGCAGCAATGTGCAGGGCCACCAGCGTCGCCAGGGTGTAGGCCGCAATCATGTGCCAGGGCTTGAGGGCCTCAGCCAGCTCTGGGCTGGGCGAGACAAAGTCGGGCAATTGCCAGAGGCCAAACCACACAATCGGGAAGCCTGCCGCCGAGCTATAGGCCCAGCCAATCAATGGCACGGCAAAAAACAGCACGTACAGCAAGTGGTGCACGCCGTGGTGTGCCACCTGCTGCCAGCGCGGCATGGCGGCAGTCATGCGTGCAGGCAAAGCGGGTGGACGGTGGGTGATGCGCCACAGCAAGCGCAGTGCGCTGAGCGCCAAGATGGTGACGCCCGCCCACTTGTGCCAGTTGTAGTACTTGAGCTTGGTGGGCGAAAACGGCAGCCCCACCATGTACCAGCCAAAGGCCAGCAGCCCCAGCAAGCCCACGGCCAGCACCCAGTGCAAGGTGATGGCGGTGGTGGTGTAGCGCGGCGAAGGGGTGACGGACATAGCGAGAAAAGCGGAGGATGGGAGGTGAAAGCGGCAAAAGTGCTCAGTCTAGGAGTGGTCATCTGACATTTCGTTCAATCCGCTTGATGACATGATTCAAAAGATTGAAAGGAACTTTGCGCCCTGGCGTGCATCGCGCAACCCAAGACCAGGCCGTCGAAAGAATGCCAGCGGATGTGCGCAGCGCCCTTGAAAAAGGGCCTAAAGCCCTTATGTGTGAAGCAGTTATAGATTTGCTATTGAAGGAACATATTCATGCGCATAGACAAGCTCACTACCAAATTCCAAGAAGCCCTTGCCGACGCCCAAAGCCTGGCATTGGGCAATGACCACGCCTACATCGACCCCTTGCACCTGCTGACCGCCATGCTGCGCCAGAGCGACGGGCCCAAGGCGCTATTGCAGCGTGCAGGCACCAATGTGGCGGCCATGGCGGCTGCGGCTGAAAACGCCGTCAAGCAACTGCCTGAGGTGCAAGGCCAAGACCAAGTCACGATTGGCCCAGACTTGGGCAAGTTGCTGCAAGCCACGGAAAAGGAAGCCATCAAGCGTGGCGACCAGTTCATTGCCAGCGAACTGTTTTTGCTGGCGCTGGCAGACAGCGACACCAAGGCCGCCAAGATTGCCAAAGAGCATGGCCTGACCCGCAAAGCCATGGAATCGGCCATCAATGCCGTGCGCGGCGGCCAGACCATGGACAGCGCCGAAGGCGAAAGCCAGCGCGAAGCCCTGAAGAAGTACACGATGGACCTGACCGAGCGCGCCCGCATGGGCAAGCTCGACCCCGTCATTGGCCGCGACGACGAAATCCGCCGTGCCATCCAGGTGCTGCAACGCCGCAGCAAGAACAACCCCGTGCTCATCGGTGAGCCTGGGGTGGGTAAGACCGCGATTGTGGAAGGTCTGGCCCAGCGCATTGTGGAAGGCGAGGTGCCAGAGTCCCTCAAAGACAAGCGCGTGCTGGTGTTGGACATGGCCAGTTTGCTGGCCGGTGCCAAATACCGCGGCGACTTTGAAGAACGCCTGAAGGCCGTGCTCAACGATGTCGCCAAGGAAGAAGGCCGCATCATCTTGTTCATTGACGAGATCCACACCATGGTCGGCGCGGGCAAGGCAGAAGGCGCGATGGATGCAGGCAACATGCTCAAGCCCGCTTTGGCGCGTGGCGAGCTGCACTGCATTGGCGCCACTACGCTGGACGAGTACCGCAAGTACATCGAGAAAGATGCTGCGCTGGAGCGCCGCTTCCAAAAGGTGCTGGTGGATGAGCCTTCGGTGGAAGACACCATCGCCATCTTGCGTGGCCTGCAAGTGCGTTATGAGGCACACCACGGCGTAGATATTACGGACCCCGCTATCGTTGCTGCAGCGGAGCTGAGCCACCGCTACATCACTGACCGTTTCCTGCCCGACAAGGCGATTGATCTGATCGACGAGGCAGCGGCCAAGATCAAGATCGAGATCGACTCCAAGCCTGAGGTCATGGACAAGCTGGAGCGCCGCATGATTCAGCTCAAGATTGAGCGTGAAGCCATGAAGAAGGAGAAGGACGAGTCTTCGCAAAAGCGCTTGCAGCTGATCGAAGACGAGCTGGGCGATCTGGAGCGCGAGTACGCCGACCTGGACGAAATCTGGAAGGCCGAAAAGGCCAGTGCCCAGGGCTCTGAGCAAATCCGCAAGGAAGTGGACACCATCCGCACACAGATTGAAGACTTGAAGCGCAAGGGCGACTTCAACAAGGTGGCTGAGTTGCAATACGGCAAGCTGCCTGCCCTGGAAAAGCAGCTCAAAGAAGCCCAAGACTCCGAGGCGGGTGGTGCTGCGCCCAAGCACAAGCTGCTGCGCACACACGTGGGCGCGGAAGAGATTGCCGAGGTGGTCAGCCGTGCGACTGGCATCCCGGTCTCCAAAATGATGCAGGGCGAAAAAGACAAGCTGCTGCGCATGGAAGACAAGTTGCACCAGCGCGTGGTGGGCCAGGACGAAGCGATTGCTGCCGTGGCCAATGCCATCCGCCGTTCGCGCTCGGGTCTGTCTGACCCGAACAAGCCACTGGGCAGTTTCTTATTCTTGGGCCCCACCGGCGTGGGTAAGACCGAGCTGTGCAAGGCGCTGGCAGGCTTCATGTTTGACAGCGAAGACCACCTGATTCGCATCGACATGAGCGAGTTCATGGAAAAGCATAGCGTGGCGCGTTTGATTGGTGCGCCTCCAGGCTATGTGGGCTATGAAGAGGGTGGTTACCTGACGGAAGCCGTGCGCCGCAAGCCTTACAGCGTGCTGCTGCTGGATGAGGTGGAAAAAGCCCATCCTGACGTGTTCAACGTGCTGCTACAGGTGCTGGACGATGGCCGTCTGACCGATGGCCAAGGCCGTACCGTGGACTTCAAAAACACTGTCATCGTGATGACCAGCAACATTGGTTCGCACCTGATTCAAGCCATGGTCGGCCAAGATAGCGAAGACATCAAGGAAGCGGTGTGGGGGGAACTTAAAACGCATTTCCGACCCGAATTCTTGAACCGCATTGACGAAACCGTGGTCTTCCATGGCTTGGATGCGGCGCACATTGAGTCGATTGCCAAGATTCAGTTGCAATTGTTGCAACGCCGTCTCGAAAAGATGGACTTGGAATTGGACGTGAGCGAACCTGCTTTGGCGGAGTTGGCTAAAGTAGGGTTTGATCCGGTCTTTGGTGCACGTCCGCTCAAACGGGCGATCCAGCAGCGCATTGAGAACCCCTTGTCGCGCGCTTTGCTGGAAGGCAAGTTCCCGCCAAAGAGCCGCATTGAGGTTTCGGTGGACCCTGTACAGGCCCCTGGAGTCTTTAACTTTGACTTAGGCCGCGCTGACAGCGTGGCTTAAGCCAAGAGGCTGCCAGCCTGGTGCTGGCAGCGCTGAGAAAGGCATTGCTTTGAACGATTTTTTGAACTGGATGACCCGCTGGATGGTGCGCATCGTGATGCTCACCATCGGTGCCGTGTTCTTCTTGAGTCTGTTGGCCGTTGCTTGCGTGCTGGCGGCGGTGTGGGGTGTGCGCATGCTGTGGGCCAAGCTCACAGGGCAGCCTGTCACACCGTGGGTCATGCCCATGCGTGCGGCCACCAGCTGGGCCAGCATGTACCAGCGCAGTGCGCACTTTGGTGGCATGGCCAGTGCAGCGGCAGGTCAAACTGCCGAAGACAGCGCACCGCCCTTTACCCCTGCTGCAGGAAGCAAGCGTGGGGGCATCCTTTCCAAGGCTGCCGGTGATGTGAGTGACGTACAGCCCCGCAAAGTGCACGAGCGCTGATCGCGTGCCCGCCCCCGTAGAGGGAAGGTCGGGAGACATAGTAGAAAAACACCGGGCACCGAGGAGAGTCACCCAGCATGCACCAGCCTTCCACGCTACAACAAGCTTTTGATCTGCAGCACCAAGCCAGCCGCCAGCAGGTCGATGTACCAGCGCTGGTGCGCAAAGAGCGATTGCTGCGTATTCAAAAAATTCTGGATGAGCACGGCACCACCTTGGCTGCCGCTGTGCAGGCCGATTTTGGCGTCCGTTCTCCGCAGCTGACGGAGATGGCCGATTTGATGGTGTTGCGCACCATGCTGAAGCATACGCTGCGCAATCTAAATAAATGGATGCGTGCGCGGCGGGTATGGACGCCGCTGCACCTTTTGCCGGGCACCGCACGCATTGAGCGCCAGCCACTGGGCGTGGTCGGCATTATTGCGCCATGGAACTACCCGTTGCAGTTGGCCTTGGGTCCCGCGATTGCGGCCATCGCAGCAGGCAACCGCGTGATGCTCAAACCCAGTGAGTTAACACCGCACACCTCGGCACAACTGGCCCACGTGATCGGCCAGTTTTTTGCACCCGAAGAATTTTGCGTGGTGCAGGGCGATACCCAGGTGGCCAGCTATTTTGCGGGCCTGCCGTTTGACCACTTGGTGTTTACCGGCTCTACCGCCGTGGGCCGCAAGGTGGCCATGGCGGCCGCCCAGCATTTAACGCCGACCACGCTGGAGTTGGGGGGTAAATCCCCGTGCATCATCAGCAATGGTTGTGACCTGGAGTCTGCGGCACTGCGCATAGCGCATGGCAAATTGCTGAATGCCGGGCAGACATGCATTGCGCCCGACTATCTGCTGCTGCCGCGCGGGAGTGAGCAAGCTTTTGAGCAGGCCTTTCGCAAGGCCGTGGCGCAGTTGTTCCCGACCTTGTCTGGCAACCCAGACTACGCTGCCATCATCAACCAAAAGCATTTCAACCGCCTGCGCAATCTGGCCCAACAGGCCGAAGCACAGGGTGCGCAGGTGCAGTGGCTGGAATCTGCAGCCCCGGCATCCAGCTCTGTGGCGCCAGGCTGGGGCGATGCCGTGCAACGCCAGATGACGCCCGCTTTGGTGTGGAACGTGCATTCCGGCATGGCCATCATGCAAGAAGAGATTTTTGGCCCCCTGCTGCCCGTGATCAGCTATGACCGTCTGGACGATGTCATCCATGCCATCAACGCCGGTGAACGCCCCTTGGCGCTGTACTGGTTCGGTACGGACGACAAGCTGCGCGACAGTGTGCTGCGCCGCACGGTCAGCGGCGGTGTGACCGTGAATGACACCTTGATGCATGTGGCCCACGAGAACCTGCCTTTTGGCGGCGTCGGCGCCAGCGGGTGGGGGGCGTACCATGGCGAACATGGATTTTTACGCTTTTCTCACCAAAAGTCGGTGTTTTTGCAAGCAAAATGGAGTCCTGCATCTTGGCTGTACCCTCCGTACGGAGCCAAATTTGAGCGCATCATGGCGCTCATCAAGCGCTTGGGCTAAGCGCTTGCCGCTATCAATTTGCTTGCAATAAGCAAACGCTTTAGGCCATTTCAATGGCCTAGCACATCCTTTTTCTGCGGGCAAGCAACCTTTGACAGCCGTACTCGCTTAAATGGCTACAGCGACCGGGCACCAGCGGAAAACGCGATTTCCCTGACAATTGCCGACTTTCGTTTTCAACACCTCGTTTTCTGTTTCGGTTTTTCCATGTCCAATTACCAGGTTCGTCCTGCAACCCTTCGTGATGCGAAGGCGATTGCACAAATCCACACTGCTTCCGCTCTGGATGCCTACCGTGGCATCGTGCCTGACGACCAATTGAAAGCCATGTCTTCCGTCGAGAAGCGTCAAGCTTACTGGCGTGAGGCCATTGAATACTGTGAGCCACAAGTGCAGGTTGCACTGGACGGCGACAAGATCGTGGGCTTTGTTGGTTTTGACCGTTCCCGTGATGAAAAGTCTCGCCAAACGACTGGCGAGGTATGGGCCATCTATGCGGCTCCTTCGCACTGGGACAAGGGTGTCGGTGTCACGCTATGGGATGCAGCCCGTGAAGGTCTGCAAGAAGAAGGCTGCAACAACGTCACCGTTTGGGTGCCACTGCGCAATGAACGCGCTTTGCGCTTTCATGAGATGGCAGGCTTCAAGCGGGAAATGTCCACCGCCAAGACTTCACTCATCGGCGGTATCAAGATTGAGGAAGTACGCTTAAAGCGTCCCTTAAACTAAATACTGCCCAACGGCCCGCTTCGGCGGGCCGATTTTTTTGTCTCTCCATCTTTCAGGAATTCCACATGCTGCAATGGCAACACCAAGGCACTGACCACCAAGCTGCATGGCGCAGTGAAAGCGGCCTGCCCGCGCCACGCCGTGTGGTAGTGGCAGATGACACCATGCCTGCGGACACCGCTTACCGTTTGGCCTGCGAAGGCACGGCATTGCTGTGGCAGGGCGATTTTCACAATGCACGCTTGCTGATTGATGCACTCAAACGCCGTTTGGACAAGCCTGCGGGCAAAAGCACGGCTAAGGCGCGCAAGCAATTGCGCTCGGCCAGCAACAAGCCAGCACCCAGCGTGGCTGAAGCTTTCCACATGCACCGCATGGCACAGGGTCAGCGCGCCCGCGTGCTGAACAGCGTGCTGGTGGCCTTGCAGCCTGATTACTCCATCAAGCTGCGCCGCGCCCCGGACTGGCGTGACGCGTGCACCGAGGCATGGGGTGAGCCCGCGCAAGATGCAGGCGTGCAGGTGTTGACACTGCGCGAATTGACTGGCGTGGTGGGCGCACACGAGTGGCGCAAAAAAGGGGTGGACATGCCCCTGCTGGGCAAAAATGCGCGCATTCACCCGCACTATGGCGTGTTCTCTCCGGTGCGTGGCGAGTATGTGGCCATGGTGCACGAAGCACCTTTGGCCTTTGGCATGCGTGAGCTGGCGTTTGACATCGGCACGGGCACGGGTGTGCTGGCGGCTTTGCTGGCCAAACGTGGTGTCAAGCGCGTGGTAGCCACCGATACCTCAACCCGCGCCTTGGCGTGTGCCCAAGAAAATATCGAGCGCCTGGGTTTGAGCGACAAGGTGGAGCTGCAACAGACCAGCCTGTTCCCTGAAGGCCAAGCGCCTTTGATTGTCTGCAACCCACCGTGGGTGCCCGCACGTGCGGTGACGACGCTGGAGCACGCGGTGTACGACGAAAACAGCAGCATGCTGCGCGGTTTTTTGAACGGCCTGAGTGCGCACCTGCTGCCCGATGGCGAAGGCTGGCTGGTGCTGTCCGATCTGGCAGAGCACCTGGGCCTGCGCAGCCGCGAAGAGTTGATGGGCTGGATTGATGCAGCAGGCCTGTATGTGGTCTACCGCACGGATGCCGAGCCTACCCACGCCAAGGCGCAAGACAGCACTGATCCGCTGCACGCTGCGCGTTCGGCGGAAGTTACTTCGCTGTGGCGTTTGAAGGCCAAGGTTTAAGCCGCCTCAACCGGTTACGGAAAGGCGCTTTCATCGCCGTTTTCCAGGCTGCGTTCCGGCAGCATCAGCGCCAGCTGCCGGCGCAAGGCTTCGGCCCGCTCCAAGCCTGCGTGCTGCTGCACAGCCTGTAGCAGTTGCTCACACGCGTGCAGCATGCTGTCGACATCGCGGGCTTCGCGCAGCAGATGGCGCAGGTGGCTGGCGGTGTCGTGCAGACGGTTGGCAAACATGCGCTCGCACAGCTCAAACAAATGCATGCGCACGCCAGCCAGACTCACGGTGGCGGCCGGCGTCTGGTTGTGCTGGTTGCCGGGTGAGGGTTCGATGTGCGCAGGTATAGCATGGGGTTGCAGATAGCCATCGTCCAAAAGCCGTTGTACCAGCGTGCTGCCTTGCCCGTGGTACATGCTGCGCAAGGTACTGGTGGGGGTGTTTTCCGCCAGTAGCAGTACTGAGCGTTCACGCAGGCTGAGCTGGCGACGGCCAGGGGCCAACTCCAGCAAGGCTTTGGGCGTGCGGTACAGGTACATCAGGAGATTGCACACAAGCCGTGTGACGACCCTGTGAAGCTTGTGCAAGAACCTGGCAGGCTTGCGACAATTGCGGGCTTGGCTGGGATGCAGCTTATGCATATTGATCGCTGTCAGCGCTTGCTGGGTAAGCGCTAAGACCTGATTTCACTCCAATGTGCCAATTTACTGGCACGGTAAGCATTTTCATGAGATTGCTCTTGGCCCCGATGGAGGGCTTGCTCGATTTTGTATTGCGCGATGTGCTGACCCGTGTGGGAGGGGTGGACCGCTGCGTCTCTGAATTCATCCGCGTCAGCGGCACAGTGCTGCCTGACCGCGTGTTTCTGAGCTACATGCCCGAGTTGTTGAATGACAGCAAAACCTTGTCGGGCGTACCGGTGCGGGCGCAGTTGCTGGGTTCAGACCCCGCCTGTATGGCAGAGAACGCCGCCAACCTGGCGCGCCTCAAGCCTGAGGGCATTGACCTGAACTTTGGTTGCCCCGCTAAAACGGTGAACCGGCATGGCGGCGGCGCCTCCATGCTGCAAGACCCGGAATCGATTGCCAAACTGGTGGCCGCCGTGCGCAAGGCGGTGCCCGCACACCTGCCTGTGTCCGCCAAGATGCGCATGGGTTTTAACGATAAAAGCCTGATGCGTGAATGTGCGCTGGCCATGGTGGAAAACGGCGCCTGCGAATTGGTGGTGCATGCGCGCACCAAGGTTGAGGGCTACCGCCCGCCCGCGTACTGGGAGCTGATTCCCGACATCGCATCGGTCGTTAACGTACCCGTCGTGGCCAATGGTGAGATCTGGACGGTGCAAGAGGCGCTGCGTTGCCGTGAGCAATCGGGTTGCAGCGACTTGATGCTGGGCCGTGGCAGTGTGGCCGATCCGGGCTTGGCGCTGGCTTTGCGTGCGGCCATGGCAAATGGCACACCGCCTTCGGATACCTTGCCTGCGCAATCAGCCCCTGTGGTGACGTGGGCACAAATGCTGCCGCACTTGCAGCGTTTTTGGCTGCTGGTGTGCCGCGACCTGACGCCCAACCAGCGTGCCGGGCGTTTGAAGCAATGGCTGAACCTGATGCGCCGCTGCTACCCCGAAGCCGAAACTGCCTTCCAGAGCGTACGTGTGCTGACGCAACAAGGCTTGGTCGCGGATTGGCTGGAGCAAGAGTGCGTGCGTTTTGGTGCGGACTTTGTGCTGCAGAAAAATGAGCTGGCGGCATATGAAAATCGGATGCCTGAAGGCTCTTCTATTCTGGGTTGAAGGATTGGTGAGCGTAGGCAGCTATTTTTAGCGTAGCGAGCGCTTGGCATTGAGCAATCACCAGAGAGCTGAAGCTTGAGGTGAGGTAAGAAACCGTAGTCAATCCCGCGCACAGCAAGGCAACGCAAAGACGTTTCAAGGATGGTGTCAGCTGTTTGGATCTGAGTGTCTGCGGGGCATGCCATTCACACAATCCAGACAATTTCCGCTTGGTGATCGCAGCATGGCAGCAAGCGGCAGTCCGTCAATTCGTGCGCCCCACAGCAACCGCGTTGCGGCAAGGTGCTGACGAGTGATGTTTAAAGCAGATGGTCAGGGGCCAATGGGCCAATGATGTGAATCATCATGCGCAGCGGTACGCTGGCATCGGGCTCGGTAGTGCGGTTGCCCCAGTCGCTGCCTTCAGGGGCGTGCCATACCAACCCGTTGGGTGTGTCTTTGACCAACCAGGACGCTTCATGCAGGCTGGCCTCGATGTTTTCGGTCGCTTCTTGCGCCAGTTGGCGGGAGGCGATCAGCAGTGCGATTTCGGTGTTTTGCAGCTGCGACCGCATGTCCAGATTCATGGAGCCGACCACAGTGAGTTTGTGGTCAAGCACCAGCATCTTGGAATGCAGCATGGCGCGTGAGCCGCCTTGAGACCCGGTGATTTTGCCAGCCGTGCTGCGCAGCGTGCCTGCGCCAGCCTGGCCGTCTTGCAGGCTGCGCAGTTCGTACAGTTCAATGCCTTGTTGCAGCAGCTCTTTGCGGTGGCGGGCGTAGCCCGCGTGGGCCAGCGGTGCATCGTTGGAGGCCAGGGAGTTGGTCAGAATGCGCAGGCGCACATTCCGCGCACGGGCGCGGGCAAAGGCCTGCTTCATGTCATCGCCGGGCACAAAGTAGGGCGAGACGATCAGAACATCGGTGGTGGCTTGGTCAATCAGCGCCAATAAGCCGCTGACCACGTTGTCTTGCTCCACCACCGGCACCAACACATTGCGCAAGGCCTGGCGGTTGGGTGAGGTGGCGGCGCGGGACGTGGATGGCGCCAAGCTGGAGGGCAGCCGCATGCTGAGCAGGCGAGGAATGTCTTCATCCGCCTTGACGTCTGCGGGTGCTGACGATGCTTCCGCATTTTCTGGCTGCATTGCAGCTTCTTCATCTTCGGGCGGTGGTGGAATTTTTTCTGGCGCATCGGCCAACACCAAGGCCGGGGCCCAAATCCAGTCAATGGCCTGCAAGTCCATGGGCGCCAGTTCGGCAGTTTTGCTGGCCGCAATGCTGGCTTGTACGCTTTCCTGCTCGCTTTGCGGTGTCGCTGTGCGGCTGCGCAGGCGCAGCAGCTCTTGCTCAGAGATCAGCGCGCTGACGGGGTAGGCGCGTGCATCGTTCCAGTAACGGTCAAAACTGGCAGAGAGTTGGCGCACCGAGGCGCCTGCAGCCATGATGTCAAGGTCAATGAAGTTGTCGCTGTCCAGCGCATCAAAGTAGGCATCGCCCAGATTACGCCCACCGGTAATGCCAATGCTGTTATCGGCAATAAACAGCTTGTTGTGCATGCGCTGCTGCGCACGCTGAAAGTCGGTCAGCGTGGACAGCGCCCGCAATATCGTCGAGCCACGTGGCCCCGTCAGTGGGTTGAACATGCGCATTTCAATGCCCGGCACAAAGGCCAGGCGCATGACTTGGGCGTTCTTGCCCGCGCCATGAAAATCATCCAGCAGCACACGCACGCGCACGCCGCGCTGGGCGGCTTGCACCACGGCTTCCAGCAGGCGCGCCGTGCTGGCGTCGGCATGGATGGCGTAGTACTGCAAATCCAACGTATGGGTGGCGGCTTGTACCAGCGCCAAACGGCTGGTAAACGCTGTTTGTGCGCCACCCAGCAGCGTAAAGCCAGACACATAGGGGGTGTTGGCGGCTTTGCGCTGGTCTTGCACCATGCGGCCTAGGGGGCTGGTCTGAGGGGCTGCCAGTGCTGTACTGGGGGTGCGGTGTGACTGTGGCGGCAGGCTACCGCAAGCGGTCAAAGCAAAAGCTGCAGCACATAACAAGGCGCGCAGGCCTTGTGTGGGCCAGCGCGAAGGTCGATGTGCCAACGTGCGAAGAGACATGTCTTAGGTATAGCAAAGCCGAGGATGAGGGGGTGTCAGACGCGAGAGGATTTGCCCCGCAGCCAGCGGCTAAAACTGATCACGTCCGGCGACACGCGCCACGATGCGCACATCTTCACCCACGCGGCTGACATCCTGAATGTGCAGTTGCGCAGCTTGAGACAGCGCATCCAACGGCCCAAAATTGGCCAGTCCCATGCCACCGGTGCCCAAGAGCTTGGGGGCCATATACAGCAGCAGCTCATCCACCAAACCCTCGCGCAGGAAGGAGCCGTTGAGTTTAAAGCCCGCTTCGACATGCAATTCGTTGGTGCCCCGTGCGGCGACATCACGCAGCATGGCGGCCAAATCCACCTTGCCTTGCGCGTTAGGTATGGCAATAACCGTAGCGCCTAGCGCTTGCAAGGCTTCAGTTTTCGATGGGTTTGTGCTTGAAGTGTAGATGGTGCAACCACTAGGTGCTTTTAAAACATGAGCGGTCAATGGCATATCCATTTGGCTGTCGATCACCACAATCTTGGGCTGGCGCGGGGTTGCCACGTCACGCACATTCAACCGTGGGTTGTCCTCCAGCACCGTGCCAATCCCCGTGAGGATGGTGCAAGCACGGGCGCGCCATGCATGGCCGTCGGCACGTGCCTCTGGCCCGGTGATCCATTGGCTGTGACCATTGTGCAAGGCCGTTACGCCATCCAGCGACGTGGCTGCTTTCATGCGCACCCACGGTGTGCCACGCACCATGCGGCTGAAGAAACCAATATTGAGCTCACGCGACGCAATGCCCGCAGCGTGGTCGATGGACACTTCCACCCCTGCCGCCTGGAGTTTGGCAAAACCTTGCCCTGCCACTTGCGGGTTGGGGTCGGTGATGGCACCCACGACTTTGGCAATGCCTGCTTCTATCAAGGCGTTGCAGCAAGGGCCGGTGCGGCCTGTGTGGGAGCAAGGCTCCAGCGTCACATAAGCCGTCGCGCCTTGGGTGCTGTGACCGTGTGCTGCCGCATCGCGCAACGCCATCACTTCCGCATGGGGGCCGCCGGCTTGTTGGGTAAAACCTTGCCCAATGATTTGCCCGGCTGCAGACACCACGACGCAGCCGACGCGCGGGTTGGGATTGGAAATGAAAAGCGCCTGACGGGCGAGGTCAAGCGCTTGCTGCATGTGGTCTTGAGGAGGCACGTAATCAGGGTAATGTGAGGCTAGTCGTTGCTGGCCAGTGAAGAACAATCCGAATCGCTCGCTGAGGTCGGGGTGCACACGCGCAGACGGCCTGATGATGCAATTTTGATACGTCGCACTTGCTGCATCGATTCATTGTCCAGACGCTGAATTTGTAGTGTACTGGCACCAAACCCTCCCGCCTTGGTTTTAGAAAACCCGGAACCGTCGTACAAGATATAGCTGGTGCTTTCGCCGCTAGTGCCATTGCCCGTGATTTGCAGGTATGCAGGTGGGGCGGTTTGTTGCAAGACGAGCACATCGCTGTTGTCGTAAACGCCGTTGAAGTTGCTGTCAACAAACACGCGCCACCCTTTGGACCAGTCGCCGTCTCCGTTCAGCGGTGTCACCATGGAAGGCATGTTGCGCTTCATGCCTTCGCCGCGGGCTGCATTGAGCGCAGCGACCAACTGGTTGGTAATGCTGGTGAGTTCTGCATTGCGCTGAAATGTGACCAGACTGGGTGTGGCCACCATGGCCAGCACAGCCAGCACAGCCAAAGTGACCATCAGCTCGATCAACGTGAACCCCCGGTTGGGCTGGCGCATCGAATGTTGCTCCTAATTTAGTGATGCATGTTTAGTTCCAGCACACGCTGGGCTTGCTGCCTTCGCACGCTTTGACGCCTGTGCTGGTGATGTTTAATTCCGTCACAAAGGGGTCGGTGTACGTCGGCGTTGCGAAAACCTGCACGCAGTTGCCGATTTGCTGGTTGGTGCATGCCCGCGCACCCACCAAGTAAGCCGCGCTGCTTTTTTTATCGCCAGAGAAATTCTTGAAGGGTGTGTTGTCTGCACCGGCGGTAAAGCTCAAATAGGTGTTGTATTGGGTCATGTAGCGCTCTTGCTGCTGCAGCACTTCCATCAAGGCGACGCGCCCTTCTGCGCGCCGAGCTTTGCGCACAGATTCTTGGTAGGACGGATAAGCCAGAGAGCCCAAGATTGCGATGACGGCCACGGTGATCATCAGCTCAATCAATGTGAAGCCTTGTGCCGCAGTGGTGGGGCGTGCGTGTTGGTTTGCTATTCCCATGATCGATTTTTCAGCTCTTGGTAATTATTGATTTGGCGCCAGCTCAGGCGGCCGACGGGAAAATTTGCACTGCGCTCGTTGATGGAGGTACCGCTTTCGCCCAAACCGGTTGCAGAAGGATTGAGAACCCCAATCCGATCTGTGCGCACGCGCCCACCTGTGGCACCACTTGCTCCATAAGTGGATGAAAGCTGCAGCAGCATGGGTGCACCCAGGGCACCGGTGGTCAAGGTAGACATCGCTCCCAGCCCGGATGCCAGATTGGCGGTGTAAGTTCTGCTGGAGCCTCCGCCACACGCACTGCCTGATGCTGTAGGCGGTAGCAGTGAGTTGAAAATAATGTCAGGCCCGAAAAGTACGGCATTGGTCACTTGCTGCTCTCCCCCCGAATTGCCGCCACTGGGATAGTCCATATACCAGCCGCTTTTCTTGTTTACGCCACTGCTTGTGGCATCGCGTGGTGCGCTCCACTGAAAGCCTGTGGCTGTAATGCTTTGACCGCTGATGCTGGCTTGCTGCAAGCGGGTGCGACCGTTGATACGCGCTTCACCACTTGTATCCAGCGTGGGGTTGGGCAAGTCATACAACACGTAAAAAGATTGTCTTTGGGTGTCGGCGTTGATGGCGTTATCACCGGCTTCTTGGTACTTGCCTGTGCCAAATGCCACCAGGTAAGAGCCTAGAGGACCATATGCAATGCTGGGTGTCATGCTGATGGGCTGCGCAAAGCCATTGGCGGATTTGGCAACGAACAATGGGCGAGCCTCGTTTCTGCTGTTTTTGAAATAAGACAGCTTGTTCAGGTTCCAATTCTCCGCAGCACTCGCGCTGAGATTGGCTTGGTTCATGTCCACCTTCCAGAACTGTCCATGCAAATCCCCGAAATACAGGTATTGCACAGATCCATCTGCATTGCCCGTTGCTTCGAAATTGATGATTCCAGATGCTTTTGCGGTGGTGCTATCACTGGTTCTTGTCCCGGCATCTATGCTGCGAAGGATTGGCACACTGATCTTGAAATAATTGCTGCCTAGCGCCCAACTGGCGTTGGTAGGCTTGTTCAGATCCAACAAGAAAATGGCGGGCTCCCCTGTAGTGCTGAAGCGATTGGTACCGTCTTGGACGTAGTTGTTGACACCGCTGGCAAACACCGCAAACCATTTGTACGTAGCGGTGGTTGCACTGGGCGCACTGGTTCGCAGTTTCAATACCTTGGGTTGGCCCACGACATTGCCGAGGCTGGAGTCGTTGGCATCGGTGAACTCCCAAAGTACTTTGCTAGCGCTAAATTCACTGGGGTTGGTGACATCCAGCGCGAAAACACCTTGACCGCCACCGCCAGTGCCTGAAACTAGAACCGTCTTCCAGTCATTTCCCAGTTTGGCTTCTGCGACAACGGGCGTTGCATCCACATAACTGGTGTGGCGACTGGAGTTGTAGTCACTGACCGTCAATGTGGATAGCTTGGATCCCATCCAGCTAGGGATGTAAGCAAAAATCTCGCTCATGCTGCTGGCGTTGAAGGCGTGCAGCATCCCATCATTGGCACCCACAAAAATGGCTTTTGTGCGATTCCTGTTGTTGGTGTAGAAAGTTTGATAAGCCGTCTCGGTGTAACGCGTGCTAGGGGCTCCAGAGTAGGCAACGCCAGAGTTAACAATATCCCCCAAGCGAGAGCCTCTGACCCTGAAAGTCGTGCCTTCCAGACTTCTGTCACCTCGCAGAAAATTCAATCGCCGTTCCCCAAAACCATCTGTCTGCGTTCCTGTCGGGGCTCGGTTTAATTGAGCTTGCAATGACGCTTCGATGGCCGACCACGTGAAATCGGTGGCATAGCTGGTGGTGATAGTGCCTGTTTTGCCAATCACAATATTGCGATTATTGAGGCCAGCACTTGTCAGTGCATCAAGCTGTCGCGCAGCAGAGACTGCTGAAGCCTCACTGCTCAAGTTGACCGTGCCATTCGCATTGATGCTTAAGCTGCGTCGCTTAACGTCACCGGCCCAATACTCTGGGTCAAAGTCAGCTTGGTAGACATAGCTTTCGGTTGTAGTTAGCTGGCTGCTAGAGAGTGCAGGTTTGGCAATTGAGCTACTGACTTGTGTTGCTGCAATAAAAATGTCGTCAAGCGCCTTGAGCACTGCTTGTGCATCGCTGGCGAGAAAATAAGTTTTTGCTTCTGTCGGCGCTGTACTTTTCGCCCAGTGGCGCGTCCCATTCACATCATCCGTGCTGCTGGGGGTAAAAGGATTGCCGTCTCCGTCAATGTCGGTAAAACCACCGTATTTGGCAGTCAGAAAGAACTGGCTTCTCCAGCGATTGTTGTCGTTGCTTTGTGCACCATTTTCGTTAACGTCCAAAACATACGTGGTCACGCGAAGACCTGGCCTGCGTTTGGCTTCTTGTGACCATTGGGTGCCACGAATATCGTGCGTGCGTGCCCAATACGCAGCACCAGCCATGTAGTAAGCAGAGCTTCCGCCTGAGCCCGTTCCTATGTCCTCTAGCCCCCACAGACCAGCACCTACGGGGCTAGGGGAGGGGTTAGATGTATTGCGTGTGACCCCTGCTCCATCGATGTAGCTGACGGAACGATTTGCTTCAAAGCCACCCACTGCTTTGGTCCACTCTTTGAAGTTGGGGATGTTGTTGGCAAGATTGACTTCGCTGGTTCGCGCAAAGTCACCTTCACCGCTCGTCCGATCGTTGCCGGGCAAAGACTTGTCGTTGTGGGTATTAACGTCACCGATCAATAAAATGCTGTTGCGCAGACATGCATAGCTTTGGGTGTTTGATCCCCCTTCAAAAGGATCTGTCCATTGCGCATAAGCAGGAAAGCCGCCTCTGTTGCTGTCATTGAGCGAAGAGACCGCTTGAGTCGTGGGAGGTAAACCCTGCAGGTAACGCAAACTCTCATAGTAAAGTTCACTCACGGGGTCCAGCGTTTTGTAGACGCCCTCATAACCGGGCATGCGGCCAAAAGTATTGAGATAGTTGATGACGCCACTGCGGCTGTAGCTGGTGTCTTGGCGGGGGTTTGCGGTGAAAATTCCGGTTGAGGGGTCCCATTCCTGACTGGGGTTCGCGCTGCTGAGTGCTGAGCCGTTGGCGTCATAAGCACGGGGTCCCACGTAGGTCATGGGGGCCCGCAATACACCGCCGTATCGCGCGTTGCTGTTATCCATCAAGTAACCAAAAGCCGCCACACGAATCCGGTCACTGTACTTTTGCATATTCCCGACAGGTTTGAAAGTTCCGTTGGGATAGCGCTGGCACAAAGCGCTGCGTGGATCAGACAGTGTTCCTGAGCTGGATTCGCACACTTTGACGCGGGTGAAGAAATACGGGGTGTTCGTCAGTGCACTGCTAGGTGATTGGGCGTCAAAAGTGGCATTAGAGACATAGCATTTTTTAACCAATCCAGGAGCCGGATCTCCCATGGAGGCTTCGCTCCAATTGCAATCGAAGCCGTCTTTGACATATGCCCAATGCCAGGTAGCAGATAAAATTATTCCCAAGATACCATCTTGCCTGCCGAAATAAACTTTGCGAACACCTGAAAAATCGCAATAGGTTCCGTCGTTGCACTCTGTAGTACTGTATTGACTTAAATTAATCGGAATTGTTCTTTCATTTTTAACTATTTCACCAATTCTTCCTGAAACATATCCTAAATTGGAGTTATTTCCAGGATTGTCACAGTTTCCCGTAACTTCCGTTCCAAAGTGAATTCTGTTGAGGCAGTTGGCTATTTTTATGTCGCCATTGTGTGTGCTTCCATCTTTTTTTCTTTTTAATGCAGTGGGTACGGCATTGTTAATTAGTGACGAAGGAAGGTTTTTTGAAGGAAAGTAGCTTCCATTGTTATAGAAGTCATTTCTAATAACTGCGCGTTGAAGAATAGTAAGGTCAGTGGTGTCTGTAATTCTGTCGCCACCCGTTAATCCAAGGCGCAATGTATCAATCGCAGAGGCATTCGCCCAATTCATGAAATTTCCGCTAAATCCGGCTCCTGCACAGCCATAATTACTGGCGTTGCCATAGCGTTCAAAATAATTGGTATTTTTGTTGTAGTTGTAGCAACTATTGCTGTCAAAGTAACCGACATAATTTGTCTCTTGGCTGTAGTTATCACGGTAAGCAGCGCCTACCGTGGGAAACTCGACCGACAAAGCCAGTGTCAGCGTTGGCTTTTGGCCAGCACCTTGTGCGTACAGCGGATCTGCAGAGAGCGCGACGGGCTGTATATCGGCAGTATTAATGGGTGCTTGGGTTTGGGCGTGCAGCCAGTAAGCAGGAGTTCCAAGAATAAATATGATAGAAATGGCTCCAAATAACCAAGTGATGCGTTTAATTTTTATAGGCATGGCAAGGACTCGCTTACTTCCTGTAAATGCTTTGGGTCACGGCTTGGATATCGTTACGCGGGCCAAAACCCATTGCGGTGATGCGATAAACATATTTTTGTTCGCGGCCAATACTGGCGTCTCCACGAGATGCCGTGTCGTCAATCTGTTCAATGATGTAGCGTGGAGTTTGGCGTGGCCTAAGGCCTGTATCGCCGGCATCAAAAGTTTTGCTGGTGAAGCTGCCCAGTGCCACGCTTGGGGTGTTGTCGGTGGTGAAATCCACGCTCAACCAGGCAGGTTTACCGCTGATGCTCGGTAGGCATAGTCCTTTGGTATTGCCGCTGCTGCTGCAGCCTGCAACAAAACTCACGGCATTGTCATTACTGAATAGCGTTGCGCGTGAAGAAGTAGCTCCTCCAATATCACTTTCTGCATCGCGCAATGCGGCTTCAGAGGCTTGCCAAGCAATTTGGTAATCACGGTCATTGCGCGCACTGCGTTCACTCATCATTGACAACTGGACGGCGCCGACTCCCAAGATCATCGTAGTCGCAAGCAAGATGAGCACGATCACGAGTGACATACCTTGCTCTTTCTTCGGGGGTGTGCACGCTTTCCAGAACATCATGGCAATACCTTTTTATTGTGTGTTTTGGGGGTTGCGCAGGTTCACCGTAAAGCTTGCGATTTGCCGTAAACGGTTGTCGTTGGGTGTGCCGGGCTGGGTACCTGGGTCATTGGCTGAGCCAAGAGCGGCAGAACCAAAGGGGTGGACAGCCGGAGCATCCGCTGTGGTGGTGGCCGACCCAGTCGGCCCCCGGAGCACCATGCCAATCCGGATGGAGCGGACTCGCTCCCAGTTGGCATTGGTGGCGGCATCATTGCCTGTGACGACCAATTGATCGCCTCTCAGGTAGCGGTCTGGTGGAGGTGTGGCAGTGGTGTCGCTCAGCGCGGTGGGGGCTGTGTTCGCCGTGACGTTTTGGGTGCCATACAAGATTTGTAGACGCTCTACACCCTCAACCAAGGGCTGAGTCTGCCAAGTGCCATTGGTTTCATTGCGCCAAGTGCACATCAGGGTAGGTTCTCCGCGCCCTGTATTGCTGATGTGAAAGACGCTGAACAAGCGTTCATCAGGATTCTCGGGAGGGACTGTTTCTGTGTTGCCAAGGCAGTTAATCATGCTGCGATCAGACACACCGTTCGTGGCTGTGCGGCCAACTTGGTAACGAACAACCAGCATGTCACTGTTGTTCACCCCTCGTCCAGAGGATGCAACGGTGTTGGTGAGTCCGATAGCCAGATTTTGGTTGTAGCTGGCATTGTTAAACCCTTTGATATTGGGTTCACCTGCTGTGGCGTTGTTGAGTGCAAACCCATGGCTGCGATCAATGGCAAATTGAGGACTGAGATAACCAGCTTGCAAGATGACTCGGCGCATGATGTCTGAAGCGAAGCGCGCGTTGTCCCTCACTTGCGAAGCAGCATCTACGGTGCGAAAGCCTTGCTGGCTGATGCTGAGCGCGGCGACAGCTGCCAGCGTAATTAACAACCCCAGCGCCATTGCGACGAGTAACTCAACCAATGTCAGTCCGTGGCTGGAAGTGGGCTGGGTACGCATATGCATCTTCCTTACAGGGCGCCGGGGGTCAGGGGAATCACCACGGCAGGCCGCAAAGCGTTGTCGAAAGCCCCTGTATTGGTTTGCGCGGCATTTGTGGCATCTGCGCCCGTAGCAGCACGCAAGGTGTTGGCGCGTGTCCAGCCTATTTTTATCGCCAAAGTGCTGCCTGTATTGCTGCAGCCCCACTGTGGCATTCCAGTGTTGTCGTACGGCGTGGCATCAAAGCAGATGACAGCGCGCGCACCGGATAGCCCGCTGTGTGCGGTCAATGTCAGTCGGCTCCACCATTCGTCAATGTCGCGCTGCGCAATCTGGGCGTTGGTAGTGCAGGGGTTGGTGCTTGGAGTGCCGCAAGCAGGCGCGTTGGCGCTGACGCCACTGCTTCGGTCAATCAAATAAGGGTTCTGGGATGCGTTGGTGAGGTTCGCAATGGTGTGGTTGCCTTGCAGCATCTCGGCCACTTCATCGGCAAAGCGTACGCCACTGGATTGCATGCGCGCTTCGCGGTTGGCTTGCAAGGACGCGGCTTGCAGTCCAACAGCGCCTAGTACACCAAAGCTCAAAATGACAATGGAGACTAAAATTTCCAGCAAAGAAAAACCGTGCTGTGTAGCTGTGGATGTGGTGGTGGAGGCCATGGTGTAACAGCTCAATTGCAATCACATGGACACATGGTAGGTAGCCGATGCGTGCCGTTGTAACCGTTGATCGGCTGCAGGCTGCCGCTGGTGCCTTGGCCAAATGACGTACTGATTTTGTTGGTCGGCTATAATGGCGAGGTTTTGCATGGTGCAAGACGCACGCCGCAGGCCGTTCCAGCCCACGGCGCAAGTCACCTAGGCGGGTCTGACAGGTTCAGATCTTTGCCACAGACAAGGAAATCAAAATGATCGCTGCCTCTATCAAGGCTGAAGTTGTTAAAGCCAACGCTCGTTCCGAAAACGACACTGGTAGCCCAGAAGTGCAAGTTGCACTGCTGACAGCCCGCATCAACGAACTGACTCCCCACTTCAAGGCTAACGCGAAGGACCACCACGGTCGTCGCGGTCTGCTGCGCATGGTGAGCCGTCGTCGTAAGCTGCTGGACTACCTGAAGGGTAAGGACGCAGACCGTTACACTGCTTTGATCGCTAAGCTGGGCCTGCGTAAGTAAGCACAGTGCAAGATCAAAACGCCTGAGTTAGTACACCTAGCTCAGGCGTTTTTTACTTTGGAGTTTGTTGAAACAGATCGAAGCTGTGTCATTCCAAAAGCGTTTTATTTGTCTGATCGCTAAGTTTTTTATAGCTGTCAGCCCGCTTCTGGAATGGCATCGTGTTCTGTTTAGCCTCCAAAACATTGCTGGACATCCGCTTCCAGCTATTCCAATAGGAGTAAACACATGACTATGTTCAATAAAGTAACGAAGACATTCCAGTGGGGCCAGCACACGGTCACGATGGAAACCGGTGAAATCGCTCGCCAAGCTTCCGGCGCCGTGCTGGTCAACATCGATGACACCGTGGTACTGGCCACCGTTGTCGGTTCCAAGATCGCCAAGTCCGGTCAAGATTTTTTCCCGTTGACCGTTGACTACATCGAGAAGACTTACGCAGCCGGCAAGATCCCCGGTAGCTTCTTCAAGCGCGAAGCCAAGCCTTCGGAGCTGGAGACACTGACTTCGCGTCTGATCGACCGTCCCATCCGTCCTCTGTTCCCCGAAGGTTTCTACAACGACGTGCACGTGGTCATCCACACCATCTCGTTGAACCCGGAAGTGGATGCTGACATCGCCGCCATGATCGCCGTGTCTGCCGCGCTGTCGGTGTCGGGCCTGCCTTTCAATGGCCCCATCGGTGCTGCACGCGTGGGTTACATCAATGGTGAATATGTACTCAACCCCGGCCAGACTCAGCGCAAGGATTCGCTGATGGATCTGGTGGTGGCCGGTACCGAAGCCGCTGTGCTGATGGTGGAATCCGAAGCCAAGCAGTTACCTGAAGAAGTCATGCTGGGCGCCGTGGTCTATGGCCACGAGCAAGGTCAAATTGCCATCAACGCCATCCACGAGCTGGTGCGTGAAGCCGGCAAGCCTGTGTGGGACTGGACTGCACCTGCCAAGGACGAAGTCCTGATCGCCAAGGTGGCTGAGCTGGGTGAAGCCAAGCTGCGCGCTGCTTACCAAGAACGTAACAAGCAAGTGCGTACGCACGCTTGCCGTTTGGCCTATGGCGAAGTCAAGGCTGCGCTGACTGAGCAAGGTGTGGCGTTTGATGGCGTCAAGGTCGAAGGCATGCTGTTCGACATCGAAGCTGGCATCGTGCGTTCGCAGATTCTGGCGGGCGAGCCCCGTATCGATGGCCGCGACACACGCACTGTGCGCCCCATCGAAATCCGCAACTCGGTGCTGCCCCGTACACACGGTTCGGCCCTGTTTACCCGTGGCGAAACCCAGGCGCTGGTGATTTCTACACTGGGTACCGAACGTGATGCACAGCGTATCGACGCACTGGCTGGTGAGTTCGAAGACAACTTCCTGTTCCACTACAACATGCCTCCCTTTGCCACCGGCGAAGTCGGCCGCATGGGTTCGACCAAGCGCCGCGAAATCGGCCACGGTCGTCTGGCCAAGCGTGCCCTGGCTGCTTGCCTGCCTAGCAAAGAAGAGTTCCCTTACACCATCCGTGTGGTGTCGGAAATCACGGAATCCAATGGATCTTCGTCAATGGCGTCGGTGTGCGGCGGCTGCTTGTCCATGATGGATGCTGGCGTGCCCATGAAGGCGCACGTGGCCGGTATCGCCATGGGTCTGATCAAGGATGGCAATCGTTTTGCCGTGCTGACCGACATCTTGGGTGACGAAGATCACCTGGGCGACATGGACTTCAAGGTGGCAGGTACGACCAACGGTATTACCGCGCTGCAGATGGACATCAAGATCCAAGGTATCACCAAGGAAATCATGCAAGTGGCGCTGGCACAAGCCAAGGAAGCACGCATGCACATCTTGGGCAAGATGCAAGAAGCCATGGGCGAAGCCAAGACCGAAGTGTCTGACTTCGCTCCCAAGCTGTTCACCATGAAGATCAACCCCGAGAAGATCCGCGACGTGATCGGCAAGGGTGGTGCCACCATTCGCGCGCTGACCGAAGAAACCGGTACGCAGATCAATATCGCAGAAGACGGCACGATCACCATTGCTGCGACCGATGGCGCCAAGGCTGAACAAGCCAAGCTGCGCATCGAGCAAATCACTGCTGAAGTTGAAATTGGCAAGATTTACGAAGGCCCGATCGTCAAGATCTTGGAATTTGGTGCCTTGGTCAACCTGCTGCCCGGCAAGGACGGTTTGCTGCACATCAGCCAGATTGCCCACGAGCGCGTGGAAAAGGTCACTGACTACCTGCAAGAAGGCCAAGTGGTTAAGGTCAAAGTGCTGGAAACCGACGACAAGGGCCGCGTCAAGCTGTCGATGAAGGCTTTGGTAGAGCGCCCAGCTGGTGAACAGCGCAGCGAGCGCCCAGCGCCTGCAGAACGTCAGTTCCGCGAGCCCCGTCAGCCGCGTGAGCAGCGCGCCCCGCGTGCTGAGTACAACGGTGACGCTGACCAGCAGCAACAACAGCAGCAGCAATAAGTCTTAGGTCTCAATTTGGTAGTGCCATGCAGATGCAAACGTTGTTTGTACAAGCATGGCGCTGCTATTGAGATGTGAGCTTTTGGCGCTTTGCGCACAAGGGTTTGAGTCGTATTTGGCTTAAATCCTTTTTGTGCAAGTGTTTCGGTTTGTGGTCCATACGGTGAACTATTCCATCTTGATGATGTTGTGACTCCATGAAGAAACTGATTGTTGGCAATTGGAAAATGAATGGCAGTCTGCAAGCGAATGCAGACTTGGTTTCGGCGCTGGTGCAGGGTTTGCCTGCGCCGCTGCACTGCGGTGTAGGTGTGGCAGTGCCTGCGGTTTATCTGGCCCAAGTGCAAGCTTTGGTGCAAAGCTCGGGTGTTGTCGTGGCGGCGCAAGATGTGTCGCAGCACGACAAAGGTGCTTACACCGGTGAAACGTCTGCGGACATGCTGCGTGACTTAGGTGTGCGCTACGCGTTGGTGGGGCATTCTGAGCGCCGCCAGTACCACGGTGAGACCGATGCTGCGGTTGCTGCCAAAGCGCAGGCTGCGCTGGCAAAGGGTGTGACGCCCATTGTCTGCGTGGGTGAAACCTTGGAAGAGCGTGAAGCAGGGCATACCGAGCAGGTTGTTAAGCGCCAACTGGCTGCAGTCATTCACCAGGTGGGTCACTGCATCAGTGAATTGGTGGTGGCTTATGAGCCTGTCTGGGCGATTGGGACGGGTAAAACGGCCACGCCAGAGCAGGCACAGGCTGTGCATGCGGTATTGCGTGCCCAACTGGCTGCAGCGACCGAGCACGCGCAGCGAATTCCGCTGTTGTACGGTGGCAGCATGAATGCTGCGAACGCAGCACAACTGCTTTCGCAAGCGGATATTGATGGTGGTTTGGTGGGTGGTGCGTCTCTGAAGGCTGCCGACTTTTTGCAGATCATTGCAGCAGCCAATTGACTGGCGTGCTGAGAGCGTTTAACTGAGGAGTAGAAATGAGCGCGTTTGCGACATTGATTTTGGCTGTGCAGATGTTGACAGCCTTGGCCATGATTGGCTTGATCTTGATTCAGCACGGCAAAGGTGCTGACATGGGTGCTGCGTTTGGCAGTGGAACATCGGGCAGCTTGTTTGGTGCCAGCGGTAGCGCCAACTTTCTGTCGCGCAGCACGGGTGTGCTGGCCACGGTGTTTTTCGTTGCAACCCTGGCGTTGGCCTATCTGGGCAATGCACGCCCTGTAAGCACGGGAAGTGTGCTGGAAAGCGCTCCGGTTCCTGCTGTGACTGTTCCTGCCGCTCCTGCTGTGGATAGCACGATCCCGACCTTGCCTGCGCAAGGTGCAGAGCAAGTGCCTGCCAAATAATTGGATCAAACCCCTGAGAAATGCTGTGACGCAGCATTTCTCAGGGTAGAATCCAAAAGTTGCTCGGAAAGCGATGGCCCTGTAGAGGGGGCTCCTCATGCGCTTCGAGTGATTTGAGACTTAAAAAATGCCGTCGTGGTGGAATTGGTAGACACGCTATCTTGAGGGGGTAGTGGCGAAAGCTGTGCGAGTTCGAGTCTCGCCGACGGCACCATCAAAATACAGCCTGCCCATGATCAGGCAGTGGTCGAGGGCAAGGTCAAAAAGCGGAAAACGCGACCTCACATGAACCTCGAGCAATATCTCCCGGTCCTGCTTTTCATCTTAGTAGGCATCGCTGTGGGAGTCGTTCCCCTCGTTCTTGGCTATGTACTGGGCCCCAACCGGCCGGACGATGCTAAAAATTCCCCTTACGAATGCGGCTTTGAAGCCTTTGAAGACGCGCGCATGAAATTTGATGTGCGCTTCTATCTGATCGCCATTCTGTTTATCCTGTTTGATTTGGAAATCGCCTTCCTGTTGCCTTGGGCTGTTGCGCTGCAAGACGTTGGTATGGCTGGTTTTGTCGCTGTTCTCATCTTCCTGACCGTTCTTGTCGTAGGTTTTGCTTACGAATGGAAAAAGGGCGCCCTGGATTGGGAATAAGTACACGCACTCCTCAAATAAGGACACACGATGATTGAAGGCGTGATGAAAGAAGGCTTTGTCACCACCAGCTATGACGCTGTGGTGAACTGGGCCAAGACGGGCTCGATTTGGCCCATGACATTTGGTTTGGCCTGCTGTGCAGTGGAGATGATGCATTCGGCAGCTGCGCGCTATGACTTGGCGCGTTTTGGTGCAGAAGTGTTTCGCCCTTCTCCCCGTCAGTCTGACCTGATGATTGTGGCAGGCACGTTGTGCAACAAAATGGCACCAGCTTTGCGCAAGGTGTATGACCAGATGTCGGAGCCTCGCTGGGTGCTCTCCATGGGGTCTTGTGCCAACGGCGGTGGCTACTACCACTACAGCTATTCGGTGGTGCGTGGTTGTGACCGCATTGTTCCTGTGGATGTCTATGTACCGGGTTGCCCGCCAACAGCTGAAGCGCTGATTTACGGCATCATCCAGTTGCAGCAGAAAATCCGCCGTACGAACACCATCGCCCGCGTTTAAGGAGTCGATAGGATGTCCGCTTTTGCAATTCAGCCCGAAGTACTTCGGGATCTGGTGGCTGCAGCATTGGGTGACCAAGCGCGCAGCGTGGCTGTGACTTTGGATGAAGTCACGGTTGAGGTGAATGCCGCCAATTACTTGGATGTCATGCGCAAGCTGCGCGATGCACCAGGCTGCCAGTTTGAGCAACTGATTGATCTGTGTGGTGTGGATTATTCGGCCTACCAAGAAACAGGCCGCGATGGTGCACGCTTTGCCGTCGTCTCTCACTTGTTGTCTGTCAGTTTGAATCAGCGCGTGCGCGTGCGTGTCATGTGCGCAGACGATGACATGCCTGTGGTCGCATCGCTGTGCGATCTGTGGAGCAGCGCCAACTGGTTTGAGCGCGAAGCTTTCGATTTGTACGGCATCATTTTTGATGGTCACTTGGACTTGCGTCGTATCTTGACGGACTACGGCTTCATCGGTCATCCATTCCGCAAAGACTTCCCGTTGTCTGGGCACGTTGAGATGACTTACGACGCGGTACAGCGTCGTGTGGTGTATCAGCCTGTGACGATTGAGCCACGCGAGATCACGCCCCGCATCATCCGCGAAGAAAACTACGGAGGACTGCACTAACAAGCGCATTGCGCATGTTGGTTGACGATCATGGCTGAAATTAAAAACTATTCCATCAACTTCGGTCCTCAGCACCCGGCAGCCCACGGTGTGCTGCGCTTGGTGCTTGAGCTTGACGGTGAAGTGGTGCAGCGCGCAGATCCGCACGTAGGTCTGCTGCACCGCGGCACGGAAAAACTGGCTGAGCACAAAACCTATATCCAGTCGTTGCCTTATATGGATCGACTGGACTATGTGTCCATGATGTGCAATGAGCATGCATATTGCTTGGCCATCGAAAAAATGCTGGGTCTGGAAGTACCCAAGCGGGCGCAGTACATCCGAGTGATGTTCAGCGAGATCACGCGTTTGCTCAATCACCTCATGTGGCTGGGCTCGAACGGCATGGATTGCGGTGCTTCGACTGTGTTGATGTGGACGTTCCGTGAGCGTGAAGACCTGTTTGACATGTACGAGGCTGTTTCTGGCGCACGCATGCATGCAGCGTACTTCCGGCCAGGTGGTGTGTACCGCGATTTGCCAGACAGCATGCCTCAGTTCAAGGCAAACAAAGTACGCAATGCCAAGGGGATTGAAAAGCTCAATGCCAATCGCCAAGGTTCACTGCTGGATTTCATTGAAGACTTTACCAATCGCTTCCCTGCGTGCGTGGATGAGTACGAGTCATTGCTGACTGAGAACCGTATCTGGAAGCAGCGCATGGTTGGCATTGGCGTGGTAACACCCGAGCGCGCTTTGAACATGGGCTTTACAGGCCCTATGTTGCGTGGCTCGGGTATTGCTTGGGATTTGCGCAAGAAGCAGCCGTATGAGGTCTACAGCGAGCTGGACTTTGACATTCCAGTGGGCAAAACGGGTGACTGCTACGACCGTTATTTAGTGCGTGTCGCGGAAATGCGTCAATCCAATGAGTTGATCAAGCAGTGCATCAAGTGGCTGCGTGCCAACCCTGGCCCAGTAATTACTGAAAACCACAAGATTGCACCGCCTGCCCGTGAGGACATGAAGTCCAACATGGAGTCGTTGATTCACCACTTCAAGCTGTTTACTGAAGGCTTTCGCGTGCCAGAGGGCGAGGCCTACGCGGCAGTCGAACATCCCAAAGGTGAGTTCGGTATTTACATGATAAGTGACGGTGCCAACAAGCCCTATCGCTTGAAAATTCGTGCCCCAGGGTTCGCCCACTTGGCGATGATGGACGAAGTGGTCAGTGGCCACATGCTGTCCGACGTGGTGGCCATCATTGGCACCATGGATATCGTGTTCGGAGAGATTGACCGATGATTACTGAAGCGACCAAAGCGCGTTTTGCGCGGGAAGTGGCCAAGTACCCGGCAGACCAGAAACAATCTGCCGTGATGGCTTGTTTGACCATCGTGCAGCAAGAGCTGGGTTGGGTAAGTCCTGAAAGCGAGGCGGTGATCGCCGACGTGCTGGGCATGCCACAGATTGCTGTGCACGAAGTCACGACGTTCTACAACATGTACAACCAAAAGCCGATGGGCAAGTACAAGTTGAATGTCTGCACCAATTTGCCTTGTCAGCTGCGTGATGGCTACAAAGCCTTGCACCACTTGGAGTCCAAGTTGGGCATCAAGATGGGTGAAACCACGGCGGATGGTATGTTCACATTGCAGCAGTCCGAGTGTTTGGGTGCCTGTGCGGACTCTCCAGTGATGTTGGTCAACGACCGTTGCATGTGCAGCTTGATGACCAATGACAAGCTCGATGAGTTGGTGGATGGCCTGCGTGCTGCGGAGGGTCAAGCATGAGTACCTCTGCACAAAATGTCTTGGCCAAGTTCGTTGCCTCGGGCAACGAAACTTGTTTCCATGATCGTCACATTGAGCCTCAAATTTATGCCGGTCTTAACGGCAGCAACTGGTCCATCAAGGACTACGAAGCCCGTGGTGGATACCAGGCGCTGCGTAAGTTGTTGGGTATTGACGGTGGCAACGGTCTGACGCAAGACGAAGTTATCGCTACGTTGAAAGAATCGGGCTTGCGTGGCCGCGGCGGCGCAGGTTTCCCGACAGGGCTGAAGTGGAGCTTCATGCCTCGCCAGTTCCCCGGTCAAAAGTATTTGGTTTGTAACTCTGATGAGGGTGAACCTGGTACGTGCAAAGACCGTGAGATCTTGGTGCACAACCCCCACATCGTGATTGAAGGCATGGCGATTGCTGCTTTCGCGATGGGCATCAATGTGGGTTACAACTATATCCACGGCGAAATCTTCCAAGCCTATGAGCGCTTTGAGGAAGCACTGGAAGAGGCCCGCGCAGCAGGCTACTTGGGTGACAACATTCTGGGTAGCAACTTCAGCTTCCAGTTGCATGCTCACCATGGTTTTGGCGCGTACATCTGTGGCGAAGAAACCGCATTGCTGGAGTCTTTGGAAGGCAAGAAGGGGCAGCCCCGTTTCAAGCCACCATTCCCAGCAAGTTTTGGTCTGTATGGCAAGCCTACGACCATTAATAACACAGAGACCTTCGCTGCTGTGCCTTGGATCATTCGCAATGGCGGTGCAGCGTATCTGGCCTGCGGTAAACCGAACAACGGCGGCACCAAGATCTATTCGGTCAGTGGTGATGTGAATTTGCCAGGGAACTATGAAGTTCCTATGGGTACGCCTTTCAGCACATTGCTGGAGCTGGCAGGTGGTGTGCGAACTGGGCGCAAGCTTAAGGCTGTGATTCCTGGCGGCTCGTCTTCGCCCGTGCTGCCTGCTGATGTCATTATGGAATGCACGATGGACTATGACTCCATCTCTAAAGCGGGTTCCATGCTGGGATCTGGGGCCGTGATCGTGATGGATGATTCTCGTGACATGGTGGAAAGCCTGTTGCGTCTGTCTTATTTTTACCAGCATGAATCCTGCGGCCAATGCACGCCCTGCCGCGAAGGAACGGGTTGGCTATGGCGCGTGGTGAAGCGCATCCAAGAAGGCGAAGGACGTCCTGAAGATATCGAGTTGCTGGACTCCGTGTCCGTCAACATCATGGGGCGCACTATTTGTGCGCTGGGTGATGCCGCAGCAATGCCTGTGCGCGCCATGATCAAGCATTTCCGCCACGAATTTGAAGCCAAGATTGCCGCGGCTACAAAGACCGACTCCACAGTCGCCTGATCGCGAGAAACATATGGTTGAAATTGAACTAGACGGCAAAAAAGTGGAGGTCGCTCCTGGCAGCATGGTGATGCATGCTGCGGAGAAGGCTGGCACTTACATTCCGCACTTCTGTTACCACAAGAAACTTTCCATCGCTGCTAATTGCCGTATGTGCTTGGTAGAAGTGGAAAAGGCCCCCAAACCCATGCCTGCCTGTGCCACGCCTGTGACACAAGGCATGATCGTGCGCACTAAGAGCGAAAAAGCTATCAAGGCCCAGCAATCGGTCATGGAGTTTTTGCTGATCAACCACCCCTTGGATTGCCCCATCTGCGACCAAGGTGGTGAGTGCCAGTTGCAAGACTTGGCTGTGGGTTATGGCGGTACTGGCTCGCGCTATGAAGAAGAAAAGCGTGTGGTTGCGCACAAGGATATCGGTCCGCTGATCTCCATGGAAGAGATGACCCGCTGTATCCATTGCACACGCTGCGTGCGCTTTGGCCAAGAAATGGCTGGCGTAATGGAGCTGGGCATGGTCAACCGTGGTGAACACTCCGAGATCACCACGGTGATTGGTGACACCGTGGATTCCGAGCTGTCGGGCAACATGATCGATTTGTGCCCTGTGGGTGCTTTGACCAGCAAGCCTTTCCGCTACAGCGCCCGTACTTGGGAATTGTCGCGTCGCAAGTCGGTGTCTCCCCATGATTCGACCGGTGCAAACCTGATTGTTCAGGTGAAGAACCACAAGGTGATGCGTGTTGTTCCTTTCGAAAACGAAGCGATCAACGAATGCTGGATTGCTGACCGCGATCGTTTTTCCTATGAGGCGCTCAACAGCGAAGAGCGTTTGACACAGCCCATGCTCAAGCAGGGCGGTGAATGGAAGACCGTGGATTGGCAAACCGCGCTGGAATACGTTGCCAATGGCCTCAAGCAGGTGAAAGACCAGCACGGTGCACAAAGCATTGGTGCTTTGGTGAGCCCGCACAGCACATTGGAAGAACTGTTCCTGACCGGGCAACTGTTGCGTGGCATGGGCAGCGACAACATCGACTGGCGTCTGCGCAATGCGCAGTTCAACGCTGCAGAAGGTGTGCGCTGGCTGGGTACATCGATTGCCTCTTTGTCTGATCTTCAGACTGTCTTGGTTGTTGGTTCCAACCTGCGCAAAGACCATCCCCTGTTTGCACAACGCATTCGCCAAGCCGCGAAGAAGGGTGCACAAGTTTTTGCACTGAATAGCCAAGTCTATGACTGGGCCATGCCGGTTCAAGCGTCTGTGGTGGTTGCGCAGGATTGGGCGCAAGCCTTGGCGGATATCGCTTCTGCTGTGGCACAAGTCAAGGGTGTACAAGCCCCCGTAGCAGCGCAGAGCAATGCTGAAGCAGATGCCATCGCGCAAGCCCTGTTGACCGGCGAACGCAAAGCCGTGTTGCTGGGTAACGCTGCGGCTCACCATGCACATGCTGATGAATTGCTGGCATTGGCGAACTGGATTGGTGCGCAGACAGGTGCCAGCGTGGGTTATCTGAGCGAGGCCGCCAATACGGTCGGTGCGCAATGGGTCAAGGCCCAGCCACAAGCCGATGGTTTGAATGCTGGTCAGATGATTGCCGGCGGGTTGAAGGCAGCAATTTTGTTGAACACAGAACCTGCGTTTGACTCGGCTGCGGGCCAGCAAGCGCTGCAAGGTTTGAACAAGTCCGAGATGGTCGTGACGCTGAGCCCTTTCAAGGCCAACATGGAAATCAGCGATGTGCTGCTGCCCATCGCGCCTTTCTCCGAGACATCGGGAACGTTTGTCAACGCTGAAGGGCGTGTGCAAAGCTTCCATGCAGTGGTGAAGCCTTTGGCTGAAACACGCCCTGCTTGGAAGGTGTTGCGTGTCTTGGCGAATTTGCTGGGTGTGCAAGGCGTGGATTACGAATCTTCGCAAGATGTGTTGGCCATGGCGATTGGTGCTGATACCCAAACGGTGCCTGCACAAGCACTGAGCAATGTGACGCAAATTGCTATGCAAGTGCGTAGCGAAACTGTGGTGCAGCCTGCCGTGGCGAGCATTTACCAACTGGACAGCATCGTCCGTCGTGCAGCGTCGCTGCAACTGACAGCTGATGCGCGCCAGGCACAAGTGGGAGGTGCAGCATGATTGATGCACTCAAAATTGCAGGTGCAGGCTTGGTCGATGCTGCTTGGTGGACGGATGCGGCCTGGCCCGTTATCTGGGTGTTGCTGGGCATCATTGCGATTGTTGCCCCGTTGATGATTGCTGTGGCTTATCTCACGCTGTGGGAGCGCAAGTTCCTCGGCTGGATGCAAGTGCGTCCGGGGCCGAATCGCGTGGGTCCATGGGGCTTGCTGCAACCTATGGCAGACGGTTTGAAGCTGCTGACCAAAGAGCTGATCATGCCGACGGTGGCATCCAAGGGACTGTTCTATGTAGGTCCTGTGATGGCAATCATGCCGGCGCTGGCTGCATGGGTGGCGGTGCCTTTTGGACCCGAAGTCGCTTTGGCCAACGTGAATGCTGGTCTGCTGTTGGTGATGGCAATCACTTCGATTGAAGTGTATGGCGTGATCATTGCAGGTTGGGCTTCCAACTCCAAGTACGCTTTTTTGGGCGCACTGCGAGCTTCGGCGCAGATGATCAGCTATGAAATTGCCATGGGCTTTTGCTTCTTGGTGGTCATCATGGTGACGGGCAGCATGAATCTGACGCAGATTGTGCTGAGCCAAGGTCAGGGACAGTTTGCTGACTTGGGCCTGAGCTTCCTGTCTTGGAACTGGTTACCGCTGCTGCCGATTTTCTTTGTGTACCTGATCTCGGGTGTCGCAGAAACCAACCGCCATCCGTTTGACGTGGTGGAAGGCGAGTCGGAAATTGTGGCGGGTCACATGGTCGAGTACTCGGGCATGGGCTTTGCGATTTTCTTCTTGGCTGAATACGCCAGCATGTGGTTGGTGTCCATCTTGGCCGTGACGATGTTCTTGGGCGGTTGGCTGCCACCGGTAGAGGCCTTGTCCTTTATCCCTGGTTGGATCTGGCTGGCAGCAAAGACGGCTTTTGTGGTCAGCTTGTTTATCTGGATTCGGGCGACCTTCCCACGCTTCCGCTATGACCAAATCATGCGTCTGGGCTGGAAGATCTTTATCCCTGTCACCTTGGTGTGGCTGGTCATCGTGGGTGCTTGGTTGCACTCGCCTTGGAACATTTGGAATTAAGCGGGGACACCATGGCTGCTGTTGCTGCTACACCTTTTTCGATCAAGGATTTCTTCAAGAGCTTCATGCTCGTGGAACTGTTCAAGGGCATGGCCCTGACAGGTCGCAAGGCGTTTGCGCCCCATGTGACGATTCAGTTTCCTGAAGAAAAAACACCTCTGTCTCCACGTTTTCGTGGTCTGCATGCGCTGCGTCGGTACGACAACGGCGAAGAGCGCTGCATTGCTTGCAAGCTGTGTGAAGCCGTTTGCCCTGCGATGGCTATCACCATCGAATCCGATGTGCGGGACGACGGTTCACGCCGTACGACACGCTACGACATCGATTTGACCAAGTGCATTTTTTGCGGCTTCTGCGAAGAAAGCTGCCCGGTCGATTCGATTGTGGAAACGCACATCTTTGAATACCACGGCGAAAAGCGTGGCGACTTGTACTTCACAAAGGACATGTTGCTGGCTGTAGGCGACCGTTACGAAACCGACATCGCTGCCGCCAAGGCAGCTGATGCCAAGTACCGCTAAAGCGGCTCCTGATCCAGAAAGATTCGAATCATGGATGCCAAAACTGGTTTCTTTTATCTTTTCTCGGCGGTGATGCTGTTTGCAGCCTTCCGAGTCATCACATCGCGCAATCCTGTGCATGCAGTGCTGAACCTGATTCTTGCATTCTCGCAAGCGGCAGGTATCTGGCTGTTGCTCAAAGCCGAGTTCTTGGGCATTGCCCTTGTGGTGGTGTACTTGGGTGCTGTGATGGTGCTCTTTATGTTCGTGGTCATGATGTTGGACATCCGCATAGACCGCGTTCGCCAGGGTTTTTGGAAGCACTTTCCAGTCGCTGCTTTTGTAGGCGCCGTCGTTGCGCTGGAAATGGCGCTGGTGCTGATGGCAGGCTTTGGTTCAGTGGACGAAGCCCGTCCAGTGGCCGAGTTGTTGAACAAGCACGGTGAAGTACTGCCTTACTCCAACACCCAGGCTTTGGGCCGTTTGCTGTACACAGAGTATCTGTACCCCGTTGAAATCGCAGCCATCTTGTTGTTGGTAGCGATGATCACCGCCATTGCGCTGACGATGCGCAAACGCAAAGACACAAAGGCAATCAACCCAGCCATTCAAGTTCGTGTGCGTGCTAAAGACCGTGTCAGCTTGGTGAAGATGGCGCCAACACAAGCACCAGTTGCACCAGCAGCTGAGGGTGAGGTTGCCGTGGAGGAGAAAAAATGACGCTCACACTCGGGCACTTTCTAACGCTGGGAGCCATGCTGTTCGCCATCTCGGTGATTGGTATTTTTCTGAACCGGAAAAATCTGATCGTCCTGCTGATGTGCATTGAACTGATGCTTTTGGCAGTCAACACCAACTTTGTCGCTTTCTCTCACTATCTGGGAGATATGCATGGTCAAGTGTTTGTGTTCTTCATCCTGACGGTTGCGGCCGCAGAATCAGCGATTGGCTTGGCCATTCTGGTGCTGCTGTTCCGTAACAAGTCCAGTATCAATGCGGAAGATCTCAACACCCTCAAGGGTTGAGTCGCCGGTATTTGCAAGGTTCTGAAGAATGAGTCAAACACTTTCTGCATCCATGCTCCTGGCAGTACCTCTGGCTCCGCTGGCAGGTTCTGTTTTGGCAGGCATATTTGGCACCGCTTTCGGTGGCAACAAGTTCGGCCGTGGGGTGAGCCATTCGCTCACCATTTTGGGCGTGCTGGTTTCTTTCATTTTGTCGGCGCTGACATTTCAGGCAGTGGTCTTTGAAGGTGCAACCTTCAACGCCACGATCTATGAGTGGATGACCGTTGGCAGTCTGAAGATGGAAATCGGCTTTCTGATCGATTCCATCACCGCCATGATGATGTGCGTGGTGACTTTTGTGTCGCTGATGGTGCACATCTACACCATGGGCTACATGGAAGAAGATGACGGTTACAACCGTTTCTTCTCGTACATCTCGCTGTTCACTTTCTCCATGCTGATGCTGGTGATGAGTAACAACCTGCTTCAGCTGTTCTTTGGCTGGGAAGCGGTAGGCTTGGTGTCGTACCTGCTGATCGGTTTTTACTACAAGAAGCCATCGGCCACGTTCGCCAACATGAAGGCGTTCCTGGTCAACCGCGTGGGTGACTTCGGTTTTATCTTGGGCATTGGCTTGATTGCTGCTTACACAGGCACGCTGAACTACAGCGAAATCTTTGCCAAGCTGCCAGAGATTCAAGCAACGACTTTGCCTGGCACGGACTGGCTGCTGGTAACCGTGACTGCGATTTGCTTGTTTATTGGTGCGATGGGCAAGTCGGCGCAATTTCCATTGCACGCTTGGCTGCCAGACTCCATGGAAGGCCCCACACCTATTTCGGCGCTGATTCACGCAGCAACAATGGTGACGGCAGGTATCTTCATGGTGTCGCGCATGTCCCCGCTGTATGAACTGTCCGATGTGGCGTTGAACTTCATCTTGGTGATCGGCTCCATTACCGCCTTGTTCATGGGCATTTTGGGCATCATCCAGAATGACATCAAGCGCGTGATTGCGTACTCTACGCTGTCGCAGCTGGGTTACATGACGATTGCGCTGGGCGTGTCGGCTTACTCCGTGGCAACGTTCCACCTGATGACACACGCTTTCTTCAAAGCGTTGCTGTTCCTCGGAGCCGGCTCCGTCATCATGGGCATGCACCACAACCAAGACATCCGTTGGATGGGTGGCGTGCGCAAGTACATGCCCATCACCTGGATCACGTTCTTGCTGGGTAACTTGGCCTTGATTGGGACACCGTTCTTCTCGGGTTTTTACTCCAAAGACGCGATCATTGAAGCGGTGCATGCATCGAACTTGCCTGCTTCTGGCTTTGCCAACTTTGCAGTGCTGGCGGGTGTGTTCATCACGGCGTTCTACTCGTTCCGTCTGTACTTCATCGTCTTTCATGGCAAAGAGCGTTACGACCAGAATCCGGATGCGCACCATGATGACCACCACGGCCATGGCCACGATGCCAAGCCGCATGAGTCGCCTTGGGTGGTGACGGCACCTTTGGTGTTGCTGGCCATTCCTTCGGTGGTGATTGGTGCGATTGCACTGATGCCCATGCTGTTCGGCGACTTCTTTAATGGCGTGATCTTTATTGACCATGCCAAGCACGGCGCAATGACTGAGCTGGCAGAGAAGATTCATGGCTGGCTGCCCATGGCGCTGCACGGCTTCCAGACCGCTCCGTTCTGGCTGGCGCTGGCGGGTGTGGTGGTGTCCTATGTTTTCTACATGGTCATGCCACAGATTCCCACTGCCATCATGGCGTTCTCCAAGAAGATTGGTCTGTACCAAGTTCTGGAAGGCAAGTACGGCGTGGACTGGGTATATGAAAACATCTTTGCCCGTGGTTCGCGTGTCTTGGGCACAGTGTTCTGGAAAGCCGGTGACCAAGCGGTGATCGATGGTCTTGTCGTGAACGGTTCCTGGAAGCTGGTTGGCAAGATCGCATCGGTGATCCGCTGGTTCCAGTCGGGCTACATCTACCACTATGCGTTGGTCATGATTTTGGGCATCTTCTTGCTCATGACCTACTTCGTGTGGCTCAACAAGTAAGGAAGAACAAAAATGGGTTTGTTGAGTCTTGCCATTTGGACACCGATCGTCTTTGGTGTCCTGCTGCTGGCCTTCGGCAAGGACAGCTGCGCACGTGGCGTGCGCTGGGTCGCGTTGATTGGTTCCGTCCTGGGTTTGCTGGTCACCGTGCCTTTGATTACGGGTTTTGACACCACCTCCGCGAACATGCAGTTCGTGGAGAAGTTCATGTGGATTGAGCGCTTTAGCATTCAGTACCACCTGGGCCTGGACGGTTTGTCCATGTGGTTCGTGCCTCTGACAGCTTTCATCACCGTGATTGTGGTGCTGGCATCGTGGGAGAACATCACCGAGCGCGTCAACCAGTACATGGGTGCGTTCCTGGTGCTGTCGGGCCTGATGATTGGTGTTTTCTGCGCGCTGGACGGCTTGCTGTTCTACGTGTTCTTTGAAGCCACTTTGATCCCCATGTACCTGATCATTGGTATCTGGGGCGGCCCGAACAAGATCTACGCGGCGTTCAAGTTTTTCCTGTACACCTTGATGGGCTCGCTGCTCACCCTGGTGGCCATCATCTACTTGTACAACCAGTCGGGTGGCAGCTTTGACATCCAGACATGGCACAAACTGCCACTGGGTATGCTGCCCCAGACCTTGGTGTTCTTCGCGTTCTTTGCTGCGTTTGCGGTGAAGGTGCCCATGTTCCCATTCCATACATGGTTGCCCGATGTGCACGTGGAAGCGCCTACAGGCGGCTCCGCAGTGCTGGCAGCCATCATGCTGAAGTTGGGCGCTTACGGTTTCCTGCGTTTTTCGATGCCTATCGCTCCGGACGCTGCGCGTGAATACGCGTGGCTGATGATTGCTCTGTCACTGATCGCTGTGGTCTATGTCGGCATGGTGGCCTTGGTGCAAAAGGACATGAAAAAGCTGGTGGCGTACTCGTCGGTGGCGCACATGGGCTTTGTCACGTTGGGCTTCTTCATCTTCAACGATCTGGGTGTGTCGGGCGGCATTGTGCAAATGATTGCCCACGGCTTTGTTTCAGGTGCCATGTTCCTGTGCATTGGCGTGCTGTATGACCGTGTGCACTCGCGTGAAATTGCCGCTTACGGCGGTGTGGTCAACACCATGCCCAAATTCGCCGCGTTTGCGCTGCTGTTTGCCATGGCCAATTGCGGCTTGCCCGCTACCGCTGGTTTCGTGGGCGAGTGGATGGTGATTCTGGGTGCCGTGCAATTCAACTTCTGGGTGGGCCTGCTGGCTGCGACTGCGCTGATTTTTGGTGCGGCTTACACCCTGTGGATGTACAAGCGTGTGTATCTGGGCCCCATCGGCAACGACAACGTGAAGAACCTGGACGACATTGGTTGCCGTGAGTTTTTGGTGTTGGGCATTTTGGCGATTGCCGTGCTGGCCATGGGTATCTATCCCAAGCCGTTCACGGATGTAATGGATCCTTCGGTGGCCGAGCTGCTCAAGCACGTTGCCCAATCCAAGCTTCCTTGACCAGACTGAACTGAGAGATTGAGATGATTGACAACATCAGCTGGCTTTCGATCTACCCTGAGATCGTGCTCCTAGTCATGGGATGCGTGATTACCTTGGTGGACCTGGGCGTGAAAAGCGCCCGCCGCACCGGCACCTATGTGCTGACCATGTTGACACTGGCAGTGGTGGCTGTTTTGCAGGCCAACTACGCGCTCAGCGGCAATACCTTCTACGGCTGGGGCAACATGGTCGTCTCTGACGCCATGGGTAACTGGCTCAAGTGCTTTGCCACCTTGGCCATGATGGTGACGCTGGTCTACGCCCGCCCTTATGCGGCCGAGCGTGACATGCTGCGAGGTGGTGAGCTGTTCAGCCTGTCCACTTTTGCGTTGCTGGGCATGTTCATCATGATCAGTGCCAACAACCTGCTGCTGATCTATCTGGGTCTGGAGTTGCTGACACTGTCGAGCTATGCCCTGGTCGCCTTGCGCCGTGACCATACGCTGGCTACGGAAGCAGCCATGAAGTACTTTGTGCTGGGTTCGATGGCTTCCGGCTTCTTGCTGTATGGCTTGTCCATGGTGTACGGCGCGACGGGTTCTCTGGACATCGGTGAAATCTTCAAGGCCATTAGTTCCGGCGAAATCAAGCACCAAGTGTTGGTATTTGGTCTGGTCTTTGTGGTCGCCGGTCTGGCTTTCAAGCTGGGTGCTGCGCCTTTCCACATGTGGATTCCCGACGTCTACCATGGCGCACCAACGGCCGTCACATTGCTGATTGGTGGCGCTCCCAAGCTGGCTGCGTTCGCTATCGTGATCCGTTTGCTGGTGGATGGCATGCTGCCGCTGGCTTTTGACTGGCAGCAAATGCTGGCCGTGCTGGCGATTGCTTCCTTGCTGATCGGTAACTTTGCGGCGATTGCGCAGACCAACCTTAAGCGCATGCTGGCGTACTCCACCATCGCGCAAATGGGTTTCGTGCTGCTGGGTCTGCTGTCGGGTGTGATTGATGGCGAGATCGATCCTGCACGGGCCGCCAACGCCTACAGCTCCTCCATGTTCTACGTGGTGACCTATGTGCTGACCACGTTGGCATCGTTCGGTGTGGTGCTGCTGCTGTCGCGTGAAGGCTTCGAAAGCGAAGAAATCTCTGATCTGGCTGGCTTGAACCAGCGCAGCCCGCTGTACGCCGGCATCATGGCCGCTTGCCTGTTCTCCATGGCTGGTATTCCCCCGTTGGTGGGTTTCTACGCCAAGCTGTCTGTGCTGCAAGCGCTGGTGGCTTCGGGTGAGACCTTCTACATTGGTCTGGCGATCTTTGCCGTGGTGATGTCGCTGATCGGCGCGTTTTACTACCTGCGCGTGGTCAAGGTCATGTACTTTGACAAGCCTGTGAGTACTGCCACCGTGTCGGCACCCTGGGATGTGCGCGCTGTGTTGACCGTCAATGGTGCACTGGTTTTGATCTTGGGCATTGTTCCTGGTGGTTTGATGTCGCTGTGCGCAGATGCCATCGTCCGCGCCCTGGCATCCTGACCCATAATGTGAAGCGTGACTCAAACCGCTTCCATTTGGCTTGTAATTTTGGCGGCCCTTGTGGCCGCCAATTTGCCTTTTATGAATGAACGCTGGCTCGCTGCTGGCCCCGTGGCATCCTCGCAAGAGAAACCCATGTGGGGCAGACTGGCTGAGCTGGTGTTGTTGTACTTTCTGGTCGGCCTGCTGGCTTTGGCGCTGGAGCGCCGCTTGGGGCAGATCTATCCGCAAGGCTGGGAGTTCTACGCCATCACAGCCACGCTGTTTGTGACGTTGGCCTTCCCGGGCTTTGTTTGGCGCTACCTGACCAAACGCCGCAGCCGCTAAACTTGGCGTGGCACCTACCGCAAGCAGAGCTTAGGCTCTGCTTTTTTACATCCACTTTTTGTTTGTTTGCACCATGAAGGTGTTTGATCTGCACTGCCACCAAGGGCATGTGTTTGAGGGCTGGTTTGGCTCGGAAGCGGATTTTCGCAGCCAGATCGAACGCGGTCTGGTGCAATGCCCCATGTGCGGCAGCCAAGAACTGCGCAAAGGACTGAGTGCCCCGCGCTTGAACTTGGGCGCGCAGCCGCCAGTCACCGTCAGTGCACCCGCAAGCCCCGCTGTGCCCGCCACCGTTGCTGCGCCCGATGATCACCGCAAGCAGCAGGCGCTGCAGGCCGCATGGCTGCAGGCATCGCGCCAGATCATGCAAAAGACCGAAGACGTGGGCACACGTTTTGCCGACGAAGCCTTGCGCATGCACAAGGGCGAAGAGCCCGAGCGACCGATTCGTGGCCAGGCTACACCCCAGCAAGCCCTGCAATTGCTGGAAGAGGGCGTGCCCGTCATGCCGTTGGCCTTGCCTGCCAGCAGCAAAGAGACGTTGCAGTGAGCGCCGCAGCAAAAGCTGCAAATATCGACTTTGACCGTCTTGCCTTGGCCTGCCGCCGCTTGGATAGCGGGTTGATTGCGTAGTCAGTGCATCGCAGCCTTAATGGCCTTCGAGCGGCTGAGCCAAACGTAGCACGGGGCGAGTGCCATTCGGCGTATTTAAATTAATAGCTGCTGACGCTTTAATTTCAGTGACTTCAACGAGTTTTCACTTGAAAAACGTTTTCTGAAGGGCGCAAGCTGCTATTGCTTTGGATGTACTTCCTCAGAAAACCTTCGCAGGGTCGCTGAAGCTGACAAAAAGCTGCCAAGAAGCCTGTTGGACGACAGCCTGCGACAGCTGGTAAGTCGTTGGCGGTTTTTTTATGTTGTTGATTTCAATGTGTTTAATGGCATTTTTGTATTCGATAGGGTAAGTGCTTAGGTTGTAAGGCTTAGGCACAACACCTAGTGCGGCGCCAGAAAGCTCGCACATACGATGCACCGCAACATAGAACTCGGTGCATGCTTGGAATAGGCCAAAAGCCTGCCAGCGCCGCACCTCCACCACGGAGCAGCTTGGGCGCAATGAGCGACGTTATTCTTCAAACCACCAATCTCACCAAAGAGTTCAAAGGGTTCACTGCCGTGAGCCAGGTGAACCTCTCGGTGCAGCGCGGCAGCATCCATGCACTCATCGGTCCCAATGGCGCAGGCAAAACCACTTGCTTTAACTTGCTGACCAAGTTTTTGGAGCCAACTTCGGGTGAGATCCGCTTCAACGGCCATGACATCACCCGTGAAGCACCGGCCCAGATTGCGCGCCGTGGCGTGATTCGGTCTTTCCAGATTTCTGCCGTCTTTCCGCACCTGACCTTGATGGAAAATGTGCGCGTCGGCCTGCAGCGCAAGCTGGGCACCGCCTTTCATTTCTGGAAAAGCGAAAGCTCCCTGAACCAGCTCAATGACCGCGCCATGGAGCTACTGGATGAAGTCGGTCTGGGCGATATGGCCGATGAAATCACGGTCAACCTGCCTTATGGCCGCAAGCGGGCGCTGGAAATTGCCACCACGCTGTCGATGGAGCCCGAACTGATGCTGCTGGATGAGCCGACGCAAGGCATGGGCCACGAAGATGTGGACCGCGTGACCCAGCTCATCAAGAAGGTCTCGGCAGGCCGCACCATTTTGATGGTGGAGCACAACATGAAGGTCATCTCCACGATTGCCGACCGCATCACCGTGCTGCAGCGCGGCGCGGTGCTGGCGGAGGGTAATTACGCCGAAGTCTCCAGCAACCCGCAAGTGATGGAAGCCTATATGGGCACCACCGACGGCCAACTGCAAGGAGCGCACTAAGCCATGGCTGTTCAGAACAACACTCAGACTCCCGCGCTGGAAATCCGTAATCTTGAAGCTTGGTATGGCGAATCGCATGTACTGCATGGCGTAGACATGGTGGTGCAGCCCGGTGAAGTGGTGACGCTGCTGGGCCGCAATGGCGCAGGCCGCACCTCCACCATGCGTGCCGTGATGGGTTTGACCGGCGCCCGCAAGGGTTCCATCAAATTCAACGGGCAAGAGACGATTGGTTTGCCCACCCACAAGATTGCCCACTTTGGTGTCGGCTACTGCCCGGAAGAGCGCGGTATTTTCTCCAGCCTTTCGTGCGAAGAAAACCTGCTGCTGCCCCCGCAGCTTAAAACCGGCCATGAAGGCATGAGCGTAGAAGAGATTTACGCTATGTTCCCCAACCTGGCAGAGCGCCGTCATAGCCAAGGCACGCGCCTGTCTGGCGGCGAGCAGCAAATGCTGGCCGTAGCGCGCATTTTGCGCACCGGCGCACGCCTGCTGCTGCTCGATGAAATCTCCGAGGGCCTGGCGCCAGTGATCGTGCAAGCACTGGCGCGCATGATTCACACGCTGCGCAGCAAGGGCTACACCATCGTCATGGTGGAGCAGAACTTCCGTTTTGCAGCACCGCTGGCCGATCGCTTTTACGTCATGGAGCACGGCCGCATTGTCGAGACGTTTGCAGCCGCCCAACTGGAAGCCAAGATGCCCGTACTCAATGAACTCCTGGGTGTGTGAGCACCCCTACGCCCACCACTTTTCCGCAGACCTCCATAAAGATAAAGAGACACCATGCACGCAAAGACTTTTTCCTTGACCGCTTTGACACTGTCACTGGCTGTGGCCGGTTTGGCCCACGCGCAAGAACCCGACAAGGTCAAGATCGGCTTCATCACCGACATGTCCAGCAACTATGCAGACGTGGACGGCAAGAACGGTGCATTGGCCATTCAGATGGCGATTGATGACTTTGGTGGCAAGGTGCTGGGCAAGCCCGTGGAGTTGCTGACCCAAGATCACCAGCACAAGCCAGACATTGCCGCTACCAAGGCGCGCGAGTGGATTGACACCCAGAACCTGACCATGCTGTTTGGCGGCACCAACTCTGGCGTAGCGCTGGCTTTGGCCAAAGTGGCCCAAGAGAAGAAGCGTGTGTACTTCAACAGTGGCGCAGGCGCTTCTGCGTTGACCAACGAACAGTGCTCGCCTTACACCATTCACTACACCTATGACACCGTGGCCTTGGCCAAAGGCACAGGCGGCGCAGTGGTGGATAACGGTGGCAAGGAATGGTACTTCCTGACGGCGGACTACGCCTTCGGTCACTCGCTGGAAACTGACACGGCCAAGGTGGTCAAAGCCAAGGGCGGTACGGTCAAAGGCAGCGTGCGCCACCCGCTGAACGCTTCCGACTTCTCCAGCTTCCTGCTGCAAGCACAAAGCTCCAAAGCCCAAATTCTGGGTCTGGCCAACGCCGGTGGTGACACCATCAATGCCATCAAGGCAGCGCGTGAGTTCGGCATCAACAAGACCATGAAGATGGCGGGTCTGCTGGTGTTCCTGACAGACATCCACTCGTTGGGTTTGAAGAACACCGAAGGTCTCCTGCTGACCACCAGCTGGGACTGGAATCTGAACGACGAAACCCGTGCGTTTGGCAAGAAGTTCCAAGCCAAGACCAAGCGCATGCCTACCGATGTACAGGCTGCCAATTACTCCGCCACTACCCAGTACCTCAAAGCCATCGAAAAGGCCGGTACCACCGATGCAGACAAGGTGATGGCCGTGCTTAAAAGCACACCGATCAAGGACTTTTATGCCCAAGGCGTGATCCGCCCAGATGGCCGTTACGCCCATGACATGTACCTGATGCAGGTGAAGGCTCCGGCGGAATCCAAAGAAGCCTGGGATTACTACAAGGTGGTGAGCAAACTGGCTCCTGAGCAAGTCTGGACCACCAAGGAAGAGAGCAAGTGCGCTCTGTGGAAGTAAGTCTCTGAACCTGTGAAGTGCTGTGTGGTCTTTGCACAACGCTTCAGCCCCTTTTTTCGCGTTCTCTCGTGTTTGCCGCCCATTTCGGGCATTGGTTTCATAAGGCATCAGCCACATACCCACCAAGGAGACAAGGCAATGAACAAGCAGCGAAATTTCACCCGTTTGGCTTTGATGCTGGGGGCCGCAGGCCTGATGGCAGCAACAGCCCACGCGCAGCCACAGCAAGATAAGGTGCGTATCGGTTTTGTGACTGATATGTCCAGTCTGTACGCTGACGTGGAGGGCAAAAACGGCGCATTGGCCATGCAGATGGCGATCGACGATTTTGGTGGCAAGGTGCTGGGTAAACCCATTGAACTTTTGTCCGCAGACCACCAGAACAAGGCCGACATCGCCGCGAGTAAAGCCCGCGAGTGGATAGACACCCAAGGCATCAGCCTGATGTTCAGCGGCACGAACTCGGGTACGGCGCTGGCGGTGTCACAGGTGGCGAATGAGAAGAAGGTACTGCACATCAACAACGGGGCCGGTTCTTCCGCGCTGACCAATGAACAGTGCAACCCCTACACCATTCACTATGCGTATGACACCGTGGCGCTGGCCAAGGGTACGGGTGGTGCGGTGGTGGACCGAGGTGGCAAAGACTGGTTCTTTTTGACGGCTGACTATGCATTTGGTCAGGCACTGGAAAGCGATACCACCGCTGTGATCAAAGCCAAGGGTGGCACGGTCAAGGGCAGTGTGCGCCATCCGCTGAATGCGTCGGATTTCTCCAGCTTCTTGTTGCAAGCGCAAAGCTCCAAAGCCCAGATTCTGGGGCTGGCCAACGCGGGTGGGGACACCATCAACGCCATCAAGGCCGCCAAAGAGTTTGGTATCGACAAGAGCATGAAAACCGCCGGTTTGCTGGTGTTTCTGACCGATATCCATTCGCTGGGCCTGCGCAACACCGCGGGCTTGCTGCATACCACCAGCTGGTACTGGGACATGAATGACGAGTCACGCAAGTTCGCCAACAAGTTCTTTGCCAAAACCAAGCGCATGCCTACCGATGTGCAGGCGGCAGATTACTCCGCCGTCATGCAGTACCTCAAAGCGGTGGATGCTGTAAAGAGCACCGACTCCGACAAGGTCATGGCGCACCTCAAGAGCACACCGCTGTCTGATTTTTACGCCAAGGGCGTGATCCGCCCTGATGGCACTTACGCGCACGACATGTACCTCGTTGAGGCCAAGTCGCCCGCTGAGTCCAAAAAACCTTGGGACTACCTGAAGGTGCTGCAGACTTTGCCTGCAGATACCGTCTGGACCACCAAGGCTGAAACCAAATGCGCACTCTGGAAGTGATGTGAAGCCCGCACGCCTGCCCAGTGCAGGCGTGCGCTCCACACCCTCCAGGGCACACCTGTCCCATCACTAGTGTCTCTCTCATGGAAATCTTCGGTGTCTCATTGCCAGGCCTGCTCAGCCAGCTTTTGCTGGGGCTGGTCAATGGCTCTTTTTATGCAATATTGAGCTTGGGGCTGGCCGTTATCTTCGGCTTGCTCAACGTCATCAACTTTGCGCATGGTGCACTGTTCATGCTGGGGGCCATGGTCACCTGGATGGGCTTGAGCTACCTGGGTATCAACTACTGGGCCATGCTGATTCTGGCACCCCTTGTGGTGGGGGCATTCGGTGTCTTGATTGAGCGATTCTTGCTGCGCTGGATCTACAAGCTGGACCATTTGTATGGTCTGCTGCTGACTCTGGGGCTGTCACTGCTGATTGAGGGTGTGTTCCGCTCGATTTACGGTGTCTCTGGCCTGGGCTATGACACCCCCGAGTTGCTGGAAGGAGCCACCAACCTCGGCTTCATGATTCTGCCCAACTACCGGGCCTGGGTCGTGGTGGCATCGCTGGTGGTGTGTTTTGCCACCTGGTATGTGATTGAGAAAACCCGCTTGGGCGCATACCTGCGCGCAGGTACTGAAAATCCGCGCTTGGTGGAAGCCTTTGGTATCAACGTGCCACTCATGGTCACCCTGACCTATGCGTTTGGCGTGGCGCTGGCTGCTTTTGCTGGCGTGTTGGCGGCTCCGGTCTACCAAGTCACGCCACTCATGGGGCAGAACCTCATCATTGTGGTGTTTGCCGTGGTGGTGATTGGCGGCATGGGCTCCATCATGGGCTCCATCCTGACCGGCCTCGGCCTGGGGGTGATTGAAGGCCTGACCAAGGTGTTCTACCCCGAAGCTTCGTCCACCGTGGTGTTCGTCATCATGGTCATCGTTCTCCTGATCCGCCCCGCCGGCTTGTTCGGCAAAGAGAAATAAGAAGGGGCACACACCATGACTTCCAAGAAACTTGCATTCTTTGGCTACGGCTTGCTGCTGCTGGCTTTGATCTTCGCCCCCTTCTTTGGCGCGTACCCCGTGTTCGTCATGAAGCTGATGTGCTTTGCACTGTTTGCTTCTGCCTTCAACCTGTTGCTGGGCTATACCGGACTGCTGTCCTTTGGTCACGCGGCCTTTCTGGGTGGTGCGGCCTATATGGCAGGCCACGCCATCAAAGTGTGGAGCTTTACGCCTGAACTGGGCATGCTGCTGGGCACTTTGGGTGGCGCGGCCTTGGGTTTGCTGGCGGGCTGGCTGGCCATTCGCCGCCAAGGCATTTACTTCTCGATGATCACACTGGCCTTGGCGCAGATGCTGTTCTTTGTGGCGCTGCAAGCACCGTTCACCGGCGGTGAAGACGGTCTGCAAGGCGTGCCGCGCGGCAAGCTGTTTGGTGTGATTGATTTGAGCAGCGACCTCACCATGTACTACGTGGCGCTGGTGATCTGTGTGCTGGGCTTCCTGGTGATTGTGCGCACCGTGCACTCGCCATTTGGTCAGGTGCTCAAAGCCATCAAAGAGAACGAGCCGCGCGCTATCTCCTTGGGCTATGACGTCAATCGTTTCAAGCTGCTGGTGTTTGTGCTGTCTGCGGCCATTACAGGCTTGGCAGGTTCGCTCAAAACGGTGGTACTGGGCTTTGCCACACTGTCGGATGTGCACTGGACATCGTCGGGCCACGTGGTGCTGATGACGCTGATGGGTGGCATGGGTACTTTGTCTGGCCCCATCGTTGGCTCGGCCATTGTCGTGGCGCTGGAAAACAAAATTGGCGACTTTGGCAGCTTCCTCTCCAAACTCACAGGCGTGGAATGGTTTGGTACGCTGGGTGAGTCTGTGACCATCGTCACCGGCTTTATCTTTGTCGTCTGCGTGTTGGCCTTCCGCCGTGGCGTGATGGGTGAAATCATCGCTTGGCTGGCGCGTCGACGCGGAACGGGCAAGACCTTGTAAGCAGGGCTTTGTCGTCCACAAAAAAACCGCCTGATGGGCGGTTTTTTTGTGGCGAACTGCGGAGAGCTGCGTGCATTCAGGCGGAGTGCGTCAGTTCTTGGTGTCGCAGTGCCGAGCAGAAAAGAGGATGAAAAATCTAGAAATTGTGTGGTTTGCTTGAACGCTGTAAACCGTGCGTCAAACTGAAATGCGGCGCTGTTTGATGCAAATGCATCGTTTTCTAAAACAGCGCTAGTTAAAGCGTCAACCGTTCGTCAGTCATTCAAACTGCGTTTACGTAAAAAAATTATTGAATTTGATAGCTAGCTATCGTCCATAAAGCAGCGCAGTTACCGTTTGTCGCAATTCCAAGAGATTTGGATGGGCAATCGCAGGGGGCTGACCGCGCCGACGCATTTACTAAACAATTCCCGCTCCGCATGCCTTGCCTGTCCTAGAGCCCACATGACCACTTTGCTGCCTTCGGGATTTATTGAAACCTTGACCCATGCCCGCACCATGCGGCGCCAGCTGCGTGCGTTGTACAGCAACCAGTCCATCATTGAGTTTTTGCCTGACGGAAGCATCCTGACGGCGAACAGCAATTTTCTGGCGACCATGGGCTATACGCTGGAGCAGATTCAGGGGCAGCACCACCGTCTCTTTGTTCACCCGGAGGAGGTGAGCGCTCCTGCTTACGCACTGTTTTGGAAGCGACTCAATGAGGGTGAAGCCTTTATTGGCCGTTGCCGGCGCATTCGGGGGGATGGCAGTGATGTGTGGCTGCAGGCCAATTACAGCCCAGTGCTGCGCGAGGACGGCTCGTTATTGAAGGTCGTCAAATACGCCATGGACATCACGCCCCAGGTACTCAGCGATGCCGAAGCGCAGGGGCAACTGGTGGCGATCAACCGTGCGCAGGCCGTGATTGAGTTTGCGCTGGACGGCACCATTTTGCGGGCCAACCGCAATTTCTTGGATACCTTGGGCTACCGCGATGAACGCGAGATCGTTGGAAAGCACCACGGTATCTTCATGTTCCCGGAGGACAGCCAGTCGCTTTCCTATACCCACTTTTGGGAGCACTTGGGATCGGGCCAGTTTCACGCAGGCCAGTTTCGCCGCATGAGCCGCCAAGGCAAGCCGGTGTGGATTGAAGCGAGCTACAACCCCATCTTTGATGATGCTGGGCGACCTTTCAAGGTGGTCAAATACGCCACGGACATCACCGAACGCTTTGAAGCCACGCAAACCTTGCAAGGTGCTTTTGAGCAGCTCAATGGACTGGTGACTGAAAGTGCGGCACGTGCGGATGAGGCCTTCCAGCAAACGCAACAGGTGCTTGATGTCGCTCGCGAAGGCGCACAGACCACGGCCAAGGCCGTAGAGACAATGGCCGAAATCCGGGTGGATTCGCAGCGCATTGCCGACATCGTCGGTTTGATCGATGGCATCGCCTTCCAGACCAATCTGCTGGCCCTCAATGCCGCGGTGGAAGCAGCGCACGCCGGGGAACAGGGCCGTGGCTTTGCCGTGGTGGCTGCCGAAGTACGCACACTGGCGCAAAGGGCGGCCAGTGCCGCGCAGGAGGTGAAGTCGCTGATTGCGACATCCACCCAGCGCGTTCAATCAGGCGATGCGCATGTGCAGGCTGCAGGTGCGGTGATGGAAGACATCACCAGCTCTGCGGGGCAAGCGGCGGGCATCATGGGCAGCATTGTGGATGCGACGAAGGCGCAGCATCAACGCATGGGCAGTGTGCACGCGGCCATGAGCCTGCTGGAAGCCGCAGTCACAAAGCGTTGAGCCCAGAGGCGGCACATAGGTGCCAGCCAGCCATACGTTGATCTACTTGGTGATGCTCTTGGGCTGATTGTTAAAAAGTCGTGCAGCCCATGCAGGCAATGACTTGGTAGCTATGGGTGTAGAAGCATTGTCCAGCTTGGGCAATGCCGTTTGCATGTCGTTAAGGCTGGAATTGTTCGACCGGAATGTCGTTAGGCTGCGCCAGCAGCTTCTTGAGCGTGACGCCCATCGGTAGGTTCAGGTTCACATTCTTGGGCGCAATGGGTTGCGTAAACCATTTGGCGTACAGGCGCTCAATCTCGCCGTTGGCCATCAACTGGCGGATAACATCGTCCACCGCTTGTTTGATGGCCGGGTCACTCTTGCTGAACTGGATGGCGATGGGTTCCGCGCCAATCACTTCGCCCACAATTTTGTAGTCTTGCGGGTTTTTACTTTGGGCAATCACGCCGGCCAGCATGTTGTCGTCCAGCACAAACGCGTCCACACGGCCTGACTCAAGCAGCAAGAAGGCCTCAAAGTGGTCCTTGGCCATCAGCGTCTGGAACTGAATGCCGTTGTCTGCGGCGTAGCGGCGCAGGATTTGAACGGCGGTGGTCCCAGTAATGGCGGCCACCTTTTTGCCATTCAGTTGCTTGAAGCTGGTGATGGGGTTGCTTTTGGCGGCAGCCATGCGCACTTCGCTGACATAAGTGGTCAAACCAAACGCGACCTGGTCTTGGCGCTTGAGGCTGTTGGTCATGCTGGCGCAGTTGAAGTCTGCGGTGCCGTTGTGGATCAGCGGCATGGTGTTCTGTGCTGTCAGCACCATGTATTTGAGCTGCGCCTTGGGTGCAATCGCGTGCACCACCTTTTCGCACAGCTCTGTGTGGTAGCCCACAAATTTTTCATTGGCCCCCAGCGCATAAGACATGGGCGCTGCGCTTTCGCGCACGCCCAGCACCACGGTGCCACCGGCTTGCCAGCGCTGCAGCGTGGGTGAGTCCGTGGTGGTTGCTGCGGCATGGGCTGTCAACGCCGAAGCCAAAAGAGCGGCAGAAAGGGCCGCAGAACGCAGGGAGAAATTCGCAACAGACTTCATGGAGGTTTACCGATCCGATCGGCCACCACGCACATCCAGCAGCCATGGTTGCAAATTCTCCCACTGGCTTAAGACATCCCAGTGTTATGCAAATTATGGTGCGCGGCATGCCTGCCTGCGGCGTTCACGATGGCTGCAGCACCGCACGCAAACCGGCATGTGCTTCACCGGCGGTATCTGGCAACAACTGGTTTTTGGCCTGCAGGTAGTGGTGGGTATACACCGCCAAGTATTGCTCCAGCACTTGACCTGCGTGCACATCCTGCGCGTCGTGGGTCAACTCCAGGCAGAGCGCGGCCACTTCGCTGGTGCAAAAGTGGTCTTCGCGCTTAGAGCGGCGCAGCTGGTAGCGCGAGATTTGTTCGGGCTGCAGGCTCAGTACCGGTAAGTCATCGAGATAGGGGCTTTTGCGAAACATTTTGCGTGCCTCAGACCATGTGCCATCCAGCAAGATGAACAACGGGCGTTTGCCGTTGTGCAGGTGCGCGGCAGGCAAGTCGTGGATGACGCGCTCGGGTGGTTCGACAAATTCACCAGGGAAGACCACATACGGCTGCCATTGCGGGTCTTGCAACAAGGCCAGCAAATCGGCGCTGACTTCGGTGCGGCTCCAGCCAAAGGCCGAGGTGTTTTGCACCACATCGGCAATCAGCCAGCCGGTGTTGCTGGGCTTCATCGGCTCGGCATCGTGCATCAGCAGGCACATGCCAGCGCGGGTCGGCAAAAGGGGGCGCAAGGCACAAAGGCAATGGCTGGGGCGCAGGCGGCAGCCATCGCAGCGTTCGCCTTTGGGGCCGCCACGGGCCAGAAAAGGCCGTGTGCTGAGCGCAGTGCGCGCGGCGCGCAAACGCGCCACCGCATGGGGAAAGAGGGGAGGTGTAGCAGCAGACATGGGCAAGCGCTCAATTGTCGCTGCTTGTGCGCTACCGCGCTGGTCAGCGGTTGGCTGCTTAGAGCCGCTCCCACAAGCCTTGATACGTCGTTGTTTCGCCTTGCTGGACTTTACGGCTTTCAGCTTCACGCCTCGCCTCCACCGCAAACCTTCGGTTTGCTAGGTGGTGTTAGCCGCTCTTAGGCGGGTGGGTGCATCAGTGCCCGCCGCCTGCGCATTCCAGTTCAAACACCGGTACTTCGGCCTTGCGGCTGAGCCACAGGCCACCGCCCAACTCGCTGAAGTTGTGCGCCAGCCCTTGCCGGTACAGCGCCGCACGGTGGCGAAACAGGCGGGGGTCGGTCAGGTCTTCGTCGATGATGTCGCGCTCGTAGTCTTCGCGGGCCACGGCTTCCAGGTACAGGGCACCGTGCGAGAGCTTGCCCAGGTTGTGTAGGGCCAGCTTCAAATCGGCAGGGTTTAAATACGGCAGCACACCTTGGCAGATCACCAAGTCATAGGGTTCGGTGGCTTGGTAATCCACCACCGAACCACGCTGCCAGCCAAAGCGGCCGCACAGGTATTCGCTGAACTCCACCCCTTGGTAGCTGCAGCCGGGAAACTGCTTTTGCACCACGTCTTTCCACAGGCCAATGCCACAGCCTACGTCCAGCACGCGGGCCACGGGCACGCGCAAATACTTCAGGTAACTGCACACAAACGTGCCCAGCCGTTCAATGTGTTCGGGGTCCACCACGCTGGTCTTTTTGTCAAAGTAAAAGCGCTGGTAGTACGCCTCGTCAAACCATTGATCGCTTGCTGATTGCACGCATGCTCCTGGGTGCGTCGCCTGCGCCGCAAGGCAGGCGAGGGGTTGAAAGAGCGCCCGAGTATGGGGCACAGGCTTTTTCGGCACACCCCGGTGCGGAATAGTGCCAACCCGTATCAATGCCAGCAGGCTTGCCCAGAAGTGAGACAAATTTTTTTTGGATTTTCAAAAAAAGTAGCTACTTGCGCTTGCTGCATCAGTGCTAGAGGCCTATTTCGCTTATATCGTTAGATGGGGCGTGCGCCAAGCTATGCAATATTTGACAAAACCAGAGGTGATTAGTGCTTTTGGGCGCAATTTTCCTGCATGAGGTTGAGGTGGTTTAGAGCACGAAACCGTTGTGTTGTGCAGTGGCTGCACAGGTTTTTATTGAATGCAGTATGGGTTGCGCATTAATGGTTAACCCTAGTCTATTTGGCGGTTTGCAGCAAGCTGGGAATCCCTAGATGCTATTTACCCGCAGGGCTGCAGAACGCCGAAAAACGCTTTCTAAAATCGCGCCCAACTTAATGAGAAAAATATCCATCAGGGAGAGGGCGCTGCAGTTTTAACTGCTGCCTGCATATTTTTCTGCAGCCATGGATGGGCGCAGAAAGACGCAATTTCTCTGTATTCCATCCTCATTGCATTTTGAATTCATCCAGAGAAAGCATTCCCATGACTTCGCGCCGCCATTTTCTTGCTGCTTCTGCTTCTGCTGCTGCGCTCAGCGTTTCGCCGTGGGCGCTGCGTACCGGCCATGCCAAGCAACCCGTGCGTCTGGTGGTGGGCTTTGCCGCAGGCGGTTCTGCCGACTATGTAGCGCGCCAGCTGGCGCAGTACATGGCCGATGAAATCGGCCAACCTGTGCTGGTGGACAACCGCCCCGGCGCAGGCGGGCGCATTGCAGTAGACACCGTGAAGAACGCCAAGCCCGATGGGCTGACCCTGCTGGTCACCCCCGGCTCCATCCTCACCATCTACCCCCATGTGTATGACAAGCTCAGCTACAACCCGCTGACCGACTTGGCGCCCATTGCTTCGCTGTGTGCTTTGCCCTACAGCGTGAATGTGGGTGCGTTGGTGCCTGAGAGTGTGCGCACACTGAAAGAGTTTGGTGCATGGCTGGTGGCCAATCCGCAGCAAGCGTCTTATGGTTCGCCGGGTGCAGGCACCACGCCACATTTTTTGGGCGCAATGTTTGCGACAAGAGTGGGTGCTTACTTTGTGCATGCGCCTTATAAAGGCGGTGCGCTGGCGCTGCAAGATGTCATGGGTGGGCAGCTTTCATCCAGCTTCAATGTAGTGAGCGAAGCCATTCCCTACGCCGACAGCCCCAAGGTGCGCACGCTGGCGGTCAGCAGCGCCCAGCGCATGCCCCAGTTGCCCAAAGTGCCCACCTTTGCCGAGCTAGGCATGGGCGACATGACTTCGCAGGAGTGGTTTGGTTTGCTGGCCCCCAAGGGCACCCCAGCCGAAGCGCTGGCACGCCTGCATACGGCGGCCAACCGCAGCTTTGCCGGTGCCAAAGTGCAGAAGGCGCTGGCGGAAATGGCCTTCGGTGTCACGGCATCGTCGCGCGAAGCATTCGCCCAAATGCTCAAGGCCGACATTGATAAATGGGGCCCCGTGGTGAAAAGCACGGGCTTTCAAGCCGAAGCCTGACGCAGGGTGCGCTGCCCGTGGTGCACGGCAAGCGCTGCGTTTTAAGAGTGGGCGGCTCTGTGGATAGAGGAATAGAGCGCCACGCATTCCCTCCTCGCTGCGTCATGGCTGTGCCTTGTATGGGCTTTGATTGCACGGATGGCGGAGTGCCTGTTCTCCCTCGCCTATCAGCTGTAGGCATGGTGCTAGCAGCGCTCTTTAACACCAAAAGTTAGTAGACTTGAAGAATTTTGAGGTTTGAGTTATAATTGCGAGGTTGTTTGCGCAAACAATGCTGTATCTCACGCCAGTACGTCGAGCACTTCGACGAGAAAAAGAAAAGTGACAGCTGCAGAGACGTTCTGTCGTAACACGGTGATCGCGTAAGAGTCGCCGTCCAATTCCAAACAAAAAGCCCGTTGCACATGCAGCGGGCTTTTTTGTTTTCCGAGAGGTCAAGCGCTTTGTCTAGCTCTTGAACTGGCGTGAGTACATGCGGTTCACCGCCACTATGAAGGTGATCACCACAATCAGCATCACCAGCAGCACAGGCAGTTGCGGCACGCTGATGGCACGGGCGCTGTTCAGGGGCAACAGCGGCGTGCTGGTGGTGCAGACCACATCGGCAGCGGCCATGCCGGTGTAGTGCATGGCGCACACCGCCACACCCATCAAGGCTGCAGCAAACAACCGTGCGTAGTTGGATGCTGCGGCAAACGCCATCCACAGCGCGGCGGTGGCCGCCACAAAGGCAATCAGGCACGACAGGGCCACCGTGCCTAAATTCCACAAGAAGAACCCATCAAAGTTCATGCTGTACATGCCCAGGTAGTGCATGGCGCTCACCCCCAGCCCCAAGATGGCCCCGCCCAGCACCAGCCGTGTTTTGCTGTAAGGGTTCTCGGCCACAATGCCCAGCCCCCACGTGGCCGCAGCCACGGCGGCCAGCAGCGACAGCAGCGTGATGCCGATGGAGTAATCCACCGCAATCGGCATGCGCAAGGCCAGCGTGCCGATGAAGTGCATCGACCACACCCCCAGCCCGCCAAACGCAATGCCCGCCACCAGCAAGGTGGCAAAGTACATCTTGGGTGTCGGCACTGCCGCTGGCTGTGTGCGCTTGCCAGTCAGTTGGTCGAGCCGGTGGTTGATGTGTGCCCGCTGGTAGGCCAGCAATTTGTAGACACAGGCCAAGGCGGTATAGGCCCCCATGAATGCGCAAAAGAAAGAGAGCGCCACATAGAAGGGGTTGTAAGCGGTGACTATGATTTCATTCATAAATGCCCACCGAAGGGTTGCAATTAATGAAATGCCGTGAATCCAGCGCCTTCACGTGCAAGCCTTTCAAACCGTTGATGCGCGTGCTGTGCGGCCCACGCAGCCATCAATCGGGCACATTCTGCAACTTTGAAAACAAAATGTTGATTTATAAATTGAACACATTTGTGAAATCCATAGTTTCTAATGAATAACTATGGATTTATTAAAAACAATATCTCTATGACATTGAGACTGTTGATTCATCGGTAAATAAATAAAAAGACGCGCTGTTATTTTTATTGAATCTGTAGCGGTGAAGTCAGCGGGGCCGAAGCAGACGCAGTCGCTGCTGCAAATGCGCGGATTGACTGACACTGGGCAACCGCATAAGAGCTTGGCGCTGTACTGCACTCAAGCGACTGGCTCAATCTTGCTCACGCTGTTGCGTTGGACGAAGTCTGTATCCACCGCGCACAACGGCCATGGTGCCCCGTCGTCCTCCCTGCAGACAGACGCAGCTTCTCCAAAAACCTCTGTAACAGCCGCACCTTTGATTGCCCTTTGAATGGATCAACGGTTGGCTGACCGGCATATCCCATCGCCACAGCGTTTCACCCCAAGTTGCACGCAGCAACCCGGCAGATCACCGACTGCCGCACCCATGAAAAAAGCCACTGCAAACACAGTGGCCTGGGGCTGCCCGCACTGCGGGTGCGCAGTGCTTCAAGCGGTGCTTATTGGGGCTTGGGTGGGCGGTGCATCATGCACACCTTGTTGCCCGCTGGGTCGCGCAGGTAGGCCAGATACAGCTTCATGCGCTCATCGCCGCGCCAGCCGGGGGCGTCTTCAATGGCGGTGCCGCCAGCGGCCAGCGCTGCCTCATAGGCTTGCATGGCTTGCTCGACCGAATCGGCGGCAAAGCCCAGCGTAAAGCCGTTGGATACCGTGGCGGGCTCGCCGTTGATGGGTGTGGTCACGCAGAAGGTGCTGCCCGCATGGCGCCAGAAATAGCGGTGGCGGTCTTGCACGCCGGGCTTGCCGCCCACGGCGCCCAGCAGCGCGTTGTAGAACTTCACCGAGGCGTCAAGGTCATTGGCGCCGAGCATGATGTGGCTGAACATGGTGTCTGTCTCCTTTGGTTTTTGGAAGGCTGGTGCCCGCGCGACATGCTAGTGGTGCAATCGGCGCACGCACGTCGCGCAGGTGATGAATGGTTTTGACTTTGATAGCTGCCAGCGCTTGCTGTACTTGGGCTGAAGGCTGATTTGGCCATTATCTTTGTACTTCATCACTATATGCCTGTGCGCAGGGCAGAAGCCGGTGGGTCGCCCCGGCGGGCGAGTCACTTTCTGGTTTCATCCAGAAAGTGACCAAAGATACGACTCTGCCGAGTGCTATCCGGCGGAACTCGCTGCGTGCTTGCAGCACTGCGCTCAAACAGCCGCCGCAAATATGAAGAACTGCCCGTGGCCTGCGCGACGCTGGCGCGCGCAGGTGGTGTGGGGTTTGCTGCCCGCTGCTGTCAGGTTTTGCTGCGGATTTTGGAGTTTAGAGCAAAATTGACCTCTAGCCCTTATGCAGAAAGCATTAACAGCTATGTTTTATGCAGACTTTGCCCATGCCTCGCGGAACATCAGGCACAGCTTGTGGCCTGCCGGGTCACGCACATAAGCCAGATAGCGGTCATTGCCCGGTGCTTTGCGCCAGCCCGGGGCATCTTCTACCGCTACGCCGCCGTGGGCCAGCGCAGCGTCCAGCGCCTGGTGCAACTGCGCAATGGACGTGGCTTTGAAGCCCAGCGTAAAGCCGTTGTAGTGGGTGCAAGCCTCGCCATCGCGCGGCGTGGCAACCATCAGGCGCGTGCCATCGTGGTCCCACACATAGCGTTCAAAGCCATTCACGCTGATATGTGTGCTGGGTGCAGCGCCCAAGACGCCCAGCATGGCGTCATAGAACTGGCGGCTGGCGGAGAGGTTGTTGGTGCCTAGGAGGATGTGGGAGAGCATTTTTATCTAAAAGCTAGTCTTTGCAATGGACCCTTGTACTGGTCGATTAAGGCATACAAAGGGTCTACTTCACCATAAAAAGCCGCTGAATCTACTCCTTGCTGAGGTGTTAGTTTGGCAGCATCTCTAACTCTTGAAACTATTCCTTTAGATACTTGTGATTTCCATCCTTGTTGAAAAGGTATTCCCCCTATAACTCGTTCTGGAACCGTTTCTTTTCTTGCTAGGAAATGAAGTCTTTTTTCAACGTAAGTGAAAAGCTCAATATTTCCATTTTTTGGGTTATCTAAAAAATAATTATGTCTTTTTAAACAATTATTTAATTGATTAAATGTAATTGCTTTGAATGAGTATTCTCTGTTTCTTGAGTTGCGCTTTAAATAATCTGCTAAAAAATATACTTCAGGATCAGATGTCTTTTTCTTGAAATCTTTATATCTTGCATATTTTTTTAAATTATTCTCTGCAATTTCAACCACTAAATCTTCTAGTTCTTTTTGATTGACGATCGGATATCTGTTTATTTTATCAAGAAAATAAAGTAGAGAAAGCAAGGCGGTTCTTTTGTTTGCATCATGAAAAGGATGATCTTTAATTATTCCATATACTAATGTCGCACATCGTTCATACGAAGATTTCCACTTATCTTGTCCTCCATAAGATACAAACTGTCTATATATAGATGAATGAAGCAAGTCGGTTGATTTGGGTCCGACACCACCTATTCCATAATCTTCACTGTAAAAATAATCGGCTATTAAAAAGTGTGATCTTAATACATCAAGAAGTCCTACTGTTTCATTTGTGTCGTATGGGTCATAATCTTGAAAGTGATTGCACCAGCGGTTGAATTCGGATTTAATTTTTGGATTTTCAATTAATATTTCTTGCATTTTAATTAATGGTTATTAAATTTTTTATTGATCTCGTTGTTGCCACATAAGCCAATTTAGATTCCATCTCCAAATCCTCTTGGCTCATCTTGTCTTTGGGTTCTGACGTTAAAACCGCTACCACCGGCCATTCCAGCCCTTTGCTGGCGTGCATGGTCATGACTTTGATAGTGTTGTCCTGCGGTTTGAAGTCGCCCGATTTTTTGCGTACGCGGTGGGGCAGGCCTTTGTGCTCCAAGGCTCTGCTGCAGATGTCCATGCTGTCCCAGTCGCGGCAGAGCACGGCCATTTCGCCCCAGGCGTGGCCTTGGGCGTGCTGGTCGGCCAGCAGTTCGGCAATCTTGTGGGCGCGCTCGGGCAGGCTGGGCAGGTGGATGACGATGGGTTCTGGCCCTTCACGCCCGCAGCCCAAGGGGGCGAGCAGGGGAATGCCATCTTCGTCGTGGGCATCTTCGCCGTTGAGCATGCTGCCCGCCACCTGGTGCGCCAGCTTCAAAATTTGCTTGGTGTTGCGGTAGTTGATTTTGAGGATGGTGGTGCGCCCGCTGGCCTGTATGCCCACGCTTTTGAGGCTGAAGCGCAGGCGCTCGCCCCGGCGGTAGATGCTTTGCGCATCGTCATAAAGCAGTAGCAGGCTGTTGGTGCTTGGGTCGACCATTTGCGTGACCAGCTTGAGCCATTCGGGCGCAAAGTCGTGCCCCTCATCAATCAGGATGGCGTGGTACTGGCCTGCGGGGATGTGGCCCTGGTCTACGCCTGCAATCACGCAGCGCACGTACTCTTCCATCTTTTTGCCCACGGGCCACGCATCGGCGTAGGCAGGCAGCTGGTGGTAGGCCACCAACTGGTCGCGTGCCCATTTGTGAAAGTGGCGCACATGCACGCGGTCTTGCAGGCCTTTGCTGTCAATGTGCGCGGCCAGTTTGACGGCCAGCGGCTCGTTGTAGCAAAGCACCAGAATGGGTTTGCTGCCGGGGACTTGGGTTTGGGCCAAATGCTCGGCGCGGTAGCCCAAGATCATGGTTTTGCCCGAACCTGCCACGCCGTGGATGACGCGGTGGCCGTCGCCCAAGCTGCGGGCCAATTGCTCTTGCTGCAAGTCCATGACCCGCATGATGTCGGGCAGGCGTGCTTCGGCGGCGTTTTCTGCGGCAGCCTCCGCGTTGTCATCGGTAAACAGGTTTTGCTGCTGGGGTACGCGCACTTCGGGGAACAGTATCCAGCGCACGCGTTCCAGCTGGGGCAGGGTGATGCCGCCTTTGCCAAAGCTGTGCGGGAACATGTTCCACAGCCGTTCCTGAAAGGCTTCGGCCTCGACGTTTTCAAACATTTCGTCCTGGCAGATGACCAGGCGCTCTGGAATGGCGCTGCCCAGCTCTGCGGCATCAAACTGCGCACGGGTGATGCGCGTGAAGACAACGCCGTAACCCCAGGGAAAAATGAGTTGACCTTTGTGCGCGCCGTCGGGTTGCTGCAACTGTGGGTCGCGCTGCAAGGCGTTGATGACCTGAATGGCGCAGTGGCGGGCCTGCGCCAGCGGGTTCATGATGACTTTGGGCTGGCCGGTGCTGCTGTCCAGAATTTCAAACCGCTCCCGCGTGGCGCTGCGGATGGTGCTGGGGTGCCAGTCTTTGGTTTCCAAGATCAGCGCGCCCCGGCGCGGGTGCAGGACGACAAAGTCGGGGTGGGTTTGCTTGGGGCCAATGGGGACGTCGTACCAGAGCAGGTAGTCGTCTTCCAGCTTTTTTTCCAAACGCTCGGCCAAGCGTTTCTCGCCCGCCGTCATGCGGTTCAAACAGGTGCCAAGGGCAGGGAGCAGCGTTGCCATGTCTCAAGGCGCGCGCAGCCCCAAGGTGCAGGCTGGTACGCAGTTTGTATCAATTGGTTTCGGTTTATAGGGGGAAAGCATGGGCATGCCCTGTCATTGCCGAGTTGGCTATCAGGCCAGTGCGACATAGTTATTACAGTGTTTTAAGCCGCTAGCGCTGATGCAGCCTGCGTGGATAGCTATTGATTTTTGAAAACTACGTTGGTGCATGCACACGACAAACGGTAGGGTCGGCATGGGCAGGCCGCTTCAACCCTTGGTGTGCGTGCGCTTATGGGTGCTTGCCTTGCCATTTGCGGCACAGCCATGCACCATGCCCGCACAAGCTGCCGCACTGCGATTGGCCAGTCGGCACCGATGGATTGCGTTACTGAGGAAAGAGATTGCCCATGTCTGACACCCCCAAGCCACTGTCTTTGCCCATTGCCCACGCGCTGGATCCGCGCCTGTCGCAGGTGCTGGAGTACTGGTTGGGCGCAGAAATGCCCACGACCGAAAGTGCGCTGGCACGCAAGTCGCTGTGGTTTACCAAGGCGGAAGCGACGGACGAAGAGATTCGCCACCTGTTTGGTGCGCTGCTGCAAGAGGCGCTGGCGGGCAAGCTGGATTCGGAGGCGATGGAATCACCGCTGGGGCTGCTGGCGGTGTTGATTGTGCTGGACCAGTTCACGCGCAATGCCTATCGCGGCACGCCCAAGAGTTTTGCGGGCGATGCCAAGGCGCTGCAACTGGCCCTCCAAGGCATTGACCGGGGCTGGGATGTGGATGACAGCATTCCCTCCGTGGCACGCATTTTTCTGTATTTGCCGCTGGAGCATGCTGAAAACGTGGCCATGCAAGAGAGCAGCGTGGTGGCCTTTGAACAACTGGCGTTGGAAGCGGCACCCGAGGTGCAGGAGTTTTTTGACCTGACGCTGGATTACGCCCGCAAGCACCAAGAGGTGATTGAGCAGTTTGGACGCTTTCCGCACCGCAATGCCATTCTGGGCCGCGCCAGCACAGCAGCAGAAAAAGAGTATTTGAGCCAGCCGGGGGCGGGGTTCTAAGGGGCGCTCTCCGCCTTGCGCGGTACCGTTGATCGACGTCTTCACTCAGTCTTGCTTGAGTTTTCGCCCTTGGGGGTGTGGCGTTGTGTGCTGGGCGCAAAGTGCTAGGGCGGTGATGGATGCGTTTTTCGCAGCGGTCTTTGGGTGCTTTTGTGTGGCAAGTGCTCGGTCATTTACTGCTAGTCGATGAACGATGTTTTGCCAACGGTTGAATCGTTGGCGCTGTTTTGCGGCGCAAAGGCTGTCTGTGCCACCGGGCATGGCAGCCTTTTTTGATGCCTTTGAATGTGATGCAACAAAACCTTCCACTGCGAATTGCCTGCCTGCATACCGCGCACAGCAATGTGGCGGTTTTTGACGATGCGGCCCTGCAGCTGGGCCTGCCAGCCGGAGCGCTGTTGCATGCGGTGCACCCTGATCTGCTGGCCAGCGCAGAAGCTGCTGGTGGCCTAACGCCGCCGATTGCCGCCGCCACGCAGCACGTATTGCAGGAGCTGGCTTTGGGTGCCGATGTGGTGTTGCTGACCTGCTCTACGCTGGGGCCGGTGGTGGATGCCATGCCGTTGCACACCGCCGTGCCAGTTTTACGTGTAGACGCAGCTTTGGCGCAGGCGGCAGCCCAAGTGGGTGGCCATGTGGTGGTGCTGTGCACGGCTGCCACCATGCTGCAGCCCACGACCGAGCTGTTTGTGCACGCGGCAGCCAGCCACCCTGAGACGGCAGTAGAGGTGCGCTGGGTAGAAGGTGCGTGGGACTTGTTCAAAGCAGGGCACATGGCGGCCTACGGGGTCTGCGTGGCGCGCGCCGCCGATGCGGCGTATGCGCAGGGCGCCCGGCAAGTGGTGCTGGCGCAGGCATCCATGGGGGGCGCAGCGCAGTTGGTGACGGCGGGGCCACGGCCCTTGAGCAGTGCCAGTGCGGGGCTGGCAGCAGCAGTCAAAATCTGCCAACTGCGTTGACTGGGACTGGCTGGTACGGCGTATGTGGCGTTGCACCGGTCACCGGCGCGTAAAAAAAGCTGCCTTGGCAGATGCCAGGCAGCTTTGAAGGTGTTTTTGGCCTCTAGCGCTGATGTAGCAAGCGCAAGCAGCTACACCTTTTAGTTTTTGGTGGCGCGGCGGCCTGTGAGCGACCAGCCTGCATGCATGTTCTGCTTGTCGTTTTCGTATTCCCAGTTGGTGCCGCAGCGCTCGCACTCATAGCGGGTGACGGTGACCTTGCCGGTCTCACGTTCGCGCGTGTAGTTGCTGCCTTGGGCCAGTTCAACGTGGCCGGGGGCTTTGCGCCAGTTGCGCTGGATACCGGCGCAGGCATCGCACATTTCGATTTTTTTGAGTTCTCGGATGCGGTCGTGGTCTTGGGTCATGGTGTTCTTGTGTGCGTGTGCGTGTGCAGATGCGCGGGCCGGGCTTGGCAAGGGGAGCTACTGTACCCAAATCGGCAAGCTGAAGTGCGGCAAGGGTGCTTTTGTGTGCGGCGACACCTGCTGCACAGGGGTCTGACGGTGCGTTGCAACAGGCATTTAAAGGGTTCGCAAAGTCGCTGCGTATGGCACAGAAGTGCCGCCAAGGTGTTGCTTTACAGCGTACACGCAGCCGGTATGGGTGCGCTAACGCTATGCCTTGGCTGCTGGGACGCTCACACGGATGTGCGTTGCTGGGACATTCCGGTTGGAACCCCTGCCCATCACCACACCCCAGCCATTGGTGCGTGGCCTTCTCGGGCCACGAACGCAAGGTGGGGCGTGTGCGTGGTGTGGAACGCCGTATTTAGAACTGGATGCGTGCGCCCAGCTTCCAGGTGCGTTCAAAGTTCACGGGGTAAATGGCATCGTCACGCACCCACAGGCCATTCTTGCGGTCAAACAGGTTGCTGATGCCGACGTACATCTCCAACTGTTTGGCCAGTTGATGGCGGTAAGACACATCGGTGCTCTGGAAGGCCTTCTGGCGCTGGAGGTTGTTGTTGTCAAAGTCGCCTTCGGCCCATGCACTGCTGCGCCAGGTGTGTGACAGGCTCAGATGGCCATGTTCTGCCACGCGCCAGTTCAGGCCCAGTACCACGCTGTGGCGTGAAACCCCGGGCAGATCTTTGCCGTTGAAGGCGCCTGCGCCATCGTTTTCACGGTCAATGAGTGCGCGCGTCCACGCGTAGTTGATGTGGCCCGAAAGGCGCGGCGTGATCTGCACCCGGTCTTGCACTTCCAGCCCGTATTTGTGCGACTTGTCGATGTTGGTGTTGGTGAACGAGAACGGATCGAGATAAATCTCGTTGGACAGCTTGGCGTAGAACGCGGACACCTTCAGGCGGTTGCGTTCGGTCTGGTGGTTGGCGCCCACGGTCAGTGTGCGCACCTTGGCTGGCTCGATAAAACCATTGAAGGTGGTGATGCCCGTCATCCAGTCGGTGGTAAAGAAACGATCCACATCGGGGGTGATGAAGGCATCGCTGTAATTGGCAAACAGCGCAAGCTGGGGCGACAGACGGTGGTTGGCACCCAGCTCCCACGAAGTCAGGCGTTTGTCGGCCTCTATCGCCGTGCCGCCCAGTGGGGCGTGGCGGTAGGTGACCTGCTCTTTGCGCAGGCCCGCCGACAGCGTCAGCGCATTCAGCATGTATTGGCCATGCAGGAACAGGCCCCGGTTGTCCTTGGTGGTGCGGCTGCCCGTCTGGCTGCGCTCGCCATCAAAATTCTGAAAACCTGCGTTGAGCACCAGCGCATCGTGCTGAAACTGCACCGCCAGTTCGTTGGACACATAGCGGTAGTCCGAGGCGGACGGAGAGGGTGGGTACACCGAGGACTTGTCCTCGTCATGGTGGCGTGCCGAGAGCTTCCATTGCGGGGTCAACTGGTAGTCGGCGGCCAGGCTCCAATGGTCGGTTTGCAGTTTTTGCTGGGTGTACAGATTGTTCTTGCTCATGCCCGGGTTGGCATTGAACTGCGCCAGCGCCAGGGAGTTGGGGTAGCGTGTGTCGATGTGCGAAGAGCCTGCTTCCATCTCCAGGCGCAGCCCATCAATGGGTTGGACACCTGCACCCACACGCCATGTGTTGGCTTCTGACTGGTCTTTGTGGCCCGACGGGTCTTTGTCACTGAAACCGCCTGCGCGGCTGTGGTCCAGGGTGGCGGAGAGATCAAACTTTTCGCGCACCAGACCGGCAGAAGTAATCGCCCCTCGGTTGCCGTAATTGCCCGCATAGGTTTCCAGGCTGACGCCATTGCGCGGCTTGGTGTAGATCTGGATGGTGCCGGCCGTGGCACCGTCGCCAAAAAGCACCGCGCCGCTGCCCTTGGTGATTTCAATGCGCTCGATGTCTTCCAGCGAAATGGCACCAATCAGCTGCGGCACCATGTCGATGTTGTTGAGTCGGCGACCGTTGATCGAGATCACCAGATTCTGGTAACCGTCGCTGCCATAGCCGCGCATGCTGATGTTGGGGGTATAGCGGTTGCCGTAGCTGGGCGTGATCTGCAGCGAGCTTTGCTGCGCCAGGTAGTCAAACAGCGAGGTGGTGCCAGAGCGCTGGATGTCACTGCGCGTGTGCACCTCGGAGGCGTAGGGCGCATCTTGGTCGCGCATGTCGACACGGGTGGCAGAAACAGTCACGGGCGCGTTGACGGTGTCTTGGGCGCTGGCGCTCAGCGCCAGCACAGACAAGGCAGTGCCCACGGCGAGTGAGCACGGGGAAAGATGAAATGGCATGAAAAGAACCCATCCAGCCACCGCGCACGTCCCCGTATGCAGTGGCATTTTGCACATGGACAGGCCGTGAACGCGCGGGCGAGCGCACCGCATTGCTGCCGCACGCATCGCACCACCACCCACCGCACCGGTCCGCTTGGTTTCGTTTCGGCCGGTCTCCGGGCTCATGCGTTGTCTGATCAGACAGCTGCGTCGCCTTCCCAGAACCAAGGTTCCAGTGGTGTATGGCGCAGTTAGTCGCATTTACCGTTGCGGGGGCAGCACAGGCTTTGCAAGCACCGCAGAGGGGGCACACCTGTTTCCCGTTTAACCCTTGGCCAGAGCAGCTTTGGGCACCGATAACGTAAAAACTGCTCCACAGTGGGAGCAGTTGCCGAATGATAGCGCAGCGCTTATCGCACGCTGTCGTGCACGTTCATAGCCACGCCGCAGCACACCGGTGAGGGATTAGCGCGTGCGCGACACGCTGGTGTCGATCTCTCCATACACCGTGACACCGCTTTTCTGGGCGGAGGTTTCAGATGGTGTGTAGTAGCGATCTTTGGCGCAGCCTGATAAGACCAGCAAGCTGGCGACAAAGAGGGCGCAGCCCAGACGGCGTGGCAGCAAGGACAAACGGGATGGGGACATAGCGGCTCCTTGTGTTTGTGATGTGTGCATCCTAGCCCCGTGCTGGTGGGGCCATGTGTCAGAACGTAGAACGTGCAGCCTTGGCGTCAACCGGCTTTGGCTTGCGCAGCCTGCACCACGGCCAAGGCGGCTTGTACCACATGCATGGTGGCCATGGGGTCATCGCAGGCGATGGTGTGGCGCTGGGGCATGCTGCGCAGCCAGGTGATTTGTCGCTTGGCCAGCTGGCGCGTGGCGGCTATGCCTTTTTCACGCACCAGGTGCATATTGATTTCAGGCTTGCCCTGGCGCTCTTGCCAGTCGAGTTCTTCCCAGACTTGGCGGTAGCCCACGCAGCGCATGCTGGAGACATCCAGGTGCAGGTCACCGCGTGCGCGCAGGGCTTTGACCTCGTCCAGAAAACCGGCTTGCAGCATGCTGTGAAAGCGCTGGGCAATTCGCTCATGCAGCCAGGCGCGGTTTTGGGGTTCTAAAGAAAAAAGCGTGCAATCGAAGATGGGATCTTCGCTTTCAGCTCTCTTTTTTGCTTGGTGAAAGCTGGACAGCGGCTGGCCGGAGACATGCCATACCTCCAGTGCACGCTGAATGCGCTGGCTGTCTGCAGGGGCCAGACGTGCGGCGGTTTCGGGGTCGACCTTGGCCAGCTCTGCATGCATGGCGGGCCAGCCAATGTCGGCCGCCTGTGCATCGAGCTGGGCGCGCACTTCAGGGTCTGCGGCGGGCATGGCATCGATGCCGTCCAACAAGGCTTTGAAGTACAGCATGGTGCCGCCCACCAGCAGCGGAATGGCACCGCGTGCGCGGATTTCAGCCACCAGCCGCTGTGTGTCTTGCACAAACTCTGCCGCGCTGTAGGACTGCAGGGGGTCAAGAATGTCAATCAGATGGTGGGGCACGGCAGCCAGCTCTTGGGCAGTGGGCTTGGCGGTGCCAATGTCCATGCTGCGATAGACCAAGGCAGAGTCCACACTGATGATTTCGCTGGCTTGGCCGCGCTGGGCGAGGACGGCAGCCAGTGCCAGTGCAGCGTTGGTTTTGCCAGAAGCGGTGGGGCCTGCAATCGCAATGCAGGGCAGTGTGTGGGTGGAAGCAGTCAAGATCAGCAAACGAAAAACGGGTCAAACCAGTGCGTCTTAGTGCGCGCTGGGGGCACCGTGGCGGCGCACCAGCGTCCATGATGCCAAGGCTGCAGCCAAACACCAGAAGCTCAGGGCGAAAACCAAGGGGTACACAGTGCCATTGAAGCTGCGGCCCAGGATCTGGCCGGTGGCAAAGGCAAACAGCATCATGATGCAGCCGTTCAGTGCAGACGCCATGCCTGCTGCCTTGGGAAAGGCGCTGACCGCCCCGCTTTGTCCGCACGGCTGCTGAATGCCGTGGGCAATCGGAAACAGCAGGCAGACAAGGGCATAGGCCATGCCAGTGCGCACATTGGCCACCGCCAGCGTGATCAGCAGCGCGGCGCACAGCACGGTCAGCGCACCGGCCACCGCCACGGTGTTGCGCACGCCCAGACGGGGCAGCAGCTTGCGGCACAGCATGGTGCCGCCGATGTAAATCACCCCATTGGCCGCCAGCAGCCAGCCTACGTCGGTGGCCGTCCAGCCCAGTACATCAATAAAGGTGAAGGGCGAGCCGGTCAGAAACACCACCAGCCCCGCGTATGAGCAGGTGGTGGTGGCGGTATAGGCCAAAAAAGTGCGGTTGCGCAAAATAGCCTGCCAGTTGTGCCACAGGCGCTGCGGCTGCAGTGCCTGCGGGTTGAAGTGCTGCACGCTTTCTTGAAAGCGCAGCCACACCAGCAGCCAGGTGGCCATGCCCACCAGCGCCAGCGTCGCCATGGTGGCGCGCCAGCCCACATGGATGGCCAGCCAACTGCCAATCAAGGGGCTGCAGCAGGCCAGCACGCCCAGACCGGACAAAGCCTTGGACATGACCTGCGCGCCATCTACAGGCTGGTACAGGTCACGCACGATGGCGCGTGCCGCCATGACGACAGCGCCCAGGGCTACGCCTTGCAGGGTGCGAAACGCGATCAAGGCATCCATGTCCGGCGCCAGCACGCAGCCCAGTGCCGCCAGCACATACAGGCCAATGCCTGCCAGCAAAATGGGTCGGCGGCCCCAGCGGTCCGAGGCTGGCCCCCAGGCCAGTTGCGAGCAGCCGAAGGCCAAAATCAAGGCATAAAACGTGGTTTGCGTTTGGGAGACCGAGGCGTTCAGCTGCTGCGCCAGCAGTGGCATGGCAGGCAGATACAGATCGGTGGTCAGTGGCTGAAAGCCCAGCAGCAGGGCCAGCAAACCAATGATGAAAAGCGGAGACATGGCTGCAGGCGAAGCCGCAGTCGAAGCAGTGGAAGAAGACACAGAGACACGTACCAGGTAGCCAACAAAAGACCGCTGACAAGCGGTTTGCGCAGGCTAGCAGAACCACCTGGGCGTGGTGTCGCTTGAATAGAACACTTATCAAAAATGCTGCCAGCGCTTATCTGGCAAGCACTGACAGCTATGGATTTTTTAAACCCGGCAACTGCGCCAAGGCCGCGCGGTACTGGGGCAGACCCACGCTATTGGTGCTGTGGTGCGTGCCCCCCTCCACCAGCACCCATTGCTTGGGGGAACTGGCTGCTGCATACAGTTGCTGGCCTTGCGCCAGCGGGATCAGGGCATCGGCACTGCCGTGCACCACCACCAAGGGGCTGCCAATTTGCTGGATTTTGGACAGCGAGTCGAATTTCTGCGTGATCAGCGGCCCGACCGGCAGCCAGCCCCATTGAAAGCTGCGTGCCATGTCGCGGATGTTGGTGAAGGTGCCTTCCACCAGCAGTGCCTGTTCATCGTCCACACGCGTGGCCAGATCAATGGCAATGGCGCCCCCCAGCGAATGACCAAAGATCATGCGCGGGTTGTGGGGGTGCTGCTGGGCCAGCCACTGCCAAGCTGCCAGTGCGTCTTCACGGGCGGTGGTTTCAGATGGCAGTGATTTGGGTTCTGTCTGGCCAAAACCGCGGTAATCGATGGCCAGCACAGAAAAGCCCAGGCTGTGCATGTTGCGCATGCGCAAGCTGGAGCCGGTCACGTTCCAGCGCGCACCGTGCAGATACAGCAGCACCGGCGCTTGGGGGTTGCTGTGTGGCAGCCACAGGGCGTGCAAGCGCACATCCTGCGCAGCGTCTTGGCTGTGAAAGTTGATCCACACATCTTCCATGCCCTGCGTGTTGGCGCGTTGCCAGGCACGATCGCTGGGCTGGAAAATCATCTCGCGCTGCTTGGCATCCAAGGCCGAGCAACCGGCAATCGCCAGTGCCATGGTGACGGCGCTGGCCCACCAAAAAGCGCGCCGTGTGGGCCGCGCGCGTGCAGTCATCCCGGACAGTTTCATAGGTTGGTATTTTGGGTCTATGCTTGCCGCCAAGTGTGCACGATCGAGTGCCCTTGTTTGTTTAAGGACGAATCTGACCATGCTTTTAGGCCTTGCCGCCAACCGGCTCCATCACCAAACGGAAGATGCCGCCCTGTTTGACTTGCTGCGTGCCTGTGAATCGGGCATCCGTGAATTGAACCTGGGCCTGCACGCAGTGGGGCGCACCTACGATGCGATTGCCGCAGCCAACATGATGCACCGCTACGCAGGGCTGGTGCGCTACCCCTATGGCCGCGAAGGTGGCCTGATGAAGCTGGTGGCCGAAGTGGTGGGCATGGGCGAAGGGCGCACGCTGGATGGCGCGATCTACCTGACCGACCCAGTGGACCCTTCGTCCATCTTCCCCGAGGCATTGGCCCTGAAGCGTCAGTGCGTGATTCACGGCAAACCCTTTTTATCGACCGTGGCCAGCGCCCGCGACTGGGTGGAGATGGAGCGCATCCATGCCGGTCTGGCGCGTGACCGCAATGCGGATCGCTTTCATGACTACGCCAACCACACGCTGGCGCTGATTGCACACGATGCAATGAAGCCCGCCATGCTGGAGTTTGCGGCCCACAACTTTGAGCTGCTCTCGCGCTTCAAACGCCGCGTAGGCACCGGCACCACAGGCCAGAAACTCAATGAAATGGCCTGGAGCAAAGGCTGGCCTGCTGACCGACCCTGGGTGGACCGCTACAACAGCGGCCCTTTGGGTGGCGATGCGCAGATTGCCGATCTGGTGCTGGAGCGCCGCTGCCAGCGTGCTATCTTCTTTGAAGACCCGCATGTGGCGCGCCAGCACGAAGCTGACATTCAATTGCTGGAGCGTGCGGTGACCACCGTCACGCACGAAGCGGTGTGCATCACCACGCCCAAGGTGGCGCAGCGCTGGTGCGATGCCGCCAACCTGCGCGGCAAAGCCTAAGCCACGGCTGCACAGCCCTGCTACCCACAAAAAAGCAGCCTTTGGGCTGCTTTTTTGTGGGCTATCCAAAGCGTGGCTTTGGAACAAACACTATGGGTACGCACCCACTCACCGCTGGTTTCCATGTGCACTTGGCTGTGTACCCGCTGGCCGTACATAAGGCCGACAAGGACGGTAGGGCGCAGCAACGGCATAGTGCGTGTGCGTGGCGCTTAGAAGCTGTGGCGAATGCCGACGGTCACGGCCTTGCGGTCGTCGTTGGGCTGCATGTCATCCGAGCCAAAGCTGGCGCCGTGCTGGTTGTGCAGCACGGTGTAGAAGGCGTAGAGTTTGGTGCGCTTGCTCAGGTGATGGTTGTAGCCCACGGTCCATTGCTGGGCCTCTGCGCGGCCAGCGCCGTTGGCATGGCCAAAGTTGGCCTGAATGTCGCCCGCGCCCAATGCGTAAGCCACGGCCAGACGGGTCACGTTGGTCTTTTCTTTCAAACCGGCAACCACATCTTGGCTGCGCTGGTGGTAACCGGCCACGGTCCATGCGCCTTCGGTCCACTTGGCGCGCAGTGCGTACTGCTTGGCTTGTGCCCATTCGCCATAGCCAGCGCCAAACGACAAGTTGCCCAACTCGTAGTTAGCGGCCAGGTCATAAGCGTTCTTGCCTTGGTTGTCTGCAGAGCGCTCGTGAAAGCTGACGGCAGACTCCACGGTCAGGCCATGCATGTCGGGCGACTTGTAAGCCACGCGGTTGTTGGCGTTTTCTACGCCTGCATACAGTGCATCGGCGGTGATGCCGTAGTCTTCGTTGTGCAGGCTGGCGCTGTCGGCCACTGCGTAGTACGAAGGGTTGAAGAAGCGGCCCATGCGCAGGGTACCGAAAGCACCTTCCAGGTTCAGTTCGCTGCGGTTACCGAAAAATTCGCCATTGCTGATGCTTCCGTCATCGGAGTTAATGGCGCTTTCCAGCATGAAGCCCACCTTCAGGCCATTGCCCAGGTCTTCTTGGCCCGTAAAGCCAAAGTAAGAGCCGCTGTTGTTCACCCCGTGGACGCGGCTGTTGCCCGTCTTGACGGATTCGATGGCGGTGTCGATACGGCCATACACATTCACGCTGGAATCCGCCGCAGCAGCAGTGGCGCACACGCCGAGCAGGCCGATGGTGGCCACGATGTTGTTCAGAGAAAAGTTCACGTTTAAAACGCTGCAAGAGCGCTGTCAAAGAGGATCACTGCGCCAGAAGCGCTGCTTCTGGTGGCACCAGCAAGCGCACCGCATCTGGGTGGCTTTGCGTTGGAGCGCCCATGCACTCCGGGGGCGCATTTATAGCGGCCCCAAACGATCTTTGCAGGTGCTAGGACATTGAAAGCACGACACGCAAGTGGTTCAAGCGCTGAAGGCCTGTTGGGCTTGGCATGCCAGGCATGAAAAAAGGAACCCGAAGGTTCCCTTTTGAGGTCGTTAAAAGCGGGATGCTTAGATCACGCCTTGGGCTTGCATGGCTTCTGCCACCTTCACGAAACCGGCGATGTTGGCGCCGTCGATGTAGCTGACTGTGCCGTTGTCACGCTTTCCGTGCTTGACGCAGGCGGCATGGATGCCTTGCATGATTTGCAGCAGGCGTGCGTCCACTTCTTCGGCAGGCCAGCTCAGACGGGCGGCGTTTTGCGACATTTCCAGACCAGACGTAGCCACGCCACCTGCGTTGGACGCCTTGCCCGGTGCGTACAGCACGTTGGCCGCTTCGAAAGCCTTGGCTGCTTCGATGGTGGAAGGCATGTTGGCGCCTTCAGCCACGCACAGCACGCCGTTGGCGATTAGGGTCTTGGCGTCGTCCAGGTTCAACTCGTTCTGTGTGGCGCAAGGCAGCGCCACGTCTACCTTGAGGTGCCAAGGTGTCTGGCCCGCAAAGAACTCGGCACCCACTTGCTGGGCGTATTCGTTCACACGGCCGTACTTGTGGTTCTTGATGTCCATGAGGATGGCCAGCTTCTCGGTGGTGAAGCCGTCCTTGTCGTACACGGTGCCCGAAGAGTCGGACACGGATACGACTTTGGCACCCAGTTGCATGGCCTTTTCCACGGCGTATTGCGCTACGTTGCCCGAGCCGGACACCGATACGGTCTTGCCTTCAAAAGTTTGGCCACGTGTAGCCAGCATTTCCTGGGCGAAGTACACGGTGCCGTAGCCGGTGGCTTCAGGGCGGATCAGCGAGCCACCAAAAGTCAGGCCCTTGCCAGTGAACACGCAAGCAGCGCTGTTCGACAGCTTTTTGTACATGCCAGCCATGAAGCCCACTTCACGGCCACCCACGCCGATGTCACCTGCAGGCACATCGGTATCAGGGCCCACATGGCGGAACAGCTCTTGCACGAAGGCTTGGCAAAAACGCATGACTTCGTTGGGGCTCTTGCCCTTGGGGTCGAAGTCCGAGCCACCCTTGCCGCCGCCCATGGGCAGTGTGGTCAGCGCGTTCTTGAAGGTTTGTTCAAAAGCCAGGAACTTGAGCACCGACTGGTTGACCGACGGGTGAAAGCGCAGGCCGCCCTTGTAAGGGCCAATCGCCATGCTGTGCTGAATGCGAAAGCCGCGGTTGACCTGTACTTGGCCCTTGTCGTCCATCCAGCTGACGCGGAACTGGATGATGCGCTCAGGCTCAACCAGGCGCTCCAGCAGCGCGTTGTCGGCGTACTTGGGGTTTTTTTCAATGAAGGGCCACAACGACTCCATCACCTCGGTGACGGCTTGCAGAAACTCAGGTTGGCCAGGGTTGCGGGCAGCAACGTCTTGCAGGAATTGGTCGAGGTTGGCGTACTTCATGGAGACAGGTCTTTCAAGGGCACAAAAGAAAAGCGCCGCAGCGCATGCTCAAAATTATGCCAAAAATGTATACCTGTATGCACCAAATTGAATATGACTTGTAGAAGATTGGTGCATAGATGCTTTGTATTGGTGCTTCACTGCACCAAAATAAGTTGGCTTTGTTTTGTTTTGGTGCGTTGATGCACAAGCTTTGAATGCTTGTGAATTGATAGCATGTGTGGCGTATCGTAAAAAAGACGTCGTATGCAGCGATACCTGATGTGCTCTTTTGCGAGGCGGCAAGGCGCTAGGTATCGCTATGCAATTGAAAGCGCATGGCGCTTGAAAAATACGACTTTGAAATAGAAAAGCGCTTGAAGTGCAAACACCTCAAGCGCTGATAGCTATCAAATAAAGAAGATGCCTTGCGTACTGGCAATACGGCCCAGCCAAGCGCGGATCGGCAGCCGAGACGCACTAATGCTGCAAGTGCTACACCATCGACGGCAAGGCAGCGCAATGGCGTAGTAGGGCGATTGCGCCGCTTTAAATCAGCTCAAACGGAATGGCGCCCCATTGAATAGTGTGGGCAGCCAGACCATAGGCCAGTGCCTGCGCAGCGCTGGTATCGCACAGGTGGCGCACATCTGCTGCGTGGGGGGTGGTGTGGCAGCGCAGCAGCCAGTCAGACGGTGGGGCGTGGCTGGCGGGGTCGGTAATGCAGATCAGCTTGGCGCCCAGCTTGCGTGCCCGTTCGCACAGGTCGGCCATGTCGCTGCGGATGCCGCCCAGGGCAAACAGCACCACCATGTCACGCGGTGCAATGCGCGCCAGTACGTCTTCCACGGTTTCACCCGCAGCAGGGGCGCCGTACACGGGCTTATCCAGCCCACTCATCAAATGCCCGCGCAGCGAGCGCGCCAGCATGTGGTTGTGTTGCAGACCGACACAGAAAATGGCCGGTGCCTGGTGCAAGGCCGAGGCCATGGCATCCATGGTGCTGGGTGGGATTTGCGCCAGCGTGGCGGTCAGGTTGTCTTGCAACTGCTGCCACAGCAATGCGCTATTGGGCGTGCTGGAGGAGATGGCAATGCCCGCGCTGGGCAGGGGCAGGCCGGCGGTGCTGGCCTCCATGCGGGCGGTGCGGCGGGCTTCTTCGTAGCTGTCGTAGCCCAGGCGGCGAATAAAGCGCGTGACGGTGGCGTTGGAGACGCCGGTCAGCTGTGCCAATTCGCTGGCGCTGTAGCCTGCAAGGTTGATGGGGTAGTCCAGCACCACTTGGCCGAGTTTGCGCTCAGTGGGAGAGAAGGTATCCAGCGCGGCGCGCACGCGGGCAAAGAAGGGAACGGACATGGTTTTGTGGGGTTGGGGAGCGCTTGCCATGGTGATTTAGCGGCCGCGCAGGAACAGGGCGTCCAGCTCTTTCATGCTGAGCTGGCGCCAGGTGGGGCGGCCATGGTTGCATTGGTCTGAGCGTTCGGTGGTTTCCATCTGGCGCAGCAAGGCGTTCATTTCGTCAATGGTGAGCTTGCGGTTGGCACGGACCGCACCATGGCAGGCCATGGTGGCCAAAATTTCATTGCGTGCGCGCTGAATCACGCCCGATGCTTCTTGCTGTTCCAGCTCTGCCAGAACACTGCGTGCCAGTTCAACCGCATCGCCTTGCGCCAACGTAGCAGGCACGGCGCGTACAGCCAGCGTTTTGGGGGAGAACGGCGCAATCTCCAGCCCCAGCACCCGCAAAGTGTCGGTGTGGGTTTCGGCGGTGGCTACTTCTTGAGGCGTTGCGGCAAACGTGGCCGGAATCAGTAGGGGTTGGCTGGCAATGGGCTGGTCGTTGCCCAGCTGGTCTTTCAGCCGCTCGTAAACAATGCGTTCGTGCGCGGCATGCATGTCGACAATCACCATGCCTTGGGTGTTTTCCGCCAGGATGTACACGCCATGCACCTGTGCCACGGCACGGCCCAAAGGCCATGTGACGGCTGCGCTGGTGGTGGCGTCTGTCGAGGCAGGCGCTGCCAGCGCTGGCGGGTTGGCATGGACGGGCAAGGCGCTGGCAACGGCCACTTCAGGGGGCGTCGACGTTGCGGCTGTGGTTGCGCTTTCACGCGTCGTTGCCCACAGCGCTTGCAAGTCATTGACCTTGTGGCCGACCGCATCGTGCAGTGGCATGGCAAATTGCACCTGCGCAGGCATTGCAGGGCGCAGCGTGCTGACGCTGGGCTGCCATGCGTGGTTGGTGGTTGCAGCACCCAAGGCACTGCCAGAGAAAGCAGCGCCGGGCGTGGCTCCGCTTTGGGCATGGGTCTGTTCAGCCGCTTGAGCCAGCAGTGCAGCGCGTGGTGCGGCCAGCGCGTCTTCCACCGCATGCTTGATGGCCTGGTGCACCTCGCGGCTGTCGCGAAAGCGCACCTCAATCTTGGTGGGGTGCACGTTCACATCCACACGCGCGGGGTCCATCTGGATGTACAGCGCATAAATGGGCTGCTTGTGTCCGTGCAGCACATCTTCATATGCACTTTTGGCGGCGTGGGTCAGCACCTTGTCGCGCACAAAGCGGTCGTTGACGTAGCAGTACTGCTGGTCGGAGCGGCTGCGCGCCGCATCGGGCAGGCCTGCGCGGCCATAGACGGTGATACCGCTGGTGGCGGAAGTGCGCAGTACAGGAATGGAGTTGGCAACAAAATCGTCGCCCAGCACATCGCTCAAACGGCGTGCCAAGGCATCGTTGCGGGCTGTGCCTTCGCCCATGGGAACGGCACGCCACTGCTCAACCAATTTGCCTTCGTGCCAGATGGCAAAGCCCACATCCGGGCGGGCCAGTGCATGGCGGCGCACCGATTCAATGCAGTGCGCCAGTTCTGTGGCATCACTTTTCAAAAATTTGCGGCGGGCAGGGGTGCTGAAAAACAGCTCTTTGACTTCCAGCGTGGTGCCACGGTTGCGTGCTGCGGGGCGCAGTTCGCCGCTGCGTGCTTCCAGCAGCCAGCCGCTGTCTTCACCATCGAGGCGCGAGAGAATGGCGGTTTCAGACACAGAGGCGATGGCTGCCAAGGCTTCGCCACGAAAGCCCATAGTGCCGACGTGCTCTAGTTCCTGAAGGTCACGGATTTTGCTGGTGGCATGGCGGCGCAGTGCCACAGGCAGTTCTTCACGCGGAATGCCGCAGCCGTCGTCTTCCACGCTGATCAGGCGCACACCACCGGCCAAAAGGCGTACGGTGATCTGCGTGGCACCCGCATCCAGCGCGTTATCCACCAGTTCACGCACGACCGAGGCCGGGCGCTCCACCACCTCGCCAGCTGCAATCTGGCTAATCAGTTCATCTGGAAGGTCTTGGATGGTGCGGCGCTGGGGCGCTGGGGCAAAAGAGGTCATTGACCTCATTGTATGCAGCCGTTTATGCCACTGCGGGAGGTGGCACAACAAACCAATTAGCGGTAGCGGCGGTGTCCCCGACGGTTGCTGTCGCTGTTTTGCCCCATCTGGTTGCCAATCAAAGCGCCTGCGGCAGCGCCACCCACCGTGCCCAGGGTGGAGCCAAATACGGCATCACCCAGCAAGCCACCGGCTACTGCGCCCACGCCCGTACCCAATTGGGCGTTATTGGGGCGATGGGCACAGCCGCCCAGCATGAGGGCGCTGCCCAAGAGCGTGGCAATCAAAAATGTGCTGCGTGTTCGTGTCATAAGCACCTCCTTCTAGGTTTGTAATCAGACTGGAGGTGACTGTGCCTGCACTGCGGCCCACGCAGCGTGAATTGCATGCAAAGTTGTTTATCACTTTGAAAGCAATTGTTGGTTGTGTGCTGGGTAGATTGGCCGTGTTGGCGAATGCGAGGCCTCCGGTGTTTTCTGTCGCTGGTTTGAAATGCGGGTGCGATCTCTGGCGCTACATTAAGTGCTGGCTGCACGGTGGTGCTGGGCCGCAGAATTTATTTGCAAGGGGCTAGGTTTTGGAAATCGTCGCGTTTTTGATCGACTTTATTTTGCATATTGACAAGCACCTGGAGGCTTTTGTCGTGGCCTATGGCCCGTGGGTGTATGCGCTGCTTTTTATTATTGTGTTTGTCGAGACCGGTGTGGTGGTCATGCCTTTTCTGCCAGGTGATTCGTTGCTCTTTATCGTGGGTGCCATGTGTGGCGCAGGCATGATGGACTGGACCGTGGCGTGCGCTGTGCTGCTGGCGGCGGCCATTTTGGGTGACCAGTGCAACTACACCATTGGCCGCTACATCGGACCGAAGGTGTTTCAGTGGGAAAACTCACGCTGGTTCAACCGGCGTGCCTTCGACAAAGCCCATGCTTTTTATGAGCGCTACGGCGGCGTCACCATCATCTTGGCGCGCTTCATGCCGTTCATTCGCACTTTTGCGCCGTTTGTGGCGGGGGTGGCATATATGTCGCGCAGCAGGTTCACCATGTTCAATATCAGCGGCGCCATCATCTGGGTGCTGGGGATTGTGTCTGCAGGGTACTTCTTTGGAAATCTGCCCTGGGTGAAAGACAATCTGGAAAAAATCATCTGGGCGTTGATTTTGATTCCCGGCTTGCTGGCTATTTATGGTGGCTGGAAAGCGGGCCGTAACGACAAGTTGAGCGCTTAAACATTCGCGTTTTGTCCACAAAAAAAGCCAACGGAAGTTGGCTTTTTTTGTGGGTGTCTGAACTTACTTGCGGTCTTGGTTCTTGCCAATCTGATTACCGATCACGGCACCCGCTGCAGCGCCGCCCAGCGTGCCCAAGGGGCCACCCAACACGGCATCACCAACTACACCGCCTGCTACCGCACCTACGCCAGTACCCAGTTGCTGGTTGTTGGCACAGCCGGTCAGTACAAAGGTGGCTGCCAGTACCGCTGCGGCCATATAGGTGTTTGCTTTTTTCATAGGTTGCTCCAGTCCTTGTGGTCCAGTTGTTGGAAGTGCTTCCAGTATGCAAAAACGACAGCAAAACCCACGTCGGGCAGTTTTACGTACCCATGTAGGCATAAATGGCGTTTGCATACGCACGCATGCCTTGTGAAAAATTACAAATGGCTAGCTTAAACCGACCTTGAACGCGCCAGCGGTGGGTTCTTGACGAAGTACTGGCGAATGCCTTCCATGATGGCGTCGGCCAATTTGATCTGGTAGGCCGTGCTGCGCAGTCGCTGCTCTTCTTGCGGGTTGCTGATGAAGGCCGTTTCGATCAATACGCTGGGAATATCGGGGGCCTTGAGCACCGCAAAACCGGCTTGCTCTACCCGAGGCTTATGCAGCTTGGCAAAGCTGCCAATCTGCGAGAGCAAGGCGGTGCCCAGCTTCAGGCTGTCGTTGATTTGCGCCGTGGTACTCATGTCCAGCAGCATGCTTTGCACGCCTGCATCTTGGCTGCGCACGTTGATGCCCCCGACCAAGTCGGCCTGATTTTCTTTGTCTGCCAGCCAGCGTGCCGCCGTGCTGGAGGCACCTTTTTGGCTCAGCGCAAATACGCTGGCGCCATTGGCCGAGGGGCGGGTAAAGGCATCGGCATGGATGCTGATGAACAGGTCAGCCTGCACGCGCCGGGCTTTGGCTACCCGCTGTCCCAAGGGCACAAAATAGTCGCCATCCCGCGTGAGATAGGCACGCATAGGGCTACCGTTGACTGAGCTTTTGTTGATGCGGTCGCGCAGCAACTGGGCAATTTTGAGAACGACGTTTTTCTCGTACGTGCCTTTGGGTCCAATCGCGCCAGGGTCTTCTCCACCGTGCCCTGGGTCCAGGGCCACGATGATGATGCGGTCGGTGCGCTTGGGCGGCGCAGCCTCGGTACGTGGGCCCGGAGATTTGGTGGGCGGTGCGGCGGGCGTTGCTGGCACCACGGGCGTGGGCTGCTGCACTGCGGGCGGTGTGCTGCTGTGCTTTGCAATCAGATCGCCCAAGGGGTCGTGCGGTGCAGCTGCCTGCTGTGGTGGTGCCAGTGCCGCAGGAATGTCGGGGTTGCTGGTTGCGTCGCGCAGGCGGTCTTGGATCAAGGCTTCCAGCGGGTCCACCGTTTTGGCCGGGTACAGGTCAAATACCAAGCGGTGCTGGTACGCAGCCACGGGCTTGAGCGTAAAGACTTGGGGCACGGCCTCTTGCTTGAGGTCGATCACCAGTCGCACCACGTTGGGTGCGTTTTGCCCGACGCGAATCGCTGCAATGTTCGGGTCGTCAGGGCGCACCTTGGCAACCAGCTCTTTGAGCGCATCGTTCAGTTGCAGGCCCTCAATATCGACCGCCAAACGTGGGGGCGATTCGATCAAGGTCTGCTTGGCTACCAGCGGTACATCTGACTCCAGCGTGACGCGGGAATAGTCTTCCGCAGGCCACACGCGCACGGCCATGATGGCTGCGCCAAATGCAATTTGGTGTTTGCCCGCCAACAACAAGGCCAAGCTACCTGCTTGAAGCAAAGTGCGGCGGTTGGGACGGTAAGCAGTAAAGATAGGGGACGCGGCGTCGTCGCTCATGGTGGCCAGTGCTGCAGCATGCGTCGGCCTCGCTCTGTGCTGGTGCGCAGAGTGACGCGGCGCTGGGTTTCGTCGGTTGCTTCAATATAAATAGCTAAGTCCGCAGGCGGTGTCAACGCAGCGGCCTTTTCCGGCCATTCTGCCAGTTTCAAACCTTCGCTGGCAAAAATGTCGCGAAAACCTGCATCTTCCCATTCACGGGGGTCTTCAAAGCGGTAGAAATCAAAGTGCCACACGGCCAATCCCGGTGCTTCGTGCGGCTCAACCACCGCATAGGTGGGGCTTTTGATGCGGCCCTGCACGCCCAGGCTGCGCAGCAGGTGGCGCACGAACGTGGTTTTGCCCGCGCCCAGGTCGCCATGCAGGGTGATGTAGGCATGGCGTGCATCCGGCAGTGCTGCCAGCTGCGCTGCAAAAGCCGCAGTGTCTGTCTCGTCTTGCCACGTCAGTGTGCGCTGCTCAGGCGGCGTACTTTCTACAATTGGCGGGTTATGGTGTGCAGCAGTCAATGGGTTCCTTCAATACAATGCTGGGCGCGTGAATTGGGATTTTCCCAAATTGGCGTATCCGGTGTGGATTTGTCGTCTTGTGAAGACGGGCTACTGCAATGGCTGGCGCAAGGTTTTCATGGGCAGATGCATTACATGGAGGCCCACGGCCTGAAACGTGCACGCCCAGCAGAGCTGGTGCCGGGCACAGTCAGCGTGATCACGGTACGCATGGATTATTTACCGCACGCCACGCCGGATGACTGGCAGGCCGTGGAGTGGGCGCGTTTGCAGCGGCCTGACGAGGCGATTGTGTCGGTGTATGCCCGGGGGCGTGATTACCACAAGGTGTTGCGCAGCCGTTTGCAAAAACTGGCCGAGCGCATTGCGCAAGAAGTGGGTGCTTTCGGCCACCGCGCGTTTACCGATTCTGCCCCGGTGATGGAGGCTGAACTGGCACGGCGCAGCGGTCAGGGCTGGCGCGGCAAGCACACGCTGGTGCTGAACCGCGATGCGGGGTCCATGTTTTTCCTGGGCGAAATCTATATCGACATGGCGCTGCCAGAAACTGCGCCGGTCACCGCCCACTGCGGCAGTTGCTCCAGTTGCATGGATGCTTGCCCTACCGGTGCCATCGTGGCCCCTTACCGCGTGGATGCGCGACGTTGTATTTCGTACTTGACGATTGAGCACGATGGCGCCATCCCGCTGGAGATGCGCCCGCTGCTGGCCAACCGCATTTATGGCTGTGATGACTGCCAGCTGGCATGCCCTTGGAACAAGTTTGCCCAGCCCAGCGAGTTGCCAGACTTTGATGCGCGCGCCGGTCTGGCGGGCAGCACGCTGGTGCAATTGTTCAGCTGGGACGAGGCCACGTTCTTGCGTTGTACCGAAGGCAGCCCCATTCGCCGCATTGGCCATGTGCGCTGGTTGCGCAATATTGCCGTGGCCATGGGCAATGCACTGAACAGTCTGGCAGATGTGGCCGCTCATGCGCCAATTCGCACAGCTTTGCACGCGCAGCTTGCGCATGAAAGTGACGTGGTGCGTGAGCATGTGCAGTGGGCGTTGGCACAAGGGACCACTGCTTAGAGCCGCAAACAGCCTTCTTGATGCGTTGTTGCCTTGGCCTGTGCTTTAGGGTTTGCGGCTTTGTGCATCGCTTTGGGAGCTGGGCTGTGAGTCGCTCTGAAAATCGTATCAGCACCTTGGTTGCGTTCAAGTGCAGCCTATCGCATTTGCCCAAACTCAGCTTTATCGTGCCTTGCCTTCAACGCAAATCTGCAAGCGATAGGCTTATTTGCTGTGCTTAAAAGGAGAGCTGTTAGCGCTGTATTTGCAATGCATTCGATACGAAAAAATATTGAAATGGTTGATAGATAAGCGCTACCCGCTACTTTTATTTTTCAATGCCGCAAAAAACCTGCATTGCGCAAGGCACTTTCCAAAGCCTGGGCAAAGGCTGCATAGCCTTGGGCATTGGCATGCACTGCATCGGCACGCAACGCTGGATCGCCCAGAACAGGGCCCCACAAACCTGCGAACAGAGGGGTGTTGAGCTCTTTGGCCAGCGTGGCATACAAGGGGTGATCACTGGGCGCTGCGCCGGCAGCGGCCATCAAGCTGGGTTGTGGAATGGCCACCAAAATCACCTGTGCACCGGCCGCTTGTGCGGTGCGCACGCTGTCGGTGAGAGATTGCCTCGTTATGTCGGGTGACTGCCTGCGCAAGAAATCATTGCCACCCAGACCAATGATGACCAGACTGGGTGCGTGCTCACGCAGTAGATCAGGCAAGCGTGCTGCGCCTTGTGCGCTGGTGTCGCCGGAGACGCCAGCGTTGATCACATGCCATTGCGTCATGGTCGCCAGCAGGCTGGGCCAATCCTCACCGCGCTGCGCGCCAACGCCGGAGGTGAGTGAATCACCCAGCGCCAAAACGGTGGCGCCTGCAGCCAGCGGCTGCGTGGTGGGCGCTTTGTCGCCACAGGCCAGCAAAAGTGTGGCAACCACCAAGCTCAGCAAACCAGTTCGACGAGTGATCATGGGAATCAACGGCTTTTAAGGCACCAAAGACAGGGCATAAGGCAGGCTGACAATCCCCAGCAGCGTGGAGAGCGTGACCAAGCCTGCCACGTAAGGCCCGTTATAGCCCATGCGTGCTGCCAGCACATAACAGGTCGATGCCGTAGGCAGCGCAGAGAACAGCAGCAAGATCAAAGCTTGATCACCTTGCAAGCCAAACACATGGATGGCGCCCAACGCAATCAACGGCTGAATCAGGTGCCGAATGCCCAGCACACCGACGCTCAGCCGTTTGGCCTGGGTCAGCAGCCCCAACTGCATGCCTGCACCGGCAGACATCAAGCCCAGTGCAATCGATGCCGCGCCAATGCGGGCCACAGGGGGCTCCAGCCACGCAGGCATGCGAAAGCCCAGCAAGTTGGCGGTCAAGCCGCATACGGTGGCCACGATCAAGGGATTGCGCACCAGTTGGCCCCAAAAGCTTTGCTTGCTCTCACGGGCCATGGGCCATACCGCCGCAATATTGAACATGGGCACGCAAAAGCCAATCAGCACGGAAATAAAGAACAGCCCCTGCGCACCCGCCAGCCGGTCTGCCAAGGCCAGTCCAATGAACGAGTTAAAGCGAAAAGCGACCTGCGCGGCACTGGCGTGGTCACGTGCTGCTATGTTTTTGCGCAAACCCGGCCACCAGGGCAGGCTGTAGGCCAGCGCAATGCCAAGCAGGCCCGAAGTCACGCCTGCGGCAATCAGGCTGGACGTCGCGGCCCAGTCCAGCGGGCTTTTAACAATCGAGTGAAACAGCAGCACCGGAAACAGCAGGTAGTACACCAAGGCTTCGGCGCCTTGCCACACGGAGCGATTGAGGGGGCTGAAACGACAAAGCAGATAGCCCAGAAGGATCAGTGCAAAGTCTGGAAAAAGAAGCTGGGCGTAGTTCACGGCTGCAGAGGTTACTTGGTTTTGTTTGTGTGCTTGCCGCAACGCCATGCCCGAATTGGCACCCCTGCGACAGGCTTAGTCAGATTTCAAGGCCTAGGGAATGCACTGAGAAAAAAGCCTGTGATTGCGGGCTCAGAAAAAGGGCTTCGCCAGTAGCATCGATTTCTATACCAAAACTTACAAATGATAAGGAGTTAACACAGCATGAAACGTCGTATCTGCCTTGGTTTTGCTTTCGCCATCGTAGGCTCTACTGCTCTGGCACAGAGCTACCCCACCAAGCCCATCAAGCTGTTGGTACCGTTTGCCCCCGGTGGCACCACCGACATCATTGCGCGCGTGATTGCTGACCCGCTGGGGCGTGAGCTGGGCCAGACCGTGATTGTGGAAAACAAGGGCGGTGGCGGCGGCATCATTGGCGCGCTGGAAACTTCGCGCGCTGCACCAGACGGCTATAGCCTGGGAATTGCCACTGTCTCTTCGACAGCCACGAATCCCGCCATCAACCCCAAAATTCCGTACAACACATTGACGGATTTCACTCCGATCATCAACGTGGCCGCCACACCGAATGTGCTGGCGATCAACCCCAAATTCGGTCCCACGGACCACAAGAGCTTTCTGGCCATGCTGAAGGCATCGCAAGGCAAGTATTCGTATGCATCGTCAGGCACGGGCGGCATTCAGCACATGCTGATGGAGCTGTATAAGAACCTGACCGGTACCTTCATCACCCACATCCCCTACCGTGGTGCCGGCCCTGCCCTGAACGATACCGTGGCAGGCCAGGTGCCCATCATTTTGGACAATTTGCCCTCGGCACTGCCGTTTATCAAAGACAAACGTTTGATGGCGATTGCCGTGGCGGCGCCACAGCGTCTGGAAGTGTTGCCTGACGTGCCCACGTTCAAGGAAGTGGGCCTGGAGCCGGTCAACCGTATGGCGTTCTACGGCATCTTGGGCCCTAAAGGTATGCCCAAAGAGGTGGTCGACAAGCTGAATGTGGCCGTGAAAAAAGTCTTGCAAGATCCTGCCGTGCGCAAACGCATCGAAGATACAGGCTCCTTGGTGATTGGCAACTCGCCAGAAGAGTTTGCGCAGCAAATCAAATCGGAATACGAGGTGTACCGCAAGGTTGTGGTGGAGCAAAAGCTGACCTTGGAATAGCCACTACATACCCCTCAAAGGCGTTGCATCGAAAGATGCAGCGCCTTTTTTATGGCCACAATCTACGCATGAACGATGCAGTGCTGCAGGTCAGTCTTTTGACCATTGATGACTTTATCGAAGCCTTGTTTTTGGAAGATGGCCTGTCAACCAACACCTTGCAGGCCTACCGCCGCGACGTGACAGGTTGCGCCCAATTTCTGGCAGATTCTGAGCGTGCCTGCGCATTGCTGGATGCACAGGAGTTGGACCTTCAAGCTTTTATTCAGCAACGCCATGCGCAAGGGGTCAAGGCCGTGTCCAGCAACCGCAGCCTGAGTGTGCTGCGGCGTTTTTATCACTGGGCTCTGCGCGAGCAACGGGTAGCGCATGACCCCACCGTCCGGCTGTTGGCTGCCAAGCGCCCATTGAGAGTGCCGCACACGCTGACCCAGGCGCAGGTGGAGGCATTGCTGCAAGCACCGGATGACAGCGCTTTATTGGGGCTGCGTGACCGGGCCATGCTGGAGCTGATGTATGCCAGCGGTCTGCGCGTCAGCGAGCTGGTCAGCTTGAAAGTGCATCAGCTCGATATGAAGGCTGGTGTGCTGCGTACCGAAGGCAAAGGGCGCAAAGAGCGTTTGGTGCCGTTTGGGGAAGAAGCGCAGGCGTGGTTACTGCGGTTTGTACAAGAGGCACGGCCCGCAATTTTGGCAGGGCAGTCCACCAATGATTTGTTCGTTACGCAGCGTGGTTGTGGCATGACCCGCGTGATGTTCTGGGTGCTGGTAAAAAAATATGCGGCCTTGGCTGGTGTGACGGCACCGCTGTCTCCGCACACCCTGCGCCATGCGTTTGCCACGCATTTGCTCAACCACGGTGCAGATTTGCGGGTGGTGCAGATGCTACTGGGCCATGCGGATATCTCCACCACCACCATCTATACCCACGTAGCCCGCGAGCGTCTGCAGCAATTGCATGCGCAACACCATCCACGCGGATAAGCGCAATTTTTGACAGCTAGGCTCTCGCTAAAGCCTCCGCTTCGTCGGGCCAGTGTCTTTTAACTTTGGCTGTGCAGTGTTTTGGGTTTAGGCGTTATCGCTGCCTAAATTGTCTGCCCATGCCAACGCTTGCAAATGTGCCCAATTGACTTGGTGGTTGGACAGGTGCAGTGCATCGGAGTTGCGGGCAAAAACTTCTTCATCCCCGCTTTCGCAAGCCAGCACCAGCTCCAAGAAAGGCGCATAGACGCCAGTTTTGTGCAGCAATGCATCAGCCACCGATTGGGGCAGGGCAATCGACTCCAGGGCTTTGTGCATGGGAATTCCCAAAATCACATCCAGTAGAGAGAACACACCCACCACAAAAGCGTTGTCGGCCTCTTCCGGGGGGAGCATCTCGGTGGCCAGCAACTCCATCAAACGACCTCGCACTACAGCCGTCTGACCGACGGCCGGGGCACCACCACCTGCCCGCGAAGTGGTCATCAAAAGTGCAGCCCAGCGGAACAGTTTTTTCAGGCCCAAGATCATCACGGCATGGCGGAAGGACGTGATTTCGCACGACAAGCCAAACCCGGAAGAGTTAATGAAGCGCAGCAAATTGAAAGACAGTGTGGGGTCTTTTTTGAGCAGTTCTTCAATCTCGGCCGTAGAGCTTTGGCGGCGAACCAAATTGAGCAATTGCAAAATGGTGGCTTGCGAAGGGCGCACCATCTTGGCTTGCACCACGTCAGGTTTGGCAAACCAAAAACCTTGAAAAAGTTTGACACCCAGACCAAGCATGTGCTCAAACTGCGCCTGCGTTTCCACTTTCTCGGCCACGATTTGTGCAATGGTGTGGGTGCGCGCAAACTTCACCAGCGCTTCTGCGTTCTCGATGGGGAAAGTCAGCATGTCGAGCTTGATGAAGCTCGCCATTGGCAGCCAGTTCACATACGCTCGGCGCAGCAGATTCTGGTCAAACGCGAGCCGAAACCCTCTTTGGCGCAGCCCTTCAAAGATGGGAATGCATGCCGCAATGGCTGTCGGGGTGGCGTTGTCCTCCAGCGTTGAAATTTCCAGAACAACTTTGTCGGGATGGATCAACTCCAGATGCCCGCCTGCCAGACTTTCGTGGGTGCAATTGATGAATACCAATTTGCGGCCCACCAAGGCTTCAGTTTCTGCGTACGACAATGCGTTGAACAGCATGGCGGCATCGCTGGCCGCCGTGTGGGCATGTACCGCGGTAGAGCGGTCAAAGAGTTCGTAGCCAAAGACCTCGCGGCGTTCGTTCAAAATGGCCTGCCGACCAATCATGGACACCGAATCATCGGTGACGCCATCGGGCAAGCTGGGAACGGAAACGGAAGTGTGATTGGCAGAATTCATGATTGCGGTCGCGAAGCAGGCTGCAGAACTTTAAATATAGTGCGAGGCACGCTGGACACGTGTAGCCATGGAGGCTGTGACTATGTCCCACTGTCTCTCTTGTGGTCAAGCCCAGAGAGTTATTGCGTGATTTGGTCGCACCATGCCAGGGCTTGCAAGTGGGCCCAATTGATTTGCTGGCTGGTCAGTTGCAAGGCCGAGGCCGCTTGGTCAAAAGCTTTGTCGTTGCTGTTTTCACACGCTTCTGCCAAACGCAGCAGCTCACCAAACACACCTTTGTGCTCAACCAAGGCAAGACGCACCGGTGTAGGAACATTGATGAGGTGCAGTGCATCCGCCATGGGAATGCTGAGCATGGCATCCAGCAGTGAAAAGATGCCCACCACAAAGGCTTGTTCGGCATCGTCTTCACTCATGAACTCCCGGGCCAGCAGTTCCATCAAGCGACCACGGATGACGGCGGTGTGACCAATGGCCGGGCTGGTCGTGCCGAACTTGGAGGCGGTCAGCAACAAGGCTGCCCAGCGAAACAGTTTTTTCAAGCCCATGATCATCACGGCTTGACGAAAGGATGTGACCTCGCGCGAAGTGGCAAAGCCGGCTGAGTTGATCAGCCGCATTAAATTGAATGCCAAGCCCGCATCTTTCTTGAGGACTTCTTCAATCTCATCGGTGCTGGCTTGTCGGCGCAGCAAGTTGATCAGTTGAATGATGCTCACCTGATTGGGGGCCAGCAGTTTGGCTTCCACCACCGAAGGGCGCGAGAACCAGTAGCCCTGAAAGAGCGAAACGCCAATGCTTTTGAGTAGTTCAAATTGCTGTGGGGTTTCGACCTTGGTAGCGATCAACTGTGCTTTGGAGTGTCGTGCAGCGTAACTGACCAGCACTGCCAACTGCTCTGGGCGCAAGACGGTCAGATCAAGTTTGATGTAGTCAGCCAGGGGCAGCCATGTGGCATAGGCAGACTCGAGTACCGTGTGGTTGAAAGACAGCTTGAAGCCGCGCTCGCGCAGTGCGCGCAAGATGGGCAGACGTGCTACGGCTTCTGCGCTGGCCACATGGCCCAGCGATTCCACTTCCAGCACCACTTTCTCAGGATTCAGTAACTCCAGGTGTCCGCCAGCCAAACTTTCATGGGTGCTGTTCACGAACAGCAGCTTGGTACCCACCAGGTCTTCGCTACCGGCATGGGACAGGGCCGTGAAAAGCAGGATGACGTCGGTGGCTGCTGTGTGCTGGGCAGGTGCACGGGAGCGGTTGAACAATTCGTAACCAATTACCTCTTTGTCGATATCCACGATAGCTTGACGCGCAATCATGGAGGTGGCCGTGCTTGCTGCAGGCGTGATGGAGGACAAAGGAGGTAAGTTAGCGAGCATGTCTGCGGTGCGTCTGGGTATGTGCGTGGTGTTGGGGGAAACAAGACTTCTTCAGTGCTGTTCCAGCCAAGCTATCTCTTCTTCCGTAAAACCCGCGGCTTGGCGGGCTTGGGTGTTGAAAGGAGGGCGCGGGCGTGGTGCTTCATATTTGATTGCAAGCCCAGTGTAGTGCGATTGTGGCTCGAGATTATTGCGCTGGCATAAGAAGCGATACCAAAGGTTTCCAATTGCTACGTGTCCAACTTCCTCGCGCAAGATGATGTCAAGCACATCGACAGCCGCCAAAGCGTCGGGTGTACCGACCTGGCGCAGCTTGGCCTGGATCTGTGGTGTGGCATCCAATCCACGTGCTTCCAGGGTTCTGGGAACCAAGGCCATACGCGCAGTGACATCTTGTGCTGTTTTCTCACACATGGTCCACAAGCCTTGGTGCGCAGGAAAGTCACCGTAGTCATGCTGCTGCGCCAGCAGCCAGTCACGAATCAGCAGAAAGTGCTTGCCTTCTTCGCCCGCCACTTGCAGCCAGTCCAGGTAGTACTGCTGCGGCATGTCATCAAAACGCCAGATCGCATCCAGTGCCAAGTTGATTGCGTTGAATTCAATATGCGCAATGGCATGCATCAAGATGATGCGGCCTTGCAAGGTCGCTGGGGAGCGGCGCGCTACCTCTGAGTGGCGCAGCAACGCTGGGCGCTCGGGATGGCCGGGCAACTCAACCGATGGGTCAAGCGCTGGTGCGTTGGGTGCAATCGCAAACTGGCTGGCCTGCGCATGCATCTGCATGACAGCCGTGGCTTTTTGTAAAGGGTCGCAGAGGCACAAAACCTCAAGGGCGCGTTGTCGTAGCTCCATACTTACAATTCTATTTTCTTGCAAGCACAAAAAAGAGGAGACAAGATGGCCGTGTATGAATTAGATGGCGTAGCCCCCGACATTGCTGCCACTGCGTGGGTGGCTGACAGCGCCCAAGTGATGGGCGATGTGAAGCTGGAGGCCGATGCCAGTGTCTGGTTTGGCACGGTCGTGCGCGGCGATACCTCTAGTATCACCATTGGTGAGGGCAGCAATGTGCAAGATGCCAGCGTGCTGCATGCCGATTTGGGCATGCCGTTGGTCATTGGCCGACACGTGACCATCGGCCACCAAGTCATGCTGCATGGGTGCACGATTGGGGATGAAACCTTGATCGGTATCGGTGCGATTGTGCTGAACGGGGCGAAAATTGGTAAAAACTGCTTGGTGGGCGCGGGTGCACTGGTGACCGAGGGCAAAGAGTTTCCCGATGGCTCCATGATCATTGGCAGCCCTGCCCGCGTGGTCAAACCACTTACTGCTGAGCAGATGCAGGGCTTGCGCCAAAGCGCGCAGCACTATATAGATAACGCACACCGATTTAAGACCGGTTTGCGCAAGCTGGGTTGAAACCCGGCATTTAGCAATCACTGATTGGGAAACACACAGCGTGTCTGAACTCCACAAATTTCTTTTCGATGGCCTGCCCGTGCGCGGCATGATCGTGCGACTGACCGATGCTTGGAAAGACATTCTCCAGCGCCGCGCCAGCAACACTGACACCGGTGCCTACCCGGCTGCCGTGCGCGAATTGCTGGGAGAGATGACGGCTGCCAGCGTACTGATGCAGTCCAACATCAAGTTCAACGGCGCACTGGTGTTTCAAATCTTTGGTGAAGGCCCGGTGAAGGTGATCGTGGCCGAAGTGCAGTCCGATTTGGGTTTGCGCGCCACCGCCTCGGTCAACGGCGAAGTCGCCGCCGGTGCTTCGCTGGCCGATCTGGTGAATGTGAACGGCGCGGGACGTTGCGCCATCACGCTCGATCCCAAAGACCGCCTGCCCGGTCAGCAGCCCTACCAGGGTGTGGTGCCCCTCAATGATGCCGAAGGCGAATCGCTGAGCAAGATTTCGCAAGTGCTGCAGCACTACATGCGCCAGTCCGAGCAGCTGGATACCTGCATTGTGCTGGCCGCCAACGACGAAGTGGCTGCGGGTCTGATGATTCAGCGCATGCCCATCAAGGGGCAGGACAATTTGGCCGGTGCCACCGAAAGCGCGCACGATGAGCAAGACCGCATTGGTTTGAACGAAGAGTACAACCGCATTGCCACACTGGCCTCCAGCCTGAAGCGCGATGAGTTGCTGACGCTGGATGTGGACACCATTTTGCGCCGCCTGTTCTGGGAAGAAAAACTGCTGCGCTTTGTGCCGCAAGACGGTGACAACGGCCCACATTTTTCGTGCACCTGCAGCCGTGAGCGCGTGGAAGGCATGCTGCGTAACTTGGGCCAAGAAGAAGTGGAGCAAGTGTTGCAAGAGCAAGGCCGCGTGGAAGTGGGCTGCGACTACTGCGGTACGCAGTACCGTTTTGATGCCGTAGATGCTGCGCAGCTGTTTACCGATGCGCAAAGCCAGGCGCCTGGATCGTCCTCAGTGCAGTAATCGCGCCTTGAGCACTGCTCTTTTAAAAAGAGCTGTTTGCGTAAGTAATGCTTGGATTCCAAAGTGTTTTCGCTGTGAAATCCAGCAAACACCTGCGCTGACAGCTCTTTTTTTATGCGCGCTGCAGCAAGTGTTGAAAAAGCTTTTGCTCACTCTGTGCGTCCAGGCACTCCCAACAATCCGTGCTGACATCGCCACCGCTGCCCTCGGTAGCTTGCTGAATCCACGGTGCCAGCTGCTGTGCTTGTTGCACGGCGGTGCCGTACAGCATTTGAATGGTGAAAGCGCTGGTGCCTTGCAGCCACTGTTCGCGCCAGCGCAATTCGAGTGCGGATTCATGCGCTTGGGCCTGGGCAGGCAGCAGCGCCCAAAGCAGCAGCGTGCCATCGGCGGCGTTATGTGGCCATTGCGTGCTGGGCTGCACACCGTGCAAGGCCACACGGGCCTGGGCCGCTGCCTGTAGCACTTGGGCGCAATGCCCCGCGCTGGCGCACAGCAAAATGCGGGCGTGGTTCAGCATGGTGTTGCGCAGGCGGCGCAAGAAGGAAAGGCGAGAGGGGTGCGCCGAGGCTCAGTGGCGCATGATTTGCACGTAAATCTCATTGGGTCTGACCATGCCCAGCTCGCTGCGTGCTTTTTCTTGAACCGTGTCTTTGCCTTCGCGCAGATCGTTGATCTCGGAAGACATGCGTTCATTTTCTTTGCGTGCCGCGTCGTTGGAGGCATGCAATTCGTTGATCTGGCCATGCAGTTCAGCCACGCGGTCCATGCTGCCCGCACCCAACCACAGCTGGGCATGCGTGATAGCCAGCAGGCAGAGCAAAACGACAGTGACGATGCGAGAAACCATGACGAAGATTTAAAAAACCGGGGTGGTAAGGCCCCGGTTTTTGTTCAAGGCGTGAGCCCGAAGATTAACGCAGGTTATAAAACGCGTCACGGCCAGGGTACACAGCCACTTCGCCCAGGTCTTCTTCGATGCGCAGCAGCTGGTTGTACTTGGCGATACGGTCAGAGCGGCTCATCGAGCCGGTTTTGATTTGACCCGCATTCAGGCCCACGGCAATGTCAGCAATGGTGCTGTCTTCGGTTTCGCCCGAGCGGTGCGAAATCACGGCGGTGTAACCGGCGCGCTTGGCCATTTCGATGGCGGCAAACGTCTCAGTCAAAGTGCCGATCTGGTTGATCTTGATCAGGATCGAGTTGGCAATGCGCTTGTCAATGCCTTCCTTCAAGATCTTGGTGTTGGTCACGAACAGATCGTCACCCACCAGTTGCACCTTGTCGCCCAGACGCTCGGTCAGCACCTTCCAGCCATCCCAGTCGCCTTCATGCATGCCGTCTTCGATGGAAATGATGGGGTACTTGTCGCACCAGCCGGCCAGCATGTCGGTCCACTGCACGGCGTTCAGCGTCATATTGCCTTCGCCTTCCAGCACGTACATGCCGTCTTTGTAGAACTCGGAAGCGGCGCAGTCCAGACCCAGAGCGATTTGCTCGCCGGGCTTGTAGCCAGCTTTCTCAATCGCTTCGATGATCAGCTGAATGGCTGCTTCGTGGTTTTCCACGGAAGGTGCAAAACCGCCTTCGTCACCCACAGCAGTGGACATGCCCTTGTGGTGAATGATGGCCTTCAGCGCATGGAACACTTCAGCGCCCCAGCGCACGGCTTCGCGGAAAGTGGGGGCGCCCACGGGGATGATCATGAACTCTTGCAGGTCCAGCGAGTTGTTCGCGTGGGCACCGCCGTTGATCACGTTCATCATGGGTACGGGCAGCTGCACGCCGCCCATGCCGCCAAAGTAACGGTACAGGGGCAGGCCGGCTTCTTCAGCGGCAGCGCGGGCCACGGCCATCGACACGGCCAGCATGGCGTTGGCGCCTAGGCGGCTCTTGTTGTCGGTGCCGTCCAAATCGATCATGGTCTTGTCGAGGAAAGCTTGCTCTGCAGCGTCCAGACCAATCACCGCTTGGGCGATTTCGCCGTTGATGTGGTCCACGGCCTTGAGCACGCCCTTGCCCAGGTAGCGGCTCTTGTCGCCGTCACGCAGCTCAATGGCTTCGCGCGAGCCGGTCGATGCGCCGCTGGGTACCGCAGCGCGGCCCATCACGCCCGATTCCAGCAGCACGTCGCACTCGACGGTAGGGTTGCCACGGCTGTCCAGAACTTCACGTCCGACGATGTCAACGATTGCACTCATGGTGTTTCCTCTGAAGGTTTTTTAAAACGGGTGGGCAACGCAAGCTGTTGTGGTGGTCTTGTGGCTCAGGTTGCCGGGCATCTTTTGCACGCATGTGAAAAAGCACGCCCCACGGAGCGTGCTTGTCTGGCATTAAAGCGGGTTCACAGTTCGCGCGCTGCGCATCTTACGCAAACTTAGGCAGAAAAGCTGTTTTCGAGGAAACCGTTGCGCTTGGTCACATCGTCCAGCGCCACCAAAGTTTCCAGCAAGGCCTTCATGTGCTGCAGCGGCACGGCGTTGGGGCCATCGCTCAGCGCATTGCAGGGATCGGGGTGGGTTTCCATGAACAAGCCACCCACGCCCACGGCCACGGCGGCGCGCGAGAGCACGGGTACCATCTCGCGCATGCCACCGCTGCTGGTGCCGTTGCCACCGGGCAATTGCACGCTGTGCGTGGCATCAAACACCACGGGGGCACCGGTCTCGCGCATGATGGCGAGCGAGCGCATGTCGCTCACCAGGTTGTTGTAGCCAAAGCTGACACCGCGCTCGCAGGCGGTAAAGCTGTCTTCGGGCAGGCCCACTTCCTTGGCGGCAGCGCGTGCCTTGTCGATGACATTTTTCATGTCATGCGGCGCCAGAAACTGGCCCTTCTTGATGTTCACCGGCTTGCCCGATTGGGCCACGGCGCGGATGAAATCCGTCTGGCGGCACAGGAAAGCGGGCGTTTGCAGCATGTCCACGATGGAGGCCACATAAGGCACTTCTTCCACGGTGTGCACGTCGGTCAGGATGGGAACATTCAGTTCCTTTTTCACCTTGGCCAAAATTTCCAGACCCTTTTCCATGCCGGGGCCGCGAAAGCTGGTGCCCGAGGAGCGGTTGGCCTTGTCAAAGCTGCTTTTGAAGATGAAGTTGATGCCCAGCTCGGAAGTGATTTCCTTGAGCTGGCCAGCCACGTCCATCTGCAGTTGCTCGGACTCGACCACGCAGGGGCCGGCAATCAAGAAAAAGCGCTTGTCCAGACCGATGTCAAAGCCGCAGAGTTTCATGGTGTTCCTTCAGTGCATGCGTGCATGCTTCAAAAACTGAAGCTGCTAGCGCTTATTTTTCAATGGATTGCATGTCATTTAATGTGCAATCGATTGCTTTTCAAGCGCAAGCAGCTCCTTTTTTAGCTTTTATTCCAGCAACTGGAAATTAAGCCTTCTTGCCAACCTTGGGTTGGCCATCCATCGCCGCCTTGATGAAGGCGTTGAACAGGGGGTGGCCATTCCATGGGGTGGACTTGAACTCAGGGTGGAATTGCACGCCGATGTACCAAGGGTGCACGGTCTTGGGCAGTTCCACAATTTCGGTCAGCTGTTCGCGCTGGGTCAGCGCGGAGATCACCAGACCGGCTTCGCGCAGCTTGTCCAGATACTGCACATTGGCTTCGTAGCGGTGGCGGTGACGTTCGGTCACTACGTCGCCGTAGATGCTGTGGGCCAGGGTGCCGGGTTGCACGTCCGAAGACTGCGCGCCCAGGCGCATGGTGCCACCTAAGTCAGAGTTCTCGTCACGGGTCTTGATGGTGCCGTCCTCGTCCTTCCACTCGTTGATCAAAGCGATCACGGGGTTGGGCGTGTGCGGGTCAAACTCGGTGGAGTTGGCGCCAGTCAAACCTGCTTTGTGGCGGGCGTACTCAATGGTGGCCACTTGCATGCCCAGGCAGATGCCCAGGTAAGGCACCTTGTTTTCGCGGGCAAACTTGGCAGTCGATATCTTGCCTTCCACACCACGCGAGCCAAAGCCACCGGGCACCAAAATGGCGTCGTACTTGGCTAGCTCTTGCTTGGCGTTGGCGTCGTTGATGGTTTCCGAATCCACGTGCGTGATCTTCACGCGGGTGTGGTTGCGCAAACCAGCGTGCTTGAGCGCTTCGTTGACCGACTTGTAGGCGTCCGACAGCTCCACGTACTTGCCGACCATGGCCACGTTGACTTCGCCTTCGGGGTGTTCGGTTTCGTACACCAAGTCGTCCCAGCGCTTCAAGTTGGCAGGTGCGGTGTTCAGGCGCAGCTTGTCGCAGATCAGGCCGTCCAGCCCCTGCTCGTGCAGCATGCGGGGCACTTTGTAGATGGTGTCCACATCCCACATGGAGATCACGCCCCACTCTTGGACATTGGTAAACAGCGAAATCTTCTCGCGCTCTTCCGCAGGCACGGCGTATTGCGCACGGCACAGCAGCGCATCAGGCTGGATACCGATTTCGCGCATCTTCTGCACGGTGTGCTGTGTGGGCTTGGTCTTGAGCTCGCCGGCCGCAGCAATGTAGGGCAGGTAGCTCAGGTGCACGAAGGCCGCGTTGTTCTGGCCCAGCTTCAGCGCCAGCTGACGCACGGCTTCCAGGAATGGCAGCGATTCGATATCGCCCACGGTGCCGCCAATTTCGCAGATGGCCACGTCCACCGCGTCATCGGTGCCCAAGCCAGCGCCACGCTTGACGTATTCTTGAATTTCGTTCGTGATGTGGGGAATGACCTGTACGGTCTTGCCCAAGTAGTCACCACGGCGTTCCTTCTCCAGCACGGTCTGGTAAATACGACCAGTGGTGAAGTTGTTGGACTGCTTCATGCGCGTTTCAATGAAACGCTCGTAGTGGCCCAAGTCCAGATCGGTCTCGGCGCCGTCGTCCGTCACGAACACTTCGCCGTGCTGGAAGGGAGACATGGTGCCGGGGTCCACGTTGATGTACGGGTCCAGCTTGATGAGGGTGACCTTGAGGCCGCGCGATTCGAGCAGCGCAGCAAGGGAGGCTGAGGCGATTCCCTTGCCCAGGGAAGACACCACACCGCCTGTGACGAAGACGAATTTGGTCATCTTTTATTCTTGGTGGTGGGAAGGAAAGGCCCGTTCATCGCTGAATGATCGTCTCCCTCAGAACCGAAATTTCGACTTTCATCGCCTTCGGCCCCAGCGCAACACCGTTCTCAGGTAGTTTGAATCCGAGATTGTAAGTCCTAGTCCTTACCCCCCGTGAACACGAAGCTTTTGCATCAGCAAATTTGCGGTGTTGGCGATGACCGAATCGGCGTGTGTGAGGTCCGAGAGCTTACACAACCGCCTGTGAAACCAGCGGGAGTACGGATAAGCCTGCTGCGGATGCTACATTCGCGCCATGCAAGAACTCGCTGGCAAACACATTGTTTTGGGCCTCTCAGGAGGCGTTGCTTGTTATAAGACGGCGCATTTGTGCCGGCTGCTGACCAAGGCGGGCGCCACCGTGCAGGTGGTGATGACCGAGGCGGCAGAGCAATTCATCACCCCGGTGACCATGCAGGCCTTGTCGGGCCGCACGGTGTACACCTCGCAGTGGGATGCGCGTGAGGGCAACAACATGCCCCACATCAACCTCAGCCGCGAGGCGGACGCCATCGTCATTGCCCCGTGCAGTGCTGATTTTGTGGCCAAACTGGCCCAAGGGCGTGCGGATGAGTTGCTCAGCCTGATGTGTGTGGCCCGCCCCATGGATCGTGTGCCGCTGCTCTTGGCACCGGCCATGAACCGCGAAATGTGGGCCCACCCCGCCACGCAGCGCAACTTTGCCCAAGCCGCTGCGGACGGCGCGCATGTGCTGGGTGTGGGCGTGGGCGACCAAGCCTGCGGCGAGACCGGTGATGGCCGCATGCTGGAGCCGGAAGAACTGCTGCAAGACCTGACCGCTTTCTTTGCCCCCAAAGTGCTGACCGGGCACCGCTTGCTGATTACCGCAGGTCCCACCTTTGAAGCGATTGACCCGGTGCGCGGCATCACCAACCTGTCGAGCGGCAAGATGGGCTTTGCGATTGCGTCTGCCGCGCATGCGGCGGGTGCGGATGTGACCCTGGTGGTAGGCCCGGTACACCTGCCCACGCCGCGTGGCGTGCGGCGCATCAATGTGCAGTCGGCCGCGCAAATGTTGCAGGCCGTGCAAAGCCAGGTTGACCACGCCAGCATCTTTATTGCCACGGCGGCGGTGGCCGATTGGCGCCCTGCCAATGCGGCAGACCAGAAAATCAAAAAAGACGGATCGGGCGATGTGCCAGTGATGGCGTTTGTGGAGAACCCCGATATCCTCGCCACCGTGGCCCAGTCGCCGCGTGCGCAAAATGGTGCGCTGTACTGCGTGGGCTTTGCCGCAGAAAGCCATGATTTGCTGCAGCACGCCACCGCCAAACGTGCGCGCAAAGGGGTGCCGCTGCTGGTGGGTAACATTGGCCCAGCTACTTTTGGGCAAGATGACAATGCGCTGCTGCTGGTGGATGCCAGCGGCTGGAGCGAGTTGCCCCGTGCCAGCAAGGCACAACTGGGTCACCAATTGGTGGCCGAGCTGGCCCGGCGCTTGTCGGGTGCCGCCACCACGGCGTGAACCAATCCAAGAATTTAGAAAGAAAAGAGGGCAGGGATGGCTTTTGCACCCATGGGTAACACTTCCAGCAAACGCAGCTTGTTTTCGGCCCCCCGGCCCAATTACAAAGATTTCAGCAGTCCCCCGAATGGCGACTATGTGCGCTATGTGGACGATTTGATGGCGTGGGCCGCGCAAGAGCAAGAGCGCCAGCGCCTCAAAACCGTGGGTGACAATGCCCGAAGGGCTGACAGCCAGTGGGGGCGGAGCGCTGCCAAATCCACCAGTGTGGTGAATCAGTCCATGGCCCAACCCGGCAGCGTGGACAGCGCGGTAGAGCGCTTCAAGCGCAAAGCGCAGGCGCAAGCAGTGAAGCTGCAGCAGCAGGCGCAGAAAAAATCACCGGTCACGCAGACCAAGACGGAAAAGAAACCGCGCTCCAAAATCAAAGGCCTGAGCCTGTTGGCTGTGTTTGCTGGCTTTGTGCTGACCAGCATCGTGGCGCCCAATTTGACGCCTTTTGTCATCATCGCGTGGATGGTATACAGCGTGATCAACGCCGTGCGCTCGGCTTCTCGCGCGGGCAAGTCTTGAAGCATTCATTTGCCCATTACCATCGCTGCCCATGCAAGTAGATATCAAAATTTTGGACGCGCGCCTGCGCGAGAACATGCCCGCCTATGCCACGCCCGGCAGCGCTGGCTTGGATTTGCGCGCCTGCATTGACGCACCCGTGACGCTGGAGCCCGGCCAGTGGCAGCTGATTCCCACCGGCATGGCGCTGTATTTGAAAGACCCCGGCTACGCGGCCATGATCTTGCCCCGCTCCGGCATGGGCCACAAGCACGGCATCGTGCTGGGCAACTTGGTGGGCTTGATCGATTCGGACTACCAAGGCCAATTGATGGTGAGTGCCTGGAACCGCTCGCCCACCGCGTTCACGCTGCAGCCTATGGACCGCTTGGCCCAATTGGTGATCGTGCCCGTGGTGCAGCCCAGCTTCAACGTGGTGGAAGAGTTTGAAGCCGTCTCCGAGCGTGGCGAAGGCGGCTACGGCTCGACGGGTAAGCAGTAAGCGACGTTCCTGCTGTTCGCATCCTGTGGGGTGCGGGGCATGCACTTGGTTTTCTGGTGTGGCTAGATAGCTCAGCGACTTAACGCCGCATTTCCCGCGTCTCTCTGTGACTTGCGGGATGGCTTCTTTGCCACCATGGCTGTGTGCCATTGCTTGGTCTAGCTTGGCGTGGATATGTATTGAAAAAGAAAAAGCCTGCGGTCTGTCAAAGACTGCAGGCTTTTTTTATAGCTATCAGCGACGGTATTCAAAGGCATTCATATGGTTTTATATCTGCATGCCTTGATATGCCTGCGCTAGTTGCTATGAATTAGCGACTAGCGCTGTTCTCAATGTACCGTGTCATTGCCCGGTGCCACCGGCGGTTGAATGCGGAAAAAACCCGTACCAGCGCTGCCGCGGCCAATTTCTTCTTCGGTCGCTTCGCGCACGGCTTCTACCTTGATCTCAATGCGCAAGGCAATGCCTGCCAGCGGGTGGTTGCCGTCCAGTACCACGTGTTCCGGGTAGATGTCAGTCACGGTGTACAGCGCGTCTTTGGGTGCTTCGGGGTTGCAGCCTTGGGGCAGGGCGCTGCCTTCAAAAGTCATGCCTTCTTCCAGCTCAGCGGGAAACAGCTTGCGCGGTTCCAGAAAGATCAATTTGTCGACGTAATCGCCAAAAGCATCTTCGGGCTCCAGGTGCAGTTGCAGCTTGTCGCCCACCACGTGGCCTTGCAGGGCTTCTTCAATGCGCTTGAGCAAATCGTCGCCGCCCACCAGAAAGTCCACGGGCTCTTCCAGCACATCCAGTTCATCGCCCAGAGTGTCTTTCAGGGTCCAGGTCAGCGCGACCACGCATTGTTCGGTGATTTCCATATCCATACCTTGTGGTGAGTGGTCAGCCAGCAGTGGCGCAGGCTGCCCAATAGCCATAAATTGTACCGGCGCACCGCCAGCCGCATGCAGCACGTGGCGATAGCATCAGGCCTGATTCACGCACAGGCATTGCGGCGGCGCAAACCGCAGGTGGGCGCTCCATAGGAAAATGGCAGCATTCATCGCCAGTGCTGCTGGCGATTTCTTTATCTGGGCACCGGGTGATGGTCAGTGCCCCACCACCGACAAAGCATATGGACACCAAAGCTCCTCTGACGCTGCTGGGCGGCATTTCGCCTGAGAAATTCATGCGCACGTACTGGCACAAGAAGCCCCTCTTGATCCGCCAGGCCATCCCCGGTTTCAAGCCCTTCTTGAACCGTGCCCAACTGCTGGCCATGGCCGGGCAAGAGGGTGTGGAAGCCCGCCTGATTCAGCAGCTCGGCGGCGGTGACTGGAAACTGTCGCATGGCCCGTTCTCACGCCGCTCGCTGCCGTCACTGACCCAGCCCGGTTGGACGGCGCTGGTGCAGGGTGTGGATTTGCACAACGAACAAGCACATGGCTTGCTGCAGCAATTTCGCTTTGTGCCCGATGCGCGCATGGACGATCTGATGATCAGCTTTGCCACCGACCAAGGTGGCGTGGGCCCGCACTTTGACAACTACGATGTGTTCTTGCTGCAAGCCCACGGCAAGCGCCGCTGGCGCATTGGCCGCCAGAAAGATTTCTCGCTGCAGCCCGGTGTGCCGCTCAAAATTCTGACCAACTTCGAACCTGAAGAAGAGTTTGTGCTGGAGCCCGGCGACATGCTGTATCTGCCTCCCAAGTGGGCGCACGACGGCATCGCTGAAAGCGAGTGCATGACGTACTCCATCGGCTTTCGCTCGCCCAAGCAGGACGAGATGGCGCGCGAGATTTTCCTGCGCATGTCCGATGCGCCCGATGAATGCCCCAAGGACGTGGTCTACAAAGACCCCAAGCAGTCCGCAGTGACCAACCCCGGAGAAATTCCGGCGCAGATGTACGCGTTTGCCCGCGAAGCCTTGGCCAAGGCCTTGGCGGAGCCCTTGGCGCTGGAGCGTGCATTGGGCGAGTACATGAGCGACCCCAAGGCCAACGTCTGGTTTGAGCCTGCGCAAGACTTTGCCATGATCGAAGGCGTGCGCCTGAACCGCCGTACCCGCATGTTGTACGACGACAAGCACATCTTCATTAACGGAGAGAGCTATCTGGCGGGCGGTAAAGATGCCAAGCTCATGCAAAAACTGGCTGACGCGCGCGCACTCTCGCGCCGCGAAGTGCAGCAGTTCAGCGACGATGCGCTGGAGCTGCTTTCGTCTTGGGTGGATGCAGGCTGGGCCGACAGCGTGACCGAATAAATGCATCTTTGTTACAAATTTAGTTGCACAACCCTGTAAACCGAATTTGTAACTCCCCCGTTGAACAGAAGAATCCTGCGACAAACGCGCTGTCCATTGCATCAATGGCGGTGCTGCTGCAGGAGGTAGGAATCGCTGCATCAATTAATGCGCAGCCTCAACCCATTTTTCACCCTTCGAGGTATTGATTATGAAAAAAGCTCTGATCTTGGCTACTGTGATTGCTTCCGCTGCTCTGGTCGCTTGCGGCAAGAAGGAAGAAGCGCCTGTTGCACCCGCAGCACCTGCTGTGGAAGCTCCTGCTGCTGTTGAACCCGCTCCTGCTGTGGAAGCTCCTGCCGCTGTGGAAGCTCCTGCTGCTGCTCCCGCCGCTGAAGCTGCTCCTGCTGCTGACGCCGCTGCAGTGGACGCTGCCAAGGCTGAAGCTGACAAGGCTGCTGAAGCTGCCAAGTCTGCTATCGAAACTGCCAAGTAATTGGCCCAGCAGTTGCCTCTGCCCAGTGCAGGGGTGATGCTTGAAACCCGCTGTGTGCATGCGCAGCGGGTTTTTCTTTGTCTGTACTGTGCGCGAACGAGCAGTGAGGTGGCTGATCAAACGGGCGGTTGACGCGCTTGTTGATGCAGACGTAGCTGTAAGTGCCATGTTGCAACAACGCAGCAAGAGTGAGATTGGGCAAGGCTTTAAATCGTCGGCACCAAGCACTCTCCAAGCATGGCGGCAACATCTCTCCATTTCTTTGCGCTGGGCAGGCCTGCTGATGCGACACGTTGAGCCCACCCGTATGGGTAAGCCACTGGCTGTGCATCAAGGCGTTGCTTGAAAGCTTGCGCCATGTGCCATCCATGGACATAAAAAAACCGCTCAGCCTTGCAGCGAGCGGTTGAGGGTGTGAACTTGTGCTGAATTACTTCAGATCATCAGCAATCACGCGCACGATGCGTTGTGCGGCTTGCGTGGTCTCAGGCTGGCCCTTTGCATCCAGTACGGTGACTTGGGTTTTGCTGCCTTCGCTGCGCACGGCAATCTGGTACTGACCAGGCTTGTTTTCTGGCTTGCTGCTGAACCAGCCGCTGAACCAGCCCTTTTTGGTCTCCATATTGGCATTGGGCGCTACGTAGCGCACAAAGTACACGCCCTTGGAGCGGTCACGGTCTTCCACGGTAAAGCCGGTGCGGTCCAGTGCCACACCCACGCGGCGCCATGCGCGGTCAAAAGGCTCATCCAGCTGCACGGCAGGTTGGCCGTTGAGGGTGGTGATCTGCGCTGCTGCTGCCGCAGGTTGAGCCACGGTGGCTTTGTCGGCGGCAACGAGGGCGCGCGACTGTTCTTCGGTCGTGCCCAGCTTGATCATCAGGCGGCGCAGGAATTCAGTTTCCAGCTCTGGGTCTGCAGCGCGGGGCTGCCAGATGGTGGAGTCTTTGTTGCTGTTGCTGTAGACCTCTTCCATGCCACGGTGCGTGACGTAGATCTCGGTCTTGCCATCGGTACGGCGCTCTAGGCGGGTGCGGAAGCGATCGCGCTCGCTGGTGGAGTACAGCGAGTCAAACACCTTACCCAGTGTGGAGCGGATGATGTCTTGCGGCAGCTTGGCGCGATTTTCGGCCCAGTCGGTTTCGATGATGCCCAGATCGGCTTTTTCTTGCGAGAGGTTAAAGCCGTGGTCCAGCCAGAACTCGCGGGTGGGTTCCCACAGCTGGTCGACAGGGCGGTCAATAACCAGCCAGCGCTTGTCACCATCACGCATGATTTGCACGTCACCGACTTGCAAAGGTGCGGCGCGCTCAATGGTGGGCACTTGGGCTTGGCCTGCTTGCAGAGCCACGGCCGACACGGAGCGGTCAGGCGCAGCGCTGTAGCGGGTGTCCTTGGTCAACTGCGTGAGGTCTGGAGGTACTTCCAGCGTGCTGGCCTTCTTGGCGCTCTTGTAGTCGATCTTGCTTTCTTCAATGACAGAGCAAGCAGACAGCGCAACAGCCAAGCCGATCAGGCTCAAACGGGTGGTGTATTGGGTCACTTTCACGCGGAATTTCCTCGGATGGTGCAAAAGACGGAAAAAGCAGTACAGGGTTAAATCAAGCCAGCATTGCGCAGCGCGGTTTCTACCACAGGCTGGTAGGCCGCTGACAACGGGGTCATTGGCAAACGCAAAGTGCTGCCGCAGTGGCCCATGCGCGAGACGGCCCACTTCACAGGAATGGGGTTGGCTTCGACGAACAATTGCTTGTGCAAAGGCATCAGCTGGAACTGGATTTCCATGGCGCGCTGGACATTGCCAGCCAGCGCAGCAGCGCACAGCTCGCTCATCAAGCGGGGTGCCACGTTGGCGGTGACGGATACGTTACCGTGACCACCGCACAGCATCAGGGCTACGGCGGTAGGGTCATCGCCCGAGTACACACCAAAACCTGCGGGCACATCGCGGATCAGCCATTGCGCGCGCTCGATGTTGCCGGTGGCTTCTTTGATACCAAAGATGCTGTCGATTTGCGCCAGACGCAACACGGTGTCGTGCTGCATATCGGCAACGGAGCGACCGGGCACGTTGTAGAGCATCATGGGCAAATCGCCCACGGCTTCGGCAATCGCCTTGAAGTGCTGGTACTGGCCTTCTTGCGTCGGCTTGTTGTAGTAGGGCACCACTTGCAGCTGGCTGTCGGCACCTACGCTCTTGGCAAACTTGGCCAGCTCAATCGCTTCGTGGGTGCTGTTGGCACCGCAGCCAGCCATCACGGGCACGCGGCCAGCGGCTTGCTCGACCGACACGCGGATGATCTCGCAGTGCTCTTGCACGCTCACGGTGGGCGACTCCCCCGTGGTGCCCACCACGCCGATGCAGTTGGTGCCTTCGGCAATGTGCCAGTCAATCAGTTTGCGCAGGCTGGGGTAGTCGACGCTACCGTCCTCATGCATGGGGGTGACGAGGGCAACGATGCTGCCTTTGAGGGCGACTGTAGCTGTAGGTGTGGTCATGACCGCGAGAGAAATCGGGAAAAGGACATTCTAACGACTGCGCTTGCATGCGCAGCGTGCGTTTTGTGCAGGGAGACCCTAAAGCAGGCGCACATTCGACGGAATACAGGTCAGATGCTTGTAAAAAAAGAGCTGCTAGCGCTTGATTTATATGCGATTGGGGTAGTTAAGACTTTGAAAGTTCCGAACTATGTACGCTAGCTGCTCTATTTTTAGTGATGAAGGTCAGGCTTCGGTCAATGGCTCGCTGGTGGTTTCTATCCAAGCATGGCGCGCGGCCTGGCCCAGCATTTCGACCAATGCAGGTGCATCCTGGCTGCGCACGACGGCGTAGCGCCAGGCATCGTCGTGGGTGGCAAAGTGCAGCAAGGCCAAGCCTTGGGGCGCCAGATGCAGGGCCAGACTGGCAAAGCCATCACTGATGGCATCGCCTTGCAGGTCTGAATCCCACTGCCAGTCGTGTGCGCCCGGCAGCCAAGTACTGCTGCGCAGGGCGTTGGTGTCTTTCCAGTCGATGTGCGCAAACTGCGTGGCAATCGCCTGCAGGTGTAGCCAGTACAAGGTGTAATAGTTGTCACCGTCAGGCAAATCGATGTGTTGCAGGTCCTGCGCAGCGTCATCTTCAGCGTCTGATTCACTGTCGAGCGCCTGCGCATCTGGGTGCGCCACGCAGTCGCGCCAGTCTTGCAGCAGTTGTGCGGCGGCAGCGGTCTGGCCCAGGCACACGATGGCCGCCATGCGCTGCATCCAGTCGGTATCTTCTGCCTCAATCAGTGCTGCGCGCGTGATGGTTTCGGTGGCCCTGCTCACAGGCGCTTGCTGAAGGCGTCGGATCACGCCCTGCAGCGCGTCGTCAAAGTCTTGCCACGTTTCTCCGGTGGGCGTGAAGCTGAAGTCCTTGATGGAAAACATGCCCATTGCTGCCGTGGGGCGTTCACCCATGAACGCCATCAGCTCATTTTTTTGCAGCTTGCGGTGCAAGTGCGAGCACCAGATGTCGGGGCTGGTCAGCAGTTGGCCCTTGGTGCTGTACACATGCGGCTGGTTCTGGTGGGTGAAGGCCAGCAGCTTGCTGCCCGGCAAGACCTTGGGGGGCGAATCGCTGAAGCCGCGTTCAATCCACGCATAGTTGCAAGCCATGATTTCTTGGCCACTGCGGTGCACCACACCTTCGTTAAAACGGCTGCTGGTTTGCCCTTTGTCATCGGTGAATGCGATGCGGCGGTAGGCTACGGCCAATCCAGTTTTGGGGTTGAACTCGCCAATGTGCGCATACGTGCTATCAAACAGCGGCTGGCCTTGCGGGTTGAGCACCTGCATGGTGGTGCTGCCATCGGCGGTTTTGCGAGACATGCGCAGCACACCATCGGTCTCTGCGTCGTAGCTGGTCTCGGTGACGGCTGCGTGCAGCAGTACCAAGCCGGGCAGGCTGTACAGGTCGTAGGCGTCAGGCGCTTGCGGTGACTTGCATTGCAGCACGTGCGAGGTGATAGCCAGTACATCGCGGTAACCTGCTGTGGGTGGCACCACCCAGACGCCATTGAAGTCTTTGAGGCCCGATAGCGCACCGGTCCCCGGCGTGGTTTCTGGCTGCCAGATGCTGAGGTAGCCATTGGCTTGAAAAGCCAAGCGCGCACCCTCATCCGGGTGTTGCAGCCAGCGGCCATAAGGTGTGACCATGCCTACCGGCAAGCTCATGCGCTCATCTTCGTTCTGAGGTGGCTTGCCGGTGTGCGGGTGCAGCTTGGGCACGACGCAGTAGGCTTCCGTCTCCTCATCCCAGGCGCCAAAGTGGCGCAGCGTGTAAGGCTCGGCCAACCAGGCGGGCCAGTCTGCTTCATCCTCTTGCTCAATTACTGCGGTGCGGGCAATGACGGAAGGGCTCCACCAGCCCAGCTGTGCTTGCGGCGCTTGCTTCAAAAGTTGAAGCGCTGCCGGCAAATCAGCGGTGCGGCCATCCCATTGCAGACACAGATCGTGCTGGGCGTTCAGAAAATGGGTGAACGCGGGATCATCAAAATCATGGGGGCACAGCATGGCGCTATCCAGCAGCAGCCATTGGCGCTGGCTGGTGGTGATGGTGGTGTCGATGGCTTGCCATTGCGCACGTTCCGATGCCGACCAGTGGCTGGGCAGTGGCTCCATGCAGGTTTTCAGCCACTGCCAGCGCGCCTTGACCTGTTCCATGGGCGCTGCCAGTGCGGACAGCGCATCTTTGTTCTCGTAAGCGCTGCAGGGCACCCGTTGAGGCAGCTGCTGCGCATCGCCCATCAATACGCTGAACAGCAAAGGGGTGGTGTTGAACCATTCGGCCCAGCCATCGCAATCGCCGCCGGGCTCGGTAGGCCATTCGGTAGTGGCGCTGGGGTGTTCATCGTGGGCGAGCAGCAGGGCGTAAGCGGGCATGGGATTTCAGCGAAAGTCAGTGGCAAGCCGTGCTCGGCATGCAGCGGCTTTGGATGCCTGCGGCAGGGGGCCGCAAATCACAGAGTCTTTAGGCGGTCAGCGGCACGGGTGCGTTGTGCGCAGTGCCGGGCTTGATGGCTACGATGCGCTGCACCACACGGTCAGGTTGGCTGCGCAGGCCATGCTCGTAGGCCACCACCTGCCAGTCAGTGCAGACCTGCAGCAATTCACCGGGCGCCAGCAAGAAGTCGGGGCGCGACGGTTTGCCAAAGACTTCATTGCTCTGGGCAAAGGTTTCATAAATCAGCACGCCGCCATCGCGCACGCTGCCCAGAATCTGGGGCCACAGTGCGCGCCATAAGTAGTGGGTGACCACCACTGCATCAAACTGCTGACCGGGCAAGGGCCACGGGGCGTTTTCGATGTCGGCATTCACCGCGCGGATACCTTCTGGCAAGTTCGCCAGGGCTTGCGCATCACGGTCAATGCCGGTCACCTGATGGCCCAAGTCAGCCAAAAACACCGCATGGCGTCCACGGCCGCAAGCCACGTCCAACACCTGTGAGGCAGGGGGAATGACGTGGCTGAAACGTTGAATCCATTCAGAAGGCGCGGCGGGTGTAACTGCCGCACGGTGGGGCAAAGGCGAAGGGCTGGACATAGTGCAGTCCACTATATGCGCTGCCGTGGATGGTTTTAATGCGGCTGGCGTTCTTCTTTGACAGCGGCCAGCGCCATGTTTTCCACCCAGCCCGGCGCAATCAGTTTGATGAACCGGCCCAGCTTGCCCTTGGTGGTCATCACCACTTCGCGCTGGCGTGCCTGCATGCCGTGAATGATCAGGCGTGCGCACTCTGCCACGGGCATGGCGTTGTCTTCCTTGAGGCCGCTCACACCTGCGGCCTGACCCTGGGCGTTGTAGCCGTGGTAACGAATGCGCGTGTCCACCACGCCGGGGTAGGCCAGCGTGACGCTCACGCCACTGGGTTTGAGTTCGGCACGCAGGGCTTCAAAAAAGCCCACCATGGCAAATTTGCTGGCGCTGTAGGCAGTGCGCCCCGGCACACCCACCAGCCCTGCCAGTGAAGACACGGCCACAATGCGCCCGCGCGAAGCCTGCAGATGTGGCAATGCCGCGTGCGTGCACCACACACTGCCCCAGAGATTGATGCGCATCAGCTGTTCGTACCAATGCAAATGATCTGCGCTGACGTCAACCAGCATGGCGTGGGCAGAGATGCCCGCGTTGTTGATCAGGCAGTCAATGCCGCCCAATGCCTGCACCGTTTGTGCAATCAACGCGCGGCACTGGGCCTCGTCGGCCACATCGGTGGGAATGACCTGCACATGCGCTTTGGCGGCACGGCAGTCCGCTGCAACCGCTTCCAGGTTGGTGGCGTTGCGGGCAGCCAGCGCCAGTTGTAATTGGCCTTGGTGCGTGCGCGCCAGCTGGCGTGCCATTTCGGCGCCAATACCGTCGGAGGCACCGGTGATGATGATGCGAGGCAAAGCAGTCTCCCGGCCATGCCGCCGGGAGTGTTTCCTCAGCTTAGAAGCAGGCCCAAACCTGGTCTGCGAGTGTGAGCATGAATTCTGGGCGTGTGTACAGGGCAAACACCGCCAGCAGGGCCGCCAGAACCACGGCCCAGATCAGCGCGCGCAACCACAAGGGCAGCGCAAGCGGGGTGGGCGTGGTGGAGGTGGGCATGGAGGTCAATATTACGCCGTTGTGGCAGTTGTGCGCACCAAGGCGGCTTCACGTACTGGCAAGTTGACCAGAGCAGCAAAAATGCCCAAGGCAATCGACAGCATCCACACCATGTCGTAATTGCCGTTCATGTCGTACAGGTAGCCACCCAGCCAGACGCCCATGAAGCTGCCAATCTGGTGGCTGAAGAACACAAAACCGCCCAGCATGGACAGATGCTGCACGCCAAAGATTTGTGCAATCGTGGCATTGGTCAGCGGTACGGTAGACAGCCATAAAAAGCCCATGGTAGCCGTAAAGAGGTAGACCGACCACTCAGTCAGTGGCATCAGCAAGAAAAGCACCGTGACCACAGAGCGCAGGCCGTAAATTCCCGACAGTACAAAGCGCTTTTGGTGGGGGTACTTTTGCCCCAGATTGCCAGCCAGATAAGTGCCAAAGATGTTGAACAGACCCACCAGCGCCAAGCCAATGCTAGCCACGTGCGGTGCCATGCCGGAGTCTTTGAGGTAGCTGGGCATGTGCACGCCGATAAACATCACCTGAAAACCACAGACAAAGTAGCCCGCCAGTAACAGCACAAAGCTGGGGTTGGTCCATGCCTCTTTCAGCGCATGACCAATGGTTTGCTCGCGCTTGGGGGCTGCGCCACCGGCAAAGCCGGGTTCACGCAGGCCAAAGGCCAGCACGCAGATGATGAGGGCCATCACGGCCAGAATCAGCAGCGCATTGCTCCAGCCAAACTGGGCGATCAGCGTGCCCTCTACGGGCACCATGAAGAATTGCCCGAACGATCCGGCAGCAGCCGTCACCCCCATGGCCCAACTGCGGCGTTCTGCAGGAATTTGCCGCCCCAGCACGCCATAAATCACTGCATAGGTGGTGCCTGCCTGCGCGGCGCCAATCACCACACCTGTGGTCAAGGCAAACCACAGGGTGGTGGGTGACAGCGCCATGCCCACCAGCCCCAGTGCATACAAAACGGAGCCGCAAATCAGTACCTTGAAAGCCCCGATGCGGTCGGCAATCATGCCCACAAAGATGCCAAAAACGCCCCATGAAAGGTTCTGGATGGCGATCGCCAGCGAGAAACTCTCGCGTGTCCAGCCCATGTCCTGGGTGATGGGTAGCAGCCACAAGCCAAAACCATGGCGAATGCCCATGGCCAGCGTGACCACCATGCCCCCGCACAGCAGCACTTGCAACATGGGCAGGCGCTGCGTGGATGATTGTTGTGTATGGTTTTGCATGTTCAGGAATGTAGCGAAATGCGTCCTGGAAAGCTGCAACATGTGCGATACGCATTGCATATTCCTGCCTTCGGATGGCACGATGCCGTCTTCGTTTCACGGAGTTTGGTCTTGGTTACTGTGAATTTATCCAGCACTGAGCTGTGGCCGGAACTACAATCCGCCCCCATGGCAGCTAAACCCTCTACTTCTGCATCCGCTTATTCGGAAGGCTCAATCCGCGTCCTCAAGGGCTTGGAGCCCGTCAAGCAACGCCCCGGCATGTACACTCGTACCGACAACCCTTTGCACATCCTGCAAGAGGTGATCGACAACGCTGCGGATGAGGCTTTGGCCGGATTCGGTAAAAAAATCAAACTCACTTTGCACACCGACGGCTCCGTCAGTGTCGAAGACGATGGCCGCGGCATTCCCTTTGGCCTGCACCCTGAAGAAGGTGCCCCTGTGGTCGAGCTGGTTTTTACCCGCCTGCATGCAGGCGGCAAATTCGACAAGGGCAACGGCGGGGCGTACAGCTTCTCTGGTGGTCTGCACGGCGTGGGCGTCTCCGTCACCAACGCACTGGCTACGCGGCTGGAGGTGACGGTGTTCCGCGAAGGCAAAGTCGCCGCGCTGACCTTCTCGGCCGGTGATGTGATTGAGCCGCTGACCACCCGTGCCATGACCAGTGGTGACCGCAAACAGGGCACCACCGTACGCGTCTGGCCAGACGCCAAGTACTTTGACAGCCCCAGTCTGCCCATGGGTGAGCTGGTGCACCTGCTGCGCTCCAAGGCCGTGCTCATGCCCGGCGTCAGCGTCACGCTGACCAACGAGAAGAACAAGGACGTTCAGCAGTGGCAGTACAAGGGCGGCCTCAAAGACTATCTGTCGCAAACGCTGGTGGCCGACCCCGTCATTCCGCTGCTGGAAGGCGAAGGCTTTGCCGACAAGCACAACGACACCTTCAGCGAAGGCGAAGGTGCCGCGTGGTGCCTGGCATTCACCGAACTCGGTGCCCCGGTGCGCGAAAGCTATGTCAACCTGATCCCCACCACGGCGGGCGGTACGCATGAAAGCGGTTTGCGCGATGGCCTGTTCCAGGCTGTCAAAGGCTTTATCGAACTGCATGCCTTGCTGCCCAAAGGCGTCAAGCTGATGCCCGATGACGTCTTCGCGCGGGCCAGCTTTGTCTTGAGCGCCAAGGTGCTTGACCCGCAATTCCAGGGGCAGGTCAAAGAAAAGCTCAACAGCCGCGATGCTGTGCGCCTGGTCTCCGGCTTTGTGAAGCCCGCCATGGAGCTGTGGCTGAACGCCCATGTGGAGTTTGGCAAGAAGCTGGCCGAGCTGGCTATCAAGGCTGCGCAGATACGCCAAAAGGCAGGCCAGAAGATCGAAAAGCGCAAAGGCTCCGGTGTGGCCGTGCTGCCCGGCAAGCTGACCGACTGCGAAAGCCGCGATCTGGCCGACAACGAAGTGTTTTTGGTCGAGGGCGACTCTGCTGGTGGTTCCGCCAAAATGGGCCGCAACAAAGGCACGCAGGCCGTGCTGCCCTTGCGCGGCAAGGTGCTGAACACCTGGGAAGTGGACCGCGACCGCCTGTTTGCCAACAACGAAATCCATGACATCTCGGTGGCAATTGGCGTGGACCCCCACGGCCCGAACGACACGCCCGATCTATCGGGCCTGCGCTACGGCAAAATTTGCATCTTGAGCGATGCGGACGTGGATGGCTCGCACATCCAGGTGCTGCTGCTCACCTTGTTCTTCAAACATTTCCCCAAATTGATCGAAGCGGGCCACGTACACATTGCGTTGCCACCGCTGTTCCGGGTGGATGTGCCTGCGCGTGGCAAAAAGCCAGCCACCAAGGTGTATGCGCTGGATGATGGCGAGCTGCACGCCATTCTCGATAAGGCTGACAAAGAAGGTGTGCCGCGCGAGAAGTGCCAGATCAGCCGCTTCAAGGGCTTGGGCGAGATGAATGCCGAACAGCTGTGGGAAACCACTCTGAACCCCGACACGCGCCGTTTGCTGCCTGTGCAAGTGCAAAGTTTGGATACCGACGCGTCCTCGCACATCTTTGGTCAGCTCATGGGCAAGGGTGAAGCCGCTGCCCGCCGCGAGTTGATGGAACTGCACGGCGATGCTGTAGAGGTGGACATTTAACGTCTGCCATGTGCAAGCGCACCCGTCTGACGGCATCTTCAGCACTGGGGTGTGTGGGCGATATGCCTGCGCGGTTTTAGGCTGCAAGGCTTGGTTTTCCACACACCATCGGTGTTAAATGTGAGCAATGACTAACACAAGCCAGCCTTTGACCGCCCCGCGCACTGCACGCCGATCCGCACCGGGTCGCGTGCAGCGCTGGCTGCTGCGCGCCACGTGCAGCGGACTGGGCTTGCTCAGTGTGTCGCTGGCACAGGCTGAGACTTGGTTTTTTGTCGATAACGACGGGGTCTTGCACTATGCCAATGAGCGCGTGGACGAGCGCTACCACCGCTTTTCCATGAACGAGCTGGCACCCGGTGACGGGCCCTTGTTTGTCGATATCCGTGCTGCGGCCTACCGGCTGGCGGAGGCCTCCGAAAAAGACCGCAGCGCTGCCACCCGCTACTTTGCCAACAGCAGTGGCTACAAACTGCACGCCAAGCACATACGTGCTGCAGCGAACAAAGTCGGTGTGGATGAACAATTGCTCAAGGCCATTGCCACGGCAGAGTCTGGCTTTAACGCCACGGCCATATCGCCCAAAGGGGCCATTGGCTTGATGCAGGTGATCCCGGACACGGCGGCACGCTTTGGTGTGGCGGGCGACAAGCAACGCTCCATCACACAAAAACTGCAAGACCCGGCCATCAACGTGCCCGTCAGCGCCCGCTATGTGCGGTATCTGCAGGGCCTGTTCCCCGGGCGCATGGATCTGGTCGTGGCGGCTTACAACGCTGGTGAAGGCGCGGTGCAGCGCTATGGCAACAAAATTCCGCCTTACAAAGAAACCCAGAACTACGTCAAAACCGTGATGACCCTGTACGCTAGCCTGCAGCCCAGCTTGATCGCCAACAACGGCGTAGGCCTGTATGGGGGCAGCGCACAGCTGACACGCAGCCCGACAGACAGCAGCCGCTTTCGCATGACCATTCCGGCCGCTGACGATGTGAACCACTGATCAGGCCTGCCGCACAACAACCCAGCAGGGCGCGCGCGTTGGAGGAGACGCCCGCCACTGCTGTCAAAAATGAAGAAACCATGAGCGATCAACCCGAAGTCGAAGTAGTCCCCCAGCCCGCAGCCCCTTTGTTAGATTTAGCCACCCAGGCCGCGGGCGATGCCCTGGAACTGGGCCAATACGCCCAGCGTGCCTATCTGGAATACGCGCTCAGCGTGGTCAAGGGCCGTGCTCTGCCCGATGTGGCCGATGGCATGAAACCCGTGCAGCGCCGCATTCTGTACGCCATGGACCGCATGGGGCTGAGCTTTAGCGGCCCCAACAACAACACCGCGCCCAAACCCGTCAAATCGGCCCGCGTGGTGGGGGATGTGCTGGGCCGTTTTCACCCGCACGGTGACCAGTCTGCCTACGACGCACTGGTGCGCATGGCGCAAGACTTCTCGCAACGCTATCCGCTGGTGGATGGACAAGGCAACTTTGGCAGCCGCGACGGTGACGGCGCAGCCGCCATGCGTTACACCGAAGCGCGCCTGTCCAAAATCACCACGCTGCTGCTGGATGAAATTGACGAAGGCACAGTCAACTTTGTGCCCAACTACGACGGCAGCACGCAAGAGCCACAGCAGTTGCCCGCCCGCCTGCCGTTCTCGCTGCTCAACGGCGCCAGCGGCATTGCCGTGGGCCTGGCTACCGAAATCCCCAGCCACAACCTGCGCGAAGTGGCCGATGCTTGCGTGGCGCTGGTCAAAAAGCCCACGCTGAGCGATGACGAGCTGTACACCCTCATCACCGGCCCCGACTACCCCGGTGGCGGCCAGATCATCAGCAGCGCGCAAGACATTCGCAATGCCTACACCACCGGCCGTGGCAGCCTGAAGGTGCGCGCCCGCTGGACCATTGAAGAGCTGGCGCGCGGCCAGTGGCAAATGGTGGTCAATGAACTGCCGCCCGGCGTGTCCTCGCAAAAAATTCTGGAAGAGATCGAAGAACTCTCCAACCCCAAGGTCAAGACCGGCAAGAAGGCGCTTACGCAAGACCAGCAGCAGCTCAAGGCCACCATCCTCTCGGTGCTGGACGGCGTGCGCGACGAATCCAGCAAAGATGCCGCCGTGCGTCTGGTGATTGAGCCCAAGACCGGCAAAACCCCGCAGCAAGACCTGATCACCGCCTTGCTGGCCCACACCAGTCTGGAGACCAGCGCCAGCATCAACCTGACCATGATTGGTCTGGACGGCAAGCCCGTGCAAAAGTCGCTGCGCCGCATGCTGGAAGAGTGGATCGACTTCCGCCAGAGCACCATCACCCGCCGTTCGCAGCACCGTCTGGAGAAGGTGCAGGCCCGCATCCACATTCTGGAGGGCCGCCAGATCGTTCTGCTCAACATCGATGAGGTGATTGCCATCATCCGTGGTAGCGACGAACCCAAGGCCGCGCTGATTGAGCGCTTTGACCTGTCAGACCGCCAGGCCGAAGACATCCTGGAAATCCGCCTGCGCCAACTGGCGCGGCTGGAAGCCATCAAGATCGAGAAAGAGCTCAAAGAGCTGCGCGAAGAAGAAGGCAAGCTGCAAGACATTCTGGCCAACCCCAAGAGCCTGCAGCGCCTGATGGTCAAAGAGATTGAAGCCGACGCCAAAACCTTTGCCGACGAGCGCCGCACGCTCATTCAAGAAGAAAAGAAAGTCACCGCCGAAATCAAGGTGCCGGACGAACCCGTCACCGTCATCGTCTCGGACAAGGGCTGGGTGCGCACCCACAAGGGCCACGGCCATGAGGCGGGCAACTTCAGCTTCAAGGCCGGTGATGCGCTGTGGGGCACGTTCGAGTGCCGCACCGTTGATCAGCTCATCGTCTTTGGCAACAACGGCCGCGTCTACAGCGTGGCCGTGGCCAGCTTGCCCGGTGGCCGTGGTGACGGCCAGCCCATCAACACCTTGATTGATCTGGAACCCGGCACCACCATCACCAGCTACTTTGCCGGCCCCCTGACCGCGCAACTGCTGATGAGCGGCAGCGGCGGCTACGGCTTTATCGCCAAGCTCGAATCCATGTGCGCCCGCAACAAGGCGGGCAAGTCGTTTGTCACCATTCAGGATGGCGAAGTCCTGTGCGCACCCTCGGTCATCGGTGGCACCAACGGCAGCGTGGATCTGCCTGAAGCCACCCACGTGGCGTGCGTGAGCACCAGTGGCAATGTTTTGAGCTATGCCTTGTCAGAGTTGAAGCTCATGTCCGGTGGGCGTGGCCTGCAACTGATGAAGATTGACGCGGGCGATGCGCTGGCAGGCGCGGCGGCCTATACCCGTTTGGTGCGTATCACGGGTGTGGGGCGGGGCGGCAAGCTCAAGGAAGAAACGCTGGAGATTCGATCGTTGAATGCCGCTTTAGGCAAGCGGGCGTCCAAGGGGAAGACGACGGGGTGGACGTTCAAACCCAACGGGGTTTACCGCGTAGAGTAATTTTCTCTTTTGATAGCTGGTAGTCCTTGTGGCCATTGGGCTAGAGGGTGAAAAGGCTGTTAATTCTGTTGTGGAGTTAGCAGCCTTTTTGTTTAGGTGCTTCTTGTTTTGCTGTGCGGTTGTTGTAAGAGGTCGCGATTTCCCCCGTCGGTGCGACAAACCGACCTCAGCCCTCAACACCTGCACAGCATAGAAAAATAAATAGCAATCTACGCCCGTCCCATAAGCATTAAAGGCTAAAAAGACTCATAACTTAAAACAAATCAACCACCGGCATCGCGCAGCACTGCCACCCAGAGCCTTACCCCTGCGTATTCACAGCAGCCCTCCCTTCCCATGCGTCATACGCCAGCGAGGCCGCTGCCAAGTCTTCCAGCGCACTGCCCACGGATTTGAAGAGCGTGATTTCTTCGGCGTTGCGGCGGCCTGTGTGTTCGCCCCGGCACAGTTGCTCCAAGGTGGCGGCCAGTTGTTCTTTGGCCCAAGCGCCTTCGTTGATGGCACCGAGCAGGTCGCCGGCTTTAAGCAGGGCTTCGGTGGTGTCGACAAACACACTGGCTTTGCGCAGGCAGTCGCCGTCGGCCTCGCGCATGGCGGGGGTGAAGCTGCCGATCAAGTCCAGGTGCGTACCGGGTTGCAGCCATGCACCTTGGATGAGTGGCGCGGTGGCCAGTGTGGCGCAGCTGACGATGTCGGCACGGCGCACGGCGGCTTCCAGGTCAGGGGCGTGCTGCGCGGCAATGCCTTGGGCGCGCAGGCGTTCGGCCAAGGCGTGGGCGCTGGCGGGGTTGCGGTTCCAGACCTCCACGGTTTGAATGTCGCGCACGCAGCGGTAGGCGTGGGGCAGCAGGCTGGCGACGCGGCCAGTGCCCACCACCAGCAGTTTTTTGGCATCCGGGCTGCTGAGCCAGCGGGCGGCCAGGGCCGATGCAGCAGCCGTGCGGCGCGAGGTGATGGTGTCGCCATCCAGCACGGCCAGGGGCTGGCCCGTGCTGGCGTCGTACAGGATGTAGACCGAGTGCAGACCGGGCAGGCCCTTGCGGTGGTTGCCGGGGAAGATGGAGACGGTTTTAACGCCCAGGCGCTGGCCGGTTTGCCAGGCGGGCATGAGCAGCAGGATGCCACTGTCATCAGCCGTGCTGCCTGGGATGGCGTGGTTGTGGCGCAGCGGCACTTGGCAGCCGTCGATGAACATGCGCTCCAAAGCGGGCAAAAGCGCGGAGAAGGGGAGGTGTTGCTCGGTGCTGGGCTGGGAGATGATGTGCATGCAGGCTGGGAGGGGGTGAACCACAGGGACGATGCGCAAATGGTAGGCGGCTGGCTGCATGCGGGGAATGGGCGTTGTCCCTGCGCGCTGGGTGCAAGCTGTGCGGCAGGGCGTGTTGTGCTGCATAAAAAAGTAGCTGCATGCGCTTGCAGCACATGCGTTACAGGCCTAAAACACGCACAATCGGCAAATACCAGCCCAAGCGCTTTGCGCTGAGGCTGTTCGCCAAAAAGCTTTCAGCACTTGCCACGGTGCATTGATTTATGACCATCTCGACCTCTGACTCCATCACCCGTCACCAAGTGGGCAAACGCCTGTCGGAAGTGGCCATCCACAACGGTACGGTGTATCTGGCCGGACAGATTCCCGAGCACAACCCGGACGGCGATATGCGTGCGCAGACGCAGGAGGTGCTAGGCCATGTGGAGCGGCTGCTGAATGCCGCAGGCAGCAGCAAGGCACACATCCTGTCGTGCCAGATTTTTATTCGCAATGCCGCCGATATTGGGGTGATGAATGAGGTGTGGGATGCGTGGGTGGTGCCCGGCCACACCCCCCCGCGTGCCACGGTGATTGGCCCGGCCATCAACCCCAAGTACCTGATTGAAGTCATCGTGACCGGTGCGCAGATCACATCCACCAAAGATTGAGTTAAAAGTGGCCTGAGCGCAGGCTGTATCAGCGTGGAAAGCTATGCAAATAGCGAATTCACGTGAATGCTCGGCGTTGTGCGCTTGGCGGATTTAGCCAACCTTGGCGTTTGAGGTGAAATAGGTCTCTAACGCCTATGCAGAAAGCGTTAGCAGCTATTGAATTTGTAGTTTTGAGGTGTGCGCGCACAGGCTGCGTTGGCAAGCGCAATCTTTGGTGCGTGGGCGATTAAGTTTGCACGGTGCAGCCGCCGCGCTGGCTTGTAGCCGTTGGGCGGGCATCGCTGATGCATGGCCACTGTCTGTTATTCAGCTTGCCACGCAATACGGCGTTGAGCGTGCCCGTGCGCTCAATGGGAGCGTGGCGCTGTGGCGGCGGCTGTCTCTTCCTGCGCGCTGCGTTCCATCAAGTCAAAAATGGCTTGCCATGTCTGGATGTAGTGGTGGATGTAGCGCTGCGACGCAGCGTGGTCGATGCGCAACGGAATCTGCCAGATATCGAGAATGGCTTTTTGCGTTTCTGCCGAGGTGGTGATGCTTTCAAAGGCCGTGATCAGCTTTTGCTTGTCGGCCTGTGCCATGTTGCGCGGTGCAAAGGCACCGTGCCAGCCCCGGCCCAGCGGTGGCAGGCCCAGATCGGTAAAGGTGGGCACGGGCGGCACGTAGCGAATGGTTTCGTTGTGTGACTTGGCCACAACGGCTACTTCATTGCCAATTTTGCGCATGTGCGAGCAGCGCGAGATGGCCAGATCCACGCTTTTTTCTAGCATGGGCGTGAGCATTTCAGCGCCCTGAAATGGCCGTGCCTGCACCTGCAGCGACTGGCCGGTTTTGCTCTTGCTTTTGGCGCGGCTGGACAGCGCATGCACCCACATCACCGGGCTACCGCTGTACACGCCCACGCCAATGCGCGCGGGCCGACCGAGGCTGGAGAGCCAGCTGAGCAGGTCTTTTTGCCCGATTGCAGGCGAGGTTTTGAGGGCAAACAGGCACCACGGGATCTCCATGAAGATGACCAGTGGCTCAAAGTTAGCGAGATGTCTGGGGTTGTGCGCGGGGTTGCCGGTCAGGCTGCTATTGCCTTCCGAAACCAGCCAGATGGTGCGCTGTGCCAGCTTGGGGTCGCTGCCGGGCTTGGGAGGCACCAGTCCTTCGCTGGGGTCATCAAACTGCAGCTGCACGCGGGTTTGCAACTGGTCTTCCAGCTGGGTGCGCAAAGAATCAATGTAAACCTGCGCCAGCGGGAAAGGAGAGGCCACCATTTTCCATGGGGCCGTAGCCAGCGGGGTGGTAGCGCCTGCAGAGGGCGCGCTCAGTAGCAGCGTGGTAGCACCAGCAGCAATCAATCCACGAAACCATGGGGTCGAACGGTGGTTGGGGGGCATGTTGCAAGCCTCTCTGACAGATGACGCACAGAACAACGCGCACAAGATGGGCGCAGATGGGGGGCGAAACAATCACATGGCGGCCTGGGCCGCAGTGGCTGAGGATGTGCCCAGTATGTCGAGAGCAGCTTTCTGTAGGAAAGAGCCGCTAACGTGATGATTTGTGGATCGATGGTCTTGCTATTTCGCTTAAAACGCTAATTTGCCTGCGTACGTGGTTGGCTGCATGCCCAGCAAAAACCCCGCGCTTGCAGGCAAGGCGCGGGGTTGGCAAAGCCGTCATCGGCCCAGATATGGCGCAGGGAGGGCTGCTGCGCAACAGCCGTTACCAGACCGACTGGCGGTGTACCGACAGGCCCGCAAAGCTTTGCTGCACGGGCATGATCTCGATGGCGTTGATGTTCATGTGCTTGGGTGTTTGCGCAATCCACAGCACGGTCGAGGCGATGTCTTCGGGCGTAAGAAACTGCACGCCTTCATAGACCTTGGCGGCTTTTTCGGCATCACCAAAACGCACGTTGGAGAACTCGGTGCCACCGCACATGCCGGGCTCGACATTGGTCACGCGCACGGCTGTGCCGCTCAGATCAGCGCGCAGATTGCGGCTGAACTGTTGCACAAATGCCTTCGTGGCACCGTAGACGTTGCCGCCCGCATAAGGCCAGTTGCCCGCCACCGAGCCCAGATTGATGACGTGGCCGCGCTTGCGCTCCACCATGCCGGGCAAAAAGGCGCGGCTCATGTTGGCCAAGCCGGTGCAATTGGTGTCGATCATGGTTTGCCACTGGTCGAGATCTGCGCGCTGTGCTGGCTCCAGGCCCAGTGCCAGACCGGCGTTGTTGATGAGTACATCCACTTGCGCCCATGCTGCTGGCAATTGGGTCGGCAGGGCTTGCACGGCGGCGCGGTCGGTCACGTCCAGTTCAATGGGCAGCAGGCGTTCGCCCAACTCGGCAGCCAGCGCGGTCAGCTTGTCTTTGCGGCGCGCGGTGGCAATCACGTGGTGGCCGGCCTGCACAAAGCCGCGTGCCATGGCGGCACCGAAACCAGCAGAAGCGCCAGTGATTAAAACGATCATGGTGTGGTTCTTTCTCTTCAGGTCCGGGGGAAAAGGGCATTGTCTCCAGAGCGCAGGCATTTGGGCAAGCGCGCAGGCGTCTTGATGGGTGATTGCCGCCCCCGTGGGGTGGTGGTGGTGGCGAATCAGTGCTTTGGGGTATTGCGCTCGCCACTGTTTTAAGCCCTTGCATACCGTTCCGCATTCGCCGTTGTTTTGCTGGTTTGTACGTTTGTATTTTCTGCGGTGCTACAGCGCGTCTCTAGCGGCAGGCTGTAGTGGACTGCATCGCTGCAACCGCGTTGAGCATGAATGGGGCGAGAAACAGATTAGGTGCTTGCAGTTGGCCTAGTGTGCAGCCGCTTTAAGCATCGATAGTGGCTGCAGCAGGCCGGGTGGAGGATGCTGAAGGTTGCTGCCATACACGGTTGCGGCCATCGGTTTTGGCTTGGTACAAGGCCTGATCGGCACGCAGCAAGGCGTGGTCCAGCGTCTGCGCATCTGCGGGGTAGCACACATGCAAACCGACGCTGACCGTGATGGGCCAGCTTTCATCGCCATGGTGCACGGCAATGGCACTGCGCACGGCCTGGCACAAGCGCTCAGCAAGCAAGTGCGCATCCCGCATGTCGGTATTGGGGCAGGCGATGACAAATTCTTCACCGCCATAGCGCCCGGCAATGTCGTGCGGGCGTACATGGGCTTGCAGCAGGCGGCCCACCTGGGCCAGCACCCTGTCACCTTCTTGGTGGCCACATGCATCGTTGACGCGCTTGAAGTGGTCGACGTCGATCATCAGCACGCTCAGCGGTGTTTGAGAGAGTTGGGACTGTAGCCAGGTTTTCTCCAGTGCCAGCATCAGCGCTCTGCGGTTGGGCAGATCGGTCAGTACGTCCATGTCGGCCATGTGTTGCAGGCGTGCCTGCTGGCGGTCGGTGCACATCAGCAAAAATCCAGTGGATTTGAGATGCATGGCAATGAACATGATGGAAAACGAGGCCAGCAACTGAATGCTGGATGACGCTGGATCGCGCAGTGTGAATGACACCGAGGGCTGAAAGACACGCACCAGCAACGCACTGCAGAACATCAGTACGCCGATGGCCGCAATGATGGTGCCTTTGCTCCACGTTTCACTGCGCCGGCGCACCAGCAGCCAGAGTCCCCATGTTTCTGCGACAAAAAACAGGCCACTCACCAGCCGGATTCGCAGTTCTGGGTAGTCCAAGGCCAAGGCAAACAGCAGCAATGACAGTGGCGGCAGCGACGCCAGCAGCCACCATGTGGGGCGCATTTGGTAGAAGCGTTGAAGCGTCCAGAGCCAGTAGCTCTGGGCACACCCGAACAGGGTGTAGGCTGCCATGAACCACGGAGTGGGGGTGGCAGACGCCATGAAGCTGATGCAGACGTACGACAGGCCGTAGAAAGCCATGGTCATGGCCATCAATAGGCTGCCTTCACGCCAATGCGCGCGGCCCGTCAGTATGACGCTGATGGCCGAAGTGACCGATGACAGGGCAATCATCAGGGCGATGGTCATGAGGTCGGGCATTCGCACCTCCATTCGCTGAAGACGCCGACAAGACAAGGCTGTTGTGCTGACGTTCCGACCATGGCTGCAAAGCGGTGCATACGGACGCTTGCGGAAAGATAGAAGTCATTACCAAATGTGTCAATTGCAATTCGGTGGTGAAAATCCTCTACCTTTTGTAGGCGAACGTATGCCGCTGCTACGGCATGCAGCATGCTTGGCAGCACGAAATGCATGCAGCCTGTAACGCTGCGGTGCAGCAAAGTCCAGGCGGTCAGCAAATAGCGCTGCCCGCGCAAAGCCCGGTGCGCTGGCAGTGGCGGGGTAAGGGGCATGAAAAAGCTCAGGGTGCAGCCGCGACAAACACTTCCACACGGCGGTTTTTGGCGCGGCCCCAGGCACTGTCGTTGGAGGCAATCGGTTCGCGGGCGCCACGGCCTTCAGTTTGAATGCGGGGGCCACGCACTTGCTTGAAGATGTACGCGCGCGTGGCGTTGGCGCGCTTCAGCGACAGTGGATCGTTGATGCGTGGCCCGCCTGTGCTGTCAGTGTGCCCAACGATGACTACGTGCGTATGGGGGTTGCGGCGAAGGCTGCTGACGAAGCTATTGAGTACAGGGCGAAACGGGCTTTTGATCGAGGCGCTGTTGCTGTCAAACGAAATATCGGAAGGGATGGCCATTTTGAGCTGGTTGTCGCTGGTACGCGACACTGTCACACCAGTGCCACGGGTGGCTGCTTCTAATTCCTGACGTTGGCGTTCCATATTGGCAGACCAGATATAGGTGCCCACGCCGCCCACTGCCGCTCCAATCAAAGCCCCTTGTCCGGCTTTGCCGCCTGTGGCCTTGGCAATGCCAGCACCAGCCAGAGCACCCACGCCCACACCCAGGGCGGTGTTGCGCTGGGTTTCGGTCATGGTTTCGCAGCCAGTCAAAGCCAAGATGGCAGCCAGTGTGAAAACGGCAGTCGTTCGAATTTGCAATGCTCTCTCCCTGTAACAACATGCAAAATGTATAGCGATTTAGAGTCTCTCGCGTGAAAGAAAGCTGATGCTGGCTGACGGAGCAGTCTGCAAACAGGCATTCAATGTGCTTGGTGGAGGGGAGTCCTACCAGCAACGGACCGCCACGTTCTGGCAATAAAAAAGAAGGAGGTGACCTGTGTCTGTTGTGCATCGTGAACCCTTGGCAAAGATGGTTTGGACGGACTTGTGGCCGCAGACCGCCCAGCCCACTGCCCATGGGTGGTCAGAGCAGTTGCAGCCTGGCCTCAGCGTGCTGGTGGATGAGTCGGGTGAAGAAGCGCCGCAATGGCTGAGCGTGCTGACCGGGCAGACACTACCGGGTCGGGGCCGTGTGCAGTGCGCAGACCTGTGCAGCCAGGCGGACCGCACCGCGTACGCAGCACAGGTCTACTGGCACAACCCACGCAGCTTATTGGACGAGCGTGAAATGCTGGCCCAGCAGTGGTTGCAAGCGACGGCGCAGCGCTGGCCCAAGTGGAACGAGGCCGCTTGGGGCCAGCATTGCGAAGGCTTTGACTTGGCCGCGCACTTGTCCAAGCCTTTGTGGCACCTGTCCACGGGGTGCCTGCGCAAGCTGGGCATGGCTGCTGCCTTGGCCAGTGGGGCGCGCCTGACAGTGATTGAAGAGCCGGTAGCGGGCTTGGACCGCAGCAGCATTGACTACCTGAGCCACGCGCTGGATGCCCTGGGTGAGGAGCTGGCCAGTGCACCGCAATCGCCGCGCTGGGTCTTGGTGGCGCACTGGGAGCCCCTGGCCGGCGTGACGTGGGATGAAGTGCTGGCACCGCCTTCTCTGGCAGCGGCATCTGCGTAAGCGCAGCTTGCACGCTCTGCAATAGCTTGTTAAGCCCCCGGCGATAGCTTGGAGCCATGCGGCAAGAAGCAAACGGGGTTGGGCTGCAGCGTGTGAATGGCTTTCAGGGGCGCGTTGCAGCAATGCTCGTTGCCGACGCCAGCATGGGTTGCCGTGAGCGTTGATAGCGTGTGATACCCCGTTAGCGCGGTCTGCACAGTGATTGTCACGCCTCTGAGGCAGGCAGCACGTAGCGTACGATGGTGACGTAATGCAGCAGGCTGCCTGCAATCACAAACAAGTGCCAGATCCCGTGAAAGTGGCGCACGCGGCTGTCCAGCACAAAAAACACAATGCCCACGGTGTACAGTAGCCCGCCTGCAGCCAGGCAGATAAAGCCTGCAGTGCCCAGTGCCTCCAGCAGTGGGCCTGTGGCCACCAGTACGGCCCAACCCATCACCGCATAAATGACCAGAGAGAGCACGCGCGCTTCGCTGCGGGGTTTGATCTCTTGCAGCATGCCGATCAAGGCCAGACCCCAGACCACGCCAAATAAGCTCCAGCCCCAAGCACCGCGCAGGCTGATCAAGCAAAACGGCGTGTAGCTGCCTGCAATCATCAGGTAGATGCTCAGGTGGTCAAACTTTTGCAGTAGGCGTTTGGTGGGCCCACGCACGCTGTGATACAGCGTAGAGATGGCATACAGCAGCACCATGGCAACGCCATAGATGCTGACGCTGGCAATCGCCTGTGCATCGGCACGCAGGCTGGCCAGCACGATCAGCCACGTGGCCCCTGTAAGCGCAAACAGGGCGCCGATCAGGTGCGTCCAAGCGTTAAAGCGTTCGCCGTAATACATGGCTCCCATATTGGGCGCGGTGCACCCGCTTGCAAGCCAGAACAAAGCAAGCAAAAGTGTCAGCCTGTGGCGAATGCCAGCGGAGAACGGCTGGCGAGACATGAAAAAAGCCCGCAGGGTAGCGGGCTTGGGCGGGTGATTTTCAAAAAATATAGCTACTAGTGCTTGATGCATAAGCGCTAGTGCCGGTTTTTATTGGAAATTGCTACAGAGCCAGTGCCATCCAGTCACTTTCCACGCACACGCCGTTGTCCAGGCTGGCGCGCACCACAAAGCCTTCATCCATAGCGATGAGCTGGGCGCTGTCCACGTGAAAGCCTTCACTCAGTTGTTCGCTCTTGAACGAGAAATACGCGCGCAGCGGCAGCTCGGCGGTGCATTCCATGTCGATGCCTGCGTGCTGCTCATTGAGCCACTGGCGGGCTGATTGCAAGCTGGCTGCCACGTGCAGGCAGTCGGCTGGCACATCGATGTGCGCACTGCGGGTGACTTCATCACCGCTGAGGTTGTGGAATTCACCGATGGTGAAAAACGGGATCACAAAGCTTTGCTGATTCATGGCCTAGGGCGCTTTTGAATGCTATGAAAAAGAGGGCATTGTGCGCTGCGGTGGACAGGCCATACGCAGAAATGCAGAAGTTTTCTTAAACGAGCAAGCCCAGCTGGGCTGGGCTTGAGGGCACTTGGTTGACGAGCGAACGAGGCGAGGCTTTAAGCAATTTGAATATTGCACGCACTGCAGGCTGGAGGCCAAGACACCGCATGCAAGCGATGGCCGTTAGCCGATAAAGAACAACACGCAACAACGCCCGCAAGCTGTGCGCTGCCCTGAACGTCGCTCACGCATTCACGATGCAGCGTTGGTTCAAGAGGTTGCTTCGTTTGCTGCCTGTGGTTTCAGCCCCTTGCCTTGAGCGCTCACCGCCAGTTGGCGCAGGTGAGCAAGTGCCGCTTACTGCGGCTGGGCGTGAAAGGCCTTGTTCGCAATCTTCCAGCCTTGCTCGGTTTTGAGCAGCACAAAGTAGTCGGTGAACGTGACCGTACCGTGCACCAGCGTGACCTTGGCCATGGCGGAGGTGCCGGTGATGTCCAGCCAATCAATGCTGCGGCGGCGTGTGGATTCGTCGGGTGCGGGGGTGTGCTTGAAGCGCTGGCAGTAAAAGTCCAGATCCCAGGAGGTGAGTGGGCCTTCGCGCACGCTTTCCAGGCGGGCGCTGGGCAGAAATGCGGCGCGCATGTGCTCGGCGCTGTCTTCTGCGTGGCCGCGCAGGTACAGCTCCAGCGGCACGCGCACGGCAGCTTCTTCGGGGTGGTCGGTCAGTGCAAGGGTGTGGTCCATGCGGCAGCTCCTGAAAGTAGTTCTTGGGAATGGCTGGCGCATGCTAGCGGTGCTCTGCAGACGGATTGCATGTGTGCAGGTCACAGGTGTTTTTCGGTGGTTTGGCGCTTTGGCCGATGCCAAACGACAAAAGCCCCGGCACAGGGCGCGGGGCTTTGGTGGTTGCCCGTTCCACGAACGGGCCGGTGGCGCGGATTAAGCGCCCAGCTTCAGGCTGCCCTTCATGATGAAGGAGTGGCCGGGGAACGAGCAGAAGTAGGTGTAGTCCGTGCCAGCCTTGAGCTTGGCGACGTCGATCACAACGTTGGTGGATTCGCCGCCGCCGATGACCTTGGTGTGTGCGATCACGCGTGTGTCGCCGGCCTTGACGTAGTCAGCCGCTGCGCCAGCCTTCATGCCGTCTGCAGCAGTTGCAGTGGCGTCAGCGGCGGTTGTCAGCACCAGGTTGTGGCCCATCGAGGACTTGGGCATCTTGCCCACGTGCTTGAGGGTCACGGTGTAGCTCTTGCAGGACTTGGGCACTTCAATGTTCTTCACATTGAATTGCATTTGGTCGTTACCTTCTACGGTAACGGCGCAGTCAGCAGCCATCGCGGGAGCAGCAATGCCACCAGCAGCCAACAGGGCGAGCGTCATCAGAGTCTTTTTCATAGCGCAAATCCTTACGAAACCAATCGTTGTGAAGAGAGAGATGCTCGGCAGTCTCGAGCCTTGGAGCCATTCACACATTCCCTGAATGCCGTGCTTGCAGTGACTGGTTGTACCGGGTACAGCAGCGGTTTGCTTGCGTCGTTTTCGATTGCAAATACTGGATTTGCGAATGTATGAGTGCTTCTTAGAACGGGTCTAACTGTCCAGTTGGGCAATATTGTGATCCTCAATTTTCAGACTTTTGTGAAATTCAAAAAATCGAGGAGCCAATAAAGAGCATTTTGTATTCAGACATGACGCGGATCAATAAATCGTGCGCCATGGTGCCCAATCAGCGCTTGAAATGATTGAAAAAAGAGCAGTTTACGCAAGTACTGAAAGGCTTTCAAAGGGTTTTGTATTCGAAAGTCTCGAAAAACAAGCGCTGCCTGCTCTTTATTTTGAAAAGGCTTTATGCGAACGCGGTCTCTGGCTTGGGGGCGGCAGCAGTGCTGGGGCGCGCAAGCTCCAAAGCGTGAATGCGGTCTTGGGCAGACTGCAGGTCAAACTGCTTGGCATCAAAAGCGGCAGGCAGCATGCGCCGCGCAGCCGGGTGGTCAGCATGCTGTGGGTCTTGCAGCGCGAGTACCGCGTCATTGAAGGCCTGCATGCCGCCGGTGTTTTCGGGCGGGCATGCATTGCGGCCACCCAGGCAAATGGGCAGGCTGAGCAGCGCCTCGGGGCTGCCCACAGGGGTGCAAGCTTCGAGTTTGATGCGCAGCTGCCAGCCCGCGCTCAGGTCGTACAGGTAGCGCACCGCCAGCGCTTCACCTTGCAGCAACTGGCCCAGGCTGTAGCGGCGTGCGTCCATGGTGGGGTCTTCGGGCAGGTCGGCATCAGGCAGACCGTAGCGCTGGCCGGCAATCTCAAAAGCGTAACCGTGCAAGTTGTTCCAACCCATGGCGGCCTGGATGGTGCGGTGCAGTTGGGCAAGGGTGGTGGTATCAGCCACCACCAAGCGGCGCCAGATGGCGGGCTTGCTGTCGTTCAGTTGGATGTGAAGCTGGTAGCTGCAGCGGATCTTGGGCATAGGTCTCCTCCCGGGGTCAATCACACACCTGCGTCAAGCGCAGTTATTTCGGTTCGCATTCCGTTGTAGCGCAGCCGCTGGGTGTGCGTAGCGAATGCGGGTAAGTACTGGCGTCGAGGGCGCAGGGGTTTGCGCGCAGCGCCTGAACGCTCGTGCTATTTGTGTTTAACGCTATGCACGCAGCCCTGGGCGCTGCGTTGTGCCGCGTGGCTGTAAGCAAGGCACGGGCTGCAGTCTCACGCTGCATCTCGAAATGAATTTGCGGTTTGCTGGCGCATGATGGCCGTATTCAGGCATGAAAAAAGGCACCCGAAGGTGCCTTGATGCAGTCGCTCGTTTGAGCGTGCACTTCAGTCGACGCTGGCGCCAGAGGCCTTGACCACGGGCGCGTACTTGCTGCGCTCTGCAGCCATGAAGGTCTGGAACTCTTTGGTGCTGGTGGGCACGGGTTCGGCCATCAGCATGGCAAAACGCTTTTGCGTCTCGGGGTCCTTGAGGGCGTCGGTGAATGCCTTGTTGAGCTTTTCCAGTACATCGGCCGGCGTGCCAGCAGGTGCAATCAGACCCCACCATGTGTCAATCGCAAAGCCCTTGATGTTTTTGGACAGCGGTGGCACGCCGGGCAGCAGCTTGCTTTCGTCGGGCGTGGTCACGGCCAATGCCTTGAGCTTGCCAGCCTGGATGTTGCTGGATGCCGCAGCGAGGTTGTCAATGTTGAAATCCACCTCGCCAGCCAGCAGGGCCAGCTGGGCGGGGCTGGCACCGCGGTAGGGGATGTGCACGGCGGTAAAGCCCAAGCCTTGTTGCAGCATTTCGCCCGCCAAATGGCCTGCGCTGCCGTTGCCACCACTGCCGTAGCTGAGCTTGCCGGGGTGGGCCTTGCCGTAGGCGACCAGATCAGCGACCGAGTTGATGTTCAACTCCTTGGCCTTCTGGGTGTTCAGCACCAGCACGTTGGGCACGCGCACCATTTGCGTGATGGGGGCGAAGTCTTTGTCGGCGTCGAAAGGCAGTTTTTTGTACAGCCATGGATTGACGGCGTGGGTGGCCACGGTGGCCAGACCAATGGTTTTGCCATCAGGGGCGGCTTTGGCGACGGCATCCACGCCAATATTGCCGCCTGCACCGGGCTTGTTTTCCACGATCACGGTGCCCAGGCTGTCGCGCACACGCTCAGCCAGCACGCGGGAGGTGACATCCAGCGGGCCACCGGGTGCAAAAGGCACGATCAAACGGATGGGCTGCTCAGCAGCTTGAGCCAAAGGAGATGCCAGTGCAGCAGCAAAGACAGCGGAGGACAGCAAGATGTTTCGACGGTTCATACCAAGTATTGTGCAAGATTCATGTGGGATAAGCGCTGCAAGTGCTGCGTTCGGCGGTTTAGCTGTGCGATTTATTGATTTTCTAAAGGAATGCAGCGCGCTCGCCGTGTGTGTGCATTTTTTGTGCGCAGTACACCCAAGCAGCTGCGTTGTCCAGCACAGGGTTTTGTAAGCAGGCGTAAAAAAGGCCGCGCAAGGCGGCCTTGGAAAGCACAGGGCTTAGATTTACTTGTCTGCCGCGCTGGTGAATGCATCGGCAAAAAAGGCTTCTTCTGGCAGTCCACGCTGGCTGAGGTAGCTGGCGCGGGCCGAATCCACCACGATGGGTGCGCCGCAGGCATACACCTCATGGCCTGATAAATCCGCAAAGTCATCCAGCACCGCCTGGTGCACGTAGCCGGTACGGCCTGTCCAGTGGTCTTCAGGCAGCGGGTCAGACACCACAGGCACATAAGTCAGGTTGGGCATGGTTGTGGCCAATGCCTTCACCCAGGCATCTTGGTACAGGTCTTCGGGGCGGCGGCCGCCCCAGTACAGGCTGACGGGTCGGGTGATGCCTTTGTGCTGCATGTGCGCCAGCAAGCCTTGGATGGGCGCAAAGCCCGTGCCAGAGGCCAGAAACACCATGGGTTTGCTGGAGTCTTCACGCAGAAAGAAGCTGCCAAAGGGGCCTTCGGTGCGCAAAATCTCTTTTTCTTTCATGGTGCCAAACACATGGTCGGTGAAGACGCCACCGGGCATGTGGCGGATGTGCAGTTCAATACCGGGGGCCGTTGTTTGCACGTGCGGCGCTGTGGCGATGGAATACGCGCGGCGTGTGCCGTCACGCAAGATGAATTCAATGTACTGGCCCGCGAAATACTGGAACACCATGTTGGCGGGCATTTGCAGTTGCACGCGCATCACATCGTGCGAAAGCTTTTCCAACGCACCTACGCGCACAGGCATCTTTTTGATGGGGAAGGCGCTGGCGTCTGTCACTTGGCGCGATTCCAGCACCACATCGGTGTGTGCGGTGGCGCGGCAGGTCAGCACAAAACCAGCGTCCAGCTCTGCAGGCGTCATCGCGTGGTGGGAATATGCCTCGTGCGTGACCTCTCCGCTCAGTTTTTTGCACTTGCAGGAACCACAGGCGCCGTCTTTGCAGCCATAAGGCAGGCCGACCCCAGCACTGATGGCTGCCGCCAAAATGGTCTCATGGCCGGTGGTGGAAAACTGGCGACCACTGGGTTCAACTGTGATCTGAAAAGCGGGGGCGGTCATCTTCTGGCTATCCTTGGCGGTATCTCAATGTGCGCCGCTTTGCCTGCAGCAGCTCCTACCACCCCGCCAACCGAAGTTGGGCGCTTGAGACGAAGCGTGAAGCCGCAAGCCGTACCGACGTACGACCAGGCGAAGCAACGTATCAAGGGTGGTGTGAGCTGCTCTTGGTGGAGGGGCGCTACAAAGGCAATGGGCCGCACGCAGCGGCCCGTTGCACAACAGTATTCAATGGGGATACCCGATTTTGCCCTCAAACCCAATTCCACAGCGTGCGTTGCCTGCAAGGTTTCGCCGAACACGCGTACTCATCATCGGTTGCGGAGACGTAGGTCTGCGTATTGCGCAGGCGCTGCAACCGGCCGCCACGCCCACGCGCCAGCATGGCCCGAGGCTGCTGGCGTTGACGTCGTCCCCGGAAAAGGCAGCGGCGTTGCGCCAAAAGGGCATCACGCCCTTGGTCGGTAATCTGGATGATTTGCCCAGCCTGCGCCGTTTGCGTGGGCTGGCACACCGCGTCATTCACATGGCGCCGCCGCCAGGCCAAGGTGCAGCAGATACACGGACCGCCCATTTGGTCCGTGTGCTGCGGCAAGGGCGTTTGCCGCAGGCGCTGGTGTATGGCTCCACCAGTGGTGTCTACGGTGATTGCGCCGGTGCCTGGGTGGATGAAACACGCGCTCCCAACCCCGCCACCGACCGCGCCCGTCGCCGCGTGGATGCGGAGCAGCGTTTGCTGCACTTGGGCCAGCACAGCGGTGTGCGCGTGCAGGTGCTGCGCATACCGGGCATTTATGCCCCCGACCGCGCAGGTGGCACACCGCGTACACGTTTGCTCAAAGGTTTGCCGGTGTTGAATGCGGACGATGATGTGTTTACCAACCACATCCATGCCGACGATCTGGCGCGCATTGCGATTGCCGCGCTGTGGCGCGGGCAACCGCAGCGCGTCTACCACGCCAGCGACGACACACAATTGCGCATGGGTGATTACTTTGACTTGGCGGCTGATCTGTACGGCATGCCCCGGCCCCCGCGGGTGGCGCGGGATGCCGCGCAGCAAACGCTGCCACCGACCATGCTGAGCTTTATGGGTGAGTCACGCCGCCTGCACAACACCCGCATCAAGCAGGAGTTGCGCGTGCGCCTGCGTTACCCCACGGTGCGTGAAGGGTTGGCGCCCTGAGGCTTGTTGAGCGCGCTGTTTGGATTGCGGGCGAATGCTGTGTAGGTGTGCGCTGTGAAAGATGCGCCGTGCACACAAGCCTAGCGTGATTGGACGCACTTTGGCACTGTCTGCGGCTTTCTGCCTCGTCTTAAGCGGCTAAGGATGTGAACCGTTACCAAGATTACGGCCACGCCCTCTGTCGCTAAGGGCGGCTCCAGGTATTGCCTTTGCCGTCATAGCAGCGAAACACATTGCAGTTGTAGTCGCCCGAGCTGGGGTGCGGTGGCTGCACGGGTGGGCGCGGCGGGCGTACATGCGGCGGGCGGATGGGGTACACGGGCACATAGGTGGTGCTGGGTTCGCTGGGGGGTACTTGCACCACCACAGGCGGTACGGGGCGCTGTGCTGCCAGCGCGGCAGCGCGCTCGGCGTCGGCTTTTTGCTGGGCGGCTTCGCGTTCAGCCTGCAATTGCTGGGCCGTGCGCTTGCGTTCCAGCGCTTGCTGGTACTGGGCGTCGTGCTGGGCCTGTTCCTGCGCGCTCAAAGGCGGCAAGATTTCTTGCACTTCCTTGCTATTGGGGCACTTTCCGTCGGTGTAGGTGACATGGCCGCTGGCATCTACGCAGCGCATGACTTGGGCGTGCGCAATACCGTGCACGCAAGCCCAGGTAAGCAGGGCAGCGAAGAGGTGGCGATACGGGGTCATGGTGGTAAGCGAAAGGGGTGCGATAGCAGCGACTGTCCACTAAAAAAATGGCCCAAGTCAAGTGCAAAGGGCCGCATTGTTGGTCAGGTGCTTACGGTGTTGGGGCACGGCGCAATGGTATCTTTATGTGTTTCGTTGTGATGTTTTTTTAGTCTGTGCATGCCCGGCAAGGTGTGTGCGGCAAGGAGTTTTCGCGCATGGCTGATAAGCCCACCCCCAGCAATACCAACAAGAGCGATTCCAGTGCCGAGCACGGAAAACGCAAGGCCACCGCAGGTGATGTGGCTGTGGGCAAGGATGAAAAATCCATTGAAAAATTCGTAGCAGGGCAGGCTACGCAGGCGGCGCAAAAGAGCCGTGTGGCGGCGGTGCTCAGCGTGCTGGATCAGCCCGGCAGCGACAAAGACCGTGCCAAGGCGTTGCGGGCTTTGCTGGAAGGCTCTGACCCTGAAGACCAAAAAGCGCTGCGCAAGGCGCTCAGCAAGCTCGATGGCCATGAGCCTGCCAGCAAAGCCAATCCCGATGAAGAGCTGAGCAAAGACTGGAAGGACGGCGCTTACCCGTACGCCAACTTGCTGCGCCGCTCGGCCTATGAAAAAGACAAATTCCGCCTGCAGGTGGAATTGCTCAAACTGCAGGCGTGGGTGAAAGAGACCGGCCAGCGCGTGCTGATCATTTTTGAGGGCCGTGATGCGGCGGGCAAGGGCGGCACCATCAAGCGCTTTATGGAGCATTTGAATCCACGTGGCGCACGCGTGGTGGCGCTGGAAAAACCATCGCCTACCGAGCAGGGTCAGTGGTACTTTCAGCGCTATGTGCAGCACTTGCCGACAGCCGGTGAGATCGTGCTGTTTGACCGCAGCTGGTACAACCGCGCCGGTGTGGAGCGCGTGATGGGCTTTTGCACCGACGCGCAGTACAAGCAGTTCATGCAGGATGCGCCGCAGTTTGAGCGCATGCTGGTCAACAGCGGCGTGCATGTGGTGAAGTTCTGGTTCAGCGTCAGCCGCAAAGAGCAGCGCCGCCGTTTCAAGGAACGCGAGGCGCACCCACTCAAGCAGTGGAAGCTGTCGCCCATTGACCAAGCCTCTCTGGACAAGTGGGAAGACTACACACGTGCCAAAGAAGCCATGTTTTTTGAAACCGACACGGCCGATGCACCGTGGACCGTGGTCAAAAGCGATTGCAAAAAGCGCGCACGCCTCAACGCCATTCGCTATGTGCTGAGCAAGCTGCCCTACAAAAATCGCGACATGGACAAGGTGGGCCGCCTAGATTCGCTGATTGTGGGCCGCGCCTCAGCCATCTATGAGCGCGGTGAGAAGCCTGAAATCAAGTCTGAGAAGACTGAAAAATAAGAGCGGTTAGCGCTTGTTATTTCTTGGCTCTGAATGCTTTTGCATTTGAAAATCAGCATTCATCAGTGCTAACAGCTATGGATTTAAAGAGCAGCTTGTTTACAAGCTGCTTTTTTTACGGCGTTCACAGGTTCACACAACATAGTCGAGCGCAGAGGTGCGCGTGGATTGATGTCTAGAAACCGCAGGCAGTAAGGCTGGACAGTCGCAAAGACAAGGCAGAGCAAGCAAGGTCGGCTCGAATGCCGTGTGTGCAGTGCCTAAAGATTCACACCATGCAGGGTGGCAAAGTACGCCTGCAGCTCTTCAATCGCCTGCCGTACTTTGGCGGGCTGCGTATCGCGTTGCGGGGTGACGGCCCAGATGTCGAGATGGCCCATGTTCCAGTCGGGCAGCAGTTGCACCAAGCGGCCACTTTGCACGTAGGGGCTGACATCCATGGCTGAGAGCAAGGCCACTCCCAGCCCCGCTTCGCACAGCGCTTGCACGGCCGTTTGGTGGTTGCTTAAAGCGCGGGGCGTGGCTTGCACGCTAAAGCGCTCGCCACTGGACGGATGCTGCCAATCCAGTGCCAGCGGGTGGTGGTCGTTGTGGCTTAACGCCAGCCAAGCGTCGTGCGCCAACTGTGCCGGGTGTTGTGGCACACCGCCGCGTGCATGCACCCACGCCGGGGCTGCGCACAGCCAGTGGGGCGTGCTGGCCAGTTTGCGTGCCACCCAGTTGGAATCGGCCTGCGGGCCAAAACGCAAGGCCAGATCGACACGTGCCTGAATCAGGTCAATCGGTACATCATCGAGCAGCAAGCGCAGCCGCAACTGCGGAAAACGCGCCAACCAAGCACCCAATGCTGGGGCGGCGTGGTGCGCAAAACCCACGGGTGCAGCCAGACGCAACTCGCCGCTGGGGGCTTGCTGCTCGGCGGCCAGCTCAGCGCGGGCGCGTGCAGCTGCGGCGCTGAGCGTGGCGCACTGCACATAAAAGCGCTGGCCCGCATCGGTCAGCGCAATCTGCCGCGTAGAGCGGTGCAGCAGTGTGACGCCGCCTTCGCGCTCCAGCTGGCGGATGTGTTGGCTCACGGCAGAGGGGCTCATGCCCAAGTTGCGTGCTGCTGCGGTCATGGAGCCGTCCTGCACGACGGCGGCAAAAACTGCCATGCGTTTGAGATCGTCCATGGGGGGTATTGTGAAGTGCTACTTCAAAGTGTTGGTGAAAACTGCGTAGTTTTTGCGGGGTTCAGCGCTTTAAGCTTCAGCTATTGCTTGTTAAAACATGGAGTTTTGAGATGAAAGTAGCGTTGATTGGTGCGACAGGTTTTGTAGGTGCTGCCGTTTTGCAAGAGCTGGTGCAACGTGGCCATGAGGTGGTGGCGCTGGTGCGCGACCCGGCCAAGCTGCCCGCACAAGCGGGCGTGCAGGCGGTGCAGGCGGATGTGATGGACGCCAAAGCCGTAGAGCAGGCCGTGCGTGGCACGCAGGCCGTGCTGAGCGCCTACAACGCGGGCTGGGCCAACCCCAATATTTACGACGATTTTTTGCGTGGCTCTGCCGCCATCGTGCAAGGCGTGAAGGCGGCCGGTGTGCCGCGCTATCTGGTGGTCGGCGGTGCGGGCAGCCTGTATGTGGCACCGGGCGTGCAACTGGTGGATACGCCGGAGTTTCCCGCCGCCATTTACCCCGGCGCTTCTGCCGCCCGCGACATGCTGACGCAGCTGCAAAAAGAAGACGCCTTGGATTGGTCGCTGCTCAGCCCCGCTGTGGGTTTTCACGCCGGTTCTGCCGCCCAGGCGCGTGGCCGCACGGGCCAATACCGTACCGGCAGCGATGCACCATTGATGCAAGACGATGGCCAAGTGGGTGATATCTCCGCGCAGGATCTGGCAGTGGCGCTGGTGGACGCGCTGGAGCGCCAGTTGCATGTGCGCCAGCGCTTCACGGTGGCGTATTAATTGGGGTACTGATTACCAAAGGGGCAAGTGCGGCGCAGCCGCAGCCTTTTGAAAGACGCGGCAACAATAGAGGGGCACAGCCATCAGGCTGTGCTTTTTTTCGTTTGCGTATGGCTGCTTCCAACACTGCTTCTTCTAATTTCCGTGCATGGCTGAGCGTGAGCGCGCTGGCCATGGGTGCCTTTATTTTCAACACCAGCGAGTTTGTGCCCGTGGGCATGCTCAGCGACATTGGTGCCAGCTTTGGCATGCCGACCGAGCATGTGGGGCTGATGCTAACCATCTACGCTTGGGTGGTGGCCTTGGCGTCGCTGCCGTTGATGTTGCTGACACGCAAGGTAGAGCGGCGCAAGCTGCTCATGGGCGTGTTTGCGCTGTTTATCGTCAGCCATGCCGCATCGGGCATGGTGACCAGTTTTGAGATGCTGATGGCCAGCCGCATTGGCGTGGCTCTGTCGCACGCGGTGTTCTGGTCGATCACCGCAGCGCTGGCCGTGCGCATAGCCCCGGTGGGCAAGAAGGCACAGGCGCTGAGCATGCTGGCCACGGGCACTACGCTGGCCATGGTGATGGGTATTCCTTTAGGGCGCGTGGTGGGTGACTGGCTGGGCTGGCGCACCACGTTTTGGGCGATTGGGGGGCTGGCTGTGGTGGTCATGCTGGTGCTGGCCAGGTTGCTGCCCTTGTTGCCGAGCGAGAACTCGGGCTCTGCCTCCAGCATTCCTGTGTTGCTGCGCCGCCCGGCTTTGATGGCCATTTACGCGTTGCTGATTGTGGTGGTCACAGCGCAGTTCACGGTGTACAGCTACATTGAGCCGTTTGTGCAGGGTGTGGCTGGTTTGAGCGCTAATGTGACCACCATGGTGCTGCTGCTGTTTGGCGGCATGGGCATCGCGGGCAGTGTCTTGTTCAGCATGTATGGCGCACGCTTCCCCCAAGGTTTCCTGCTGGTGTCGATTGCCGCTCTGGCGGCCAGTTTGTTGTTGCTACTGCCGGTCAGCCGGCATGAAGCTTCGCTGTATGCGATGTGCATTGTCTGGGGCGCAGCCATGATGTGCATGGCGCTGGCCATGCAGGCCAAGGTGCTGTCGCTGGCGCATGACGCGACAGACGTGGGCATGTCGCTGTTCTCGGGCATTTTCAACATTGGCATTGGTGCGGGTGCGCTGCTTGGGAGCCAGGTGAGTTTGTATGCAGGCATGCAGCACATCGGCTGGGTGGGTGGCGCACTGGCCAGTGCGGCATGTCTGTGGTGCGCGTTTGCGCAGCGCCGCTGGGGCCAATTACCAGCGCCTGCTTCGGTCAAACGGTGATTCACAAAGCACCATTTACCGGGCTGTGGTTTTTGTGTTGATGTGTATCAAATGATAATTGTTCTCATATAATATTCCCTCTCGCAAGCTACCCCAGACCGCACTCGGTTCAGGTTCGCCAGCCATGTCACGAACCTTTTTTCCGAGAACGCGTTATGCAACGAATGTCTGTGGGGCTCCGCCCTGTGGCTGCGGCAGCCATGTCGGCTTGTCTGTGGTCGTTTACTGCCCATGCTGCTGAGCCAGTACTGCCTTCTGTGACAGTGCAGCAAGCGCAGGAGGGTCTGGATCCTGCGCTGGTGCCTTACGCCACGGAAACCGTGAGCAAAGAAGACATCGAGCGCAAGCAGATTCTGGATATTCGCGATGCGGTGCGTGACATGGTCAACGTGGAGGTGCCTCGTGTAGCGCGCCGTGGCTCCGGCATCAGCGGCACGGCAGGCCGGGAAGGCAATACAGGGTTCGAGATTCGTGGTTTGGGTGGCAACCGTGTGCAAACCATGGTGGATGGCATACCCCAGCCAGAGTCCGACAGCTTCATGAACAGCCACAGTTTTGGCCGTGACTATGTCGACCCGCTGACGCTCGCCGGTATCGACGTACACAAAGGTGCCAGCGATGTGAGTCTGCCAGCCGGTGGTATTGCCGGTGTGGTGAATATGCGCACGCTCTCACCGTATGACTTGCTGGGCGGCAACAAAGATTTTGCAGGCCGTGCTTTGCTGGGCTGGCGCAGTGAAAACCGGGGGCGCAACCTGGGGTTGGCGCTGGCAGGCAAGGCTTCCGAACAGTTGCAGTGGCTGGTGGCGCTCAATGGTGACTGGAGTGACGAAGTCGAAACCATGGGCAAAGTGGGTGGCACAGGTTTGACACGCACCAAGGCCAACCCGGAAGACAACAAACGCAGCTCGGCCTTGGCCAAACTGGTGTTCAAGCCCGATGGCAGCCAGACCCATGTGGTGACACTGGAGCATCGCCGCCAGGATGCCGACATCAACAACCTGCACGATTTCAACAACGGCACCACGCGCGCGCACACTGAGGCCAATGACAGCCGCCGCACGCGCTTGTCTTTGCGCTCAGACTTTGCGCTGCATGCCCCCGCTGCCGATGCGGTGCGCACTTACTTGGCTTGGCAAGACAGCAGCAGCCAGCAACTGCTCACGCTGGACACCACGACGGCCAATCGCACACGTGTGCGTGACCATGCGTATGACGAAACCATGCTGCAAGCGGGCGTGCAAGCGCACAAGGCCTTGGGTATGCACCACCTGCTGTATGGCATGGACATGGCGCGCATGAGCAACGAAACCAGCAGCCTGTCGACCGATGCAGGGGTCACGACCTCGGTGCCCAAAGGCCCTGACACACGCACTACCCGCTGGGGTGCCTTTATAGAAGACCGCATGGAGTGGGGCAACTGGATGATCAAGCCCGGCCTGCGCTATGAGTCGGTCAAGATTGACCCCGATGCGGGCAGTATCAATACTGGTGCCTCGGGGGCTTCGCTGGTCAGCAAGCGCTTTACGGCATGGCTGCCCCAACTGGGCACGCAATTGAAGCTGGGTAATGGCCTCCAGGCATTTGCCAATTACCAGCGCGGTTTCCGTGCGCCATCGTCTGGAGAGATGAACAATTACTTCGGCAATGTCACACCGTTTTTCGGTTACTACATCTTGCCGAACCCGAACCTGAAGGCCGAAACCAGCAACAACTTTGAACTGGGTATGCGCGATGCCGAAGGGCCTGTGCAGTGGGAGGCATCAGCTTTCTACGGTCGTTTCCGCAACTTCATTGAGCGCTATGCCGATGCAGGCACATTGCCCAGCAACCCCGCCGTGACGTTGCAGCAATCGCGCAACCAGGCCAAAGCCACGATCAAAGGGATTGAACTCAAGGGCAAGGCCCAGGTAGGGCAGTCTTGGGGTGGTCTGTGGGAAGTGCGCGGGGCTTATGGCTACACCAAGGGCACAGGTGCAGATGGCAGTGGTCTTGAAAGTATCTCCCCCCACCAGTTGAAGCTGGGCTTGGGCCAGTTGGCTGCCAGCTGGCGCTGGGAGTTGGCGGCAACCCACAGCGCAGGCAAAAAGCAAGGCGATTTGCCAACCGGTACACGCAGTCTGTTCCTCAGCCCTTCGCACACCGTGTGGGATTTGACGGCACAGGTCGCGTTGCGCAAAGACCTGCGCTTGAACGTGGGTCTGTACAACCTGACGGACAAGAAGTACTGGAACTGGTCCGATGTGCGTGGTGTGACGGCCGCATCTGAACGTGCCGCCATTGATGCTTACAGCCAGCCAGGGCGCAATGTGCGCGTCTCGATGGTGATGGATTTCTAAGCTGTGTACCAAAGCGCTTGTCCTTAATCAGTGAAGGCAGGCGCTTTTTGTTTGTTTAACTTTCCGACTAGGAGCTACGCAATGAACGCCACGATTGATTCTTCTCTGGCTGATCACGCAGCCATTCGTTCCGCTTTTGTCCAAGCACGTGCCAAGGGTTTGCGCGCCAAAGATGCGGCCGAAGCCATTGGTTGGAGTGAAGGCGCTGTGGTGGCCGCCCATGTGGGCCAGCATGAGCAACCGCTCAAAGCCCAGGCGCTGAAACCCGAGTGGTTTGAAATTCTGTCGGCCTTGGAGCCTTGTGGCCACTTGATGGCACTGACACGCAATGCTGCCGTGGTGCACGAAAAAGACGGTGTCTACAAAGGCTTTAGTCGTGAAGGCCAGATTGGCCTGTGCAACAACGACGACATTGATCTGCGCATCTTCTTTTTCCAGTGGCATGCTGGCTTTGTGGTGACTGAGCCAGGCCATGGCGGGGCCTTGATGCGCAGTCTGCAGTTTTTTAACAAGCAGGGCGTGGCAGTACACAAAATTTATGCACGCGAGGCCACCAACCTGCAGGCGCTGGAAGCGGTGGTGGTGCGCTTTACGGATGCACAGAAGGATTACCAGTTTGTAGCCGCCACAGCGCCTGCAGCGGTAGCCGACGACAGCAGCATAGATGCCGAAGGTCTGCGCAAGGCATGGGCAGGCATGCAGGATACCCACGACTTTTTTGGCATGCTCAAACAGTTTGGCTGCGAGCGCCAGCAGAGCTTTCGTTTGACGCAGGGGCTGTATAGCGAGGCTTTGCACCTGAATGCGGTGACACCGCTGCTGGAGCAAGCGGCGGCAACGCAATTGCCCATCATGGTGTTTGTGGGCAGCAAAGGCTGTATCCAGATTCACTCCGGGCCAGTCAAGCAGATCAAACCCATGCAGTCCCCCGGTGGTGCCGACTGGATCAATGTGCTGGACCCAGGCTTTAACCTGCATCTGCGCCGTGACTTGATCACCCATGCTTGGCTGGTACGCAAACCCACGGCGGACGGCATGGTGACGTCGGTTGAGCTGTTTGATGCCAGCGGTGATGTGGTGGCCATGTTATTTGGCGTGCGCCATCCGGGCGAGCCAGAGCTGACCGCTTGGCGTGATTTGGCCGAAAATTTGCCACGTGCCTGAGGATAAATTGATGGTTGCAGATCTCTCTCGTCGCCAATGGCTGGCATTGGTGGCTGCTGCGGGTAGTGCCTTGGCGTTGCCTGCTGGGGCACAGACCGTTCAACGTCCGGTGCAGCGGTTGATTACCGTGGGCGGTGCCATCACCGAAGTGGTGTATGCCTTGGGCGCACAGTCTTTGCTGGTCGCGACCGACACTACCAGTCTGTACCCCGAGGCCGCCAACCGCACGCCCAAGGTGGGCTATCTGCGCCAGTTGTCGGCCGAGGGCCTGCTTTCGTTGCGGCCCGATGCGATTGTGGGCGCTGCCGAGGCGGGGCCTGCGATGGTGCTGGAGCAGGTCAAGGCCGCCGGGGTGCCTGTGGAGTTGATTCCAGCAGACCATAGTTTTGCAGAGGTGTTGCGCAAGGTGGAAACCGTGGGCCGTATCACCGGGCGTGAGACACAGGCCCAAGCGCTGGCGCAGCAACTGAAAGTGGAATGGGCGAAAGTGCAAGACACCGTGGCCCAGGCCAAGCGCAAGCCCAAAGCCTTGTTCATTCTGTCGCACAGTGGTGCCCCGATGGTGGCGGGCCGGGGTACTGCCGCTCATGCCTTGCTGACCTTGGCGGGCGCCCAGAATGTGGTGCAGCAATTTGAAGGCTACCGCCCGCTGACGGCAGAGGCCATGGCGGCTGCTGCGCCCGATGTGATTGTCAACAGCACACAGGGCATTGAAGCTTTGGGTGGTGTGGAGGCCTTTTGGCGCAGGCCTGAACTGGCGCTGACCCCGGCCTTTACGCGCAAGGCTTTGGTGATGATGGAAGCAAGCCAGTTGCTGGGTTTTGGCCCCCGTCTGCCTGATGCGGTGTCTCAGTTGCACAGCCAGATGCTGAAAGCCATTACATGAGATCAGGCTGGCGTTTGGCCAGTGGCCGCCTGCATCCGCGGTGGGTCATTGGCGGTGGGGTAGTGCTGACGATGCTGGCCTTGGTGCTCGGTAGCACACAGGGCGCTTATGCGATTGCTCCTTCGCGATTGTTGTCGGTGCTGTGGGATGGATTGCTGGGCAATAGCACCAGCAGCACCGAGCATCTGGTCTTCATGAACATTCGCCTGCCACGGCTTCTGCTGGGATTGGTGGCCGGTGCCGGCTTGGGTTTGGCGGGAGCCTTGATGCAAGGCATGTTTCGCAACCCCTTGGCAGACCCAGGTTTGATCGGTGTGAGCGGTGGTGCTGCACTGGCCGCTGCTAGCGTGATTGTGCTGGGGCCCTTGTGGTTGCCCCAGCTGAGCTTCACGCTGGGAAGCTGGACGCTGGCCGTGAGCGCTTTCACTGGCGGTGTGGTGGTGACCTTGCTGATTTATGGCTTGGCCCAATCCTCCGGTGGCACACGCGTGGGGTTGATGCTTTTGGCGGGCATTGCGGTGAATGCGCTGGCGGGTGCGGGCCTGGGGTTCTTGAGCTATGTCTCGAATGATGAACAGCTGCGCAATGTGCAGCTGTGGCTGATGGGTAGCTTGGGCCATGCACGCTGGGCCACCGTCTGGCTGGTGGGTTCCGTGGTGGCGCTGTGCACCGTGGCTGCCATGGCACTGGCGCGCCCGCTCAATGCGATTGCGTTGGGTGAAGCGCAGGCGCAATTGCTGGGTGTGCCGGTAGAGCGGTCCAAGCGCTATGCCGTTTTGGTGACGGCGTTGGCGGTGGGGGCGGTCACGTCTGCTACCGGTGTGATTGGTTTTATTGGTCTGGTGGCGCCGCACTGGGTGCGTTTGCTGGCCGGGCCAGATCACCGCTTGGTATTGCCCGGCTCCGCCTTGCTGGGCGCCAGTTTGGTGTTGGTGGCCGATGCAGTCGCGCGCACCATTGTGCAGCCAGCCGAAATGCCTTTGGGTGTGCTGACAGCTTTCATTGGTGTGCCCCTGTTTTTGCTGATGCTGCGCCAGTTCAGGAACAAGCTATGACCGATGCCGTGAATAGTTTGGGATGTGAGCACCTGCAGGTCACCGCGTATGCGCGGGGTGAGACCTTGGCACAGGTGCATACCAGCTTGCAGGCAGGGCGTTTTACGGCCATTTTGGGCCCCAACGGTGCTGGCAAGAGCAGCTTGATGTCCATCTTGGTGGGGCTGCGCACCGCGCCAGCAGGGCAAGTTGTGTTCAAAGGGCGTAGCTTGGCGCAATGGCCTGCGGCCAGTCTGGCGCAGCACATGGCATTCATGGCGCAAGACACGCAAGTGGCATTCAGCTTTACCAGCCAAGAGGTGGTCGAAATGGGGCGCTATCCGCACCGCAACCACCCCAAAGCAGATGAAGCAGATGTCGTGCAGCGCGCCATGCAAGCCACGGGCGTGGAGCATCTGGCGGACCGCGAAGTGGCCACCTTGTCCGGTGGTGAGCGTGCCAGAGTGCACCTAGCTAGGGCGCTGGCGCAGGCCTGGCACCCTTTGCCTGACGGCAGCGCGCGCTGGTTGCTGCTGGATGAGCCTACGGCCGCCCTGGACTTGCAGCACCAGCATGCCTGCATGCAATTGCTGCGCAGCCGTGCCGACCAAGGGTTGGGGGTAGTGGCTGTGCTGCATGATCTGAACCTGGCGCTGCGCTATGCCCACGATGTGGTACTGGTGCCGGGCGGCGGTCAGGCTGCCATCATGGGGCCCTGTCACGAGGTGTTGACGCCGCAGCGCATCCAGCAAGTCTGGAGCGTGCAGGGAGAGTTGCTACACATGCAAGATGGCGTGCCGCAGTATGTGTTTGGTGCTGCACTGGCTACGACTGCATGAAGATTGAATATCAAAAAAATAGCTTCTAGTCCTTACTTGGTATGGGCTAGAAGCTAATTTGTCTGACATTTCCATGCAGTGCCGTTTCCACAAACTGGCAACTGCAGCGTGCCTCTTCAGCCAGTGCGTGCAACGGCAGGTTCAATGCAGGCGAAGGCGGCCTGCGGCCACAGCGTATGGAAGGCGTTGTGGATGGCAATCAGCCGTGCATGCCCATACCCAGACGGTGGGGCAAGACCTCTTGCAAGATGGTGGTCGAGATCTCTTCGATGGATTTGGTAGTGGTCGACAGCCAGTTCACCCCCGCACGGCGCATCATGGCTTCGGCTTCGTGTACCTCATTGCGGCAATTTTCCAGGCTGGCATAGCGTGAATTGGGCCGGCGCTCGTTGCGGATGGTAGACAGGCGCACAGGGTCAATCGTCAGGCCAAACAGCTTTTTCTTGATGGGCTCCAGCGCTGGGGGCAGTTTTTTGCGCTCAAAGTCTTCAGGAATCAGTGGGTAATTGGCCACTTTCAGGCCAAACTGCATGGCCAGATACAGGCTGGTAGGCGTTTTGCCAGAGCGGCTTACCCCCACCAACACCACGTCTGCACCTGTCAGGTCGTGGTTGGTCTGGCCGTCATCGTGGGCCAGCGTGTAGTTAATCGCCTCCATGCGATCCAGGTATTCCTTGCTCTGGCTGATATCGCTGAAGCGCCCCACGCGGTGCTGGCTCTTCATGCCCAGCTCTTCTTCCAGCGGCTGCACAAAGGTGCCAAACATGTCCATTAACAGGCCTTTGCACTGATCGGCGATTACGGCTACCACCTCTTCGTTGACCAAGGTGCTGAAAACAATGGGTTTTTTCCCTTCCACCTCGCCCGTGTGGTTGATCTGGCGTACCGCCTGATGGGCTTTGTCCACCGTGTCCACAAAGGGAATGCGCACGATGCGGGGCTTGATATCGAACTGGGTCATCAAGGCCGTGCCAAAAGTTTCGGCGGTGATCCCTGTGCCGTCAGAAATAACGAATACGGTGCGCGTGTGCATGGGCAAACAATTCCATTCAAGTCAAACACCCGGGCTTGAGGCGAAATTACCCCGCCGGGACTAGAATGGCGCCCATTATTCCCAATTTCGCTCACATGCAGATCGATGACCGACAACCAGAACATCCAAGTTGTCGTCGAAAACATGTGAGCTCACCAGTGAGCGTGCTTGTTGGGCAGGCTGCTGGGCAGACAGTTTTTTAACTTTGGAGCCTTCCCATGTCTAACCGATTTGAAGCGGCCGCTTTGGTCGTTCCTTTCGAAAACCTGCGCATGAGCGACGTTGAGGTTGTTGGCGGTAAAAACGCCTCCCTCGGCGAGATGATTTCCCAGCTGCCGCAGGGTGTGCGTGTGCCGACCGGCTTCGCCACCACCGCCCATGCCTTCCGCCAGTTCCTGGCTTTTGAAGGTCTGGCCGACAAAATTTCCGCCAAGCTGGCGGCACTGGACGTGGAAGACGTGCGTGCACTGGCCCAGGTCGGCGCAGAAATCCGAGCACTGGTCGAAGCCCAGCCTTTCCCTGCTGATTTGGAAGCCGCCATCCGTGCCGCTTTCATCACACTGCACGGTGGCAACGAAGCCGCTTCGTTCGCCGTGCGTTCTTCGGCCACGGCCGAAGATTTGCCTGATGCCTCGTTTGCAGGCCAGCAAGAAACTTTCCTGAATGTGGTCGGCATTGAAGACGTGCTGCACAAGATGAAGGAAGTGTTTGCCTCGTTGTACAACGACCGCGCCATCTCGTATCGCGTTCACAAAGGCTTTGAACACGATGTCGTGGCGCTGTCCGCTGGCGTGCAGCGCATGGTGCGTTCCGATCTGGGTGCTGCTGGTGTGATGTTCACCATTGACACCGAATCGGGCTTTGAAGAAGTGGTGTTCATCACTTCCAGCTATGGCCTGGGTGAAACCGTGGTGCAAGGTGCAGTGAACCCTGATGAGTTCTACGTGCACAAGCCCATGCTCAAGGCTGGCAATAACGCGCTGATTCGCCGTAATCTCGGCTCCAAGCTGATCCAGATGGTGTTTTCGACACCAGAAGAAAAAGCTGCTTCAGGCAAGCTGGTCAAGACCACCGATGTGGCGCCCGAGCTGCGCAACCGCTACTCGCTGACCGATGCCGACGTGCAAGAGCTGGCCAAGTATGCCTTGGTGATTGAAGAGCACTATGGCCGCCCGATGGACATCGAGTGGGGCAAAGACGGCACGGATGGCCATCTGTACATCCTGCAAGCCCGCCCTGAAACCGTGAAGAGCCAGGCCAAGGGCCAGGCCGAGCTGCGTTACAAGCTCAAGGGCACAGGCAATGTGCTGGCCGAAGGCCGCGCCATTGGTCAAAAGATTGGTACTGGCCGCGTGCGTCTGGTGTCTGACATTTCGCAAATGGACCAAGTGCAAGCCGGTGATGTGCTGGTAACGGACATGACGGACCCCAACTGGGAGCCCGTGATGAAGCGTGCTGCGGCCATCGTCACCAACCGTGGTGGGCGTACCTGTCACGCAGCAATTATTGCGCGTGAACTGGGTATCCCTGCGGTGGTGGGCTGTGGTGATGCCACTGCCCGCTTGAAGGACGGCACTTTGGTCACCGTGTCTTGCTCTGAAGGCGATACCGGCAAGATCTATGACGGCCTGATCGAAACCGAAGTGACCGAAGTGGTGCGTGGCGAAATGCCCGAAATCAGCACCAAAATCATGATGAACGTGGGCAACCCCCAACTGGCCTTTGACTTTGCCCAGTTGCCGAACCAAGGCGTGGGCCTGGCTCGATTGGAATTCATCATCAATAACAACATTGGTGTGCACCCCAAGGCCATTCTGGACTACCCAGCGGTGGATCCGGACTTGAAGAAGGCTGTGGAGTCCGTGGCCCGTGGCCATGCTTCGCCCCGTGCGTTCTATGTGGACAAGGTGGCCGAAGGTGTCGCCACCATTGCTGCGGCCTTCTGGCCCAAGCCCGTGATCGTGCGCATGTCGGACTTCAAGTCCAACGAATACCGCAAGCTGATCGGTGGTAGCCGCTACGAACCCGAGGAAGAGAACCCCATGCTGGGCTTCCGTGGTGCGGCACGTTATATCTCCGAAGACTTCGGCGAAGCCTTCAAGATGGAATGCGAAGCCCTGCGCCGCGTGCGTGAAGACATGGGTCTGACCAATGTGCAGATCATGATTCCTTTCGTGCGAACTCTGAAGCAGGCCGAGCGCGTGACCAGCATGTTGGGCGACAACGGCCTGAAGCGCGGTGAGAACGAACTCAAGCTGATCATGATGTGCGAGGTGCCTTCGAACGCCATTTTGGCCAATGAGTTCTTGGAGTTCTTTGACGGTTTCTCGATCGGTTCGAACGACCTGACGCAGCTGACGCTGGGTCTGGACCGTGACTCCGGTCTGGAGTTGCTGGCACAAGACTTTGATGAGCGCGACCCCGCGGTCAAGAAGATGCTGGAAATGGCGATTGATGCTTGCTTGGCCCAGGGTAAGTACGTCGGTATCTGCGGTCAAGGCCCTTCGGATCACCCCGATTTCGCAAAATGGCTGGCAGACAAGGGCATCGTGTCGATTTCGCTGAATCCCGACACCGTGATCGATACTTGGCAAAATCTGGCTGGCTAAACCAGCGAAAGGCCTGTAATGCAGTTCTCTGACAACGACATGCATGACGGGCCACAGTCCACTTCTGTCAGCGGGGGGCAAATGCCTCCCGACTGGCACGACACACACCATCTGTGGCTCAAGGCAATTTTGCTGGCGGTCTGGGTGGTGTTTTCTTTTGGCGTCTGCTTTTTCGCGCGGGACTTGCAAGCATGGGTGCAAGGCTGGCAACTGGGCTATTGGATGGCCGCCCAAGGGGCAGTCCTGATGTTCATGCTGATCGTGCTGGTTTACTGTGTGGTGATGGATGCTTTTGAGCGCGCAGGCGTGCAAAACAGCCAGGCAACACCGATAGCCTCACAGATCCCTCATGCCCATTCCGACCGGCGCTAGCACCGCTTCTTCATCCCGCGCCCGCGCCTATCTGTGGCGTGTTCACCGTCTGGTAGGCCTGTATTGCCTGTGCGTCATCGCATTTTTGTTGCTGATGTACTGGGCCGAACGGCAGGGCCTCTCGCGCCACTGGATTGGTCCCATTTTTCTGTTTGTTCCGGTGATGGTGTACGCCGCCATCGGTGTCTGGGGGCGCACCAGCGACGCAGATGAATACTACGTCGCTGGGCGCCGCATACCCCCCATCTACAACGGCATGGCGGCAGCAGCAGACTGGATGAGTGCGGCATCGTTCATCAGTCTGTCGGGCGCTTTGTACCTGCAGGGTTTTGGGGGCACGAGCGGGCAGCCCGGCGGGCTGGCGTATTTACTGGGCTGGACCGGAGGCTTTTGTCTGGTGGCCATGCTGGTGGCGCCGCATTTGCGGGCAATGAACCTCTACACCCTGCCAGACTTTTTTCAGCAACGCTTTGGTGGGCACTGGCCGCGCATCATTGCGGCGTTGGCCTCGGTGGTGTGCTCGTTCACCTATGTGGTGGCACAGATTTATGGCGTAGGCCTGATTGCGTCGCGGCTGACGGGTGTGCAGTTTGAGATTGGCATCATGCTGGGGCTGGGCGGCGTGCTGCTGTGTTCTTTTTTGGGCGGCATGCGCGCAGTGACCTGGACGCAGGTAGCACAGTACGTAGTGATCTTGCTGGCTTTTTTGATTCCCGTGTCGTGGCTGGCGTACAAGCAGCTGGGCAACCCAGTGGCTGCCGTGGCCTATGCCAGCCAGTTGCAAAAAATTTCGGAGCTGGAAGAGCAGTTGCTGGCCTCGCCCCAAGAACTCTCAGTACAGAAAACCTACAGCGAGCGCGCTGACCTGCTGGAGCTCAAGCTGCAAGATGTGCCTTTGGCGTTGGAGCGTGAACGGCTGGTGCTGCATGAACGCATTCGCTATCTGCGCTCGGTCAATAGCGATGTCGGACAAATCGTAGCCACCAGCCGTGAATACGCTAACCTGCCGCGCAACGCCCAGGCTGCCGAGCAGCAGTGGCGACAGCAGTTGCAGGAATACCGCGAGCGCGCCCAGCCGCTGTCGGGCTTGCCACGGCACAGCCAGCCTTTTGGTGGTGATCCCGATGGCTCCGAGCCAGAGCGCAAACAGTTCAATGACGAGCGCAACAATTTTCTGGCGCTGATGTTCTGCCTGATGCTGGGCACGGCCGGCCTGCCGCATTTGCTCACGCGCTACTACACCGTGCCCTCGGTGTCGGGAGCCCGCACGTCGGTGGCCTGGACGCTGTTTTTCATCGGCGTGCTGTACCTGTCGGCGCCCGCCTTGGCCGCGCTCATCAAGCTGGAGGTGATGAACAACCTGGTCGGGGTGCGCTTTGATGAGCTGCCCAGCTGGATTGCCCAGTGGGCGCGCGTGGATGCATCGCTGCTGTCCGTTGAAGATGTGAACCACGATGGCATCTTGCAGTTTGGCGAGCTGCGCCTTGGCGCTGACCTCATCATGCTGGCTACCCCTGAAATTGGCGGGCTGCCGTATGTGATTGCGGGCTTGGTCGCAGCCGGCGGGCTGGCGGCTGCGCTGTCTACGGCAGATGGCCTGCTGCTCACCATCAGCAACGCCTTGGTGCGTGATTTGAATTTTAAAAAACGTGTGGGCAAAACGTCGCCCGAGCAGCGGGTCATTTTGTCGAAGTTTGTCTTGATGGCGGTGGCATTGCTGGCCGCCTGGGTGGCGGGGCAGCGACCTTCTGACATTTTGCCCATGGTGGCAGCTTCATTTTCTTTGGCTGCTTCGGCCTTCGTGCCAGCCATGGTGTTGGGCATTTTCTGGCGTGGGGTGACGCGATTTGGTGCAGTCGCGGGCATGCTGGCGGGGCTGGGTATTACGCTGTATTACATGCTCTCGCACACCAAAGTCGTGCAACAGTGGGTGCCGAATGTGTTGCTGGCCGATGGACTCTGGTGGGGGCTGCAACCCATTTCAGCGGGTGTCTTTGGCGTATTGGTGGGCGTGATCATGACGGTGCTGGTCAGTTGCTTCACGGCACATGCTTATCAAAAAAGTAGCGAATGACGCTTGCTAGCGTTGATTATTCACGCTTAATCTATTCAAAATCAACGGCTGTTAAGCGCTAGCAGCTCATTATTTGAGAGTGCTCTGCACAACTTCAGCATGGATTGCGGGTTGCTGGCAATGTGTGCCGTGCTGGATGGCAAGCCAGCAAAGGGGCCCTGCCATGAGCGTGCCTTGTTTGCGTAAGTCGCCCAAGTCGGCCGCTGGGGACAGCAAAAACGGCCTGTCTGAGACAGGCCGTTTTGCATGGGGCGCAGTGCCGGTGATTACACCGCCAGCAGCTCCACATCAAACTTCAGCGTGGCGTTGGCCGGAATCACACCGCCAGCACCACGGGCACCATAACCCAGCTCCGAAGGAATGATCAGCGTGCGTTTGCCGCCTACTTTCATGCCTTGCACGCCTTGGTCCCAGCCCTTGATGACCATGCCAGCGCCCAGTGTGAACACGAAGGGGTCATTGCGGTCCTTGCTGGAGTCAAACTTGGCGCCTTGCTGGCCATCTTTGTACAGCCAGCCGGTGTAGTGCACGGTCACGCGCTTGCCGCGCGTAGCTTCCGCACCTTCGCCGACCACGGTGTCTTCGATCTGCAAAACGGGTGCCGCTTTGGTGGACAGCAGCTCCACTTCAAACTTCAGCGTGGCGTGGGGAGGGATCACGCCGCCAGCGCCCTGGGCACCGTAGCCCAGTTCTGCGGGGATGATCAAGGTGCGCTTGCCGCCCACCTTCATGCCTTGCACACCCTCATCCCAGCCGCGAATGACCATGCCTTCGTCGAGCGAAAACTCAAACGGCTCGCGGCGGTCTTTGCTGGAGTCAAACTTGGCACCTTGCTCGCCGTCTTGGTAAAGCCAGCCGGTGTAATGCACCTTGACGTCAGCGCCGCTGATGGCTTGGGCGCCTTCACCCACAACGGTGTCTTCGTATTGCAGGCCAGAGGCAGTGGTGGTCAGTGCCATGAAAAAATTCCTTGTAGGAGCGAAACAGAAAAACAAAAGGCACCGGCGGTTCAAACCGCAGGTGCCTGTACGCGGGCCGCAAAGGGCAGTGCGTAGATTACTTCTTTGCGCGAGCGGCTGCCCAGCGTGTGGCAAAAGCCTGTAGATCGCTCAGGCGCTTGAGCAAGTCTTGGCCCGAAGGGGTGACGGTGTAGCCGTCGTTGCCATGTTCCATCAAACCTTCTTCACGCAGCTCTTTGATACGGGTGTTCAAAGTGTTGGGCGTGATGCCACCCACGCTGTCTTGCAGCAGACGGAAAGTTTGGGGATGGCCATCACGCAGTGCCCACAGCACACGCAGTGCATAGCGGCGCTCAAGCTTTTCGAGCAACTGATTGATAGCGGCGTTTTCCTTAGAGCTCATGGACGCTTCTCCTTGCGCTGAGATGGGGGATGGAACGATGTCTGTGTGCACCGATCCAAGTTGGTTTGACTATAGCTTTGAATCTTGTCTGCTACAAGTTTAGTAGCTCGTGACTAAGAATCGCTAGGCAGTAAAGCCGAAAAAACTGCAAAAAACTCGCTTTTGTTGCTGCGCAGCCACGTTCCCAAGCTTTTGTGCTCATCTTCTGGGATGGCCGGATTACCGAATGCATGGGGGATTGTCCTTGTGCAGCTTTCTAGAATGGCCTGTGCACAGGGGAAACCCTGTACGTGCGGCAATGGCAGCCGCAGAACGTTTTTTGCAACCATGACCGAACCACCCGTGACCGATATTCCTGCTTCCAGCCCTTCCCGATCCCTGCCTTTGCAAGGCATTCGCGTGGTGGAGTTCAGCCACATGGTGATGGGGCCCGCCTGCGGCATGGTGTTGGCCGATTTGGGGGCAGAGGTCATCAAGGTGGAGCCGGTAACGGGCGACTTGACGCGCCACCTGCTGGGTGCAGGCGCAGGTTTTTTCCCGATGTTCAACCGCAACAAGCAAAGCATCGCGCTGGATCTGCGCCAGCCCCAAGGCTTGCAGGCCGCCATCCGTCTGGCATCGACGGCAGATGTGGTGCTGCAGAACTTCAAGCCCGGCGTCATGAAGAAGTACGGGCTGGATTACGCCACGTTGTCGCAGTTGAACGCGGGTCTGATTTATGTGAACCACACGGGTTTTTTGCCCGGCCCTTATGAGCATCGCACGGCGCTGGATGAAGTGGTGCAGATGATGGGTGGGCTGGCTTACATGACTGGCCGCCCCGGCGATCCATTGCGTGCGGGCTCCAGCGTGAACGACATCATGGGCGGTATGTTCGGGGCGATTGGTGCGCTGGCGGCACTGATGCAGCGTGCACAAACAGGCAAAGGCCAAGAAATTGACTCGGCCCTGTTTGAGAACAATGTGTTTCTGGTCGGCCAGCACATGATGCAGTACGCCGTCACCGGCCAGCCGGCGGCACCGATGCCGGAGCGTATTTCGTCCTGGGGCTTGTACGACGTGTTCAGTGTGAAAGATGGCGAGCAAATCTTCTTGGCTGCGGTCAGTGATGCCCAGTGGCGCACTTTCTGCACGGCTTTGGGTTTTGACGATATGGCCACAGACCCGCAACTGCAAACCAACAACGATCGAGTGCGGGCTCGCGCCACACTGATGCCGGAACTGCGCCGCCGCCTAGAAGGCTTGAGTGCCACGCATCTGGCGCAAGTTTTTGAAGCGCACCAGCTACCTTTTGCCCCTATCTCGCGGCCAGAGCAATTGCTACAAGATCCTCACTTGCTGGCCACCGGAGGGCTGGCGGATGTGACTTTGAGCGACGGTGAGCAAGCCGGGCAAACGGCCAAGACCACCTTGTTGCCGATCCGCATGGATGGCGAACGCCTGGGCGTGCGCAGCGATCCGCCTAAGCAAGGCGAACACACGCATGCGTTGCTGCAGTCGCTGGGCTATACCGAGGCAGAGATCGAGGCGCTGCGACAGTCCCAGGCGATTGCCTGAAATTTATGCTTTTTAGGCTTGCAGCGCTTATTTGGTAAGCGTTGATAGCTATGAATTTTTGATAAATGCAACAAAAAAGGAGACCATTGACGGTCTCCTTTTTTGTTGCTGCCGTACCTGCCGAAGCAGGTAGAGCGCACGGTTTACAGCGAATCGATAAAGCTGCGCAGCTTGTCCGAACGGCTGGGGTGCTTGAGCTTGCGCAGCGCCTTGGCTTCTATTTGGCGAATGCGCTCACGCGTCACGTCAAACTGCTTGCCCACTTCTTCCAGCGTGTGGTCAGTCGACATTTCGATACCAAAGCGCATGCGCAGCACCTTGGCTTCGCGGGGTGTCAGGCCATCCAAGATGTCCTTGACCACATCGCGCAGACCGGCTTGCATGGCTGCTTCGATAGGCGCGGTGTTGGCCGAGTCTTCGATGAAGTCGCCCAAGTGGCTGTCGTCATCATCACCAATCGGGGTTTCCATCGAGATGGGTTCCTTGGCGATCTTCATGATCTTGCGGATCTTGTCCTCAGGAATTTCCATCTTCTCAGCCAAGATGGATGCATCGGGCTCGAAACCAAACTCTTGCAAGTGCTGGCGCGAGATGCGGTTCATCTTGTTGATGGTCTCGATCATGTGCACAGGAATACGGATCGTACGGGCCTGGTCCGCGATCGAACGCGTAATGGCCTGGCGAATCCACCATGTGGCATAGGTCGAGAACTTGTAGCCGCGGCGGTATTCAAACTTGTCCACGGCCTTCATCAAACCGATGTTGCCTTCCTGAATCAAGTCCAGGAACTGCAGACCACGGTTGGTGTACTTTTTCGCAATCGAAATTACCAGGCGCAAGTTGGCCTCGATCATTTCTTTCTTGGCAAAACGGCTGTTGCGCTCGCCTTCGTTCATGCGCTTGTTGATGCCCTTGAGTTCTTCCAAAGGCACCACCACGCGCGATTGCAGGTCGATCAGGTTTTGCTGCAGCTCTTGCACCGGTGGAATGTTGCGGCTGAGCACATTGCTCCATGGCTTGCCAGCGTTGGCATGCTCTTCCACCCACTTCAGGTTCAGCAGGTTTGGCGGGAATTCCTTGATGAAGGTTTCCTGCGGCATGCGGCACTTGTCCACGATGATCTTGCGCAGTTCACGCTCTTTCTTGCGCACATCGTCCACTTGGGCGCGCACCAGATCGCACAATTTTTCAATTGTCTTGGCGGTGAAGCGAATGGTCATCAGCTCTTCAGTGATGAGCTTTTGCACCTTGTTGTAAGTGGGCGAGCCCCAGCCATCCTTGTCGTAGGCCTTGCGCAGCTTCTCGAAGTTTTCTGCAATGCGGTCAAAGCGTGACAGGGCTTCGTTCTTCAGCTCTTCCAGCTTCTTGGTCAGCGCCTTGGAGCCGCCCTTGCCGTCGTCATCGTCCTCTTCGTCGTATTCGTCGAAGTCTTCTTCGGCCACGTAGTCATCGTTTTCGTTGGCGTTCACAAAGCCGTCAACGATGGTGGAGATGACGACCTTGCCTTCACGAATTTCAGCGGCCATGCCCAGCACTTCGGCAATGGTGGCTGGCGATGCAGAAATCGCTTCCATCATGGCCATCAAGCCGCCTTCGATACGCTTGGCGATTTCAATTTCGCCTTCACGTGTCAGCAGCTCTACCGTACCCATTTCACGCATGTACATGCGCACAGGGTCGGTGGTGCGACCAAATTCAGAGTCCACGGTCGACAGCGCCGCTTCGGCTTCTTCTTCCGCTTCTTCTTCGGTCGTGGCGGACTGGCCGGTGTTGTTCAGCAGCAGAGTTTCGGCGTCTGGCGTTTGCTCGTACACCGCCACACCCATGTCGTTCAACATGGAGACCACAACTTCCAGTGTTTCAGCGTCCACCAGCTTATCGGGCAAGTGGTCGTTGATTTCAGCGTGGGTCAGGTAGCCGCGGGTCTTACCCAGCTTGATCAGCATCTTCAGACGCTGGCGGCGGGTGTTCAACTCGTCTTCGGTCAGAACGGTTTCGTCCAGACCAAATTCTTTCATCAAGGCGCGTTCTTTGGCCTTGCTGATCTTCATGCGCAGTGGCTTGACCTTTTCAGGGGTAGCTGTAGTGTCTGCGGTAGCTGTTTCCGCTTCGGGCTCTGCATCGGCATCAGCATCGATATCCATGTCGGCGTCAAAGTCGCCCATGTCTTCATCGTCGCCCGACTCTTCCTTGGCTTTGGGCTTGCGGCCACGCTTGGCCGGTGCCTTGGCTTCTTCGGTGGCCTTGGCAGCTTTTGCCGGAGCCTTCTTGGCTACGGCAGCCTTGGGTTCGGCGTCTGCGATGGCTGCCGCTTTTTTGGCAGCAGGCTTTTTGACGGCGGGTGCTTCTTCGGCATCGGCTTTTTTGCGCGCACGCTTAGGTGCGGCATCAGCCAACAGCGCGTCGGCCATGGCTTTGAGTTCGGCTTGGGACAGAGTCGCCATATCGGAATCTTTCTTGGAAGCGGCTGCCTTCGAGGTCGGGGCAGAGGGCTTCTTCACGGCTGCTGTGGCAGTTTTGGCTGCTGGCGTTTTGGCGCTGGCAGCAGCTGTGGTTTGAGAAGTTTTGGGCTTCGCGGTAGCGTCGGGCGCCTGCTTGGACTTCGCGGACTTTGAAACGGGCATACAACCTCTTGGTCAAAAGCGAACACACAAAGGGGAAAACGCAAGCGCCACCTAGCCCGGCGCAAAAGCATGCCAAAGGCATGCCGGAGCGAAAAAGCTCCGTTGGCAAGATGTATGGGCGATCATTTGGTATGCAGTCCTTGCGGATATTGGGCTAGCAATTGCTGCTAAACACGTGATTCCATCACGGTGCCCGGGCCGGAGGTGCTGCTGTCGCTCTTGCCAAGAATTAATCAATTATAGCGTTTGCTAGAAATTGCAAGAGGTAAATGCGTTTTTTTAGTAAATATTTTCAAAGTGCCTGCAAAGCCTTGTTCAGTAAGGGGTGCAGGCAGCAATGCTTTAAAAATAAGAGCTTTCAGCGCAGTTAAACCGGTTACTTCAAATGGTTTTGTATGTGAAGTGCCTGAATAACCTCCGCCAAGCGCTCTGGTTTTTAATTACCTGTGGATGTGGACGCTGCCAGCAAGCGGTTGCGGCGCTCAATCAGGCTTTGGTAGCGTACTTTCGCGGCGGTATCGCTGGGGTTGGCCATATAGGTTTTGAGCGCTTCGGTGGCCAGTGTGCCAATGCGCTCGGCCATCATGGGGCCCAGAATGTTGCGCAATTCTTGAAACTGCTCTTCTTCTTCGCCTTCTGGGTGACCATGGGGGCCGTTCATGAGCTGCAGTGCAAGCTGCGCGTGCTCGGTGCTGGCAATGCGCTCTTTCAGTACAGCCCAGGCTTGGGGGCCGTGGTCTTGGAACTGGCTTTCAATCCATGCAAACAAGGGCCCGTGCGGTGCGGGTTGGTGCACCAGCGTGTCCAGATCATCGTTGTCCAAACGCTCCATGAAGGCCAAGTGTGACAGCAGCAGGCGCGTGGCTTGGTCGGGCGCGGTAGAGGGCGCTATGCGTGGGCCGCCGGGCATGGGCGGGCGTTGCTCTTTGTTGCGACCAAATTTGCCCTTGCCCTTCCAGTCACTTTTCCAATCGCTTTTCCACTCACTGCGGCCATTGCTGTTGCCTTGCCAGCGCTCGTTGTAGGGCGCGCTGTGGCCGCTGGGCGCATATTCGCTGACCCAGTCGGGCGGGGCAGAGGATGTGGGCGGTGCGGCGTCGTAGCTGGGTGCGGGTTTGCTGGTGCCGCGCTGGTAGCGTTTTTCTTGCGCTTCGGCCTGCGTCCACAGTTCTGACAGCTCGCGGGTATCGATCTGGATTTTGTCGGCCAGCTCACCCAGTACCAGGCGCTTGAACGCCCCATCGGGCAGCAGGTTCCACAGCGGGCGCGCCTGGCTGGAGAATTTGGCGCGGCCTTGGGCTTGACCCAAGTCGCATTCCGCGCTGGCGGATTCAATCAAAAAGTCGTTGAGCGGCAGCGCGTTGGCAACGTGGCGCGCAAAAGCATCACTGCCATGTTCGCGGATAAAGCTGTCGGGGTCGTGCTCGGCAGGCAGGAACAAGAACTTGATGCTGCGTGTGTCCGTGGCGTAGGGCAGTGCGGCTTCCAGTGCCTTGTGCGCGGCGCGACGGCCAGCGCTGTCGCCGTCAAAGCTGAAGACCACGGATTCGGTAAAGCGAAACAGCTTTTGCACGTGGTCGTTGGTGCAAGCCGTGCCCAGTGTGGCTACGGCGTTGGGAAAGCCCAGTTGCGCCAGCGCCACCACATCCATATAGCCTTCAGTGACCAGTACGTAGCCCATGCTGCGCAGGGCATCGCGTGCTTCAAACAGACCGTACAGCTCACGCCCTTTGTGAAAAAGCGGGGTTTCGGGCGAGTTCAGGTATTTGGGTTTTTCATCGCCCAGCACGCGGCCACCAAAGCCGATGCATTCGCCTTTGACATTGCGGATCGGGAACATGATGCGGTCCCGAAAGCGGTCGTAGCGCTTGTCTTCGTCTTCGCCGACGATGACCAGGCCGCTTTCTTGCAATTGCGGATCGTCGTATTCGGGAAAGACACTGGCCAGATTGCGCCAGCCGGGCGGGGCAAAGCCCAGGCCGTATTTGCTGGAAATGCTGCCAGAGACGCCGCGCTGCTTGAGGTACTGCACCGCGTGCGGGTGTTCTTTGAGCTGACTGCGGTAGGCGTTGCCAGCCCGTTCCAGCACATCGTTGAGTGTGGCCTGCTTGACTTTGGCGGCCATTTGGCGGTCACGCTCTTGCGGGCTGATGTCTTCTTGCGGCACCACCATGCCAACTTGCCCCGCCAGATCATTCACTGCTTCGATGAAGCCCATACCCGTGTGTTCCATCAAAAAGCTGATGGCATTGCCGTTCTTGCCACAGCCAAAGCAGTGGTAGAACTGTTTAGAGGGACTGACACTGAAGGAGGGGGACTTTTCGCCATGGAAAGGGCACAGGCCCATGAAGTTGGCGCCGCCCTTTTTCAGGGGGACGTAACGGCCCACCACATCAACAACGTCGATGCGGGCGAGAAGCTCTTGGATGAAGGATTGGGGAATGGACACGGTCGCTATTTTCTTCGCTTTCTGAAGTCCGGCCTTGACATGGTGTGTTCCAGCGCAAAAAAGCCCGCTAGACAACCTAGCGGGCTATGAAGGGGAAAGGGAAAGGGGACGCTGCTTAGTGCAGCATCAATGCGCCAGAACTTTTGCTCTTGCCAGCGCGTGCGGGCGGTGTGCACAGGCCGCATTCAAAGTGGCGGGCATTTTCATACAGTTCGGAGACAAACATGCCGCCGCATTTGCTGCACTTGGTGCGGGTAAGCATATTGGCATCCACAAACTTCACCAGACGCCATGCGCGGGTGAAAGACAGCAGGCAGTCCAGTTGGGAGGCCGTAATTTGTTCGGTGTACAGGCGGTAAGCCTTGGTCAGTACTTCCACTGCGTCAGCATCAACACCCTTGGACAGGTATTCATAGATGTTCAAAAACAGCGAGCTGTGGATGTTTTCTTGCCAGGTCAGGAACCAGTCGGTCGAGAAAGGCAGCTGGCCCTTGGAGGGGGACTTGCCTGCAATTTCTTTGTACAGACGAATCAGGCGCTCATAAGAGAGCGTGGTCTCTGATTCCAGCACTTGCATGCGTGCGCCCATTTGAATGAGCATGGCTGCACGTTCAATTTGCTTGGATTCGTTCAGAACGCTTTTGGTAGTTGCTGTGGCCATGGTGTCTTGCGTGTGGGTTCTAAAGTCGGAAAGGCTGAAGGACTTGGCTTAGAGCACTTCGGAGACGCGGCTGGCCATCAGGATGTTGGCGTGCAGGGTGTTGGTGGCTTCGTTGCCGATCTTGTTGCTGCTGTGGTTGGTCAGCAGGTTCCAGACCAGTTCGTCGTCCACACGGAAGCTGCACAGCATGGTGTTGCGGGAGGCAATCTTCAGGACTTGGGCTGCGGAAAGGGTGCCCAGAATGTCGCATGCTTCTTCGCTCAGACCCAGGCGGAAAACGGCTACGGCCTTGTCTTTGCGAATCAGAGTCTGAGCAAGCATCAGATAGGTCAGATTGGCTTCGCGGATCTCTGCAAGCAATTGTTCGTCATTCATGATTCGTCCTTTCCAGTTTCCGAAGTCGAGTGTTAGCTCGTTGGGGTGTCGCTGTGGCTTGGAGTGCAAGCGGCGATCTGTTGGAATGGATTGTGGAGTGAATGAATCAGGAAATTGAGTCGGGGCGCGCCGGTGCGTTGTGTCTGTTCGGTCGGCCGGTTTTGTCTGGCAGGCGCCAATACTTTGTAGGTTTTTTACCTACACATACAAGCTTGCTTTGCTTGCATGAGAGTTAATGTAACCGTTTTGTAACGATTCAAAGTGCAGATCTAAGGGGGTAAAAACCGGCTTTATTTCGGCTTACCGTGGAAAGACGTTTTCTCCACTGCAAGCCTGCATCTTGCCTGAAAGCAGAGGGTCTAATGCTCCTGAAAAAGGTGCAAAAACCCCTTAGTTCTCCGCAGAAAGAATCTTTAACCTTTCGCCACAGGCCGTGCCGGGTCGCTGCACCACTCGCTCCAGCTGCCCGCAAACAGCCGTGTAGGGGCAAAGCCTGCCACCTCCATGGCAATCAGGTTGGGCAGGGCGCTGACACCGCTGCCGCATTGGTGGACGACGCTGGCAGGGTCTTGGTTTTGCAGCAGTGCTTCAAATTCTGCGCGCAGCAGGGCTGCTGGTTTGAATCTTCCGTCCAAAGCAATGTTGTCTGTGAATGGGCGGTTCAGCGCGCCAGGAATATGGCCTGCCACAGGGTCTAAGGGCTCGACTTCACCCCGATAACGGGCAGGGGCACGTGCATCAATGATGGTCTGATTGCCCGGCTGCTGCAGGTGGGCTTGCACCTCGGTGGCCGTCACCAATTGGCGCAGGCTGTCGTGCAAGCTGAAGTTGGACTGGAAGTGCGAGGGCTCTTCACCCTGATTCGTGGCACCTTCTAAAGCCACCCAAGCCTGCAGTCCGCCATCCAGTACGGCTACGGCATCATGGCCTGCCCACTTGAGCATCCACCACAGGCGGCCACAGTAGTTGCAGCCTTGGCGGTCATAGACGACGGCTTGCATATCGTTGCGAAAGCCAATCGACGACAGCCACAGTGCAAAACGTTCTCTGCTGGGCAGGGGGTGGCGACCTCCTGAGGCCGGTTGGTCAGTCTGTGCCGTGTGTACCGTGCCGTCTTTGCCAGGAACGCCATGGCGGGCGCTCAAATGCTGGTCCAAGTCGGCATGCACAGCGCCGGCAATATGCTGCTGCTCATACTGCTGGCGGCCTGCGGAAGGGTTGCCCAAATCAAAGCTGCAGTCAAACACCATGTAGGGCTGCCCACTGGACTGGAGCGCTTGCAACTGTGCGGGGGAAATCAGTGTGGTGTAAGTCATGGCAATGCAGGGAGAGTTCAATCTCCTTGCATTGTGAACTACGCCTTGGCTGGTGCTGGCGTTGTGGCGCCGCGTGCGCGGAAGACGGTGGCTGCAATCCCGCTGATCACAATCAGCGCCATGCCCAGCCAGCCTTTCCAGCCGAGTTGGTCGTTGAACAAAAACAGGCTGTACAGGCCCGCAAACACAATGCCGGAATACTGCAGATTGGCCACCACCAGCGTGCCACGTGCGGTTTTTGCGTTGGCGTAAGAGCGCGTCATGCACAGTTGCCCGCCTGCGGCCAGCAAGCCAATCGGAATCAGCCACCAGGCGGCCTCCCAGCCCGGCCATTGAGAGAACCCGGTGATGCAGCTGGCAATCAGGCCCACCAAGGTGCAGCCCGCGCCAAAGAAAAAGACGGTGCGCGACTCAGGTTCGCCAATGCGTGACAGCGACACCACTTGCATATAAGCCAGCGCAGACAGCAGGCCAGAGCACAAACCAATCAAGGCTGCCGTGCTTTGCTCTTGGGCAAAGCTGGGTTGCAGCATCAGCACCACCCCGGCAAAACCAATCAAGATGGTGGCGATGAGCGGCACATTCAGCGCCTGCCTGGGTTTGCCGCCCTTGGGGTGCAGAGTCCACAGGGCACCAGCCAGCAAGAAAACTGCAATCCAGATGCTGCTCATGTAATTGAGGGTCATGGCGCTGGCCAGCGGCATTTGGGTGATGGCATAAAACCAGCAACCCATCGCGGTGACACCGACCAAACTGCGCCATGCGTGCATCCATGGGTGGGCCGTTTTGAGTGATACCCCTTGTGAAGCACTCAGCAGCCACAGCGCCAGCATGCCGATCAGACCGCGATAGAAAACGATTTCTGCGGTATTGAAATAGGGCGCGGCATATTTAATGCACATCCCCATGGTGGCGAACAAAAATGCGCCTACCACCATCCATAGCACTTGCATGGTCTGTGATCCCTGACTGACGTTGTTATTTGTTTCTTACACTTCAAGCAAAAAAGGCTGTCAGCCTTTATGCAGCGGTCGTTGGTAGCTCTTGATAGCCTAGCGAATAAGCGGCTGCCGATGCTGCTGGACGGTACCCCTCATGAAGATGCTGCACGTTGGCGGCTGTGACGCCCGGTGCGGCATGACCATGTGGCCTCGAATGCTTGAATGCAGTGGCTTTGTAGCCTTGAAGTGGTTTGCCAGATGACATGTCTTGCAATGGTGCTCTCTATCTAGGGGTTATTACTGGCAGATATATGCACATGCAATCAATTGCTTGGCCGCGTTCGCCGCTAAATTGCCCTGTCGTGTCGTGTGCCAAGCGCGCTTGCACGAGTGTGAGTCCATCACCGCCTAAAATCATCCACTCCCCCAACCCCACGAACACACGCATGCCTAAGGCCAAACCCAAAGCCGTCTCTGATATTTCGCAGGCCCCTGAGAGCTATGAACTGGCCTTGGCCGAGTTGGAGACGCTGGCTGCAGCGATGGAGTCAGGTCAGTTGCCGTTGAGCGACATGATGAATGGCTACCGCCGTGCTTCTTTCCTGTTGGAGTTCTGTCGTCAGCAGCTAGACACTGTAGAAGCGCAAATCCGTGCGCTGGATGAAGGGCAGATCAAGCAATGGTCGCAGGATTGAGTGGGTCGACATGGAATCTCAGATCTTGATGACACCGAATACTTGCGCACCTTCTGCCTCTTTGTTTGATTTCAATGCTTGGGTAAATGAACAGCTGCAACGCACTGAACAGGCATTGTCTTTGTGGGTGGGTGTGAATGCCCCCGCTGATTTGGGCGAGGCCATGCGCTACGCTGTTTTGGATGGCGGCAAACGCCTGCGGCCACTTCTGGTGCTGGCGGCTGCGCAGGCCGTGCAAGGGCAGGCCGATGCCGCCATGCGCGCAGCGTGCGCGGTGGAACTGATTCATGCCTATTCGCTGGTGCACGACGACATGCCGTGCATGGATAACGATGTCCTGCGCCGTGGCAAGCCAACGGTGCATGTGCAGTTTGGTGAAGCGCGTGCTTTGCTGGCGGGTGATGCCCTGCAAGCTTTGGCATTTGAGTTGCTGACCCCCGTGGATACCTTGGTGCCCGCAGGCATCCAGGCCAAGCTGTGCCGCGTTCTGGCGCAGGCTGCCGGTGCACAAGGCATGGCTGGGGGGCAGGCCATTGATTTGGCCAGCGTGGGCAAAGCCCTGAACGAGCAGCAGCTACACCGTATGCACGGCCTTAAAACCGGCGCATTGCTGGAAGCCAGCGTTGCAATGGGTGTGGCCTGTGCCACGGTAGTGCCCGAAGTGCAGCAAGCGCTGGGCCGCTACGCTACGGCCTTGGGTGTCGCCTTTCAAGTGGTCGACGATGTGCTGGATGTGATTGCAGATGCCGCCACATTGGGAAAGACTCCGGGCAAAGATGCCGCCAACGACAAACCCACGTTTGTCTCCTTGATGGGGCTGGATGGTGCACGCAGCTATGCCAATGACTTGCTGCAGCAAGCACTGCAGGCGCTAGATGACAGCGGCTTGCTCGATGTCCGTGCTTTGTCTGCATTGGCGCACATGGTGGTGTCGCGCTCGCACTAAGCGCTGCTTGCGATACTGTCGAACTTTTCCTATTGCGGGGCTGGCAGTTGTGAACACACACTGTTCACCCCATGCAACCCGCTACCCATAATTTGCTGATGACCACGAACGCCTACCCTTTGCTGCAGAAAGTCAATGCACCTTCTGACTTGCGCAACCTGTCGCGCAGTGAACTCAAAGCGCTGTCTGACGAGCTGCGAGCTTATGTGCTGGACAGCGTTTCCAAGACCGGCGGACATTTGAGCTCCAACTTGGGAACGGTGGAACTGACCGTGGCTTTGCACCACGTTTTCAACACACCCTACGACCGGGTGGTCTGGGATGTGGGACACCAAACGTATCCGCACAAGATCTTGACGGGCCGCCGTGATCGCATGGCAACGCTGCGCCAATTGGGCGGTATCTCGGGTTTTCCGTTGCGCACAGAAAGTGAGCACGATGCTTTCGGTGCAGGCCACTCATCGACCAGCATTTCTGCCGCGCTGGGCATGGCCATGGCTGCCAAGCGCAAAGGTGAAGACCGCCGTGCCATTGCCGTCATTGGTGATGGCGCTATGACTGCGGGCATGGCTTTTGAAGCCATGAACAACGCTGGCGTGCTGGATGGCAACTTGCTGGTGATCTTGAATGACAACGATATGAGCATCAGCCCACCTGTGGGTGCGCTCAATCGCTACTTGGCGCAGCTCATGAGCGGGCAGTTTTATGCCACTGCGCGCAACGTGGGCAAGAATGTGCTCAAACAAGTGCCGCCGCTCTTGGAGCTGGCCAAACGCCTGGAGCAGCATGCCAAAGGCATGGTGGTGCCAGCCACCATGTTTGAAAACTTTGGCTTTAACTACATTGGTCCGATCGATGGGCACGATCTGGATTCGTTGATTCCTACGTTGGAAAACATTCGCAGTCTGGATGGGCCGCAGTTCTTGCATGTGGTGACCAAGAAAGGCCATGGCTACAAGCTGGCCGAAGCCGACCCGGTGACCTATCACGGCCCTGGGAAGTTTGACCCTGCAGTTGGGATCGTCAAATCCGGCACTGTCAGCAAACCCACCTTTACCCAAGTGTTTGGCAATTGGCTGTGCGACATGGCCGCCCACGACAAGCGCTTGGTCGGCATTACACCGGCCATGCGCGAAGGCTCGGGCATGGTGGAGTTTGAAAAGCGCTTTCCAGACCGTTACTACGACGTAGGCATTGCCGAGCAGCATGCCGTGACGTTTGCAGCCGGCATGGCCTGTGAAGGTGTCAAGCCGGTGGTGGCGATTTACTCCACCTTCTTGCAGCGCGCTTATGACCAACTGATTCACGACGTGGCACTGCAAAACCTGCCGATGGTTTTTGCGCTGGATCGTGCTGGGTTGGTGGGCGCTGATGGTGCGACGCACGCCGGTGCCTACGACATTGCCTTTGTGCGCTGTATTCCGAACATGAGCATGGCCACACCTGCCGATGAGCGCGAGTGCCGCCAACTGCTGACCACGGCCCACGAGCAAGACCATCCGGTGTGTGTGCGCTACCCGCGCGGTGCCGGTGTGGGTGTGGAGCCACTGCAAGATTTGTCCAGCCTGCCGTTTGGCAAAGGGGAAGTGCGCCGCCAAAGCGCTGCATTGCGTTTGGGCGAAAACGGCAATACCCAGCCACGCATTGCGATCTTGTCGTTTGGTACCTTGCTGTACCCCGCGCTGCAAGTGGGTGAGGCGTTGGATGCCACGGTGGCCAATATGCGCTGGGCCAAGCCGCTGGATGAAGCGCTGGTGCGTGAACTGGCAGCTACCCACGATGTGTTGGTGACGGTGGAAGATGGGTGCATTGCTGGCGGTGCCGGTGCCGCAGTGGCTGAGGCACTGTCAGCCGCAGCCATCACATTGCCTGTGCTGCACTTGGGCCTGCCTGATCGCTTTATTGAGCATGGTGACCCCGCCAAGCTGATGGCGCTGGAAGGCTTGGACGCTGCAGGGATTGAGCAGTCCATTCGCCAGCGCTTTCTGACACCCAAAGCGTGATTTGAAGTGCAGGCAGCCAGCAGCCTGTCTGACATTTCGCTGAAGACGGGTGTGTTTCAGGGGTTTACCCCCGGCGGTTTTTACATCTTCCATTCCTAAAATTTTGCAAACCTCTCTGGCCCCCATGCCAGAAGGTGAAGGCTGACTCAGCAGCAGCCACATGTAGATATTTAAGGAGAAGAAATGGACCGTCGTTCCCTGATTAAAAATGCTGGCATCGCTGGTGTACTGGCTGCCGCAGCGGCGCCTGCAGTTCACGCGCAAGCTGCCGTGCGTTGGCGTCTGGCATCGAGCTTTCCCAAGTCACTGGACACCATTTTTGGTAGTGCAGAAAAGTTTTCGCAAACCGTCAAGGCGCTGTCTGGCGGCAAGTTTGAAGTGTCGCTGCACGCTGCTGGCGAGTTGATGCCCGCTTTTGGCGTGGTAGATGCGCTGGAAAACAGCACCGTTGAAATGGCGCAAACCGCGCCGTACTACTTCACCGGCAAAAATTCCATCTTTGCATTTGGCTGCGCCGTACCTTTTGGTCTGACCGCCCGCCAAATGGACGCATGGATGGAGCACGGCAATGGCCGCAAGCTGTTTGATGCCTTCTGCGCCAACTACAACATCAAGAGCTACAGCGCGGGCAACACCGGTACCCAAATGGGTGGCTGGTACCGCAAAGAGATCAAGTCGGTGGCCGACCTCAAGGGTCTGAAGATGCGCTTGGGCGGCGGCCTGTTCGGTGAAGCCATGGCCAAGCTGGGCGTCGTGTCGCAAAACATGCCCGCTGGTGATGTGTACCAAGCGCTGGAAAAAGGCACGCTGGATTCGACCGAATTCGTTGGCCCGCACGACGACCAGAAACTGGGCTTTAACAAGGTTGCGCCTTTCTACTACTACCCCGGTTGGTGGGAAGGTGGTGCAGAGCTGGAGTTCTTTGTGAACGCCAAGGCCTACGCTGCGCTGTCGACAGAAAACAAAGCGATTGTGGATGCAGCGACCCGTGTGGCCGCGCGCGACATGACTGCCAAGTACGACGCCTTCAACCCGGTTGCGCTCAAGAAGCTGGTGGCTGACAAGACCCAGTTGAAGGCCTTCCCGAAGGACGTGATGGATGCGGGCTTCAAGGCGTCGATGGAAGTGTTTGCCGAGCACGAAGCCAAGTCGCCAGAGTTCAAGAAAATACACCAAGACATGCGCGCATTCCAGCGCGACCAGTTGCTGTGGGAGCGCTTCTCGGAGTTGCGCTTCAACCAGTATATGAGCTCCGTCAAGCTGTAAGCAGATGGAGACGTTGCGCAGACAGGTACCCCCCATGTTTGCGCAACGCTGAAACCAACCGGTGTGTGCAAGCAATGCCCAGCGCACCGGTTTTTTTGTGCCTGACATCCGCCACAGAAGCGGGGCAGGAGGGAGAGGTTCGTTTTTGCAACCCCTAAGGAGACCCCTAATGGATCGTCGTTCTATGCTCAAAAATGCCGGTATCGCCGGCGTTCTGGCTGCCGGTGCAGCCCCAGCGGTACATGCACAACCTGTCGTGCGCTGGCGCATTGCTTCTAGCTTTCCCAAGTCGCTGGACACTATTTACGGCTCTGCCGATGTGTTTGCGAACGCGGTCAAATCCATGACGGGTGGCAAGTTTGATGTGTCGGTACACCAAGCGGGCGAGCTGATGCCCGCGTTCAACGTGGTGGACGGCGTGCAAAACGGCACGGTAGAGATGGCGCACACTGCGCCTTACTACTTCTTCGGCAAGAACGAAGTGTTTGCTATTGGCGGTGCGATTCCGTTCGGCATGAATTCGCGCCAGCTGACCGCCTGGATGGTGGACGGCAATGGCTCCAAGCTGATGACCGAGTTCTACGCCAAGTACAACATCGTGCCCATGTTGGGTGGTAACACCGGCGCGCAGATGGGTGGCTGGTTCCGCAAGGAAGTGAAGTCGACCGAAGACATCAAGGGTCTGAAATTCCGCGTGGGTGGCTTTGCGGGCAAGGTGCTGGAGAAGATGGGCGCCGTGCCGCAGAACATTCCTGCGGGCGAAATTTACCAGTCGCTGGAAAAGGGCACGATCGATGCGGCCGAGTGGATTGGTCCGTACGACGATCTGAAGCTGGGTCTGAACAAGGTGGCGCCTTTCTACTACTACCCCGGTTGGTGGGAAGGTTCGCTCAACCTGTCGTTCTACATCAACGACAAGGCTTTCAACGGCCTGAGCAACGAGTACAAAGCCATCGTCAAGGCTGCTGCGCACGAAGCCCATGTGACCTGCCAAGGCCGTTACGACGCACGCAACCCCGTGGCTTTGAAGCAGTTGGTGGCTGCTGGTGCCAAGGTGCTGCCATTCCCGCAGCAAGTGCTGGATGCCTCGTTCAAAGCGACGATGGAGGTGTATGCCGGTCTGGACAAAAGCAATCCCGACTGGAAAAAGGTGTACACCGATTACCGCAACTTCCAGCGCGATCAGGTGCTGTGGTTCCGCTTTGCAGAAGGCCGCTTCGACAATTTCATGTCGAGCCAGAAACTCTAAAACCTGCGGGTTTGGGGTGCAAAAAAGGCAGTCAATTGACTGCCTTTTTTATGTGCCATTGCCTATTTAAATGAGCGCTTAGTGTTGATATCTCAAAATTTACAGTATGAAAACTATCTGAAATTAAGCAATATCCATCGTTGGTAGCTATTATTTTTGTTGCTCTGCGGGATGGCTGCTGGTTTTGTAGTGTGTGGACCACCACCAGATCAGCATGCCCAGCACCACGGTAGTGATCTGGCCCATCGCCAACGCCAGACCGCTGTGGAATAGATGCGGCACCACCGCGCCAGCCATGATGGCGAACAGACTCATTTGCGTAAAACCTTGCAGCGACGATGCCAGCCCGCGCATGTGCGGAAACATGCCCATGATTTGCAGCGACAAGATGGGCATCAGCAGCGCAATGCCCAGCGTGTAGCAAGCAATGGGCAGCACGGCCCAGGGCACCACGGGCATGTCGGTCAGTGCGTGGTAAAGCACATTGGCGCTGCAACCCAGTGCCAGACAGCCATAACCGATGCACAACTGAATGCGCTGGGGAATGCGCTTGGCCAGCACCCCCGAAATGGCCGATCCGACCATGGAGCCACCAATCAGCGGAATGAACAACCAGCCAAATGAGGTCTCGCTCAGCTTGAGGATGCCCATGATGAATTCAGCGGCCGAGCTGATGTAGATGGCTGTGCCCGCCGCCATCAAGCCCAGGCCCAGCACCATCAATCGAAACTGCTTGTTGCGCAGCGCGGTGAGGTAGTTGCCCGCAATCACGCTCATCTTCAGCGGCACGCGCTTGGTGGAGGGCAATGTCTCAGGCAGTGCACGCCAGCACAGCAGGGACAGCAGCACACCAAAAGCCGCCAGAAAGAAGAACGAGGCGCGCCAGCCGCCATGCGCTTGCAGCCAGCCACCAAACACGGGGGCAATGGCGGGGGCCAGCCCAAAGAAAAACATGACCATGCTCATCATGCGCTGGGCATCTGCGCCTTGAAAACGGTCTTGCACCACGGCGCGCGCAATCACCATGCCTGAACCAGCCATGGCACCCTGTGCAAAGCGCACGGCCACCATGCCTTCAATGCTGGTGACAAAAGCAGCGGCAAACGAGGTCAGTGCATACCCCACAGCCGAGAACAGCAGTACGCGGCGGCGACCAAAGGTGTCGCTGAGGGTGCCGTAAAACAGCATGGTGATAGCCATGGCCAGCACATACACGCTCAAGGTTTGCTGTACGGCGGTGGGCCCGACGTTGAACTCTTGGGCGATGGCGTGAAAAGACGGCAAGTAAGTGTCAATGCCCAGCGCACCCATCATGGTGCACAGCGCAAGAATCAAGGTCAGGGAGATATTGCTTTTCATGAAGTCAGTGTGTGCGGTACACCGCGTTCAAGCGGTATACCAGCAGGATGAAAAAAGGCACATGGGGTGCATGTGCCTTGGGTGCGCATGGGGCGTTTTTACACCTGTGGGGCGCGCAGCGCACTCTTAGGGCGAAAGGCTTTGCAGACGCGGTCTTGCGTCTCCAGATAAGGGCCACCAATCAGATCGATGCAGTAGGGAACCGCTGCAAAGATGCCATTCATCAACTGGTTGCCTTCAGTGTCTTTCAGGCCTTCGAGCGTTTCGGCAATCGCTTTGGGCTGGCCGGGCAAGTTGATGATCAGGCTCTGGCCGCGAATCACTGCCACTTGGCGCGACAAAATGGCTGTGGGCACAAATTTCAGGCTGATCTGGCGCATTTGTTCGCCAAAGCCGGGCATTTCCTTGTCGGCGACGGCCAGTGTGGCCTCGGGCGTCACATCGCGCAGCGCAGGGCCGGTGCCGCCGGTGGTCAGCACCAGACTGCAGCCCGCATCCACCAGTTCCACCAGTGTTTGGCTGATGGTGGCTTGCTCGTCGGCAATCAGGCGTGCCTCGAAGGTGACGGGGTTGTGCAGTGCACGGGTCAGCCAGTCTTGCAAGGCTGGCAGCCCTTGGTCTGCATACACGCCGGAGCTGGCACGGTCACTGATCGAGACAATGCCGATCTTCACGGCGTCATGCAGGCTCATTCCGCGTCCTCATCGTCCTCGCTGTCATCCACAAAGCTTTCTTCAGCAGGGCGGTTGGCGGTGCCGTTGATGTGTGACAGCAGCAGCTTGAACAGATCGCGGTAGGCGCTGCCCTTTTTTGCTGGGGGCAGGATGTGGCCTTTGGTCTCGGCTTCGGCGGCCTTGGTTTTGGCCGTGGCTTCGTCCTTGCGCACTTGGCGTACCAGCGTGCGCAGTTGCTGCACATCGGTCTGGGGGAACTGTTCCAGCCAGATGGTCAGCGGTTCATCACTGATGATCAGGCGGTCGCGCCATTGTTCGGCGATCAAGATGTTGTTTTGCTCCAGGCTCACGCCGGTGCGCTGTTCTTCCAGCGCGGCTTTGGCGGCTTCGACCTGGCTGTCTTCCAGCTTGCGCATCAGTTTGCCGATGAACTGCATCTGGCGGCGCTTGGCTTCAAAGTTGCTCAGGCGCTTTTGCTCGGCAAACGCATCCACCAGCTTTTCGGGCAGCTGCAGGCGCTCCAGCAGCTTGGGGCGCAGGCCCAGCAGTGCTTCGCCCAGGTCTTGCAGAGCGTCGCTTTCCACTTTGCGATCGGTACGGGTTAGGTCCCAGGTGCCTTTGAGTTCGGCTTTCAGTTCCAGATCACGTTCGCTGCCTTCAGCAACGAACACGCCTTTCACGTAATAGCCTTTTTTGGGTTTGCGTGACATGTCTTATCAGGGGAAATTAGGGTGGCAGCGCATAGGGGCTGCAGTGCTGGGTATCATATCCGCCGCTATGAACAAACCCCGCACACGCGCCACAAGCACTGCAACTACGCAGGCTGATTCCGGCTTCAGCTACAGCCGTTCGTTTTTTGAGGGTCTGGTGGACCAAGCTTTGGCACATGCCAAAAAGCTGGGTGCAACCGATGCCGGTGCCGATGCCTCCGAGGGCTGCGGCCTGAGCGTGAGCGTGCGCAAGGGCGAGCTGGAAACCGTGGAGCGCAACCGCGACAAGTCGCTGGGTGTGACGGTGTACCTGGGCCAGCGCCGTGGCAATGCCAGCACGTCGGATTTTTCGGAAGCCGCCATCCAGCAGACCGTACAAGCTGCGTATGACATTGCGCGCTTTACCGCGGAAGACCCGACGGCAGGTCTGCCCGATGCCGACGATATCGCCCCCGAATCAACACACCAAGACCTGGACCTGCTGCACCCGTGGAGCGTGACCAGTGAAGAGGCAGCGCGCATCGCCATTGAGTGCGAAGCCGCCGCCGTCAAAACGCACAAGCGCATCACCAACAGTGAAGGCGCCAGCGTATCGGCCCAGCAAAGCCATTTCTTCAGCGCCCACACGCATGGTTTTCGCGGTGGTTATGCCAGTTCGCGCCACAGTGTGTCGGTGGCACCGATTGCATCGCTGCCCGGCAAGAACGCTGAAATGCAGCGCGACTTCTGGTACAGCTCCATGCGCGATGCGGTGGAGCTGGCCTCGCCCGAAGAAATTGGCCGCTACGCCGCCCAGCGCGCGTTGAGCCGTCTGGGCAGCCGCAAAATCCCGACGACCGAATGCCCGGTGCTGTTTGAATCGCCCGTGGCCGCAGGCCTGCTGGGTGGTTTTGTGCAGGCCGTCAGCGGTGGCACGCTGTACCGCAAGAGCAGCTTCTTGCTGGACTCGCTGGGCAAGCAAGTGTTCCCCCAGCACCTGCGAATTGAAGAAGACCCGTTCATCTTGCGCGGCAAAGGCAGCTCGCCGTTTGACGACGAAGGTGTGCGTGTGCAGCGCCGCATGGTGGTGGACGAAGGCCGTGTGCAAGGCTACTTTCTGTCGAGTTACTCGGCACGCAAGCTGGGCATGAAGACCACGGGCAATGCCGGTGGCTCACACAACCTGACCATGACTTCGCGCCTGACGCGCCGTGGCGACGATCTGCAAGCCATGCTGCAAAAGCTGGGCACCGGCCTGTTTGTGGTGGAGTTGATGGGCCAGGGCGTGAACTACGTGACCGGTGACTACTCGCGCGGTGCATCGGGCTTCTGGGTGGAAAACGGCCAGATTGCTTTCCCCGTGCAGGAAATCACCATCGCCGGTAACCTCAAAGATATGTACATGGGCATTGAGGCGATTGGTGCGGACGCTTACAACTACGGTGCCAAGACCGTGGGCTCGGTACTGATCAACCGGATGAAAGTGGCTGGCAGCTAAACGCTGTGGTGGCTGCGCTGTGGTGCAGCAAGTGAGTCGCTTGAGGCAGCGCTACATACGGCGCTGCAAGACTTAGTAAGGCATGCTTCAGGCATGCCTTTTTTACGTGGCAGACGCACAATAAAACATAGCTTGATGTGCAGGTGTAGCAAGCGTTAGAGACTGAAAATGCATAAAAACAGCAAGGGTCTGAGCGGTGCCCACTGGATGATGGCGCTGGTCGTCATTCTGGTGTGGGGCGTGAATTTTGTGGTGATGAAATGGGGCTTGCAAGAAATCTCGCCCTTGCTGCTGTGCGCCTTGCGCTTCATGGCTGCTTCGCTGCCGTTTGTGCTGTTTGTGCGCCCGCCAAAAAGCCTTTCCTGGGGCGTTTTGGCGGCTTACGGATTGGTGCAAGGCGTTGGGCAGTTTGGCCTGCTGTTTGTCGGCATGCAAATAGGCATGCCTGCTGGCATGGCGTCGGTGGTGCTGCAGACACAGGCCTTCATCACCTTGCTGATGGCGGCAGCGCTTTTGGGTGAACGCCCGCAGCCCTGGCAGTGGGCGGGCCTGTGCATTGCCATTGGTGGCTTGATCATCATTGGGTCGGCACACGGTGACAGCGCCACGCAAATGACGCTGATTGGGTTCATGTGCACCGTCGGCTCTGCGGCCATGTGGGCGGCGTCTAACCTCATCACACGCCATGCGGCCAAAAACGGCCCGTATGAGCCGATTCCTTTTTTGGTGTGGAGCAGCATTTTTCCGGTCATTCCGCTGCTGCTGATGTCGGTATGGCTGGAAGGCGGTGTGCACGAGATGCAGCAGCAATTACTGGCCATCACTTGGCAGGGCTTGGGCGCGGTGGCTTATCTGGCGCTACTGTCTACCTTGTTGGGCTATGGGTTGTGGACGCAGTTGTTGCAGCGCTACCCGGCCAGCACGGTGGCTCCCTTGTCGCTTTTGGTGCCGGTGATCGGCTTGCTGTCGGCCATGCTGCTGCTGGGCGAATTCCCCTCGGGCATGCAGTGGTTGGGCACCCTGGGCGTGTTGCTGGGCATGGTGGTGAACCAGTTTGGTGGGCGCTTGGCACGCCGTTGACAGCACTTTGCTGTGCGAGTAAGGGGCTGCTGCCAGTCTTTTATTTCAATGAAAATAGCTTCTAGCCCTTGTTGTGAAAGCGCTAGAAGCTATTGTTTTTTATAGACGCTGATTAGGCTGCGGTAATCTGCTGCGCAATCGCGGCACCCATGTCGGTGGTATTGGCCGTGCCACCCAGATCGGGTGTGCGTGGGCCGCTTTTGATGGTGGTTTCAATCGCGCTGACGATGGCATCGTGCGCGCTGCGCCATGCGCCTTGGCTGTGGCCGAGGAAGTCCAGCATCAACGCGCCCGACCAGATCATGGCAACCGGGTTGGCAATGTTCTGGCCGTAAATGTCCGGGGCCGAGCCGTGTACCGGCTCAAACAGGCTGGGGAAGCTGCGCTCGGGGTTCAGGTTGGCAGAAGGCGCCAAGCCGATGGTGCCGGTGGTGGCGGGGCCCAGATCGGACAAGATGTCACCAAACAAGTTGGTGGCAGCCACCACGTCAAAACGCCCGGGTTGCAGCACAAAGCGCGCCGTCAGAATGTCGATGTGTTGCTTGTCCAGCACCACCTCGGGGTAGTTCTGGTGCACGGCATCGGCCTGCTTGTCCCACCACGGCATGCTGATGGCAATGCCATTGCTTTTAGTGGCCAGCGTCACGTGCTTTTTCTGGCGGCTTTGGGCCAGATCGAAGGCGTATTTCAGCAAGCGCTCAGCGCCTTTTTTGCTGTACACCGATTCCTGGATGCAGATTTCGCGCTCGGTGCCTTCAAACATGATGCCGCCCAGGGCGGTGTATTCGCCCTCGGTGTTCTCGCGCACCACGTAGTAGTCGATGTCGCCGGGTTTGCGGCCCGCCAGCGGGCACGGCACGCCTTCAAACAGGCGCACGGGGCGCAGATTGATGTACTGGTCAAATTCACGGCGGAACTTGAGCAGCGAACCCCACAGCGAAACGTGGTCAGGTACGGTGGCGGGCCAGCCCACGGCACCGAAGAAGATGGCGTCCATGCCTTGCAGCTGCGCTTTCCAGTCGTCGGGCATCATCTGGCCGTGCGCAGCGTAGTAGTCGCAGTGCGCCCAGTCAAAGTGGTGAAACTCCAGCGGCAGGTTAAAGCGCTTTGCAGCGGCTTCCAGCGCGCGCAGACCCTCAGGCATTACTTCTTTGCCAATGCCGTCGCCGGCGATGACTGCAATTTTTTGGACTGTGGACATTGCCATCTTTCTTTCAAGCTACATCAGATGGTTGCATTGTTCACATCCTTTGAAATGTGTTCAAGGTGCATGCTGTGGTGTGATTGTTTACGTTATGTGTTCAAAAGGGATGCGTAAATCTGAGTGCGTTGTTGTTGCTGCTTGCTGTAGTTTGCGAATTGGCAGTGGTTGGATGCGCCGTTCTCAACGGCAAACCTTCGGTAGGTTTGATCGCAGGAGCAGAGTTTCAAACAGCGCCATCGTTAGCAAACCGTGATGGCATTTGGCTGCGCTGTACGCCATGCACAGTCTTGCGAAGGCATTGATTGCTGCAGCGCCGGGTCGTGCCTGCCAAGCAGTCGCCATTAGCAAAAAGCCCCGTCTGCTTTCACAGTGCGGGGCTTGCAGGGCTGAGCGGTGCGCAGGCTATTTTTGAGCCACCCAGTCGTAGCCCATGCCCGCTTTTTGGATGCGGCCAATCGCAGGCAATGGAAAGTGGTAGCCACCCACCAGGCTCTTGTCTTGTGCCAGCCGGGCCAGCAAAGCGTGGCGGGTGGCGCGGGCCTGCTCGGGGTTCATGTCGAACTGCACTTGCCAGTCCGGGTGGCGAACAAACAGCGCCGGGTAGTGCGCCACATCACCAATGAAGGTAAAGCGTGCATCGCCAGAGCGCACTGCAATGGCGGTGTGCCCCGGGGAGTGGCCGAATGCGGCCACGGTCTCCAGCCCTGGGGCGAGGTTGGAACCTGGGACATACAGCTTGATCAGCTCTGCCGGGTAGTCTTTGAACACCCGGCGCACGGCCATGAAGCCACCGCGTGCGGCCTCAGGTGCGGCTTGCATGCGGGCATCGTCCATCCAGAACGCCATCTCCGGCTGCGGAATCCACACCGGGGTCTTCGGATAGACCAAGCTGCCATCTTTGCGGCGCAGGCCGTTGATGTGGTCGCCGTGCATGTGGCTGATGACGATGGCATCGATGCTACTGGGCTCAATCCCTGCTGCGCGCAGGTGGGTGTGCAGCAGGCCGGTGCCGGGTGCACCGTTGTCGGCAAAACCCGTGTCCAGCAGGTAGCGCTTGCCCTCCAGTTCTGCCACAAAGCAGGTGTAGGGCACATCGATATGGGTGGTGGGCAAGCCCGCTGCCTGCAAGGCCGTTTGCACCTGATCAAGTGGTGCATTTTTGACAAAACCCGCATCCAGTGGGCGCCGCGTGACCCCGTCACTCACTGCGGTGACGCGAGCCTTACCCACCTTGTGGTGGTAATAACCGGCGCCGACCGTATCGGCAGCTGGGCGTGCCGTGGCGCATGCGCCCAGCACAGCGGTGGACGCCAAGCTGGTGCCCCAGAGTAAGCAATCACGACGGGAGATGTCCATGGATTCCATCCTTTGCGAGTGAAGTGGTGGTGGCCGTTGGCCTGCAGCACAGCGGTTGTGTGGTGAGGCAGGCAAAGGCATTGTGGCGTTGATGGTGTGCGCCGTACAAGGTCAGCACTACGCCAGCACAGGGCATTGGCGCATGCGTGCGTGCATAGAATGCCAAGGTTTTAGCCTTGATTGCCAGCCCATCGTGCACAAAATGCCTGCCCCCGACGACTTGCGCGTCTTCATCACCGTGGTGCGTAAATCCAGCTTTGCCGCCGCAGCGCAGGCGCTGGAGGCATCGCCCGCGTACGTCAGCAAGCGCCTGCGTTTGCTGGAAGAGGAGCTGGGCGTCAAGCTGCTGCACCGCACCACACGCCGTGTGGCGGTCACTGAGGAGGGAGAGCGCATCTTTCACTGGGCGCTGCGCATTCTGGATGACATGGAGCATCTGCTGCAAGAAGCCCAGGTTACACGCCGTGAGCCGCGCGGTCTGCTGCGCGTCAGCAGCAGTTTTGGCTTTGGCCGTAATGTGGTGGCACCCGCCTTGTCGCAATTGGCGCTGCGCTATCCGGCATTGCAGCTGCGGCTGGAAGTGTTTGACCGGCTGGTGGATGTGGCCGCCGAGGGCCTGGATCTGGATGTGCGCGTGGGTGATGAGATTGCACCGCACCTGATTGCCCGCCGCTTGGCCGACAACAGCCGCGTACTGTGCGCAGCGCCCAGCTATTTGCAGCAGCGTGGCGTGCCACGCCATGTGGAGGAGCTAGCGGCGCACGATTGTCTGGTCATCAAAGAGCGTGACCACCCGTTTGGTGTGTGGAAGCTGCGCAGCGGTGCGCAGGAGCGCAGCGTCAAGGTCACCGGCCAGCTGTCCACCAACCACGGTGAAATGGCCGTTCAATGGGCGGTGCAGGGCCACGGCATTGTGCTGCGCTCGCTGTGGGATGTGGCGGCTGATTTGGCCGCAGGGCGTTTGGTGCAGGTGCTGCCCGAATGGCAGCAGGAGGCCAACATCTGGGCCGTGTACCCAACGCGGCTGGAGCGCTCTGCCAAAGTGCGCGTGTGCGTGGAGTTTTTGCAGGCATTTTTTCAGCAAATGCAGCCTGCGGCCATTAAAGCCGCTGTAAAAAAAGAAGCTACCAGTGCTGGTTAAATCGTCATTTCAGAGTGTTTTATCTCTGAAATGCTTGATTTAACTGCGCAAGCAGCTTCTTTTTTCGATGCACACCACCCACGTAGTGGGGTGTGCCAGCCATCCAATTACTGGGTCAACGCAGCCTTCACTGCAGCAGACACCAGACCCATGTCGGCCTTGCCAGCCAGCTTGGTCTTCACGGCGCCCATCACCTTGCCCATATCGCCAGGGCCTGCTGCGCCCAGTTCGGCCACGATGGCTTGCACGGCGGCGGTCACTTCGGCTTCGGACATGCGCTCAGGCAGATAGACCTTGAGCACTTCCATCTCGGCCTTTTCAATGTCGGCCAGATCGGTGCGGTTGGCGCTTTCAAACGCGGCGATGGAGTCTTTGCGCTGCTTGATCAGCTTGTCAACAATGGCGACCACGGCGGCATCGTCCAGCTCCACGCGCTCGTCCACTTCCTTTTGCTTCATCGCGGCCTGCAGCAGGCGGATGGTGCCCAGGCGTGCACTGTCCTTGGCGCGCATGGCGGTCTTCATGTCTTCGGTAATCTGGGCCTTCAAGCTCATAACATCTCCTTGGGATGGGCCATTGCGGCATCACACGCGAACAGTGGGATCCATGGCGCGCAGTGCACGGAATGTCCGATGGCTGCGCGGTCTGGGCCTGCTGGCTGGATGCCTCAATGGCTTGAGAGGTCACTGCACACATGTACAGTGGCCAGAAAACAAAAAACCCGCGCCTGGCGTCCCGAGCGCGGGTTTGCGGCTTTTAAGGGCCGACGTATCCTAACCTTGGAAGATTAATACATCTTCTTAGGCAGTTGCATGCTGCGAACGCGCTTGTAGTGACGCTTCACGGCAGCAGCCTTCTTGCGCTTACGTTCAGCTGTGGGCTTTTCGTAAAATTCACGAGCGCGCAGGTCTGTCAGCAGGCCCAGCTTTTCGATGGTGCGCTTGAAGCGGCGCAGGGCAACTTCATAGGGTTCGTTTTCTTTGACGCGGATGGTAGTCATTCAATTTCCAGATATATCTGTGCTGACAGCGGGTTCTCGGGAAGATCGGGCCTAAGAGCCATGTGCAGCGGTTGTTCCCCGTCTCTATTTAACTAGTATGGCCGACGGGGTATTGCCAGCAAAGTCGAGCATTGTAGCGGATTTTGCAGAGGGTTTGGCAGCTCGTGTGTTCGCTGGCGGCATTCGTAGCGTTCACACGGCCTGCGCTTGCTGTTGGGCCATGGCTTGTGCGCAGGCAAAGGCGCTGGCCCATGCCCACTGAAAGTTGTAGCCGCCGAGCCAACCGGTGATGTCCACCACCTCGCCAATGCAGTACAGGCCGGGCTGGGTTTTGGCCTCCATGGTCTGCTGCGACAGGGCTTTGGTGTCCACCCCTCCCAGGGTGACCTCGGCTTTTTTATAGCCTTCAGAGCCATTCGGTGTAATCGCCCAGCGCGACAGCTGCTCTGCCAGCTTGGTCAGCGCTTTGTCGCTGGCTTCGTTGACGGGGCGCTGCAGCTCGGGCTGCTGGCCGGCCCAGGCATCGGCCAAGCGCGTGGGCATGTGTGCAGCCAGTTCATTGGCCACCAGCTTGCGCGAACGGGTTTTGGCTTGCTGCAGCACCTCGGCAATGTCGGTGCCGGGCAGCAGGTTGATGTGCAGCGGTGTGTGGTCTTGCCAGTAGCTGGAGATTTGCAGCACCGCCGGGCCCGACAGGCCACGGTGGGTGAACAGCAGGTCTTCATGAAAGCTCATGCGTTCTTTTTTGCTGCCGGTGCTGATCTCTACCGGCAAGGCCAAGCCCGCCAGCTGTGCATACGGCTTCCACGCATCACCATCAAATGTCAGCGGCACCAAGCCCGCGCGGCGCTCGACCAGCGGCAGCTTGAATTGCTGGGCGATGCGGTAGCCAAAATCGGTTGCGCCAATTTTGGGGATGGACAGGCCGCCCGTGGCAATCACCAGGCGTGGGGTTGTGACCGTGCCGCGGTCGGTATGAATGGCATAGCTGCCAACGCTTGCTGTGTCTGCGTTAGAGGCTGAAAACGTGACTTTTTTTACGCTACAGGGCTGCCAGCGCTGCACACCACCGGCCGCGCATTCGGCCAGCAGCATGCGGATGATGTCTTCCGCGCTGGTGGTGGCAAACAGCTGGCCCTTGTGCTTTTCTTCGTAGGGAATGCTGTGCTTGTCCAGCAGCGCGATGAAATCGGACGGGGTGTAGCGCGACAGGGCCGAGCGGCAAAACTGCGGGTTTTGGCCGACATAGTGCTTGTGCGGCGCACGCACATCCAGATCGCGGTTGGTGAAGTTGCAGCGCCCGCCCCCAGAGATGCGGATTTTTTCTGCCACCTTCTCAGCGTGGTCAATTAGTAGCACCTTCAGCCCCATCTGCCCGGCTTGCGCTGCGCAGAACAACCCGGCAGCGCCCGCGCCGATGATGACGGCGTCGTAGGAAGAGGGCGTGGCTGTGGTGGTGTTATCGGTCATAAGGCAAAGTGGCGGCGGGCAAAACAGCAGCCCGCTGTACACGCGGGTTGTGACGGCAGTGTAGTCAAGGGGCCAAGCCCCGTGGTGGCTGTGGGTTGCCCGGCATGCATTGTGCTTAATTTGCTATCAATTCCTACAATCGCTCCCCATGAATTTGCCTGCCCACCAGCTCAGCATGACCGTGCTGATGACCCCCGATATGGCCAACTTTTCCGGCAATGTGCACGGGGGCGCCATTCTCAAAAAATTGGACGAAGTGGCTTACGCCTGCGCCAGCCGCTACGCGGGGCGCTATTGCGTCACCCTCAGTGTGGACCAGGTGATGTTTCTGCAGCCGATTCATGTGGGTGAGCTGGTGACTTTTCTGGCCAGCGTGAACTACACCGGTCACTCGTCCATGGAGATTGGCATCAAGGTGATTGCCGAAGAAATTCGCAGCCAAGTGGTGCGCCATGTGAATAGCTGCTTTTTCACCATGGTGTCGGTAGACGACGAGCGCAAGCCGGTGTCGGTGCCGCCGCTGCAAACCGAGTCAGACGATCAAAAGCGCCGCTGGCACGCTGCCTTGATCCGCAAAGACATGCGCAAGGAAGTGGCCCTGCGTTTTGCGCAAACGCGCAACCCTGCGTCTCAGCCCGTCAGCGGCTGATACAGGACGGGCGGCGTACAGCCGCTGGCGTGGGCTGTGCGCGTGCGCCATGTGAATGTCATAGTTCTGACATGCCGCGTTCATGTGGGTGTCACACGGCTTTTCAAGAATGCGAGGGTTTGCCACAACTCCAACTTCAAGGAACGCCACGCATGAACCGCCCAGCTGCCCCGATTGACAGCGAAGACATTTCGACCAACCTGAGTACCAATCCAGAATTCCAGTCCGTGGTGGACAGTGCCGTTTCGCGCCGTGGTTTTCTGCGCAGCGGCACAGGCCTGACGGCCGCCATGTTTCTGGGTTTGGGTGGGGGCTTGGCGGGTTGCGCCACTTCTGCCAGCCACAGCGGCAAGCCTTTGATGGGCTTCAAAGCCATCCCGATCTCGACCAGCGACAGCCTGCAGGTTGCCCCTGGTTACACCGCCAATGTGCTGGCACCGTGGGGAACACCGCTGATTGATGGCGCGCCCAATTTCAAGGGCGACGGCAGCGAAGACGCTGCCACCCAGGCTTTGCAGGTGGGTGACAACCACGACGGCATTCACTTCTTTGCCCTGGATGGCAAGAACGATGAAGGCCTTTTGGTGATGAACCACGAGTACTGCACCGTGGACGACAAAACAGGTGCCTACGTCTGGCTGTTTGGCAGCAAGGGTGCCGATGTGCGCAAGACGTGGAGCAAAGACCACGTGCACAAATCGATGAATGCGCATGGCGTGTCGGTCATCCATATCCAAAAGAATGCCAAAGGCCAGTGGGACCTAGTCAAAGGCAGTGCCTACCACCGCCGCATCACCGCGTTCTCAGCCATGGAAATGACGGGCCCCGCCGCAGGCGATGCCTTGCTGCAGACCAAGGGCGATCCTTCGGGCCGCCGCGCACAAGGTACGTTCAACAACTGCGGCAATGGCTTTACACCTTGGGGTACTTACCTGACGTGTGAAGAAAACTTCAACAACTACTTTGGCACCAGCGGTGGTGAAGACCGCCGCAATGCCGCGCAAAAGCGCTATGGCCTGTCGGCCAAGGGCAGCACCTTCCAGTGGGAAAAGCACGAAGCGCGCTTTGACTACGCCAAGGAACCCAACGAATCCAACCGCTTTGGCTGGATTGTGGAGATCGACCCCTTCAACCCCGGCAGCATTGCGCAAAAGCGCACCGCGCTGGGCCGCTTCAAGCATGAGAACGCTGCCTTCGCCTTGACCAAGGATGGCCGTGCGGTGGTCTACATGGGGGATGACCAGGTCAACGACTACATCTACAAATTTGTCTCGGATGGCAAGTACACCAAGGGGGGTGACAACAGCAAGTTGCTGGACAAGGGCAAGCTGTACGTAGCGCGCTTTGACTCGGGCAAAGCGGTGGGTGATTTTGCGGGCACGGGCGAATGGTTGCTGCTGGACAAGCAGGCCAACCCCAAGCTGCAGGCCGACAGCAGCTTTGCCAACCAGGCCGCTGTGCTGGTGCATGCGCGCATGGCCGGTGACGTGGTGGGCGCCACCAAGATGGACCGCCCAGAGTGGGTGAGCGTGCATCCCAAGACGGGTGAGGTGTACGTCACGCTGACCAACAACACCAGCCGTACCGTGGCCGATGAAGCCAATCCGCGTGCCAAGAATGTGTACGGCCAGATTGTGCGCTGGCGCGAAGCCGGTGGCGATGCCGGCGCGACCACGTTTGAGTGGGATATTTTTGTCCTGGCAGGCAACCCCATGGTGCACACCGATCGCAAGGATTTGCGCTCGGGCTCGGCCAATGTCAGTGCCGACAACAGCTTTAACAGCCCCGATGGTTTGGCTTTTGACGCCGATGGCCGTCTGTGGATTCAGACCGATGGCAAGTACAGCAACAAAGGTGACTTTGCTGGGCAGGGCAACAACCAGATGCTGTGCGCCGACCCGGTGACCAAAGAGATTCGCCGTTTCTTTGTCGGTCCCAAAGAGGCCGAGGTGACGGGCATCACGTTCACGCCCGACCACAAGACCATGTTCATCAATATCCAGCACCCAGGCGAAGAGGGCGACAGTCATTGGCCCGGTGGTGGCAACACCATTCCGCGCTCGGCCACCGTGGTCATCACCAAAGATGATGGTGGCGTGATCGGTAGCTAACAGGGTGCGTTAGAACATATGCCTGCAAATCGCAGGCATATGGCAAGGGCTGCAACGGTGGTGGACGTTGCAGCCCTTGCTTTTTAAGCGAAATATGCCGCTAGCGCCCATCTGGTAAGCGTAGGCAGCTATCTATTTTGTTATTTAACCAATGGCTTGCAACTCGCTCGGTGTGGCGGTGTGCTTGGCCCAAGCTGCCACGCCTTGCACCACATCGCCAATCACCAGCACGCTGGGGCTGGCCAGGTTTTCGGTATGCAGCGTGGTGGCCAGCGCTTGCAAGGTGGTGATGGCATGGCGCTGCTGCGGCAGGCTAGCGTGCTGGATGATGGCGGCCGGGGTGCTGCCGGGCAGACCGCCTGCCTGCAACTCCGTGGTGATGTGCTCGGCCGAACTGACACCCATGTAAATCACCACCGTCAGCTTGGCGGCCTGCGCCGTGGTGGCCAGTGCACGCCAGTCGGTGCCTGTGTCACCGGGCTTGGCATGGCCGGTGATAAAGACAACGCCATGCGCATGCGCACGGTGCGTGAGTGGGGCGCCCAAGCTGGTGAGGCCCGCCAAACCGGCAGTGATGCCGTTGAGGACTTGCACCTCAATGCCCATGGTGCGCAGGTGCTCCACCTCTTCGCCGCCGCGGCCAAAGATGAAGGGGTCGCCCCCTTTGAGGCGCACCACGCGCTCGCCCTGGCGCACTTCGGTTTCCATCAGTTTTTCAATGAAAGCCTGGGGTGTGCTCTTGCAGCCGCCGCGCTTGCCGACGTAGATGATGCGTGCCTGTGGCGAAGCAAAGTCAACAATTTCTTGCGAGACCAAGTCATCCACCAGCAGCACAGTGGCTGCCTGGATGGCTTTGAGGGCCTTGATGGTCAGCAGTTCGGGGTCGCCCGGGCCTGCTCCGACCAGCGTGCAAGAACCTGTGATTGTGTGTGCGCTGGTGCTCATGCTTGCGCTCCTTGTGGGGTTGTCTGCATCGCCAGTTGGCGGTGTAAATCGACGATGGTGTGTATCTGGGTGGCGATGGATGCGGGCACCGGGCGGTGGCCATCCAGCACGGCCTGGGTGAAGGCCGCAGTGGCTGCGATATCCATGCCGGAAGGCAATTCGGGTGCCACGGGCACCGAGCCGCTTTCGTGGCTCAGTGTGATGGTGGTGGTGCCGTGCAGAATGCCGCGCATATTGGGCTGGCGGCGCGGGTCTGCCACGGGCTCACCCTCCATGCCGCGCAGCAGCAGCGCATGGCTGCCCGCTTCGGCATGGGTTTGCTCCATGCTGATGCTGTATTCCGGGTGCGTGTAGCAACCCACCACCAAGCTGGCCGTGCCGCTGGCGGCCAATGGGTTCATGTGCTTGACCAGGCTGTGTGCGGGATTGCGCAGACCAATGGTGGCGCGCGCATCCAGCAAATCCGCCAAGCTGGGCAGCAGGTCGCGCGTATGCATGCTGACCAGTTCGCCGGGCTGGGGGGTTGTCAGCGTCGTTGTTGCGGTATGGCCCAACTGCGCCAGCACTTGTGCTGATGTCACGCGGCTGGATTCGGTGGTGCTGCCGTGCAAAAACACGGGCAAGCCTTCACGCACCAGCAGCAGCGCCAGCAGCGGCGTGAGCACAGGCAGCCGGCGTGCACCGTTGTAGCTGGGCAGCACGATGACCGGTGCAGTGCCAGTGGCGCTGCGTGGCAAGCGGGCATGCACCGCATCCATGAAGCCAGCCATCTCTTGCGCGGTCTCGCCCTTGATGCGCATGGCCAAGCAGAAAGCGCCTACCTGCAGCGGGTGGGCCTGCCCATCCAGCAACCAGCCCAGCAGTTCACACGCTTGCGCGCGTGAAAGCGCACGCGCGCCGTCTTTGCCGCGCCCAATTTCTTTGAGGTATTGCTGAATGGTGGTCATGGGGAGTTATAAAAGTAGTTCTGATATTTTCAACGAATTGTTATATCTATTCGTTATATTGACATGGAGCGATGTGCACGTGCGGCGTACGCGCTCACAAGCTCTGTGTCAGGCATCTGCGCAATTTGCGCCAAGGGCTTCAGCCTATCGTGCAGTCCGACGCATACTTCGTGCCATATTGTGTGCCGCAAGCAAAAAGACGAGGAGTAAATCATGAATCAGCAGCAATCTTTGGTGTCCGAACTGATGGCGCAGTTGCAAGGCGCGCCCATGCAGCAAATGGCGCAGCAACTGGGGGCCAATAGCCAGCAAATTCAATCCGCCGTGGGTGCCGCGCTGCCGCTGCTGCTGGGTGCCTTGGGCAACAACGCTGCCAAGCCCCAAGGGGCTGCTGATTTGCTGGGCGCGCTGCAGCGTGACCATGGCAGCACCATGCCGCAAGGGTTGGGTGACTTGGGCGGAATGCTGGGTTCACTACTGGGTGGCGGCGCACAGAATTCTGCGGCCAGCAGCAACGGCGGTGCCTTGGGTGATGGCGCGGCCATTTTGGGCCATATTTTTGGCAACAGCCGCCAAACCGCAGAAAACGGTCTGGGCCAAGCCACGGGGCTGGGGCAAAACGCGGGCCAGTTGCTGGCCATGCTGGCACCCATCGTGATGGCTTTCTTGGCCAACCGTGTGAAGTCTGGTGGCATGGATGCCAGCAGTCTGGGGCAGACGCTGGAGCAAGAGCGTGCCCAAGTGCAGCAGCAAGGCGGAATGGGCGGCGGTTTGCTGGACAGCCTGCTGGATCAAAACGGCGATGGCAAGCTGGATGTGGGTGACTTGTTCAAGCTGGGCAGTAGCTTTTTGGGTGGCCGCCGCTGATTGCGGTGGCGTCGAGGGAAAACAGCACCTGAGGGGGCTTTTTTCTTGCCTGCCGCACAAGGCCATTGGGCGCAAGTGCCAGCTTGTTGTCGGTGACAGTTCTACACTTGCAGGCTATGAGTCAGCTGATCTTGGGTATTGAATCTTCGTGCGATGAAACCGGTGTGGCCTTGGTGCGCCTGCCGGCAGATGGGGGCGTGCCCACTTTGCTCTCGCACGCGCTGCACAGCCAAATTGACATGCACCGCGCCTATGGTGGTGTGGTGCCTGAGCTGGCCAGTCGTGATCATATTCGTCGTGTCTTGCCACTGACCGAGCAGGTGCTGGCAGATGCAGGCCAGGGGTTGCAAGACATTGACGTGGTCTCGTTCACGCGGGGGCCTGGATTGGCGGGTGCCTTGCTCGTGGGCGCTGGCGTGGCCTGCGCGTTGGCGGCAGCGCTGGATAAGCCTGTGCTGGGCGTGCATCACCTGGAAGGGCATTTGCTCTCGCCCTTTTTGAGTGAAGACCCGCCGGAGTTTCCGTTCATTGCGCTGTTGGTGTCCGGTGGACATTCGCAGTTGATGCGTGTGAATGGCGTGGGCAGCTACGAAATTCTGGGTGAAACCATTGACGACGCAGCGGGCGAGGCCTTTGACAAATCTGCCAAGGTAATGGGCCTGCCCTACCCTGGTGGCCCGATCTTGTCCAAACTGGCTGAAAGTGGTGATCCACAAGCCTTCAAGCTGCCGCGCCCTTTGTTGCACAGTGGTGATCTGGATTTTTCTTTTGCCGGCTTGAAGACGGCCGTACTCACACAAGCCAAAAAACTGGGTGATGAGCTGGAAGCGCGCAAGGCCGATCTGGCGGCCAGCACCCAAGCCGCGATTGTCGATGTACTGGTTAAAAAAACCCTGAATGCGCTCAAGCAGACAGGCATGAATCGCGTGGTGGTCGCAGGTGGTGTGGGTGCCAACAAGCTGCTGCGCGAGCAGTTGAACGCCGAGTGTGCCAAACGCAAAATTCGGGTGCACTACCCAGAGCTGCATTTGTGCACAGACAACGGTGCCATGATTGCCATGGCCGCAGCCATGCGTTTGCATGCAGGCCAGCAACAGCCAACCAAGACCTATGCCTTCGATGTCAAACCCCGTTGGCCATTGGATGCCATCGTTGAGACTTCGCATGCTGCCTGAGTGGCATAGCTCCATTGCACCAAGCCCTCTGCCCGAGGGCTTTTCTTTGGTGGTTGCAATCATTCCCGCGTGCTTTACCAAAGCTTCACACGGCTTTTGCGGACGCCCTACATAGGGTCTGCACAATCACGGCCAGACACAAGCCATTTGCTTTATTGCTTTCTCAGCATGCAGAACCATTCCACCCTCTTTCTCTCCCGTCAGCCGCCACGCACGTGGTTATTGCCTTTGACATTGGCCTGTGCGTTGATGGTGGCAGGTTGCAGCCATACCTCCAAGTTTGCGGGGCAGAGTGAAACAGTCACAGCGCCTGCACTGTGGCACAGCACTGCGGCGCAACCTCAGCAGCAGACACCAGAAGATTTGAGCCGCTGGTGGCAGCGCTTTGGTGATGCGCAAATGAGCAGCTTGATTGAGCAAGCGCTGCAAGCCAACCCCAGCGTGCAAACCGCGCAGGCATCCTTGCGCCAAGCGCGAGCCCAGCTCAATTTGAGTGAGGCCAATCGACTGCCCAGTGCCAGCGCAAGCTTAGGCGGCAGTCGCGGCAAGCGAGAGCCCAGTTCTGCCAGCAACAGCTTCAATACCGGTATTGATGCCAGTTGGGAGCCTGATTTCTGGGGCACACAAGCCAATGCTGTGAAGGCTGGGGAAGCCAATGTCGCCGCAGCCGTAGCGACGCTGGAAGGCACCCACGTCACGCTGGCTGCTGAGGTGGCGCAAAACTACATTGAATTGCGCAGCCTACAAAACCGTTTGCGTATTGCGCAGGACAACTTGGGTATCCAGCGCGAGAACCAGCAAATCACCGAATGGCGTGTGCAGGCTGGGTTGGCAACTTCGCTGGACTCGGAACAGGCGCGCGCATCCACGGCGCAAACGGCTGCACAGATTCCCGCTTTGCAGGCCTCGTTGGCACAATCCGGTCATGCGCTGGCCATTTTGACTGGGCAGGTGCCTGCCGCGCTCGAATCACAGCTGCGCGATGCCAAGCCTTTGCCGCAAGCCCCTGACAACTTGGCAATGAGCTTGCCTGCCGATACCTTGCGGCAACGCCCGGATGTGCGTGCGCAAGAGCAGAGAGTGATTGCGGCAGTGGCCAATCTGTCAGCCCAAGAACGCACCAACTTTCCCAGCTTGCGGCTGTCGGGTTCTTTGGGATTGAGTGCCGTAACTTTGGCGGCCTTAGGTACCGGGGGTGCGACGCTGGCAACCAGCATTGCCGCCAGCCTGTCACAAACCTTGTTTGATGGCGGCGCCAACAGTGCCCGCGTGCAAGAACGCCAGGCTGCGGTCGAGATTGCGCGTATCAACTACCGCGCTTCGGTATTGACGGCGCTGCAAGAGGTCGAAGATGCCTTGGTGCAATTGCAGGGTGATAAAGACCGTGTGGTGCAACTGCTGATAGCGCAAGAGGCGGCACGCAATGCGCAACTACTGGCCAACCAGCGTTACAGCAGCGGTCTGGTGGACTTTCAAACGGTGCTGGATACCCAGCGTACCTTATTGACTTCGCAAGATAGCGTTGCCAGTGCACAAGCGGCCATCAGCACCGATTATGTGCGCCTGTACAAGGCGCTGGGCGGTGGCTGGCAGCCGCTGGATGCAGAAGGCCAAGTCCTGAGTGCCGCCCCCGCACAACCCTGAGCACAGATTCAACGGAACCAACAATGAGCAAGAAAAACGCCACAAGCACTTCCAAAGATGTGCAAGAACTTTTGGGTGATGGTTTGACGCGCCGCTGGTGGCAAAGTCCTACCGTGTGGATAGCTACGGTGGCAGTGGCCGGTGCCATTGGTGCTTACATGTACTGGGCGCAGCAGCAAAAGGCCAATGCCAAACCGGTGTACGTGACCGAAGACATCAAACGCGGTGATCTGTCACTGACGGTGCTGGCCAACGGTACGTTGCAGCCTACGCGCACGGTGAACGTGGGCTCTGAGCTGTCGGGCACGGTACGCAATGTGCGCGTCGATGTGAATGACGAGGTGAAAAAAGGCCAAGTGCTGGTGGAGCTGGATACCGACAAGCTGCAAGCGCAGCTCAATCGTTCCAAAGCTTCGGTGGTCTCGGCGCAAGCCAAATTGCAGCAATCACAGGCTACGCTCAGAGAGTCGCGTTCCAACTTTGCGCGCTTGGAAGAGGTGCACCGCATCTCCGGTGGCAAGGTGCCTTCTGCTGCAGAAATGGATGCGGGTCGAGCAACGGTGGAGCGTTCTACGGCCGATGAGGCTGCGGCACGCGCTGCGGTCGATGATGCGCGCGCCGCACTGAAAACCGATGAAACCAATTTGTCCAAAGCGTCCATCAAATCGCCGATTGATGGTGTGATTTTGACCCGCACGGTCGACCCCGGTAATGCTGTGGCCGCTTCGCTGCAAGCAGTCACGCTGTTCACCGTGGCTGAAGATTTAAAGCAGCTGCGACTGGAAGTGTCGGTGGATGAAGCCGACATTGGGCAGGTGCAAGCTGGTCAGCGCGCCAGCTTTACGGTGAGTGCCCATCCGTCGCGCACCTTCCCCGCCAAAGTGACACGGGTGGACTATGGCTCCACCAAGACCGATAACGTGGTGACCTATCTGGCCCGCCTGGAAGTGCGCAACGATGATCTGTCGCTGCGCCCAGGTATGACGGCCTCGTCGACGATTCGTTCCAGCGAGCGCAAAGACGTGATCTTGGTGCCCAATGCTGCACTGCGCTTTACGCCGGTGGGCATGCAAGCGCCGGCCCTGCCCGGTGCACAAGGCGCTGCTGCCGGTGAACGCGGTCCACGTCCGCAAGGTCAAGGGGGGCCGGGTGCTTCGGGAGCCAACAGCGGCGGCATCATGGGGCAGTTGATGCCCCCGCGCATGCGCTCCAGCCGGGGCACGGGAGGCAGCCAGGCATTGGGTGTCGGCCAGACACGCTATGTCTGGGTGATTGAAGGCGATACCCCCGTTGCTGTACAGGTGAAAACCGGTATCAGCGATGGCCGGATGACCGCTGTGGACAGCGAAACACTGGTGGAAGGCGCCAAGGTCATTACCGATCAGCGCAGTGGAGTTGCACGATGACGCAGGACAGCGGCGCCATGCCGCTGATTCGGCTGCGCAACATCGTCAAGGTGTACGGCGAGGGTGGCTTGGCATTCAAGGCACTCAAAGGCTTTGACCTGGATATTGAGCAGGGCGACTTTGTGGCCATCATGGGCCCCAGTGGCTCGGGCAAGTCCACAGCCATGAACACGCTGGGCTGTCTGGACAGACCCACATCGGGCGAATACCTGTTCAAAGGCGTGCATGTCGAAGACCTGGACCGCGACGAGCGTGCCCGCCTGCGGCGCCGCTACTTTGGCTTTGTGTTCCAAGGCTTTCACTTACTGCCCCGGACTACGGCGCAAGAGAACGTAGAGCTGCCCTTGCTTTACCGTGGTGAGACGGCGACAGAGCGCCATGCTGCTGCGGCCCGGGCGCTGGATGCGGTGGGTTTGAAGGGGTGGGAGCACCATACGCCGTCGGAACTTTCGGGTGGCCAACAACAGCGCGTGGCGATTGCGCGGGCGATTGTGAGCAACCCCGTGGTGCTGCTGGCCGATGAACCCACCGGCAATTTGGATACCCAGCGCAGCGAAGAAATCATGGAACTGCTTTGGCGGCTGAACCACGAGCAAGGCATTACGGTGCTGATGGTGACGCATGAGCCAGAAATGGCTGCTTATGCGCGGCGTATCGTGCGCTTCAAGGATGGCTTGCTGGACACCGATACGCGCAATGAACCGATGATGCTGCGGCGCAAATCCGCAGCTACCGAGGCTGTGAATGGGGAGGACGCCTGATGTTTGGCAACACCATCTTGCTGGCGCTGCGCTCTATTCGCCGCAACCTGCTGCGCTCTTTTCTGACCATTTTGGGCATTGTGATTGGTGTCAGCGCGGTGATCACCATGGTCACCTTGGGCAATGGCGCTACGGTGGCGGTGCAGACGCAAATCCAAGGCCTGGGCACCAACTTGCTGCAAATCCGTGCGGGGATGCGCATGGGCCCCGGCGCAGCCCCAGCACCCGCCTTCAAAGACACCGATGCGCTGGCGATTGAGCAGCAAATTGGTGGTATTGCCGCTGTGGCCCCTGAAGCACGGTCCAGCGTGACGCTGGTGGCGGATGGGCGCAACTGGTCGTCTACCGTGATTGGCAGCAACAACGAGTGGTTTAAAACGGGCAACTGGAAGCTGTCACAAGGCCGTGCATTCACTGATGAGGAGTTGCGGGCAGGCTCTTCGGTGTGTGTGATTGGCTCGACCCTGCACCGCGAGCTGTACCAAAGCTCGGCCGACGTTTTGGGGCGTGCCTTGCGCGTCAAAGCTTTTTCTTGTTCCATCATTGGGGTGCTGGATTCCAAAGGCCAGGGCGCTTTTGGGAATGACCAAGACGATCAGGTCTTGATTCCCTTGAAAACTTTGCAGCGCCGAGTCACGGGCAACACCCGCGTGAGCACCTTGCTGGTGTCGATGGCCGATGACAGCGACCCTGAGCGCGTCAAAACCAGTCTGCGCGACTTGTTGCGCGAGCTGCGCAAGCTGGCCCCTAGTGATGAAGACAACTTCAACGTGCTCGACACCAAGCAGCTGGCCGACACCATGGCTGGCACCACCAAGGTGATGACCACCTTGCTGGGCGCAGTGGCGGCGGTGAGTTTGCTGGTGGGCGGTATTGGCATCATGAACATCATGCTGGTCAGCGTGACGGAGCGTACACGGGAGATTGGTCTGCGTCTGGCGATTGGCGCGCTGGAGCGTGAGGTGCTGCTGCAGTTTTTGATTGAAGCCGTGGTGCTGGCAGCACTGGGTGGCTTGATTGGGATTGCGATTGCCGCCATGGCGTCTGTCGGTTTGGCGCAGGTGATGCAGGTGCCGTTTATCTTCAATCCCACGGTGAATGCACTGTCCTTTGTGTTCTCTGCCGCGATTGGCGTGGTGTTTGGCTACTTTCCGGCACGCCGGGCGGCGCAGCTGGATCCGATTGAAGCCTTGCGCCATGAGTAAATGATGCGTTGATAGCTGCACAAAAAAAGCCGGAGGCAGCGATGCTCTCCGGCTTTTTTATATAGTTTTTATTGCTCAGTGGGCGAGCTTGTTGCGCACCATGAAGCCGTAAATCAGGCCCAAGACAGCAGCGGCGGCAGAGGCGCCCAAGATGCCCATCTTGGCGGCGCCCAGCAGTGCCGTATCGGCAAAGGCCAAGCCTCCGACAAAGATGGCCATGGTGAAACCAATGCCTGCCAGCAGGCCCACCAGCACCACGCCATGCCAGTTCACGCCTTGCGGCAAGCTGCACAGGCCGGTCTTGACCGCGCCCAAAGTGGCAAGCAACACGCCCACGGGTTTGCCCAGTACCAAGGCCACCAGCACGCCCCAAGCCACGGTGTGCGGGCCACCAGTGGTCAAATCCACACCACCAAATTGCACGCCGGCGTTGGCCAGCGCAAAGATGGGCATCACACCAAAAGCCACCCACGGGTGCAACCGCATGGGTAAACGGAACACGGGGGGCAGCAAATCACGCTGCGCAGCCGAGGCCGTGCGCAGCGTGTCGTGCAGTACGTCGGCGTCAAACTGGCCGTGCTGCGCTTGGATGCGAATGCGTGCAAGGGCTTGCTGGGCTACTTCCAGATGGTGGCGCTGCGCGGGCCGCATGACGACTGGCGTCATCAGCCCCAGTACCACGCCTGCCAGTGTGGGGTGTGCGCCGGTCTGCAACAGGCCCAGCCACAGCACAGCACCGGGCAGTGCATAAGCCCAGGCCGAGGCAATGCCCATGCGGTTGAACAGCACCACCAGTGCCAAGCCTGCCAAGGCCACGGCAAAGCCGCTGTAGTCCAGACCGCCGGAGTAGAAGAAGGCAATGATGAGCACGGCCACGATGTCATCAATGATGGCCAGCGCCAGCAGAAAAATGCGCAGTGGCGCGGGGATGGATTTGCCCAGCAGCGCCAGAACACCCACCGCAAATGCAATGTCGGTGGCGGTAGGAATGGCCCAGCCGTTGCGCAGCGCGGGATTGTGCCCGGCGATAGCCAAGTAAATCAAGGCGGGCACCACCACACCACCCACGGCCGCGACCAGTGGCAGCGTGGCTTGGCGGACATTGGACAGGGCACCGTTGTGCATTTCACGGCGGATTTCCATGCCCACCACCAAAAAGAAGAGGGTCATGAGCACGTCGTTGACGAAGAAGTGCAGATCCGTACTCCAACTCCATGGCCCCAGCGTGAAGGCCAGCGCCGCATGCCATGTGGTGAAGTAGCTGTCGGACCAAGGGGAGTTGGCCCAGCCCAAGGCGATGGCTGCGGCCAGCATCAGTACGATGCCGCCCATCGATTCGATGTGCAGCCAGTGCAAAAGGCGCGATGCGAGGCGGGTAGAGGCGGTTTGCAGCGCTGGAATGTGGGCGCTGGGAGCGGGGAATTGCGGGTGCAGGGGAGCCTGGCCCTGAGGGTCATGGGTGCGCACAGACGGACTTTCGGTACGTAGTTGCAAGCGGCCCGACTTGCACTGTGAACATTCACCTGCCATCGCTACCGTATGCAGCGGGCACCCGTTGGCAAGTGTACTGGGCCTCACGATCTGCGTGGCCCCAAAGGATATGGTCCCTCAAGGATATTTAAAAGGTGAGCTGCCAGCCTAGGTATTCAGGCGTATTCAATGCGTTTAAGCATTGAATGCATTGATAGATAAACGCAGGCAGCTATATTTTTTATGCATTCACCCAAGAAAAAGCCCCTGAGCCTTGCGGCGCTCAGGGGCTGGTGAGGGAGGGTGAGCTTGGTTACTTGCTCATCGACTCTTGCAGGGCCTTCAGCGGATCATCGTCTGCTGTTTCGGCGCCGGGCGTGGTGCCTTGCTCCAGGTAGGGGTTGTCAAAGTCCATCGGTGCAGGCATGGACGATTCCATCTGCTCGCGGATGGCATCCAGGTCGTAATCGACCTTTTCATCCATGCCGCTGGACACAATCCCCGGGAAGGCAATGATCAGGCCCACCATCAACAGCTGGATACACAGGAACGGAATGGCGCCCATGTAAATTTGCTCGGTGGTGACGGGCGCGATGCGGCGCTTGGTCAGCTTGTCAGTGTATTCCTTGTCCGGGGCCACCGAGCGCAGGAAGAACAGCGCAAAGCCAAACGGCGGGTGCATGAACGAGGTCTGCATGTTCACGGCCAACAGTACACCAAACCACACCAGATCAATGCCCAGCTTGTCAGCCACAGGGGCCAGCAAAGGCACGACGATGAAGGACAGCTCAAAGAAGTCCAAGAAGAACGCCAGCACGAACACCATGACGTTCACCAGGATCAAGAAGCCCAGTTGACCGCCGGGCAGATCCGCCAGCAAATGTTCCACCCACAGCGGACCGTCTACGCCCTGGAAAGTCAGACCGAAAATGGTCGCGCCCACCAGAATGAACATCACAAAGCACGACAGCTTGGTGGTGCCCACCAGCGCTTGGCGCAGCAATTGGTAATTGAGGCGTCTGCGGCTGACGGCCAAAATGATGGCACCCAGCGCGCCCATGGCGCCACCTTCGGTCGGTGTGGCAATGCCCAAGAAGATGGTGCCCAGTACCAAGAAGATCAGCAACAGGGGCGGAATCAGGACGAAGGTGACTTTTTCAGCCACGTGCGACAGCAGGCCCATGCCCGTGATGCGGTTGATGGAGGCTGCCACAAAAGCCAGCGCCACACCAAAGCACATCGAGAAGACGATGGTTTCGTCCTTGGCCACGTTGTCCACCACTTCACCGGTGAACCAGGTGTGGATGGTTTCCATGTGCTGCGCGGCAAAAATCGACACGCCCACACACAGCACGGCCAGCACCAGCAAAGAAGTCAAACCGCTGGAGCCATCTTTCTCTTTCAGGCTGCGTGCTTCGGGCGGCAACGCAGGCACCAAATGGGGCTTGAAGAAGGCCAGCGCGAAAATGAACACCATGTAAAAGCCCACCAGCATGAAGCCGGGGATGAACGCACCCTTGTACAGGTCGCCCACGCTGCGGCCCAACTGGTCGGCCAAGATGATCAGCACCAGCGATGGCGGAATGATCTGCGCCAGCGTGCCCGATGCCGCAATCACGCCAGAGGCAATGCGCCGGTCGTAGCCGTAGCGCAGCATGATAGGCAGCGAGATCAGGCCCATCGAGATGACCGAAGCAGCCACCACGCCTGTGGTAGCTGCCAGCATGGCACCCACCACAATCACGGCAATCGCCACGCCACCGCGAATGGGGCCAAACAGCTGACCGACGGTGTCGAGCAAGTCTTCTGCCATGCCGCTTCGCTCAAGGATCAGCCCCATGAGCGTAAAGAACGGAATGGCCAGCATCGTCTCGTTTTGCATGATGCCGTAGATGCGCAGCGGCAACGCTTGCATCAGCGCCTCGGGCAATACGTTCAGCTCAATGCCGATGACGGCAAAGAACAAGCCGCAGGCACCCAGGCTGAATGCCACTGGAAAGCCCAGCAGCAAAAAGCAGATGAGGCCCACGAACATGATCGGGGCCATATTGTTTGCAAGAAATTCCATAGCTATGTCTCCCTCGTCGCTCAGGCGCGTTTGACGCCGTTACGGGCAGCTTCTTCTTCGGCTTTGAGGATGGCTTCAGCCAACTCTTCTTCTGCCGACTTGGCAACGATCTTGACCATGGGGTCATCAATCAGGCCTTGCAGGAATGCGATGCGTTTGATGAATTCCGAGATGCCTTGCAGCAGCAGCAAGCCAAAGCCCAGAGGCATCATCAGGTACACCGGCCAGCGGATCAGGCCACCCGCGTTGCTGGACATTTCGCCCGAATTCCAGGCTTGCAAAAAGAAAGGCGTGCCGTAGTAAATCACCAGCAGACACATGGGCGTGAGGAAGAAGGCAAAGCCAATCACGTCAATCCACACACGGGTGCGCAGTTTCAGTTTGGCGTTCAGCACATCGACCTTGACGTGCTCTTTCTCCAGCAGGGTGTAACCCGCTGCCAGCAAAAAAGATGCTGCAAACAAGTACCACTGCACTTCCAGAAAACCGTTGGAGCTGGTGTGAAACACCTTGCGCACCACAGCGTTCAAGCCGCTGATAACAGTGGCCGCAAGAATCAGCCAGATGATGTATTTACCGACTTGGGCATTGAGCCAGTCGATCCCCCGAGAGAGCCGTAAGAGTGCTTGCATGGTGTCTCCAAAAAGCGCGATATGTGCCGCAGGTACCAACAGGGTGTGTGACCTTGTTAGCCCTACAGACTTGTAGGAATGCACAGTCGCGCGATTTTACGGAGCAGTCATGGTGCTTGCTGACGGCTTTTTGACGATTTGACACAAACAACAACTTTTAGCGCTATTTTTGTGAGAAATGCAGGGTTTTTACTAGGCGTTGGTGCGTGTTGGAGTCGCCAGTTGACCGTGCTTTGGCGTCGTTTAGCACCATGCTCTGTGCAGCTGTGTATGCACATGCGGTTAGAAGCATATTGGGTGCTGACAGAAATTCTGCACGTCAGTCGTGCGATGTGTTGGGGCAGGCATTGGGGGAGGGCAGCGCCACTGCAGTCGTAATGTCTTCAATTCAGGACTATTGATTGAGCCGCTGCTGGTGCTGGATGCTTACGAGTGCGAGAGACAGCACAGACATGCACCATTGCGTGCAACAGCGAATCGGTGTGTGCTGCTTTGACCGGTGGCTTAATCGCTGAAGCAAAACGCTGCCAAGCACCGCACAGCTGTGGCGTTGAGTACCTGCAGCGCTCTTAGCTGGTGCAGACGTGCTCTTTCTGCACGTGGTTCAGCACGCCTTCGCAGGCGTCTTCAATCAGGTTGAGTACATGCTCAAAGCCTTGATCGCCGCCATGGTAGGGATCGGGCACCACGGCGCTGCGCATTTCGCGGCAAAACTCGGTCATTCGGTGGAGTTTGTGGCGCTGCGTGGGCGGGCACAGCGCTTGGGCGCGGGCCATGTTTTCATGGTCCATCACCAGTACCAAGTCATGGCGCTCAAAGTCATCGCGGGTGAGTTGCCGCGCGCGTAAAGCGCTCAGGTCATAGCCGCGTTGCAGAGCATGCTTTTGGCTGCGGCGATCGGGTGCTTCACCCACATGGTAGGCGTGGGTGCCGCATGAATCCACACTGAACCATGCACTCCAACCTCTGGCTTGCACCATGTCGCGCAATACGCCGTGTGCGGTGGGGCTGCGGCAAATATTGCCCATGCACACCATCAAAACGGCATAGGGTGAGGGGTGTTGGTCATGGCGTGTTTATTTAGCTGGCGGCGCAGTGGCTGCAACCGCGTCTGTGATAGATTGATGTCCGATTGGTGCCCCGCGTATTCGCGCTAAAGGCGTCAAAGGCGGGTGTAGTTCAATGGTAGAACTTTTGCTTCCCAAGCAAATAGCGTGGGTTCGATTCCCATCACCCGCTCCATCTTTGGCCCGTTCGTGGGGCTTTCGCTTTTATTCCAGTTCAAATTTGTGGCGCAGTGCGTCACCAAAGGCCGTGTTGCCGGTGAGCGTCAGCGTCAAGGTGGTGTAACTGCCTGATGGGGGGGTGGCGGCATCGAGGTCTGAGCTGCTGCCCGCCCAGCGAATACGCAGTGCGCTGCCGTTGTCATCGTCTTGGGCGCTGAGGTCGTAATCCCAGTCGCCACCTTCATCCAGCGGTGCGCGCTGGCCGCGAAATTCTTGTTTGGCCCAGTGCAGAACGGCGTGCACTTCGCCCAGCAAAGCCTGCCAGCGGTTGTCGGCAACGCTGGCCATGGCATCCCAGGTGCCGTTACCGTCTTCGTCTTCGCTGTATTCAAAATCAAGGTAGTCCAAGGGCATTGCGTTCTTTCTGAATGTGGCTGAAAGAATAGCTAGCAGTGTTTGACTAGACTGCGTTTCCAATACAAAACACATCAAAACCCAGGGTTTACGGGCGCTAACTGCTATTTTTTAAAGTCAGAGCGCATGCTGCTTCCAGGTTCAGCAGGCTGGCTTCAATGGCAGCTGCGGTCACATGCGGCTGCTCCATGGGAAAGAGATGGCCACCATCGACCAGCATGGTGCGGCGATGGGTGATACGTCGCGTCATGTCCATGCCGACCTGTTTCATTTCTTTGGAATACAGCCCACCAATGAAGGCGACTGGGCAGCGCAGCGGGTGGCGGCGCAGCAAGGCGTTCAGGTTGTGCGGCAGGTTGTTGTAGATGGCCGTTTCTTCTTCGCGACTGAAGTGCAAAGTGACCAGCCCTTCGGGCGTGTTGGCCAAACCTTGGTCGATATAGTCTTGCAGCACTTGCGGGTGCCAGCGTGCAAATGCTTTTTTGCTTTGAAACAGCGCCAAAGCTTCATCACGGCTGGGCCACATATTGCGGCGTTTGCGGCTGATCTTGCCGGGAGAGACATTGCCCACCAGTTGCGTGCGCTTGGCCACTTCCAGCGATGTGGCGCGCCAACCGCTGATGAGGGGCGAATCCAGCATTAGCACCCCGCGTGCCAGGTGCGGGTGCTGGGCTGCCGTCATGACACTGACAAACCCGCCCAACGAATGGCCGACCATGAACGCTGGCTGGCCCCAGCGCTGCACCAGTGGCTCGGCAAAATCGGCCAGTTGCTGCACCAGATGCGGCCAGTTGCTGGTGACCGGGTAGCGTTCGTCGTGGCCAAAGCGGTCCAACGCGTGCACGTCAAAACCGCGTGCGCGCAGCAGTTCAAACAGAAAGCGGTAGGTGCCCGCTGGAAAGCTGTTGGCGTGGGAAAAGATCAGGGGTTGCATGCGTGGCGATGGGGTGCACGCAGAGCCTGCCGCGCACTAAACCAGTTTTTCTTCAGGAGTGGTGATTTTCTTGATGGGGCTGGGTTTGTCCATCACCAGAGGGACGGTGCTGTTGCCGCCAAACCACTGCGGGTCTTCAATGCTGTCAAAGACGGCGCGCAGGCGCTGGCCCCAGTTGCTGCGCAGCATTTGAAAGTAGGGGTTGTCCTCGTCAATGCACACCAGCTTGTTGCAGGTAAAGCTGTCGGCGTCATAGACCGCCAAGTCCAGCGGCAAGCCCACAGACAGGTTGGATTTGAGCGTGCTGTCCATCGACACCAGTGCGCATTTGGCGGCTTCGTCCAGCGGCAGATCGGGGGTGAGCACGCGGTCCAGCACGGGCTTGCCATACTTGGCTTCACCAATCTGAAAGTACGGCGTTTCAGCCGTGGCTTCAATGAAGTTACCTGCTGAGTAGACCTGAAACAGGCGCATGCCTTCACCCTGAATCTGCCCGCCAAACAGCATGGAGACATTGAAGTCCACCCCCGCACGTTTGAGGGCCACGCCATCGCGGTCATACACATGGCGCACGGCGGCACCCAGCACGCGCGTGGCATCAAACATGCTCTTGGCGTTCCAGATGCTCAGCACCTCACCCGTGGTGTCATCGCGAATGGTCATGGTCTGCAGCAGCTCACGCACCGATTGCGAGATAGACAAGTTGCCCGCAGACAGCAGCGCCATGAAGCGGTCATCGCGCTTCTCGTAAATCATCATCTTGCGGAAAGAGTTGATTTGGTCGAGACCGGCATTGGTGCGTGAGTCCGAGAGGAACACGAGACCAGCGTTGAGCTTGAGGGCGATGCAATAAGTCATGAGGTAACAGGCAGAGAGCGGCTTCAGCGAACAAGTGTAGTGCCGCGTAAAGCTGCAGGTATTACGGAGTGTGTAAGAACGTAGCGCGATGGAACAACAGCGCGTTGCCAGTAAGTTGTCTCCAGCGCCTAGCGTTCCTAGCGTTGGGCCAGTTTTTTGAGCTGGTACAGGGCTTCCAGCGCTTCGCGCGGGCTGAGCGCGTCTGGGTGGATCTGTGCCAGCGCATCTTCCACCGGCGTGGTCTGCAAGGCCGACACGTGCATCGGAGGGGCGGCGAACAGATCGACCTGGGCTTGCCCGGCTTCGTCGCGGGCCTCCAAGGCTTCTAGCGTGTGGCGTGCATGGTTGAGTACGGCAGCGGGCATGCCCGCCAGCTTGGCCACCTGTACACCGTAACTGCGGCTGGCAGGGCCGGGCTGTATCTCGTGCAAAAACACAATATCGCTGCCCGACTCGGCGGCGCCCACGTGCACATTCACTGCGGCTTTGGCCTTGGCGGGCAATTCCGTCAACTCAAAATAATGCGTGGCAAACAGCGTGAAGGCCTTGGTTTTGTCGTGCAACTGCGTGGCAATGCCACTGGCCAGCGCGAGGCCATCAAAGGTGCTGGTGCCCCGGCCAATTTCATCCATCAGAACCAAGCTGTGTGGCGTGGCGGCATGCAAAATTTGCGCGGCCTCGGTCATCTCCATCATGAAGGTGGACTGGGCGTTGGCCAAATCATCGGCCGCGCCAATGCGGGTATGGATGGCATCAATCGGCCCCAGGTGGCACGCCGTGGCAGGCACGTGGCTGCCCATGCTGGCCAGTAGCACGATGAGCGCCACCTGGCGCATATAGGTCGATTTACCGCCCATGTTGGGGCCAGTGATGACCTGCATGCGCGCGTTCACATGCATGCGCGTGTGGTTGGCAATGAAGCTGCCGCTGGAGGTTTCTGCCATGCGCGCTTCCACCACTGGGTGGCGGCCGCCTTCAATCTCAATGCAGGGCACATTGCTGAAGGTGGGTTTGCTCCAGTTCAGCGTGAGTGAGCGTTCGGCCAGCGTGCACAGCACATCAAGTGCGGCAATCGCTTGCGCCACGCGTGTGAGTCCCGCCACATGCGGTTGCAACTGATCGAGGATCTGCTCGAACAGCAATTTCTCGCGCTGTAAGGCGCGTTCTTGGGCTGACAGCGCCTTGTCTTCAAACGCTTTCAGCTCTGGCGTGATGTAGCGCTCAGCGTTCTTCAGCGTTTGGCGGCGTTGGTAGCGCGCGGGCACCACATCTTTGTAGCTGTTGGTGATCTCAATGTAAAAGCCGTGCACCTTGTTGAACTGCACGCGCAAGTTCGGAATGTTGGTGAGCAGCTTTTCTTTGGCTTCCAGCTCCAGCAAAAAGTCATCGCAGTTGTTCTGGATGCTGCGCAGCTCATCCAGCTCGGCATCAAAGCCTGTGGCAATCACGCCGCCATCGCGCACCAGTGCGGCGGGTTCTTCCATGATGGCGGCGGCCAGCAGGTCAGCACAGCCTTGCGGTGGCACCAGGTCTTGGAAGATTTGATTCAAATAGGCCGAAGGCGAAGCCTGGGTGAGGGCAAGCAGCTGCGCTTTTTGTAGTGTCTTGCCCAGGGCTACCAGCTCACGCGGGCGCACCTGGCGCAGGGCGGTGCGCGCGGTAATGCGCTCCACATCACTTACGCCCTTCAGTTCTGCCCGCAATGCTTGCCAAGGCATGGTGCCGCCCAGTGCATCATTGCCACGCAGCACTTCGGTAGCGCTCAGGCGAGCCATGGCTTGGGCGCGGTCACGCTGTGGCTCCAGCAGCCAAGTTTTCAGCAGGCGGCTGCCCATGCCCGTCATGCAAGTGTCCAGCAATGAAAAGAGCGTGGGGCTGTCTTCACCGCGCAGTGTTTTGACCAGCTCCAGATTGCGGCGCGTGGTGGGCGGCAGGTTGATCAACTGGTCATCACGCTGCACCTGCAGGCTGTGGATGTGCGTGAGGTTGCGGCCTTGTGTGTGCTCGGCGTAGCTGAGCAGCGCGGCACTGGCGGCATGCGCCAGGGGCAAAGCTTCGGCCTCCCACGCTTTGAGGCTGGCTGCGCCCAGCAGCTCCAGCAGCTTGCGCTCACCCAAGCCAGTGTCAAACTGCCAATCCGGGCGTGGCGAGAGTGGGCAGGCCATGGCGCCGCTGTGCTTGAGGGCGAACAGGCCTTGCTCGAAACGCTCGGTGACCCCGGCGCTGTAAATGACTTCACTCGGGGCAATGCGCGCCAGCCATTCGCCCAATTCGTCTTGGCCGCATTCGGCCAAGTGGATGCGGCCTTGCGTCACGCTCATCCACGCCAAACCGCAGCGCTGGCGACCGGCGGTGTGCAAAGACACCAGCATGGCCTCTTGCTTGTCGTTGAGCAGTTCGGCATCCGTCAAGGTGCCGGGGGTGACCACGCGCACCACCTTGCGCTCCACCGGGCCTTTGCTGGCCCCCACTTCGCCGACTTGCTCGCAAATCGCCACGGATTCGCCCATCTTGATCAGGCGCGCCAAGTAGCCTTCGAGTGCATGGAATGGGACACCCGCCATTGCCACCGGAAAGCCTGCGGACTGACCGCGTGTGGTCAACGTGATATCCAGCAGGCGCGCGGCCTTTTCGGCATCGCCCCAAAAGACCTCGTAAAAATCGCCCATGCGGTAGAGCACCAAGGTGTCAGGGTGGTCTTTTTTCAGGCGAATATATTGCTGCATCATGGGAGTGTGGTTCTCCAATGGCGCATCGAAAGGCGAAACGGGGGTCTGCACGCCGTTGTTGTTCTGGTGGGGCGTGGAAACGTCAGATGTGGACAAAACTCAAATTCCTTGGTGTGGACGGTCGCGGCAAGGCGGCCGCCAGAAACAGGCAGGAATTATCCGGGATGCAGCACTGCTTGGGTCAAGCGCCGATTGATCAGCCTTTGAGGCGACGGCGTAACTGTCGTACTTCTTCCATCAAATCTGCGGTCAGCGCCGCCAATTCGGGGTCTGCACCAAAGGTACGTTCCAGATCGGCAATGCGCCGGGCGCGGATCACGGTGTGGGTGCTAAAGCGCCATGTCGGCGGTGCTGCTTCGGTTTCAGCCTCGCTGGTGTCGTACTGCAACAAACCGGTCGTCACACGGTCAACCACCCAATCGCTGTCCATGCGGCAAGCGTGGGCCAGTTGCTCCAGACTGAGGGCCTGGTCATCCAGCACATCGGGGAAGGTGTAGAAAGGCAAGGTCATGCGGCATCTCCTGTGCGTGGGTTGCGCCCGGCAAAGGCGCTAGACAGTGCTTCATAGGCTTTGCGCTGTGCGTCGTCAAACACTGGCGGCACGATGATTTGCACGACCAGGTACAAATCCCCCGGCGTGCGACTGGGCAGCCCCTTGCCTTTGACACGCAGCTTGCGTCCAGCCTGTGAGCCGGGTGGAATATTTATCTCCAGCGTGCCTGCCAAGGTGTTGAACTCCACCGGGCCACCCAAAGCGGCTTCCCAAGGGGCCAGTGGCAATTGCTGGTACACATCTTTGCCTTGGGTGTGCCAGCGTTTGTCGTCTTTGAAACGTACTTCCAGCAACAAGTCACCCGCAGGGCCTTGGCCGTAACCGGGGGCACCTTGTCCGGCCAGCCGTATCATCTGGCCCTCGTAGACACCTTTGGGAATGGTGACTTGCAGCTCACGTTCGTCTTCTACCGCGTGGCCTTGGGCATCCAGCTTTACGCCGTGCAGGCGCAGCACGCGCATACCGCCGCTGTAGCTGTCGGGTACTTCCAGTTCAATGGCCGAGTGCTGGTCTTGGCCGCGCATGTTCGGTGGCGGGCTGCTGCTGCGTGCACGTTGGCCGCGACCAAACAGTTCTTCAAAAAAACTGCTGTAGTCGGCGTGCTCTGCATTGGCACCTGTGCCGCCGTGTTGAAAGTGACTTTCCCAGCCCGGTGGTGCTTGAAAGCCTGAGGCTTGCCCAGCATGGGCATGGGCATGGGCATGGGCATACTGGCTGGCATCACCCAGCTGGTCATAGGCTTTGCGCTTTTCCGCGTCAGACAGCACGGCATTCGCTTCATTCACCTCGGCCATGCGGGCTACTGCGTCCGCCTCCTTGCTGATGTCTGGATGGTATTTGCGCGCCATCTTGCGATAGGCTTTTTTGATTTCATCTGCACTGGCGTCTTTGGCGACGCCGAGGATCTTGTAGTAGTCCTTGTATTCCACCAGTACCTCCTGCTGACATGTACGGCGATGGTGGCGCAGAACACGGGGCGTGTCAGTAGGTGAGTGGCGCATGTCAGACAAACATCCAAAGACGCTGCATGCGGGGTGATAGCTTGTACGCGGCGCTTCCAAGCGGCGAGGCGGGCGTAAAAAAACCGCAAGGCTTGCGCGCTTGCGGTGAGTCAGAGAGGCAGTGACGATTTAGTCGTTGCTGTCTGCGTCTTCATCCTTCTTGTCGGCAGCGACAGCGGCATCTACGCTGAGCTTGTCTTGCACACCAGCAAACTTGCTGTACTTGGACAAAACGGGCACCAGCTGGCCGTAGGCGCGGGGGTTGCCTGCCAGACATTCGGCTTGTTCCAGGAAGTCGGCTTCGCCTGTGAAGTTGCCCACCAGACCGCCGGCTTCGGTGACCAGCAGGCTACCAGCAGCCACGTCCCAGATGCTCAGACCCGATTCAAAGAAACCATCGGTAAAGCCTGCGGCCACGTAGGCCAGATCCAGCGCAGCCGCACCGGGGCGGCGCACGCCCGCTGTGCGCTGTGTGATTTCGGCAAACATGCGCATGTAAGCACGGAAGTTGTCACCAGGACGGAATGGGAAGCCGGTGGAAACCAGGCAATCCTTCAACTGCGTGCGCTTGGACACGCGGATGCGGCGCTCGTTCAAGAACGCGCCACGGCCACGGGTAGCGGTGAACAGGTCGTTGCGGGTGGGGTCATACACCACGGCGTGCTCAATCTTGCCCTTGAAGGACAAAGCGATGCTGACGCAGTACACGGGGAAGCCGTGGATGAAGTTGGTGGTGCCGTCCAGCGGATCGATGATCCAGACGAAGTCCGAGTTCTTGTTGCCGAACTCGTTGCCGGTTTCCTCACCCAAGATGCCGTGGTCTGGGTATGCACCCAGCAGGGTCTCGATCACCGCACGCTCAGCGGCCTTGTCAACTTCGGTCACGAAGTCATTGACTTGCTTTTGGGCCACGCGAACCGATTCAACGTCCAGCGCAGCGCGGTTGATGAGGGCGCCAGCGGCGCGTGCAGCCTTGATGGCCACGTTGAGCATGGGGTGCAGGGAGGAAGACGACATAAATTGTGAAGTTGGCGCCCAGTGGACCACCCCCAAATTTCAAATCTTGACTCTCACAACCTGGGATGGTGCACCGCTGAACGCGGATGATGAACGGGTTCGTGCACGCCCGGCGATGCGGGCAGCGACAATAGGGCGCAAATTCTAACCGGCTTGCCCGTTTTATGCTGCCTGCATGTGCAATGTGGGCCAATGCTCCAATGAAAACCCGTTTTATTCTGATTGAGACCAGCCATGCTGGCAACGTGGGTGCTGCTGCCCGTGCCATAAAAACCATGGGCTTTGACGAGCTGGTGCTGGTGCGCCCGCGTTGGGCCAATGTGCTGCGCAAGGAAGAAACCATCCAGCGCGCCAGCGGTGCCCTGGACGTGTTGAACAACGCACGCATCGTAGAAACCGTAGACGAAGCCGTGGATGGCTTGAGCCACCTGTGCGCCACTGCCATGACGCCGCGCGACTTTGGTCCACCGACGCGTGCCCCGCGTGAGCACTTTGAGATGTTGGTAAAAGGTGAGCTGATGGCGAAGGCACCACAAGGGCTGGAGGCTGATTTGGCTGATAGTTCGACGACGGCCGCCAACGGTGCTTTCGGCGAAACCGGTATTGGCCTGCTGTTTGGTTGCGAACGCTTTGGCATGGCCAACGAAGATGTGTACCGCTGCAATGTGGCGCTGTCGATTCCCTCCAACCCCCAGTTTGGTTCGCTGAATCTGGGCGGAGCCATTCAGTTGCTGGCCTATGAGTGGCGCCAGGCATTGGGCGGCTTTCCGGTGCTGGAACACACGGCGGCTGTGGAGCGTGCTGACATGCAGCAAGTGGCCGGTATGCTGGGCCACTGGGAGCAGGCGCTGACGCATCTGGGGTTTCTGGACCCTGATGCACCCAAGAAATTGATGCCCCGCTTGAACCAAATGTTTAACCGTGCGCAACTGACCCCAGAGGAAATCCACATCCTGCGCGGTGTCGCCAAAGCCATGCTGCAAAGCCAGCCGCCAAAGCACTAAACTGGCAGCCCTTTTGTAACAAGTGACGGCCTCTGATGCTTTCCCGACTGCGTTCTGACATCCAGTGCATTCTTGACCGCGATCCTGCGGCGCGTAGCACCTGGGAGGTCATCACCTGTTACCCCGGCCTGCACGCCATCTGGTGGCACCTTCCTGCGCACTGGTGCTGGACGCACAACCTCAAATGGCTGGGGCGCTTCACCTCGCACATCGGCCGCTGGCTCACTGGTATTGAGATTCACCCCGGAGCGGTGATTGGAGAGCGCGTGTTCATCGATCACGGTATGGGTGTGGTGATTGGTGAGACCGCCGTGGTGGGCGACGGCTGCACGATTTACCACGGTGTGACGCTGGGCGGTACATCGCTCTACAAAGGCACCAAGCGCCACCCCACGCTGGGCAAGAACGTGGTGGTCTCGGCGGGCGCCAAGGTGCTGGGGGGATTTGAAGTGGGCGACGACGCCAAGATCGGCTCCAACGCCGTGGTCATCAAGCCCGTGCCTGCGGGCGCTACGGCGGTGGGCATTCCGGCGCGCATCATTCCTTCCAAAAAGGGCGAAAGTGCCGATGTGACCGAGCTGGGTGAGCAAACGTCGGCCCGTAAGCCGCATCCGCTGCGCGAGCAGGTGTTCACCGCTTACGGCGTGACCCAGGAAGACGACCCAGTCAGCCAAGCCATGAAGGGCCTGGCCGAAGGTGCCGCCACCCACGAGCAGCAATTGCAGCAGCTGTGGACTGCGGTAGAAAAGCTCTCTGCCCAACTCAAAGCCGATTGCGTGCCTTGCGAGAGTGAGCGCGGGGGGCATTTTGAGAAAGAAAAGATCGATCAGATCTTGGGCAAGTAAGCACCCCGGCGTTGCACGATACCCAGAGGCCTTCGCGGCCTCTTTGTTTTTTCTACGGGCCAACCCTTAAAACGTCACCAATGTGGCGCTGCCGTGCGCGGCGCTCTTGTACGCTTGCGGGGAATGCCTTATTTGACGACCCTTTACAGACAGGATTGATTTGCCATGGATGTGTCCCAAGCCTTGCGTGAACGCCGTTCCGTGCGTGCCTTTACCTCCCAAGTGCCTTCCGCTGCACTGGTGCAGCAACTGATGCAGGATGCGGCCTTGGCGGCTTCGGGCGGCAATATGCAGCCTTGGCGCGTGGCTGCGCTGACGGGTGAACCCCTGCAAGCCATGCTGAGCGATGTCTCCAAGACCATGGGCGAAGAAAACCCGGCCCACCAGTCTTACCCGTCCAATCTGTGGGAACCCTACCGCACACGCCGTTTTGCGAATGGTGAAGATCTGTACAAGAGCATTGGCATTCCGCGCGAAGACAAAGAAGGGCGCCTGCGCCAGCTGGCCAAGAATGCACAGTTTTTTGGCGCTCCCGTAGGCTTGCTGATGCTGACCGAAGAGCGCATGGGGCCGGTTCAGTGGATGGATTTGGGTATCTACCTGCAATCGTTCATGCTGCGCGCCACCGAAGAAGGGCTGGCCACTTGTGCCCAAGGCTTCTGGCGCCGTTACGACGCCGTGGTTAAACAGCACGTGGAAGTGCCCGAAGGCTATCTGGTCACTTTCGGTATTGCCTTGGGTTACGAAGACAAGACCGCACCCATCAACACCATGCGAGCCACGCGTGCAGAGTTTGCCGAGTGGGGGCAGATCAAAGGCTTTTAAGGGGTGCCACACCGCCGTTGATACGTCATTGCTTGGGATTGCTGTACGCGGCGTACGCGGGGGTATTGCCTGCGGCTTCACAGATCCGTCTCCAATCCCAGCTTCGGTTGACTGGGTGGTGTGAGCTGCTCTCCATGCCCCTGCCAATCACTGTATGGGCGATAAAAAAGCGCTTCTGATGAAGCGCTTTTTTGTGTGCGAAGCAGCTGTTGATGCCGCTTCCTCATCGATGCATCTGCAGCACGTTGCCCAAGACAAGCGTGGAAGCCGCAGCCACTAACGCGGTGTGCGACAAAACGACGCATCGAAAGTGGCGTGAACGATGCAGTGTTTAGTGGCTGACGCTCTTAGAGAACAGGTTGATCACCAGCACTCCGGCAATGATCAGTGCCATGCCGACGAGGGCTGCGGCATCGAGTTTTTGGCCCATGAAGATCCAGGCAATCGTCGACACCAAAACAATGCCCGCGCCAGACCAGATGGCGTAGGCAATGCCCGTGGGAATGGTGCGCAGTGTCAGCGACAGGCACAAGAACGCAATCGCATAGCCCACCACCACGATCACGCTGGGCCACAGGCGGGTAAAGCCTTCGGCACTTTTGAGGAAGGATGTGGCCACCACTTCTGCCACGATGGCGATGCCCAAAAACCAGTAACTGCTCATGTGTGCGTATGCCGGTGAAGGTTTACGGGGCGGGGTAAGTGCCTGTGCCCTCTGGCCAGGTGGTCAGCACTTCGTAGCCGGTGGCGGTGACGACCACCATGTGCTCCCACTGGGCAGACAGGCTTTTGTCTTTGGTGATGACGGTCCAACCATCGTCCAGCTCTTTGGTGTCGTGCTTGCCCACGTTGAGCATGGGTTCGATCGTGAAGATCATGCCTTCTTGCAGCGCCATGCCCTGGCCGCGGTAGCCGTAGTGCAGCACTTGAGGTTCGTCGTGGTAAATCTGACCAATCCCGTGACCGCAGTAGTCACGCACCACCGAGAAACCATCGCGCTGGGCCACCGTTTGAATGGCGTTGCCGATATCGCCCAAGGTAGCACCGGGTTTGACTGCGCGGATACCGGCCACCATGGCTTCGTAGGTGGTGTCGATCAGTTGCTGGGCCTTGGGCGCAACCTTGCCGACGGTGTACATGCGCGAGGTGTCGCCAAACCAGCCGTCTTTGATCAGGGCCACGTCCACGTTAATGATGTCGCCGTCTTTCAGCATCTCTTGGGCGCTGGGAATGCCGTGGCACACCACATGGTTCACCGAGGCGCACACGGTCTTGGGGTAGCCGTGGTAGCCGATGTTGGCGGGAATGCACTTGAGCTCGTTGACGATGAAGTCGTGGCACAGCTGGTCCAGGTGCTCGGTGCTGACACCGGCTTGAACGTGGGGAGTGAGCATTTCCAGCACGCGTGCAGCCAACTGGCCGGCTTCGCGGGACTTGGCAATATCAAGCTTGTCGTGGATGGGGGGCAGGCGGCGAAGAGGGCGTTTGGCCATGGTGTGGGTGGGGTGTCGCAAGGGACAATAAACTGCAATGCCCACACTGTAGCGTTTCAGACGAGGTTTGTCGTACGCGTGCTGCGGAAGGCATCTGCTGCGTACTCTTATAAAAAGTGAGCTGTTGGCTCTCTTGAAATGGTGTTTTTCAGTGCTTTTTTATCTGAAATCGTTATACCCATTGCGCTGAAAGCTATCAAAAATATCGATGCGAACGTTGGCGCCTTGCGGTGCTGCGAAGCAAGTGCAATACAGATGTTGATGCGGATGCAGTGCCCATTTCCTTGAACTATGAAAAAAGCCCGCAAGCTCAAAAGCATGCGGGCTTTGGGTTTTGCAACCAAGCTGCCACCAGGGCAGCCGTAGCGATTAACGCTGGTTGATAGGCTTGACGTCGCGAGCGACCGAGCCGGTGAACAGCTGGCGAGGACGGCCGATCTTGTACTCGGGGTCTGCCATTTGTTCGTTCAGCTGGGCAATCCAGCCCACGGTGCGGGCCAGTGCAAAGATGCCGGTGAACAGGTTCACTGGAATACCGATAGCGCGTTGCACGATGCCGGAGTAGAAGTCCACGTTGGGGTACAGCTTGCGCGAGACGAAGTAGTCGTCTTCCAGTGCAATCTTTTCCACTTGCTTGGCCAGCGCGAACAGGGGGTCTTTTTCCAGACCCAGTTCTTGCAGGATTTCGTTGCAAGTTTCTTGCATCAGCTTGGCGCGCGGGTCGTAGTTCTTGTACACGCGGTGGCCAAAGCCCATCAGCTTGACGCCGCTGTTCTTGTCCTTGACCTGTTCCATGAACTCACCAACCTTGGCGATGCCGCCGTTGGCCTGGATTTGCTCCAGCATGTTCAGGCAGGCTTCGTTGGCACCACCGTGGGCAGGGCCCCACAGGCAGGCGACACCAGCGGAGATGGCTGCGAACGGGTTGGTGCCCGACGAGCCGCACAGGCGCACGGTGGAGGTGGATGCGTTTTGCTCGTGGTCAGCGTGCAGGATGAAAATGCGGTCCAGCGCACGTTCGACCACGGGGTTGACCTTGTACTCTTCGCAAGGGTTGCCGAACATCATGCGCATGAAGTTGCCAGCGTATGACAGGTCGTTCTTGGGGTACATGTAAGGTGCGCCCACACCGTACTTGTAAGCCATGGAGACCAGCGTAGGCATCTTGGCGATCAGGCGGATCGCGGCGATTTCACGGTGCTCAGGGTTGGTGATGTCCGTGCTGTCGTGGTAGAAGGCCGACATGCCGCCCACCAGGCCCGTCAGCACAGCCATGGGGTGTGCATCACGGCGGAAGCCACGCAGGAAGAACTGCATCTGCTCGTTGACCATGGTGTGCTGGGTCACGCGGTTCTCGAAGTCAGCCTTTTGGCTTTCGTTGGGCAGCTCTCCGTACAGCAGCAGATAGCAGGTTTCCAAGAAGTTGCAGTTCTTGGCCAGTTGCTCAATGGGGTAGCCGCGGTACAGCAGTTCACCCTTGTCACCGTCGATGTAGGTGATGCTGGACTGGCAAGCCGCCGTGGAAAGGAAGCCCGGGTCATACGTAAACATGCCCGACTGGCCGTACAGCTTGCGGATGTCAATCACATCCGGGCCGACATTGCCTTGGTAAACCGGCAATTCAACGCTGGGGGCGCCATTGCTGAAAGACAGGGTTGCTTTGTTGTCCGCGAGTTTCATTTCCAACTTCCTTCTCTGGTTGGCCGGCTCTTGTCCGGCCTTTTTTGCAAGCTGTGCCAATCAGATGGGCTTGCGCACCATCTGCAGCACTTCTCTAACTTCCGGGGTGTCTAAGTCCCCTTCCGGCTCCTTGCGGCGCAGGAAAAGGTCCATCAGATCGTTGTCTGCCAAATCCATCAGGATTGACAGGCCAGTTGCGTGTCTCCGCGTCAACTGATCGCCGTGGGTGGCGAAGAACTTCTCGATGTACAGGTCGTTTTCGACCAAGCCACGGCGGCTACGCCACCGCAGCAAGTCACGCTCCCGCTCTTCGAGGATTGCGTCCATTGTGTTCATGGATTAGATGGCGCGGCGCACCATCAACTCCTTGATCTTGCCAATGGCCTTGGTGGGGTTCAAGTGCTTGGGGCACACGTCCACACAGTTCATGATGGTGTGGCAACGGAAGAGGCGGTAAGGATCTTCCAGGTTGTCCAGACGCTCAGCCGTCGCAGTGTCGCGGCTGTCCGCAATAAAGCGGTAAGCCTGCAACAGACCTGCGGGGCCCACGAACTTGTCGGGGTTCCACCAGAACGATGGGCAGCTGGTGGAGCAGCTGGCGCACAAGATGCACTCATACAGGCCGTTGAGCTCTTCGCGCTCTTCGGGCGACTGCAGGCGTTCCTTGCTGGTAGTGGTGTAGATGTCGCTTTGCAGGTACGGCTTGATGGAGTGGTACTGCTTGAAGAACTGCGTCATGTCCACGATCATGTCGCGAATCACTGGCAGGCCTGGCAGGGGTTTCAACACGATGTCGCCCTTGAGCGTGTTCATGTTGGTCAAGCAAGCCAGACCGTTCTTGCCATTGATGTTCATGGCGTCAGAACCACACACGCCTTCACGGCAGGAGCGGCGGAACGAGATGGTCGGATCTTGTTCCTTGAGCTTGACCAGTGCATCCAGCAGCATGCGCTCGTGGCCGTCGAGCTCGACTTCCACGGTTTGCATGTAGGGCTTGGCGTCTTTATCGGGATCGTAGCGATAGAGTTTGAATGTACGCTTCATTTTTGTGTTCTCTCGTGGGCTGCTGAATTAGAACGTGCGGACCTTGGGTGGCACGCTGTCCACAGTCAGGGGCTTGAGGTTCACAGGCTTGTACGACAGGCTGTTGGTGGCGCTGTCCCACAGGGTGTGCTTGAGCCATTCCTTGTCATTGCGGCCCAGCGGGAACTCGGCATGGTCAGCAGGGTGCTCGTAGTCGTACACAGTGTGTGCGCCACGGCATTCCTTGCGGGCAGCAGCCGATGTCATGGTGGCTTGTGCCACTTCAATCAGGTTGTCCACTTCCAGCGCTTCCATGCGGGCGGTGTTCCAGACCTTGGACTTGTCCTTCAGGGTCACGGAACCCACGCGTTCGCGGATAGCGTTGATCTTGGTGACGCCTTCGTCCATGCTCTTTTGCGTGCGGAACACGCCAGCGTGGGTCTGCATTGAAGCGCGGATTTCACCAGCGATGTCTTGGGCGTAAGTGCCTTCTTTGGAGTCATCCAATTGGTTCAGACGCGCCAGAGTGCGGTCTGAACCATCGGCTGGCACAGGAAGGTTGTCGCCAAAATTGCGTGCAAATTCCACAATGTGCTTGCCCGCAGCCTTGCCGAAGACCAGCAAGTCCAGCAGCGAGTTCGTGCCCAGGCGGTTGGCTCCGTGTACGGATACGCAAGAGCATTCACCCACAGCGTACAGGCCATTGACCACACGGTTTTGTACACCGTCATGTGTCACCACTTGGCCGTGGATGTTCGTGGGGATACCGCCCATCTGGTAGTGGATGGTGGGTACCACAGGGATTGGCTCCTTGGTGATGTCCACGTTGGCGAAGTTGTGGCCAATTTCTTCCACGGAAGGCAGACGCTTGCGGATGGTGTCGGCACCCAGGTGGTCCAGCTTCATCAGGATGTAGTCCTTGTTGGGACCGCAGCCGCGACCTTCCTTGATTTCCTGGTCCATCGAGCGCGACACGAAGTCACGGGGTGCCAGATCCTTCAGCGTGGGTGCGTAACGTTCCATGAAACGCTCGCCTTCGCTGTTCAACAAAATAGCGCCTTCACCACGGCAGCCTTCGGTCAACAGCACGCCAGCACCGGCTACACCAGTGGGGTGGAACTGCCAGAACTCCATGTCTTGCAAAGGAATGCCTGCGCGAGCAGCCATACCCAAACCGTCACCGGTGTTGATGAACGCGTTGGTAGACGCTTGGAAAATACGGCCAGCACCACCCGTTGCCAGCAGCACGGCCTTGGCGTGCAGCTCGTACAGGTCGCCAGTTTCCAGCTCCAGCGCTGTCACACCGACCACATCACCTTGGGTGTTGCGGATCAGATCCAGTGCCATCCACTCAACGAAGAAGTTGGTCTTGGAGGCCACGTTTTGCTGGTACAGCGTGTGTAGCATGGCGTGACCAGTACGGTCAGCGGCAGCGCAAGCGCGTTGCACAGGCTTTTCGCCGTAGTTGGCCGTGTGGCCACCGAAAGGACGCTGATAGATCGTGCCATCAGGGTTGCGGTCAAACGGCATGCCGAAGTGTTCCAACTCGATCACTACGTTGGGTGCTTCACGGCACATGAACTCGATGGCGTCTTGGTCACCCAGCCAGTCAGAGCCCTTGATGGTGTCGTAGAAGTGGTAGTGCCAGTTGTCGTCCGACATATTGCCCAGTGACGCGGAAACGCCGCCTTGAGCGGCAACCGTGTGCGAACGTGTGGGGAAGACCTTGGACAAGGACGCCACGCTCAGACCAGCGCGGGACAGTTCCAGGGCGGCACGCAGACCGGAGCCGCCAGCGCCGACGATGACAACGTCAAATTTGCGCTTGGTGATATTTGCTTTGGAGTAGCTCATTCTTTACCTTCAATCGTGGAGGAGTGGTCTATTGCCGATCACAGACGCCACAGAACCTGGAAGCCCCAGCCAGCACAGCCGACCAGCCAGACAATGGTGAAAACCTGCAACACCAACCGCAAGCCGACGGGCTTGACATAGTCCATCCAGACGTCACGCACGCCCACCCAGACGTGCCAGATCAGCGCCAAGATCACGCCGAAAGTGATGAATTTCATCCATTGGGCAGCAAAAATGCCAGCCCACAACTCATAGCCCAATTCGCCTTGGGCAAAGATCAGTTGAGCCAGAACAACGATGGTGAACAGCACCATCAAAGCAGCGGTCACGCGTTGGACCAGCCAGTCACGAATACCGTAGTGGGCACCGACCACGGTGCGCTTGGAACCGTAATTCACGGACATGATGTTTCCTTATCTGTGTAGACGGATCAGTACAAGCCGAACAGCTTGGCACCCAACACGATGGTCAGGCCAATGCTCAAAGCGAGGACAATCAAAGCGGAGGTGTGACCGAATTCCTTGGTCACAGCGGCGTGGTTCACGTCCATGAACAGGTGACGCAGGCCTGCAATTAGATGGTGCAGGTAGGCCCAGATGATGGCCAATGCGACCAGCTTGAAGAACCAGCCGGGCACAAAACCGCAGCCTTCATTGAAAACGGCCTTGAACTTGGCGAAAGAGAATTCCGACGACAGTGAGGCGTCGAACATCCAGATGATGAAGGGCAGGAGCAAGAACATGATCACACCGCTGATGCGGTGCAAGATCGACACGATACCGGCTGGGGGTAAGCGATAGGTCGGTAAGTCTTGTAATGCGTGAATATTGCGGAACTCAGGCCGCTTCTTTTTTGCAAGCTCTGTCATGGCGGGGGGCTTTCGTGGATGTAACTGCGTGGTAATCGCGCGGAGCAAAAGATCCAAAATTCTATTGCACTCGCACAGATGTTGGGCTCTGCTTACGCGATTGTTTCCTTCTATCGCCTCAAGAACCGTGGAGTTAGTTCAGGGCGTTCTTGTAATGGTGCGTGTCTGTTCTGTAGATTCCGCGTCGTAACTCCATGGGAATATCGTTGTATGTAAAGGCGAGTCGCTCGACGCTCAACAAGGGCGTGAGCGTAGAAACCTTGAGTAATTCAGCTTGGGCTTCGTCAGGCACCACGGCGCGTAGTTTTTCATCGGCGCGCACCATGCGCACGCCGAAGTCTGCTTCAAACATGGCGTAGGTAGGGCCTTTGTAGTTGGCCATCTGCTCTGCTGTCAGCCCTTTGAAAGCATGGCCGGGCAGCCAAATGTCTTCCAAAATAGTCGGAATACCGCTGAAAGCCAAAACGCGGCGCACTTGCACCACAGTGTCGCCACTGCGCAACGCCAATAGGCGTGCAATTTCTGCGGACGCACGCAGTCGCTTGCATTCCAAAATCGTACGATGGGCGCGGCCTTCGCCTTCGAGGTCACCCACGTCGGGGTGCAGTTTAAGAAAACGGTACTGCACTTGCTGTGCAGAATGGGTTGCAACAAAAGTGCCTTTGCCCTGGCGGCGCATCACCAAGTTTTCAGCTGCCAATTCGTCAATCGCTTTGCGCACTGTGCCTTGGCTGACTTTGAAGCGTGCGGCCAATTCCATTTCGCTGGGGATTAACTCTCCGGGACGCCATTCTCCAGCTTGCAGACTCTGCAGAATCAGCCCTTTGATTTGTTGGTAGAGGGGGCTGAATGCTGGCGTAAGCGCTGTGGGGGTAGTCGCAGGAGAACCAAAAACGCTGTCTGAAGTGGTGGGTTGCGATGAGGACATAAAGGTGTTCGAAAGTTCAAGGCCACCGGATGCAAATTTTGAGCCTGTGGAGTGAGTTTGAACTCAGGCTTGATCATATCTTATATAAGACATAAGACAAATTGACTGGCGGACAAAATCAAGAGTACACTTCTGGACTGTTTACGGAGCACGGGCTACTGGTTACAGATGCTGGAGCAACAGTGCACCGACAACTGTTTTTTTCCGAAAATCTGGAGTTTTCACCATGAGCAAGAAGCCCGTCCGAGTTGCCGTCACCGGCGCCGCAGGTCAAATTGGTTACGCCCTGTTGTTTCGTATCGCATCCGGCGAAATGTTGGGCAAAGACCAGCCCGTCATTCTGCAACTGCTCGAAATTCCTGACGAAAAGGCACAGAACGCTCTGAAGGGCGTGATTATGGAGCTGGAAGACTGCGCCTTCCCTCTGCTGGCAGGTATTGAAGCACACAGCGATCCTCTGCAAGCCTTCAAGGATACTGACTATGCATTGCTGGTTGGTGCTCGTCCTCGCGGTCCAGGCATGGAACGCGCTGACCTGTTGGCAGCCAACGCACAAATCTTCACAGCACAAGGCAAGGCCCTGAATGCTGTGGCTTCGCGCAATGTGAAGGTGCTGGTAGTTGGCAACCCTGCCAACACTAACGCTTACATCGCCATGAAGTCGGCTCCTGATCTGCCAGCAAAGAACTTCACCGCCATGCTGCGTCTGGATCACAACCGCGCTGCCTCGCAGCTGGCAGCCAAGGCTGGCTTCAAGGTGGGTGATATCAAGAGCTTGACAGTGTGGGGTAACCATTCGCCCACCATGTACGCTGATTACCGCTTTGCCACGGTTGATGGTAAGTCTGTGAAAGAAACCATCAACGACCAAGAATGGAATGCCAACGTTTTCCTGCCTACTGTCGGTAAGCGTGGCGCAGCCATCATCAATGCACGTGGTTTGTCGTCTGCTGCTTCGGCTGCCAACGCTGCCATCGATCACATGCGTGACTGGGCTTTGGGCTCCAATGGCGAGTGGGTCACGATGGGTGTGCCATCTAATGGCGAATACGGTATTCCTGCTGGCATGGTTTTCGGTTTCCCTGTGACTACAGCCAATGGCGAGTACAAGATCGTCGAAGGTTTGGACATTGATGCTTTCTCGCAAGAGTGCATCAACAAGACCTTGGCTGAACTGCAAGGCGAGCAAGACGGCGTGAAGCATCTGCTGTAACTCGTAAGTAGAAGGGTTCTCCGGAATTCTTCACCCTGCAGTGCTTGGTCACTGCAGGGTGCTTTTTGAGAGAAATCTTTTGCGCAACATGCATGGCGTTCATATGCTGGTTGAGCAAAAGGTGTTTCTTCAGACAGTTGCTAGCTGCGTGGAATGAGTTGGCAACTGTGCTGAGTGCGCTCAGACCACTCTTGTTATCCATGCGTACCGCTACCCATCCCCGCGAAATTTTGTTGGGCGCTCAAGCAGCGGCCAATATGCTGCCCGTTTGTGACCATTACAGCGGCGTAGAAGTGCGCATGCGCAAAAGCCTTGAACTGCAAGTGCAAATGCAGCAAGAGTTCGGCGCTTGCGTGTTCGATGTGACGTTGGATTGTGAAGATGGTGCAGCAGTGGGTCAGGAGCGGGTTCATGCCCAGCTGGTGGCGAGTCTAGCCAAAGACGCTCAAGCAGGCTGCCGTGTTGCTGCGCGTGTGCATGCGGTCGACCATGGCGCTTTTGAAGAAGATATCGCCACCATTGTGGGAGAGGCCAGCCACAAACTGGCTCACATCATGTTGCCCAAGGTCGAGAGTGCGGATGACATTCTGAAAGCCGAGCGTGCACTTGAACGTGCCTCAGGCAAGCATCTTCCTTTGCATGCGCTAATTGAGTCTCCTGCGGCAGTGCAGCAAGCTTTTGAAATTGCGGGCCACCCTCGGGTGCAAAGCCTGTCATTTGGTTTGATGGACTTTGTTTCTGCGCACGCTGGTGCGATTCCTGGTGCTGCGATGGGCGTGCAAGGGCAGTTTGAACATCCGTTGGTGGTGCGTGCCAAGCTGGAGATTGCAGCAGCTTGCCATGCGCACGGCAAAGTTCCCTCTCACTGCGTGGTGACTGAGTTCAAAGATGGCTCTGCGCTGCAATTGGCAGCACGCAAAGCCAGCAGAGAGCTGGGCTACACCCGTATGTGGAGCATTCATCCTGCACAGATTCGCCCCATTTTGGCGGCTTTTGCACCTGCTACGGTCGAGGTGCAAGAAGCGGCTGATATCTTGGTCGCTGCTGCTGCAGAGGATTGGGCACCAATTAATTACAACGGCGTGTTGCATGACCGTGCAAGTTACCGCTATTACTGGCAGTTGCTAGAGCGTGCTTACCGGACAACGATGGCTTTGCCACAACACGTAAGACAATGGTTTGATGGGTATGCAGCATGAACATGCTGTATTTATTTAACGATTTACTTTTGAGACCGCTGGAGTTCGCATGAAACAACTGATTGCCTCCGTTTTATTGATGGTGCCTGCATTGACGCTGGTCGCACATGCGCAAGCATCCACCACCAAGCCCGCTGCACCCAAAGCCGCGACTACCACGAAAAAAACCACTGCTGTCAAAAAAACGGCAGCACCGCGCAAGGCTGCTTTAGCGGCAGGTGCGGCTGCAACGGCAGCGGTGTTGTCCCCCCGTGTGCTGAATGCCGATGAAATGGTTTTGGCAGATCGCGTGCATACGGGGCGCATTGCCTGTGAACTTGGCCAGCATGTCAGTGTGTCGAAAGATGACAAGAATCCTGGTCATTTCTTGGTAACTGGCTCGGGTTTTAGCTTTCACATGTCACCCGTCGGAACAAGCACGGGCGTTGTGCGCCTAGAAGATGCCAAAGCCGGTGCAGTCTGGCTGCAAATTGCCAACAAATCCATGCTCATGAATCAAAAGCAGGGAAAGCGCTTGGCGGATGAGTGCATGAGCTCTGAACAGCTTCAGGTCGCCGAGGCCATTAAGAAGAACCCCCCCCAAAGTTTGCTGGATGCTCCTGGAAAGTAATTCCATGGAGCTAAAGCGCTGAAAAACGCTGCCCCACTCTTAGAAAACCAATGGAGAGAGAACCATGTTGAAAGCTTACCGTGACCATGTGGCCGAACGTGCCACATTGGGCATCCCCCCCCTCGCTCTTGACGCCAAGCAAACCGCTGAGCTGATTGAGCTGATTAAAAATCCGCCTGCAGGCGAAGATGCATTCCTGTTGGATTTGCTGACGCACCGCGTGCCGCCAGGGGTGGATGATGCTGCCAAGGTCAAGGCTTCGTTCTTGGCTGCTGTGGCACACGGTGATCTGAAGGTGGCACTCATCTCCAAGGCCAAGGCTACAGAGCTGCTGGGCACCATGGTGGGTGGCTACAACGTGCATCCACTGATTGAATTGTTGGACGATGCGGAAGTCGCTGGCGTGGCCGCTGAAGCGTTGAAGAAGACACTCTTGATGTTTGACTTCTTCAACGACGTGGCAGACAAGGCCAAGGCAGGTAATGCCAAGGCCAAGGAAGTGATGCAAAGCTGGGCCAATGCTGAATGGTTCACATCGCGCCCTGAAGTTGAAAAGAAAATCACCGTCACCGTATTCAAGGTGCCTGGTGAAACCAATACCGACGACCTGTCGCCTGCACCTGATGCATGGAGCCGTCCAGACATCCCATTGCACTACTTGGCGATGCTGAAGAACACGCGTCCTGACGCAGCCTTCAAGCCTGAAGAAGATGGCAAGCGCGGTCCGATGAAGTTCATTGACGACCTCAAAGCCAAGGGCCATTTGGTGGCTTATGTGGGTGACGTGGTGGGTACAGGTTCTTCGCGCAAGTCGGCGACCAACTCCATCGTTTGGGCGACCGGTCAAGACATTCCTTTTGTGCCTAACAAACGCTTTGGTGGCGTCACACTGGGTGGCAAGATTGCTCCTATCTTCTTTAACACCCAAGAAGATTCTGGTTCACTGCCCATTGAAGTGGATGTGACCAATCTGGAAATGGGCGACGTCATTGATGTGCTGCCTTACGACGGCAAGATCACCAAGAATGGCGCAACCGTTGCGGAGTTCCAGCTCAAGAGCGATGTGCTGTTTGATGAAGTGCGCGCGGGTGGCCGTATTAACTTGATCATTGGCCGCTCGCTAACAGCCAAGGCTCGCGATTTCTTGGGTCTGGCTGCATCGACTGTTTTCCGCTTGCCGACAGCACCTGCTGAAACCAAGGCGGGCTTCACATTGGCCCAGAAGATGGTGGGTCGCGCGGTTGGTTTGCCTGAAGGTCAGGGCGTGCGTCCTGGTACTTACTGTGAGCCACGCATGACGACTGTGGGCTCACAAGACACCACTGGCCCCATGACCCGCGACGAGTTGAAAGACTTGGCATGCTTGGGCTTCTCTGCGGATCTGGTGATGCAGTCGTTCTGCCACACTGCGGCGTATCCCAAGCCTGTGGACGTCAAAACCCATCGCGAGCTGCCTGCGTTCATCTCCAATCGCGGCGGCGTAGCCTTGCGCCCTGGCGATGGTGTGATTCACAGCTGGTTGAACCGTCTGCTGCTGCCTGATACCGTCGGCACCGGTGGCGATTCGCACACCCGTTTCCCTATTGGTATTTCGTTCCCTGCGGGATCCGGTCTGGTGGCGTTTGGTGCCGCCACAGGTGTGATGCCCCTGGACATGCCTGAGTCCGTGCTGGTGCGTTTCAAGGGTGAAATGCAGCCTGGCGTGACTTTGCGCGATCTGGTGCATGCCATTCCCCTGTACGGTATCAAGAAGGGCCTGCTGACTGTGGCCAAGGCTGGCAAGATCAACGAGTTTTCCGGTCGTATCCTGGAAATCGAAGGCCTGCCAGACCTGAAGGTCGAGCAAGCGTTTGAGTTGTCCGATGCCTCGGCTGAGCGCTCGGCTGCTGGTTGCACGATCAAGCTGAACCCTGAGCCCATCAAGGAATACCTGACATCGAACGTGGTTCTGATGAAGAACATGATCGCTGACGGTTATGCCGACGCCAAGACCCTGCAGCGCCGTATTGAAAAGGTGGAAGCTTGGTTGGCGCAACCCAATCTGCTGGAAGCCGACAAGGATGCGGAATACGCCCACGTCATTGAAATCGATCTGGCCGATATCAAAGAACCCATCGTTTGCTGCCCGAACGATCCGGATGATGCCAAGTTCCTGTCCGAAGTGGCGGGCACCAAGATCGATGAGGCTTTCATCGGTTCGTGCATGACCAACATTGGTCACTTTCGCGCAGCAGCGAAGCTGCTCGGTGGCAAGCGCGACATCCCCGTCAAACTGTGGGTGGCTCCGCCCACCAAAATGGACCAGGACGAGCTGATCAAGGAAGGCCATTACGCTGCATTCGGTACTGCCGGTGCACGTACTGAAATGCCCGGCTGCTCGCTGTGCATGGGTAACCAGGCTCAGGTGCGCGAAGGTGCAACGGTGATTTCTACTTCCACCCGCAATTTCCCCAACCGCCTGGGCAAGAACACCAATGTGTTCTTGGGCTCCGCCGAGCTGTCTGCGATTGCTTCGCGTCTGGGTTACTTGCCGACGAAGGAAGAGTACCTGCAGGAGATGGGCGTGATTGATGCCGACAAGGCATCGGTGTACCGCTACATGAACTTCGACCAAATCGAAGAGTACGCAGAAGTCGCCAAAGGCCAAGTGGCCTGATTGTTGAGGTCTACCTCGTTCAAAAAACCCGCTTCGGCGGGTTTTTTTATTGGTGTTCGCCAGACTGCTTGTTTTGTCTGATAGCCGCTTGAAAGCGGGCGGTGCAGAATGTTCAGTACCAACTGCTTCTTTGGACGGAGGTGCCCACGATGAAACATGCTTTTGCCTTTACCCACAAGACGTTCCAAACTGCGTCGGGGAAAAAGGGCCAGTTCTTTTCGCTACCAGCTTTGGCCCAACGGTATGCGAATGTAGGGCGCCTGCCGGTGTCGCTGCGGATTGTGCTTGAGTCTGTACTGCGCAACTGCGATGGCAACAAGGTACTGCCTTTGCATGTGGAGCAGTTGGCGCATTGGCGGCCAGATGCGCCGCGCACCGAAGAGATCCCGTTTGTTGTCTCGCGCGTTGTGCTGCAAGACTTCACAGGCGTGCCTTTGCTGGCCGATTTGGCGGCCATGCGCAGTGTGGCTGCTGCGCTGGGTAAAAAGCCCAAGGCGATTGAGCCGCTGGTGCCTGTGGATCTGGTTGTGGATCACTCCATCATGGTGGATTACTTTGGCAGCAAGCAGGCGCTGGATCTGAACATGAAGCTGGAGTTTCAGCGCAACCAAGAGCGCTACCAGTTCATGAAGTGGGGCATGCAGGCGTTTGATACCTTTGGTGTGGTGCCGCCCGGTTTTGGCATTGTTCACCAGGTCAATCTGGAGTACCTGGCGCGTGGGGTTCACAAAGCCAAGGTGTCCAAAGGTGGTGCGCTTTACTACCCAGACACGTTGGTTGGCACCGACAGCCACACCACCATGATCAATGGCATTGGTGTGGTGGGTTGGGGTGTGGGAGGTATTGAGGCCGAGGCGGCCATGCTGGGGCAGCCCGTTTACTTTCTCACGCCCGATGTGGTGGGCTTTGAGCTGACAGGCCGTTTGCGCGAAGGGGTGACAGCCACCGACTTGGTGCTGACCGTCACTGAAATGCTGCGCAAAGAAAAGGTGGTGGGCCAATTTGTTGAATTCTTTGGCGAAGGCACGGCCAGCCTGTCACTGCCTGACCGGGCCACCATTGGCAATATGGCGCCTGAATACGGTGCCACGATGGGCTTTTTCCCTGTCGATGACAAAACGCTGGATTACTTCCGAGGTACGGGCCGTACCCCCGCCGAGATTGAAGCCTTTGAGGCGTACTTTCGCGCACAGGGCTTGTTTGGTGTGCCTCAAGCCGGTGAGATTGACTATTCGCGCGTGGTGCGGCTGGATTTGGGGTGTGTGGCTCCAAGCTTGGCCGGGCCGAAGCGCCCGCAAGACCGGATCGAAATTGGCGATGTGGCCCACAAGTTCAGTGAGCTGTTCAGCGCAGGGGCGGCAAGCAATGGCTTTAACCAACCGCACGAGCAATTGGCACAACGCTATCGCGTAGGTCGTGGGGAGGGAGAACAGGCCGTCGACGCCCCTGGCCCCAAACCAGGCGCTTCCAGGTCGGTGGTGGAAATGGTGGGCAATCGCCCAGCGCTAGAAAGTACGCACAAGCTGGCACCGGCAGCTACGGACTGCGACCTTCCGCAAACTGCAGATGCGGGGTTGCGCATTGGCAGTGGCGATGTGCTGATTGCCGCCATCACCAGTTGTACCAATACTTCTAACCCCAGTGTGTTGTTGGCAGCGGGTTTGTTGGCCAAGAAAGCGGTGCAAGCAGGGCTGACCGTACAGCCCCATATCAAGACCTCGTTGGCACCCGGTTCACGGGTCGTGACAGAGTATCTGACCGAAGCCGGATTGCTGCCTTATCTGGAAAAACTAGGCTTTACCGTGGCCGGTTATGGCTGTACCACCTGCATTGGTAACGCGGGAGATTTGACGCCCGAACTCAATGACACCATCACCCGCAATAACCTGGTGTGTGCGGCCGTGCTCTCGGGTAACCGTAATTTTGAGGCCCGCATCCATCCCAACATCAAAGCCAACTTCCTGGCCAGTCCGCCGCTGGTAGTGGGATATGCGATTGCGGGTACGGTGCTCAAAGACTTGATGACCGAACCCGTGGGGCAGGGCAAGGGCGGAAAGAGCGTGTATTTGGGCGACATCTGGCCGACGAGTGAAGAAATCCAAGCCTTGATGCAGTACGCCATGAACGGCAAAGCCTTCCGCGCCAATTACGAGAAGGTCAAAACTGAGCCGGGCAAGCTGTGGGAAAAAATCAAGGGTGTGGCTGGTGCTACCTACACGTGGCCCCCAAGCACCTATATTGCCGAGCCACCGTTTTTCCACAACTTCAGCTTGGAGCTGGCGCAGGTCAACCCTGAGAACGCCCGCACGGCTAATGTGGTGCAAGGCGCACGCATCATGGCGCTGTTTGGTGATTCGATCACCACGGACCATATTTCACCGGCAGGTTCCATCAAAGAGTCGTCCCCGGCGGGGCAATGGCTGCTGGCGCATGGCGTGCAGAAGGCCGACTTCAACAGCTACGGCTCACGGCGCGGCAACCATGAGGTGATGATGCGTGGCACCTTCGCCAATGTGCGCATCAAAAACCTGATGATTCCGCCGCAGCCTGATGGGTCGCAAGAAGAAGGTGGGCTGACGCTGCACCGCAGTGACGTAGGCAAGGTGAGCAAACTGTCCATCTACGACGCAGCCATGCAATACCAAGCCGCAGGCCGGGCCACCGTGGTGCTGGCGGGCGAAGAATATGGCACAGGCTCCAGCCGTGACTGGGCTGCCAAGGGCACGCAATTGCTGGGCATCAAAGCGGTGGTGGCACGCAGTTTTGAGCGCATTCACCGCTCCAATCTGGTGGGCATGGGGGTGCTGCCTCTGCAGTTCAAAGAAGGTGACAGTTGGCAGTCACTGGGTGTGAAAGGCGACGAGATCATCGACATCTTGCCCGTACCAGAACTGACACCGCAAAGTGATGCGCAGATGGTGATCACGCGTGCCGATGGCAGCCAGCACTCAGTGACCGTCACCTTGCGTATTGATACGCCCATTGAGGTTGATTACTACCGCCATGGGGGCATCTTGCCGTACGTGTTGCGGCAATTGTTGGGCAAAAACCGCTAGGGCAATCCAGGCGCTCCCCGTCTTGTGCATGGCTGCAAGTACGCAGCCACTGCCTGCATCCCATAAAAAAACCCGCCATCAGCGGGTTTTTTTGTGCGGCAACGCATCGTATGGGCTGGTGCTTAAGGTGTTGCTGGCTGCGAGGCTTCGGGTGCATCGGGGCGCAGTGCGGCCAGCTTGTTGGCCAGCCAGTCGTCATAGCCTTTTTGCACCAGCGCAAAGGTCTGGCTGATGCCTTCGGCCACAGGGCTTCCCGCATCGAGTACACCCAATGCGTTCAAGATGTCTTCAGCCTCTTTGTAACCCTGCTCAAAGCCGCCACGGATGACATTCACAAAGTCGCGGGCCACCACTTCCATGTCTTTGTCGGGGTAGCGTGCTGCATAGACATTGAACATGGCGGTAGACATGCTCACAATGCGCCCGGCCGTGGCTTCGGCGCTGTTGTCTTGTGCCACGGCGTTCTGGATGGCATCGGGGCCCAGCTCTGGGCTAAGCACATTGTTGATTTCATCGACGGCGGTGCGGTACAGCAGAGCCAGACTGTCGTTGCCCGCTTGAATGCTGACTTGCAGCGAGGCTTCCAGAATCTGCGTGTTGCGCAGGTTTTGTTGGCCCTGGCTGCTGGCAGCGGCGGTTTTTTGCGCTTCTTCCAGTGCGCTGGAAGGTTTGCTGGTGTTGTAGGCCGTGTCAACGGCGGTGGTGGATGTGGCAGTGGCTTGTGGTGCAGAAATCATGGGGTACTCCTTGCCAGTCAGAGAAAACGAGGCTTGTATCGTTTTCGGCAACTGCGCGCCCGGGTGTAGTGCCGTTGGTCGGTGCGGCGAAAGAGAACTTAAAACCATAGCGGCTAGCGCTTGTTGGCGCTTCACTTTGAAGATGTTTAATACGTGAAGCAAGCGTTCCACGTCGCTAGCCGCTATTGTTTTATATCAACTGATCCTGTGAATAGTGTGTTTGGTGTAACTGATACGGTCTTTTGCCCGCCATCTGCTCCTTGGCGGCAGGGATGGACTCACGCACATTCGTTGCTGCAAACTGCCCCTGCAACACGTGCCTAAGCCCGTGAAGGTGGGTAGTCGCGCAATGGACCACTGCCATGACCACTGACAAAAACAAAGCCCCCGACCGCGCACCTCCCTCTGGACGCAAAACCATTCCCATCCACGCCGAGCCTGTGGGCGTACCGTTTTACGAGGCCCGCAAGAAAATCCAGCCGCGCACCATCCACGGGGTGTTTGCCAACTGGCGCTGGGCGCTGGTGTGGATCACGCAGCTGTTCTTTTACGTCATGCCCTGGCTGCAGGTGCATGGCCGCCAGGCACTGCTGTTTGACCTGGAGCAGCGGCGCTTTTACATCTTTGGCTGGCTGCTGTACCCGCAAGACTTTATCTACCTGACGGCCCTGCTCATCATCAGCGCGCTGGCGTTGTTCCTGTTTACAGCGGTGGCCGGGCGCTTGTGGTGCGGCTTTAGCTGTCCGCAATCGGTGTACACCGAAATTTTCATGTGGATTGAGCAGCGCTTGGAGGGTGATCGCAGCGCCCGCTTGCGCCTGGATGGCAGCGGCTGGACGCTGGAGAAGCTTACCAAGCGCGGTGGCAAACACCTGCTGTGGTTGCTGCTGGCGCTGTGGACGGGCTTTACGTTTGTGGGCTACTTTGTGCCCATCCGCGAGCTGGCTGTGCAAGTGATGGCGTTGCAAGGTGCGTGGCAAATTTTCTGGGTACTTTTCTATGCGTTGGCCACCTATGGCAATGCTGGCTTTTTGCGCGAGCAGGTGTGCAAGTACATGTGTCCGTACGCACGTTTTCAGAGCGCGATGTTTGACAAAGACACGCTGGTCGTCACCTATGACGCAGTGCGTGGCGAGGGCCGTGGCCCGCGCGCCAAAGATGCCGATTACAAAGCAATGGGGCTGGGCGATTGCATTGATTGCAAGCTGTGCGTGCAGGTGTGCCCTGTGGGCATCGATATCCGCGATGGCCTGCAGTACGAATGCATTGGCTGCGGTCTGTGTATTGACGCGTGCAACAGCGTGATGGACAAGGTGCATTACCCGCGTGGCCTGATTCGGCTGACCACCGAAAACGGCATGGCCCAGCGCTGGAGCCAGTCGCAAATGCTGCGCCGCGTGTTCCGTCCGCGTGTCTTGCTGTATGGCGCTGGTCTGGTAGTTATTACCGTAGCCATGGTGGTCAGCCTGTATGTGCGTGTGCCCCTGAAGGTGGACGTGGTGCGCGACCGCGGCACGCTTTCGCGCATTGTGGCGGGCGGGCAGGTGGAGAACATTTACCGCGTGCAAATTGGCAATGCCACTGAAGTGGCGCAAACCTATGTGCTCAGCGCCTCAGGCATTGAAGGTGTGCGGGTGGCGTCTGAAACGCAGGTGGAACTGGCCAGCGCGCAAGACCGCTGGGTGGTGGTGCGTTTGCAGGTGCCGTACGGTGCGGCATCGCCGGGTTCGCACCCCGTGAGCATTGAAGTGCGGGCCGCATCGGACGCCCGCATTCAGGTACTGGCCAAAACCACGTTCTTGATGCCGCGTTGATGTGTGACTGCGTGAAGTACGAACGTGGGTGAATGATGAAAACCTATAGCTAACCGGACTTCTACCCTAAACATTAAAGGCGATCCGCTTGATCAGTCCTGCGAGCGCTGGGTGCTCACCATTTCGCAGCACCATTGCCCCAGCGTTTGCAGGGCATGCTCAGCGCGTGCATCCCACAGCAGGCCGTAGTTCAGGCGCAGGCAACGGCCCAGGGACTGCGAGGCCGAGAACACCGGTCCTGGTGCAATGCTGATGCCTGCAGCCAGTGCACGCTGGTGCAGAGCCAGCGCATCGCAGCCTTCGGGCAGCTCCAGCCACATGAAGTAACCACCTTCCGGGCGCGTGGCACGCGTGCCCATGGGGAAAGATTGCGCAATCGCCTGCGTCATGCGGTCGCGCTGCGTGGCCAAGGTGTGGCGCAACTGGCGCAGGTGCTTGTCGTAGCCCACGCCTTCCAGGTAGTGCGCCAAGGCGGCCTGGGCCGGAGCATTGGTGCTGATGGAGGTGGTGAGCTTTTGCCGTGCCACCGCCTGTGCAAAACGCCCAGACGCAGTCCAGCCAATGCGCCAGCCCGGCGCCAGGCATTTGGAGAAAGAGCTGCAATGCAGCACCCAGCCTTCTCGGTCATAGGCCTTGACGGGCAGGGGGCGGCGCGCTGCAAAGTACAGCTCGCCATACACATCGTCTTCAATCAGCGGTATGCGGTGGCGGGTGACAAGGTCGGCCAGCTTGCGCTTATTGGCCTCTGGCACCAAGCAGCCCAGTGGGTTGTGAAAGTTGGGCATCAGCCAGATGGCCTGTGGCTGGTGCTGGGTGATGGCCGCTTCCAGCGCCTGCAAGTCCACCCCATCGCGCGGGTGCGTGGGCACTTCAATCGCTTGCAGACCCAGCCGTTCCAAGGCCTGCAGGGCGCCGTAAAAACAGGGGGATTCCACCACCACCGCACCACCGGCATGCGTGACGGCAGACAGGCACAGGTTCAACGCCTCCAAAGCGCCATTGGTGATCACCACATCATCCATGTGCAGCGGCATGCCGTCAGCCAGATAGCGGCGCGCAATCTGGCGGCGCAGGCCGGAATGTCCGGTTGACAGGTCATCCAGCATGCCCAAGGGCGCTGATTGTCTTGCACAGGCAGCCATGGACTGGGCCAGCTTGGCCAGTGGGAAATGCTGTGGCGCCGGAAAGGCGCTGCCCAAGGCCACCGTGCCGGGTTGAAAGCTGGCCTGCAAGATGGCGAACACCCGCTCGGTCACATCCACCGCCAAAGAGATGGATTGCGCAGGCTGGGCAATCTCGGGCTCAGGTGGGGCCTGGTGCGCGCCCTGGGCCACGTAGTAGCCAGAGCGCTCGCGTGCGCGAATCAGGCCCCGTGCTTCCAGCAGGTAATACGCCTGAAACACAGTAGAAGGGCTGACTCCCCGCGCAGCGCAGCAGTGGCGCACCGACGGCAGCTTGTCCCCAGGGCGCAGCACCCCAGCGTGAATTGACTGCGCAATGTCAGCCGCTAGCGCCTCGTAGCGCGTCAGGCTGGGCAATGGCATGCTGTCAGTGGACATGGCGACGGCGCACAGTTTGCAGCGGATTCAGCGGGTGGGTGCAGCTTGCAACAAGCCTTTGCTGCCATGCGGTTCGCAGCGCAGGTATTGCGGTGCGGCGGTCACACTGGCCCCCAGCTGGCGGGCGGCTTCCCACGGCCAGCGTGGGTTGTAAAGCATGGCGCGTGCCACGCCAATCGCATCGGCTTGGCCTGCATCCAAAATGGCTTGGGCCTGGTGCGCGTCAGTGATCAAACCCACGGCAATCACTGGCATGCTTCCATTCAACGCGCGGCGCAGTGTTTCTGCCAGTGGCACTTGGTAACCGGGGCCGATCGGGATTTGCTGGGCCGGGTGCAGCGCGGCGCTAGAGACATGCAAGAACGCGCAGCCATGGGCGGCCAAAGCCTGTGCCAGCGCCGTGCTCTGCACCACATCCCAGCCGCCTTCCACCCAATCCGTGGCAGAAATACGCACGCCGACGGGATAGTCGGCAGGCAGCGCGCTGCGCACGGCATCCAGCACTTCCAGCGTCAGGCGCATGCGGTTTTCCAGGCTGCCACCGTAGGCGTCGTCACGGTGGTTAGACAAAGGCGACAGAAATTGGTGCAGCAAATAACCATGTGCTGCGTGCAGCTCAATCGCGTCCAGTCCCAGTTGGTGGCTGCGCACGGCGGCATCGACAAACGCTTGTTTGATGTCGGCAATGTCGGCCAGCGTGGCGCTGGCGGGCAGGGGATCAGTAGGCAAAAAACCTTGGGCGCTGGCACTGATGGTGGGCCAAGCCTTGGGGTGGTCGGTCGGCAAAGCACCACCCCCTTCCCAGGGGCGTGCGCAGCTGGCCTTGCGGCCCGCATGGGCCAATTGAATGCATACCGGCATGGCGCTGAACTGGCGGATGTGCGCCAGCACCGGTTGCAGCGCCTGGGCCTGCGCGTCGTTCCACAGCCCCAAGTCGTAGGCGCTGATGCGGCCACGCGCTTCTACGGCGGTGGCTTCCAGAATGAGCAGGCCTGCACCCGACTGGGCCAAATTGCCGTAATGCATCTGGTGCCAGCTGGTGGCACAGCCCTCTTGCGCTGAGTACATGCACATGGGCGGAATGACGATGCGGTTGGCCAACGCTAAGGAGTCAAATCGAACAGGGGTAAATAAAGAATGCATGGCAGAGGTGATGGGCGAGGGGCGTATTGCAGTACAGCTTGCCACAGGAATGAAACGGCTATGTTGATATTGAAGAAATAGTTTTTTTATATAAATGCAAAAAATGTCAAGGAAAAAAGAGAAATAAATGTCTCAATTTAATTAAAAATAACTAATTTCAGGTATTGATGGGCAAATGTTCGTTGCATAAGATTACAAAAAAATAATGAAGTTTGAACTTGCCTTTTGACTTGGTGCGCAGCCGTTGAATCCGCCTGAAAGCAGAAAAGCTCGGTCATGTGGGCGAGCAAAAATCATTTTTGAGGTTTCTACACTTTTATTCCTGAGGGAAAAATGACATCCAATTCCAAAAAAGCGCAAGCAAAAACATCGGCTTGGCGCCTTGTGTGGGTACTGGCAGGGGGGGCGGTGCTTTCTGGGTGTGCAGGCTTTACGGTGCAGCCGTTGACCGACAAAGAATTGCAAGAGCAAACCCTGCAAGACCGCCAAAGCCTGACCCAAGGTGTAGAGCCTCTGCCTGCCAGTATCAGTTTGGAAGAAGCTGTAGCACGTGCCATCAAATACAACTCAGGCCAGCGTTTGCGTGCAATGGAAGAAGCGGTGGCCCAAGGCACTTACCAAACTTCAAAATTCGACATGCTGCCAAAGTTGGTGGCTTCTGCAGGTTACCGTGACCGCAACAAGGAGCTGATCACCAACAGCGAAGACTCCGTCACCGGTCGCCCTTCGCTGGCCAATCCTTACATCTCTTCCGACAAAGAAGCCACCCTGTATTCGCTGGCGTTTTCCTGGAGTTTGCTGGACTTTGGCCAAAGTTACTACGCAGCCCGCCAGCACGCTGATCGCGCGTTGATCGCACAAGAGCGCCGCAGAAAAGCCCTGCACAACCTGGTGCAGGATGTGCGCATTGCTTACTGGCGTGTTGCTGCACACCAATCGCTGCAAAGCTCGCTGCGCAATGCCACCCAGTCTGCCGATCTGGCCTTGGCCGATGTGCGCAAGGTGGAGGCTGAGCAATTGCGCCCCCCGATGGAGCCCCTGCGCTACCAGCGTCAACTGCTGGAAAATTTGCGCCTGCTGGAAACCATTGAACAAGAACTCTCGCCCGCCCGCATTGAGCTGGCAACCTTGATGGGCGTAGCTCCCGGTCAGGCCGGTGGCAACTGGCAAGTGGTAGAGCCTGCGCTGGCCGCGCACCAGCACTGGTTGCAACGGCCCGTTGAAGAAATGGAAGCACTGGCCCTGGTGCGCAACCCTGATTTGCGCGAAAGCCAGTACGGTGCCCGCATTGCTCGGGAAGAAACCAAGCGTGTGTTGCTGCGCATGTTCCCAGGCCTTTCGTTCAACTATGCCACCAACCACAGCACAGACAGCTACCTGATCAACGACACATGGCGTGAAGCAGGCATGCAAATTTCCTTCAATCTGATGGGTTTGCTGGCAGTGCCTGCGCAAAAGCAGCTGGCTGAAGCGGGGGTTGCCCTGGCCGATCAAAAGCGCATGGCCACCCAGATGGCCGTGCTCAGCCAGTTGCACATTGCGCGGCTGCAATTTGCCAATGCCGTACACCAGTACGCACGGGCGGATGCGATTGCGCAGGTGGACCAACGCCTGACCCAGCATGTCGAGCATCAAGTGCAAGTCGAGAAACAAACGCGCCAAGACAGTGTGGCGCAGCAGACCACGTCCATCCTGTCGACACTGCGTCGCTACCAAGCACTGGCAACTTTGCAGTCTGCAGGCTCACGTCTGCAAGCCACGCTCGGCCTTGAGCCCGTGGTGGAGGGTTCGGACAACATGCCTTTGCCCGCATTGACCACTGCGGTGGGCCAAGCATTGCAACGTTGGGAAACAGGGCAAGTGCAATGACCCACGTTCAACGTGCGCCGCAGTGGGTGTTTTTCATGGCCAGCCTGCTGGCGGCCATGTCTGTCACTGCACAGACAATGCCGGGTGCGGTCGTGAAAACCTCGCCTGTGGCCGCAATGCCCAGCGTGACCAGCGCGCTGGAACAACGCGATATTCGTGCCCAGTTGGCACCCCGGCGCTACACCACCTTGGCGGCAGAAATCGGTGCCAAAGTACAGCGTTTGCCTGTGGTGGAGGGGGGCGCGTTTCGCCAAGATCAACTGCTGGTGCAGTTTGACTGCAGCCTGCAGCAGACACAGCTCAACAAAGCCCAAGCCGGCGTAGACGCGACGGAAAAAATCTGGCGTGCCAACCAACGCCTGATCGAGCTGAATTCTGTTGGCAAGGTGGAGCTGGACATTTCGCAGGCGGAATGGAACAAAGCCCGTGCAGATGTGGCCGCCAACCGCAGCTTGATGGGCAAATGCCAAATCACAGCCCCTTACGCTGGCCGTATTGCAGAGCAAAAAATTCGTGAGCAGCAATATGCACAGCCTGGGCAGCCTTTGCTGGAAATCTTGGATGACAGCTCGCTGGAACTAGAGTTTCTGGTGCCTTCGCACTGGCTGAGCTGGTTGCACCAAGGTACGGAATTCCAAGTGCGCATTGACGAGACGGGCAAAACTTACCCCGCCAAAGTCCAGCGCTTGGCGGCGCGGGTGGACCCGGTGAGCCAGTCCATCAAAGTCAATGCAGCCATTCACGGCAAGTTCCCCGAACTGATTGCAGGCATGAGCGGCCAAGTGCTGCTCAAGCCCCCGGCAGCGCAACCTCAATAGAGTCTTTATTTAAGGAGCAGCTTATGAGCAGTAAACAAGCATTTCAAAGTGTTTTCATGCCGAAGTTGAACATACAAGAGCGCAAGCTGCTCCTGAAAAAGTCATAACGCCTCAGCCATGGCGCCCCCAGTCTGCGTTGATTGCCTTAGCACGCAGACTGTCACACCCCCAACCCCAGTGCAATTGCCAGCACGCGCCCATTACACGTTGGGCTGCGATGGCGAACAAGAAGGATCACTTCATGACCACCGAAAATCGCCCTTTCTGGCGCCGCCTGGGACAAGCCAACGCCGTTGCCGCAGCCACCGATGCCATGGTCGCCACGCCCTCTGAACGCCACGCCGCCCCAGGCGTCCACAGTGGCATGAGCAGTGCCATGCGACCGCTGGCGCTGGAGCAACGCTTTATGTTTGACGGTGCTGCGGTAGGCACGGCCATGGATGCCGCACACGCTGTCCCCGACGCTGCATCAACGGCGGCACCTGCCGATACGGGTGCTGACACCGGCAGCGCGCTGCGCCATGCGCTCAGCACCGAAGCCCCCAAAGAGACAGAAGCTGCGGCGGCTGCCGCGCAGCGCCAAGAAGTGGTGTTTGTGGATGGGCAAGTCCCCAATGTGGGTGAACTGCTGGCGGGGCTGCCCAGCAGTGCCGAGGTGGTGATTCTTGACCCCAACAAAGACGGTCTGCAGCAAATGGCGGCCTACCTGCAAGGCCGTGAAGGGCTGGATGCCATTCACCTGTTCTCGCATGGTGCTGACGGTACCGTGCAGATGGGCAATGTCTGGCTCAGCAGCGCGAACCTGGCCGAACACAGTGCGTCCCTGCAAGGCATCGGCGCGGCGCTCAAAGTCGATGGGGATCTGATGCTCTATGGCTGCGATGTAGGCCAAGGGGATAAAGGCCAGTCCTTCCTGGACCAACTGTCGGCTATCACTGGAGCCGACGTAGCAGCATCGGCAGACGACACCGGCGCCGCGGCCTTGGGTGGCAACTGGACCCTGGAGCGCAGCAGCGGCGTGATTGAGACCACCGCCTTGGGCGCGCAACTGCAGGGCTACGAAGGCCTGCTGGCCGCTTCCTTCAGTGGCGGGGTCAACAACACCGGCCCGACCCTGGGCGTTGGCGAGTTGTCGAGGATGGTGATCGGCGACTTCAACAATGATGGTCGCGACGACATCCTCTACCAGACTGGCGGCGATGGCACCCCTTGGCGCTTCGCTGCCGGCAACGTCGGTGGCGCCTTCACCACGGTCGACAAGGCGCAATCGCCTTTTGCCGGCGTTGCGATGGAAAATGCCCTGCTCAACGGCATCAACTACTACGCTGCGGACTTCGACAAGGATGGCGATACCGACCTGCTGGCAGTGGCGTCCAATGGCGCCGCACACCTCTACCGCAACAACAACGGTGTATTCGCCAAGGAGTCCGTCCCCACCTTCGGTGGCACCCAGTACGGCGGGCGCCTGGTAGTGGGGGACTTCGACGGCGATGGCGCCGCCGATATCCTTTATCAGCCGGGCAGCTTCGATATGACCTACGCTTGGCGTTATGCCAAGAACAACGGCGACGGCACCTTCACCGACGTGCCGCAGGCCCAGTCGCCGTTCGCTGCTTTCACCCTGGGCAGCTACAGCTCGTTCAACTACCGGGTGCTCGACTTCGATGGCGATGGTGACCTCGACATCATGTGGACCGCCAACAACAACAAGGGCACGCTATATATCAACAATGGCGGCACCTTCACCCTCGGCTCGACCACGGGCTTCCCGAGCCCGGCGTATGGCGGGCGTACCTTGTGGGGGGATTTCGACGGTGACGGCGATGCCGACGTGTTGTGGCAGATCGGCACCAACGGCTCCGAGTGGAACTACGGCCTCAACAACGGCGACGGCACCTTCACCACCATCGCCCGGGCCAGCTCGCCGTTCGCCGGCCTGGCCTTCGTCGACTTCCCGAACAGCAACTTCCGCGCCGGCGACTTCGATGGCGATGGCGACCTGGACGTGATCGGCATTGGCCCGGACGGCTCTTCCTACCTGTATATCCAGTCCGGCCAGACCCCGCGCCTAGTCAGTGCCACGCCGGCCGACAACAGCCTCAACGTGTCGCCAGGCGCCAACATCGTCCTGACCTTCAGCGAAAGCGTGGCCAAGGGCACCGGCAATATCTACATCGTGCGCACCTCGGACGGCCAGGTCGCCCAGACCATCGCTGTCACCAGTGGGCAGGTGACAGGTTCCGGCACCACCTGGACCGTCGACCCGAGCGACCTGGCACAGGGCACCGCCTATGCCGTGCGCATCGACAGCAAGACCTTCCGCAACGCCGACGGCAAGATCTACGCCGGCATCCAGAACAACACCGCACTGAACTTCACCACCGCTACCGTCCAGGTGCCGGTGATCGCCAACCTCCACGGCGATAACCCCAACTACACCGAGGATGCCGCCTATACCCTGCTGGACCTCAACGGCAACGCCACGGTCAGCGACGCCGACTCGTCCAACTTCAGCGGCGGCAAGCTGACGGTGCAGGTCACCGCCGGCGGTACCGCTGGCGAAGACGTGCTGTTCATTCGCAACGAGGGCAACGGTACCAACGAGATCCAGGTCGACGGCCTATCGATCAAATACAACGGCCTGGAGATCGGCACCTACACCGGCGGCACCAGCGGTGCCGCACTGGTCATCACCCTGACCAACAATGCCAACGCGACCACCACCGCGGCCCTGGTGCACAACCTGGCCTACCGCAACTCCAACTCTATCCAGCCGAGCACCACCAGCCGCAGCGTCTCGATCAGCATGGACGACGGCGCCGGCGGCAACAGCGCGGTGTCGGTGGTGAGCCTCGCTGTCCTGTCGGTGAACGATGCGCCGGTGGTCAACTCCACCGGCACCAACCCGACCTACACCGAAAACGGCTCGGCGGTGGTGCTGTTCAGCGGTACCACGATCAATACCGTGGAAACCGGCCAGTTCATCAAGCAGATGATGTTCACCGTCTCCGGCCTGCTCGATGGCACCCTGGAGCGGCTGACCATCGACGGCACGCAGGTCAACCTGGTCAGCGGCACCAACGTGGTGACCCTGAACAACAGCACCACGGTGACCGTCTCGCTGAACGGCGGGACCGCACTCGTGACCCTGACCCATAGCGGCCTGGCGAGCGCGACGGCGCAGACCATCGTCAACAACATGACCTACAACAACGCCAGCGAAGGCCCGTCGGGCTCGTCGCGGGTGGTGACGCTGTTTACGGTGACCGATACCGGCGGCGTTGCCAACGCCGGTGCCGATGCCGTCGCTCCGGGCATCACCAGCACCGTGACCCTGGTCTCGGTCAACGACGCGCCGACCCTCAGCGGCGGCCCGTACGTGATGACCCCGGTCAACGAGGAAACCGTCACCACCAGCTACCAGGTGAGTTCGATCCTCGGCAGCGTGACCTACGGCGACCTGGATCCGGGCTATCTTTCGGGCATCGCCGTTACGTCTACCGTCGGCCGCGGCACGTGGCAGTACTCCACCGATGGCAACAACTGGACCGACTTCGGCGTGGTCCTCAGCACCAGCTCGCTGTTGCTGAGCAGCACGACCCAGGTCCGCTATGTGCCGGATGCGGCCAACGGCGAGAACGTCAGCATGACCTTCCGGGCCTGGGACCGTACCAGTGGTACCGCTTCGACCTCGGGCGTGCGCAGCACCGCCGATACCACCAGCAACGGCGGCAGTACCGCGTTCTCCACCGGCACCGCCCAGGCCACCCTGGCGGTCAGTTCGATCAACGATGCACCGGTCATGCTCCCTCTAGCGCCTACCCTGTCCGGGCTCACCGATACCTCGACCAACAACGCCGGGAGTAGCGTCCTCTTCCTGCTGGGCGGCGTTACCGATGTCGACACTGGCGCGCTCTACGGCATGGCGATCACCAGCCTGACCGCGACCTACGGCAAATGGCAGTACAGCACCAACGGCGGCGGCACCTGGAGCGATGTCGGTACCGTTTCCGTCACTTCAGCGCTGATCCTCACGGCGCAGAACATGGTGCGTTTCGTGCCGGACGGCTTCCACGGCGAAACCGCGAGCATCACCTACAAAGCCTGGGACCAGACCAACAGCACCCTCGGTCTGCAGGGCACCAAGACCAGTACCACCACCTCCGGTGGCACCTCGGCCTTTTCCACCGCCACCGATACCGCCACCGTGGTGGTCACCGGGGTCAACGATCGTCCGGTGGTGACGCTCACTGGAACGCCGGCCTTGTGGAACGAAGGCAACAACGTGGCCTCCAACCCGATACCGGTGGACTCGGGTATGACCGTATCCGACCCGGACGGCCCGAACCCGACCAGCGCCACGGTGCGCATGCTGACTTACTACACCGACCAGGATGTCCTCGCCTTCAGCAACGACGGCAACACCATGGGCAATATCGTCGGCAACTGGGTTCCCGGCACCGGCATCCTGACCCTGTCCTCCGCCGGCAACCTGGCGACCCTGGCGCAGTTCCAGGCGGCCCTGCGCAGCGTGACCTACAACAACACCTCGGATATCCCCAACACCACTTCCCGCACCGTGCAGTTCCAGCTCACCGATGGTGGCGGCCTGTCCTCCATCGCGGTAACCCGTGACATCACCATCAGTGCGGTGAACGATTCGCCGACCATCACCGCGCCGGTAACCTTCCCGGTCAGCGAAGACGTGGTGACGCCGATCAACGGGATCACCTTCAGCGATGTCGATTCGACTATCGGCGTCGTCACCCTGTCGGTCGGCAGTGGCACCCTCAGCGCTACCAGCATCACTGGCGTGACCGTGAGCGGTACGCCCACGGCGCTGATCCTGAGCGGCACGCTGGCCAACATCAACACCTTCATCTCCGACAGCCGCGTGACCTTCACCACGGCGGCCAACGCCACCAGCAACGTCACCCTGACCATCAACGTCAACACCACGAGCGTTTCCGACGCCACCACCACCACGCTCCTGCAGGTCACCGCGGTGAACGATGCACCGGTGATCACCGTGCCGCCGTCGATCACCGTGACCGAAGACGTGGCCAGCGTGATCACCGGCATGAGCTTCACCGACATCGATGCCGGCATCAATATCGTGGAGGCGACCTTCTCGGTGCCGAGCGGCACCCTCAGCGCCACCACCGGCTTGGGTGTCACCGTGGCTGGTTCCGGAACCGGCGAGCTAACCCTGTCCGGCAGCCTGAGCGATATCAACTTCTTCGTCTCGGCCAACGGCGTGACCTTCAAGACCGCCCAGGACGCCACCGCCAGCGTGACCCTCACGGTGAAGATCAACGACAAGGGCTTTAGCGGCAGCGGCGGCGAGCAGATCGACACCAAGACCGTGACCCTCAACGTCACTGCGGTGAACGATGCGCCGGTCAATAACCTGCCGGCTGCGCAGACCGCGTCGCAGAACCTTGACCATGCCTTCAACACCGCCAATGGCAACGCCATTTCCATCAGCGACGTGGATTCCGGCAACGGCCTGATGACCGTGACCCTGACCGCCACCAATGGCGCGCTCAGCCTGGGCAGCCTCAGTGGCATCAACATGGTCAGCAACAACGGTGTGACCATGATCTTCGAGGGCAACCGGACCAACATCAACGCCGCGTTGCAGACCCTCGTCTTCAGGCCGACGAACAACTACCTCGGCGCCGCCACCCTGACCATCGAGACCAACGACAACGGCAACTCCGGTACCGGTGGGGCGAAGTCCGATGTCGACGTCCTCTCGATCACCGTCGTACCGGTGAACCCGAAAGTCACCAACGTCTCGGCCCAAGGCCTGGACCGCATGGTGAAAGCGGGTGATGACGTCCTGATCAACATGGTCTGGGACCAGGTCGTCAACGTCGATCTCTCCAGCGGCATCCCGAGCCTGCTCCTGGAAACCGGGCTGGTGGATCGCAATGCCGTGTATGTGAGCGGTACCGGCACCAACACCCTGGTCTTCAAGTACACCGTGCAGGCCGGCGATATCAGCTCCGACCTGGACTTCCAGAGCACCGCCGCGCTGCAGATGAACGGCGCGGTCATCACCAACAACACCAGCGACCTGGCGGTGCTGACCCTGCCAACCGTGGGCGGCGTCGATTCCCTCGGCGGGCGCAGCAATATCGTGGTCGACGGCATGGCGCCGGTGGTGGGCAGCGTCAGCGCACCGACCAACGGCACCTATATCACCGGACAGAACCTCGACTTCACCGTCAACTTCAGTGAAGCGATGACGGTCGATACCAGCACCGGCGTTCCGCGCATCGCCGTGACCCTCGACACCGGCGGCACCGCGTATGCCGAATATGTGTCGGGCTCCGGCAGCAGTGCCCTGGTGTTCCGCATGACCGTTCTCAGCGGTCAGCTCGACACCAACGGTGTGACCCTGGGCGCTGCGATCGACGTGAATGGCGGGGCGATCAAGGACCTGGCCGGCAACAACGCCGTGGTTGCGCTGAACGGCGTGGCCAGCACCGCAGCAGTGAATGTCGATGGCGTTGCGCCGACCGTGGTCAGCGTAGTGCCGCCGGTGGATGGCAGCTACAAGGCCGGCTCGGTGCTGACCTTCACCGTCAATGCCAGCGAGGCCGTGCAGATCGGCAGCCTGGCCCCGCGCCTGGTGCTGGATGTCGGCGGCGTCACCCGTTACGCCACCTATGTGTCCGGCAGCGGCGGCGGCGCGCTGGTGTTCCAGTACGTGGTGCAGAACGGCGACAACGACAGCAATGGCATCGCCCTGTCGACCATCGACCTGCGCGGCGAGCAACTGACCGACCTGGCTGGCAACGACATTGACCTGACCCTCAACGGCGTCGGCAACATGACCGGCGTGCGGGTCGACACCAATGCGCCGACCGTCGCCGGTATCGCTACCATCGGGGCACCGCTGAGCAATGGCACGACCCTGAGCTACACCGTGACCTTCAATGAAGATGTCCTCGGCGTCGATACTACGGACTTCACCCTGGCCACCACCGATACGGCGGCAGGCTCGATCACGGGCGTCACCCGCGTCGATGCACGGACCTACACCGTCTCGGTCACCAATGTGAGCGGCGATGGCACCCTGGGTCTGAACCTGAGCAACGGCGCGACCGTCAGCGACGCGGCTGGCAACGCTGTCAGCGGTGGCCTGACCGGCGGTGTCTACACCGTCGACCGTATCGCGCCGAGCGTGACGGCGGTGTCGGTGCCAGGTAATGGCACTTACGTTGCCGGGCAGAACCTCGACTTCACCGTGCAGATGAGCGAAACGGTCGTGCTGGATACCAGCAATGGCTCGCCGCGCCTTGAAGTGACGCTGGACAACGGCCAGAAAGCCTACGCGACCTACCTGTCTGGCGCTGGCACCAGCACTTTGGTGTTCCGCCTGGCCGTCACCTCCGGTCTGCAGGACAGCGACGGTATCAGCGTCGCCAGTAACATCGATCTGAACGGCGCGACCCTGCGTGACAGCATCGGCAACGATGCCAACCTGGTCCTGAATAACTTGGACGATACTTCGGGTGTCCAAGTGGATGCTGTTGCCCCGGTGGTCAATACCGTGGTGCTGCCGGCGGATGGCAGTTACAAAGCTGGTGATGTGCTGAGCTTTACGCTCAACACCAGTGAGGGCGTTGTGGTGGATCCCACCAGCGGCACACCGCGTTTGGTGCTGAGTGTGGGTGGTGTGACCCGCTATGCCAGTTATGTGTCCGGTGCCGCTGATGGTGCATTGGTGTTTGAGTACACCGTACAAGCGGGTGACAACGCTGCCAGCGGTCTGGGAGTTGCAGGCAACTTGGATCTCAACGGTGGCAGCGTACGTGACCCTGCAGGCAATGCGATGGCGCTGGCTTTGGCCGGCGTTGGGCAAACCGCGGGGGTGGTGCTGGATACCACTGCACCCACAGCCACTCTGTCGCTGGACAAGACGACGCTGAACGCCCAAGAGACGGCACAGTTGACTATTCGCTTTAGCGAAGCAGTGCGTGGTTTGGATGTGAGTGATTTCTCGGTGCTTGATGGCGTTTTGAGCGATTTGGTCACCACCGATGGCGGCATCACGTGGACTGCCACCCTGACACCGGCACTTGGAAAGATGCAAACCCAACTGCAAGTGGTCTTGAACAATACGGGCTACACCGATCTGGCAGGCAATGGAGGCACCAGCACCAGCTTATCTGGCGGTTATGCCATTGATACGGTGCAACCCGCGCAGCCTGTGCTGCAAGTGCAAAGCAATGTGGAAGGGCGTGCGACCGTGCAAGTGGGCGCACTGCAAGCCGGTGGAAATTGGGAGTACTCACTGGATGCAGGCCAGTCTTGGCAAGCCGGGCAGGGCGATATCGTCGTCATTTCAAGCCCTGGCTTGCATACGTTGCAGGTGCGACAGATCAGCGGTGCAGGCAATTTGTCTGGCATCTCGGTGCTGGCGATTGATGTGGCTCCGATGATGGTGCCAACCAACGTTGTTTGGCCTTCTATCGACAGTGCGGATCAAGGCACATTCATGCCTGTAGATGGCGCATCAAGTGCTGCGGTGCTGGGCTTTTTAGGGGCGCAGTCTGGACAATGGTTCGAGGCAGGCGACGCTTTCTTGCGGGCAGGCGATAGGGATGGTGGCTCGGTAGGTACTACCGGCATCTCCACGTTCTTTCGCGGCGGTGTTGTCAGTGAGAACCGTGAGTTGTCCCATGGGTTTTTGGGGCAGGAGCCCATCGGTGGTGGTGTGTTTGGCACATCCACGCTTTCGGGGGTGCTTGGCCGTGAGATAACCGTGACCGGAAACTCCGCAGAGGGCCTGGTGCTGCTGCGTGCGGTGGATGTGCTGCAAGCGGCCGCAGACAGACAGGTGAACTGGCAAGTGCCTTCTTCGATGTTTGGGCACAGCGATCCGAAGGCTGAAGTCAGCCTCACGATGACGCTGGCAGATGGCCGTCCATTGCCAGGCTGGTTGCGTTTTGATGCACGCACTGGCCAGGTTACTGGTGCCATGCCAGAGGGGTTCCGTGGCGAGGTGGTGCTGCGCTTGACGGCACAGGATAGCCAGGGACGTGCGGTGAGCACGACCATCAAACTCAAAGCAGGGGATGCGGGCACGGTGGCGCGTGCCGGCATGGCTGAGCAGTTACAGCGCCATGCGCAGATGCGTGCTGGTCAGATGGCGGCCCAGCGTTTGCAATTGTGATGAACCAAAGAGACAGAGTGAGGATGGCGCAGTGAATGTGGCGATGACGAAGGGCAGTGTGCACCCTGCAGTGTTGCTGCTGGAGTTGGGCCACCGGGCCAGGCAGACTCCGACGGTGAAGGAGTTGGAGTTCTTGCTGGTGAACGACACCCGGCTGCTGCAGTCTTATCGGCAAGCAGTTTGGTGGATGCATGAAAGTGGCGTTCAGGCCATGTCCGGTGTGGTGCAACCAGATCGCAATGTGCCTTATGCCCAATGGGTGGCACAGGTGGCAGGCTATCTGTCGGGAAAACACCAAGCTGCCTGTGTTTTGACAGCGGCCGATTTGCCTCTGGAGCTGGCTAAGCAGTGGGCCCAATGGTGGCCCGCGCATGCGGTGTGGTTGCCCATGCAACTCAAAGTTCAGCATACGGCGCAGAGCGAACTCCTGACTGGCGGACTGCTGTTGGCAGGGCCGGAGGCCGTGCCAGCAGAACGCTTGCCAGTGCTGGTGGAGTGGTGCGGGATGTGGAGCCACGCCTGGCAGGCACTGCAGTGCCAACCGCTGTTATCACCACGCCGATGGTGGGCGCGTTTGCGCCAGCAGCAGGCGCAGCGTGCATGGTGGCGCAGACCTGTGGTGTGGGCTGTGGCTGCATTTGCCGTACTGGCCGCTTGGCCGGTGCGCCTGACCGTGCTGGCTCCTGGCGAGCTGGTTGCCGCTCAACCGGCAGTGCTGCGTGCTCCCATGGATGGTGTAGTGGAGCAAATCCATGTGCAGCCCAACGAGATGGTCGCGCAGGGGCAACTTCTGTTTAATTTGGATGAAGCCCAGGTTGCGAGCCGGTTGGAGGTGTCAGAGCAGGCGTTGCTTACGGCTGAAGCGGAATACCGCCAGTTTGCCCAACTTGCCTTGGGCGATATGCGCTCTAAGTCACAACTGGCGGCGCTGGCTGGCAAAATTGGGGAGCGGCGGGCCGAGCAAGCATTTCTGACCGAGCAGCGCCAGCGTGCCCAAGTGCTAGCACCACGTGCTGGCATGGTGCTGTTTGATGCACCCTCAGAATGGATAGGCAAACCTGTGCAAACCGGAGAACGTGTCATGCGCATTGCCCAGCCAGATGCGGTGGAGGTAGAAGCTTGGTTGCCTATTGGCGACGCAATTGCGCTGGAAGCCGGGGCCCTGGTGCACCTGTATTTGGCAGCAGATCCGCTGCGGGCTGTACAAGCGCGGGTGCGCTATGTGGCTTATGACGCTGTAGCCCGACCTGATGGGCTGTATGCCTATCGGGTGCGCGCTGAGTTATTGCAGCCAGGGTCGCTGCGCATCGGTCTGAAAGGCACTGCCAAGCTAGAGGGTGAACGTGTCAGTTTGGCGTATTGGATGGTTCGCAAGCCTTGGGCCAGCATTCGCCAGTGGGTGGCGCTGTGATCGCACAACCTGCCGCTTGGCAGCTGTTGCGTGAAGAACTGGACTTGCTGGCCGGGCCAGTGTTGCCGGATGGACAGCCCAGCTGGACTTTGCATGACCCCGTGCGCAATTTGTTCTTTCAACTCGATTGGGTCAGTTTTGAAGTGCTGCGCCGTTGGCAATTGGCCGATGCCCAAGCCATTGCTCGCGATATTGGGGTGCACACGACCTTGCACGTGAGTGCTGCCGATGTGCAGGTTTTTCAGCAGTTCTTGCAATTCAACGAGCTCTTGCAGCCACCGCCGCACGGTGCCCCTGCGCTGGCTGCACAGTGGCAGCGCAGGCGGTCGGGCTGGTGGCAGTGGATGCTGCACAACTACCTGTTCTTTCGCGTGCCGTTGTTGCGGCCAGATCGTTGGTTGGCACGCTGGGCACCACGCCTGGATTTTCTGTTTCGCCCTGCCTTCTGGTGGCTGACCTTGGGTGCTTTGCTGTGGGGCGTATGGGGCGTGGTGCGTTCCTGGGATGTGTTTCGCGCCACCTTGGTGGACATGTGGAGTCTGCAAGGGCTGCTGGCCTATGGTGTCACCCTGCTGGGTGTGAAATGCCTGCACGAGGTGGGCCACGGCATTGTGGCCAAACGCTATGGTTGCAAGGTGCCGACCATGGGCGTGGCTTTTTTGGTGATGTGGCCCATGGCCTATACCGACACCAACGAAGTCTGGAAGCTGACGCGGCGTGACCAGCGACTGAAAGTGGCTGCCGCTGGTATCACCACCGAATTGCTGATTGCCGTGTGGGCGTTGCTGGCGTGGCTATGGCTGCCACAGGGCTGGCCCAAGTCCATGGCTTTTTTGCTTGCCACCACCACTTGGGTCAGTACGGTGCTGATCAATATCAGCCCCTTCATGCGCTTTGATGGGTATTTTCTGCTGTCCGATTACTTGCAAATGCCCAATCTGCACAGCCGTGCATTTGCGATGGCGCGTTGGGATTTGCGTGAGCGCTTGTTTGCACTGGGCGAATCGCCCCCCGAGCATTTTTCGCTGACCAAGCAGCGTTTACTGGTGGTTTTTGCCTGGGCGACGTGGATCTACCGGCTGGTGCTGTTTTTGGGCATTGCGGCCATGGTCTACCACTTCTTCATCAAAGCGGTGGGCATTTTGCTTTTTGGAGTGGAAATTGTGTGGTTCATTGCCAAACCCGTGTGGTCTGAGATAAAGGCTTGGCGCGAGCGTGGTGCGCAGATTAGGCAAAGCCGGCGTGCACGCCGCAGTGCTGTGGTCGTGGCCGTGTTGCTGGCGTTGCTGGTTGTGCCCTGGCCTGTTCCGGTGCGCAGCAGCGGCATGCTGCAGGCGCGCGTGCAGTGGCAGTTGCACGCACCTGAGGCTGCACAGCTGGTGCAAGCCCCTCTGAATGAGGGAAGCCCTGTGTCTGCGGGTACCGCTTTGTTTTCCTTGGCATCGCCAGCACTGCAGGCAGCGGCGCTGCAGAATCAAGCACGTTTGCAGCAGGTGGCACAGCAGGCGGCCGCTGCCGGTATGGATGGCGAACTGCGCCGCGATTGGCAAGTTTGGCAAGGGCGCCAAGCTGAAGCCATGATGGAGCGCGCTGCACTGCGCACCGATGCCGCTCGCTACCAGTTGGAATCTGGCGGCAGCGGTGTACTGCGTGATGTGGACCCCGATTTGCAAGCCGGTGAATGGGTGGCACGCAGGGAATTATTGGGCCGTGTGGTGGATATGCAAGCGTTGGAAGTGGTGACTTATGTGGAAGAGCAAGAGCTGCACCGCATACGGGTGGGCGACAGCGGCTTGTTTGTCACGGAAGGCTCTGGCACCAAGGCCTTGGCTTTGCGCGTGCGCAGCATTGACCAAGATGCCAGCCGCAGCTTGAATGAAGCGGCGCTGGCCGCGCAGGCAGGCGGTAATGTGCCGGTGCGCAGCATGCAGGGCGTGTTCTACCCTGAGCAGCCGGTGTACCGTGTGGTGCTGGATGTGGCTCCGAACGAGGTATTACCGGCTTGGGTGGAACAGCACCGTTGGCGCGGCCGCGTCAGCATTCGCGGTGCTTGGGAGGCTCCCGGTGCACAGTTTGTGCGCACCGCCGCCAGCGTGTTCTGGCGTGAGGCAGGCTTTTAGCCTACCTCTGAGACCTAGCCGCTTGATTTTGCAAATCGCCGGTGATTAAGCGTGAATGCTTTCCGGCGTGCGTTTAGGTCGCGTTTCAGGCTTGTTCGGCCAGCAGCTCCTGCAGCGTTTTGACTTGCATGCGCAGGCGCTCGTTTTCGGCTTCCAGTTCAGTTACGCGCACATGCAGTTCTTCGGCAGACGCCAGCGATGCTGCCTCAGCGCCGTCATCGTCTGTCACGGTCTTTTCGGCCTTGGGCTTTTTCTTGGCATCGCGCACGCGTTTGGCGGCTTGCTTGAGGCCCTCTGCGCCTTCGGCGGCCATGGCTTGCTGCTCTTCCACGGGCAGGCTGGCCACTACGGCAGCGGCGTTCAATGACAACTCACCAGCTTTCACGGCGGCCACCACTTCGGGTGCGGCTTTTTGCTGAATGGTTTCAATCATCTTGACCTGACTGGCCGACAGGCGTGCTGCGCGGGCCAGGGCTTCGCGCGTATCCAAGGCTTCGTCCGGGACTTTGGGCACATTGGCCAGCGCCTGGGCGATGGCCGGGTCGGTATCGCCTTCCCAAGGCGCTTCGGTGGCAGCAGATTCTGCCTTGGCAATGGCCACGGCAGCGGCGGCCGTGGCGCGGCGTTCGGCAATAATTTCACGCTTGCGCAAGGCCAGCACACCCCGCTGAAAGTCAGATACCGAGCGGCGGCCCAGGTGTTGGTCAATCATCCATAGGTGGATGTCTTCCATGCTCTGAAAACGCTCGTTCTGGATGGTGTTGAACGGCAGGCCATGCTTTTGGCAGATGCCGTAGCGGTTGTGCCCGTCCACCAAAATATTGCCCCACAGCACCAGCGCGTCGCGGCAGCCTTCGTCCAGAATGCTGCGCTCCAGGGCTTCGTGTTCGTCAGGGGTCAGGGGGTCGATGTAGGCCTTGAGTTCAGGCAGAACAACAATCTCTTCGGTGCTCATGAAATTCCAATGTTTGCGGCCCATGGACTGTAGCCCGCTGGGCGTGAATGTCAAAGATCCAAGTCAAAAGGCACCCGAAGGTGCCTTTGGTGCAAAGACCGTGATGTCTTTAAAAAGAAGAGCGGCTGGTGTTTGTTTTTAAAGGGTTCCAAGGATGAATGACACTGAATCCCTTATGTATCAAACGCAAGCTGCTATCAGGTTTTAGGCCTCGGCAGGCTGCAGCAGACGCGAAATCAGGGCACCTTCCACAGGACCTTCGACCGGCACGCGCACGCGCACGGGGTTGCCCGATGCCACTTGCACCGGTTCACCTTCGAGGTTGAACATGCGCTCCAGCTTGACGGTACGGTTGCCCGTGGGGTGGATGATTTCCAGCGTATCGCCGACCGAGAAACGGTTCATGGTTTCGATTTCCATCATGCCGTTGTCGTAGCCCTGCACCTTGCCCACGTAGTGGCTGCGTTGCAGCACCGAGGTGCCGGTCTCGTAGTTTTGGTAATCGTTGGCAGGGCGGCGCTCCAGCAGGCCACCGGTGTAACCGCGGTTGGCCAGGCCTTCCAGCTCGGTGATGAGGTGGGGGTTGAAGGGGCGGCCTGCGGCGGCATCGTCAATCGCACGGCGGTAAGTTTGTGCGGTGCGGGCGACGTAGTACAGGCTCTTGGTGCGGCCTTCAATTTTGAGCGAATCGACACCAATTTTGGCCAAGCGCTCTACGTGTTCGATGGCGCGCAGGTCCTTGGAATTCATGATGTAGGTGCCATGCTCATCTTCCATGATGGGCATCATCTCGCCGGGGCGGCCTTTTTCTTCCAGCAGGTAGATGGAGTCGGCCTTGGGGTGGCGATTACCGTCACCGCAGGTGCTGGTGAACTGGTTGTCCGCGTCGTTCTTGGCGTCTTCGAAGTTGAAGCCCTTTTCCATGGTCTGGCCCAGCGCTTCGCCGGTGTTGGGGTCTACATTGGCGTCGTGCGTCTTGTAGTCCCAGCGGCAGGCGTTGGTGCAGGTGCCCTGATTGGGGTCGCGGCGGTTGAAGTAGCCCGACAGCAGGCAGCGGCCCGAGTAGGCAATGCACAGTGCGCCGTGCACAAACACTTCCAGCTCCATGTCGGGGCATTCCTGGCGGATCTTTTCGATCTCATCCAGGCTCAACTCGCGCGACAAGATGATGCGTTCGACGCCCATCTTCTGCCAGAACTTGACGGTGGCGTAGTTGGTGGTGTTGGCCTGTACGGACAGGTGAATCACCGCCTCGGGCCACTTTTCCTTGACCATCATGATCAGGCCGGGGTCGGCCATGATCAGCGCGTCAGGCTTGAGGTCAATGATGGGTTCGATGTCGCGCAGGTAGGTGCGGATCTTGTCGTTGTGCGCAATGACGTTGGACGTCAGAAAGAATTTCTTGCCACGGGCATGGGCTTCTTGAATGCCTTGGGCAATCTGCTCCATGCGGAACTCGTTGTTGCGCGCGCGCAGCGAATAGCGCGGTTGGCCCGCGTACACAGCGTCGGCACCAAAGTCATAGGCGGCGCGCATTTTCTCGAGCGAGCCGGCGGGAAGCAGCAGTTCAGGGGCTTTCATAGGGGGCTTATTTTCCTTGATTGGCGCCAATCTGTGTTGGCAGGGCAGACATGCACCTGTATGCGTTGGGGGTCAGCACATGCTGAGGCATTCCTACGACCCTCAGCACGTGATGGCTTTGCGTGGTTGTAGCAATGGGTCATTGCCCTGGCATAACGCTTTGTGGTGACCGCAGACGATGGGTTGGCCCAGGCGTTCAACCGGCGGTGCTTGCAATAAAAATAGCGGGTAGCGCTTAATCAACAAGGAATTTAGATCGTTTTCTATCTGAAGTCCTTATAAACACAGCGCAGGTTGCTATCTCAATGATCAATCCTGCGGTCTGAAACCAATCAGGAAGTCAGAGGGCACTTTGCCATTGGTATCGCGCGGCAAGGTGTCTGTTTTGTGCAGAGCGCGCACCACGGCGTCATCCCAGGCCTTGTTGCCGCTGGACTGCACCAGCTGCACGCCGGTGATGGTGCCATCGGGTGCTGCACGCACACGCACTTCGGCGCGCGGGTTGCCGCTGACCATGTCGGGGTAGACGATGTTGGGCTTGACCTTGGCCGCCACCTTGGCGCCGTAACCAGCAGACTGGCCGGCTGTGCCGCCGCCCGTGCCCTTGCCGCCGTTGGGGCCACTGCTTTGCGCCGCCGAGCCACTGCCGCCCGAGCCTGCGAGACCGGCCATGGCTTTCAGGTTTTCTTGGCGCATGCGCTCCAGTTCCTTGGCGGCCTTGGCATCTTTGGCGGCTTGCTCTTTTTTGCGCTTGTCTTCAGCGGCCTTCTTTTCCGCATCTGCCTTGGCTTTTTCGGCCTTTTCTTTCTCCGCCTTGTCTTTGGCGGCTTTGTCTTTTTCTGCCTTTTCGCGTTTTTCTTTCTCTAAGCGGTCTTTTTTCTCTTGCTCCGCCTTGTCGCGCTTTTGCTGCTCGAGCTTGTCTTTCTTGTCCTGCTCGGCCTTCTCGCGTTTGTCCTGCTCCAGCTTCTCTCGCGCAGCCTTGTCCTTGGCCTGCTTTTCTTGCTCGGCTTTTTCCTTGGCTTTTTGGGCTTCCAGCTCGCGCTGCTTTTTCAGCTCGGCTTCTTTTTGCTTGCGCTCTTGCAGGGCAATGTCGGCATCGCGCTGGGCTTGCAGCTCTTGCTGTGTGGGCTGGGGCGGTATAGGTGGTGGCGGAGGAAGGGCCGGCAGCGGCTCCGGCTCGGGTTCTGGCGCTGGAGCGGGCTCTGGCACGGGTGCTGGCGGCGGTGTGGGGGCCACAGGCGCAGCCTGCACAAAGGTGTCTGACCACAGTTCGGCCTCGACCGCCGCTTGTTCGGTCGAGGCGGGGGGGCTGACTTTCCACATGAACGCGCCCACCAGCACGGCGTGTGCCAGCAATGCCAAGACCCAGTTGCGCAGACGCTTGGACTGGCGGGGCGGGGCAAAGGGATCGTGGTCTAGGCGAGAGGACATGGAAACAATCAGGCGCTCGAATCAGGGGTGAACAAGGTGTATTTCAGGATTTATTTGGCGGCAGACTTCACGCCCAGCGCCACGCGCACTTCAGCCGCCTGCAACTCGGCCATGGCTTGCACCACCACTTCGTAAGGCAGTGATTTGTCGGCAAGAATTTGCACGGCAGCCTGCTCGGGGTTGGCGTCTTTCCACGACCGGGCAAGGCCCTGCAATTCGCCCAAGGTGACTTGCTGCGAGTTGTTGCCCGCCTTGAAGGTGTGGCTGCCATCTTTGTCCAGCAGCACATAGGCAATGCTCTTGGACGGTGGCTTGGACGATTTGCCCGCCGTGGGCACATCAATATTGCCCGGCGTGAGCATGGGGGCTGTCACCATGAAAATGATGAGCAGCACCAGCATCACGTCAATGAAGGGCACCATGTTGATTTCGTTGACGGTGCGGCGACCGCGACCTCGGGAGCTGACTGCTGGCATGGGCTGCTCCTGCCTTTAATAGCCAGAGGCCGTCGCACTGGCGGAGGGGCCGCTGACGTTACGCTGCAAGATGTTGGTGAACTCTTCCATGAAGGTCTCTTGGCCGTTGGCAATGCGGTCAATATGGTTGGCGTAGCGGTTGTAGGCCGTCACGGCGGGGATGGCCGCAAACAGGCCCATGGCCGTGGCGACCAGCGCTTCGGCAATACCGGGGGCGACCGTGGCCAGTGTGATTTGCTCCATGTTGGCAAAGCCGGTGAAGGCGTGCATCACGCCCCAGACGGTACCGAACAAACCTACATAGGGCGACACCGAGCCGACTGTGCCCAAGAAGGACAGGCCAGATTCGACCTCGTCCATCTCGCGTTGAAAGCTTGCGCGCATGGCGCGGCGGGTGCCGTCCATCAAAGTGCCGCTGTCATTGATGCGGCGTTCGCGCAGTTTTTTGTACTCGCGCATGCCGCTGGCAAAAATGCGTTCCATAGGGCCGCCCTGCTTGGCGTTTTGCGTGGCGCTGCTGTACAGGTCGTTCAGGCTTTGGCCTGACCAGAAGTCTTGTTCAAACGATTCGTTGAGCTGGCGCACTTGCTTGAGGGCTTGAGCCTTGCGAAAGATGGTGGCCCAGCTGGCCACCGATGCGACCACCAAAATCAACATGACCAGTTGCACCACCCAGCTGGCCTGAAGAATGAGGCTGAGGATGGACATGTCTTGCGCTGCGTTCATGAGAGTTTTTCCACAATGGAGTTCGGAATACGGGCAGGGCGCATGGAGGTCGAATCGACCCAGCCAATGCGGATACTGCCTTCACATAACAGTTGCGGTGCCTGATTGGATGACACCGGCTTCAAAAAAGCTTGCTGGGCAATGGTGATGGAGGCACGGCCCGCCGATTGCAACACAGCCGTGACTTCGATCATGTCATCCAGACGCGCAGGCTTGAGGTAGTTGATCTCGGCCTGAGTGACCACAAACATACCACCGGCTTCATCCCGCAGCTTTTGCTGTTCAACCCCCAGGTTGCGCAGCCACTCCGTACGCGCACGCTCAAAAAACTTGAGGTAGTTGGCGTAAAAGACGATGCCACCGGCGTCGGTGTCTTCCCAGTACACGCGAATGGGAAAGGTGAAAGCCATAAAAGTTCCCTTCAACCTGGGTATCAGGCAAACAGCGTGCGCATGCGGCGTACGGCTTCCTGCAGCTGCTCCATGGAGTTGGCGGTAGAAAAACGCACGTAACGGGCGGTATCGGCAGTGCCAAAGTCTCGGCCAGGTGTGATGGCCAGATGGGCTTTGTCCATCAAGGCGTAAGCAAAGTCCCAGCTGTTGTCCACGCCCAGTTTTTCGCACAGCGTTGTGCAGTCGGCCCAGGCGTAGAAAGCGCCATCAGGCATGACATCAATGCCAAAGCCCAATTCACGCAGTGCAGGCAGAAAGTAGTCACGGCGGGCTTTGAACTCAGCACGGCGTGCTTCAAAGGTGGCAATGCTCTCGGGCGTAAAGCAGGCCAGCGCGGCATGCTGGGAGATGGTCGATGCGCAAATGAACAGGTTTTGCGCCATGCGCTCCACCACGGGCACCATGGCATCGGGCACCACCATCCAGCCCAGGCGCCAGCCCGTCATGTTGAAGTACTTGCTGAAGCTGTTGATGGAGATGATGTCGTTGCTGATCGCCAGGGCGCTGTGGCCAAAGGCCTCTTCGTACGACAGGCCCAGGTAAATTTCGTCGACGATGGTGACGCCGCCCTTGGCCTGCACCACATCGTGAATGCGGCGCAGCTCGTCAGGATGAATCGAGGTGCCGGTCGGGTTGGAGGGCGATGCAAGCAGCACACCCCGGGTTTTGTCCCCCCAGTGCCCAGCCACTTGGTCGGCGCTCAACTGAAAGCGCTCTGCAGCGCTGGTCGGAATGAGGGTGGCCACGCCTTCAGCCGCACTCACAAAGTGGCGGTTGCACGGGTAGCTGGGGTCGGGCATGAGGATTTCATCGCCCGCATCAATCAATGCCAGACATGCCAGTTGCAAGGCTGCGGAGGCACCCGCTGTGACCACGATGCGGCGGGCGGGCACGTTCACGCCAAAGCGGCTGAGGTACCAATCGCTGATGGCCTGGCGCAAAGGCTCCAGGCCCAAGGCGTTGGTGTACTGCGTGTGCCCTGCGGCAATGCTGTGGCTGGCCGCGGCTTGTACCTGTGCAGGCGCGGTGTAGTCGGGCTCGCCAATGTTCAGGAAGATCATCGGCTCGGGGCCGTGGGCCACTTCTTTGGCTAGTTGCTGGGCCGCTTTGGCTACTTCCATCACATAAAAAGGGGTGATCTTTTCGGCGCGCGTAGAAAACTGCATGGGCAAGCAAAGCGCAAAGCGCTGGGGAAAGAAGAAAACAAAACGGCCATGAAAAAAGGCAGCAGCCCGTGGGGTGTGCTGCCTTGTTCTGGCTGGCTTAGGCCTTTTTACCTGCTTTGTCTGCGTTGACCTCGTCGGCGCGCAGTTCTGGAGCCAAGGCATTCATGATGCCGTTGACATATTTGTGGCCGTCTGTGCCGCCAAACTCTTTGGCCAACTCAATCACTTCGTTCAGCACGACACGCCATGGCACATCCATGCAGTGCATCAGCTCGTAAGCACCAATCCACAGGCAGGCGTGTTCGATGGGGGACAACTCTTCGAGCTTGCGGTCCAGCTTGGGTGCAATCAGTGCGTTCAGGTCGGCTTCCATTTCAATGCAGCCGTGCAACAGGGCATCGTAATGGGCGGCATCGCTCTTGTGAAAACCGGCCAAATCGCGCGTGAACGTATCGATGGCGGTGGCGCTGTTGCGGCCCACCAGATGCTGGTACAGCGCTTGCAGTGCAAACTCGCGTGAGCGGCTGCGGGCCGACTTGGATGACGCTTTGCGCACGCCCGTGCTGGTCAGACCTTTGCGGGGCGGGCGGGTGGGGCTGGTGTTATCAGCCGGTGTGGGTACGTGTTCGTCGCTCATGCTTGTTTCAGTGTGCGGAGCAAGCTGGCCATTTCCACTGCCACACGTGCGGCATCCAGACCTTTTTCGGTCTGGCGGGCAATGGCTTGCTCCAGGTTTTCGGTGGTGATGATTGCGTTGGCAATCGGCAGCTTGTAGTCCAAGCTCAGGCGCGTGACGCCTGCGCCTGATTCATTGGCTACCAGCTCAAAGTGGTAGGTCTCGCCACGGATGATGCAGCCCAGGGCGATCAGCGCATCGTAGCCGCCGCGCTCTGCCATGGCTTGTAGGGCCACAGGCACTTCGAGAGCGCCGGGCACGATGACGTGATGGATCGCGTCGGATTTGACGCCAGTGGCCAGCAGCTCTTTGTGGCAGGCCTCAGACAAGGCGTTGGTAATGCCTTCATTCCAGCGGGCTTGCACGATGCCAATGCGCAGCGCTTGCCCATTCAATGGCTGGGAGGTGCCTTTTTCAGCGTTCAGCATGTCTTATTCCTTGGAGATGTAGCCAGTGATTTCCAGGCCATAGCCAGTCATGCTGGGCATGCGGCGGGGTTGGCCCAGCAGCTTCATTTTGTGCACACCGCATTCGCGTAGGATTTGCGCGCCAATACCGTACGAGCGCAGGTCCATGCGGCCACGCTCAGGCGCCTGGGCAGAACGGGCGCTGCCTTCGAATTGCGCCAGCAATTGCCCTGCGCTCTCGCCGCAGTTGAGCAGCACGGCCACGCCTTGGCCTTGGGCATTCAGGTATTGCAGGCTGGTGTCCAGGCCCCATGAATGCATGGAGCGATTGACTTCCAGTGCATCCAGTACCGACAAGGGCTCATGTACCCGCACGGCCACTTCGTCGGTTTCGCTCCAAGTGCCTTTGACCAGGGCCATGTGCACAGACTGGCTGGGCTTGTCTTGGAACAGGTGGGCGGTGAATTCGCCCCAATTGGTGTTCAACTGGCGGCTGCCGACTTTTTGCAGCAAGGATTCGGTGCGGCTGCGGTACTGGATCAAGTCTGCAATCGTGCCAATCTTCAGGCCGTGCTCTGCGGCAAACAGCTGCAAATCAGGCAGGCGGGCCATGGTGCCATCGTCCTTCATGACCTCGCAGATCACGGAAGACGGCGAACAGCCGGCCATGGTTGCCAAATCGCAGCCGGCCTCAGTATGGCCTGCGCGCATCAGTACACCACCATCTACTGCTTGCAACGGAAAGATGTGACCAGGCTGCACCAGGTCGGTAGGTTTGGCGTCGGGGGCGACGGCGGCTTGCACAGTGCGTGCGCGGTCGGCGGCAGAGATGCCCGTGGTCACGCCTTCGGCGGCTTCAATAGAGACGGTGAAGGCAGTGCTGTACACCGCGCCATTGCGCGCCACCATGGGGGGCAAATTGAGGTATTCGCAGCGTTCGCGACTCAGCGTCAGGCAGATCAGGCCGCGTGCGTACTTGGCCATGAAGTTGATAGCTTCGGGCGTGACGTGATCCGATGCCAAGATCAGATCGCCTTCGTTTTCGCGGTCCTCTTCGTCAACCAAAATAACCATGCGACCAGCGCGCATGTCTGCAACGATGTCTTCCACCGGCGAAATCTGCACGGGGATGAGTGGTGAATTCATGGAGTCTTGTTCCTTGGATGACCTGTCGGGTTGCCGGCAGCATGCCTTTGTGTGGGCACCCGCCCAGCATGCGCTAAAGGCATGCTTTCCAAAGAACATATGTGCGCGGGTTTTACCGCTGGTAAACCGCGCGCCGGATGGTGCACGGTTCTGTCGAAAGCAACCATTTTAGTGCTTTGTGACGCACTTGGCATGCAAGCTGAGGTACCACGCTCTAGTTTTCAGGGTCTTGCAAGCAGACATCTCCATCGGGATAGGCCACGCAGGGCAGTACACACCCTTGGGCTTTTTCTTCGGTGCTTAGGCCCGGCCAGTCTATCTTGTAGTGCACGCTGCCAGACGTGAGTGTGCCCAAGCAGGTGCGGCAGGTTCCATTGCGGCACGAGCTGGGCCAATCCAGTCCACCCATTTCGATGGAGTCCAACAAAGTCTGGCCTTCCCAAGCGTCACATTGCTGTCCACTGGGTTCGAGCTTGGCGATGAAAAGTTGAGGGTGCAGTGGAGCATTCATGGGGTTATCCCGGTAAGGCATACAAAGAGGTCAACAGCAAATTGTCGCTGCGATCGGCGCTCGTGGCAGTTAAGTTGTGGTGCTTAAAAAATAGGCAAAGCACTTCAGCCCTTTGTAGATCAAGCACTTGTGCGCAGGTGCCGGGTTTTAGATGGGCTTATCCACATAGTTGTTCAGTCAATTTGGGGGCAACTACCCGTTTCTATGGTGCATATATCGGTGGTGTTGACCGATTATGCTGGCTTGTATCCACTGTCTATTTTTTGATCAATTAAAAATATTTTTAATTAAAACAATTGCTTATGTGTTTTGCTGGATGGTTTAAGGAAGTTTATCCACAGGATTGTTCAGTGGTTTTGTGTGCAAATTCAGTGCTTTTGTAAAGAGGTGATTAAAAAATAAGCGATAGCTGAAGGCTTTTGTAAAAACAAGGGCTTGCAGTGCTTGTCGACAAGCCTGCAGCGTTTGTCCACATGCTTGTGCCGCTTATCCGTGGATAAGCTTGTTTGTCATGGAGTCACGTGGGTGAAATGCGTTGCTGGTGACCTTGCTTACAGTGTTTGTTTATTACTTTAGTGTTCGCAACTATCAGGAGGGGTCAGCATGCAGGCGTTGTCTTTTGAGGGTCAGGTCGCCATCGTCACCGGCGCAGGAGGCGGCTTGGGGCGTGAACACGCACTGGCCCTGGCCCGCCGTGGTGCGAAAGTGCTGGTCAATGACCTGGGGGGCAGTCTGGATGGGGTGGGTGGCTCCGTATCAGCGGCGCAGGCAGTGGTCAACGAGATCCGTGCGTTGGGTGGTGAAGCGATAGCCAACGGTGCATCGGTCACGGACTTTGCGGCGGTGCAGGCCATGGTGCAGCATGCAGTCGATGCCTGGGGGCGCGTGGATATTTTGGTCAACAACGCAGGTATCTTGCGCGACAAGAGTTTTGCCAAGATGGAGATGGACGACTTCCGCCTGGTGGTGGACGTGCATCTGATGGGAGCCGCCCATTGCTGCAAAGCGGTGTGGCCGCACATGCAAGCGCAAAACTACGGGCGCATCGTGATGACGACCTCGTCTTCAGGCCTGTACGGCAATTTCGGTCAAAGCAATTACGGTGCGGCCAAGATGGCGCTGGTGGGCTTGATGCAAACCTTGGCCATTGAAGGCACCAAGCACAACATCCATGTGAATGCTCTGGCCCCCACGGCTGCCACACGCATGACGCAAGGTTTAATGCCTGAAGCCGTGCTGGCCGCTTTAAAGCCTGAAGCGGTTGTGCCCGCCATGCTGGTGCTGGCCCACGCGTCAGCTTCCACGCGCACCATTTTGTGCGCCGGTGCCGGTGGTTTTGAAGCGGCACACATTACGTTGACCCAGGGCGTGTACGTAGGCATGGGTGCTGATGCTGCAGAACAACTGGCAGAGCAACTGGGCGCGGTGGTCGATCGCTCCAATGAAAAAGTGCCGCAAAGTGGATCGGCACAGGGCCAATTGGAAGTGGGCAAGGCGATGGCAGCACGATCCGTTACCGTCTGATAGCCTGCGGTGTGTAGCCGTTACAAAGTCAGTGCGCAATCACCACCACAGGGTCTCCCGGGCCTGAAATGGTTATGTCGCTGCGCAACGTCAAGGCCGCAAGCATGTCTCTATCATCTTTGCTCGCAGGGGTGGCATGCTAAGGTCGACCCCGTTTTTGACCGTTACACCCGACAAGAATGAATCCAACGCCCAAGCCGTTACCCCTTCCCGCTGCCGAGCGCCTTGCAGGCATTCGCCGCGGTATTGAAAAAGAAGGTTTGCGCGTACAGCCCTCGGGTGATCTGGCGCTGACACCGCATCCGGCAGCTTTGGGCTCGGCCCTGACACACCCGCACATCACCACCGATTACAGCGAATCGCAGCTGGAGCTGATTACGGGTGCGCGCAAAGGCGTGGACGAATGCCTGCAAGAGCTGCAGCAGGTGCACCAGTTCACCTTGCGCAGCATGGCTGCGGTGGGTGAAGAGACGATGTGGGCATCCAGCATGCCGTGCTACTTGCCTACGGATGAAACCATTCCGCTGGGGCGTTATGGCTCATCGCACTCAGGCCGCTCCAAGAGCGTGTACCGCATGGGGCTGGGTCACCGTTATGGCCGCCGCATGCAGACCATCTCTGGCATCCATTACAACTGGTCGCTGCCCGGTGTTACGAGTGAAGAGTACTTTGCGCTGATACGCAATTTCCGCCGCAACGCCTTTGTGCTGCTGTATTTGTTTGGTGCCTCGCCTGCGCTCAGCCCTTGTTTTGTGGAAGGGCGTGACCACCAGTTGCTGCCTTTGGGCGATGCCAAAAAAGCGCTGTATCTGCCGTATGCCACATCGCTGCGCATGGGGCGTCTGGGCTACCAAAGCGATGCGCAATCGTCCATCAACGTCAGCTACAACGGCTTGGAAGGCTATGCCAATTCCTTGCATAAGGCGCTGACGCAGCCTTACCCTGCTTACGAGCAACTGGGCATTCGCAACCCCGGTGGTGACTACAACCAACTGGGCACCAGCTTGTTGCAGATTGAAAACGAGTTCTACGGCACCATTCGCCCCAAGCGCACTACGCAGCGCGGCGAACGCCCGCTGCATGCACTGCGTGAGCGGGGTGTGGAATATGTGGAAGTGCGCTTGATGGATCTGGATCCGTTTGAGCCCGTGGGCATCAATGCCAGCACCATGCGCATGCTGGATGTGTTCTTGCTGCATTGCTTGCTGAGCGACAGCCCACCCGATTCGCCCGAAGAGATCGAGCAACTCAAGCACAACCAGCACCTGGTGGCCGAGCGTGGCCGCGAGCCGGGTTTGATGCTGCAGCGCGGTGCGCAGGCGGTATCGCTGGTGGACTGGGCCAATGATGTATTGGTCCAGTGCGCACCACTGGCAGCGGCGTTGGATGCCACGCACCAAACCAGCAGCTACAGCGAGGCACTGGCCCAGGCCCAGGCGCTGGTGGCGCAACCGCACCAGACACCGTCTGCGCGCGTGCTGGAGCAAATGCACCGCCTGCATGGCAACAGCTTTGAGCAGTTTGGACTGACGCAGTCCCTTTGGGCGCGCGATCAGTTGCTGAACTTGCCTTGGTCGGCGCAGCAACAGGCCGATTTTGAGCAGATGGCGCAAACCTCTGTGCAGGCGCAAAAAGACATCGAAGCGGCCGACACCGGCACCTTTGAAGAGTGGCGCCAGCGCTATATGGACCCTGCCGTGCTGGGTTGCTGTATCCAGGTTTATCAAAGATAAGAGCGAATAGCGTTTGTATTTGCTGGTTTTCAAATATTAAACATATTGAAAACCAAGCAGAGAATGCGCTGACTGCTATTTTCTTAGAAAACCTTCTGCGCAATCAGAGTGTCATAGTGATGACATTCTGTAACGCTAAATTGGCAAACATTCTGTCTTGAGATGTTTGCTGCCATGTCGCTTGATGCTCCTTCCCTGACTTCCGTTGCCATCGCTGATGTGGTGGAAAAAGACGTGTCCGCGTCCCCACCACCACAGCGCGGCATGCTGCGCAACTGGCCGGTGGCAACCAAGATTGCAGTGGTGTTTGGTGGCTTGCTGCTGTGCGGCGTGCTGGTGGCCGGTGCTTTGATTGCCTATCTGCAAAAAGTCGAGCAAAACGCTGCCGCAAGTTTGCAGGTGCAAGACGAGGGCATGGCGCAGGCCCAGCAGTGGCTGGCGCTGACCCAAAAGGGCGTAGAAACGGCGCTGGCCAGCGTGCTTTCTTCTGAAGAAGACGTGATCAATGTTTTTGCTGGCAAAGCCCGTGAATACCTGGGTCAGGCCCGCGCCTTGTCTCCCTCCATGGCCTCGGCGGGCGCGTTGGGTGAACAGTTGCAGGTTGAAGAAGCCGCGCTGGGCAAAAGCTACGAAGAAACGTTTCGCGCACGTGATCTGGGCATGTCGTGGGAGGCAGAACGGTTGGTGAAAGAAAGCATGCAACCAGCGGCCGAAGCCTATTTGCTCACCCAAACCAAGTGGTTGGAGCAGTTGCAGGGCATGCGCCAGGCCGCGCAAGCCGCTGCCGCCCAAGTGCGGCAAGAAGCCCAAATGTGGGCGCTGCTGGTGTATGCCGTGCTGCTGGTCGTGGGGGTGTGGATTTCGGTGGCCATCACGCGCTCTATCACCCAGCCGCTGGCGCAGGCGGTGGAACTGGCACAGGCCATTGCCCAAGGTGACTTGACCGAGCAGGTGGCAGACAGCCGCAAGGATGAAATGGGCAGTCTGCTGCGTGCTTTTGACCGTATGTGTGGTCAGTTGAACGGCGTGGTGGCGCAGGTGCGCAGCGGCGTCGGTCATGTCACGCAAACGGCCAGCCATCTGGCACAAGGCAATTCCGAACTGGCAGAGCGCACCCAGCACACCGATGCGCAACTGCAACTGGCGGTGACGGGCATTGAACAAATCAGCCAGCAGCTGGCCGATTCGGTCGCCAATGCAGGCAAAGCGCACCAGTTGTCAGCCACTGCCGCACAGTCGGCCAGTGATGGCGGCAGCGTGGTGCAGCAGGTGGTGAGCAGCATGGACAGCCTGCGCGCCCAAAGCACCGAGATTGCCGCCATCACCGGAGTGATTGACGGGATTGCCTTTCAAACCAACATCTTGGCATTGAATGCGGCGGTAGAAGCCGCCCGTGCCGGTGAGCAAGGCCGTGGCTTTGCCGTGGTAGCCGCCGAAGTGCGCGCCTTGGCGCTGCGCAGTGCCGATGCGGCGCGCCAGATCAAGGGTTTGATCACCAGCTCACTGAAACAAATGGAATCTGGTGCTGGCCTGGCGCAAGAAGCTGGGCAGCGCATGCACCGCATCGTGCAAGATGTGCGGGATGTCAGCAGCTTGGTGGGCAGCATTACCCACAAGGCCGAAGAGCAAAGTCTGGGCATGGCGCAGTTGCACCAGACCATGGTGGCGCTGGATGGCATGACCCAAGACAACGCACGATTGGTACAGGCCAGCAGCCAGTCTGCCGCCAGTTTGCATGCCCAAGCCGGACATCTGGCGGAGCAGGTGGCGATTTTTAAATTGCAAGCCAGACAAGAATTGATAGCTTGAAGTGCTTATCCATTCTGGCCTGGAGCCTGATTTGATTTAAATTTAGAACGCCGCCTACTTTTGCTTGTGACGGCGCAGTGCGTATTGCCCGACAAAGGCCGCACCCAAGACCAAGGCAAACCACGCCGGAATTTGAGCGTGCACAAACAGCTCCCGCGTGTCGCTGTGGGACATGAAGTGGGGCGCAATGATCAGGACAAGGCCAATCAGCACCAAGATCACGCCACGCACCAGCATGTCGTTGTTCAAAGGAGAGCGAGAAGGTTTGGGGTGTTGCGAGGACATGAAGTGGCAGTTGTGACGAGATAACAGCTTGCGATTATCCTTGCTGCCCCACGCTCCCCTGCACAACAAGAAAGCAAGCTCATGGCAATCCAATGGTTTCCCGGTCACATGCATCTCACGCGCAAGCTCATTGAAGAGCGCGTTAAAGACATTGACGTGGTCATTGAAGTGCTGGATGCGCGCATTCCCGGCTCCAGCTTCAACCCGCTGCTGCAAGAACTGACGGGCCACAAGCCGCGCATGAAGCTGCTGAACAAGCAGGATGTGGCCGACCCCGTGCAGACGCAGGCGTGGCTGGACTGGTACAACGCACAACCTGATACCCGCGCCATTGCCATGGATGCGGAAGAAGTCGCCCCGGCACGCCGTTTGGTGGAAACCTGCCGCCAATTGGCACCCAACCGCGGCGGCATGGCCAAGCCCATGCGCGTGCTGATCTGCGGGGTGCCGAACGTGGGCAAATCCACGCTGATCAACACCATGAGCGGCAAAAAACAGGCAAAAGCTGCGGACGAGGCTGGCGTGACCAAGGACGAGCAGCGCATTGTGCTGGACCACGACTTTTACCTGTGGGACACCCCGGGCATGCTCTGGCCCCGCATCTCGATTGAGCAGAGCGGTTTTAACCTGGCAGCCTCAGGCTCTGTCGGGCGCAATGCCTATGACGAAGAATTGGTGGCGCTGGAGTTGCTGCTGATTTTGCAAAAGCACTATCCACAAAACTTGGAAGACCGCTTCAAGCTGGGGCTGGGCGTCGAAAAGATTCAGGCCATGCACGACGATGAACTGCTCGACGCCATTGGCCGCAAACGCGGCTGTGTGATGAGCGGTGGCCGTGTGAACACGCAAAAAGCGGCCGAGATCGTGATTACCGACTACCGCACCCACATTCTGGGCCGCATCACACTCGAAACACCGCAGGAATTTGAGCAATGGGCCGCCGTGGCCGTGATTGCCGATGCTGAGCGCCAAGCCAAAAAAGATGCGTTGGCCCGAACCCGCAAAACAGGTCGCAAACTGCGCTCATAACGCGCACTCGGCCTACGCTGAGATGGGGGCACGGGGCGAATGCTTCGGACACCACTTTTTGAGTCACCATGCCCTCTCAATTTTTCTCTCCTTCGCGCGGTGTTCGGGAAGCTGAAGCCCGCTATGCCGTACTCGGTATCAGTATTTTGTATTGGGCTTTAGGCTGGGGCGTTGCTGCAGGCTTAGACGTCAAAGATCTGTATTGGTACGTCGGTTTGGCCACTGGCCCCATGGCTTGGGTTGCCTGGATGCTGGGCTGGCTGCACTCGTGGCGCAGTGCGGCATGGTGGCAGACATCGGCCATGGTGCTGGCAATGGGGCTACTGGTATGGAATGGCAAAGGCGAGCAGACCACACTGCTGCTGAACTTGGTCGTCATGGTTGTTTTTTGCGGCTGGGTGCTGGGAACGCGCGCGGCCTTGGTCATGGCGCTGGCGGCAGTGGCTCTGGTCGGCACATTGGTGCTGAATGCCAATATGCGTTGGACCCAATTTCTGGGTGTGGCTTACACCATCGGATTTTTTCTCTGGGTCATCCATGTGGGGCGTCGCCGCTATGAGCGGCAATTGCACAAGCTGCAACGCTCCTTGGAAGAGTTGAGTGCGCACAAGCGCCAGGTTGCGCAGCTGTATCAGGCCATGGAGCAAAGCGATGACAGCGTATTGATCGTCGATTTGGAAGGCCGTGTGCGTTATGCCAACAAATCGTTTGAAAACCATTCGGGCTACAGCAGCGAAGAGGTGATCGGCTGCCGCTCCCGCGATGTCTCCGTCAATGGCTTGAGCACGGATGAACACCGGGTGATGCGCCAGACCTTGGAGTCAGGCCGCGTCTGGCGCGGCACGCTGCAAAACCAGCGCAAAGATGGCAGCCGCATCGCGGAAAGCATCAGTATTTCGCCGGTGTATGAAGACGGTCAGCTCAGCAGCTTTGTCGAGGTCAAGCAAGATATTTCTGAGCGCGTACAGGCCGAGGAATACATCGCCTACCTGCAAAATTTCGACAGTCTGACGCAATTGCCCAATCGCTATGCCTTGGTCAAGTTGCTGGAAAAGCTGCTGCTGCAAGCGCGCGTAGAAAAGCGGCTGCAAAGCGCATCGCCGTCCAGGTGGCATGCCATGCTGCTGGTGGATTTGGACCGGTTTAAGAAATTCAATGATGCGCATGGTTCCGCTTGGTCTGATGCACTGCTGCAAGCCTTGGCACTGCGGCTGCGGACCTTGGTGCCAGACAGCGCCTTTGTGGCGCGCACCACAGCCGATCAGTTCGCGGTGGTGGTGGAGCACGCGGGTAACAGCCGACAAGAGTCGCGCATGCAGGCCTATGCGCTGGGCTCTGATCTGCTGCTGGCACTGGATTTTCTGGATCTGCACTACGAAGGCGCAGAGCGCATACCTATCAGCTGCGGCATTGGCTTTACGGTGTTCCCGTTTGTTGAACCCGGTCTCAAGATGGATGCGGCAGAGCACATCATGCGCCGCAGCAGCGTGGCCTTGAACCAAGCCAAAAATCAGGGCATGGGCAAAATTCACGCGTATTCCGAGGCCTTGGCAGAGACGGCACACCGCCATTTGAAGGTGGAAAAAGGCCTGCATGAGGCTCTGGAGCATGGGCATTTGCGCCTGTATGTGCAGCACCAGGTGGACATGTTTGGCAAGGTGGCAGGCATGGAGGCGCTGGTACGCTGGCAACATCCGCAAGAAGGCTTGGTCTCGCCGGGAGAGTTCATACCTGTTGCTGAAGAGTCGGGGCTGATCATTCCGCTCGGGGACTGGGTGCTGGAGCAAGTCTGTCTGTTGCTGGCTGATCCGCGCGTGGAGGCTGGCGGCTATACGCTGTCTGCCAATGTGAGCGCGCTGCAGTTTCAGGAGCCGGATTTCGTCTCCAAGCTCTCAGCATTGCTGCAGAGAACGGGGGTTGACCCCAAGCGTTTGACGCTGGAGGTGACAGAGAGCCTGCTGCTGACCGATGTGGATGCCATCATCCGCAAAATGGTGGCCTTGCGCGCTTTGGGCGTGCAGTTTGCATTGGATGATTTTGGAACCGGGTATTCATCGCTGGCCTACCTGATTCGCTTGCCCATTCAAGAGATCAAGATGGACCAGTCATTCATCCGCAACCTGCAACCGGATGCCGCCAGCGGCGCTTTGGTGCAAGCCTTGCTGATGGTGGCCAAAAGCCAAAGCCTGCGTGTGGTGGCAGAGGGCGTGGAAGAGTTTGACCAAAGCCATGTGCTGCAAGCGCTGGAGCCTTCCATCTTGTGCCAAGGCTATTTGTTCAGCAAACCGATACCGGCGGAGCAGTGGCTGGAGAACCCAGACAGGCTGTCTGATGCCATCGCTGCCTAAGCAAGGGCGCACTACGGAATCACCACGGTTTTGTTCTTATTTGGTCAACTGTCAGCAGCAAAGTGACTGTGATTGCCCATAAAAAACCGCGCCTTGGCGCGGTTTTCTGTATTCAAACGGTGTGCGCCTGATCAGCGTGCCTGCTCAAACCAGCGGCGTGCCAGTCGATCCCAGAAGCGCGAGCCCAGTTCAATATTGTCGTCATTGAAGTCATAACCGGGGTTGTGCAAGCCAACGCCGGGCTGGCCATTGCGACCATTGCCAATCCAGCCGTATGCGCCTGGCACTTCTTCCAGCATGAAACCAAAGTCTTCGGCAGTCATGGCGGGGTCAATGTCGGGGAACGCATTGTCTGAGCCCACCATCTCTGCCATCACTTCTCCCATGAAGCGGGCTTCATCGGCAGTGTTGGTGGTGTTGGGGTAGCCGGGTTTGTGGATGTAGATGGCTTCACACAAGTGGGCCGCCGCAACATGGTTGGAGATGCGTTTCAAGCCCTCGGTCATGTATTCCTGGGTCGACTTCTTGAGTGTGCGTACTGTGCCGTAAATGGCTGCTTCATCGGGGATGATGTTTTCGACGGTGCCCGATTCAATCTTGCCAATCGTCAGCACGGCGCAGTCCAGTGGGTCGACGCCGCGCGAGACCAAAGTCTGTAGCTGGTTGACGATGGCGCAAGCCACTGGAATCGGGTCCAGCGTCTTGTGCGGCATGGCCGCATGGCCGCCTTTGCCTTTGACGCGAATTTCGAAACGCATGGTGGACGCCATGATCGGGCCCACGCGCACAGCCATCTGGCCTTGGGGCATGGAAGGCCAGTTGTGCAAGGCAAAGATGGCATCGCAAGGGAACAGCTTGAACAGGCCGTCATCCATCATGGCCTTGGCGCCTGCACCGCCTTCTTCTGCAGGTTGGAAAATCAGGTGCACTGTGCCGTCAAACGCTGGGTTTTGGGCCATCAGTGTGGCGGCCCCCAGCAGCATGGTGGTGTGGCCGTCGTGGCCGCAGGCGTGCATCTTGCCAGGCACGCAGCTGGCGTAAGCAGCACCAGTGTTTTCGGCCACGGGCAGGGCATCCATATCAGCGCGGATACCGATAGCGCGACCGGGATTGTCTTTGGAGCGGCCCTGGCCGTAAATGCTGGCCACTACGCCCGTCTTGCCCAGACCACGGTGCACGCTCAGACCCAGTGCTTGCAGGTAGGCGGCGACTTTGTCGGCGGTGCGGTGCTCTTCGTAGCGCAGCTCAGGATTCGCGTGTATGTCGTGACGGAATTTGAGCAATTGACCCAAGTAGGGCGTGATGTCGTTGACGTTGTTCATCAGACTTGGCAGCAGGCACCGTAAAACGCGCCTGCCACTGAAACAGTAGTGAAACCATTATGTGCTGCGGCTCAAAGCTTGTCTGCTGGGACGGAATGTAATGAACGGCCTGGGGATATTGGGTTTGCATCAGGGTAAACGCGCTATCTCATTGTTTAGCAATGGGTTGTTGCTGTTTCTTTAAGAGCTTAAGGCATGCGGCCCAGAGATTGAAACATTCCAAACTTGCATCGAAGGGCGCCGTGGCAGGGCCTGCATGGGTCATGCATGGCTCAAACCACCGCGCAAATTGAATGCTGGCGTTGAAGTGGCTGCTCGTACCCTTTTGAGTACGGCCAGACAAAACATCGGCTTACCGAGTGACGTGTGAGCGGCGCTTAACGCTTGTGCAGATGGCGTTCGGTTATTAGGGGCGCCAGGCGCAAAATGCCGTAGGCCAGCAAGGCACTAAGCAGGGCTGTGGCCTCTTCGCCCATGCCCGCAGCCACACCAATGGCAGCTGTCAACCAAATGCCGGCGGCGGTGGTCAGCCCGCGTATCTGGGTGTTGTTGCCGTCTTGACTGCTGTCTTTGAGGATGGTGCCTGCGCCCAGAAAACCCACGCCGGCAATCACGCCTTGCATGACGCGGCTGGCCTCATTGGCCTGTGCGCCGGTTTGCAAGGCAATCATCACAAACATGGCCGAGCCCATGCACACCAGCATGTGCGTGCGCACGCCCGCCGCTTTACCAGTGGCTTCGCGCTCCCAGCCCAGCAAGCCGCCCAGCAGGGCCGCCAGACTGAGCCGCATGACAATGCGCGTGGCCTGTGCCGGGTCGGGAATGTCAGAAAACTCTGCAACGGCGGTTGTTGCCACTTGTTGCCACCAATCGCTCATGGGTTCGCTCCTGTGAATGCCTGTATGCGTGGGATCGTGCCTTGCTGGTGTGTATTGCACAGCTTTTATCCGCCGCAAAAACGTGTCATCTAGAGCCGACGCTGTGCACGGGCTGCACGTCGCGGCGACAATGCGGACAACATGAAAAACACCATCCTCCCACTGCAATTGCTGGTGCACCCTTCCCTGGAAGACGTGCGCCCCTTGATTCTTTACCACGGTCGCCGCTGCCCGGATGGCTACGGCGCAGCGCTGGCTGCCTGGTTGTTCTACGGGGACAAGGCTGAATTTCGTGGGCTGGACCATGGCGAAATTCAAACCCCTGAAGACCTGGGCGATCTGGATGGCCGTGCGGTCTACGTGGTGGACTTTGCGTTTGAGCCCGAGTTGATGGCGCAGATCGAAGCCAAGGTAAGCAAGCTTGTGGTGCTGGACCACCACAAGAGTGCAGCGGAAAAACTGACCGGCTACCAGTGCCGCTGCGGCGTGGTGCACTTTGACATGAACAAGTCGGGTGCGCGTCTGGGCTGGGAGTTTTTCCACCCCGAAAAGCCCGTGCCCGGCCTGATCAAGTACATCGAAGACCGTGACATCTGGAAGTGGGAGTTTGCCGAGAGCGCACCGTTCTTGGCCGCGCTGGACATGGAAACACGCAGCTTTGAGCGTTGGGCCGAGATTGCTGCGTTCACGCCCGAGCAAGAAGCTGCCTTCATGGCGCGCGGCGGTGCCATGGATGAAAAGTACCAAAAACTGTGTGCCGACATTGCCGAGAGCGCGCAGGTGCTCACGTTCAATGGCTTTCAGGGCCTGATGGTCAACTGCCCCGGTATGTTCCACAGCCAGGTGGGCGATTTGCTGTCCAAGCAAAGCGGCAGTTTTGCCTTCATGTGGCATGCCAACCCCAAGGGCACCAAGGTGGGCCTGCGCTCGCGCTCTGAGTTCAACTGCATTCCGCTGGCCGAAAGCTTTGGCGGCGGCGGCCATGCCCAGGCCTGCGGTTTCAAAATGGACAATGCGCGCTTGCTGGATTTGCTGACGGCCGAGCTCAAGGCAGATCCCGCCGCCACGTATGACTTTGTGCCTGCGCCACTGCTGGCGTTTGACGAAGAAGGCAAGCTGATCAAGCCCAAGAAATAAGGGCGGTGCGGCTTGCCGCGTCTTCATTACAGCTTGGCGAATGGTGTTTGAGCCTGTCTGACAGACAGCAGTCAATCTGCTGGACAGGCAATCAATGCTTAAAAAGAGAGCTGCTTGCGCAATTAAAAAGGGCACTTCGGATAGAAAACTATCTGAAGTGCTTTTTCTTTGGGCGCTGTTAGCTCTCTTTTTTTAAACGCTTCTCTGGGCATATCCGCTGAACGTGAGGTCGCTCCTGCCTATCGTCCCCAGCGACTGCCTGCAGCTTCACGCTTAATTTTGTGTGCAGCGCCGTGGTTGGTTGCGTCCAGTCAGTGCGCCGGATGGGGAAGTGCGGCGATCAGCCGCAATTACGCTGACTGTGGCAGTTGCATGCCGCAGGTGGCGGGCAGACCGCGCTCTGTTGCATGCCAGCCATTGACGCGCAGCAGTTGCTGCCATTGCTGCACTTCGGGTACATGGGCCAGCTGGCGCCAGTCGGCGACAAAGTGCATGACTTCACCGGTGCGCGGATGCGGTATCTGCAACGCATGCGCATGCAGCCAAAGGCGGTGCAGACCTATGCGCTCGGCCCACCAGCGGTTCAACGGGCCTTTGCCGTGCGTGGCATCGCCAATGATGGGGTGGGATTCGTGCTTGAGGTGGCGGCGAATCTGGTGGCGGCGCCCGGTTTTGGGCAAGGCCTCCACCAGCGAAATGCGTGTGCTGGCATGGCGTGGGTCATAGGCCTCGGGCCACTCCAGGTGGGCCAGGCAACGCAGCGTGGTTTGCGCGGACTGGGCCGGGGCATCTTCGGGTGCGTCGTCGGGTTTGAGGGCGTAGTCCACCTCCACCTCATCAGGCAACCAGCCGCGTGCCAAGGCCAGGTAGTGCTTGTGGGCGGTGTGATCGGCAAAGCAGGCTGCCAGTTTTTGGCAGGCTTCTTTGTTGAGCGCAAATACTAGCACACCGCAGGTGCCTTGGTCCAGCCGGTGCACGGGCCAGACGTGCTGCCCGATTTGATCGCGCAGGCTTTGCAGCACAAAGCGCGTTTCATGGCGTGCCAGCGGCGTGCGGTGTACCAGCCAGCCCGCAGGTTTGTAGACCACCACCATGTCATCGTCTTGCCAGAGAATTTCCAGCGGATGGGTGTAGCAGGGGCTGTCGGGCACGTCGGTCATGGAAAGAGAAGGGGCAAACACAAAGCGGTCAAGTGTAGTGGGGCGTACCCCCGCGCGGTGGGGGCGGCTTACTGATACCGGCGACTACGGCGCGAGATTTCACCGAGAATCGCAGCCTTGGTGCAAACAATGCATCAATTTGGTGCGTGAATGGATGCGCACCGCTATCAGCAAGAAAGTCGGGTGGGGGATGTTTCAGGGCGTCGTGGCTTCGGTCGTAGCTTCGTGTATTTTTGGCGGTATCTATTACCTGGCGCCGTTGCTGCAGCCCCTTACCGGTGAGCAAATCTTTGGCTGGCGCATGCTGATGACCATTCCGTTCACCACCGCATGGCTGCTGTACAGCGGCCAAGGCGCTGCCGTGTGGGCCTTGTGCCAGCGCGTGGCACAGCGCTGGTCGTTTGCCTTGCTGTTGCTGCTGTCCTCGGCCTTGGCAGGTGTGCAGCTGTGGCTGTTTATGTGGGCGCCTTTGCACGGCCATGCGCTGCCTGTGTCGCTGGGCTACTTTTTGCTGCCGCTGGCCATGGTGATTGCCGGGCGCGTGGTCTTCAACGAACGCTTGAGCCTGTGGCAAGCAGCCGCCACGGCACTGGCCGCCTGCGGCATGGTCTGGGAAGTGTGGCGTGCGGGCGGCTTGGCATGGTCCACCTGGGTGGTGGTGATTGGTTACCCTGGTTATTTTGTGCTGCGCCGCGTACTTAAAACCAATACTTTGGCTGGGCACTGGCTGGATGTGGTGCTGATGCTGCCCGTGTGCCTGTGGTTTGCCGTAGTGGATGCACCTGCAGGTTTGACCGGCTGGCAGGCGGTGTGGGGCACGGAAGCTTTGCACCGACTGGTGCCCTTGCTGGGCGTGGCGAGCGCTTTGGCGCTGGCTTTGTACATGGCAGCCAGCCGATTGCTGCCACTGGGCCTGTTTGGTTTGCTTTCTTATGTGGAACCCATGCTGCTGGTAGTGGCTGCCTTGCTGATGGGCGAGCGCATACAACCTGGGCAAGAGCTGATGTATGGCCTGATCGGCGCAGGCGTGGCCTTGCTGGCTTTGGAAGGTGGCCTGCAAATGCGCCGCGCCAGCCGTGTGGGGTTGACGCGCGCATAGCGGTGCGCACACCGCGCTCGCTACGACTTTTTTTGGCTGGTCGTTCTCCGCTTATGGCGCCCGCATCACGCCTTGTATCGCGTGTGCACCAGTGGGTTACTTGAGAGACATTGCTTGACCACGGCACGATAACGCACTGCAAGCGGTGAAGGCGCAGTCAAGCAAAGCACAAAGCTTGAACGCGGTGGGATCTTTGTACCAAAATGCCTGGTGATGGCCGTGGATAAAGGGACTGCAGATGCAAAATAGATAGCACCACCCAGGATGTGGTGTGACCGCGTTAGATGGTGCTTTTTTGGCACTTTCTGGCCAGCGCCTGCAAATAGCCTTCGGCAAAAAACACGTCGTGGTAGGTGTCTGTCTCAAACAGGCGCAGCGGTGCTTGGTGCTCGTCCAGTACGGGCTCCTCACCGTGTTTCATGATGGCGTAGTACTTCAGGCTGCTGGTATCACGCAGCAGTGCAAATTTCGCACCCTTTAAATTCAGAGCAATGCTTTGCTTGGCGCTTTTGTCGAGGACATGCACGGTACACATGTCGTTTTCATCAAAAAACTCCCAGTCATCACCAATCACGGCAATGCGCGCCAGCTGGCTCAGGGCATCGGCAATCTCGTTGGAACTGGCGGTTTCCAGGTTGATGACGGTGTCACTCGTGGGATAGCCGCCCAAACGCTCTTGAAAGTCGCTGCAGCCCAGCAGGCTGGCACACAGTGCTATTAAAAAACTAATACGTATCACGGCAGGCAGTAGGAAGTGGGCGCTGTGCACAAGCTCAAAGTCGAGCTTGAATATCAGAGGGCATTTGTTTTATGTTTTGTTGACGGGGGCACTGGCGTCTTCCAGGCGGTCGACATCGCGCAAGGGCTTGAAGTATTGCATCCATGTGCCCACCACACCCAGTGTGCACAGGCTGCCTGCAATCGCTGCAGGCACTGCGCCCATCACTGCTGCCATCGCGCCAGCACGGAATTCCCCCAGCTCATTGCTGGAGCTGATGAACAGCATGTTCACCGCATTCACGCGCCCACGCATGGTGTCTGGGGTAGAAAACTGCACCAAGGCCGAGCGGATATACACACTCACCATGTCTGCTGCACCTGCCACGGCCAGCATGGCCATGGACAGCCAGAACCAGTGCGACAGCGCAAACACCAGATTGGCCAGACCAAACACCGTAACGGCTGCAAACATGACTTTGCCCACCCGGCGCTGAATGGGACGCGCGCTGAGCCACAGGCCCATCACCACTTCACCGCCCGCCATGGCGGAACGCAGCAAGCCCAAGCCTTCAGGCCCGGTATGCAGCACTTCTTTGGCATACACCGGCAGCAGGGCCACCACGCCACCCAGCAGCACGGCACACAAATCCAAGGAGATGGTGCCCAGCACAATCGGCCGGCTGCGGATGAAGCGGAAACCATCTGCAGCGCGTTGCCACATGGTGCCTTCCAGCGCCTGGCGTGGCGCTGCATAGCGTACAGGCACGCGGGTCAGCAGCAAGGCTGCCAAGCTCAAGGCCACAGCGCATACGGCATAGGTCAGCTCACCACCACCCAAGCCAAACAGCACGCCGCCCAGCACCGGCGCTGCGATGGCCGCGGTACGCATCAGCATGCTGTTAGTGGCCAAAGCCTGAGCCAGATACTCGCGTGGAACAATTTGCGGCAGCAAGCTTTGCATGGCCGGGCCGGTGAATGCGCGGCTGCAACCAAACAGCACCAGCACGGCGTAGATACCCATCACACCGTGTTCACCCAGGGTGCTGAGCCACAGCAGCAATGCTGCGCACAAGGCGGCCACACTCCAGCTGGCTGCCAAGATGCGCTTGCGGCTGATGCGATCGGCCAAGTCCCCCGCAGGTATCAGCAGCAGCAGCATGGGCAGAAACTGCGCCAAGCCCACATAAGCCAGCGAGATGGGGGCGCGCGTAATCTCATACACCTGCCATGCCACCACCACAGCCTGCATCTGCTGGGCAAAAACACCGAGCATGCGGGCGGTCAGAAAGGGAAGAAATCCGGGTTGGCGCAAGGCCGCATTGCGAAGAGGATGAATACTGGGCACAGCAAAAAACCGATGGGGCAAAGGCATGCACGAAGGCGTGTGCACGCAAAAAAGCCGCTGTGGCAGCGGCTTGGGAAAAGGGCTTAGCCCAGCGTAACGACCACGGGTGCGTGGTCGCTGGGTTGTTTGTTTTTGCGAGGAGCACGGTCCACCACGCAGGCGGTGGTGGTGGCTTTGAGGGCATCGCTGACCAAAATGTGGTCAATGCGCAGGCCCCGGTTTTTTTGAAAACCCAGCATGCGATAGTCCCACCATGAAAAGCTCTTTTCAGGCTGCTCAAACATGCGGAAAGCATCGGTCAAACCCAAATCGACCAGTGCCTGAAAGTTTGCCCGCTCTTGCGGCGTATGGTGGATGGTGCCGCGCAGCCCTTCAGGGTCGAAAGAATCGCGGTCTTCTGGGGCCACGTTGAAGTCGCCCACCAGCACCAGCTTGGGGTACTGGGCCATCTCGGTCTTCACAAATGCTTCCAAGGCACTCAGCCAGCGCAGCTTGTACACAAACTTGTCGGAATCTGGCGCTTGGCCATTCACAAAATAGCAGTTGATCAAGCGCACTTCACCTTGCGGGGTGTCCAGCGTGGCGGCAATCACGCGGGCCTGCTCATCATCCAGACCGGGAATGTTGCGCACCACATCACGCATGGGGTGACGGCTCAGAATGGCAACACCGTTGTATGTCTTCTGACCATGGGAGACGGCTTGGTAACCTGCTGCTTCCAGCTCCATGAATGGGAACTTGTCGTCCGTCAGTTTGAGTTCTTGCAGACCAATCGCGTCGACCGGATTGGCCTGCAGCCAGTCAAGTAACTGCGGCAGGCGTACGTTCAGAGAGTTGATGTTCCAGGTAGCAATTTGCATGTTTTAAATTTTTCCATTCCAAAGCAATCGGTTGTCGCTTTGAAAACTCGTTGAACTCTTTTGGCTACGCAGCGAAAGAACCGGTTTGCGTGAGTCACTTTGAACCATTTTGACTGGCGGCGGGATTACGCTGTGGCACAGGCGTTCAACGATGAAACGGCTAGTGCCTTAATTGGGTTGAGCCTGTGTGATTGTCACTGCTTTGAAACCTGTTAGCCAACCGGTGCACAGCAGCAGCAATGTTTCAAGCAATGGCTTTGTCATCCAATTCAGTCTGGATAAAGATTTTTTAATTTCTTTTTTGTTTTCCACTGAGTCTTAACTTTCAGACTGACGCTGATGTCTGCAGCTTGGTGCATTGCTTTCGGCACCCGCATGTTCGCACTCAATGGACGTCAACACCGATGTGGGCACTAGCCTCTGAAGAACGAATGCATGGCACCGGACACACGGATGGGGGAAACATACCGTTTTGCGAGGCATCGTAGTAAGAGAATGTAATTAAAATTCGCCCCCAGTCAGTTTTCTGTTCCTCCAATCGGTCACATATCTTTCTTTATTCATGAGGAGGGCGGCACGAGGGGAATGGTTCTTTTCCCATCAGGAGCGTCTTCGGGTGTCGTATCTCAAGAATTTGTCGGTCACAGCCAAGCTGCTGTTAGGTTTTGGTTTGTTGCTGGTGCTGGGGCTGTTGATCACTTCATCAGGTTTTTTTGGTTTTCATGCGACGCAAGAGTCCATGCGCAGACTGAAGGTCTATGGCGGCATGTACGATGAAACTGTGGCAGCACGGGATGCAAATTTTTCGTATGCCTTGAACCAAGATAAAGCGCATTTCAAAGACCACGACGAAGCGGTTGGCAATATTGCTGCGGCTTTGCAAGGCATTGTGGGTGAGATTGATGCCTATGGTGGTTGGTCCCAAGCGGATCGCGGATGGGTCAACGCACTGCAAGCTGAAGTGCAACGTTACGCACAAGACCACCAAGCAGCCTTGGCTGGAGGCGGTTTGAACCAGGTACTTCCGCTCAATGAGCGTTTGGCTAAGCTGCAAACCAACATCAATGCCCATTACGCCGATGAAGAAGAGCGGTTGGCCGCAACCATTACGGCCAGCAATTGGCGTTTAGTGGGAACGACACTGGCTGCGCTGGTCTTTGGTCTGTGGATGGCACTGCTGATTTCCCGGCAAATCGTCTTGCCTTTGCGTGAGGCGTTGCGAGTCGGAAAATTGGTCGCTAATGGGGATCTGACCGTAATTCCACACAGTGAGCGCAAGGATGAATTGGGACAGTTGATCAATGTGTTGGCGGCGGTGGTCTCCAACTTGCACCAGATGATCGACAAGATCCGCGTCAGTGCCGGGCAGATTTTGAGTGCCTCGGGCGAAATTGTGGCGGGCAGTGCCCATTTGTCTGAGCGTACAGAGCGTCAGGCCGCCTCTATTGAAGAGACTGCTTCGACCATGGCACAGCTGGGTACCACCATCCACAACACCACGGACAACACAGCTCAGGCCCATGAACTGGCAGGCCGCGCCGAAGGCGTTGCCCAACAGAACGGCACGATGATGGAGGCGGTGACGCAGTGCATGCATGGCATCAATCGTTCGTCAGAAAAAATGTCCGAAATCATTGGCGTGATTGAGTCCATTACCTTCCAGACCAATATCTTGGCGCTGAACGCAGCCGTCGAAGCCGCCCGCGCAGGAGAACAAGGTAAGGGCTTTGCCGTGGTGGCTGGGGAGGTGCGCTCTTTGGCACAAAAGAGCGCTACGGCAGCCAAAGAGATCAAAGAGCTGATTGGGGCCTCGGTGAACCAGATTCAAGAAGGCGGGCGCTTGGTCGATGGCGCCAACATGGCCATGCAGGAGGTGGTGCACAGTGTGGGCAATATGCGCAGCCTGATGGCTGAAATTGCTCAGGCCAGCCGTGAGCAAAGCAGCGGCATTGTGCAGACCAATGAAGCGATCGCACAGATTGACGCCACCACCCAACAGAACGCTGCGCTGGCGGAGGAGTCCTCTGCAGCGGCGGGAGCGCTGGAGAACCAAGTCACGGCCCTGTCACAGGCGGTCGGTGCATTCCGGCTGTCAGCCGATACGGCCATTTTGCGGCAGTTGCCTCGCCTGAGCCCGACCTGATAGCTCAGGTGGTTCGGGTCTTTGAGAGGGTGAAATCGTGGGTGGCATTTTTCATCGCTTACAGCGAGGGGCACGTTTTTTTCATGGGTTCAAATTCCCTACGTAAATCGCTTCAAAGCGATCAGAACTCATAGGTTTAGCTTCTATCTAGCCTGCTTGATTGCGCAAGTTAAAACACTTGCCGGCGATACACGGGTTGGCATAAGGCTGTGAATTGCAGATCAGCCAATCCGTTTTTAGAAACACGCCTGTTACGGAATCAATCGGCTAATCGCTGGACCTGTTTTGGGTTTCGCAGCTTGTGCGTTCGTGCGGATGCCGTTACAACAGCATCTATCACGATGTCTTATCAGGCGCGAAGCCACGCAAAGCTTTAGCCTTATTCAGCAAGGACGCACCATGGCCATCCATCATCTGCTTTCGGGAGAGATTGCCAATCTGCACACTTCGGGCAGTGATGCCTTGGATACGCAATCCATTGCACTGTTCAAGTCTGCGCAGTTGGAGGTAATCCGTTTGGTGCTGCCAACAGGTCGTTCCATGCCCATGCATGCCGTGGCTGGCGAAATTACGGTGCAGTGCTTGCAAGGTCGTATCGCCTTTGAGACGGCAGCTGAAACGCAAACCCTGCTGGCAGGGCAACTGCTTTATCTGCGTGGAGGCGAGCCGCACAGTCTTCTGGCGTTAGAGGATGCTTGCGTGCTGCTGACCATCGTGCTTACGCCTACAGTCCTTTGAGCGTTGAATGTGTCCGGTGTGTGAAAAGTCGACTGATTGCCAAGGCTGAAAGCTGCAAAAGCGACGAACACAGAAAAATTTACGCGATCCGCAGATAATTCGCCCTACTTTTGGTTACCTGCCCCACGGCAGCGTCAACTATCGGTTCCCAACTCCCTGCTCTCCCCCGATCCCGCATCCATTAGATAACGCTGCGCACTTTCTGGGTGCGCGAGCTTTACTTTCACTTGGATCGAGACAATGAAATTGTCAAATTTGAATATTGGCACACGGCTAAGCCTTGGGTTCGCCATGGTGCTGGGTTTTGTCGTGGTGATTACAGCCATTGGTATGTGGCAGCTGCACTCTGTGGGGCAAGCAACCCAGCAAATGATGCAGGAGCCCTTGACCAAGGAGCGTCTCATCAGCGATTGGAACAACAATGTGAACTTGGCTGTGGCTCGTACCACGGCAGTTGCAAAAAGCAGCGACCTCAACTTGGCCGCATTTTTTGCAGCAGACATGGCCGCGACCTCCAAAAGCACCGCCAATTTGCTGGCCAAGATTGAGCCTTTGATTTCTCAGCCCGCTGAGCGTGAGGTCATGGCCAAGATTCAAGACATTCGCAAGGTCTATATTGCCAGCCGCGACAAGGTAACCCAGCTCAAGGCCTCAGGCATGGCCAGCGAAGCCGATGCGCAACTGACAAGCTCTTACATTCCTATCGCACAAGACTACCTGAAGCTGCTGGAAAATTTGCTCAGTCTGCAGCGCACGAACTTGGATGAAAAAACTGCCCAAGTGCGGCAGATTGAGCGCAACAGCCAGATTTACTTTGTAATTTTGGCTGCCTTGGCACTGTTGATTGGAGTGGTGTGCGCTTGGCGCCTGACAGTCGGTATTACCGTGCCATTGCGGGGTGCAGTGACGGTTGCCCGCCGCGTGGCTGATGGGGATTTGAGTGGTGATGTGCCAGTGCAAGGCAATGATGAAACTGGTCAGTTGATGCAGGCCTTGCATGACATGAATGCCAGCTTGGGCAACTTGGTGGGGCAAGTGCGCCAAGGCACCGAGGGGATTGCGACGGCGTCGGGCCAAATTGCTTCTGGTAACCACGATTTGTCGTCGCGTACCGAGCAGCAAGCCAGTGCGCTGCAGCAGACCGCTGCGTCCATGGAAGAGCTGACATCCACCGTCAAACAGAATGCGGACAATGCCAGCCAAGCCAATCAGCTGGCACTTTCTGCTTCTGATGTGGCAGTCAAGGGTGGTCAAGTGGTGTCGCAGGTGGTGGCAACCATGAGTGCCATCACGGATTCATCCAAGAAAATCTCCGACATCATCGGCGTGATTGATGGCATTGCCTTTCAAACCAACATCTTGGCGTTGAATGCAGCTGTAGAAGCCGCCCGTGCGGGCGAGCAAGGCCGAGGTTTTGCGGTGGTGGCGGGCGAAGTTCGTACGCTGGCCCAGCGCAGTGCAGATGCCGCCAAAGAAATCAAAGTGCTGATCAGCAACTCGGTGAACAAGGTGGAAGAAGGCAGTGTGCAAGTAAGCCAAGCCGGCCAGACCATGAATGAGATCGTGCACAGCGTCAAACGTGTCACTGACATCATGGGCGAAATCACAGCGGCCAGCCGTGAGCAAACATCTGGCATTGAGCAGATCAACCGTGCCGTGGCCGAGATGGATATGGTCACCCAGCAAAATGCGGCCTTGGTGGAAGAGTCCACGGCGGCTGCGCAGTCCATGCAGCAGCAAACGGGGGACCTGTCACAGATGGTCAGCGTGTTCCGACTGAAACACGCTTGAATCGAGTGCTAACCAAGGGCTACTCACTGAGACGCAGTGGCCCTTGTATGTAAAAAATTTAACAGGGTAAATTGATATTCTTTAAATTTCAGTAATTGCTGAAATTTGTGTATATTTGTGGCTCGGGTGGGGTTTACCCGAGAACGCTTGTAACTTGATAGCCACCTCATTGCCGTGAGGTGGCTTTTTTTATGCCGCGTGTGCCAAGGCAGAGTGCATGAAGCCGCTGGTGGCATGCGTGCTGCCGTCGTCAAACACCAGCGTGCGCTCGGGCCAGCGCAGTGCGGCCAACTTCATGTGGGCATGGGGGCGCTGAAAAGTGCGCGCCTGTGCGCGTGCGCCGACGGAATAGTCCACGCAAAACACGTTACCGCGCTGGCCGTGCCAAGCGTAGGGGCTGACGTTGCGAAATAAACCTTCATGGGTAGTCTGGGCGGGCAGGGTGGAGCGCCAGTAATGGCCCATCACCACGGGTGTCTCTTCGGTGTAGTGCTTCCACCATGCCACGCGTTCGACAAAGCGCCACTTGTTGCCGGCAAAAAATGGTTCATGCGTTTGGCGTTCCAAACCGCAGGTCAGCACTTTGAGGGGGTTGATCAGTGCTTTGTTCAGCTCGTTGTCGCAATGGGCTTGCAAGAAGGGCGGGCAGCGTTCGCCATCTTCCAGGCTGTGCGGCCAGATGGTGTTTTCTTCGGCCATGTGCTCGGCAATACGCTGCTCACGGGCGACTTCGGCGGCTTTCGCCTCCCAGTGGTCGTACTGAGCGCGGGCGGTGCCCAAGGGCATGCCGCGTGCCTTGTCAATGTCGGGTGCGTGCCATGCGGCGTGAATGACGCGCAGGTCATGGCGCTCCAAGCCCAAAGGCAGGCCATTCAAAAAAGTTTCGATGCGTGCGCGCTGCAGCATATTAGTGGCGCGGGAAAACTGGCTGTATTTGGCGGTGTCACTGGCTACGCGTTCTTCAAAAAACCAGCCAGCACCGTCTTTAGGGTCGTGGCGCAGCAGGTTGATTTCGTGGTTCCCGGCAATCGCGCAGGCATGGCCGCCTTCCACCAAACGCTGCACCAGATCGACCACTCCGGGGCTGTCAGGGCCGCGGTCTACAAAGTCGCCCACAAACACCAGGCTGCGCGCTTGGGGGTGGCGGCCTGTTTCGTCATAGCCAAGGTGGTGCAGCAATGCCTGCAGGGCTTGCAGTTCACCGTGGATGTCGCCCACGATGTCTAGCGGGCCGGGCGGCAGGGGCTGTATCAGGCTCATGGCAACGGGGGCTTTCTCAAAAGAACGTTCATCGACGAATTCGCACGTTCGTTCCATATTGTTGCAATGCAGCAATATCGTCAACCGGTCTCCACCCTGACAGTGCTGCTTTTTTTGCGCAGGCCGTGCTCGTCTTTAGCGTTTGCGCCCGTAGCGCACAAAGCTGAAAGGCAGGCCTTTGGCGCTGACAAGGTCTTCGCGCGTGGCTTCTATCCACTCACTACCCAAGTTTGGGGCATAGGCATCGCCTTCGATGTCTTGGTGGATGATGGTGACTTCCACAGCATCGGCCAGCGGTAGGGCTTGGGCGTAAATTTGTGCACCGCCTATCACCCAGACGGTGTCGCCATGCTGCGCGCCGATGTGCAAGGCTTCTTCCAGACTGCTGGCGCGCACCACGCCTTCCGCTTGCCAGTCAGCGCTGCGGGTGACGACGATGTTGGTGCGTCCGGGCAGGGGGCGAAAACGTTCGGGCAGGGAATCCCAGGTTTTACGCCCCATGACCACGGGGTGGCCGCTAGTCAGTTGCTTGAAGTGCGCCAAATCCTCGGGCAGGTGCCAGGGCATGCTGTTGTTCAAGCCAATCACGCCATTGGCGGCGCGTGCGTAAATCAGATGAATGGCCATGGGCTCAAGAATACGTTGATAAAAAAGAGAGCTGCTTGCGCATGCTATTCATAGATTTCAGATAGATATGTATCTGAAGTGCCTGAAAAGCAAGCACGGGCAGCTCTTATTTTATGAAGGGCTTACACCGCGACAGGGGCTTTGATGGCGGCGTGGTGTTCATAGCCGCGCACTTCAAAGTCTTCAAATTCGTAATCGAAGATGGAGTCAGGTTTGCGCTGGATGTGCAGCGTGGGGTAGGGCATGGGCTGGCGCGACAGCTGCGTCTGCACCTGTTCAAAGTGGTTGTTGTAGATGTGGCAATCGCCGCCAGTCCAGATGAAGTCGCCCACTTCCAGGTCGCACTGCTGGGCCAGCATGTGCGTCAGCAATGCGTAGCTGGCAATGTTGAACGGCACGCCCAAGAAAATATCGGCGCTGCGCTGGTAAAGCTGGCAGCTCAATTTGCCATCGGCCACATAGAACTGGAAGAACGCGTGGCAGGGCATGAGGGCCATCTGGTCCAGATCGGCCACATTCCAGGCGCTGACGATGATGCGGCGGCTGTCCGGGTTGCTCTTGAGCTGTTTGACAACTTCACTGATCTGGTCGATGTGGCCGCCATCAGGCTTGGGCCAGCTGCGCCATTGCACGCCGTACACGGGGCCCAGGTCACCGGTTTCCTTGTTGGCCCATTCATCCCAGATGGTGCAGCCACGCTCTTGCAACCATTTGACGTTGCTGTCGCCACGCAGGAACCACAGCAGCTCATTGATGATGGATTTAAGGTGCACCTTTTTGGTGGTCACCAGCGGAAAACCTTCGCTCAGGTCAAAGCGCATCTGGTGGCCAAACACGCTGCGCGTGCCCGTGCCCGTGCGGTCACCCTTGCTTACACCGTGTTCAAACACATGTCGCATGAAGTCTTCATACTGTGAGCGGACTGGGTGGTTGGTGGTGTTGGTCATGGGCAGCATCTGCAAAACAAAAAAAAACCGCCCTGAGCGAGGCAAGCGGTGCTTGCATCGGCATCGGGCGGCCGATGGGGTGATTGTGACATGCACCACGCAGGCGAGTCGGCCCCAAGGCGATTGCAAGATATGCGGCATTGGCGGACAGACAGTCCAAGGGTTTGCGCTAAGAATGCAAGCATTGTTGTAGATGAAAACAGCCGCAAACCCCAGTGCATCTTGCGTGGATTGCTCTGTTTTTCACGTGCTCTTCAAGCACCCATATTTGGAGGAAATTTATGAAACGATTGTTGAGCCCCTGGCATACCGTGGCGGTGTTGATGGCTGCCGGTGCACTGGCTGCCTGTGAGCCTTCGCCGCCCACCCCCAAGGCGGTCAACGCGCCGGAGTCCGCACCCAGCACCGTGCCCGCACCCACCACCGGTGCCATTCAAGGCCTGGGGGGCGATGCCGCGATGGTGGCCGCCAGTGCAGGAAAAGCCGAAACCTTGCCCAGCCATGCCGCGCCGGCTGAAAGCGCTTCGCCGCTGGGAGAACTCAAGCAGTACGTGGGTACTTACCCTAGCGACAGCAACGTGAGTTTTCTGGAGCAGGGCGTGCTGGCAGACCGCCTCAAGCTAATGCTGGGCAAGGAATACAGCACCTTGCTGTCCAACCTGCGTACGGTCAGCCCTTTGACCGAAGAAGATGGCCGCTGGTACATCACCGGCAACCGCCCGCATGAAGGCGGTACCGAAGCGGCCGCTGTGGTGGTGGATGCAGCCCAGAACGCCGTGCGTGTCTGGATGCTGCATGAGGGCAAAGTGAGCGAATACCGCGACCCCAGCCACACCAGCGTGCCTTGGCCCAAAGATGTGCAAACCATGCAAGACAACCAAAAGGGCACGTCCCAAGGCTGAAAGCGCTTTTCTGATTTAGATCGTTTTGGGCCAAGCGGGCAGGTACACGCCAAAGTCTGAGCCACCATAAAAAATGCCACGCGATTGCGTGGCATTGTTGTTGGCAGATACAAGCAGCAGGCGCCGCGCCATCAGGCTTTGAGTACGCAGCCCGGATTCATGATGCCTTGCGGGTCCAGCGCCTGTTTGATGGCGCGCATCATGCCCAGCGCCACCGGGGATTTGTAGTGCTCCAGCTTGTCGGCCTTCAGCACGCCCACGCCGTGTTCTGCGGAGAAGGAGCCGCCAAATTGCGCCACCGCGTCATACACCAGGGTGTTCACCCAGTCTTCTTTGTCCCGCAGAAACTGCTTGTCATCCTGACCCTCAGGCGCTTGCACGTTGTAGTGCAGGTTGCCATCGCCCAGATGGCCAAAGTTGACCAGACGCACGCCGGCAATTTCGCGGCGCAGCACGGCGTCGGTGTGCGCAACAAACGCGGGAATGCGCGAGGCCTGCACCGAGATATCGTGCTTGATGTTCAGGCCTTCTTCCACCTGTGCCAGTGGAATGCTTTCGCGGATGTGCCACAGCTCATGCGCCTGGGCCATGCTCTCGGCCACCACGGCATCCAGCACGCAGCCATCTTCAAATGCCAGCTCCAGCAGGTGCTCAAAGCGCGCGCGCGCATGGGCTTCGGATTCGCTGTCGGAATTTTCCAGCAGTACGCAGAACGTGGCTTCTGGCATGTCTGCAAACGGCACACGCAGCTGGGGCATGTGTTTCACCACCAGGGACAGTGCAAACTGCCCCATCACTTCAAACCCTGTCAGGCCTGAGGCTAGGTGCTGGTGTGCCAGGCCCAGCAAGCGCACGGCCGCTTCCATGTTGGGGACGGCTGCAAAGGCTGTCAGCTGTGCCGCAGGCTGCGGGAACAGCTTCATGGTGGCGGCGGTGATGATGCCCAGCGTGCCTTCGCTGCCAATGAACAGATCACGCAGGTCATAACCGGTGTTGTCTTTGCGCAGACCGGTCAGCCCACTCCAGATTTCACCTTGCGGGGTGACCACTTCCAAGCCCAGGCACAGCTCGCGCGTGTTGCCATAGCGCAGCACTTGGGTGCCACCTGCATTGGTGCCCAGATTGCCGCCAATGGTGCAGCTGCCTTCTGCGGCCAAAGACAAGGGGAACAGAAAACCAGCCTTGTCTGCCGTGTCTTGCAGGGTTTGCAAAATCATGCCCGCCTCGACCGTGACGGTCAGGTTATCGGTATCCAGTTGGCGCAGCGCCTGCATGCGCTGCAGGCTCAGCACCACCTGCTGGCCTGAGTTGTCGGGGGTCGAGCCGACGGACAGGCCAGTGTTGCCGCCTTGCGGAATGATGGCCGTTTGGGCCTGCGCGCAGGCCTTGACCACATCGGCCACTTGCTGCGTGGTGCTGGGGCGTACAACGGCCAAGGCTTTGCCATGTACGCGTTTGCGCCAGTCTTGTTCGTAGGCGCTCAAGTCACCGTCGGTCAGGACATGGGCTTCGCCCACAATGCTGCGTAAGGTGGTGATTAACTGCTGGTCCATCTGGGCTCCCTGAAGGTGTCTGTCGTCGGTATGAAGAGGGTATTTAAGCCGTACGCGCTGTCGCCGCAGCCTTGGCAGCTTTTTGGCGCAGCCGCACGTGCAGTGCGCAGGCCACAAACAGCAGCATGCACAGTGCAATTTCAATCAGTGCCAGGTAGTTGCTGGGGGCCGGGTCGCTCCAGGCGCGCACCACGCCTTCGGTGAAATACAGCCACACCACCAGACTGACCCAGCGGTAGGTATACATGCGGTGCTTGAGCAAGCCCGCCAGCGGAATGCACAAAGGCAGCGCTTTCAGCACCAGCCAAGAGCCACCGGGGCGCAGTGGCGCCAGCCACATCTCCCAGGCAACACTCAAAATGATCAGGCCCAGCAGGCTGCCTACGGCCAGCCAGCGGGTGGCAGCTACATCACTGCCGGGGTGGTTGTGGGTTGGGGAAGTCATCGGGGTGGCATCATACGGGGCATGGCCCTGACCTTACACCGCGCACGATCGCGCATGCACCATTTGTTGAAGACGCTCAAGTCTTTTCCGTGGCGCAACACCTTGCACACGCTCAACACCCGCTTCAGTGAAGACCAACTGGGCTTGACGGCGAGCAGCCTGACGTTCACCACCTTGCTGGCCTTGGTGCCATTTTTTACCGTGCTGCTGTCGGTCTTTACGGCGTTCCCCAGTTTTGGGCGGCTGCAAGAGACCCTGCAGCGTTGGCTGGTGGACAGTTTGATCCCCAGTGAAATTGCCGAGCAGGTCATGGGTTACCTGATGCAGTTTGCCAGCAAGGCCAGCCAGCTCGGTATCGTCGGTTTGGCCTTTTTGCTGCTGACCGTGGTGAGCCTGATTTTGACCATGGACAAAACGCTCAACCAGATCTGGCGCGTGCAACGCATGCGCCCTTTAGGGCAGCGTTTGTTGATTTACTGGGCAGTGATCACGTTTGGCCCGTTGCTCATGGGGCTGAGCATTGCCACCACCTCTTACGTTCTGTCGGCATCGCGCGGCTTGGTGGCCGTGCTGCCCGAGACGGTGCAAATAGGTTTTAACTCTTTGGAGTTCTTGCTACTGTCTGCTGCCATGGCCGCGCTCTACCACTTTGTGCCCAACACGCCCGTCAAATGGCGCCATGCGTGGGCTGGCGGTTTGTTTGTGGCCGCGGGCATGGCGGTGGCCAAAACCGTGCTGGGCTTGTATTTGTCCACCGTGCCCACGTACTCGGCCATTTACGGCACGTTTGCCACGCTGCCTATCTTGTTGATCTGGATTTACACCTGCTGGGTGATCTTTTTGCTGGGCGCATTGGTGGCCGCGTATATGCCAAGTTTGCTGGCAGGCACCAGCCGTGACCTGCGACAGCCGGGTTGGAAGCTGGAGCTGGCGCTGGAAACCATTGCCGTGCTGGAGCCCCTGCGTGCGCAAGCGCAGCGTGGTTTGCCTTCGATGGCGCTGGCCAAGCGCTTGCGCGTGGACCGTTTGCAACTGGAGCCTGCGCTGAGCGCGCTGACTTCGATCCGATGGGTGGGGGCCATGCCTGATTCCGGCACCGCGTACCTTGAAGAAGGGGAGCCGCGTTATGTGCTGCTGGTGGAGCCCGATCAGACACTGCTGGCCCCCCTGCTGGAGCACATGCTGCTGACGCACACCGAAAGCACCGCCGCCTTGTGGCGCAGTGCTGGTTGGGAAACCTGCATGCTGCGCGATGCCTTGCCTGTGCAAGCAACCGATGGCCCGAATGAAACCCCTGTAGAGAATGGCGGGGTGACTGCTACGGCATAGCGATAAATATCAGTGTTTTGTGCCGCTTTCTCAATACCCGTAAGCGCTGATTGCTTCTCTAATCGAAGCAACTGGGGTAAAGCGACGGTTGAACTGTGCTGTGCCAGTTTTTCAGCACTGGGCAGACGGGCATGCATTTCTGCGCGTGGCGCTGTGATGGTATTCAACAAAAAACGAGGCCCCGGCGCAAATGCAACCGGGGCCGGAGGCCTCCACCTAGACTTGGTGCGAAACCAGATATGTGTCATTTCGACCAACAGGCAGAAAACTTGAGGCTCAAAGTTGCACACGGCCACGCCAGATGTCTGCGTACATTCGCCAGTCGCCCATAAAGCTGTAGAGCGGGCGCTTGAAGCTGGCAGGTTTGTTTTTCTCAAAACCAAAATGACCCACCCAGGCAAAGGCGTAGCCCAGCACAAGGCCCACAGCAAGCCACCATGGTTGGCCCTGTCAGAGGGCCAGCGCCAAGCAGATCAGCCCCAGCGTGCTGCCCACAAAGTGCAGGCGGCGGCAGGTGCGGTTGCTGTGCTCGCTCAGGTAGAACGGGTAAAAATCGGCAAAGCGGGTGAATACTTTGGGATCAACGCTGGCCGTGTTCGCGCTTGTCATGGCAACCTCCTCAAAGCTCAGCACCTGGATCGGTGCATGGCGCATGGTTGACCAGAAAACCTGTCCGCGCAAGCGCCAGAACCTTAGTGGCGACGGAGACGCTTAGCTTTGCGCTTGGGATATGTACGCGGGCTGCACTGCCGCTTCTTTTAGGTGGATGCAAGCGGCCATGGCGCGCTAGCCCATGAAACAAGCCCGCAATGTGCGGGCTTGCTGCTTCAATCAGAAGGCCAGAACAGGTCAGCCATTCAAAAAGTCATGCAGGGCAAACAAGGTTTCGTCGGGTGATTCCGTCATTTGGTTGTGACCCATAGGCAGCATCACTACGCGGTAGGTCTTGGCGTGGGTCTTGGCCGTGTCGATCAAGCCTTTGGCAGCCTTGGCAGGCGTCATCTGGTCTTGCTCGCCCAGTGCAAAAAGAATAGGGCACTGTACTTGGGCGATTGCAGCCTCTCCGCCGGTATAGCTGTCGCAGGCAAGAAAGCCTGCGTGCAGCAAGTTGGTGGTGCTGTTGCTGGCCAGCACCCGGCGGCCCAGCGCCATGCCTGCACCAAACACCCAGCTGCCCGCGCCATTGGGCGGCGACAGCGTGGCGCGTGAAAAGGTGTTGACCATGGCAATGGCTTTCTCAGGCGTATTCAGTGCCGAATCCAGCAGGGCCGGTGCCACCTTCATGGGAAAGGCTGTGCCCACCAGCGCCAGATGGCTGATGCGCTCGGGCAGTTGGGCGGCCGTCTGCATGGCAATCAAGCTGCCCCAGCTGTGGCCCACCAGAGCAGCTTTTTGCACGCCTAGGGCATCCATCAACTCGCCAATGAAGGTGGCTGCGGCTTCGACCGTGGTGGGTGCGGCGCCGCTGCTTTTGCAGTGACCGGGCAGGTCAATGGCCAGTACATTCCAGCCGTGGTTGGCCAGATAACGGCTTTGCAGTGCCCACACGCTGTGATCACACAACACACCATGAATTAGGATGGCTGTGGACTTGCTGCTATCAAAAGCTTTGCCGCCGGTGTAGGCGTAGATGCGGGCTTGCTGAACGTGGATGTACATGTGTCTCTTCTTAGGCTGTTTCAGAGGTCGGCAATCAAGCGTTTACCCATGGAGATGGATGCATCGTTGGCGTAGCCGAGGCTTTCGTAAAACGCGATCACGGCATGGTTGCCGCTGCGCACCTGTAAATTGAGTTTGGGGCAACCCAGCGCCGTGAGCCGTTGTTCTGCCCACGCCACCAGGTGGCGCGCATGGCCTTGGCGCTGGTGCGCAGGGTGCACGGCCAGGTAATTGATCCAGCCGCGGTGGCCCTCGTAGCCGACCATGATGGTGGCGATCAACTGGCCGTGGTCATCCATGCCCACCACAAACAATTCCGGGGCCACGCTGAGCTTGCGCGCAATGTCTTTGCCGGGGTCGTTCCACGGGCGCACCAGCTCGCAGTCTGTCCACAACTGGATCACGGCCTTTTGGTCTGCAGGCGTGAAGGCGCGAATCTGCATTAAGCGGCTTTCTCGGCCGCCTTGAGGGCGCGTTTCAGGTCGTCGATCAGATCGTCGGCATCTTCCAGCCCGATGGACAGGCGGATCGTGCCTTGGCCGATACCCGCTTGGGATAGCGCTTCGTCGCTCATACGGAAATGCGTGGTGCTGGCCGGGTGAATCACCAGCGAGCGGCAATCGCCCACATTGGCCAGATGGCTGAAGACCTTGAGCGTCTCGATGAACTTCTTGCCCTGGTTGCGGTTGCCTGCAATGTCAAAGCTGAACACCGAGCCCGCACCGCGTGGCAGCAGCTTTTGCGCCAGCGCATGGGAGGAATGCGTCTCCAGCATCGGGTGGCCCACACGGCTGACCAGCGGGTGGCTGGCCAGAAACTGCACCACCTTTTCGGTGTTCTTCATGTGCCGCTCCATGCGCAGGGGCAGGGTTTCAATGCCTTGCAAAATCAGCCATGCGCTGTGCGGGCTCAGGCAGGCGCCAAAGTCACGCAGGCCTTCGCGGCGTGCGCGCAGCAGAAAGGCACCGGTGGTGCTTTCTTCGCTGAACACCATGTTGTGAAAACCGTCGTACGGTTCGGTAAGTTCCGGGAATTTGCCCGATTTTTCCCAGTCAAAACTACCGCCATCCACCACGATGCCGCCAATCACCGTGCCGTGGCCCGACAAGAATTTGGTGGCCGAGTGGTAAACAATGTCAGCCCCGTGTTTGAGCGGCTGCATCAACCATGGGGAAGTGAGGGTGGAATCCACCAGCAGCGGCACACCCGCTTCGTGCGCGATTGCCGAGATGGTGGGAATGTCCAGCACATCCAAGCCGGGGTTGCCCACGGTTTCACCAAAGAACAGCTTGGTGTTGGGGCGCACGGCGGCTTTCCAGCCGTCAATGTCACCGGGTTTGACGAAGGTGGTCTCAATGCCAAAGCGGCGCAGCGTGTAGTGCAGCAGGTTCTGGCTGCCGCCGTACAGCGCCGTGCTGGCCACAATGTGGCTGCCTGCACCCATCAGCGTGGCAATCGACAGGTGCAGTGCGGCCTGGCCGCTGGCCACGGCAATCGCGCCCACACCATTTTCCAAGGCCGACACGCGTTGCTCCAGCACCGCATTGGTGGGATTGCTGATGCGGCTGTAGACGTGACCGGGGCGCTCCAAGTTAAACAGGCTGGCGGCATGGTCGCTGGATTCAAAAACAAAAGACGTCGTCAAATGAATGGGAACGGCGCGTGCGCCTGTCGCCGGGTCTGGCTGTGCGCCCGCGTGCAGGCTTAGGGTGTCAAAACCAGGGTCGCTATAACCGGGCATGTGTGCTATCTCCAACGTTTTTGTGACTGGTCAGCATGCTGGCACAGATACAGGCCACAGTCAGCACTTTGGAGACGTATTCAGGTGGCTGCAGGCGGTAAAAACATGGATGCACTCATTAAATAAGAGCTTGCTGCGCTTTGATTGAAGGGCTTTCAATGTGATTGTTATTGCAATCCATTGAAAAATAAAAGCTGACAGCTATGGTTTTAATGGCTTCATGCCCAGATGCAGATCCTGTCGCGCAGGAAGTCCGCAGCACCTGCGTTGTGGGCTATATTGCTGGCGAAGGCACCGCATCTGGCGAGAGTGGCCTGATTTTGGAGATATACCGAATGAAAGTGAGCGACATCCTGCTCCTCAAGGGCAGCACTTTGTATGTGGCGCAGGCCGATGATGCGTTGGCCGATGCCGTCGCCTTGATGGCGGAAAAAGACATTGGCTCGCTGGTCGTCATGGAGCATGGCGATGTGGTGGGCATGCTGACCTTCCGCGAAGTCATTCAGGCCACCGTCAAAAACGGCGGCAGCTTTGGCACCAGCCGCGTGCGCTCGGCCATGGATGATGCCCCGCTGACCTGTACCATGGAGACGGAGCTGGATGAAGTGCGGCGCATGATTTTGGATCGCCACGCACGCTATATGCCCGTGATGGACAAGCGCATGCTGATGGGCGTGGTCAGCCTGTACGACGTGGCCAAAGCCGTGGTGGACAGCCAGAATTTTGAAAACAAACTGCTCAAGGCATATATCCGCGACTGGCCTGAGCAAGAAACGCCCAGCAACTGAGCTGGGCTTGGCGTTGTAACGCGTAAAAAAAGGCTTCCGGTGGGAAGCCTTTTTGCATGCGGTTAGGCGTGTGCCGTTCAGGTTTCAGGCCAACTGGTGGTTGGTGACCTTGCGCAGCCAAGGCACCAGCTCTTGAGCGGGCATGGGTTTGGCAAACAGGTAACCTTGCAACACAGGGCAGCCTTGCTCGGTCAGCCATGCAGCTTGCTCGGGAGTTTCGACCCCTTCGGCCACCACGGTCATGCCAAGGCTGGTGGCAATATTGAGCACCGAGCGCGTCAGCGCGCTGGCAGCCGAGCTGGTGGTGACGTCGTGCACAAAGCTCTTGTCCAGCTTGAGTTCTGAAATCGGCAGACGGTGCAAATAACTCAGGCTGGAGTACCCGGTGCCAAAGTCATCCATGGACAAACGCATGCCCATGGCGTGCAGATTTTTGAGGTTGTTGAGCGTGGCCGGGCTGCTGTCGAGCATGACGCTTTCCGTAATCTCCAGCATCAGGTCATTGCATGCCAGTCCGTGCTCTTTCAAACTGTTGTGGACGCGCTGCGCAAACTCCGGATCGTGAAAGTTGTTGGTCGACAGGTTCACCGCCACATGGGGGATGGAGATCCCCTGCGCACGCCACGCTGCCAATTGTTTGCAGGCAGCGTCAATCAGCCAGCTGGTCAGGGCGTGAATCAGTCCCGCATCTTCCGCTGCTGCAATAAAGCGCGGTGGTGCCACCCAGCCCCATTCTGGGTGCTGCCAGCGTGCCAGCGCTTCAACGCCATACAGTGTGGACTCTGCCGTGCTGAGCACCTGGGGTTGGTAGTACAGCTGCAATTGACCGTCGGCCAGGGTCTGACGCAGTTCACGCTCCATGTCAGCGCGTTCTTGGCTGATCTTGCCCATCTCTGGCTGGTAGCGCTCCCACAGCTGGCTGCCTTGGCTTTTGGCGGCATACATGGCCTGATCGGCGTGGCGCAGCAGCATTTCAATGTCAGTGCCATCTTCAGGATAAGTGCACACACCGATGCAGGCGCTGGGAATGGTCAACACGCCATTGATGCCAAACGGCAAGGCAATCGCATCCAGCATGCGCTGTGCAATCTCTGGAATCTGCTCGGTCGGGCAGCGCGGCATGAACACCGCAAATTCATCGCTGGACAAGCGGCCTACCACATCATCGGGGCGTGTGCATTGGCCCAGACGCAGGGCAATCTCGCAAAGCAGTGCATCGCCTGCGGCATGGCCCAAACTGTCGTTCCACAGCTTGAAACGGTCCAGATCCAGGAAGAACAGGACGCCGGTCTGGCCGCGAATGGAGTGCAGCACCTGCTCTGCACATTCGTTGAACATGGTGCGGTTAGGCAGTTGCGTGAGCGCGTCGTAGTAGGCCAGTTGCCGGATGCGGTGCTTGCTGGCATCGCGCTCCATGGCAATTGCGCTCAAGTACAAGCAGGCCTTGACCACTTGCTGGTGCAGTGCGTTGGGGGTGCTGGGCGTTTCAAAGTACAGGGCAAAGGATCCCAACACTTTGTGGTCATGGCTTTTGATGGGGCAAGACCAACAAGCGCGCAGACCTGCTTCCACAAAAGCGGGGGCAATCTCTGTCCAGTTAGGGTCAGTGGCCAAATCTGCACTGAAGATTTCATGGCCCAGATAGGTCGCTGCACCGCAGGCACCCACATTGGGGCCAATGCGCATGCCATCAATCAATGCGCCCAGCAATGCGGGCATGCTGGGCGCAGCCAGTGGGTGGAGCAAGTCATCCTCATCCACCGTCACGATGCTGACGTGCACCCCTGGCAGCAACACCTCCAGCGCTTCGCACATGTTGTGCATGAGCTGGGGCAGTGGCTTTTCCTGCACCACATCTTCCAGCACCTGTCGCTGAAAAGCCTCAAAACGCTTGGTGAAGCCAATGTCGGTCAAGACAATCACTTCGGCTGTGGTGCGATTGGCCGGCATGGGTGCGCGATCCAGCGTATTGATGCTGGCGGCCACCCACATTTGTGTGCCATCGCGGTGTTTGAGCAGCAACTCACCACTGTAAGCACCACTGCGTACCAGCTGTTCGCGGATATGCGGGGCCAGCTCAATCGATGAGGCCAGTAATTTCTGGAGCGGGCGCACACCTTGCATGTCCAGCAAGGTGTAGCCCAAAAGGCGGGTGAAGCCGTCATTGACGTGCACCACATTCAAGTGATCGTCAGTGATCAGCCATGCGCTGTCGCTGCTGTGCAGCGCTTGCAACCAGTCCAAGGTCTGAGGAGCCGGTGTCAAGTGTGTCATCAAACGGCTTTCTGGAAAAATTTCGCAAATAGTAACAAGCTGTCAGAGCCCCGCCAAGCTGTTCAAGCATCGCAAGGGCATAATCCGCAGCACTATGAGCGGCAACACTTTCGGAACTCTTTTCACGGTCACCAACTTTGGTGAATCGCATGGGCCAGCCATTGGCTGCGTTATTGATGGTTGTCCTCCGGGCATGCCGTTGTCGGCTGAAGATATCCAGTGGGATCTGGACCGTCGACGCCCCGGCACCAGCCGGCATGTGACGCAGCGGCAAGAACCTGACCAGGTAGAAATTCTCTCCGGCGTGTATGAAGGCGTGACGACGGGCACCCCGATTGGGTTGCTGATCCGCAATACCGATCAGCGCAGCAAGGATTACGCCAATATTGCGCAAAGTTTTCGACCAGGGCATGCGGATTACGCGTATTGGTACAAGTATGGCGTGCGTGATCCACGCGGTGGCGGGCGTTCTTCCGCGCGGTTGACGGCGCCGACCGTCGCTGCGGGTGCGGTGGCCAAAAAATGGCTCAAAGCGCAGTTTGGGACTGAGTTTCGTGCCTGCATGACGCAGTTGGGTGAGTTGCCTATCGGTTTTGACGACTGGGCGCACGTTCCGCACAACCCATTCTTTGCTCCCGTGGCCGATGTGCTGCAGCTGGAGGCCTACATGGATGCCCTGCGCAAGGCTGGTGACAGCTGTGGTGCGCGCATTCGGGTGCAAGCCACTGGCATGCCGGTGGGCTTGGGGCAACCGCTGTACGACAAGCTGGATGCCGATATCGCTTACGCCATGATGGGCTTGAATGCCGTAAAGGGTGTGGAGATTGGTGCCGGTTTTGCAAGCGTGGCGCAGCGCGGCACGGTGCATGGTGATTCGATGAGCCCTGAGGGCTTTCGCACCAACAACGCGGGCGGTGTGCTGGGCGGTATCAGCACAGGGCAAGATCTGGAGGTGAGCATTGCCATCAAGCCCACCAGCTCCATCCTCAGCCCGCGTGAATCAATCGACACACTGGGCCAAAGCACTGAAGTGATTACCAAGGGCCGCCACGACCCTTGTGTGGGCATTCGTGCTGCCCCCATTGCTGAAGCCTTGCTGGCGTTGGTGGTGATGGACCATGCCCTGCGCAACCGTGCGCAATGCGGCGATGTCAGCATGCCTTTGGCGCCGATTCCTGCTTCTGCACAGGAGTAAAAAACGGAGCTGTCAGCGCTTGGTATCCGGTGATTTTCGATGCTTTTTTATCTGGAAGCCTTGTGGAGTAAGCCTTGCCAGCTTCTTTTTTAAAATTTTGCGCATGGTCATTAGCGCTGTAGCCGCGTCACCTCAATGCAACTTTTGCTTTGGCGTGGATGGTATGGGGTGACCCACTCTGTACTCCCAATAAAAAAGGCCGCAATTGCGGCCTTTTTTATTAGGGAATGTTGCGCTTTCAGGTGCGCACTTCATCGACCAGATGCTTGAAGTCATCAATGTCTTCAAAGCTGCGGTACACGCTGGCAAAGCGGATATAGGCCACTTTGTCGAGCTTGCGCAGCTCGTGCATCACCAACTCGCCAATGCGTGAGGAGGGCACCTCGCGCACGCCAGCAGTCAGCAATTGCTCTTTGACATGTTCAATGGCTTCGTCCACCTGGGTCGATGCCACAGGCCGCTTGCGCAAGGCCAGCGCGAAGGAGCCTTCCAGCTTCTCAGGACTGAACTCGATGCGGCGCCCATCTTTCTTGACCACGGTGGGAAAGCTCACATCGGGGCGTTCGTAGGTGGTAAAGCGTTTGGCGCAGCTCAGGCATTGGCGGCGGCGGCGAATCAAGGCCCCTTCTTCGGCCACGCGGGTCTCCACGACTTGTGTGTCCGGGTGGCTGCAGAAAGGGCACTTCATGGCAGCAGGTGCTTACTTGTAGACAGGAAAGCGTGCAGTCAGTGCCGCCACTTTGGCACGCACAGTGGCCAAGTTGGCTTCGTCAGCCGGGTTCTCCAGCACGTCGGCCACCAAGTTCGCAATCTCACGCGCTTCGGCTTCCTTGAAACCACGGGTGGTCATGGCCGGTGTGCCCACGCGGATGCCGCTGGTCACAAATGGCTTTTCCGGATCGTTAGGGATGGCGTTCTTGTTGATGGTGATGTGGGCCAGACCCAGTGCAGCATCTGCCGCCTTGCCCGTGATGCCCTTGGCACGCAAGTCCACCAGCATGACGTGGCTTTCCGTGCGGCCGGACACGATGCGCAGACCGCGTTCGGTCAGCGTCTCGGCCATGGCTTGGGCGTTTTTGACGACTTGCTCTTGGTAAGCCTTGAATTCAGGGGTCAGCGCTTCCTTGAAGGCTACAGCCTTGCCAGCGATGACGTGCATCAGCGGGCCACCTTGCAGGCCGGGGAAGATGGCGCTGTTCAGGGCTTTTTCGTGTTCGGCCTTCATCAAGATGACGCCGCCACGGGGGCCACGCAGGCTCTTGTGGGTGGTGGTGGTGACCACGTCAGCGTGGGGCACGGGATTGGGGTACACACCAGCGGCAATCAGACCCGCGTAGTGGGCCATGTCCACCCACAGGATGGCGCCCACTTCTTTGGCGATCTTGGCAAAGCGTTCAAAGTCGATACGCAGGGCATAGGCGGAGGCGCCGGCAATGATGATGCGGGGCTTGTGCTCACGGGCCAGGGCTTCCATCTTGTCGTAATCGATGGCTTCTTCGGCGTTCAGGCCGTAGGAGACCACGTTGAACCACTTGCCAGACATGTTCAGCGGCATGCCGTGTGTCAGGTGACCGCCTTCAGCCAGGCTCATGCCCAAAATGGTGTCACCGGGCTTGGCAAACGCCATCAGCACGGCCTGATTGGCCTGGGAGCCGGAATTGGGCTGCACGTTGGCGGCCTCAGCACCAAACAGCTGCTTGACGCGGTCAATGGCCAATTGCTCGATCACATCGACGTTTTCGCAACCGCCGTAGTAGCGCTTGCCGGGATAGCCTTCGGCGTACTTGTTGGTCAGCTGCGAGCCCTGGGCTTGCATGACGGCAGGCGAGGTGTAGTTTTCTGAGGCGATCAGCTCAATGTGCTCTTCCTGGCGCAGGTCTTCTGCTTGGATGGCGGCAAAGACTTCGGGATCGGCAATGTCGAGGGTGTGCGTGCGTTGAAACATGGTTTGGCAGTCCTGTGAACTTGAATTCCCTTGAAGACAAGGGCTGCCCAGGCGAACGGCTAAGACGCCCGATCATTCTGGGCGGTACGCTCCCCGGTGGTTGGCGCAGGGCTTGTGAAAAGTCCTTTGCAGCGATTCCACGTCAGTGCTGCACCGGTCTGAACCGATCGCACCTATCGCCAGTTGCGTACCCTATAAGTGTAGCCCAGCCCGCACTCCGCCAGAAACAACGAAGCGCAAGCACTGCAGGGCTAATGGGCCTTTGCAAGTGCTTGCGCTGAATGCGCTGCCGCAAAAATGGTCAGAGGTTGGAGCTCAGTGCCACCTGGGTGTTGTCTTGTACATGGCTGGCTGCCACCGCTTCTGTTTGCAAGGCTGCTGCAGGGGTGATTTGGCGCTTGGCCATCAACGCAGGCTTGACCTGGGTGGTCGGTGTCGATGTGCCCGCCACTTGGCGCAGGCGGCGGTGCTCGGCCAGTACCTTGGAGGCATAGCCACCGTCGGTCTGCATGTTGGCTGCGCCCACATAGTATTTCAGGGCGCCCTCGACAGAGCCCGTGATTTGAATGTATTCCTTGAGGATGGAAGCACCAACGCGCAGATTGCTCACCGGGTCAAAAGCGGCATGGCTGCCGCCAAAGTTTTCATACTTTTCGGTGTGTACACGGGTCATCACCTGCATCAGGCCTTGTGCACCCACAGAACTTTGGGCAAAGGGATTGAAACTGGATTCCACAGCCATCACCGCCAGAATCAAGGTCGGGTCGATCTTTTGCTGTGCGCCTTGCTCGTAAGCTTCCGCCACGATGGCTGCAATAGGTTCTGCAGCTACACGGTATTTCTTGCTGATCCAGTAAGCAACGGCAGACTGATCCTTAGGGAGCTCCTTGGGATTGGCCGCTGTGGTGCGCTCAATGGCTTCGGGTGCGGGGGTGAAACCAACCACGGCCACATGGCGGTCTTGCAACCATGTGCGCAACTGTGCTTCGCCTTGTGCGCGCAAATCTGGGTGTGCGAACAGTGCGATGCTGGCCAGTGCAACGATCAGACCGATCAGTGCAAAGCTATTGTGGGTAATTTCGAGAAAACCCTCGGTGATATCTGAGGCAATTGTGCGCACAGAGCTCACCCAGTTTCCTGGTTTTGACATGGCGTTTCCTTTCTTGCGGCTGGGGTTGGCGGCATCCGTAAAGGAGCGTCCAGCCATCCAGCCTGAGTCCAGTTGTTACTGTTTCATGCGCTTACTCGGCGCCTTGAGGGCATGAACATCCCAGAGGTTGGGATTGAAGCAACAACGATTAACAATCTTGCGATGTGAAGTGGGCGGATTCTAAAAGCCGTCTAAATTACCAGTCAATACTAATGATTTTGTTTTTTATGTTTAAAAGTAATTTTGAATCACTGGTTTGGGCCGCAAACAAGCCGTAACTGCTTGTAAACCCTTGATTTGCTGCTTTGTATTGGGCGATGCTTGCTATCAAAGCGATATTTGCTGAACTCGGTATTTAAATTGATTGATAAAACTAATAGTCAAAAACTTTGACGAACGGGATCGGCGGAATGTGCCATCCTGCGCAAGCTTGACCCTCTGTTTTGAGGAATGAGGGATCCATCGGCTGGCAGCGCGCGTGCAGGTTCTGGGCAAGAGGGTGCCTACTTACAGGTAAGACAACAATGGCAAACATAAAAATCAAAAAATTGCGCTGGAGCGCTGCCCGAAAGCGGGCATTCGCCATGACCGCAGGCGCGGTATTGGTTGTATGGGGCGGCTTGTGGCTGGTGTTACCGGGCGTGTTGGTACAGCAAGTCCAAGTCAAAGCCTCCGAAGCGCTGGGTCGTACAGTGACCGTACGCGGTGTGGATGTAGCGCCGTGGTCGCTAGCTGTGACGGTGCATGGGGTGGAGGTGGCGGGTTTGCAGGGGCAGGCACCTGCACTTTCGGTGGAGCGCGCTTATATCAATGCGTCGGTGACGAGTGTGCTGCGCTGGGCACCGGTGCTGGACGCCATTGAGCTGGACCAGCCCGTGGTGCGTGTGCGCCACGATGAGGCTGGGCGCTGGGATTTTGCGGATGTACTGGAAAAGCTGCAGCAAAACCCAGAGCCCCAAGAGCCGGATGCCGCCCCCGCGCGATTTGCGCTGTACAACATTCAAATCAAGGGTGGCCGTGTTGAGTTGAACGACGAGATGGTGGGTGTGCAGCACACGGTTGAAGCCTTGCAACTGCAATTGCCATTTATCAGCACCTTGCCCTCGCAGCGTGAGGTGAAGGTGAAACCGCAATTGTCCATGCGTTTGAATGGCAGCGAGATTGCAACGCAAGCAGTCACAACGCCGTTTGATGCGTCACGCGGCACGCAAGCCAAGTTAGAAATCAAGCAGTTTGATTTGTCGCCGTATGCACCGTATGTGCCAGCCAGCATGCCGGTACGCCTGCAGCAAGGTCAGGTCGATGCCGAGCTGGCTATAGCCTTTGAGCAAACGCCAGAACCTACGGTACAACTGCAAGGCAGTACCGTGCAGTTGTCTAACCTGAAGTTGCAGGATGGTGCCGGTCAGCCGTTGGCAGGCTGGTCGCAGTTGAAGGTGCAGCTGGGTGATACACGGCCGCTGCAGCAACACATCCACTTGGCTGCGGTGACCTTGGAGCAACCGTTTGCCAGCGTGCACCGCCGGTCAGATGGCAGTTTTTTGCCCGTAACGGCAGCAGCTTCTGCAAAAACGGAGCCAGCGGGTGCTACGCAATCTTCAGAAAAAGTAGCTACTGACGCAAGATGGAAGCTGCTTGTAGATCAATTTGATATAAAAAATGGTTCTGCCGACTGGCGCGACAATCCGGGTCAAGCGGGGGCTGCTTTGCGCGTCGATCACTTGCAATTGCAAGCGCATGATTTGGCGTGGCCTATGGGGGGCGACGCCCGATGGACGGTGACGGCCCAGTTGCAGGGTGAAGACCGTGTCGCACGCGGTAGCTTGTACAGCGCGGGCAAGGGCAGCCTTGAAACCGGGCAAGCCTCTGTGGTAGTGGACAAGTTTGATGTGCAAGCGGTTCAGGCCTATGCCAAGCAATGGCTCAAGCTGCCCGTGGGGGGGCTGGCATCTTTGACTGCGGGGGTGGCGTGGCACCAGGGCCAAGTGCACGCCAAAGTCCCCGCACTGACGATTGAATCGGTAGCCCTGGGGCGGCCTGCTGCACCAGAAGTGGCATGGACCGGGCTGCACTTGCGCAACTTGCAGCTGGATACGGCCCAGCAGCAAGCGCAAGTGGAGCATATTGCCCTGCAAGCCCCTAGCGCCCGTGTAGAGCGCAATGCGCAGGGGCGTTGGATGTATGAGCAGTGGTTGCAGCCGGTGGTGGGCGCGCCTGTCAAAGGCAAAGAAACGGTGACATCACCAGCGGGCAAACCCTGGCAGGTGCTGGTGAAAGATTTGGAGCTGGCCGCAGGTCAGGTGGAGCTGACGGATGCTTCACTAGGCGATATACCGCTGGCGGTCAAACTGTCCGCCGTGCAACTGCGCATGCAAAACATGGACAGCATCAAAGGCACGGCGCAAACCAAGTTGTCAGCACAGATGGCTGAGCGCACACGCCGTGGTGGTTGGGGCAAACCGGGTTCTTTGTCTTATGAAGGCAGCCTTCAGCTGGATCCTTTGCTCACCAAAGGCAGTGTGCATATCAAGGCCTTGCCTTTGCAGGCCTTTGAGCCCTACATGGCGCCGTATTTGAATGTGCGTTTGGTGCGGGCTTTGGCCAGCTTTGATGGTGATGTGCAGTACGCGCAGCAGTTGAAAGGGCCGCAGTTGCAATTGCAAGGGCAGGGCCGGGTGACTGATGTGCATGTGCAAACCGTAGCAGGTGATGTGCTTGCCAACCAAGCCGTGCAAGGTCCACAGGCGATAGCCATGGTCGGCGCAGAAGATTTGCTGCGCTGGAAGCAATTGCGTCTGGACGGGCTGCGCGTGAATATGCAACCTGCGCAGCCCCCGCACATTGAAATACGCAGTACTGAGGTACAGGATTTCTATGCGCGCGTGGTGGTTTTGCCGCAAGGGCGTCTGAATTTACAAAATCTGATCAAAAGCGAGGCGCAAGTGGTGGATGCAGCGGTCGAGACTGCGCCCGAAGCACCACCGCAGCCTGTTGCTGTGCAGCCGGTAGAACGCGCATCTTCACCGCGCATTGATATGGGGCCCATTGCTTTGCGCGGTGGTGTCATCAAGTTTTCGGACTATTTCATTCAGCCCAACTACACCGCCGATTTGACGGCACTGAATGGCAGTTTGGATGCATTTTCGTCACAGCCTGCCGCTCCTGGTGAAGCGCCTGCTTTGGCGCAACTTCAGTTGGATGGTCTTGCCCAAGGCACGGCGCAGCTGAATATAGAGGGGCAAATCAATCCGCTGGCACAGCCTTTGGCGCTGGATGTGCGCGCACGCGTCAGTGATTTGGATTTGTCTCCCTTGACCCCTTACGCTATTAAGTATGCAGGGCATGGCATTGAGAAAGGCAAGCTCAGCATGGATGTGCGCTACCAAGTGCAGGCCGATGGGCAACTGACGGCCACCAATCAGCTGGTCTTGAATCAATTGACCTTCTCTGATCCCGTGGAAGGGGCGCCCGCATCCTTGCCCGTGCGTTTGGCGGTTGCTTTGCTGGCGGACAGTAACGGGGTGATTGATTTGAACTTGCCGATCAGTGGCTCACTCAACGATCCGCAGTTTCGGTTGGCGCCGGTGATTTTCAAGATCATTGGCAACATCATCCGCAAGGCCGTCACCGCGCCATTTAGCTTGCTGGTAGGGGCTTTTTCATCTGCCGATGACAAGAGCGATATCACTTTTGAAGCAGGGCGCGCTACGCTGGATACGCAGGCGCAGGTCAACTTGCAGCAACTGGCCAAGGCCATGAAGAGCAAATCCCAGCTCAAGCTGACTTTGATCGGCCAAGCCGATGCGGCCACTGAAGCTCAAGGCTGGAAGCATGTGCAGTTGGAGCGGGCTGTGCAAGGCGCAGAAAGAGACGATGCAGGCACAGAGAATGATTCACGCACCGATAAGCAAAAACTGGCGGCGCTCAAGCAGACCTATCGCAAGACAGTGAAAGACCGCCCGCGCAACATGGTGGGTCTGCCCAAAGACTTGCCCGCAGAGGAGATGCAGGCACTTATCTTGAAAGATATGGTTATTCCAGTGACGGCGTGGGAGGATTTGGCGAATGCCCGGGCCCAAGCAGTGCGTGACTATTTGCTGGCGCAAGGTGTTGATGCACAACGTGTCTTTTTGGGGAGAGCGCCTGATAAAGCGCAAAACCCACGTAGTCCATCGGTGTTGCTGAACATTTCTGTCCAGTGATGCTTGGGGTCTTTTCAAATAGCGGCGAAAATACGTGCTAACAGGTGAGTGCGCTTCGGCTGAAGCGGCTCCCAATGATCTGGGCCCTTCATACCTGCGGGATGAAGGGCTGTTTTCCTATTTATGACTCTTAATTTCTATTTCGCAGCAACATGTCTGATGCATCTGAACTGAATCCGTCCCCTGCCAAGAACGCTGAGGCACATCCGCTGGATGCGCTGACTGGTGGCGCGTTTTCAGCCGCCACATCCGGCGATCGTGCTGCTCGCATCCGTGACTGGCTGGTCGCTCAGCCCTCCGACGAGCAACTGCAGGAAGTCTTTAAAGAGCTGAGCATTCGCGACAAGAGCGTGGCGCGTCTGGTGCGTGAGCGCATGGATGACATTCGCCGCGCCAAAGACCAAGAAGTGATTGCCGTGGAATGGGCTGAAAAAGCACAGGCATTGTTGGCTGGTGCCACTTTGAATGTGGCTGAAGCCGTGGCTTGGCAGCGCGATGCGGCCAAGGCAGGTGCGCCTTTGTCGCGTGAACCACTGTCTGCCTTGAAGCAGCAATTGGTCGAACGTGTAAAGACCATTGAAGATTTGCAACACCGTGTGCAAGTCCAGCGCGAAGCCGCGGTGCTGTTGGCGCAACGCATTGAAGTGCTGTCTACCAAGCCTTGGCGTGACGCGGAAGCAGCACAGGAAGGTTTGGGCAGCGATGTTGCACATTGGCAAGCACAGGCTACTGCGTTGACCAATGACGCCAGCTGGACCAGCGTGAATGACCGCTTTCCTCCTCAGCTGGATGCATCGCGTGCACAGCTGCTGGTGGTGTGGGAGGCTTACCAATCGGCACTGACGTTGGCACAAGCAGCTGCTGGCGATGAGCAAGCAGGCTTGCCCCCCGTGCCCGTCTGGGCTGACGAAATCCGTGTGGCGCGAGGCTTGCCTTCTGAGTTGGTTGCGGCTGCTGCGCCCGTAAAGGCGGGTGCTAAGCCTGCCTTGGCCAAAGTGGATGCCGCGCAGAAGCAGCAAGCTGCGACCCAAGCGGTTGCCCCTGCTTTGCAGGCGCTGGCCGATGCAACCGATGTAACCAAGGCTGAGGCGATTGCCGCGCTGCGTAGTGTGCTGAAGCAGCAAGGTCGCTGGCTGGATGATGCGCTGGCACAGCAAGTGCACGAGCAGTTGCTGGCCGCTGGTGATGCGCAAGGCTGGCAGCCCAAAGGCGTGGATCGTCTGCGCGAAGAACTTGTTGCCAAGGCGGAGTCTTTGCTCAATCGCCCTGAAGGTCAAACGCTGGGTGGCCGCAAGCTTCAAGAAACGTTGCGCCAGCTGCGCGAACAATGGAAGCAGACCGACCAAGGTGCTGCACCCAACCATTCGCTGTGGAAAAAGTTTGACGAAGCCTGTAACGCTGCTTACAAGCAAGTAGAGGCTTGGCTGGAGCGCGTCCGCGCTGAGTCGACCCAGCACAAGGCATCACGCCAAGCGCTGATTGAAGAAGTCAAGGCCTGGGCTGCGGCGCAAGCGGGCACGCAAGACCTGAAAGGTGTCTCACGTGCTTTGCGTCAATTTGCAGAGCGCTGGCGCGATAGCGGTCATGTGGGTGAAAAGGTGTTTGCAGAATTGCAAACTGCTTGGAAACAAGCCATGACCCAGGCCGAAGCGCCTTTGATGGCCGCCCAAAAAACCAGTTTGGATCGCCGCCACGCCATGATTGCAGAGGCGCAAGCCTTGGCCGATGCCCCTTCTTTGCGCATCGATGCCGTCAAGGATTTGCAGCACCGCTGGCAAGCCGAGGCGCAAGCTGTGCCTTTGGATCGCAAGCATGAGCAAAAGCTGTGGGATGCGTTCCGCAAGCCTTTGGACGACGCTTTCAATCGCAAGGGCGCTGAACGCAGCCGTATGCCTTCTTTGGAAGATTTGCCTGCGCACGACCGTGTGGTGGTTGAGGCCTCCAAGGCCTTGCAAGCAGCCAATGCATCAGGCGACGTACAGCAAATTCGTGCGGCCATGGAAGCTTTGGAGCAGGCCATGCGCAATCAACCTGCAGTTTCAGCCTCCGAAGCTGCATCGGTTGAGAGCCCTTCCGCTGCGCCTGTTGCTGTGGTGAAGTTGGATCGCCCTGTCGTCGCTGTACGTGGTGATGACCGACCAGGTGCGAAGAAGGATGCAGCCGCGGCACCTACCTCGCCGCGCGATCGTGATGCACGCAGAGATGCACGACCTGCCGCCCGCAAGGATGCACGTCCGGCCTTTGCTGAGCGTGGCCCGCGCTTGGGTGATATCGCATTCCGTGCACAGCGTGACGCCATGGAAAGCGCACAATTTGCCATGCGCAAACTTGCTGCACAGGCACACGGTGAAGCGCTGACCAAGTTGGTTGATGCTTGGAGCAAGCGCGATGCACAGGCCCTGCCTTCTGCTCAAGAACTGGGCAATAAGGTCACCGCACAGGTGCGTAATACTTGGTCGCAAGCCGTGGCTGCGCCTGCTGCAGGCGATGTGGCTGAAGCACTGCTGCGTTTGGAGATTGCCTCAGAAACGCAGACGCCAGCCGAGCACATGGCCGCCCGTCGCATGTTGCAGCTGCAGCTGTTAACACGTCGTAACGCGCCTGCGCCTGAGCAGACTTGGGCGCAAGACGTGACAGCTGTGCTTGCCTCGGTGCACACCGATGCGCAAGCCCGTCGTTTGCAAAACGCGTTGAAGCCCTTGTTGCGCAAGTAAATGGCGTATATCTAGCATGAGTGTTGGATATACCGCTATCAAAAAGCCAGTATGTGAATGCTGGCTTTTTTTGTGCCTGCTTCAAAATGAAGGGTGTGATATAGGTAAGAAAAAAGCCGTTGCATGAAAATGCAACGGCTTTGTGTTTGGTGCCCAAGAGAGGACTCGAACCTCCACGGAATTACCCGCTAGTACCTGAAACTAGTGCGTCTACCAATTCCGCCACCTGGGCAAAATTAAATGATTTTTTGAGAGTGTGGTAGCACTCCGTCATTTAACTTTGTGGCATACAAACAAATATGCCGATCAAATTGTTGGTGCCCAGGAGAGGACTCGAACCTCCACGGAATTACCCGCTAGTACCTGAAACTAGTGCGTCTACCAATTCCGCCACCTGGGCAAAATTAAATGATTTTTTGAGAGTGTGGTAGCACTCCGTCATTTAACTTTGTGGCATACAAACAAATATGCCGATCAAATTGTTGGTGCCCAGGAGAGGACTCGAACCTCCACGGAATTACCCGCTAGTACCTGAAACTAGTGCGTCTACCAATTCCGCCACCTGGGCTGATACTTACTGAAGACTTTTAAAAGTGTTCAATAAATTTCAAATTTTTTCTGAAGATTTGGAGTTTACTTCCAAACAAAATGTTCTTTTGGTAATTTAAGAACTTTTTGTTTTCCAACACTGCAAGCAGTTGTCGTTAAACTTGGTGCCCAGGAGAGGACTCGAACCTCCACGGAATTACCCGCTAGTACCTGAAACTAGTGCGTCTACCAATTCCGCCACCTGGGCTTTCAGGAAAGATTTAGATTGTATAGCAAAAAAATGGATCCTCGCACTAACTCCCGCACTTCGCTCCAAGAGATTGAAGGAATTGTGCAAGGGCATCGAGACGGACACGGCTTTGTCATTCGCGACGATGCAGGCCCTGATATTTATATTCCGGCCAATGAAATGCGTGCCGTGCTGCATAAGGATCGGGTGCGCGTGCACATCGTGCGGCAGGATCGGCGGGGCCGCCCTGAGGGGCATATTGTTGAGATTGTGGAGCGCCCCACCAAAACCTTGATTGGTCGCTTGCTGCAAGAAAGTGGCGTGTGGCTGGTGGCGCCCGAAGACAAGCGTTACGGCCAAGATGTGCTGGTGCCGCAAAGCGCCATCGGCAAGGCCAAGACCGGGCAAGTGGTGGTGGTGGAGTTGACCGAGGCGCCGGCCTTGTTTGGCCAACCCGTGGGCCGCATTGTGGAAGTGCTGGGTGAAATGGATGACCCCGGCATGGAAATTGAAATCGCCGTGCGCAAGTACGGGGTGCCGCACATCTTTTCTGATGCGTGTTTGGCCGCTGCCAAGGCTTTGCCTGAGAAGGTCATGGCCAAAGATCGCAAGGGGCGCGTGGATTTGCGCGATGTGCCGCTGTGCACCATTGATGGCGAGGATGCGCGTGACTTTGACGATGCCGTGTACTGCGAGCCAGCAAAGGTTGGGCGCAGCAAAGGCTGGCGCTTGCTGGTGGCGATTGCGGATGTCAGTCACTATGTGCAAAACGGCAACGCCATCGATATTGACGCTTACGAGCGCGCAACCAGTGTCTATTTTCCGCGCCGTGTGATTCCGATGTTGCCGGAGAAGCTGTCTAACGGTCTGTGTTCTTTGAACCCCGAGGTGGATCGCTTGTGCATGGTGTGCGACATGCTGGTCACGGCCAAAGGCGAAGTGCATGCCTATCAGTTTTACCCGGGCGTCATGCACAGCCATGCACGCTTTACGTACACCGAAGTGGCAGCGATTTTGTCGAACACCCGTGGGCCGGAGGCCCAGCAGCGTGCAGAGCGTGTGCCTGACTTGCTGAACTTGCACGGGGTGTTTCGCTCTTTGCTGGAGGCGCGGCAAGCGCGGGGCGCTGTGGACTTTGACACGGTCGAGACGCAGATCGTGTGCGATGACAATGGCCGCATCGAAAAAATCATTCCACGCACCCGCAATGATGCCCACCGCTTGATTGAAGAGTGCATGCTGGCGGCCAACGTCTGTAGTGCTGATTTCATTGAGCAAAACGGTCGCACTGCGCTGTTTCGGGTGCACGACAAGCCTTCGATCGAAAAGCTGGAGCTGCTGCGCGGCTACTTGAAGGCCTTGGGTATTCCGCTTTCGGTCAGCGACACCCCGCGCCCGGCGGAGTTTCAGGCGATTGCCGCCGCCACCAAAGATCGTCCGGATGCGCAGCAAATCCACACCATGCTGCTGCGTACCATGATGCAGGCCATGTACACGCCGGATAACGGCGGGCACTTTGGTTTGGCGTTTGAGGCATACACGCATTTCACCAGTCCGATCCGGCGGTATCCGGATTTGTTGGTGCACCGCGTGATCAAATCCATTCTGGAAGAAACCAAGTACAAGCTGCCCAAGCTGCCTACGCCGGGTGAGGCGCAGGAGAAGATGGCCAAGCGCTTGGCGAGCCGGGTGGCTGATCCGCAGATCAAGCCGCGCAGCCGCGTCGCGCAGGCAGAAATACAAGGCTGGGAAGCTGCGGGCTTGCATTGCAGTGCCAACGAGCGCCGCGCTGATGAGGCCAGTCGCGACGTGGAGGCGTGGCTCAAGTGCAAATACATGCGCGACTATTTGGGCGAGGAATTTGCCGGTACGGTCACGGCGGTGACCAGCTTTGGCATTTTTGTCACGCTCGATGCCATGTATGTCGAAGGCCTGGTGCACATCACCGAGCTGGGCGGGGATTACTTCAAGTTTGATGAGCAGCGCCAAGAGCTGCGTGGGGAGCGCAGTGGTGTGCGCTACAGCATTGGCACACGCCTGCAAGTGCAGGTTGGTCGCGTGGACTTGGATGGCCGCAAGATTGATTTCCGCATCGTGCAGGATGAGTCTGATGTGGTGCCACCGCGTGGCGGCGGAGCAGGACGCCAGCGCGAGGGGCGTCGTGAACGGAGAGATGCGGATGTGCAGGCCACTACCTATATTGAGCCTGCACCGCGTGCGCGTGACCAAGCGTCCAAGCGTGGAGCATCGGGTAAGGCGAGTAAGCCTGCGCATGCGCGGCCAGATGTTGCGGCAGCTTTTGGTGCGGTGGGTCGCAAAAATACCGGTGGCGCTAAACCCTCGGCAAAGCCTGCGGGCAAGGCTGTCAAGCGTCGTCGCTGAGTCTTTTTATCAATAAATGAGCTGCTGGCGCTCGTACTTATTGGGTTTCAAACTGTTTTATGTTTGAAATCCAATATTCATAAGCGCTGGTAGCTCTTTTTTTATTGAGAACTCGCAGTTTCTGCAAGCTATGGGAGCCTCAAAGTTGTCGCTCAAACACAGATTATGAGTTCACAGAGCTGGGGTGCACGCCTGCTGCCTGCAGCGCTTCATGGAATGAATGACCCAGCCTCTGTGTGTGAGGCCGGTCTTCGCGCTGGCTTGTGAATTAGAAGCGCTGAGGGTGGAATGCGCGCATATCGATGGCTGGATCGCGGCCTACCACCATGTCCGCAATCGCGCGGGCGCAACCGGCTGCCAAGCTGGCGCCGTGGCTGCCGTGCGCCAAATTGATCCAAATGCCTTTGTGGCCGGTGTTGCCCACTGCGGGCAAGCCATCCGGGAGGTAGCCGCGCGCACCGCGCCAAACTTGCACTTGGGGAGACGACAGATGTGCCCCGCCGGGAAACCAGTCGTTGAGCAGGCGGTACATGCGCTGTAATGTGGGTGCATGGTGTGCGGTATCGGCAGTGCTGCCCATTTCAAGCCCTGCGGTGATGCGTACGCGCTGGCCCATGCGGCTGATGGTGGCTTGTTGCTGCCAATCGACGATGGCAGAGCGGGGCGCCTGCAGTGCATCGCGCACAGGTGCGGTCACGCTATAGCCCCATACAGGCATGAGTGGCAGGGCCAAGCGCTGCAACAAACCATGGGTGGCACCGGTGCACACCACCACGGCATCGTGGGTGTGCAGTTGCCCTGCAATTTCAACCCCGATGGGCTGGCTGCTGACGGCTTGCACCTGAACGCCGGTGCGAATGCTGACGCCCAAGTCCTGCAGCTGAAAACGCAGGTATTGCGCCCACAGACGCGGGTTGATGCTCTCGCCGTGCGGAAAATGCAGGGCGCTGATCCATGTGACTTCTTGTCCCAGGCCGGGTTCCAGTGCTTGGGTTTGAGCCACATCCAATAGCTTGCAGAGGGTGCCTTGTGCCTGAAGTTGGAGGATTTGCTGGCTCCAGAAGTCCACCTCTTTGGCTGTGCGTAGCAGCACCAAAACGCCTGTTTTGCGCTCGGCTGCCATGTCCGTGTCTTCGGTGTGTTGCCAGCGCAGGCTGTGGCTGTACGTTTCGAGTGCATGCAGCGCCAGTGGCGGTGCGTGATCCTCGTGCTTGATTGACTGCTTTTCGTTATGTTGCCACTGGCGCATCCAGCGCCAGGAGGGCGAGCCAATCATGCCCGACGCCTGCAGTAATCCTTTGCCACTTTGCAGCAGTTTGAGGGGCATGCCCGAGCCCGGTACTGTCAGGCTTTGCGCGGCACAAGGCGACAGCCAGCCGCCCGGCGCAAAGCTGGCATCCTCTGCGGCGGCGTTCATCTGTTCGTAGACGGTAACTTGGTGCCCGTCGCGGGCAAATTCCAAGGCCGTGGAGATGCCGGCAATTCCGGCTCCCACGATGGCAATATTCATGGCGTGTAGGCGCTATTCGGGAAGCACCGATTTTGACGCGCAAACGCCGTGCGCAAGTCCCCAATTCGCAAAGAAATATGAACTACTGGCTAACGCCTAGCCAAGGCATGCGTGTGAAAGCGTGTAAACCTTCGCTGGCTTAGCGTCTGTCCTGTGCTAAAATCTTTCGGCTTTGCTGTTGGTTGCCCGGTGCTGTGCTGGGTAGTGGCTGCAAAGTAAATCGCGAATCAGCTCTTTCAAGGTGTTGTTGGCCAGTGCGTCAACAAAATCGAGCTGCATTTAAGACCCAACCTTTGGAGAAAATTATGTCCGTTACTATGCGCGAAATGCTGGAAGCTGGTGTCCACTTCGGTCACCAAACTCGTTTCTGGAACCCCAAGATGGCTCCGTTCATCTTCGGTCACCGTAACAAGATTCACATCATCAACTTGGAAAAGTCCCTGCCGATGCTGCAGGACGCACAGAAGTTTGCTAAGCAGCTGGCTTCCAATGGCGGCACCGTGATGATGGTTGGTACAAAGCGTCAAGCCCGTGATCTGGTGGCTGCTGAAGCCCAGCGCGCTGGCGTGCCTTACGTGGATCAGCGTTGGTTGGGCGGCATGCTGACCAACTTCAAGACCGTGAAGACTTCCATCAAGCGTCTGAAGGACATGAAGGTTCAGCAAGAAGCTGGTCTGGAAGCTATGTCCAAGAAAGAGCAGCTGATGTTTGCTCGCGAACTTGAAAAGCTGGAAAAAGACATCGGCGGCATTCAAGATATGGCTGCTTTGCCTGATGCGATCTTCGTGATCGACGTGGGCTTCCACAAGATTGCGATTTCCGAAGCCAAGAAGCTGGGTATTCCTTTGATCGGCGTGGTGGACTCCAACCACAACCCCGAAGGCATCGACTACGTGATCCCTGGTAACGATGACTCGGCCAAGGCCGTGGCTCTGTATGCCCGTGCCATCGCTGACGCCATCGTTGAAGGCCGTGAAGCACGTCTGAACGACGTTGCCAAGGTTGCTGCTGGTGAAGGCTCTGACGAGTTTGTGGAAGTGGAAGAGTCCGCTGCCTAAGTCCCGGCTGTGCGATTCGTCGCGATAAAAAGCGGGGCTCTACGTAGCCCCCTTTTTTTAAGCTGAAATCCTGTAACGATTTGAACTGAATACGGAGAAACAAGATGGCTGCAATTACCGCAAGCATGGTCGCTGAACTGCGCGCTAAGACCGACGCGCCCATGATGGAATGCAAGAAGGCTCTGACAGAAGCTGAAGGCGACATGGCTAAAGCTGAAGAGCTGCTGCGCGTCAAGCTGGGTACCAAGGCTGGTAAGGCTGCATCCCGCGTGACTGCTGAAGGCGTGGTGAACTCCTTCATTGATGGCAACGTCGGTGCTCTGATCGAAGTGAACAGCGAAACTGACTTCGTATCTAAGAACGACAGCTTCTTGGCAATGGCTGCTGCTGCTGCCGAGCTGGTTGCCAAGCACAACCCTGCCGATGTGGCTGCACTGGGCGCGATTGCTTACGAGCAAGATGGTTTCGGCCCCACATTGGAAGATGTGCGCAAGGGTCTGATCGGCAAGATCGGTGAAAACATGTCTTTCCGCCGCTTCACGCGCCTGGAAGGCAGCTTGGCTGCTTACGTGCACGGCTCGCGCATTGGCGTGATCGTCGAGTTCGAAGGTGACGCTGCTGCTGCCAAGGATGTGGCAATGCACGTGGCGGCTATGAAGCCTGCTGCATTGACCAGCGCCGATGTGCCTGCGGATTTGATCGAAAAAGAGCGTACCGTTGCTGCAGCCAAGGCCGCAGAATCGGGCAAGCCTGCAGAGATCGTTGCCAAGATGGTAGAAGGTTCCGTTCAAAAGTTCCTGAAGGAAGTTTCTTTGGCTGACCAAGTGTTTGTGAAGGCCGCAGACGGCAAGCAAACCGTGGCTCAGATGCTGAAGGCTGCGAACACTACCGTGAAGGGCTTTACCCTGTACGTGGTGGGCGAAGGCATTGAGAAGAAGGTTGACGATTTCGCCGCTGAAGTTGCAGCCCAAATCGCTGCTGCTAAAGGCGCTTAATTAACGCCTAGCGCTATTGCTCTCGATCGATTCCATTCATAAAAACTGCATAACCACACCGGAGTTACCCATGACACAAGTTAAACCAGCTCACAAACGCATCTTGCTGAAGTTGTCTGGTGAGGCGTTGATGGGTGACGATCAGTTCGGCATCAATCGCGTCACGATTGAGCGCATGGTGTCTGAGATTGTTGCAGTCTCCAAGGTGGGTGTGCAGGTTGCGGTGGTGATTGGTGGGGGCAATATTTTCCGTGGAGTGGCTGGTGGTTCTGCAGGTATGGACCGCGCCACCGCTGACTACATGGGGATGCTGGCCACCGTTATGAACGCGTTGGCCTTGGCTGACGCCATGGACAAGCAAGGACTGACGGCGCGCGTCATGTCTGCGATTGCGATTGAGCAGGTCGTAGAGCCGTATGTGCGCCCTAAAGCCTTGCAGTACCTTGAAGAAGGTAAGGTCGTGGTGTTTGCAGCAGGCACGGGTAACCCGTTCTTTACGACCGATACGGCCGCAGCTTTGCGTGGCGCAGAAATTGGTGCAGAAGTGGTGCTGAAGGCCACCAAGGTCGATGGCGTTTACACCGATGACCCAATGAAGAATCCTGCCGCCACGCGTTACGACAAGCTGGCTTTTGATGAAGCCATCGGACGTAATTTGGGCATCATGGACGCTACAGCTTTTGCCTTGTGCCGTGATCAGAAATTGCCAATCCGCGTATTCTCTATCGTTAAGCCAGGTGCGTTGCTGCGTGTGGTAATGGGCGAAGATGAGGGTACATTGGTACACGCTTGATAGATTCCACGCGACATTCGGCCTTCCTTGTGTGAGCAACGGAAGGCCATTTGCTTTCAGAGGTAACAGATATGACGATTGCTGAGATCAAGAAAAACGCCGAAACCAAGATGGGGCAATCCCTTGAGGCATTGAAAAACAACTTGGGGCGCATTCGCACAGGTCGCCCCAGCCCTCAATTGTTGGATGTGATTCAAGTGGATTACTACGGCTCCATGGTGCCTTTGTCTCAAGTCGCTAACGTGTCGTTGCTGGATGCACGTACGCTGAGCGTTCAGCCGTGGGAAAAGAGCATGGCAGCAAAGGTGGAAAAAGCCATTCGCGAAAGTGATTTGGGTCTGAACCCTGCTTCTTTGGGCGATTTGATCCGTGTTCCCATGCCGCCCATGAGCGAAGAGCGCCGCAAAGAAATGACCAAGCTGGCGCGCAATGAAGGCGAAGCCGCAAAGATTGCTGTGCGCAATCTGCGCCGTGATGCCAATGAAGCGGTCAAGCGTTTGGTGAAAGAGAAAGAAGCGTCTGAGGACGATCAAAAGCGCACTGAAACTGAAGTGCAAAAGTTGACCGACAAGCACATCGTGGATGTGGATGCCTTGGTGGCATCCAAAGAGCAAGAAATTCTGGCGGTGTAACGCTGTCAGTGCGGGGAAAACAATGTCCCAAACCACTGTGATTCCCCGCCACATTGCCATCGTGATGGATGGCAATGGCCGCTGGGCCAAAAAACGTTTCTTGCCACGTCTGGCAGGCCACAAGCAGGGTGTAGATGCTTTGCGCCGGTGCGTACGACTTTGCATTGAGCGCGGTGTTCGCGTGCTGACGGTGTTTGCCTTTTCGTCAGAAAACTGGAGCCGCCCTGCGGACGAAGTCTCTGGTTTGATGAATTTGCTTGCCGGCGCTTTGGCCAGAGAGGTGCCTAGCTTGCACGAAGAGGGTGTGCAATTGCACTTTGTAGGTGAGCGTGTGGGCTTGTCTGACAAGGTGCAGGCGGGTTTTGTGCAAGCAGAAAGCCTGACTTCCGGCAATGACCGCTTGATCCTGAATGTCTGTTTCAACTATGGCGGTCGCGGTGACATTGTGCAAGCTGCGGCACGGGTAGCTGCTCAGGGCTTGGCCATCACTGAGCAGAGTCTGAATGCAGCCATGGGAATGGCGCATGTGCCAGATCCCGATCTGTTGATTCGTACGGGTGGCGAGTTCCGGGTAAGTAACTTTCTGCTGTGGCAGGTAGCTTATTCCGAACTGTATTTCAGTGCGGTGTTATGGCCAGACTTCGATGCCGCAGAGCTGGATACCGCGATTGCCGATTTTTCGTCCAGAGAGCGTCGATTCGGTCAAACATCAGAACAAGTAATGCAGTCATCCACACAAAAGGTGATTGTTTGAAGGGATGCATCCGATGCTAAAACAGCGCGTCATTACAGCTGTCATTTTGCTGGCCATCTTGCTGCCAGCGCTGTTTTACTCCAATACCTTGCCGTTCAATCTGCTGGTGCTGACCATGCTGGCTGCAGGTGGATGGGAGTGGGGACGCCTGAATCATTTGGGGCGAACCGGTGCAATCACTACCGCGGTGCTGACGTTGCTGCTGGGGCTCGCGTCATGGCAATTGGGGTGGTTGGGCCAGTCACATTCCGTACTGTGGTTGGTGGCTGGTGGCGCTTGGGTGCTGGGAAGTGTTGGCTTGATCAAAGTGGGAGTACCGGGCTGGGCTCGCATTCCGTTGTCGGTTCGTTTGTGCGGTGGCATATTGGCTTTGTGGGCAGCAGGTCTTGCGATGATGCAGGCGCGGCAATTGGGTGTGAACTTTTTGCTGTCAGTCTTGATGCTGGTATGGGTGGCTGATGTTTTTGCGTACTTTTTTGGACGCACTTTTGGGTTGAAGTTCACGAAGGTTAAGTTGGCGCCCTCTATCAGCCCCGGCAAAAGCTGGGAAGGTGCATGGGGCGGTGCCTTGGGTGTCTTGCTGCTGGCTTTTTTCTGGTTGTGGGCAGACCGTTTTTTGCAAACCACTACGCCCAGTTTTTATAGCAAGCTTTTCCAGCAAGGCTGGTGGTTGCTGCTGGTGGCTGCACTGTTTATGGCTGCCATGAGTGTGGTGGGGGACTTGGTGGAATCTTTGATCAAGCGCAGTGCGGAAGTCAAAGACAGCAGCCAGCTGCTTCCCGGCCATGGGGGTGTACTAGATCGTATTGACGCTTTGCTACCCACTTTGCCTTTGGCCATGATGCTGACTTCTTTGGTGCAGTGATGAAACAACGTTTGACGGTGCTGGGCTCAACAGGCTCAATTGGAACGAATACCTTGGATGTCGTGCGGCGGCATGCAGATCACTACGAAGTCTTTGCGCTGAGTGCTGCGACACAGGTTGATACCATCTTGGCGCAGTGTGCGGAATTCAAACCGCGTTATGCCGTGATGGCCAGCGCGGCACACAGCCAAGTACTGGCTGATAAATTGAAGTCAAATGGGCTTCTAACCCAAGTGCTGCAAGCGCCAGATGCTCTTGAAGAAATAGCGTCGCATCCTGATGTAGATGCTGTGATGGGCGCGATTGTAGGGGCCGCGGGTTTATCGCCGTGCCTGGCTGCAGCCAAGGCGGGTAAGCGATTGCTGCTGGCGAACAAAGAGGCATTGGTGGTGGGTGGCGCGCTCTTCATGGAAACCGTGCGTGCCAATAATTGCAACTTGCTGCCGATTGATAGCGAGCATTCGGCCATTTTTCAGTGCTTGCCAGAAGATCGCAGTACGTGGGGTGCTCGCATCGACAGCTTGCTGCTGACGGCATCTGGCGGGCCCTTTCGCCAGCGCGACCCTGCGACGCTGTTTGAAATTACGCCAGCGCAGGCATGCAAGCATCCGAATTTCTCCATGGGGCGCAAAATTTCGGTGGATTCCGCCACGATGATGAACAAAGCCTTGGAGGTGATTGAGGCGCGCTGGCTGTTTGATGTTGCCCCTGAAAAAATCAAGGTGGTAATTCATCCGCAGCAAATCGTGCACTCCATGGTGCAGTTCAAGGATGCATCTATCCTGGCGCAGCTTGGAACGCCTGATATGCGTGTACCGATTGCTTGCGGCCTAGCATGGCCCCAGCGGATCGAGAGCGGTGTTGCTCGCCTGGACTTCACCACTTTGGCTGGTTTGACATTTGAGGAGGCGGATGCACAGCGTTTTCCGGGTCTGCATCTTTCATGGCAAGCGTTGAATGCACCCGAAGGTACTACCGCAGTACTGAATGCTGCCAATGAAGTTGCTGTGGCAGCTTTTTTGTCCCATCAACTGCGTTTTGACCGCATTCATGCGGTCAATTTGGCAACGCTGGAGAAGCTGCAGCCCACTCGACCCCATTCGTTGGATGATTTGCTTGCGCTCAATGAAGAAGCGCGTAGCGTTGCGACGGGTGTGCTTGAGCAGTGGGCCGCTTGACCCTGTCAACTTGTAATAAAGAGTGAAAAATTCATGCTGACTTTGGTGGCCTTTATCGTTGCGCTGGGTTTGCTCATTGCGATTCACGAGTATGGGCACTACCGCGTGGCTGTGGCTTGTGGCGTCAAGGTGCTGCGTTTTTCCATTGGGATTGGCAAGCCGCTTTTACGCTGGAAAGGGCGGAACGCTGAAACCGAGTTTGTCATAGCTGCGTTGCCGTTGGGTGGCTATGTTCGCATGCTGGATGAACGTGAGGCATCCGTTCCAGAGGATCAGTTGCATCGTACGTTCAACCGACAACCATTGCGCAAAAGAGCAGCCATTGTTGTTGCAGGCCCCGTGGCTAACTTGTTGCTTGCTATCGCTTTGTATAGCGTAGTCAATTGGATAGGGCTGGAGCAGCCCAAAGCCATTGTTTCTGCCCCACAGGCTGGTACGTTGGCTGAGCGGGCTGGATTGCGCGGCGGGGAATGGGTGCAATCTTTGCACGTTGCCCAGGGAGAAGCGCAGTCCGTCGAGTCATTTGAAGATCTACGCTGGCAGCTGACACAAGCGGCGCTCAGTGGTCACAATGTGACGCTGGCTTGGCTCAATCAAGATGATCGAACACAGGGTCAGGGTGAATTGAATTTGGCTGTGCTGGATGGTGAAGGCTTGGACCAGGCTGCGTTGGAGCGTATTGGCATTGGGGCACCTTGGACGCCAGCGGTGGTCGGCGAGTTGATGCCGGATATGCCTGCACAAAAAGCAGGTTTGAAACCAGGTGATCGGGTGCTGCGTGTGAATGGGTTAGCCATCAAAGATGGGGCACAGCTTAGAGCGCTGATTCGCCAAACGGGAACCAATCCCCCAGCGGTTGCCCAAGAGTGGGAAATTGAGCGCGATGCGCAAATCCTGAAACTTGCCGTTCAGCCTGAATTGGTAGAAACGCCAGAAGGCTTCATCGGCCGTATTGGTGCCTTTATTGGTGGGGCACCTGAAATGGTGCTTGTTCAAAAAAGTCTTTTTGAAGGGCTTGCAGCGGGCGTTGCCAAAACGTGCGACGTTGCATGGCTTAGCTTGCAGATGATGGCCAAGATGGTGTCGGGGCAGGCGTCTTTGGATAATCTCAGCGGTCCTTTGACCATTGCGGATTACGCCGGTAAGTCGGCAAGCATGGGTCTGGTGCAGTACATCTTGTTCTTGGCGCTGATCAGCGTTAGTCTTGGCGTGCTCAATCTGTTGCCACTTCCTGTGTTGGATGGTGGGCACCTGATGTATTATCTTTGGGAAGGTGTCACAGGGCATCCGGTGAGTGACGTGTGGGCAGAGCGTCTTCAGCGGGTTGGTATAGGCCTTTTGCTTGTGATGATGTCCATTGCTTTATTTAACGATATCAGCCGCCTCTGGGGCTAAGCCATTGCCGAACTTTGCTGTTTGCGCCTGCATCACAAATGAAATTCACAAAAAATCGATTGAGCGTTCGCACTGCGACTGCCGTAGCCGCCTTGCTTTGTGCTGCACAAGCCGCATGGGCTTTAGAACCTTTCAAAGTCCAAGATATCCGTGTCGAAGGTTTGCAGCGCGTTGAGGCGGGGACAATTTTTGCTTCCATGCCTTTGCGTGTCGGCGATGATTACAACGACGACAAAGGCGCTGCAGCGATTCGTGCGCTATTTGCCCTGGGTCTCTTCAAGGATGTCCGCCTTGAGGCCAATGGCAATGTGCTGGTCGTAGTCGTAGAAGAGCGTCCCACTATTGCTGGGGTTGACTTCGTTGGCACCAAGGAGTTTGACAAGGAAGCATTGCAAAAAGCAATGCGTGATGTAGGACTGGCTGAAGGTCGGCCCTTTGACAAGGCGCTGGCAGACCGCGCGGAGCAAGAACTCAAGCGTCAATACATCAACCGCAGCTTGTACGGCGCTGAGATTGTGACCACGGTAACGCCTATTGAGCGCAACCGTGTAAATTTGACGTTCTCTGTCACAGAAGGCGATGCAGCAAAAATCAATGATATTCGTATTGTTGGAAATAATGCTTTCAGCGAATCTACGCTGAAGAAACAGTTTGACCAAGATACTGGTGGCTGGTTGAGCTGGTATACCAAGTCTGATCGTTATGCGCGCAGCAAGCTGAATGCTGATCTTGAAACACTGCGCTCGTACTACCTGCAACGTGGTTATTTGGATTTTCGGATTGACTCCACGCAGGTTGCGATTTCTCCTGACAAACAGAAAATTTCTTTGGTTGTGAATATTCACGAAGGAGAGCGTTTTGTTGTGTCAGGCGTTGATCTTGAGGGTAATTACCTTGATCGCGAGGATGAATTTAAATCGTTGGTGAAGATTCGCGCTGGACAGCCTTATAACGCAGACTTGGTGACAGAAACAACCAAGGCTTTCTCAGATCACTTTAGTAAATTTGGTTTTGCATTTGCACGCGTAGATGCAGTGCCGGAAATCGATCGCGAAAATAATCGTGTTGCCTTCGTGTTGCGTTCTGAACCTTCACGTCGAGCCTATGTGCGTCGAATTCAAGTGTCTGGCAATGACCGTACACGAGACGAAGTGATTCGTCGTGAATTCCGTCAATTTGAATCTTCTTGGTATGACGGTGACAAAATCAAGTTGTCACGTGATCGTGTAGATCGCTTAGGGTACTTCACAGAAGTGGATGTTGATACCCAAGAAATCCCAGGTTCTCCCGATCAAGTGGATTTGATCATCAGCGTAAAAGAAAAACCCACTGGCGCTGTAACGTTGGGTGCTGGTTTTTCGAGTGCAGAGAAAGTTTCTTTGAGTTTTGGTATTAAGCAAGAAAATGCTTTTGGCTCTGGAAATTATTTGGGTCTAGATGTTAATACGAGCAAGTACAACCGTACTTTGGTCGTGAGTACGACCGATCCATACTTCACCCAAGATGGTATTTCTAGAACTATTGATGCCTATTACCGTACATCGCGCCCATACTCGGGTGATGTTTATGTTGATAATGATCTTGTTAAATCCGAAGATTTATACAAAATTGTATCTAAAGGGGCATCCGTTCGATTTGGCGTCCCATTCACTGAAATTGATACTGTTTATTTTGGTTTGGGTTTGGAGCAAACCTCGATTACAAATGGCGTCTATATGCCAATCCAGTACAAAGAATATGCTGGAAAAAGTAATACTGCAATACCATTGACGCTGGGCTGGGGGCGTGATTCTCGAGATAGTGCTTTGGCTCCGAATTCTGGTCGTTACCAAAAATTCAATGCTGAGTGGTCGGCTGCTGGTGATTTGAAATATGTAAAAGCAAATTATCAGTTCCAACAGTATTTACCAATTACCAAAGCAATCACATTCGCTATGAATGCTGAGCTGGGTTGGGGCAAGGGTTTCGGTGGTAAGCCTTATCCAATTTTTAAGAACTTTTATGCTGGTGGTCTAGGATCTGTTCGAGGCTTTGAACAAGGTAGTTTGGGGCCTCGTGCGAACAAGTACATCGGTGTTAATGGCGTTGAGCAAACTTACAGCTCAGGAAGTTACTCTTATTTAGGGGGCGCCAAAAAAGCAGTGATTAATTTTGAATTGGTCGCACCATTTCCCGGTGCTGGTAATGACAAAACCCTTCGATGGTTCACTTTTGTAGATGTGGGTAGCGTTTATGGGGAAAATGATCCAATTCGCGCCAGTGAGATGCGTGCTTCTGCAGGTATCGGCCTGAGCTGGATCTCTCCTTTGGGTCCATTGCGTTTGGCATGGGCCAACCCTATTCGCAAAAAAGAGGGTGATGAGCTGCAAAAGCTTCAATTTCAAATCGGAACGTCTTTCTAATGAAAAACATGTATCGCACATTGGCAGTCTCTGCCTTGCTGGGTAGCCTGGCGCTGACGGCTTATGCACAGGACTTTAAAGCGGGTTTTGTGAATACAGACCGTATTTTCCGTGAAGCAAATTCTGCAAAAGCTGCTCAAGGCAAGTTGGAGCAAGAGTTTTCTAAGCGTGAGCGTGATTTGGTCGCAGTGGGTAAAACACTCAAAACTGCTTCTGATGCGTTTGAGCGCAACGCGCCAACGTTGTCTGAAAGCCAGCGTGTGGCCAAGCAGCGTGATCTGGTCGAACAAGACCGAGATTTTCAGCGCAAGAACCGCGAATTTCAAGAAGACTTGAATGCACGCAAGAACGAAGAGTTGGCGCGTGTATTGGAGCAAGCAAATCGCGTTGTTCAGCAAGTCGCAGAAGCTGAAAAATATGACGTTATTTTGCAAGAGGCGGTTTACGTCAATCCCAAGCATGACATCACTGACAAAGTGATCAAGGCTTTGAACGGTGCTTCTAAATAAGCTTCTCAGGACATCAGTGTGATTGTTCATTTAGGACAAATCCTTGATGCCTTGGGTGGAGAGTTGGTAGGGGGAGAGCGAGAAATTGAAATTTCTCGAATCTCACCCCTAGAGACGGCAGATAGCACTTCTATTAGCTTTCTGAGTAACCCAAGGTATGAAGCGCAAATGGCCGCCTCTAAGGCGGCCTGTGTCGTTGTAGCCCCAAATATGCGTCAAGCGGGGGAGACTCGTGGCGCATGCATCGTCGCTGCCAATCCTTATGTTTACTTCGCAAAATTAACGCAGTTTTGGAAAGCAAAACAGCGAGGCGATCAGTTGACGGGTGTGCACTCTTCAGCTGTGGTGCATGAGGCTGCGGTGGTGGATGCAACAGCTTACATTGGCCCTCACTGCGTTGTGGAAGCCAGAGCTCGGATTGGTGCAGGAACCATCTTGCGTTCTCATGTCACAGTCAGTGAGGATTGCCGTATCGGCGAACGCTGTTTGCTGCATCCTGGTGTCGTGATTGGCGCTGATGGTTTCGGTTTTGCGAATGACGCAGGGCAGTGGCTCAAAATTGAGCAGCTTGGCGGTGTGCGAATCGGTAATGATGTTGAGATTGGCGCTAATACCTGTATTGATCGCGGTGCACTGGATGACACCATCGTTGAAGATGGTGTGAAGCTCGATAATCTTGTGCAAATTGCGCACAATGTTCATATCGGCGCGCATTCGGTCATTGCTGGAAATACGGGTGTTGCTGGCAGCGCAAAAATTGGTCGAAATTGCTCAATTGGTGGCGCTGCCAACATACTTGGGCACTTATCTATTGCTGATGGCACAAGCATTTCCCCCACGTCGATGGTGACGCGTTCTATCCATCAGCCTGGCTTATACACTGGTATCTTTCCATTGCAGACGAATGAGCAATGGGAAAAAAACGCTGCATCTTTAAAGCAATTGCATACGCTCCGTGAGCGCATCAAAAAGCTGGAGAAAGCGCTTGAGGCGCAAAACAGCAATAACGGAAATTCATAATGGATATTCACGCAATTCTTAAGCAACTCCCACATCGCTACCCTTTTCTGCTGGTAGACCGAGTGGTGGAGCTTGAGAGTAATAAACGTATTCGAGCGATCAAGAACGTTACTTTTAACGAGCCGTTTTTCCAAGGTCATTTTCCTGGTCGCCCTGTTATGCCTGGCGTTTTGATGCTTGAGGCATTAGCCCAAGCTGCAGGTCTGCTGGCTTTTGATGCCATGGGGCAAGTACCTGATGAAAATAATATTTACTACTTTGTAGGTATTGATGCAGCGCGGTTCAAGCGCCCAGTGGAGCCTGGTGATCAACTGATCTTGGAAGCTTCGATCGACCGTGTGCGCGGTGGCATTTGGAAGTTCAAGGGTGTTGCACGTGTGGGAGATGAAGTCGCGTGCGAAGCAGAACTGATGTGCACCATGCGTTACGTGGGCTCTGAAAAGCAGGCTTGATGAGCGCGAACATTCATCCAACGGCCATCATTCAGGAGGGAGCGCAGCTGCATCCTTCGGTGATTGTTGGCCCATACAGCATCATCGGCTCCAATGTGTCAATTGGTGCTGGGACGCGTATTGGCCCACATTGCGTGATTGAAGGTCGAACCACCATTGGTATCGATAACCATATTTTTCAATTTGCCTCACTGGGTGCACAACCGCAAGACAAAAAATATGCAGGTGAGCCCACCCAATTGGTGATTGGTGATCGCAATACTATCCGTGAATTTTGCACTTTCAACACAGGTACCAGTCAAGATCTGGGCGTAACGCGTGTTGGAAGTGATAACTGGATCATGGCTTATGTCCATATCGCACACGATTGTGTCGTGGGTAACCAGACCATTTTGGCAAACAACGCTACTTTGGCTGGTCACGTGCATGTGGGGGATTGGGTGATTCTGGGTGGGTTAACCGGTGTGCATCAGTTTGTGAAGATTGGTGCGCATGCCATGGCTGGTTTTGCCAGTCGTGTGGCACAAGATGTACCGCCATTCATGATGATTGAGGGCAATCCGCTAGCGGTGCGAGGCTTTAATTTGGAAGGCTTGCGCCGACGAGGCTTTACGCCAGAGCGCTTGAAAGCGGTCAAGCAAATGCATAAGTTGTTGTATCGCCAAAGTCTTTCTTTAGAAGCTGCACAGCAAGGGATTGCTGAGTTGTTGTTAGAAATACCAGAGGCTCAACAGGATATCGAGCTGATGCAATCTTTTCTTGCATCCTCTACGCGAGGCATTGCACGATAAAGCTATGTTGTCACTAGAGATTCAGCAGCTTCGTGTTGCTATGGTGGCCGGCGAGACGTCAGGAGACTTACTCGCCGGTTTGCTTTTGGATGGTTTGCAGCAGCAATGGCCGCAAGTGCAGAGCTATGGTATTGGCGGCGGGCGCATGCAGCAGCGAGGCTTTGAAGCTTTTTGGGATAGCGAGCGTTTGGCGGTGCACGGCTACAGCGTTGAGGTGCTCATGCGCTTGTGGGATATCCTGTCCATTCGAAAGCAGCTGCGCGCGCGCCTTTTACAAGATCGCCCCAATGTTTTTGTGGGCATCGATGCGCCAGATTTCAACCTTGGGTTGGAGCAAGATCTGCGCGCTGCAGGCATCAAAACCGTGCATTTTGTTTGTCCTTCTATTTGGGCTTGGCGCCCCGAACGGGTGAATAAAATTCGTGCAGCGGCAGACCATGTGCTGTGCTTGTTCCCGTTTGAACCTGCGCTGCTCGCCCAGCACGGTATTGCTGCAACTTACGTTGGGCATCCTTTGGCGCAAGTCATACCGATGGAGCCAGACCGCGCCGCGGCACGTACACGTTTGGGGCTTTCCCAAGAGCATCCTGTTCTTGCTTTATTGCCCGGCAGTCGTCGGGCTGAAGTGCAATATATCGCCAAGCCATTTATGCAGGCGGCAGCCTTGCTCAAACAAACGTTTCCGCAGCTGCAAGTGGTGCTACCGGCGGTGCCTGCTTTGCATGACCGGTTGATTGCGCTGTCACACGAGTTGGGTGTGGCGCATTGGCTCAAGATTGTCCCTGGTCAGTCGCACGATGTACTGGCGGCGTGTGATTGCACGCTGATTGCCAGTGGCACAGCCACTTTAGAGGCGGCCTTGTTCAAACGTCCGATGGTGGTGTCATACCGCATGCATCCTTTCAGCTACCGCCTCATGCAGCGCAAGCAGCTGCAGCCGTGGGTGGGGCTGCCCAATATTTTGTGTTCCGATTTTGTGGTGCCCGAGTTGTTGCAAGAGCAAGCCTCGCCCCGCGCGCTGGCTGATGCCGTGGCGCAGTGGCTCGATAACAGCGAGCATGCCCGCACAAGGATTCATGCGGTAGAGCAGCGATTTGCCGCACTGCACCAAGAATTACGCAGAGATACCACTACCCTGTCAGCCCATGCCATCCAAAAAGTCCTTTCTTCCTGACCAGAGCACGCTGCCTTGGCATTCGCCGGGGCTGATGGCTGGAGTCGATGAGGCTGGGCGCGGACCTTTGGCAGGTCCCGTGGTGGCCGCAGCGGTCATTTTGGATGATCTCCGTCCGATTGAGGGGCTGGCTGATTCCAAAAAGTTGACCGCCAATCGCCGTGAAAAGCTGTTTGATGAAATCCGTGCCAAAGCATTGTGCTTTTGCATTGCACAGGCGTCGGTCGAAGAGATTGATCGGTTGAACATCCTGCAAGCCACCATGCTGGCCATGCAGCGGGCGGTGAACGGCTTGCGCCTCAAGCCTGCGTTGGTCCAAGTGGATGGCAATCGCATCCCTTTGCTGGATGTGCATGCAGAAGCGATTGTCAAAGGCGATGCCTTTGTGCAAGCCATTTCTGCCGCCTCGATTTTGGCCAAGGTACACCGTGACCGCTGGTGCGAAGATTTTGATCACTCGTATCCGCAGTATGGCTTTGCTGCGCACAAAGGCTATGGAACTGCAGCACATTTGCAGGCCCTTCAGCGCTTTGGTGCCACCCCAGAGCACCGCCGCAGCTTTGCGCCGGTTACACACGTTATTCATAGATTTGCAGCCGAGCAGGCTGCCAGCGCTACGGCATGAACATCACAGAAATCAGTTCGCGCGACAACGCGTTCGTTAAGGAATTACGGCGCCTTTCGCAGGAAAACGGCATGTACCGCAAGCTCGGCTATGTATGGTTGGAGGGCGACCATCTGTGCCGTGCAGCACTGACGCGCAACTTGAAGCCCAAGGTGGCGGTGTTTGCTAAGTCTTTTTGGCCTTCAGTGCCCACAGAATGGGCGCAGGCAGCTCCCAAAATTGTAGTTTTGGACGATGCTTTGTTTGCCGATATCAGTGGCTTGGAGTCGCCAGCGCGCATGGGTTACATCTTGCCGTGGAGCGCCGGTGCGCAGGTTATGTCAAGCGTGCCCACGGTCGTGCTCGACCGCGTGCAAGACGCTGGGAATGTGGGTTCTATTTTGCGCTCTGCTTCTGCATTTGGATTTAAGCAAGTGGTAGCACTCAAAGGTACGGCGGCACTGTGGAGCCAAAAGGTTTTGCGCGCGGGTATGGGAGCCCACTTTGCCCTGCATTTGGTCGAGGCGGCTGACGCCGATGCTCTGCAGCAGTTGCAAGTGCCGTTGCTCGTGACCAGCTCGCACCGTGGCGATTTGATCCATGAATCTCGGCTACCTTGGCCTTGTGCATGGGCCATGGGCCATGAAGGGCAGGGCGTTGGCCCTGCCGTGGAGGCGTTGGCCGTACAGTCGGTGCGCATTGCGCAACCCGGCGGTGAAGAATCCCTGAATGTAGGGGCTGCTGCGGCGATTTGTTTGCACGCCAGCGCCATCTCTGCCTTGAATTGACAGGGCCTCTTGCTAGGGTTTGACCGGTGTTGCGCGGCGAAGTGGATATAATGGGAGGCTTTTCAGCATTATTTCCATACGCCTAGCGATCGCTTCCTCGCCACCTCTGCAGACAAGCTTTTTTGCCGCGTGACGCAACGTCACCGGCTGCGCTGGGCGTAACCGTATTTAGAACCGGAGAATCCAGTGCTTTTGTCTCTTCAGGGAAGTTTCCCATCCGCCATCTTGGCGCTCGCAGACGGCACGGTCTTTATTGGCAATTCGATTGGTGCGCAAGGCACCACGGTGGGTGAGGTGGTGTTCAACACTGCCATCACGGGCTACCAAGAAATCCTCACGGATCCCAGCTATTGCCAGCAGATCGTCACACTCACTTATCCCCATATTGGCAACTACGGTGTCAATGTCGAGGACATTGAGGCAGACAAAGTCCATGCCGCAGGTTTGATCATCAAAAACCTGCCCTTGCTTGCCAGCAACTTCCGCATGAGCGAAACCCTGTCGCAATATCTGGTGCGCAACAACACGGTGGCGATTGCAAATGTGGACACCCGCAAGCTGACACGCCTGCTGCGCGACAAGGGCGCGCAAAACGGCGCGATTGTGGGTTTGGCTGCCGGTGAAGCAGTCACACAGGCCCGCATTGACGAAGCACTGGCCGCTGCCAAAGCAGCGCCTGCCATGAAGGGCCTGGACTTGGCCAAGGAAGTGACCACGGCCAAGTCTTACGAGTGGACAGAAACCGAGTGGACGCTGGGCCAAGGCTATGGCCAGTTGGAGAGCCCCAAGTTCCATGTTGTGGCCTATGACTATGGCGTGAAGAGCAACATCCTGCGCATGCTGGCCGAACGAGGCTGCAAGCTGACGGTGGTACCAGCCCAAACACCTGCCAAGGACGTGCTGGCGCTGAACCCCGATGGCGTGTTCCTGTCCAATGGCCCTGGCGACCCAGCACCTTGCGACTACGCGATTGAAGCTGCGCAAGCCATCATGGCCGCCAAGACACCGTTGTTCGGTATCTGTCTGGGTCACCAGATCATGGCCTTGGCCTCGGGTGCGCAGACGTTCAAGATGCAAAACAGCCACCACGGTGCCAACCACCCGGTGAAGGATCTGGATACGGGTCGCGTCAGCATCACCAGCCAAAACCACGGTTTTGCTGTCGAGCTGGAGACCCTGCCCGCCAACCTGCGTGCCACGCACGTTAGCCTGTTTGACGGCACGCTGCAAGGCTTGGAGCGCACCGATGTGCCCGCATTCTGTTTCCAGGGCCACCCCGAGGCTTCGCCCGGCCCCCATGACATCGCCTATTTGTTCGACCGCTTTACTGCGCTGATGGAGACCCACAAAAATGCCTAAGCGCACCGACCTTCAAAGCATTCTGATCATTGGCGCTGGCCCCATCGTGATTGGCCAAGCCTGTGAGTTTGACTACTCTGGCGTGCAAGCCTGCAAGGCGCTGCGCGAAGAGGGCTTCAAAGTCATCTTGATCAACAGCAATCCCGCCACGATCATGACCGACCCCAATACGGCGGACGTGACGTACATTGAACCCATCACTTGGCAAACGGTTGAAAAGATCATTGCCAAAGAGCGCCCTGATGCAATCTTGCCCACCATGGGTGGCCAGACCGCGCTGAACTGCGCATTGGATCTGTGGAAGCACGGTGTGCTGGACAAGTACAACGTCGAGCTGATCGGTGCCAAGCCCGAAGCCATTGACAAGGCGGAAGACCGCCTGAAGTTCAAGGATGCCATGACCAAAATTGGTCTGGGCTCCGCACGCTCTGGCATTGCCCACACCATGGACGAAGCCTGGGCAGTGCAAAAGGAAATGGGTTTTCCCACCGTCATTCGCCCCAGCTTCACGCTGGGCGGCACGGGCGGTGGTATTGCCTACAACTCCGAAGAGTTTGAGACCATCTGCAAGCGAGGTCTGGAAGCTTCTCCTACCAACGAACTCTTGATCGAAGAGTCGCTGCTGGGTTGGAAAGAGTACGAGATGGAAGTAGTGCGCGACACCGCTGACAACTGCATCATCGTTTGCTCGATCGAAAATCTGGACCCCATGGGTGTACACACGGGTGACTCCATCACCGTGGCCCCTGCACAGACGCTGACCGACAAGGAATACCAGATCATGCGCAATGCCTCTTTGGCAGTGCTGCGTGAAATCGGTGTGGATACGGGCGGCTCCAACGTGCAGTTCTCGGTGAACCCCAAAGACGGTCGCATGATCGTCATTGAGATGAACCCCCGCGTTTCGCGCTCCTCGGCGCTGGCTTCCAAGGCCACAGGTTTTCCGATCGCCAAGATCGCGGCCAAGCTGGCTGTGGGCTTTACGCTGGATGAACTCAAGAACGACATCACGGGCGGCACAACCCCTGCGTCGTTTGAGCCTTCGATTGACTACGTGGTCACCAAGATCCCGCGTTTTGCGTTCGAGAAATTCCCAACCGCCGACAACCGCCTGACGACCCAGATGAAGTCGGTGGGTGAAGTGATGGCCATGGGCCGTACCTTCCAAGAATCCTTCCAGAAGGCCTTGCGCGGTCTGGAAGTCGGCGTGGATGGCATGAACGAAAAAACCCAAGACCGCGAGATCTTGGAAAAGGAACTCGGTACACCCGGACCTGACCGCATCTGGTATGTGGGTGATGCGTTTGCCGCGGGCTGGTCGCTGGATGAAGTGCACAACATCACCAAGATCGACAAGTGGTTCCTGGTGCAGATCGAAGAGATCATCAAGATCGAACTCGAACTGGATACCGTGTTTGAAGCCAAGGGCGCTGACGCCCTGGCTGCGCTGGACGCAGGCACGCTGCGCGCCCTGAAGCAAAAGGGTTTCTCGGACCGCCGTTTGGCCAAATTGCTGCACACCACCGACAAGGCCGTGCGCGAAGCACGCAAGGCACTGAACGTGCGCCCCGTGTTCAAGCGCGTGGACACCTGCGCGGCCGAGTTTGCCTCCAACACTGCGTACATGTATTCCACGTACGACGAAGAGTGCGAAGCTGCGCCCACCAACAAGAAAAAGATCATGGTGCTGGGCGGTGGCCCGAACCGCATTGGTCAAGGCATTGAATTTGACTATTGCTGCGTGCATGCCGCCATGGCCATGCGCGAAGATGGTTACGAAACCATCATGGTCAACTGCAACCCTGAAACGGTTTCGACCGACTACGACACGTCTGACCGCCTGTACTTTGAGCCGTTGACGCTCGAAGACGTGCTGGAAATCGTGGCGGTTGAGCAGCCTGAAGGCGTGATCGTGCAGTACGGCGGTCAAACGCCTCTGAAGCTGGCTTTGGGTCTGGAAGCCGAAGGCGTCAAGATCATCGGTACTACGCCCGACATGATTGATGCGGCCGAAGACCGCGAGCGTTTCCAGCAAATGCTGCACACGCTGGGCCTGCGCCAGCCACCAAACGCCACAGCTCGTACCGAGCCAGAAGCCTTGGAAAAGGCTGCGGCGCTGGGTTACCCGCTGGTGGTGCGCCCTTCTTACGTGCTGGGTGGCCGTGCGATGGAAATCGTGCACGAGCAGCGTGATCTGGAGCGCTACATGCGCGAAGCCGTGAAGGTCTCCAACGACTCTCCGGTGCTGCTGGACCACTTCCTGTCTAACGCCATTGAGTGCGATGTGGACTGCGTGCGTGACCACACTGGCGCTGTCTATATCGGCGGCGTGATGGAGCACATTGAACAAGCGGGCGTGCACTCTGGTGACTCGGCTTGCTCGTTGCCTCCTTACTACCTGAAGGCTGACACCATCGCTGAAATCAAGCGCCAGACCGCAGCCATGGCCGAAGGCCTGAGTGTGGTGGGCTTGATGAACGTGCAGTTTGCCATCAAGGAAGTGGACGGTCAGGACGTGATTTACGTGCTGGAAGTGAACCCCCGCGCCTCGCGTACCGTACCGTTTGTATCGAAGGCGACCGGCGTGCAACTGGCCAAGGTCGCAGCACGCTGCATGGCCGGTCAGACCCTGGCCAGCCAAGGCGTGACCAAGGAAGTGACACCGCCTTACTTCAGCGTCAAAGAAGCCGTGTTCCCGTTCGTGAAGTTCCCCGGTGTAGACACCATCCTCGGCCCCGAGATGAAGTCCACGGGTGAAGTCATGGGCGTGGGCAAGACTTTTGGCGAAGCATTCGTCAAGAGCCAGCTGGGCGCTGGTGTGAATCTGCCAGAGTCGGGCAAGGTGTTCCTTTCGGTCAAGAACAACGACAAGGCCCGCGCTGTGGCGGTGGCTAAAGAGCTGGTGGCCATGGGCTACAGCCTGTGCGCTACACGTGGCACGGCTGCAGCCTTGGTGGAAGCCGGGTTGGAGGTGCAAACCGTCAACAAGGTGACCGAGGGCCGCCCGCACATTGTGGACATGATCAAGAACGGCGACATCGCCCTGGTCATCAACACGGTGGAAGAGCGCCGCAACGCCATCGCTGACTCGCGCCAGATCCGTACCAGTGCACTGCTGGCCCGCGTGACCACTTTCACCACCATCTTCGGTGCCGAAGCGGCCGTGGAAGGCATGAAAGCCATGCGCAATAGCTTGGATGTCTATTCCGTACAAGAGTTACACGCGATGTTGGCTGCTTAAGCCACACCAGCGGGTTTTACTCAGGGCATGCCGTGTCAAACACGGCATAATCCACCCTTAAACCTAGGAACACCGCCGCGCGGCTCACTGCGCGGCGGTTTGCTTTTGGGGCGTCCCATCCATACAGCCACATTGTTGTGGCGCTCTGGACATGCCCCTGTGGCGCGACTGTGCAAATGGGCACGTGTACGCCCAGCCGTATGTGGAGAAACTGACATGGCAACCATTCCAATTACCCTGCGTGGCGCAGAAAAACTCAAGGCCGAGCTGCACCAGCTCAAGACTGTTGAGCGCCCCGCCATCATTCAAGCGATTGCCGAAGCGCGCGCACAGGGTGACCTGAGCGAAAACGCCGAGTACGAGGCCGCCAAAGACCGTCAGGGCTTTATCGAAGGTCGCATCATGGAAGTGGACGGCAAGCTGTCTGCCGCCCAGATCATTGACCCCACCGCCGTAGACGCCGGTGGCCGCGTGGTGTTTGGTGCGACCGTGGAGCTGGAAGACGAAGACAGCGGCGCCGCTGTCACCTACCAGATCGTGGGTGAGGACGAGGCCGACATCAAGCTGGGTCTGGTCAATATCTCCAGCCCGATTGCCCGTGCCTTGATCGGCAAGGAAGAGGGCGATACTGCCGTGGTGCAGGCCCCGGGTGGCGAGCGCCGTTTTGAGATTGTGGCGGTCAAGTACGTTTAAGCGCGCATGTCGCCAGCCCCTGCTTCTGTGAAACTGCCGCGGGCCTTGTCGGGTCTGTGGTTGCTAACCGCAAGCCTGAGTGTGCTGGCGGTGCCTGTGCTGATGGTCACTGTGCCGTATTGGCACGATGTGCGGCACTACCTGCAGCAGCTGGGGCTTTGGCAGACTTGGATTTCTATAGCTGTTTGCGTAGGTCTGCTGGTCATTTCCAGGCGAAAACACGCCGAAACTGAGGAGGCGTGGGCGCAAGGTGCTCTGCTTATCTTCTTGATGGGTGGCATGTTGACCGGCATCTTGCTCAACTATGGCGTCTTGCCACAGTGGCTGGTGCAACCCGCCTCGTTGATCAAAACCGCCCAAGTGCTGGTATTGATGGTGCTGCACTGGGGTTGCGCCTTGCAGACGTGGCGCTGTCTGCGCAGGTTTGTCCAACAGATTTAACCCGCAAGAGAACCAGAATGAAAAAACCGCTGAGCGCAAGCTGCAGCGGTTTTTTTGATGGGCACGTGCATGCCTTAGCAAGCCACGCGCAGCATGGTTCAGCGCGTGTGGCCCAGCTTATGGTCCATTGTCCAGGCTTGTGATGCGCTGAGGGCAAACTGCAAGAAACCACCGGCAATCGCCAGGTTTTTCATGAACTGCAGCAACTGCATTTTGTCGGCAAAGTTGTTGTGAAACACCAGCGCGGTCATCAGCGTAAAACCGAACAGCAGCCAGGCGCTCCAGCGTGTGCGAAAGCCCACCACAAACGCAGCCGCCACCAGCAGTTCTGCAAAGAGCGCACCTGCATAAGCCAGCATGGGCAGCGGCAGTCCCGCTTTGGCGATATAGGCCATGGAGCCATCGGGCGACATCAGTTTGCCAAAGCCGCTGTAGAGGAACACAAAAGCCAGCAGCACACGGGCCAGCAAAGAAGCGAGGGGCGTAAATTGCGAATGCATAAAACGTCTGAGTGTGAGGTGGAAGGTGTCAGCGCAAACCAGTAGGTTTACTGGGCTGCGGCCTGAATGCGCGGCGCTTGCTGGGCGAAGACGGCGCTGCTGCGTTGCTGCTGGTACTGGGCCAACTGGGCTTCGTATGTACGGTGGTCACCGAAAGTGCTTTCGCCTTGGTAGTAAGCATCCAGACCGGCTTGCTTCCACAGCTGCAAGTCAGCCTGAACTTCGGCGCGCGACAGAGGTTGGTTGGTGACGACGGGCTCTGGGCCTGCCCAGACTTCTTGCGACACCAGAGCGGCGGATGGCGTGGCTGCAAAGGCGGCGCTGGCGACCACGCTGGCAGACAAAATGGTCAGGGCACGCAGGTGTTGGGCAAATTTCATGACAGTCAATCCTTGTAATGTTGCAGCGCCGTAGTGGCTGCATGGACTCCAGTGTCTGAATTTGCTGCTGGTGCGTATGTGCCTAAACGCACAGTTTTTCCAATGTGCTGCCTGCGTCTTGTGAAGGTGGTGTTGCTTGAGCTGGTGGCGCGCTGGCGCGGTGAGTGGTGATGGGACTTATCCTCAACGCAAGGATTGGATGCGCAGTGGGCGTGCGGGCAGGGCTGAGCGATGCACGCACGAGCCTCAATATGTCGTTGCAGCGCTGAATCGTTTTGCGTACTGCCTTGGACTTCACCCCGTTTTTCGAGTTCGATTGCCTACCTTTGGCAGGCTGGGGTGCGTGCTGCCCCTAGTTGCCTTGCGTGGCAGCTTCTGCCACCAAGGCCTGCAGGTCATGGATTGACGCAATGTGCAGCACGCGCCGGCCTTCTTTGCGTAACAAACCCTGCTGGGTCAGCGCGCTCAGCTCGCGCGCGACTTGCTCGCGGTTGGTGCTGATTTTGCTGGCCAGGGCCGCGTGGGTGGGCGAGGGATCAATGCGTGCGCTGCCGTCAGGCTGCACATCGTGGGCCAGCCGTAGCAGCTCCACATGCAGGCGTGTGGGCACGCCCAGGGTGCTCAGCTCCAGCACCCGTTCGGTCAGCTGGCGCACCAGCTGGGTCAGGTGCTGCAGCATGCGCCGTGCCAGTGCGGGTTCTTGTTCTAGCAAGGCTAAAAACTCGGCACTGCCCATGCTGATGAGCTGGCTGTCTTGCAGGGCAATCACATCGGCGGAGCGCTGCAGGCCATCGAGGGCGGACAGGTCGCCAAAGTGTTCACCGGGGGCATAGTCACGGAATGACACTTCGCGCCCTTGCTGTGAGTAGGTGGTGATGCGCACCTGCCCGCTGAGCAGAAAATACACATCATTGCCCGCCGATGCGCGGGTGAAGACCGGTGTTTTGGCCGCCACTGTGCGCCAGTTGCACAGCCCGGCAATGTGCAGCAAGGTGGCGTCGCTGCAGGCATCCAGCAGGTGCAAGCGGCGCAAGGCGAGAAGGGATGGGGCTGCAGCGGGTAAAGGCATGGAGAGCAACAATGGGTAGGGCGTACAAAGGCGCGGTGATAGCAGAGCGCATCACACCACGTTGCAAACCGCAAATGGGTACTTATGGAGTGCTTGAAGCCGCAGGCAGCCCCTGCGTACGACAAGCTGCAACAACACCAGACCAATGCGCGTTTTAGCGGCACTAAGTATCTGCGATGCGGACAAGCCCAAGGTTGCATCCGAAGGCTCACAATCGCCATGTACACACTACTGAACCTTCGGCGGCCAGCCGACACCAACAGCGGGCTGCGCATTGTCTGAGCGCGCTGGATGGCGATTGTTCCCCTTATGCACCTTTCTTCTTTCTTGACCGCAGGGCTGGCGCTGCTGCACCCCCGCCGTTGGCAGTGGCCCTCGGTGCGCAGCCTGCGCTGGGGCAGCGGCTGGGTGCTGCTGGTGTATGTGACGCTGCATTTGCTGAACCACGCCATGGGGCTGGTGTCGCTGTCCAGTGCAGAGGCCATGCGTTCTGCCGTGCATGGGCTGTGGCATTCGGCGCTGGGCACCATTCTTTTGTACGGGGCTTTGCTGACGCATGCCAGTTTGGCGTGGCTGGCGGTGGCGCAGCGGCGCACCTGGCGCATGCCTTTGGCGGAAGCGGTGCGCCTGGCCTGTGGTCTGGCTTTGCCGCTGCTGATGGCGGCACACTTTGCTTCTACCCGCTGGGCCACCTCCGTGTGGGATGTGGCCAACAGCTATGAGCGCGTAGTGGCATCGCTGTGGAACCCGTGGGGCGCTACGCTGCAGTTGAGTTTGCTGACCGTGGCTTGGTTGCACGGCTGTATGGGTCTGCACTTTGCATGGCGTGCGCGCACGGCTTGGCAGCGCAACCAGCCGCTGCTGTTGGCCGCTGCCGTGCTGCTGCCGGTGTTGGCGGTGCTGGGGTTGCTGGCGATAGGCCGAGAGATCAATGCAGCGCAGGCTGTGGTGCAGCCTGCGCCCGCCTTGGTGTCGCACAGCGTGCAGTCGGTGAAGTGGGGGCTGCGCTGGGGCTGGCTGGTGTTGCTGGCACTGGCGCTGGGCCTGCCCTGGTTGCTGCGCCAGTGGCAGCGGCGCCAGCAAGCAGTGCAGCAGATTCGGCTGCATTACCCGGGCCGCAGCGTGCAAGTGCCCGTGGGCTGGTCGGTGCTGGAGGCCAGTCGTGCGCATGGCATTGCGCACCTTTCGCTGTGTGGGGGCCGTGCGCGCTGCTCAACCTGCCGGGTGCGCGTGCACAGCGGGGCCACGCCATTGCCAGCCCCTTCACGCGATGAACGTGCTACCTTGGCACGCGTCCACGCCCCTGCCGATGTGCGGCTGGCCTGCCAATTGCGTCCTACCAGCGATCTGCACATCATCCCCTTGTTCAGCGATCGGCGGTCAGTGCCCATCACGGCACAAGGGCATGAGCAAGAAGTAGTGGTGCTGTTTGTCGATCTGCGCCAATGGTCGGTGCTGTCAGAGCGCCAGTGGCCGGTTGATCTGTCGTGGGTGCTGGACCGATACTTTGCCTTGGTGGGGCGTGCCGTGCAGGACAGCGGGGGTGTCGCCAACCAATTCATTGGCGACAGCGTGATGGCCATTTTTGGACGTGACACCGATTTGCCAACGGCCGCACGCCAGGCACTGCAGGCCGCTGCCCGCATTGACACGCAGATGCAGGCCTGGAGCACAACGTTTGCCGAACAGTTTGGCCAGCGGCTGGACTTTGGCATGGGCCTGCATGCCGGCAGCGTGCTGCTGGCCCGCGTGGGTTTTGCCGACAACACCACGTTCACGGCGGTGGGCGAGGTGGTCAATACTGCCAGCCGTTTGCAAGAATATTCCAAGGTGGCGCAGGCCCGGCTGGTGCTGTCTGCGCATGTGGCGCAACTGGCGCAGGTGCACACCCAGTTGGGCGCAGCGCAGTCGGTGCAGGTGCGTGGCCGCAGTGAGACCTTGGAGATTTACCATGTGGCGCAGCCCAGCTTGCACTGGCCACCCAATGTGGACCCACGTGAAGCAACGCCGGGGCCTGTGCCAACCCCTGCGGCTTGAAGCGAGGGAAGCGCTGCGTTAGACAGGGCTACTGTTGCTACGCTGGAAGGCGCGTTGTTTTAAGCGCGTGGTGCAGCGGCGCTGGTTGCTTGCCCAGCACTCAAGGGGCAAACACATGCAAAAAGTAAAGCGGCCAGCGCTGGCTGTATCGAGCGTTCAGAGTGAAAACCATCTGAAGTCCAATACAGACCGGCACTGGCCGCTCTTTTTTTAGGTGATTACAGATTGCCCACCATCTGCTTGGCAATCACCCAGGCATCAAACTGCTGTGCGGTCACGTGGCCGCTGGCAATGGCGGCATCGCGCAGGCTGCTGCCTTCCTTGTGGGCTTTCTTGGCAATATAGGCAGCCTTGTCGTAGCCAATGTGCGGGTTCAGCGCGGTCACCAGCATCAGTGAGCGGCCGACCAGCTCTTCAATGCGCTCGATGTTGGGCTCAATGCCCATGGCGCAGTGGTCGTTAAAGCTCACCATGCCATCGGCCAGCAGGCGCACGCTTTGCAGGAAGTTGTGCGCCACCATGGGGCGGAATACGTTGAGCTCAAAGTTGCCCGAAGCACCACCAAAGTTGATGGCCACATCATTGCCAAAGACCTGGGCGCAGAGCATGGTCACGGCTTCCGACTGCGTAGGGTTAACCTTGCCGGGCATGATGGAAGATCCGGGCTCGTTCTCGGGGATCGAAATTTCCCCCAAACCGCTGCGCGGGCCAGAGGCCAGCCAACGCACATCGTTGGCAATCTTCATCAGGCTGGCGGCCAGCGTTTTGAGCGAGCCATGGGCGTGCACCAGGCCATCGCACGAGGCCAGCGATTCAAACTTGTTGGGCGAGGTCACAAAGGCATAACCGGTCAGCTTGGCCAGCTCTTGTGCCACACCTTCAGCATAGCCTTTGGGTGCGTTCAAGCCCGTGCCCACAGCGGTACCGCCCAGGGCCAGCTCATGCAAATGGGGCAGGGCGGCACGCACGTGCTTGGCGCTGTGGTCCAACTGCGCCACCCAGCCTGAGATTTCCTGGCCCAGCGTAAGCGGTGTGGCGTCTTGCAGGTGGGTGCGGCCAATTTTGACGATGTTGGCAAAAGCTTCGCTCTTGGCATGCAAGGTGGCGCGCAGCTTGGCAATAGCGGGCAGCAACTGGGCCTCCATCGCGGTGACGGCGGCCACATGCATGGCCGTGGGATACACATCGTTGCTGGACTGGCTTTTGTTCACATCGTCATTGGGGTGCACCAGGCGGTTTTCGCCACGTTCGCCGCCCAGTAGTTCGCTGGCGCGGTTAGCCAAGACCTCGTTCACGTTCATATTGGTTTGCGTGCCCGAACCGGTTTGCCACACCACCAGCGGAAATTCGTCGGGGTGCTGGCCGGCCAGCACTTCGTCGGCGGCGGCGTTGATGGCATCGGCCTTCTTGGCATCGAGCAGGCCCAAGGCACAGTTCACGGTGGCGCTGGCTTTTTTGACCTGGGCCAGCGCGGCAATGATTTCGCGCGGTTGCTGCTCACCGCTGATGTCGAAGTTTTGCAGCGAACGCTGAGTTTGCGCGCCCCACAGTTGGTGGGCGGGTACGGCGATGGGACCGAAGGTGTCTTTCTCGAGACGTGTGGCAGACATGGTCAAAGCTCCTGAAAGGGTGCTGCGGCATGGGTTGCTGGAAACAAGTTCTGGCTGCCTTCTCTTGCCGCTGAACGGGGGAAGAAAGCGGCCATGTTAGCGCAGTATTTGAGAGCCATTCTCAATGCCGTTCCGCACTACCCCGCAAGCCCCAAGTCCTCTATAAGACTTGTCGGTCTTTGCCTGACGCAGACAGTCAGTTGCGCCGATAATCGACAAGATTTTTTGCGCGCAAGCGGCGCTATAACAACCCCAGAAGCACCACGATGACCACCTCCATCCGCCAGCAGGACCTGATCGACTCTGTCGCAGGTGCCCTGCAGTACATCAGCTATTACCACACGCCGGATTTCATCCAGCACTTAGCCCGCGCCTACGAGCGTGAGCAAAGCCCTGCGGCCAAGGATGCCATGGCCCAGATTCTGACCAACTCCAAGATGAGCGCCACAGGCCAGCGCCCCATCTGCCAGGACACGGGCATCGTCAACGTGTTTTTGAAGGTGGGTATGGACGTGAAGTGGGAAGGCTTCACCATGGGCCTGGAAGACGCGATCAACGAAGGCGTGCGCCGTGGCTACAACCACCCGGACAACACCCTGCGCGCCTCGGTGGTGGCTGATCCGCACTTTGCCCGCAAGAACACCAAAGACAACACGCCTGCCGTCATCAACGTGCAGATCGTGCCCGGCGACAAGCTGGATGTGACCGTAGCCGCCAAGGGCGGTGGCTCGGAAAACAAGTCCAAGATGATCATGATGAACCCCAGCGACGATCTGGTCGAATGGGTGCTCAAGACCGTACCGACCATGGGCGCAGGCTGGTGCCCACCGGGCATGCTGGGCATTGGCATTGGTGGCACGGCCGAAAAAGCGGTGCTGCTGGCCAAAGAAAGCCTGATGGAAGACCTGAACATGTACGAGCTGCAGCAGAAAGCTGCCAGCGGTGCAGAGCTGGACAACGTGGAAAAGTTGCGTCTGGAGTTGTTCGAGAAGATCAATGCACTGGGCATTGGTGCGCAAGGCCTGGGCGGCCTGACCACGGTGTTGGATGTCAAGATCAACATGTACCCCACGCACGCGGCCTCCAAGCCTGTGGCCATGATCCCCAACTGCGCAGCCACCCGCCACGCACACTTTGTGATGGATGGCTCTGGCGCCGTGTATCTGGATCCACCATCGCTGGACACCTGGCCCAAGCTGGACTGGGCACCTGACTACAACAAGTCCAAGAAGGTGGACCTGAACACGCTGACCAAAGAAGAAGTCGCCAGCTGGAAGCCGGGCGACACTTTGCTGTTGAACGGCAAGATGCTGACCGGCCGTGATGCCGCGCACAAGCGCATCCAGGACATGCTGGCCAAGGGTGAGCAGTTGCCCGTGGACTTTACCAACCGCGTGATTTACTACGTGGGCCCAGTGGACCCCGTGCGTGATGAAGCCGTGGGCCCAGCAGGCCCCACCACTGCCACGCGCATGGACAAGTTCACCGACATGATGCTGGCGCAAACTGGCCTGATCGCCATGATCGGTAAGTCTGAGCGCGGCCCGGTGGCGATTGAAGCCATCAAGAACCACAAATCGGCTTACCTGATGGCTGTGGGTGGCGCTGCCTACCTGGTCTCCAAGGCGATCAAGCATGCCAAGGTGGTGGGCTTTGAAGACCTGGGCATGGAAGCCATTTACGAATTCGACGTGGTCGACATGCCCGTGACCGTGGCAGTGGATGCCGGTGGCACCAGCGCCCACATCACCGGCCCCGCCGTCTGGAAAGAAAAGATTGCGACCGGCGAATTCAAGGGTATTGAAGTGGCTGGCGCCAAGTAATCATTGCGCGCGGAGTGTTCGCTCTCACTGAAACCGCCTTCGGGCGGTTTTTTTATGAATGAATTTCGAGATTTATCGAGGCTAGCGCAATACCAGTAAAGGCTGAGTGCTCATATTTCTGTGTTGTGTGCATGCGCAGATGCAGTGTCCACACGGTTGCTGTGCTTGTTGAGTAAATGAGATTTGTTCTCATATAAGATCGACCTGCCCTTGCCCAGGGTCTGCGCTCCAAGGAAATTCGACCCCGGTCGCTCCTGCCACCGCAGCACTGCGTCGACTGCTGTCGTCGCCCTTTGCAGAAGGCTGGCTGCCGATTGCGCTTCGACCACGTAGCTTGGGGTACCGATGCACACGACTTCACACGATATTGACCTGGAACAGCTGATTTCAGAGCACCACACCCTGCTGTGCCAGTACGCACGGGTGCAAGAACACTGCAGTAATTTGCTGTTTCGCCAAGCGGCAGAAATTGCAGCCCTGCAAGCCCAGCTCACGCGCGAGCGCGGGCAAGCCATCGTCCGCGAGACTGCGCTGGCATGGGCGCGCGAAGACCGCGCCGAGCTGGAGGCCAGTCTTGTGCATTTGCCGCGCCGTGCCAGCTTGATGCAAGAGGTCAAAAAGCTCAGCGCGCAGGTGCAAACACTGATGCATGAACGCCTGCGCTGGCACTGGGCGGATGGTGCCCAGCAGCCTGCCGCCATACGCAGCACGACCACGGTACTTCTGGCTTCGGCAGACACCAGCCCTGCGTTGCCTGAATGCCTGTCTGCACCTGAAGTGCTGGAAGAGGCTGCCGAGGACATTGCCCAGCTGGAAGCCAGTCTTGTGGCCGCAGATTTGGTGATTTGCCAAACCGGCTGCCTCAGCCATGGCGCCTACTGGCGCGTGCAAGATCACTGCAAACGCACGGGCAAAGCCTGTGTGGTGGTAGAGCAGCCTGAAGCGGTGCGCATTGTTCGCATCCACCCGCCAGTGGCCGTGCAGGAAGTTGTGACCATGGAGTCGGCTCAGGCTGGAGAATCCACCAGCTGAAAGAATTTTTGCACCAACGATCAAGGGGCCGTGGACATACGACACAATCTTCCACGCATGCACGGTGTCCGAGGCGTTGTGGATGGGCCGATAGAACCCGGGTGCTTGATATCGCGCGGTTCTGCAGCTCCTTCATCGCTGTGCGATGGGTTTGCGTTTTTCGATAGATTTGAATATGGTCAATGGCATTGCAACCGTTATTTTGGGAATACTGTTTTACGCCGTTTTACTGCTGCTTCAGCAGTGGCGACGGAAACAGAAGTTGACTTGGCGTCAACTGACCACCAAGGGCGATCCTTGGTTCTTCCCCAACCTTCTGGTAGCACAGATGGCCGCGATTTTGCTGTCTCCACGTGTTGTCGCATGGGTGTAGATGACAAATAAACCCACACAGTCCGCGTGAGTGCCGAAAGCGCCATCTAGCGGTGTGGTGAGCCTTATTTGAAAACCAGATGGCATAAAGCTTCAACAGCTTTTTTGCCCGACTTGCTGTACAAGTCTGCCACTGCGTGAACCCCATAAAAAAGGCCAGCATCTGAAGCTGGCCTTTTTTTGCTGCTGTGTTTTTACAGCAGTTCCAGCCCGTTGGCGATGGTGGTGGACAGCAAAGCGGCGCTGTTGCGCAGCGCCTCGGTTTCGGCGGCATCCAAGGTCGGGATGAACGGGGTGGAGGCTCCGCGCGCGCCGATCAAGTGGGGCAGGGAGACGCAGGTGTCGCGCACGCCCAGCAGTTCAGGCATGCAGGTGGACACTGCAAACACCGATTGCTCATCGGCCACGATGGCCTTCACCAGACGGGCAATACAGCCACCAATACCGAAGTTGGACACGCCCTTGCCCGCCTTGATGCGGTAGGCCGAGGTGCGTACATCCTCAGCAATCTGCAGTTGCATGGCCGCATCCATCGGGCGGCCCACTTGCGCCGCAAAAGCTGTGACGGGCATGCCTGCCACCTGGGCGCTGCTCCAGTTGGGCACGGATGAGTCGCCATGCTCACCCAGCACATAGGCGTGGATAGAGGGTGGTGCCACGCCCAGGTAGTCGGCCAGCCGGTCGCGAAAACGGATCGAATCCAGCGAGCAGCCGGTGCCAATGGCACGGCCCGGTGGCAGCCCATAACGGTGCACGGCAATCGCCGGCATTACGTCCACCGGGTTGGTGGCAAACAGCAACACGGCATCGGGGGCCACTTTCAGAATCTGGCCGATGATGGTGTCCGTCATCTTCAGGTTCTGTTGCAGCAACTCCAGACGGGTCTGGCCAGGCTTCAGGCTGGCACCTGCCGTAATGACGACCACCGAGGCTCCAGCCAGATCGGCATAGTCGCCTTCGCTGACGCGGGCCGCCGTGCCAAAGGCGGCAGCGTGGCCAATGTCCGCCGCCTCACCCGCGGCGCGGGCGATGTTCTGGTCAACCAGAATGACCTGGCTGATGCCGGGCGTGGCTGACAGCAAATAGCCCGCTGCCGCGCCCACTTGGCCTGCGCCAATAATGCCAATACGTGCACCCATTTACAGCACTCCCATAGCAGGCCACAGCGTGGCGGACAACAACAGAATCAGACCCAGCCCCGCCAGCGTGACCACGATGCCCACCTTGGCGAACTGTGCCGTGTTGAAGGCATTGGTGCCGTAGCACAGCATGTTCTGCGGTGCGTTGGTTGGCAGGATGAAGCCGAAGGACACCACAAAGCTTTGAATCATCACGATGCCGAAAGCCGTTTCAGGGCTGACAGGCAGGGTCTGCGTGAAGGCGATCATGATGGGGATCAGGGTGCTGGCCAAACCGGTGGCCGAGGCAAAGCCCAAGTGCAGCACGATGCTGAACACAGACAGCGCAGCAATCACCGCCACAACGGGTAGTACCGACAGACCCATCTGGCCCAGCGTCTGCTGTGCCAGCCAGCCCGCAGCGCCGGTTTTGGACAGCAGATTGCCCAGCGAGATAGACGCCGCAAACAGCACAATCGTGCCCCAGGGCACCAGCTTTTCAGCCTGCGACCAGTGCATGACGCCAATCTTGGGCATCAGCAGCAGTGCAATACCGATCTGGGTGGTGGTGGTGGTGTCGAAAGGGTGCAGCATGCCTTCGGTAGACCACATCACCAGCAGCAAGGCAGCCACCGCGATCAGGCGTTTTTCTACGGCAGTGACCGGGCCCAGCTCCGCCAGTTGCTGGCGCAGCTTTCCAGCCATGTCTTCACCGGCGGGCACCTGGGGACGCAAAATCCACAGTGCGGCAAAGAACAGCACCACGCACATACCAATGGTGAAAGGCAGTGCCGTCACAAACCACTGGCCCCAGGTGACCGTGCGGCCAAAAGCCTGCTGCATGAAGTCCAGGCTGATGATGTTCTGTGCAGCACCGGTTTTGATGGCCATGTTGAAGATCGAGCAGGCACTGGCGGTGACGATCATCAGTGTGGCACCCAGCGAACTGTTAATCGCCAGACCCAGCGCAGCGGTGATACCAATCATGATGGGAATCACGGCACCCACACGGGCAGTGGCCGATGGAATGAACAAGGCCAGCACAAAGCCAACGATCATCGCCCCCAGTATCAGACGGGCGGGTGAAACACCAATCTTGCTCATCACAATCAGCGCGATGCGTTTGTCCAGTCCGGTGTGCTTGAGCGCGACAGCCAGGAACAGCGCGGCAGCCACCAGCAGCACGGCGGTGGACGAGAAGCCGGTGAGCATGGTGCTCAAGGCGGCCGACGAGTTCATCACTTTGCCGCCTTCGGTGAGTGATGTTCCCATCAGCCCCAGCACAGCAGCACCGGTCAGCACTACGGCACTGTTAGCAGGCGATACGCATTCGCTGATCCACAGCACCACCACCAGCACCAGCAGGCCCAGTGCCACTTGGCCCGAGTCCGTCAGCCCGGCAGGTTGGGGCAGGGCCAGAACGATGCCGTACAGCACCAGACCCAGCAGCAGATAGGCGAGTTTTCTATTGGAATCAGGCTCCGGTTTCGAGGTGATCGGACCGGTTTCGGGTGCGGGCGTAGATGCCATGTGTGCTCCTTGCAAGAGTAGAAACCATCAAACGGGTTGGAACCATCCTAGTTCTTACGCACAGCACCATGCTTCAGATAAGAGGTGTTATTCGGCGTGATCTTGATGCGTATCAATTCGAGTGCGAGCAGCCTAGCAACGGAGGCCAGTTGCTGGCGTCGCAGTTGCGTCAACAGCTTATGAGCGGCTTGGGTCTGGCGTCATGCTTGCCGCCGGAGTGCAACTGGGCTTTAGGGTGCGTGCTTGCCGGTGCTAATTCACCATCTGCCGGGTTAGCAAGTGCTCATGGCGATGACAGCGAATGTTCCAGCATCAGGCAAGGAGGCATTACCTGCCGCTTCAATGCAACTGGTTGTCTGGTTGTGCCAGATAAGGTTCAACGATCTGAGTGATCCAGTGGAGCAAGGCCGCAACGCGTGGGGCAACGTGTCTGCGGTTGGGGTACAACAAAGATACCGGCATTGGGGGTGCCACCAGCTGCGGCATCACATCCACCAACAATCCTAGCTCGACCAATTTGCGGGAACCCAGAACCGGGGCCTGTGTAAAACCCAAGCCAGCCACACACGCAGCCTGGTAGGCATCCGTGCCGTTGACGACGAGCGTGCTTTGCATGGGGTGGATGGCGCTTTCTTTGCCATCTTGGTATTCCCAGCCTGCGCCGTGCATGCCAAGCTTGCTGGCGTAGTGGATGATTCGATGCTGGGCCAAGTCGGCCAAAGTGTGCGGTGTTCCGTATTTTTCCAAATACGCGGGGCTTGCCAGATTGCACATCTTCATGACGCCGAGTGGCCGCGCGATGAGGTCTGTATCGGCCAGTTGCCCAATCCGTACGACACAGTCAAAACCTTCTTGTACCAGATCCACGCGGTGGTCGGTCGTGCTGATGCCAACTTGCAGCAAAGGGTGCGCGGAGAGAAATTCGGGCAAGCGGGGCAGGACCACATCGCGGGCCAAGGCACTGGGGAGATCCATCCGCACACTGCCACGCAGCCCGCTGGCAGCGGGCTGGAAAATGGCTAGCAGTTGCTCTGCGTCGGCCAGCACTTGCTTGCTTCGCTCAAGAAACTGCTCTCCGTCATAGGTCAGGCGCACATGCCGTGTGGTGCGCTGCAGCAGGCGGGTGCCCAGCTGTTTTTCCAGTTGTTGCACAGCGGTAGAGACACGGCTTTTGGTCAGCCCAAGCTGGCTGGCGGCATGGGTGAAGCTGGCCAATTCAGCAACGCGGGTAAAAATTCGCAGTTCATGGAGATCCATGCGTGATTTGTACTCTTTTAAAGAACAGTCTGGTCATTTTTTGCAGGTTTATCTATTCTTTTTGGACAACTAAAGTCCACGCTGTTCTTTCATTTTCCAGAGGTCATCACCATGAATCATTCGTCTACCCGCATTGCACTGGTCACTGGCGCAAGCCGTGGCTTGGGGCGCAGCGAAGCACTCAAGCTGGCGGAGCAGGGCGTGCACCTGATCATCACCTACAAGAGCAACGAGAGCCAAGCGAACGACGTGGTGCGCGAAGTACAGGCCCTGGGCAGCCACGCCGTCGCGCTGTGCCTGGATGTGTCTGACAGCCAGACTTTTGCTGCGTTTGCTGCCAGTGTCCGCCATGTGTTGGCTGAACATTGGCAGCGCACGCAATTTGACTACCTGGTGAACAACGCGGGCGTGGGCGTGATGGCACCCTTTGCCGAGACGACGGAAGAGCAGTTTGATTTGCTAGTCAACACCCATCTCAAGGGCACGTTTTTCTTGACGCAAAAGCTGTTGCCGCTGATCAAAGACGGTGGCCGAATCATCAACACGTCTTCGGGGCTGGCACGTTTCACATTCCCAGGTTACGCCGCTTATGCAGTGATGAAGGGCGGCATTGAAGTGATGACGCGCTACATGGCCAAGGAGCTGGGGCCACGTGGCATTGCGGTGAACACCATTGCTCCGGGTGCTATCGAAACCGATTTCGGTGGGGGCGTGGTGCGCGACAACGCCCAAGTCAACAGCCATATCAGCGGGCTGACGGCCTTGGGCCGTGTGGGCCTGCCCGATGACGTGGGCGGCGCGGTGGCTGCCTTGCTGGCAGAAGGCAACAACTGGGTGACCGGCCAGCGCATTGAGGTGTCTGGCGGGATGATGCTCTAACGGTAGTTGCTCAATATCCACCGTTACATAGGTATTGGCTGGATGCCAGAGTGCCATAGGCCAGCCACGCTCCACTGGCATACGGCCCATTCACTGGGTGCGTGAATTGGGCGGATGCCCAGTGGTTCAATCCCCGGCAGCAAAGTGCGTTGTGGCGCCCTTTGCTGCCGGTTGTTGCATCACTTAGGCAGCAGCACTTTGTCGATCACGTGAATCACGCCATTGGACTGGTAAACGTCTGCAATGGTGACGGTGGCGGTGCCGCCTTTTTCATCGGTCAGCATGATCTTTTTGCCACTGGATTTGGCCGTCAGTGTGCCGCCATTGACGGTTTTGACCATGGCTTTGCCTTTGCCATCTTTGATCATCTTGCTCAGGGCGGCAGCGTCCCACTTGCCAGCCACCACGTGGTAGGTCAGCACACTGGTGAGCATTGCTTTGTTTTCAGGTTTCAGCAAGACGTCAACCGTGCCGGCGGGCAGTGCATCAAAGGCCGCGTTGGTGGGGGCAAACACTGTGAAGGGGCCTGGGCCTTTGAGGGTGTCCACCAGCCCTGCGGCTTTGACGGCGGCGACCAGCGTGGTGTGGTCCTTGGAGTTGACGGCGTTGTCAATGATGTCCTTGGAGGGCAGCATCGGCGCTCCGCCGACCATCACATCGGCCATCGCTGCGACAGATGTGGCAGACATGGCAATTGCCAAGCTGAACGATGCGAACTTACGGGTAGTTTGAATCGAGACCATGGAATGCTCCTTGAGGATGACAAGCCGAAAAATGCCGGCTGTTATGAATACGCAGTCCATGCATGGCTGGATGCATTGAATTTTTCTATCTGTTTGGTGTATAGCGTGATTGAGCACCGGTGCTGGCCTGTTACTCGGTAGATCGCCGCTTTTGTCCGTCGCACTGAAGAGGCGTGTGTTGCGAAACAAGCCACAGCAACCCGTGCACCAAACCACCGCAGTGCGGTAATTGGCGCCAGTGCAGCTGCAAGTTTTATAGTTTTAGTCTGAGACATGGCGGAAGTGGCGTAGTACGGTATCAGCTGCATGCCACGGCTGTCTGTGCATTGCCTCATTCGTCACAAAGGACACACATGCCATTTCCACATGAAGAACGCAGGGCCTTGCTGGCTGTTAAAGGCGTGGGTCCGACGGTGGTGACCCGGCTGGAACAGATGGGGTTTCAATCACTGGCCCAACTGAGCAAAGCCCATGCGCTGGACATTGTGGCCAAGGCTGCTGACATCGTGGGCTCTACCTGCTGGAAAAACAGCCCCCAGGCACGCTCTGCCATTCAGGCGGCAATTGCCTTGGCACAGTCACGACAGACGGTGGGCGCGCCCAGCGAGGAGTAAAGGGCGAAGGCTTTCATTGCCCTTGGATGGACGTGTGCTTTGCACTCGCAAAAGTGCGTTGATGGAACCTTACCAGATTCAGTTCGGTGCAAGTGGCATGTGGTGACCCGTGCCTGCCTGCCTGCTGGCGCACACATGGTGGCGCTGGTCGTGTGCAGTGAGATTTAGAAAAATAGCCAAATTGGCATGTAACGCTTATATGGCCTGCGTTGATAGCTATCTTTTGAAGATCAGCTATCCCATCGATCTCCACTGCAAGGCTGGCTGCACAGCACAGCGCTTCAGGTGCACACACTGCTCAGTCCCATGCATTCAGTTGGTCTGTGGCCCCGTGGTGCAAGGCATACTTTGTGCCCTCGGTGCAAGCTTGGGCTTGCGGGTCTGCATGATTTCTTTCCGCTTATGTCTTTGACGATTGAACAGGTGGCGCAGCTGCGCGCTGCCATGGATGCCTATAACTTTCCCGCCACGTATTACGACTTTGCGCAGCAGACTGAATGCGTGGTGCCAGGCATGCAGCAGGTGGAGCGATATATCCACCGTTTGCTCACGTCCGATGTGGTGCAGGATGTGGAAAACGGCTTGGCCAACATCGTGTTTTGGGGCAATGCCAACGCGGGCTACCAAATGCACCGGGTCATGAAGTTCAAGAACGGTGTCACGCCGTTGCAGGTGCAGGCTTTTCAGGCGCTGGTGCGGCAATCGCCGGTGCCAAGTTTGCAAGCCATCAAAAAGCTGGGTATGCCGCAGTTCTCGGGCATCTCGTTCATCTCCAAGATCACCGCCTTTTTGAACCCGGCCCACTGCGGTGTGCTGGATTTACTGATTGCCCGCATGCGCCGCGAAGGGGGCCCCAAAGCGCTGAATACCTTGCGCTTTCACAGCGCCATCAGCCCCACCACGCTGAACTGTGCGGCCTACGATGGCTGGTGTGCGGAATGCAGCAGCATCAGCCAGCACTACTTTGACGGAGCGCGCCGCGCTGTGGATGTGGAACGTGGGTTTTTCTACCTGATTCAAAACGGCCAGCTGGAAGCCGCACGCGCCATTTACGAAGCGGCTTAAAAGCCGCGCCAAAAGCTGCAACTTGTGCGCGACCAACCCAATGCAGGGGCGGGGCCGTTTGGGGCTGCGCGTTTATTGATGTGTCAATCTGCACAGCCATCGCCTTTTTTGGGCTTGCTGGCTGTCATGCAGTAGCTGCTATATTCATAGCGGTCTGCGCAGCTGCGGTGGGCGTAACTGACCGATAAGGCGCAGGCTTTGCAAGTGCCTTCTACGCTGGCGTGCAGGGTAAAAATCGGTCCATCGCTACGGTGGCTCGCTTGCGTTACTTCTCGTTGTTTCCTTGTTCAGGACGTGCTCCCCATGCTCAAAGTGATTGCCCAAGACTTCATCCATCCAGACCACATTGCCACGGTGATGCCGCTGTACCGCGAACTGGTGGAAAAGACCCGCCAAGAGCCGCTGTGCCTGTCGTACGAACTGTTTGTGGACCAGAAAGCGCCGGGGCACTTTGTCTTTATTGAAACCTGGCCAGACCGCGCGGCGCTGGACGTGCACTGTGCGACCGAGCATTTTCAGCGCCTGGTGCCCCAGATCGACAGTTACCAGACCCAGCCCGGTCAGTTTTTACTGATGGATGTTGCCCCTGGCACTGAAGCCACGGCTGTGGCGCTGTAAACCATGGCAGCCCTTTTTGCCTTCACCTGTACCTGCTGTGGCGAGTTGCACGAAGGCTCTCCCAGCTTTGGCTTTGCGGAGCCTGCGCCCTATGCACGCCTCACAGATGACGAAAAAGCCACGCTGGCAGAGCTGAGCGATGACCTGTGCGTGATCCAGCACCCTGAAGGTACGCAGTACTTTGTGCGCGCCATTCTGGAGGTACCTATCCATGGGGTGCAAGAGCCTTTTCTGTGGGGCGTGTGGGTGTCTGCCAGCGCTAGCAGTTTTGAGCGGTATCTGAACAGTTATGAGCAGCCGGCGGACGATCAGGCTTTCTTTGGCTGGCTGAGCAACCACATTGGTGTCTATCCCACGCAGCGATCACGTCCGGCCAACGTCTATATCCAGTCCGATGGCACGCGGCCCGTGGTGGTGCTGCACCGCAGCGAAGAAGGCGCGGACAGAGATGCGCTCGAGGTAGACCAGCGCGAAGGCATCAGCATTGCGCGGGCGCAGGCGCTGGCTGAGCAGGCCATGCATGGTTAGTGCGCTCTGATCCGCTGTGTAGGAGTAGTGCTTTTTTGACGAGTGCGGGCTGGCTCCGCACGCATTGACGGGCTTGAAATGTGCGCATTCAGTCCTTATCTACGGAAGGCGCAAACTGCGCCACGGCCTGCAAAAATCACAACAAAATAGGCTCTGGCTCAATGCCTTTGTGCGCAAGAAGCTATCTTTTTAGATAGCTCCCTCTATCTGCCGGAACCTGCCATTGCGGCAGCGCTCCAACCTGCACACTGACTTGGGAACACCATGACCACTGAAGACATCCGCGCCACTCTGACTTTGTGCCTGCTGGCTTCGTTTGCCGACGGCGAAAAACATGACCGCGAGCGCGAGCAAATCCGCCAAGTGGCCGAAGGGCTGGCGGGCGACAGCCATGTGAACCTGCCCGGCCTGTACCAAGATGTGCTGCTGCGCCGCGTGAACCTGCAAGACGTGCTGGCGCGTTTGACTGGCACCGAAGCGCGCCAGCTGGCCTACGAAATGGCGGTCTGCGTGTGCGATGCCGATGGCCACACCAGCCCCAAAGAAGAAGCCTTTTTGGCGCAAGTGCGCCAGGCCTGGGGCATGGGCGGTGCCGCGCCAGCAGCAACCCAGTCCACAGCGCCAGTGGCAGCACCGGTTGCAGCTTCTGTAGCAGCCAGCGCAGCAGCGGTAGGCGCTTATGCCAGTTTTGACCAGCAAGCCCAGGCCGTGGCCAATGCACCACTGCAATCGGCCATGCCCGAGGCAGCTTTGCCCCAGGGCCTGCCCGTGCCGCATCCTGCAGCGGTCGATGCCTTGCCCACCACGGCGGCGCAGCGCCGCCCTGGCACGCTGTCTGCGGCAGAAATGGACAGCAAAATTTTGAAGTCGGCCATCATGAATGGTGCGATTGAGTTGCTGCCCGAGAACCTGTCCACGCTGGCCATCATTCCGCTGCAAATGCGCTTGGTCTACCAGATCGGCCAAAGCTATGGCTACGAGCTGGACCGGGGCCACATCAAAGATTTGTTGGCTGCGCTGGGCGTGGGTTTGACCTCGCAGTACCTGGAAGAAGCGGGGCGCAAGCTGCTGGGTGGTTTGCTGGGTAAGGCCGGTAAGGGCATTTTTGGGGGCTTGGGCAAGCAGGCTGTGAGCAGCGGCATGAGCTTTGCCAGCACCTATGCACTGGGCCATGTGGCCAACCAGTACTACGCCGGGGGCCGGACGCTGTCCACAGACATGCTCAAAGACGCGTACCAGCATGTCATGCAAGATGGCCGCCAGCTGCAGTCGCGTTATTTGCCGCAAATGCAGGAAACAGCCCGTGGGTTGAATACGGCCAAAATCCTGTCGATGGTGCGCGGCGGTTAAGACCGGTTTGCGGTCACCTTGGTACGCCGTTGTTTCACTGGCTGGGACACGGCGTATTTTCATCGGATGCGCGCGTAGCCTTTAACGTCAAGCTTCAGCGCGAAGCTGTGATTGATGGGCACGGTGTCGCCGCGCTATAGGGTTCGCAGCACACAGGCCAGCCCATCGCCAACCATCAATTGCCGATAGGTGGGGAGAATGTGAAACCACAGATGCTTCAAAGCGGCAGCCGATTGCACTGGCAAGCAGTTTGATTGCCCTCCATCGTTCTCAGCATGGCATCACTCACGCGGTGAACTACGACGTGGGCGCACTGGTGTAAATCCATAGCTATCAGCGTCCGCTGTATAAGGGCTAGAGGCCTCAAAAGCTTGTAATCCTTGGCGGGCATGCCATGATGGTGCGCATGAATCGTCCTTTTGCCCAGTCCTGCGAAAACAACCAAGCCCCCATTCTGCAAGTGCTGCAAACGGCATTGGCCCACAGCCAGCATGTGCTTGAAATTGGCAGTGGCACGGGCCAGCACAGCGTGTACTTTGCACCGCGCCTGCCCCACCTGACGTGGCAGACCAGTGAGTTGCCCGAGCACCACGCGGGCATTGCCGCCTGGCATACGGAATATGCCGCCCCCAATTTGCGCGCACCTTTGCACTTTGACTTGCGCAGCAGTGCGTGGCCGCAGCCAGCGCAAGGCGCATTCGATGCCGTCTTTACCAGCAATACCTTGCACATCGTCGGCTGGCCACTGGTGCAGCGCTTGTTTGCATTGCTGGGTGCGCATTTGCCGCGAGGTGGCGTATTTGCTGTCTATGGCCCGTTTAACTACGGCGGCAGCTTTACCAGTGAGAGCAATCGCGCGTTCCACGCATGGCTGCAAGCGCGCGATGCGGCCAGTGGCATCCGCGACTTTGAAGCGGTTGTGCAACTGGCGCAGCAACAGGGTTTGCGTCTGCTGCAAGACCACGCGATGCCCGCCAATAACCGCGTCTTGGTGTTTCAGCGAGTGCAAGCCTGATTGACCTCTAGCCCTTGTCTATCAAGCGGCGGTAGCTATGGGTTTTGTTCATTGACTGGGGCGTCTTTACTTGTCCGTTTACCGCTTAGACGACGCAACCCAACGCAGCAATTTCCCGCCGAGCGTAGTGAGGCCGGTTTCAAGCATTCATTGTTTTTGCCGTGCATGCGTTGAGGCGGCAAGGGTGTCGGTCAGCTGTATTCCTGTGGCGGCAAGTAGCGCAGTGAACTTTTCTAAAAAGATAGCTGCCACGCAATGCATTCAAGCCTGAGGGTCTGGTTGGCTTTGTTTCTTGAAATAAAGCACCAGTGCTGGGCGCAGCCGTCTATCCACAGAGCCGGTATGCTGCCCGCATGACATGGCTGTTTCTCACCCTGCATGGACTGCTGATTGTTGGCCTGGGCCTGCGCATTTTGCTGCGCAACGATTTGCAGCCAGATGTGCGCATGGCGTGGCTCATCCTGCTGGTGCTGCTGCCTTATGTGAGTGCTGTGCTGTACTACTTTTTTGGTGAAGTGGCGCTGCGCAGAAGCGGGCGTACTCGTATGGGATCCGTGCAAGATTTTGCAGCGCAGGTGCATGCATTGAATGTCCTCCAGACAGATGCATGGCGCGTGTCGCCTGCAGCCTCGAACGTTGCAAACGACATGGGTGTGCGCATTGCGCCCCAATGGCAGCCGGCGTTTAGCTATGCCGCGTCCATCAACGGTTTTTCAGCTTTGCCCGGCCACAGTGCGGAGCTGATGGCTGACAACGGCGAAACCTTGCAGCGCATGCTGGCCGACATCGATGCAGCGCAGCAAGATGTGCATCTGCTGTACTACCTGTGGCGTGATGACCAGACGGGCACACAAGTGGCGCAAGCGCTCATGCGTGCCGCTGCACGGGGCGTGGTTTGCCGGGCGATGGTGGATGGGCTGGCTTCGCGTGCCTTGGTGGCATCGGCACTGTGGCAATCCATGCGCGCTGGAGGGGTGCAATTGGCGGTGGCCTTGCCCATCAACCGCCCGCTTCAAGTGCTGTTTAACAGCCGACTGGATTTGCGCAACCACCGCAAATTGGCTGTGATCGACGGGCGCGTGGCGTATTGCGGCAGCCAGAACTGTGTGGATGCGTGGTATGCCCCCAAAGCGGCCTACGGGCCTTGGGTGGACATCACGCTGCGCATGCAGGGGTCAGTGGTTGTGCAAATGCAGATGGTGTTTGCCAGCGACTGGCAGCAGTACGCCGCGGGCGAGCACCTGCTGTATGTACCGCCTGGGCTGCCATTGCTGCAAGCGTGCGAGCCTGCGCCGGGTTTTGTGGCCTTGGCGATTGCCGAAGGCCCTTCAGAGCGGGCGCGTGCGTGCCCGCAATTGTTTGCCACGCTGATGGCCTGCGCCTGTGAAGAGCTGGTGCTGTCCACGCCGTATTTTGTGCCTGATGCGACGGTGCTGGATGCGCTGTGCGCCACGGCTTGGCGCGGTGTGTTAGTCACCGTCATCGTGCCTGCACGCAATGACTCGGCCATCGTGGCCGCAGCCAGCCGCAGCCACTATCACCGCTTGCTGCAAGCCGGGGTGGTGATTTACGAGTTTCAGCCGGGTTTGCTGCATGCCAAAACCTTGTGCGTGGATGGAGTCGTCAGTCTGATTGGCTCGACCAATCTGGATCTACGCAGCTTTGGGCTGAACTTTGAAAACAATGTGCTGCTGCAAGATGAAAACATCACGCAGGCTATCCGTGCACGGCAGGCGGAATACATCGCGCAATCGTTGCGGGTGACGGCAGCACAAGTGCAGGCGTGGCCGTGGTGGCGACGAATTTGGAACCACCTGTTGGCAATGCTCAGCCCGGTGCTGTAAATCGGTTCTCAGACTTTGCATGGGTCAAAGTGCCTGTCCTTTTTGGGCTCACCAAAGCATCAAGGCGCTGTATGCGGCTGTTTACTCCAAAACGGCAAGCTGAGCCAGCGGTGTGCCCGTACTGCGCTGGGAATGCATATGCCCTTGGCTGCCGATAGCATGCGGTGAAGTGGTGCGCAGCAGAGGCTGCCGTGGCTCAGGCGCTGTGGTGGTCCTGGATTGCACCTTGAAGCGCTGAACAAGGTCGCGCAAATGCTCGGACTGCTCGCGCAGGCTGTGCGCAGCGGCGGCGCTTTGTTCGACCAAGGCCGCGTTTTGCTGCGTCATTTGATCGAGTGAACCCACCGCATCGTTGACTTGGGCCACACCGTCGCGCTGGTCGGCGGCCGTAGTGTTGATGGTTTGCATCACTTGCGTCACGCGGTGGATGGACTGCACCACCTCGGTCATGGTGCTGCCAGCGTCTTGAACCAAGCGGGCACCATCGGCAATGCGGTTGACGGAGTCTTGAATCAGGTGCTTGATTTCTTTGGCGGCTTGTGCGCTGCGCTGCGCCAAGATGCGCACTTCCGCCGCCACCACGGCAAAGCCACGGCCTTGCTCTCCTGCACGCGCGGCTTCCACCGCAGCATTCAGCGCCAAGATGTTGGTTTGGAAAGCAATGCCGTCAATCACACCAATGATGTCGGCAATCTTTTGGCTGCGGCTGTGGATGTCGGTCATCGTGGTCACCACTTCATTGACTACGCTGCCACCGCGTTGCGCCACACCAGATGCCTGGTGCGCCAACCCTGCGGCTTGCTGGGCGCTGCTGGCTGTGTCGTGCAGCGTTTGCGTCAGTTGCATGATGGCGGCGGCGGCTTGCTGCAGATGGCTGGCGGTGACTTCAGTGCGCTGCGACAGATCTTGGTTGCCAGCGGCAATATCGCTGCTGGCCAGGTTGATGGCATCGCCACTGTCGCGCACATCTTCCATCATGCGCGACAGCGACTGGCTCATGCGCTGCAGTGATTGCAGCAGTTGACCAAATTCATCATGGCGTTCTGCATGTTCGTGGGAACGCAGATCGCCTTCTGCAATTTGTTCGGCAATCTGGTTGGCCTGTTGCATACCGCGGCGGATGTTGCCGATGAGGAGATAAGCGCCTACGGCAATTCCCAGCAGCAAAAACACCATGTTGATGGCGGCTGCGCGCACCACGCCTTGGCGGGCAGCGCCCATGTCGGCGCGCATTTGGGCAAGGTGTTGCGCTTGCTGGTGCGTGTACTGGCTCAGCGCTTGGGTGTAAGCCTCTGCGGCTGGGCCATAGCTGTTGCGTGCAACCTCTCTGGCTTCGTCCAACTTGGCGCTGGCTTTGAGCTCTTGGGCGTGTTCTGCGTGCGCCTGCATGATTTGCTGCAGCCGAGCCAGTTGCTGCAAAGCGGCCTCATCTTGGCTGCTGGTGCTGCTGTCTTTTAACGCTTGCTGCAGGGTTTGAAGGGTGGTGTGCGTGGTCTTGATCTGTGCCGCAAACTCAGCGGCTTCTTGGGGTTCGCTGCTTGCGATTGCCGCTTGGGTGCGCACGATGTTGACCTGTGACAGCGCTGCCCACTGCGAGGCCTGATCCAGCCGCTGCGACAGCATGCTGTCTTGCTGGTTGAAGCTCTTTTGGTGTGCCGCCGAGTTGTAGCCTGCATGGCCAACAATGATGACCGATCCATCACAATGCTAGCGACGCCTAGCCATAGCTTTTTTGTCACGCTGATGTGTTTCATGGCGGTCTCTTTGGGGGTAAGTCGGGTCTGATTGTTTTTAAAAAGCACGATCGTGCGAAACAGGAGTTGAAACTAAATGTGCGTGCTTTCGTATTGGGGCATACGTGCATTGCTGGCCGCAATGCAGAACCCAGAAAGAGCGTGAATTGCACGCTTTGGCAAGCAGCCAGATCAAGCTTTGCAGCGCTTGCGAATCGGGCTGGTAATGCCTGTGGATGTGCTGATAATGAAGCGGTTACATCTTGCTGCACGCTTCGGATTTACCCATGCATTTGCGCTTTTTTGCCCCGCTGCACACCTGTTTTTATCTGCTTTTGGGCGCGGGCTTGCTGTCTATCGCGCTGGTGCCAGTGGTCTATGCACAGCAAGGCAAGCAGATCACTCAGGCCGAGTTACAAGCGCGGCTGTTGGAGGCCAAAACCTATCCAGAGGTTGAGCAAAAGCTCTACACCCTTGGTAAAAAAGTAGCGGCAGTGTGTGCCAATTGCCACGCTGATCACAACGGCAAAGCCATTTTGGAGGTGCCTTATCTCGACGGTCAGAACCCTGCGTACTTGGTGGAGCAGATTCGCCAGTTCTCGCAGGGGCTGCGCAAGAACACCTTCATGGAAGGGATTTTGAAAGCCATGAGCCGCGATGAAATGGTGGGCATGGTGCTGTTCTACGAGAAAGAACCGTTGCCTCCACGGCAAGCCAGAGACGCCGCCATGTTGGCACGAGGCAAAACCTACTATGAGCGCGTGTGCTTCAACTGCCACGCGGCAGATGGTCATGGCAACGAGCGCTTGCCACGCATTGCCGGGCAGCACTATGGGTACGTCCATCAGACCCTCAAGCGCTACCGGGATGGCAGTCACGTGCGCTCTGATCCGAACATGGCGTTTGTGACCAAGGGCATGTCAGACCCAGACATTCAGGCCGTGGCCACGTATCTGGAAACCATGCCTTAAGCGTCTTTGGCGTCTATCTGCAAGCCCCTGCATGGCCCGCGCCAGCAGGGGCTTGTTGCTGCTGGAGCAGAGCGGGCCCTAGAGACAGGCGCATACTTGCGCTTGTTTCTGTGTCGAACCCATTATTTTTTGCACCATGACTTTGGCGGCATCGCCGATTGGCGTTTTTGACAGCGGTATTGGCGGCTTGAGCGTGCTGCAAGCGCTGCGGCACGAGTTGCCACACGAACATTTTGTGTATCTGGCCGACAGCGGCAATGCCCCCTATGGCGAACGTGGCGATGCTTTTGTGCAGGCGCGCACGCACGCCATTGCGCAGCATCTGTGCTCGGCATACGGCATCAAGGCTTTGGTGATTGCCTGCAATACCGCAACGGCGGCAGCGGTCGAATCTCTGCGTGCGCTGCTGCCCGATCTGCCTTTGATTGGGGTGGAGCCCGCCATCAAGCCCGCAGCGGCAGCCAGCCAGACCCACCATGTGGGTGTGATGGCCACCCGTGGCACGGTGGAGAGCCGCCGCTTTAAAAAACTGCTGGATGAGCATGGTCAGCAAGTGCGCTTTCAGGTGCAAGCTTGTGATGGCCTGGCGCGTGCGATTGAGCAGAGTACGGTGCAGCAGCCCAAGTTAGAAGGTGAAACTACTGAAATTGAAGCGCTCAGTGGCCGCTACATCAGCGATCTAGGTCAATTTGGCTTGAAAACTGGTGAGATGGATGTGCTGGTGTTGGGCTGTACCCATTACATCTTCATCAAAGACGAACTGCGTGCGCTGCTGGGGCCAGACGTGCAGTTGATCGATACCGGCGCCGCAGTGGCACGTCAGACGCGGCGCTTGTTGGAAAAAAACCAGACCTTGCGCCCTGAACCCGACGGCGCACCGACACAGGCCTTGGCACAGGCGGCGCAAATTCAATTGATGACGACAGGCAGCGTGCCCTCGCTGGAGGCTGCCGCCCAACGCTGGCTGGATTTGCCCCGCACCTGTTGCCAAGCCGCAGATGCCGGATTGCCAAAGACAGTGGTCGTTGCCGATGGGGCGTGCCGATCTGAAGAAGGCTCTGGCGCTGTTCTGTGAGAGGGTGGTTGCGAATAAAAAAGTGCTCTCCAGGAGCACTTTTTTGCAGAAGAAATCGTCCAGCTTATTGGGGCGTGATCCCTGGCAAGAAATCAATCCCGGTGCGCTGCACCAGTTGCGCGTAGCTGATGGGTTTGCTGACGCGTTCGTCATCGCGGTTGGCTTGCCAGTGCGCCCAGGCGCGGTTGCTTTGGGCGTCATACACCAGCTTGTACAGATAGGTGGGCACGGCCACGTGGTTGCTGCCAACGGTGGCAGGCTGCGCCTCATACACAGGGCCTGTGATGATGAAAACATCGCCTTGGGCACGGCTGGCGTAGCTGCGGGTGTCTTTCTCGATGCGCGCCCAGGGGCCTCCGTTCTGTTTAATGGATTGAGGCACCATGTTGGCCAGCGAAAAGCTTTGTGCCATGGCCTGGGCGCTGGGCATGTCTGCAGCAGGCGCCATGTGTCCGCGTGAGTAGCCAGAGCCCTTGTAGTCGCTCAACTCTGCACGCTCGGCGCGGGGCAGGCGGGCATCGGCGTAGAACTTGTTTGTGCGCTTTTCATCGGCATCTGCCACCAAGGCCTTGTTCATGCGCTGGGCCACAAACATGGGCGTGCGTGTGGAGCCGTTGTGCAAGATGGCAAAGGCATCAAAGCAAAGGTCGCGCAGCTGGGGCTGCGGCTGCACCGCAGGCGGTGTACCCGCTGCAAAAAACTGGCGACAGTTTTTGAAACTGGCGCTGGCTGCAGGTGCAATGGTTGCCGCCTTGGCTGGGGCGGGTGTGCTGCTGGCCGATGTGTTGGAGGTGGAGTTGCCTAAACAGGCGCTGAGCAAAGCGGCACCGATAGTGGCTGCCGCCACAGCGCGTGCACTGCGCGCTGAGAACTTTTGAAAAATCACTGAAATCCCTTGCAGTCTTTATGACTGGTGTTCACAAATCAATAGCAAGGGATTGAAGCAGTTTTCGATAAAAGGTTCCGACGAATGGTTATCTGCGACCGAAAAGCGTCAGTTGCCGTCCCAGCTGGCGCTCCAGCGGTCATCCCATTGGTGGCGGGTGCGTTCAATGTCACGGCGGTCACGCTTGGTGGGGCGGCCATCGTGCTGCAGGGCAATGGTGCTGGCAGGTTCTGGGGCCAGACGCTGGGCTTCGACCAAGCGCGCACGTTCGGCCACGCTCTCTGCGGTTTCTGCATAGAGTTGTTGGGCCACAGGCGCAGGTCCGCGCATGGCGCTCAAGCCCAGCACCTGGACGGTTTTGGGCACATTGCCTTGGCGTAGGCTAATGGTGTCGCCCACCCGCACTTCGCGCGATGCTTTCGCCGCTGCGGCATTGACGGTGACACGGTTCTTGCTGATTTGCTCCACGGCCAAGCTGCGCGTCTTGTAAAACCGCGCGGCCCACAGCCACTTGTCTAAGCGCATTGAAGAAATTTCACTCATGCAGGCATTGTCAGGGATGGCTGCGTGTGCTGTCATTCGGCACAGGGCCTGCGTTGCGCAATGCGGGTTTTTACCGGCGGCACATGGGCCGATGAACGGGATGATGCGGCAGCCAAGCAAGCTTGATCCTGCGCAGGACCTGTCCGTTCGGCAGGTGGCAGCCTTGGTGACGCAATCAAAGAAAGTGACTGATATGAGCGAAAACGTCGCAGCACAGCCATTGCAAGAGGAGGGGGGGGCTGCTCAGCCATCTGTCGGCTGGCAGGTGGCCGTGGGCTGGTTCATTGTTCTGGCGGCCATGCTGCTGGCATGGGCCACGTGGTACATCCCTTCGCAGGTGTATGCGCTGGATGGTGGCGCCCGCCTGGTGCCGGGTTTGTGTGCCACAGCGTTGCTACTGTGCGGGCTGTGGCTGGTGTGGGAGGCCCGCCATGGCGGCTGGCGCAACGCCGCAGCGTTGAACGGTTACAGCGGTATGAAGGTGACACCGTGCGTGTGGGTGAGCGCAGGCATCTTGCTCAGTGGCTTGTTGATGGCGCACAGCGGTTTTGTGCTGGCGGCCGCGCTGTGCTATGTGCTGGCGCTGCAAGGGCTGCGCTTGGCGGCGCAGCCTGAATTGCGCGTCAGTGGCAAGCGTTTGGCCAGTGATATTGCCGTGGGGGTGCTGATTGCAGGCGTGGTGTATGGGCTGTTTACGCAGGTGCTGGGCATTGATTTGCCCGCAGGGTGGCTGGCATGGAACTGATGCACGCCTTGTGGCAAGGGCTGGCCGTTGCCACCACCCCAGAAAACCTGCTGTGGGCATTGGCCGGATGTGTGCTGGGAACGGCCATGGGCGTATTGCCTGGTTTTGGTCCTTCTGTGGCCGTTGCCGTGCTATTGCCGATGACGTTTCATGTCGATATCACCCAGGCGTTTATCTTCTTCATTGCGATTGCAGGCGGTGGCATGTATGGCGGCTCCACGGCCTCTATCTTGCTCAATACACCGGGGGAGAGCGCCAGCATGGTGACGGCCATGGAAGGCAACCGCATGGCACTGAATGGGCGTGCGGGCGTGGCGCTGGCGACAGCGGCAATTGGCTCGTTTGTAGCAGGCACTTTGGCGGCCGTGTTTGTGGTGTGGGCCGCGCCCTGGGTGGCTGGCGTTGCCCAGAAATTGGGGCCTGCAGAAACTTTCATGCTGATGGTGATGGCCTTGGGTGCCGTCAGTGTGGCGATCGACAAAAGCACGCTGCGTGGTGTGACGGCCTTGTTTGCCGGGGTTGCGCTGGCTTGTGTGGGTCTGGAATCGACCAGCGGCGTAGAGCGCTGGACGGCGGGGTTGCCATTGCTGGACGACGGTATCGATATGGTGCTGGTGGCGGTCGGCCTGTTTGTCGTGGCTGAGGTGTTGCATGCAGCGATGTATGAGGGCCATACACGCAGCACCCTCAATACTGTGGGCCACGTGCGCATGTCGCGCTTGGACTGGAAGCGCTCTTGGCGGCCTTGGCTGCGCGGGACTGTGATTGGTACACCGTTTGGTTGCGTGCCTGTGGGCGGTATCGATATGCCGACCTATGTCAGCTATGCCTCGGAGCGCTATATGGTGCGGGAACAGTACCGCGGGGAGTTTGGCAGGGAAGGTGCCATTGAAGGCGTGGCTGGCCCGGAGGCGGCCAACAACGCCACGGTGACTGCAGCCTTGATTCCGCTGCTCACCATGGGCATTCCCACCAGCAACACCACGGCGGTCATGCTGGGTGCTTTTCAAAACTACGGGGTCATGCCCGGGCACCAATGGTTTGCGTTGGGGCAAACGCTGGTGTGGGTGCTGATTGCGTCATTGTTCATCGGCAACCTGATGCTGCTGGTGCTGAATTTGCCGATGGCGCGCATGTGGACGTGGCTGTTGCGCATACCCCGGCCCCAGCGCTATGCCGCCATGCTGGTGCTGGCTACGGCCGGCGTGTATGGCATGCGCCAAAGCATGGGGGACGTGTGCATCATGTACGGCTTTGGTTTGTTGGGCGTGGCCATGCGGCGTTTTGATTTTCCTTTGACGCCTTTGGTCGTGGGCTTGGCTTTGGGCCCACTGGCAGAAGTGCAATTGCGCCAAGCCGTGGCGGTGGGCAATGGCAGCTTGGCCATCTTTGTGCAGCAGCCATGGTCACTGGCACTGCTGTGCGTGGTGCTGTTGCTGGTGATTGTGCCCAGGGTGCTCAAAGGCTGGGTCAAGCGGCGCATGGCACAGGCCAGGGCCGATGATTTTTGACACTGAACGGGAAAACAAAAAGGCCTTGGTAGATACCAAGGCCTTTTTTGGTTACCAGCGCCCATGCGAAGGCGTGATGGTTAATTGAGCATGACTGGCTCTTGCGCTGCCTCGAGCGCTTGCGGCTGGTTCGGTGTGCGAGACACCTGTGCGGGCGCCAGTTTGGGTGCCGTGGCGGCAAAGCGGGCCGATGAACCGGTGCCGGTCTTGAAGGTTGCGACCAACTCATTCAGTTCTGCGGCCTGGTGGTTCAGGCTACTGGCTGCTGCGGCGCTTTCTTCCACCAAGGCTGCGTTTTGCTGGGTCACTTGGTCCAACTGCGCAATCGCATCGCTGACTTGGCCTGTGCCCTGGCTTTGCTCTTGGCTGGCGTTGCTGATTTCCTGGATCAAGGTCGAGACGCCTTGTACTTGGCGCACCACTTCGCCAATCGTCTGGCCCGTAGCGTCTACCAAGCGTGTGCCTTCGCTGACCTGGTTCACGCTTTGCTGGATCAGGTGCTTGATTTCCTTGGCGGCGTCTGCGCTGCGGCCAGCCAGCGCACGCACTTCACCGGCCACCACGGCAAAACCACGGCCTTGCTCGCCCGCACGGGCGGCTTCGACGGCGGCGTTCAGCGCCAAGATGTTGGTCTGGAACGCAATGCCGTCAATGACGCCGATGATGTCGGCAATCTTGCGTGAGCTGGTGGAGATGGTCTCCATGGTCTGCGTCACTTGCGCCATGGCCTGGCCACCTTGTGCGGCCGTTTGCGCGGCATCGCGTGCCAAGGTGGTGGCTTGCTGGGCGTTGTCGGTGTTGTGCCGCACGGTGGATGCCAGCTGCTCCATGCTGGCTGCGGTTTGCTGCAGGTTGCTGGCCTGCTCTTCGGTGCGTTGCGACAAGTCGTTGTTGCCGGTGGAGATTTCGGTGGCGCCTGTGGCAATCGATTCGCTGCTGTCGCGGATGCGGTTCACGATGCCGATCAGGTTGCCATTCATGCTCTTCAAGGCTTGCATGAGGCGGCCCAGCTCGTCGCTCGATGTCACTTCGATGGTCGAACTCAAATCCCCTTGCGCCACGGTTTCTGCCACTTGCACGGCACTGTTCAAACTGCGTGTGATGGTGCGGATGATCAGACCGGCGCTCAGCAATGCCAACACCAGCAACACACCGACGGCAATGGCCGCCAGCAGCATGGCGCGCTTCAACGCGGCCTGTGCTTCTTGGTAGGCAGTCAGTGCCAGCTGCTCCTGCATGGTGGACAGCAGTTGCAAGTTGGCAGCCAAGGGACTCACGCTGGGGTAGAGGCGGTATTCAATGAACGAACCCAGCGAATCATGGTCTTGCTGGTCAAACAGGCGCAGCACATCGTCAATGCGTGGGGTGATGGCATCAATCAAAGTACCAACGCGTTGGGCCAGCACTTGTTCATCTTCGGTAAAGCTGGTGCCCAGGTAAGACTGCCAAGCCTCTTGAGCGTTTTTCTTGATTTCCGCCAGTTGTTCTTTGCCCGACTCCGCCAAGATTTGCTGGTTGTAGACCTTGTTGGTGATTTCCACCAGCTTGATGCCGTAGCCGTCCGAGATCAGCTTGAGCTGCTGCATGGGCACGACGCGGTTGGTATAAATTTCTTCCAAACGTTCATTGCCCGCATTGAGCTGGTGTACCAAGGCGGCGGTGATGGCAACCGTCAGTGTCAGCAGTCCGGCTACCAAAAGCCATAACTTGGCCCGAATGCTGAGATTTCTCATAGCTTGCATGTCTAAAACCTGTGTTCTTCAGAAGCTGCGCACGTAACGTGCACTGGTGTGGGTGAATGGCAAACGCATGGCTTAGCCATTTCTGTGCATGAAATTGTGGCAGATTGTTAATAGATTGGGGTTTTAGTTACATGCCGATGTCAGCTATTGCTGCAAGGCTTGGGCGTATTTGTAAACAATTGCCCGGCTATGGGGCACGCTAAGCGACAGAAGGTCGGTGTTTCCTGCATGGATATGCTAGGTATCTTGCTTGGCGATGGTTGGGTGTGATCGGTAGAAGACTTCGCATGTACCAACAGTCAGTGGCATAGCTGCAGAAAGCGTGCATCAAAAAAGACCGCGAACAGCGGCCTTTTCATCAAGAGTGAGCGTGTGCTTAGTCAGGCATGGAGCAATGCCCGCCTTGCACTGCCACGCCAGAGCCTGCCGCAATCAGCGGTGCTTCAAAGCGCAGATCCACGGGCTTGGAGTGGTTGAAATCCCAGACCAGAAACGCGATCAGGATGGCCCAGAATGCGCTGCGCAGCACGGTGGCTTGTGTCATGGTGTGCGTCCTTTCTTAAAAGCCAAAATGGCGGCGAATGCGCAGGCCAAAAATGGTGCCCATGAAGGCCAGCGGCACCCAGATCCAGCCATGGATGGAGCCGGTGGAGATGCCGGAGAACATGGCCCCTACATTGCAACCAAACGCCAAGCGCGAGCTGTAGCCCAGCACCAAGCCCGCAATCAAAGCCACCACCCACTGTTTGCCGCTCAGTGATTTGGCACTGGCCGGTGTGGAGGCGCTCACCCACAGTGCGCCCGCCAAGATGCCGATGTTGGTGATGCTGGTCACATCCAGCAGCACGGTTTCTGTCAGGCGCGTGGCGTTGCCCGGCTGTGTCCAGAACCAGTTGGCAGACAGATCGACCGCACCTGTGGCCGTCGCCACTTTGGCGGCCCACAGGCCAAAGCCGTAGACCACGCCCCAGGGTTGGCCGGCAATCACCAGGTTGGCGGTGGCCAGTATGGCCAACAGCACGGCGCCAATGATCCATTTGCGCACAAACAAAGGCTTGATCGCAAGGCCCGCCTTCAGGTTGGCGCGTTTGCAGTAAAAGCTCACCCCGGCAGCCACCAGCGCCAAGCCACCCAGCGTCGCGGCCAGAGCCACGTTCCAGCCCCATTCAGTCACCAAGCCCACGGGCGCGGTGCGGCCCAGGTCCAGCCACCAGCCCAGGTGCACGCTGCCCAAAAAGCTGCCAATCGCAAACACCGGCAAGATGGCCGCGTTCATGGGAATGCCCAAACCCGCTTTGTACAGCGTGCCGCTGCCGCAGCCGTCGGCAATTTGCATGCACAGGCCAAACACAAAGGCACCAATGATCAGACTGACGCTGGGCGGGCCAAGTGCGGCGGTCAGCTCGGGGAAATGCCCGAGCAGCGGCATGGCTAGGCAGGCCGCCAATGCCAGCAGCAACAGCTGGCCAAACACGCCTGATGGGTCTTTGTCTTCCACCAGCATGCGCCAGCCGGTGGTAAAGCCAAAGCGCTTGCCCGCCAGCACCACGCCCAGGCCAATGCCCACGGCAAACAAGGCTGCCTGGCGCAGCGAGACTGACCACAGCAGCCAGCCAAAGAACACGGCCATGAGAATGGCCAAAGGTAACCGCTTCATGAAATAAAGCCTCTCTAATCGATATGGGAGCACTGTGGCGCGCAATACCTTGCAGGCACCATCGCCGCCCCTCGTTTGTCGCATTTTGTCGATTGCCTGCCACTGCGCAGTTGGTTGGCAGTGCTAAAAATAAGAGCAGTTAGCGATTGTGCATTCGTCATTTCCATATGTTTTGCATATGAAATGTCGATTAGAAGGGCACTAATCGCTCTTATTTTTGGTATTAGTTGAACTTGCGTTCCCACCACTGCTTGGTGGAGCGCAGCAATTGCTCACCCCGGCCCGGTGCGTTTTGCAGCTGCGGAAAATCGGGCTGCTGGGTCCAGTCCACCATCGATCCTGCGTACAGCTTCACGTTCGGAATGCCCGCCACTTCGCTCATGCCAAACCAATCGGTGGCAGCCCAGTGGCCGGTGTTGCAAAACGCCACCGCACCCTGGCCTTCGGGCACCTGGATTTGAGCGGCAATCGCTTTGGCCTTGGCGGGGTCTACAAACAGCGCGGTTTTGGGCACAAACCACTGGTTGAAGTCGAGCTGCACCGCCCCGGGCAAGGTGCCCGCCATTTTGGCGGCGGGTGCCTGGGTCTTGCCTTGGTAGAACGCATCGGGGCGCGAGTCCACCAGCACCGCATTGCTCAGCTTGAGGCTTTGCTGGATATCTTCACGCGTAGACAGCCAGGTGGCATCAAACGTGGGGGCGTAGGTGCTGGGCGCAACTTGGATAGCCGTTTTGGAGAAGGGCAGCTTGGCGTCTTCCCAGGCCTTGAGGCCGCCGTTGACGATGGACAGCTCGGTCAGACCCAGCGATTTCAGCGTCCAGTACACGCGCGCCATGGCGCCAAAGTCGGTGGCGTCTTTGCCGTGCGAAACGACCACCGCGTGGGTCTTGGCCGTCAAACCCAGCGATTGCACCAAGGCCACCAGCTTGTCGTGGTCAGGCAATTCACCGGGATTGGTGGCCGGGCCACGCCACTGGCCGTAGGGTGCATTGACCGCGCCCGGAATGTGATGGCTGGCAAATTCTTTGGGCGTGCGGATGTCGATCACGCGCACGCCGGGCTGGGACAGCAAAGGCGAGAGTTCTGCTGGTGTCAGCAATGCAGGCGCAGCGAGGGCCCAACCAGAGGTTCCCAGCGTCAGCGCCAAGGCGAGGAGTTGTCGGTTTTTCATAAGAAGCACCCGTGCAAGGACAGTGCAAAAACCACGGACGTGGCAAAGACACTATTGTCCTGCGTCAAGAATATGCCTGCAACGAATCATTCTTTGCTTGCATATAGCGTGCTGCTATTTGTAGTGCCTGATTCCTTTAGCGCGGTAGGCCGCATTCAACCCATCCAAGGCGGGCGGTTGCAGCAAGGCACGAAGCTGTAGGCTGTGCGCTAGCCACGACCCTTGACGCGACCATGCACCCGCGTGGCATTAGCCAGAGGCACGACTTGGTCGATTTGCGTTAGTCGCGCACGCCCAGCGCGTAGTCCACCAAATCAGCCGGGTAGTGCGGCTGATCGCGCAGTGCGCTGTCGTCCAGTTCATACAAGGCCACCAGGGCGCCCACTTCCAATGCCCACCAGCCCCAGGCTTGCGCACCTGTCAGGCGCGGGTGCGCTTTTTGCGCCTGCGGTGTGAGTGCAAAAAAGCGCTGGTAGTGCTGCTCCATATAAGGCAGCAAGGGGTCGGGTGTGATGTCGCCATACTGGTCCAGAAACTCGCTCAGCCCTTCAAAGGGTTGAGGGTGCAGGCAGTCATCGGAGGCTTCCTGCAAGCCAGTGGCGGCTGCGCTCAGGTAGTCCAGCAAACGATCCGTGCGCCCGTGCAGCAGGCGATCAACAATGGCGGGAATCTCGCCTTCCTCATCCAGCAACACGCCCAGTGCCAGCAACTGCAGGGCGAACTGGTATTCCGTGGTTTCTGTGCGGATGGCGTGCGGCGTATGCGCACTGCCCGCATCGCGTGCCTGTTCAAGCACGGCTGCATAGGCATGCCACACCGAAACGACGGCCAAATACAGCGGGCGCAGGGCATGCGCTGGCACGCCACGGTCCAGCGCCAGCCGCAGCAGCGTGGATGCGGTCTGCGCAGCGTTTTCCCACTGCGGGCAGGCATCTTGCTGCGTATCGGCATCGATGTCTGCTATGGGCATGCCGTACAGGCCTTCCTGCACAAAGCTGGTCAGCATGGCGATGTTGTCATCCCATTCTTCTTGCCAGCTGGGCAGATGCAGGCTACGCCGGGGCTCCAGCGCAGCCAAGGGCAGGTGCTGGCATTGCGCAATCAGTTGGGGAAGGTCTGCGTCAGTGTGCATGGCGGTGGCCTCAGGGTGGCAGTGGTGCCCAGCATAGCGCTAGGCCTGCATGTCTGTAACTGGTGTGCTTTCAGGCGCTTGGGTCAGGTGATCGACCAAGGTACGCGCAGCCGGGGGCAGTGCGCTGTAGGCGCGCATGCACAGCACCAGTTGGCGGTGTGCCCAGGGTTCGTTCAACGTAATGGCGTGAATGGGCAGGCTGCCCTGGTACAGCGCCGCACTTTGGCGCGGCAGTATGCCGACGCCCAAGCCGGCAGCCACCATCAGGCACAGCGCGTCGTAGCTGGTGACCTGAATGCGCAGTTTGAGCGGCATCTCCAGCAGCGCTGCACTGCGGTTGAGCAAGCCGTTGATGGCGCTGCCTGCATGCGCGCCCACAAAGTCATAGGCCAACGCTTGCTGCATGGTCACCTGCGTGCTGTGGGTGAGCGGGTGGCCGCTGGGGGCAATCAAAATCAGCTCGTCTTGGCGGTAAGGCACATAGGCCAAATCGCCGCCATAGTTGCCCGCATTCAAGATGCCAAAGTCTGCTGTGTTCTGGGCCACAGCCAAGGCGATTTCGCTGCTGACTTTTTCCAGAAGGCTGACTTGCACCTCAGGGTGCTGGCTCAGAAAACGCTGCAATTGCGCTGGCAGAAATTGGGTGATGGCCGAGATATTGGCCACCATGCGCACATGTCCGCGCATGCCGCTACCGTATTCGCGCATGTGGCGCGTGATGCCGTCCATCTCCCCCAAGACGCTGCGCGCCAGATCCAGCAAGGTATAGGCCGCAGGCGTGGGCGCAATGCCCCGGTTGCTGCGCTCAAACAGGCGCACTTGCAGTTGGGCTTCCAACTCGGCCAAACGGCGGCTGGCGGCCGAGGTGGCGATGTGCTCACGCATCGCAGCACGGGCAATGGCCTGCTCTTCCATGACGGCAACAAACAGGCGCAAAGAAATGGGGTCGAGTCGCATACCTGTATTTTGCTTTGCCTAAACAGCATTGCGCTCTGGTTTAAATAGCGATTTTTATAAGGGTAACCACTATGTTTTATGTCTGCTATGCCTAAATGCGATGGCAGTTTCGCAAAACAGCGTTTTGCAGTGCCTGATCTCTTTTGCATCATGTGTCCTTGATTAGGGTCGCCCATGACTTCCGGTGCACCCACAGGACATGACAAGATGCAAGAAACAATGAACACGTTGCCACCACTGCAGGCCGGAGCTTTAGCCGGTGTGCGTGTGGTGGAAATGGGGCAGCTGATTGCGGGCCCATTCGCAGGAAAAACGCTGGGTGAGTTTGGTGCCGAGGTCATCAAGATCGAAGCGCCGGGCGCGGGCGATCCACTGCGCAACTGGCGCATGATCAAAGAAGGCACCTCGGTGTGGTGGCAGGTGCAGTCGCGCAACAAAAAGTCGGTGGCGCTGGACCTGCGCCAGCCCCAGGGCCAAGACTTGGCGCGGCAACTGCTGCAAGAAGCCGATGTGCTGATTGAAAACTTTCGTCCCGGCACGCTTGAAGGCTGGGGCATGTCGCCCGATGAGCTGCATGCGCTGAACCCGGGTTTGGTGATTTTGCGCATTTCTGGCTACGGCCAGACCGGCCCTTACCGTGATCTGCCCGGTTTTGGCGTGGTGGGCGAGGCCATGGGTGGCTTGCGCCACCTGACGGGAGAGCCGGGCCGCGTGCCAGTGCGCGTGGGCGTGTCGATTGGTGACACCTTGGCTGCCTTGCACGGCACGATTGGTGTGCTGACGGCGCTGTACCACCGCAAGGTCAATGGCGGCAAAGGGCAGGTGATTGACGTGGCACTGCATGAAGCCGTGTTCAACGTCATGGAAAGCCTGATCCCAGAGTACAGCGCGTTTGGGGCGGTACGCGAGGCGGCGGGCAGTGCCTTGCCAGGCATTGCGCCATCCAACGCCTACCCTTGCGCCGATGGCTGGGTACTGGTTGCGGGCAATGGCGACAGCATCTTCAAGCGCTTGATGCAAACCATTGGCCGCGACGATCTGGGCAATGCCCCCGATTTGGCTAACAACGCAGGCCGCGTGGCGCGCGTGCAAGAAATTGACGCCGCCATCCGTGCGTGGACACAGTCGCACAGCATCAACGATGTGCTGGAACAACTGGGCGCAGCGCGTGTGCCCGCTGGGCGCGTGTACACCGCCAAAGACATTTGCGAAGACCCGCACTACCGTGCCCGCGACATGATCCTGGAACAGGAAACGCGCGATGGTTACAGCGTAGAGGTGCCGGGCATCGTGCCCAAGCTGTCAGGCACGCCGGGCACCATCCGCTCCAGCGCGCCCAGATTGGGCGACGACACCGACACCGTGCTGGCAGGCATGGGCTTGAGCAGCGAGCAAATTGCCCAGCTGCGCACGCAAGGAGTCATTCAATGAACGCAGACCAAGTATGGAACGGTGCAGGGCGGCGCATTTACATCCAGGAAGTGGGTCCGCGCGATGGCCTGCAGATGGAAAAAGTGTTTGTGCCCACGGCAGAAAAAATCGCCATGGTCAACGCGCTATCGGCATCAGGCATGGCCAAGGTGGAGGTGACGGCGTTTGTCTCGCCCACCGCCATTCCGGCGCTGGCCGATGCGCAAGAAGTGCTGCGCGGCATTGAGCGCCCCAGTGGCACGGTCATGACCTGCCTGGTGCCCAATGTCAAAGGCGCAGAGCGCGCCATGGCTGCTGGTGCGGATGAGCTCAATTTGGTGATGTCCGTCAGCGAAACCCACAACCTGTGCAATCTGCGCATGCTGCGCACGCAGTCGTTTGCGGCCTTGCAAGAAGTGATTGCCGTGGCGCAGCGTGGTGCTGTGGCCATCAACGTATCTTTGTCGTGCAGTTTTGGCTGCCCCATGGAAGGCGATGTGCCTGCTGATGAGGTTCTGGCCTGGGTGCAACGCTTTGTGGATGCGGGCGTGCAAGGCATTACGCTGTGTGACACCACAGGCATGGCACACCCCACGCAAGTACATGCACTGGTTACTGCCTTTAAAGCGCGCTGGCCAGACACCACGCTGACGCTGCACTTTCACGACACCCGCGCCATGGCACTGCCCAATGTGCTGGCCGCCATTGCTGCGGGTGCGGATCGGTTTGATGCTTCGGTCGGCGGCCTGGGCGGTTGCCCGTATGCGCCGGGTGCCAGCGGCAATGCCTGCACCGAAGAACTGGTGCATGCCCTGCAGTTGATGGGTTACGACACGGGCGTGGATCTGGCCGCGCTGACCCAAGTGGCTGCCAGTTTGCCCGCCCTGATTGGGCATGACATTCCCAGTTCCATCGTAAAAGCCGGGCCGGTGCACCAGTTGCACCCCAAACCCGCGTCGTTCGAGGACGTGCGCGCCCGTGCGCAAGAACGGATGCGGGCTGCGCAGCCCGCGCGCTGAGACCTGCACCACAGGGCCAACAGGCCCATGACAACAAAACTAAGGAGACAACCATGACCCTCAACCGTAAACAATTTGGCCGACTGGCACTGGCCGCTGGCCTGGCACTGGGCTTTGCAGGCACAGCCGCAGCGCAAGCGGGCTACCCGAACAAGCCCATCAACATGGTGGTACCCGCTTCAGCAGGCGGCACCACCGATCTGGCCGCGCGCATGACGGCGCAGGCACTGGGCCCCGTGCTGGGCCAGACCATTGTGGTGGAAAACAAGGGCGGCGGTAACGGCAATATTGCCGCTGCACAGGTCAAGCGCGCTGAGGCCGATGGCTACAACCTGCTGATGCAGTACTCGGGCTTTCATGTGATCTCGCCCCATCTGGGCAAGTCCAGCTGGGAGCTGGCGGACTTTGTGCCCGTAGCCAATGTGCTGTCGGCCCCGCAAATCGTGGTGGTGCGTGGTGATCTGCCCGTGAAAACTATGCAAGAGCTGGTGGCGTACGCCAAGGCCAATCCCATGAAGCTCAATTACGCCTCGTCGGGCAATGGCTCGCTGCAGCACGTTACCGGCGTTCAGCTGGAGCAAGCTGCAGGTATCCAGATGGTGCATGTGCCTTACAAGGGCACAGGCCCGGCACTGCAAGATTTGCTGGGCGGTCAGGTGGACTTGACCTTTGGCACCGCGCCTCCGTTCATGGCACACATTCAGGCGGGTAAGCTTAAGGTCCTGGCGGTGACGGGCAAGGAGCGTTTGCCCAGTTTGGCCAATGTGCCCACTACGGCAGAAGCAGGCTTGGCGGGCGTGAATGCCACCTCGTGGTTTGCGCTGTTTGCACCGGCCAAAACGCCCAAGGACATTGTGCGCAAGCTGGAGACCGATGTCCGCAACATGCTGAGCGACACTGCGTTCCAAAAGAAGGCACTGGATCAGGGCGCCACGGCTGACTTCATGGACAGCAAGGCGCTGGGCGACATGGTCAAGCGTGACTACGCCATGTGGGCCAAGGTGGTCAAAGAGGCCAACATCAAGGCTGATTGAGGCTGAGATGAAACGGTGATCTGATGCAGAAGCAGAAGCATCCGATCATCTAAAAAAAGAGCTGCTGGCGCAGGTGGTGCTTGATTTTTCAATACAAAAGTATCTGAAAACAAAGCACAACAAGCGCAAGCAGCTCTTTTTTTGTGGCAACCCCACAAGATGCTGGGTTGCACACGGGATTTATTGCAGCTCTTTGCCCTTGAGTTCAGGAATCAAGAAAGCCGTGGCAATCATGTCGAGCACGTAGATGGCGGCCAGCATGGCAATTGCCATCTGAAAGCCATAGCTCATGGCCACGGCACCGACGACAACCGGGCCAAAACCACCCACGCCGCGGCCAATGTTGAACAGCACGTTCTGCGCCGTGGCGCGTGCCTCGGTCGGGTAAGCCTCGCTCATCACCGCGCCGTAGCCACCCATCATGCCGTTCACAAACATGCCCAGTACCGCGCCCGCCCACAGCATGGCGGTAGGGTCAGACAGCTGCGAGTAGGTCAGCACCATGATGACTGCGCCCAGCTGGAAAATCAGGAAGCTGGGCTTGCGGCCAATGCGGTCGGCCAGCTGGCCAAAAATCCAAATGCCAGCCATCATGCCGACGATGGTCACAGCGGTCCACATCGAGGATTTGGTCAGGCTGAAGCCCAGTTGCTTGGACAGAAAGCTGGGCATCCAGATCATGATGCCGTAGTAGCCAAAGTTCTGAACCGAGGTCAGCACAATGATGCCCAGGCTGATCTTGGTGGTGGCCTTGTCTTTGATCAGCAGTTTGAAGGCTTCAAAGCGCTGGCTCTTGCTGGCTGCGGGCTTGCGCACAAACACTTCGGGTTCGTGGATTTTGTTGCGAATCACCCAGGCGACGATGGCCGGAATCACCCCCACCAAGAACATGCCGCGCCAGCCAATCACGGGCAGCAGAAGCGGGGTCAGCAAGGCTGCCGCCAGCACACCCACTTGCCAGCCCAGCGCTACATACGACGACACACGCGCACGGTGGCGCGCTGGCCAAGCTTCTGCGGCCAAGGCCATGCCAATCCCAAATTCACCGCCCAAGCCGATACCGGCAATCGTGCGGTAGATCAGCAAATCCCAGTAACCGGTGGCAAAAGCGCACAGGCCGGTGAATACGGCGAACAGCATGATGGTCCAGGTCAGCACGCGAATGCGGCCATAGCGGTCTGACAGAGCGCCAAACACAATGCCGCCAAACACGGCGCCAATCAGTGTCCAGGTCACCAGTGATCCGGCCTGACCGGGCGTGAGGTTCAGATCGGCCGAGATGGCGCTGAGCATGAAGCCCAGAATCAACAGGTCAAAGCCGTCCATGGCGTAGCCAACGGCAGAGCCTGCCAGCGCTTTCCAGCTGTAACTGTTGATGGCCGCTGGCTGGCCCGTGGGTGCGTAAGAGGGGGAACTCATGGCTGTTGTTGTCCTTGTTTTTGAAGCGACACCAAGTGGTGTTTCTACAAAAAGCAAAACCCCCAAGGTGCAAAGACCTCGGGGCCAAAGAGCCAGCCAAGTTGTGCGGCAGCGCCGGGTGCAGGGCGTGCCAAAAACCTGCGCAGAAAACGCAGGCCGCAGATTCGGAGTGTGATTCTATGGAGGGCTGGGGCAGGTGTGCTGGCGCTGGCTTAACAGCCGCAGCCTTGCTGCGGTCTATGCCTGCCGCGCCTGCGCAAAGCGTGCATTCATGCGATTCGCGTGCGCGTGGTTGGGCGGTGCTGCAACCGCCTGTGAAATTGCTCGCGCTATTCAGTCCGTCGAATATTTGCGGCTGAGGTCAGGTGAGGTGCGTGGCCGTAGGCAATGCGTCGGAATGAGAACGCAAAGCAATGCCATATCTGCGGATCAGAGGGCCTTAACGTGATGCCCAAAACCGCTGCTGCAATTGCGCAATTTCTGCGGCCATTTCTGGCACGGGGCCAATCACCTCCACCGGTTTTTGGCAGTGGTCAAACACGTAGCGTGAGGGCACGCTCATGGTGGGGTTCTCGCCGTGACTGCCGGTGCAATGCAGCAGCTCATGCTCGGTCATACCAAACACCACGCGGCCAATATTGGCCCAGTAGGCCGTGCCTGCGCACATGCAGCAAGGCTCCACATTGGTGTAGAGCGTGCAGCCCCACAAATAGTCGGGCGTGAAGTTGGTGGCCGCCATGCGCGCCAGGGTGGATTCTGCGTGGTTCACCGTGTCGATGTTGCACTGCTCCATCAACACGGTTTCTTGGTCGGGTCCGACCAAAATGGCGCCAAACGGGTGGTGTCCCAACGCAATGGCGCGTTCCGCCACGCGCTGGGTGTGGCGCAGGTGACGGCAGATCTGTTCGTGGGTAGGCGTCAGGCCTTGGGTGGGCAAAGTGTGGGGGGCAGTCATCGGTCAACTTTTTGAATGGGTTGGGCCAAGTTTGGCCTGTGAACCAATGTGCAAGCAATTAGTGTGCGCACCTGCTCTAGAGCTGCACACCCATTCCCTCCAGTGCCCTGTCGTTTGTGCTGGTAGTGCGAGATGTACTGCGCCGCATACCCTGCCCAAATCTCAGGGCTGCAGGCTGTGTTTCAGCGGCTTTCAGTCCGGGCTTGGGGCTGTGTGGGCCAGCCTTGCAGGTGCTGTTGCGTGATGTCGCGCAGCGCGGTAATCCAGGCGGGCTGGTCGTTCAAGCACGGAATGAAGCGGTAGTCTTTACCACCCGCGTGCACAAAGGCTTCGCGTGCTTCCATGTTGATTTCTTCCAGGGTCTCGATGCAGTCACTGGTAAAGCCGGGGCACATGATGTCCACGCTCTCCAAACCCTGCTTGGCCATCTCGATCAAAGTGGGCTCTGTGTACGGCTCCAGCCACTTAGCCTTGCCAAAGCGGGACTGAAAGGTCAGCACATACTGCGCATCGCTCAACCCCAGGCGCTGTGCCAGCAAGCGGCCTGTGGTCAGGCATTCGTCGCGGTAGGGGTCACCCAGTTGGTAGGTGCGCTCCGGCACACCGTGAAAGCTCAAAAACAACTTTTGCGCTTGGCCGTTTTCACGCCAGTGTTTCTCTACGGTCTGTGCCAGCGCGTCGATGTAGCCAGGGTGGTCGTGGTAGCGCTGCACAAAACGCAGTTCGGGAATGTGGCGCTGGGTTTTGGCCCAGTCATACACGGCGTCGCACACGCTGGCGGTGGTGGTGCCCGAGTACTGCGGATACAGTGGCACGATCAGGATACGGGTGGCGCCCTGGGCCTTGAGGGCATCAAGCTGGGCCGCCATGGAGGGATTGCCGTAGCGCATGGCATAGCTCACCAGCACATTGGCACCTGCCTCACCCAGCCAGCCGGTCAGCAAGGTGGCCTGGCGCTGCGTGAAGTACAGCAGGGGCGATCCGGTGGCGCCGCCCTGGTTCCACACCGTGGCGTATTTGGCGGCCGACGCTTTGGGCCGGGTGCGCAAAATAATGCCGTGCAAGATGGGCCACCAAGCCAGCTTAGGAATTTCCACCACGCGGTCGTCCGCCAGAAATTGCGCCAGATAGCGCCGCACAGCAGACGGGGTGGCCGCATCGGGGGTGCCCAGGTTGCACAGCAAAACGGCGGTGCGCTCAGGTTGACCGGCGGGGAGTGAGGGTTCGGGGGCAAAGCGAGACAGCATGGGTGCCATTGTGACAAAAGCTGGGGCCTTGCAAGACCTGTTGGGCGGCAGTGCGTGCAGGCTCCAGTATTCTTGGGTCATGTTTGATCCCTCCAAAATTCGCGCCATTACGCTCGACCTGGACGATACGCTGTGGCCCATCTGGCCCACCATTCGTCGCGCTGAAGAAATCTTGCTGCTATGGTTAAAAGAGCATGCTGCGCAGACAGCACAATTGTTCAGCACGCCTGAGGCTTTGCGCGCCATTCGCGTGCAAGTGGAAAGAGAGCGCCCTGATCTGCGCAACGATCTGAGCGGGCTGCGCCAGGCATCCATCCGTCAGGCATTGCGCCAAGCGGGGGATGATGAAAATTTGGCGATCCCGGCTTTTGAAATTTTCTTTGCAGAGCGACAGCGCGTGGAGTTGTTTGGCGATGCTGTGCCTGCTTTGGAGCGTCTGGCGGCGCGCTGGCCTGTGGTGGCGGTGACCAATGGCAACTCTGACCTTGCACAAATCGGGCTGGGGCAGTTCTTTCAAGACAGCTTTAACGTCACGCGCACGGGTTTTGCCAAGCCGGATGTGCGCATCTTTCACTGCGCGGCCAATGCGCTGGCGCTGCCTTTGTCGGCCATCTTGCATGTAGGAGACGATGCCAAGTTGGATGCCGTGGCAGCAAGGGATGCGGGTATGCACGCTGTTTGGCTCAATCGCGGCGGCTTAGATTGGCCCATAGAGGAACAGCACCCCCCCACAACGGTCAGCAGCTTGTTGGATTTATGTGACTTGCTGGCGGCCTGAGTGACCATCCCCTTAGGGGAGAGAGGAGCCAGCGTATGCCCAATACTTTGTCTCGCGCACCCAGCATGGATTTACCCGTGGCACTGCGCATTGGATGGATGCAACCATTGACGTGGCTGGCCTTGGGCTGGAGGGATATATGCCGTGCCCCGCTGCTCAGCATGTCGCACGGTGTTGTCTTGGCGCTGCTGGGCGCGGTTATTTTGTTCGTGGGGCACCAGCGTTTTTGGCTGATGGCGGGTGCGCTTTCAGGCTTTTTGGTGGTGGGCCCCGTGGTGGCTACCAGCTTGTATGCCATGAGCCGCGCTTTGGAGCGTGGGGAGCCGGTGAACTGGCAGCTGGTGCGGCGCACGTGGTTGCATTGGCAGCAAGGGCATAGCAAGCTGGGCAATGACTATTGGTGTCTGGTGCAATTTGGGCTGCTGCTGGCCATTTCTGCCACGGGCTGGGTGCTGGTATCTGCATCGTTGATTACCTTGCTGGCACCGGTGCGCATTGCGACCCCGCTGGACTTCATGCAGTACGTGGTGCTGGCGCAAGACAGCACGCTGTTTCACCTGTGGTTGGCGCTGGGCAGCTTTTTGGCCGCACCTATTTTTGCATCCAGTGTGATTTCTATGCCTTTGTTGATGGATCGCAAAGTCAGTTTGCCGCAAGCCGTGCTCACTAGCTGGTCTGTGATTTTGCAAAACCCCATCGCCATGGCGCTGTGGGCGGCGCTGATTGTGATGTTTACGTTGTTGGGCTTGGCATCGTTGCTGCTGGGTCTGGTGTTTGTCATCCCCATGTTGGGCCATGCCAGTTGGCATGCCTACCGTGATTTGGTGGATGCATCAGACTTTGCGCTGCGGGAGGCAGTGAAGTAGCGCGCCCAGGCTTTGCGGTTTCGAGGATACGTGTTGTGATTTTTGGTTTTACAGAAGAACAAATCTCTGAATTCTTTCTGACCTATGGCATTGGGGCTTTCATTGTCTTCATGCTCTTCATCATTGGTCATTTGGCGTGGGAATCCAAGGCCGGTAAGTTCGGCACTTTTGTGCTGTTTTTGGGTTTGTCGGTGGGCTTTATTGGCTTTATTGCCAAGGCCATCATCCAGTGGTATCTGGAAAAATAAGCACTAAAAAATGAGCTGCTAACGCATGTATTTCAAGGGTTTCAGATAGATAAATATCTGAAACCCCTGTTTTGCAAGCACTAGCAGCTCTTATTTTTATGGTGATTTGGCGCTGCCTGCTCCTCAGTGCAGTGCTGGTTGACGCATGCACATGATGTGTGAAACCGATCAATGCCTCGACAAGGCGAAACTACGGCACTGCTTTGGCGGCGCGTCCCGCGCTTACTGGGGGCTGATGCGTTGTGCCACGTCCATGCCGCAGCGGACTGCGCCTTCCAGCGTGGCGGGGTAGGGTCCATCCACATAGTCACCACATCCCCACAGATTGGGCAGGATGCGCGCGCCCGGTCGCTGCACCAACGGAGTGCATGCAAAAGTGGCGCGTTTGTCGATGACGGTTTTCACGGCCTGCAGGTCGGGCAGTTGCAACTGGGTGCGCGCTTGTTCCAACACCTGGGCTTGCAGCGTGTCTTTATCGCCATGGCTGGCGCTTACAACCAGTGCCAGCCAACCGGCAGGGCCGCCCAGTTGGGCTTTGTCAAACGCAAACTGCGCCGGTGCGCTGGTGTGGCTGCGCAGCGCCACCATGGGCGCGGGCAGCAGCTTGCCGTGGCGCAAAGGTTGTCGGCTGAATGCATAGACCGTGGCAATGGCGGTGTGTGGCAAAGCATAGGCCGCCGAGGCCCATAGCACTGCCGCGGGCTGCAAGGCAGCTGGTAATGGCGTTTGCTGCACCAGGCGTGCCGCTTCAACGCAGGATGTGGCCAGCACCACAGCATCAAAATTTTGCCCACCAACCGACCATTGCGCCGTGTCCGCGTCATAGCAGATGGCTTGCACGCGCGTGCCCAGGTGCAGCTGCGCACCACGTGCGTGCAGCCACTGCGCTGCGGTGGCAGGAAAGAGGGTACTGAGATCGGTGCGCGGAATCAGCAGGTTAGAGCCACCTTGGCCGCTGAACAAGCCATCTTGCAGCACGCGCAAAAAGATGCGGCCGCTGGCCTGCGTGGCTGGCAGATTCAGCGCAGAAATGCACAGAGGGTCGACAAAATCCTGCATTAAACGTTCGGGCAGGCCGTGGCAGATATCGGCCACGGTGGCGACAGGGCTGCAGCTAAATTGGCTGTGCTGCCAGCGGCGGGCGGTGCGCAGCAGCGCCAGCTTTTCGCTCCAGCTCCAGCCTTTGGCGCGTGCAATGCCAATGGCCGCATCCCACGGCGGTGGCAAGTTGGGCAGTTGCAGGCCCAGGCCATCGGCGTAGCGTAAATCCAGAGGCAAGCGCAACAAGGCCACAGAGACATCGACACCCACGGTGTGCAGCATCTGCAAGCACGCCTGGTAAGCGCCAATCAGAATGTGCTGGCCGTTATCAGCAACCCACGATGGGTGTTCTGCAGTGCCTTCCAGCGGCAGAGCGCGGGCGCGGCCACCCCAGATGCGGCTGGCTTCCCAGATGTGCAAGGCATGCCCCTGCTGCTGCAACTGGACCGCTGCTGCCATGCCGGCCCAGCCGCCGCCAACGATGGCAATGCGCAAAGGTTTTGCGGTCTGCGCCACTGCTACATGCGGCCCAGGGCTTGCATCTTCCACGCCAGCCATAGCTTGCGCAGCGGGGTCAGTCCAATGCGCTGGTGCAGTACCTGGAAGTTTTCGGACTCGATCTCCCGCAGCAGGGTGCGGTAGATGCTGGCCATCATCAGGCCTGGCTTTTGGCTGCGGCGGTCTTGTGCGGGCAGCAACGCAAACGCTTCGTCATACAACTGGTGCGCGCGCTGGGCCTGAAAGCGCATCAAGCTGGTAAAGCGGTCGGAGTACTCGCGCTTGGTGATTTCATGCGCTTTCACATCAAACTGCTGCAAATCGCTGATGGGCAGGTAAATGCGGCCACGCAACGCGTCTTCTCCCACGTCGCGAATGATGTTGGTGAGCTGAAACGCTTGCCCCAGCTTGTGGGCATACGCGGTGGTCGCTTCGTCGGTTTGCCCAAAGATGCGTGCGGCCACTTCACCCACGACACCGGCGACCAGATGGCAGTAGCGCTGCAGACCGGGGTAGTCCAGATAGCGGGTTTGCTCCAAATCCATCTGGCAGCCCTCGATCACGGCCTGCAGGTGGCGCTGCTCGATCTGAAACGCAGTGGTGTGCGGCATGAGTGCCAGCATCACCGGGTGGCTGGGTTTGCCGGCAAAGGCCTGAGCCACTTCCTGCTGCCACCATGCCAGCTTTTGTGCGGCCACGCCGGGGTCTTCGACTTCGTCCACCACGTCATCGACCTCTCTACAAAACGCATAGAACGCGGTAATGGCCGCTCTGCGGTTGGCGGGCAGAAAGAGAAAGGCGTAATAAAAGCTGCTGCCCGAGGCAGCAGCTTTTTCTTGGACGTAAGTTTCCGGATTCATATTGCGATGGATTGTCCCATGCCTTGGGTTGCGCCTTGAAATTGCGCTGGAACCCTTGCGCGCTTGATGTGCATCAATCGTCGGCACTGTTTTGGGGTGCTTATTTTCTAGGCAAACCTCTAAGATCGAAAGGTTGCAATTAGATACGTTGAACGAGATGCCCAGCTTCAATTCCCTGCGGTTAACTCAGCGCTATATGCTGGTTTTTGGTGGTTACTTTTTATCGATGGCGGTGGTCATCGGCATGAGCTGGCATGGTTTGATGAGCTCGCGGGACAGCTTGCGCTCGCTGCACGATGAATCGCTGCAACGCATTTTGCTGGCCGACTCGATCAACGAAAGCGTGCTGCAAGCGCGCATGCAGATGCTGCTGTCGTTTCAGCATGCGCCTGAAAGCCCTTTGGCTGATCTGCATGACCACCCGGTGTCTACGCACTTGGACTTGGTCAAGCATGGTCTGCAGCAAGGTCTGGAGTGGCAAAAAGATTTGAACCAGATGATCGCGCCGGGCATGGAAAAAGACATGTTCGCCGAAGCCATCCGCGTGCAAAACGTTTGGAACGAGAAACTGAGCGAGCTGGTGCGCGCCATGGAAGGTGGGGACTTCAGCAGCGATTTGATGTCGCGCTTCTTGGTCATGGGCCGTGAAGAAGGCGACATGCTGGTGGCGCTGGTGGGCGCATTCAAGGGTTTGCAGGTTACGCAGGCCGACGAGGCCTACCAAGCGGCTGATGCGCGTTACCACGTGAGTATTTTGGTGTTTGCACTGTGCGTGCTGCTGGGGGGCTTGCCCGCCACGCTGCTGTCCATTTCCTTGCTGCGGCGCATGAATCTGGGTTTTAAGTCTGCACACCACACGGCCCAAGCGATTGCTGCGGGAGACATTTCCCAGCGCGTCACCTCCAGTGGCAAAGATGAAATTACTGAACTGCTGGTGCAGATGGAAGACATGCGCAGCCATTTGCACGACATCATCTCCAAGGTGCGCAGCGGCGCGGACGCCATTGCTGGAGCCTCTACCCAAGTGGCTGCAGGCACGGGTGATTTGTCGATGCGTACCGAGCAGCAGGCGGCGTCGCTGGAGCAGACCGCTGCCGCCACGGAAGAGCTGTCGAGCACGGTGCAGCAAAACGCCGACAGTGCTATCCGCGCCAGTGAATTGGCTCGTGGTGCCACCGATGTGGCTGCCAAGGGCGGTCAGATGGTGTCGGAGGTGGTGTCCACTATGGAGGACATCAACACCTCGGCCAAGAAGATTGAAGCCATCATTGGCGTGATTGACAGTATTGCGTTCCAAACCAATATTCTGGCGCTGAACGCAGCGGTCGAAGCGGCACGTGCCGGTGAGCAAGGCCGTGGATTTGCCGTGGTGGCCAGCGAGGTACGCTCTTTGGCGGGCCGCTCTGCCGAGGCGGCCAAGGAAATCAAGGTGCTCATCAATGACTCGGTCAACCGTGTGCGCACGGGCAGCGAGCAAGTTCACCGCACAGGCCGCACCATGCAAGATATTGTGCAGAGCATTGCCCGTGTATCCGATATTGTTGGCGAGATTGCAGAAGCCAGCCGTGAGCAATCCAAGGGCTTGGCGCAAATCAATGATGCGGTAGCCAACTTGGATGATGTGACCCAGCAGAACGCTGCGCTGGTGGAAGAAACCTCGGCCGCCTCCAGTTCGCTGCAAGAGCAAGCACGGCAAATGGCGAGCATGTCCTCGCAGTTCGTGCTGGAGGCTGGCACTGTGACCAGCGCTTATGTCAGCAATTACAGCCCATCGGTAAAGGCCGGGAACGCGACTAAAGCCAAGGCCTTGGGCGCAAAGAAAGTTGCTTTGCCTCAATCGCAGGCACAAGAAGAAGCCGCTTTTTAACGCAGCCCACGTGGCGCATCAAAAAAACCGGCCTGTGTGCCGGTTTTTTTGATGGCTGCAGGTACTGACACTACATCCAGAGTGCGCGCCACAGCAAGCGCGGGCCATCTTTTTTATGTATGGTGCGGCGTGTGTGCAGGTTGTGGCCTTGTTGCGCATCCACCTTGTCCAAAATGCACAGCCCACCTTGCACCACAAGGCGCAGCTCCCAGCCAATACGCCCCGGTAGGCGGTGGACGAGATTTAAGCCTTTTTGCATGCTATCCCTTGCCCAGTAAGCGTTAGATGCTATGAGTTTTTGAATGCTAGGCGTTACTTGCAGCACAGCCAAATCTTGTCGGCTCACCCCATGCTGCGCGCAGTCGGCATCGGTCAAATACCAACGCCCGCGCGGAATGTCTTCACTCAGGTCTTGCCAAAAGTTGATGAGCTGCAGTGCTGTGCAAATCGCATCGCTTTGCTGCAGCGCTGCAGCGTCGTGTACGCCATACAGGTGCAGCAGCAACCGGCCCACGGGGTTGGCAGAACGGCGGCAGTAGTCCAGCAATTCGGCACGGTCGGCATAGGTGGCTGCATCGCGGGTTTTTTCAATGTCTTGAATGAACGCGCTGAGGAGGTCATCCAGCAAGGCCACTGGCAACTGGTGCTGCTGGATGTTGAATTGCAAAGGGCCAAAGATGCCCATCCACCGAGGTTGCGGTGCTTGCCCTTGTGCAATCGCGTGCAGCTCTGCTCGGTAGCTTTGCAAGTCTGCCAAACGCTCTGCAGCGGTGGCTGTACCTTCATCGGCCATGTCATCGGCCGCACGGGCAAATGCATAAAGGGCGGCAATAGGCTGGCGCAGGTGGGCAGGGCACAGCCATGACGCTACGGGGAAGTTCTCGTAGTGTGTGACAGGAGCGGCTTGGGTGTGTGTGGGATCTGGGGCATTCACGGCAGCATTGTCGCTTGACAGCAAGCGCGGCCTTCCTTAGATTGCTAACCAATCAGTCAGTAACTTCATTGCACATGCCTTCTTCCATTGTTGTACGGCCCTTTCAGGGTCTTTTTGTTGGTGCCGTTGTCTTGGGGTTGCTGACAGCATGTTCGCGGCAGGCGCCCGCACCGGAGCCCATTCGGGCCGTCAAGCTCATTGAAGTGGGCCGGCACGCTGTGAATGCGGAGGTGGAATATGCGGCAGAAGTGCGTGCACAAACCGAATCGCGGCTGGGATTTCAGGTTGCGGGCAAATTGGTGCAGCGCTTGGTGAATGCCGGTGATGCCGTACGCAAGGGGCAACTACTGGCTGAGCTGGATGGGCAAGACTATGCCTTGGCTGCCCAAGCGGCGCAGGCGCAAGTGGCAGCAGCCAAAACCCAGCGTGATTTGGCGAAGGCGGATTGGGAGCGTTTTTCGGCACTCAAAAGCCAGGGCTTTATCAGTGGTGTGGAGTTAGATCGCCGTCGCGCAAATTGGCAGTCTGCCCAAGCCCAGTTGGAGCAGGCTCAGGCGCAGGCGTCGTCACAGAACAACCAAAGTGGCTATACGCGCCTGCTGGCCAGTGCGGCAGGCGTGATTACCAGTGTGCAGGCTGAGCCCGGGCAGGTGGTGGCAGCAGGGTCGCCCGTGGTGCAACTGGCCCATGACGGCCCAAGAGACGTGGTGTTTGCTGTGCCAGAAGGTGCACGCAGCCAGATTAAACAAGGGCAGGCGGTGCAGGTACGCATCTGGTCACAAGACAGCTTGTTGGCGGGTGCGGTGCGGGAAGTTGGTGCCAGTGCAGACCCTGTAATGCGTACCTATGCCATCAAGGTGGCACTGCAAAGCGCAGAGCAACCTGCTTTGGGCGCCACGGCCTATGTGCGCATGCACCAGAGCAATCCGGCAAAAAGCGATGCCATCAAGTTGCCTTCTACTGCAGTGCGTGAGCAAGGTGGCGCTTCCATGGTCTGGGAGTTTGATAGCAATACATCCACTGTCCATGCGCGTAAGGTCGAGATTTCGGGCGTGGATGGTAATGACGTGGTGATTGCTGCTGGCGTACAGCCAGGGATGCGTTTGGTAGCGGCAGGCACCCACGTGTTGACGGAGGGGCAAAAGGTCAGCATTTATCAGCCCCGCCACCCAGAAGCCGCGCGCTAAGCCGGGAGCCAGAGATGAGTTCGTCGAACCCAACACCTGAAAAAACAGGCTTTAATCTTTCGCGCTGGGCGCTGCAGCACATCCCGCTGACACGCTATTTGCTGGTAGCCATTTTGTTGCTGGGGGGCACGGCTTACTTTCAGCTGGGCCAAGATGAAGATCCGCCATTCACCTTCAGAGCCATGGTGGTGCGTACCTACTGGCCGGGTGCTTCTGCCCAGCAGGTGGCCGAGCAAGTTACCGACAAGATTGAGCGCACGCTGCAAGAGGTGCCGTACGCAGACAAGATCAGCAGCTACTCCAAGCCGGGGGAGTCTCAGGTCATCTTTCAACTGCGAGATAACTCACGCCCACAAGAGGTGACAGATCTTTGGTACACGGTGCGCAAAAAAATTGGAGACATGCGCTACACCTTGCCGCAAGGGGTGCAAGGGCCATTCTTTAATGATGAGTTTGGCGATGTGTTTGGTGTCATCTATGGCTTGTCAGGGGATGGCTACAGCTATGCAGAACTTAAAACCTTTGCCGATGATGCGCGCCAGCAGCTGTTGCGCGTCAAAGATGTCGCCAAGGTAGAGATGTTTGGCGTACAGAACGAGCGCATTTTTGTGGAACTGTCACAGAAACGCTTGGCCGCCATGGGACTGGATATCAACCAAGTGATTACGCAGTTGAACCAGCAAAATGCCATCGAAGGTTCGGGCGTGCTGCAGACACCGAAAGAGCAGGTTCAGGTGCGCGTGGCCGGGCAATTTGATGCGATTGAGCAAGTGCGGGCCATGCCGGTACGTGCTGCCTCTGGTGTGCAATTGCGTCTGGGTGATATTGCAGACATTCAACGCGGCTATGAAGATCCGCCCAGTCTCAAGGTGCGCCATAACGGGCGTGAAGTAATTGCCTTGGGCATTTCAATGAGCAAAGGCGGCGATATCGTGGGCCTGGGGAAAGCACTGCGCTCTTCCGTTGAGCAGATTGCGCTGAAGCTGCCTGCGGGGGTGGAGCTGGTCAATATTCAGGACCAACCCAAGGCCGTGACGGATTCGGTCAACGAATTTATCAAGGTGTTGATTGAAGCGGTGGTGGTGGTGCTGGCCGTGAGCTTTATCAGCCTGGGGCTGCACAAACGCACGACGGCAACCGTGTGGTGGCGGCGCTGGTACATCGATCCACGGCCAGGCTTGGTGGTGGCCGTGACCATTCCGCTGGTCCTGTCGGCCACTTTTTTGGCCATGTGGTATTGGGGCATTGGTTTGCACAAGATATCGCTGGGCTCACTCATCATTGCGCTGGGCTTGCTGGTGGACGATGCCATCATCGCGGTGGAGATGATGGTGCGCAAGCTGGAAGAGGGTTACGACAAGCTGCGTTCAGCCACTTTTGCGTACGACATCACGGCCATGCCCATGCTGACAGGGACGCTGATTACGGCCGCTGGTTTTTTGCCGATTGGCATGGCCAAGTCCATGACGGGTGAATACACCTTTGCAATTTTTGCAGTGACCGTGATTGCCTTGATTATTAGCTGGGTGGTCTCCGTGTATTTCGTGCCCTATCTCGGCAGTCTTTTTTTGAAAGAACCCAAGCCCCGCGAAGTGCAAGAGGGGGTGGAGCCAGATCCGCATGAAGTGTTTGATAGTCCGTTCTACCAACGCTTTCGCGCGGCCGTGTATTGGTGTGTGGCGCACCGATGGCTCACCATTGGTGCCACCGTGCTGGTGTTTGGATTGGGTGTGTTTGGCATGACACGTGTCCAGCAACAGTTTTTTCCTGACTCGAATCGACCTGAAATTTTGGTGGATGCGTGGTTCCCTGAGGGCACCTCATTCGCTGGAAATGAGCACGTGGTGCAGCGCATGGAAAGTTATTTGCAGTCGCAAAGCGGTGTAGACCACGTCACGGTGTGGGTGGGCTCGGGTGTGCCGCGCTTTTATTTGCCGTTGGATCAAGTCTTTCCCCAAAGCAATGTCTCGCAATTCATTGTGATGGCACAGGATTTGAAAAAACGTGATCAGTTGATGAAAGCGCTGCCTGATGCTTTGGCCCAAGCATTTCCGGAAGTACGTGCGCGTGCCAAGTTGCTGCCCAGTGGCCCGCCCGTGCCTTATCCCGTCCAGTTTCGCGTGATGGGGGCAGATGCTTTGCAGTTGCGGGCACTGGCGGATCAGGTAAAGGAAGTGATGCGCCGTCACCCTGACATGCGCGGTGTGAATGACAACTGGAACGAGTCCGTCAAAGTTTTGCGTTTGCAAATTGACCAAGACAAAGCGCGGGTATTGGGGATAAGCAGTCAATCGATTGCGCAGGCCACGCAAACCCTGCTGACAGGCTCCACGATTGGGCAGTACCGAGAAGGGGACAAGCTGATCAACATTGTTTTGCGCCAACCCCTGAGTGAGCGTGATGCAATGGATGATTTGGCAGCCACGTATTTACCGACCACCACTGGTAAATCCATACCGTTGGCGCAAATTGCCACGCCTGTTCTGGAGTGGGAGCCTGGAGTGCTGTGGAGAGATGCACGCAGCTACGCCATCACTGTGCAAGGCGATGTGCGCGAGGGTATGCAAGGTGCAACACTGACGCAGTCACTCAAGCCGGACATGGACAAACTGCAAGCACATTGGCGTGAGAAGGGTTTGGGTGACTACCGCATCGTGGTGGCTGGCGCTGTGGAGGAAAGCGCCAAAGGCGCATCATCCATTGCGGCTGGCGTGCCGGTGATGCTGTTTTTGGTGTTTACCTTGCTTATGCTGCAACTGCATAGTTTTAGCCGTGCCTTGTTGGTCTTTATGACGGGGCCGCTGGGCATCGCAGGCGTAGCGGCCGCGTTGTTGTTGCTCAACCGGCCTTTTGGCTTCGTCGCTTTGCTGGGCGTGATCGCCCTGATGGGCATGATTCAGCGCAATTCGGTCATTCTGATTGATCAGATCGAAACAGACCGTGCACGCGGAGTGCCTGCATGGGATGCGATTGTGGAAGCTGCGGTACGCCGTTTTCGACCGATCGTTCTGACCGCAGCTGCTGCAGTGCTGGCGATGATTCCCTTGTCACGCAGTGTTTTTTGGGGGCCAATGGCTGTCGCCATCATGGGCGGATTGGTTGTTGCCACCGTTCTCACGCTGTTTGCGTTGCCCGCCATGTATGCAGCATGCTTTCGTGTGAAACGACCAACGGTTGAGTATTTGCAAGAAAAATGATGCAGGACTGCGCATGCTGGCTTGGTTTTAGTGGTTAAAATCCTCGATTGACCTATGACACAGGCTGGTAGCCATCGGCTCTGTAGTTATTAAAAACCGCGCGGGTGGCGAAATTGGTAGACGCACCAGGTTTAGGTCCTGACGGTGGCAACACTGTGCGGGTTCGAGTCCCGCCCCGCGCACCACAAATAAAACAGCTTAATTCCTGTGAGTTCTGCTAAAGCCCGTTCTCTCCGTGAGAACGGGCTTTTTTCTTACCTAAATTGCACGGCTGTGGCTTACACATTCAGAGACAACTACATACCATTCCCGCGTTGATCCTGTCTCCAATTCCGTGCGGGATTTTTCTGTAGCGTGGTCGGATGGTGTATTCCAGAAAAATAAAAACGGAGCTTGTGCAGAGGTGGTATGAGCAAGGATGTCGATAGACAGGCACACACTTCACTAAAACAGCGACGCAAGCAGCAGAAGGAATAGCGATGTTTTCCAAAAATCAAAAGCTTTCAGCTTCTCGTGCAGAAAACCTGCGGCTTCATGGATGGCTGCGCTATTGCACATTAATTGAAGAGCTGTCATTTCAAGATTTTTAAACCACTGCGGACGCTGCTTGGTAAACCTGTGAACGAAATGGCGCCTGCGCGTATCAGTGCGCAGTGCAATAGAAGAGTTTTTAATATTGATCGCTGCGAAAGTGTGTGCTGCATCGCAGCTTGTCCATCGCGACTACTAATTTCACAGGTGACTGCTCCTGCCTGTGTATTGACGCGAAATGGCTTGGCCAACCTGAATGTTGCAATGCAACTTCAATTCACACAAATATTGCATTGATTTGGCAATCGAAATCACCGTTTTTTTTGCTGTGGCTATTGACGGTTGTAATCAATAGTAAAAATCACATCTAAAATTCTTTTCATACCTTTTTGTTTCAGCTCGTCTAGGCGGCTTTTTATGCTCCAAACTCTCCGCGCACGCCTTATTGGTATCTGCGTTTTCATCACTGTTGCTGCATTGTCTTTTTTGGCCGTCGCAACATTCTTGGTCGTTCGCAACGACACCTTGGAGAGTATTGATGCCCGGATTGGGCAGCTAACGGATATTTACTCCAATGAACTGGCTGGCTGGGCTAAAGATAAGCAACGTGCAACTTCTTCTATCAAGTTCGCCGTTGGACATGATGCTCCAGTGCCATTTCTGCAAGCAGCCAAGCAATCTGCTGGATTCGATGATGCTTACTTTGTCTACGCAGACAAACGTAGCGTTTTCATTCAGCCAAAAGATTCCAGCTACGACGGCACTGCCCGTCCTTGGTACAAACAGGCAGCACAAGCGCGAGGTCCTGCACTGACGCCTGCCTACGTAGACATGACGACCGGAAAACTGACCATCAGTTTTGTTGAGCCCGTGATTTCAGCGGGTGAAGTCGTTGCAGTTGTAGGCAGCGATATGTTGCTGGAATCTGTCACCAGCATGGTTACGGGCATTCGACCTTCCAACAAAAGCTTTGCATTTCTGCTGGATGGCGAAGGAAAAATCCTTGCGCACATGCAGCCAGATTTAGCCCTTAAACCTGTCTCTGCCATCTCTGATGCGTTGGACTTTCCCCTAATCCAACGGATTGCCGAAACTAATGCGCGTGCAGATCTCTCCATAAACGGAGAGCCACAGATGCTCTACGCCAACAAAGTAGAAGGCACGCCCTGGACATTGGCCATTGCTATTGATCGAGATGAGGCAACAGCCGTAGTCCAAACCTTTCTGAACGTGTCCATCACCATTGCCGTCCTATGCGTTTTGGTTGCTGTTGGCCTCGTCACCGTGGTTATTAATTTCCAGTTGCGTCGCTTGTCTTTGGTGCGCGATGCATTGCAAGAAATTGCTTCCGGCGACGGCGACTTGACGCGACGTATGCCAGCGCATGGCAATGACGAACTCACGCAGATTTGCCGAGCCTTCAACCAGTTTGTGGACAAAATTGCAGCTGTGCTGTCACGTATCCGCGATTCATCGCAATCCGTTCGGCTGGCTACGACCGAAATTGCTAGTGGCAATCAAGACCTCTCAGCGCGTACAGAGCAGCAAGCCAGTTCGCTGGAAGAAACCTCTGCTGCGATGGAGCAGCTCACGGCGACTGTGCAGCAGAACGCAGAGAACGCGCAGCAGGCCAACCAGCTGGCAAATGGTGCGTCTGCGATTGCTTCGCATGGCGGTGCTGTGGTCAGCCAAGTGGTCGAGACCATGAGCGGTATCGAAGGTTCATCGCGCAAAATTGCGGACATCATTGGTGTCATTGACAGCATTGCCTTTCAAACCAATATCCTTGCCTTGAATGCTGCGGTAGAGGCCGCCCGTGCAGGAGAGCAAGGCCGTGGGTTTGCCGTGGTCGCTAGTGAAGTGCGTACGCTGGCGCAGCGCAGTGCTACTGCCGCTAAAGAAATCAAAGGCTTGATTGACGAATCAGTCCAGCAGGTCACCACGGGCAGCCGTCAAGTGCAGGATGCGGGAGAAACCATGGTGAAAGTGGTGGACAGCATTCGGCGCGTATCCGCCATCGTGGCTGAGATTACCAACGCCAGCCAAGAGCAAAGCACGGGCATTGCAGAGGTTGGTAGTGCCGTGAGTCAGATGGACCAAGCCACTCAACAAAATGCGGCTTTGGTCGAAGAAGCAACCGCGGCTGCCCAATCATTGCTCCAGCAAGCAGTGCAACTTGCTGATGCTGTGGCTGGTTTCAAACTTCCAGCAGATGGTGCCGAGCAGCGCGCACTTGGAATGCACTAAAAATGCCCCTTTGAGGGGCTTTTTAAATATCCAGTGTGAGCCGCTTGAATATTGCGAGCATTTGGCCGCTCAATCATTGGGGCGGTGCTGAAGATTCGCTGTTAGAGCGTTCATGCGTCCACCACATTTGCATAGTGTTGGTGAGGCGAAACTTTGTTGCCCAGGCACAAAGCTGCCTAGGCGTTGATATTTACCCGCTATCACGCATCCGGACATGCGCTGCCGACGGCATAGCCCAGAGTGCGGCTGTGACAAGGGTTTTCTCAGTCTGCAGGCGTTGTCCACTGGCGTGTATTTGAGTCCTGTGTAATTATTTTTGCTAGCTGATTGCGCTTGTTGTTGCTATGTACTCATGGCTAAGTGCTTGGAATTTATTGTTTGGAAAGCGCTGCGCGCTCTGGTTTTTGAATCCTTTGGTGTGAACAGGCTTGGCCTGCTGGCTGCTGTGGGTAGTGCTATTGCACCCGTCGCCATAAATGGCGCAACAGGCTTGTAGTGTCTGGCCAGCCATCATGCTGCGAGTGTTGCCGTGAAAAATGTGGTGTCTGCGTGCAAGCGCTCGCCAGATTTCAGCCGGTTCTTTTCGTGGTGCTGACCTGGGGGGCTTTCTGCACAGGTGTACAACTGGCGGTGGAGCCCACAACTCCAGCAAGGTTTGCGGTTGGCGGGGCTTTTTGGCATTGACGTCGCCTTCTGCATTGACTTGGTCGCTGCGCACATGGTGCAGCTCACGCCAAAGGCACACGTTGGGCATGCTAATGGCCTGAAACTGGCGAATGCTCCGGCACAACCCCTGTATCCGCGCGGTGGTGGTCGAGCACGTCCTTGTGCGCTCCACCTAGCAATTAGCCGTGCACCACGCCTTCATCGCCATCTCTACGTATTGCACATCGGCTTCTGTTGTTGCCTAAATCGGAATGTGTCTGTGAGGGCTTCGTGCTGTTGTGGTCACATAAATGCCATCAATCGTATTGATGGCATCCATGACAACGCGCGCAATCAGCGCTGTTGAGATGGTTCTCGAGACAGATTGCGCCAGTTTTGACTGGCAATCGAAGCGCTAACAGATACCTAAAGCGATTGAACTTGGCAGTTTTTGTAGGCGTGCGCCGGGTTTGGCGGCCTAGTGCTGGATATAATGTCCGATTCGGAATGCGCAGGAAAATGACTTCACGTCTCGCGCGAATCCCGCAAACAATGCATAACTTGTTGAATTTGTTGTTTGTTCGATCCGCGTCCTGCGCGCCACATTCCAGTGAGACTATGCGGAATACGGTGCAGGCTGTGAACTGCAGTCGGCACAGTCCACTACTTCCCCCGAATTAGGAATCACCATGGCCGTTACAGTTGAAACTCTTGAAAAGCTCGAGCGCAAAATCACGCTGAGCTTGCCTCTTGCTGCAATTCAGAACGAAGTTGATGCTCGTCTGAAAAAAGTAGCACGTACGGTGAAGATGGACGGATTCCGTCCCGGCAAAGTGCCCATGAATGTTGTGGCACAACGCTACGGTTACTCCGTGCAATACGAAGTGCTGAACGACAAAGTCGGCGAAGAATTTGCAAAGAACGTGCAAGAAGCCGGTCTTCGCGTAGCAGGTCAGCCACGTATTTCCGAAAAAGAAGGCGCTGCGACTGAAGGCCATGCCGAGTTTGAAGCCATCTTTGAAGTGTTCCCCGAAGTCAAGATTGGTGACCTGGCAGCTGCTGAAGTCGAGAAGCTGTCTGCAGAAGTGGATGACTCTGCAATCGAAAAGACGCTGGACATTTTGCGCAAGCAGCGCCGTACTTTTGCACAGCGTGCCGCTGGTGATGCCGCTGTTGACGGCGATCGCGTAACCGTGGACTTTGAAGGCAAGATTGACGGAGAAACTTTTGCCGGCGGTAAAGCGGAAGACTTCCAATTCTTGGTTGGCGAAGGCCAGATGCTCAAGGAATTCGAAGACGCTGTGCGTGGCATGAAGGCTGGCGAATCGAAGACTTTCCCCTTGGCTTTCCCAGAGGATTACCACGGTAAGGATGTGGCAGGAAAAACTGCTGATTTCTTGGTGACCGTCAAGAAGATTGAAGCCGCAAATCTGCCTGAAGTGAACGAAGCACTGGTGAAATCGCTGGGTATTGCTGACGGTAATGTGGATGCTTTGCGTGCAGACATCAAAAAGAATCTTGAGCGTGAAGTGAAGTTCCGCCTGCAGGCGCGTAACAAGCAAGCAGTGATGGATGCATTGATCTCTGTGGCTGAGCTGGAACTGCCGAAGGCGTCAGTGCAAGCAGAAGTGGCTCGCCTGCTGGAAGGTGCACGTGCAGACCTGAAGCAACGTGGCATTCCTGATGCAGACAAGGCTGAAATTCCTGAAGACATCTTCATGCCGCAAGCTGAGCGCCGTGTGCGTCTGGGCTTGGTCGTTGCAGAATTGGTCAAGGCAAACAAGCTGGAAGCTACTCCTGACCAACTGAAAGCACATGTGGATGAATTGGCTGCTTCTTATGAAAAGCCTGAAGAAGTCGTGCGCTGGTATTTTGGTGATCGTCAGCGTTTGGCTGAAGTGGAAGCCGTTGTGATTGAAAACAACGTCACAGAGTTCGTTTTGAGCAAAGCCAAGGTGAGCGACAAGGCAGTGTCGTTTGAAGAACTGATGGGTCAAGCTTAATTAAGCTTGGCTTGAAGGCGGTACCGAGATGCGCTCTTTAGTGAGCGTTCGGCTTTCGCGCTAAAAGTTCTAGATCCGGGGCTTGTGCTTTGCTGCACAAGCCCCATTTCATTTCTTGGTTACAGTATTTGTTCTGTTCCATCGTTTGGAGAAAACATGAGCGCATTGGACATGCAAGGTTTGGGTATGGTACCCATGGTGGTTGAGCAGTCGGGTCGCGGTGAGCGGTCTTATGACATCTATTCCCGCTTGCTCAAAGAGCGCGTAATTTTTCTAGTCGGTGAAGTGAATGACCAAACCGCTAATCTTGTGGTTGCTCAGTTGTTGTTCTTGGAAAGCGAAAATCCTGAAAAGGATATTTCGTTCTACATCAACTCTCCTGGTGGTAGCGTGACTGCGGGGATGGCAATTTTTGACACCATGAACTTTATCAAGCCCGATGTGTCGACTTTGTGCACGGGCATGGCTGCAAGCATGGGGGCTTTTTTGCTGTCTGCTGGCGCAAAGGGTAAGCGCTTTGCCTTGCCTAATTCGCAGGTCATGATTCACCAGCCTTTGGGTGGTGCACGTGGTCAGGCCACTGAAATTGAAATCCATGCTCGTGAAATTTTGAAAACCCGCGAACGCCTGAATAAAATTTTGGCTGAGCAAACGGGGCAACCGCTGGAGAAAATTCAGCACGACACCGAGCGTGATTACTTCCTGTCAGCGCAAGAAGCCAAAGACTACGGTCTGGTTGATAGCGTGATTGAAAAACGCGCCTAAAGCACAGCGCTGATCAGCAGCAAGCGGCGCTTTACCCTTCGGGTAGCGCCGTTTTTACATTGCTATCATCCTCTTCTCTTATTGACGTAAACAAGGCGTAGCTCCCATGGCCGAGAAAAAAGGCACAACCAGCGAAAAGAATCTTTATTGCACTTTTTGTGGCAAAAGCCAGCATGAGGTCAAAAAATTGATTGCTGGTCCGTCCATCTTCATCTGTGATGAGTGTATTGATTTGTGCAATGAAATCATTCGCGATGAAGTCCCGGACAACAGTGCACGTGAGTCGCGTGGCGATCTGCCTACACCTACCGAAATCAAGTCTAGTCTTGACAATTATGTAATTGATCAAGAGCAGGCCAAACGCACGTTGGCGGTGGCTGTTTACAACCATTACAAGCGTCTCAATCACAAAGACAAAGCCGTCAAAGATGACGTTGAACTGTCAAAAAGCAATATCTTGCTGATTGGTCCAACCGGTTCTGGAAAGACACTGCTGGCTCAGACACTTGCTCGCCAGCTGGATGTGCCTTTCGTGATGGCTGATGCGACCACGTTGACAGAAGCAGGTTATGTAGGTGAAGACGTTGAGAACATCGTGCAGAAGCTACTGCAAAGTTGCGAATACAACGTTGAACGTGCACAGCGAGGGATCGTTTACATCGATGAAATCGACAAAATTTCTCGAAAATCCGATAACCCCAGCATTACTCGGGATGTTTCAGGTGAGGGCGTTCAGCAGGCGTTGCTGAAGCTGATTGAAGGCACCATGGCTAGTGTTCCGCCACAAGGTGGTCGCAAGCACCCAAATCAAGATTTCCTGCAAGTTGACACTACGAATATTTTGTTTATCTGCGGAGGGGCATTTCAAGGCCTAGAGAAGGTCATTGAAAACCGTACGGAAGCTTCTGGAATTGGTTTTGCGGCTGCCGTTCGTAGCAAGGCTAACCGCACTTTGACAGAAGTTTTTCAGGAGATAGAGCCTGAAGATTTGATCAAATTTGGTCTTATTCCAGAGTTGGTTGGCCGTATGCCTGTGGTCACGGCGCTCACAGAGTTGAGTGAAGAGGCCTTGGTGAGAATTCTTACTGAACCTAAAAATGCGTTGGTGAAGCAATACAGCAAGTTGCTGTCTATGGAAGGTGTCGACTTGGAGGTGCGTCCTTCGGCCTTGTCTGCAATTGCCCGAAAAGCGATTGCACGCAAAACGGGAGCCCGTGGATTGCGTTCTATTCTTGAACAGGCTCTCTTAAGCACGATGTTCGATTTGCCAAATCTTGAAAATGTCGAAAAAGTGGTGATTGAAGAAGCCACGATTGTTGATGGAAAACCTCCTTTGCTGGTTTACCAAGAGGCAGCTAAAAAAGCTTAAGTTGCTCCGGTACTGCATTGCTTAACGAGTAATGCCAAGTACCTGATTGACTTGAGTTTGGATTTAAAACAATGCATCGCAGCATATTGTGCTGTGGTGACAAAGGAGTTTCATGTCAGGTTCTACTGATTTGTCCCTCAATGAGAATATGGAACTGCCACTGCTGCCTTTGCGTGACGTGGTGGTCTTTCCTCATATGGTCATTCCCCTTTTTGTGGGGCGTGCAAAGAGTATCAAGGCGCTTGAGCTTGCAATGGAGGCTGATCGCCGTATTTTGCTTGTAGCGCAAAAAACAGCATCCAAAGACGAGCCTGCTGTTGCGGATTTGTTCGAGGTTGGCAGCATCTCAACAATTTTGCAGATGCTGAAGCTCCCGGATGGCACTGTCAAAGTGTTGGTAGAAGGCCAGCAACGCGCAAAGCTGTTGGACGTTGCAGATCACGAGACTCACTTCGTAGCACGTTGCTCAGAAATTGTGGTTGATACTTCTTTGGACAAAGAAGCAGCCAGTGAAGTTGAGGCACTGCGTCGTGCTGTGTCCCAGCAGTTTGATCAGTATGTCAAACTGAATAAGAAGATACCGTCTGAAATTTTGACGTCCATTGCTGGCATTGATGATGCTGGTCGCTTGGCTGACACCATCGCTGCACACTTGCCTTTGAAGCTTGATCAGAAGCAGATCGTGCTGAATTTGGCGGGGGTTAAAGAACGCTTGGAAAATCTTTTCGAGCAGATGGAGCGGGAAGTTGACATTCTGAATGTCGATAAGAAGATTCGCGGCCGTGTGAAACGCCAGATGGAAAAAAATCAGCGAGATTTTTATTTGAATGAGCAAGTGAAAGCCATTCAAAAAGAACTCGGTGAGGGTGAAGATGGTGCTGATCTAGAAGAAATCGAAAAAAAGATCAAGGCATCAAGAATGCCCACAGAAGCTCGCAAAAAGGCAGAAGCAGAGCTTAAAAAACTTAAGTTGATGTCGCCAATGTCGGCCGAAGCTTCTGTTGTGCGTAACTATATTGAAGTACTGACTGGCTTGCCGTGGAGTAAAAAAACAAAAATCAAACACGATTTGGCGAATGCTGAAGAGGTTTTAAATGCTGATCATTTTGGCCTGGAGAAAGTCAAAGATCGCATTTTGGAATATCTTGCAGTACAACAGCGTGTGGATAAGCTCAAAGCGCCTATTTTGTGTTTGGTAGGGCCTCCAGGAGTCGGAAAAACATCTTTGGGTCAATCGATTGCCAAGGCGACCGGGCGTAAGTATGTTCGGATGGCTTTGGGCGGTATGCGCGATGAAGCAGAAATTCGTGGACATCGTCGAACCTATATAGGTGCCATGCCAGGTAAGGTCGTTCAAAACTTAGAAAAAGTGGGTACTCGCAATCCATTGTTTTTATTGGATGAAATTGACAAACTTGGAATGGACTTTCGTGGGGATCCGTCCAGTGCATTGCTTGAGGTTTTAGATCCTGAGCAAAACAGCGCGTTCGGAGATCACTACGTTGAAGTAGATTTCGATCTGAGCGATGTCATGTTCGTGGCGACTTCTAACTCCATGAATATTCCGCCAGCGTTGCTAGACCGTATGGAAGTCATTCGTCTATCCGGTTATACGGAAGAAGAAAAGCTGAATATTGCGAAGCGCTACTTGTTGCCCAAACAGATCACTAACAATGGTCTGAAAGAAGGGGAGCTAGATGTCAAAGACGATGCCATTCGAGACATCGTTCGCTTCTACACGCGCGAAGCAGGTGTGCGCTCTCTCGAGCGCGAACTATCAAAAATTTGCCGCAAGGTGGTGAAAGGCCTGCAACTTCAAAAGCTCAAGCCGCAGGTAGTTATCAGTGCAGCTAATTTGGATGATTACCTTGGTGTGCACAAGTTCACATATGGGCGAGCAGAGCAGCAAAACCAAGTAGGTCAAGTTGTTGGCCTTGCTTGGACGGAAGTCGGTGGTGATTTGCTGACGATTGAAGCGGCAACGATGCCTGGTAAGGGCAGTATCCTTCGCACTGGCTCTCTTGGTGATGTCATGAAGGAATCGGTGGAGGCTGCTAGGACTGTGGTTCGTAGCCGTTCTCGCGCTCTAGGTATTGAAGATATCGCTTTCGAAAAGCGAGACATCCATGTGCATGTTCCAGATGGTGCGACACCTAAGGATGGGCCCAGTGCTGGTGCGGCGATGACAACGGCTTTTGTCTCTGCGTTAACTGGAATTCCTGTTCGTGCTGATGTCGCGATGACTGGTGAAATCACCTTGCGTGGTGAAGTGACTGCAATCGGTGGATTGAAAGAGAAGCTACTCGCAGCTCTGCGCGGGGGTATCAAAACCGTCCTAATCCCTCAAGAGAATGTGAAAGATTTGCAAGACATTCCAGGCAATGTGAAAACCGGTTTGCAGATTATTCCTGTGCGCTGGATTGATGAAGTTTTAAAAATTGCTTTGGAGCGCATGCCTGTAGCTTTGGAAGGCGAAGCGCTTGTGCCCACTCCAGTTGATGCTGCGAAAACAGTAGCGATCAAAACCGCCGTTAAGAAAACTCGTGCAGTCAAACACTGATGTAAATTTGTAGCGCACTTTTCAGAAGTGCTTAAGAAAGTGCGCTACAATTCAATTCATGCAAACGCGGCCTTGGTTTTGTTGTAGAATTTAAGGCTTCGCAAATAAGCGGGAATAGCTCAGTTGGTAGAGCGCAACCTTGCCAAGGTTGAGGTCGTCGGTTCGAACCCGATTTCCCGCTCCAGTTTTTGGAGTTTGTCGTTAGATAGATTTCATGTTTCTAAGTAATTAGAAGCGCAAGCGGGAATAGCTCAGTTGGTAGAGCGCAACCTTGCCAAGGTTGAGGTCGTCGGTTCGAACCCGATTTCCCGCTCCAAATTTTTGGAGTTTATCGTTAGATGAACTCTATGTTTCTAAGCAATTAGAAACGCACGCGGGAATAGCTCAGTTGGTAGAGCGCAACCTTGCCAAGGTTGAGGTCGTCGGTTCGAACCCGATTTCCCGCTCCAAATTTTTGGAGTTTATCGTTAGATGAACTCTATGTTTCTAAGCAATTAGAAACGTACGCGGGAATAGCTCAGTTGGTAGAGCGCAACCTTGCCAAGGTTGAGGTCGTCGGTTCGAACCCGATTTCCCGCTCCATTTTTTAGGAGTTCATAGCTCCTAGGTATGGCGCGATAGCAAAGCGGTTATGCAACGGATTGCAAATCCGTCTAGCCCGGTTCGACTCCGGGTCGCGCCTCCAAAATGCGGGAATAGCTCAGTTGGTAGAGCGCAACCTTGCCAAGGTTGAGGTCGTCGGTTCAAACCCGATTTCCCGCTCCAAATTTAAAGGAAGCTCAGGCTTCCTTTTTTCATGCAAATTGCATGTGACGCAGTACAAAGCGTGAGGTCGTAGCATTCGCATCGGTTATGCTTTGTATCTTGCGAGTGCGCTGATTGACAGTGTGGCCCCGGTGGTGAAATTGGTAGACACATCAGACTTAAAATCTGCCGCCTATTAAACAGGCGTGCCGGTTCGATTCCGGCCCGGGGCACCATCTACCCAAACAATTCCAATTTACTGAGCTGAGTGCACGCCCGCTTTTTCGAAAGCGGGCTTTTTTTTATAAAAAAATGACAAAATTCCCCCTTTGTAGTGTTAAGGGTTGAACTGATTAAATCATTTTTGAGAACCATGGCAGGAGAGCGATATGGCTTGAGGCTCAACGAGTTGCTTGACTAGTTCTTGAATGTAACTCTGTATAGCCTAGCCTGCCTAGGCGGAGGTGCCAGTTCACGGTAAGCGTGGTTGGATGCGAAAATGAGGCAAAATCCATTCATGGGAATGCCACGTAAATTGAACGTGTGCTCTTAACCGAAGAGAAAAATGTCTAGTTACAACGCTCCATTTGAAATTCACGTTCACGGCCAAGTGACGCTACGTGCTGATGTGACTTTTGAGCAGTTGCAAGATGCACTAAAACCTTTGTGGTCATATGCGGGTGCTCGCTCCCTGGCGACTGGTGCTGCAAGTGCATATGAAGAAGAGCCTGGAATTCAGTTCAACAGCCAAGAGTCGACGCTACAAATTTGCTGGACCGTGTCAGGCAATGAAGATTTTCGCCAGGCATTGGACGATGTGTGCATGGGGTTGAATGAGCTGGCAGAGGAAGGTGCTGCAATTGAAGTCACGTTCTATGATGCTGAGTTCGATGATGAAGAGGGTGAACGTTCAGAGCAAGCTCGTGATGATTTTGTGATGTTGTTTGTGGGTCCCAATCCTGCTGCAATCATGAAGGTGCAGCGCGATATGCTCGTGCAAGATGTGATTCAAATGATGGAACGCCACTTTGAATCCTCTGAGTTGGTTGGCGTTGTTTCCGAGATTGATAAGCTGTTCATGCAACGTTTTGATAGTCTGCTGAATTCGCTTGAAATTGGAAAATTGCCGCCAAGCGCAGGTGGTAATGGATCAAGAAATGGCCACAGGCCACGTCATTTGCACTGAAGCTTTGAGCATCTTATAAACCGGCTATATAGCCGGTTTTTTGTAGACGAATAGCGCACGTTGCATGCGCACAAAATCACTTCAGCAAGCTTTGAATCGAGTCGAAAAGTCGTTCAGTCTAAGCACTGAATGTGCTTTGCGGCAAGAACTTTGGGTCGAGGTTTTGCTGCTCAGGTGTTGCGTTGCTTCTATCTGACGCGGTTTGTCGGAGAGCATGAAATACCTCGCAAGCGCGGCTGAAAAGGAGCTTGCAAGTTCAGTTGCTGAGTTTTTTGTCTACGGCAAGCGTGCCTGGCTGTAGTCGTGGCGGAGACCACGGTTGATAGGCGCAGAGTAATTCACTGATTTGCTCTGCAGGTAAGGGTCTGCTAAATAAATAGCCCTGTGCTTCATCGCAACCTTGCGCTCGTAAAAAGTCTAGTTGCTCTTGGGTCTCGACGCCTTCAGCGGTGGTTTGAATGCCTAACGCTTGGGCCATGCGAATGATGGCGCTGACGATGGCGCGATCATTGCTGTCGTGGTCAAGATCGTGCACAAAAGACTGATCAATTTTAAGCTTGTAAATCTGAAACCGCTTTAGCTGGCTGAGTGATGAATAGCCCGTGCCAAAATCATCAATGGACAGCCAAATACCGCTTTTGCGTAAAGCATCCATGGTTGACGTTGCAGCTTTCGGATCGTTGACAGCAACGCCTTCGGTTAATTCAAGTTCAAGGGCTGTTGGTGGAATGTCTGATTCCAAAAGGATGCGGCTGATCAGTTCTGGTAATTGAGGCTGATGGAATTGAATGGCAGATAGATTGACTGCCACTTTTAACTGTTCAAAACCTGCCTTGCGCCAATCCTGAAGTTGTGCGATTGCTTTGCGCAGCACCCATTCACCAATTTGCAAAATCTGCCCGCTGTCTTCAGCGACAGGAATGAATTCTCCCGGAGACACAGAACCCAGTTCGAGTTGGTTCCAGCGCAGCAATGCTTCGACGCTGCGAATTTCTCCAGTGTGCAAGCAAATTTGTGGCTGGTAGTGCAGCGTAAACTCATTGCGTTCCAAGGCGCGGCGCATGGCATTTTCAAGCTGTAAGGCACGCACAGATTTGGCATGCATTTGGGGCGTGAAAAAACGGTAGGTGTTGCGACCTTCTAGCTTAGCGTGGTACATCGCTACATCGGCAGATTGGGTCAGGCTGTCGATGTCTTCGCCATCTTGCGGGAAAAGGGCAATGCCCATAGAGGGCGCCATGCTGAGCTCATGGTGGCCAATCTGATAAGGCTGAAGCGATGCTTCTTGCAGCTTACCCGCAACCCGTGCTGCACCTTGTGCATTGGCGCCAGGTAAGAGCAGTACAAATTCATCACCACCCAGGCGTGCAACGGTATCTTTCTCGCGAACCACAGCACGCAGGCGTTTGGAAATCTCCTGAAGGAGCGCATCGCCTACTTTGTGGCCCAGCGAGTCATTGACGTGTTTGAAGCGATCAAGATCTAGAAAGATAACGGCCAAAGGGCTGTTGTTGGTCCTGGCTTGCGCAATCGCTTCTTGGCTGCGTTCAGCCATGAAGGTTCGATTTGGTAAGCCCGTGAGGGGGTCGTAGTGCCCCATCCAGTGAATGCGCTCTTGCACGCGTTTGCGATCTTCAACTTCTTGGTGCAAGGTTTGAATTGTGGCGCTGAGTTCTGTGGTGCGCTCATGGACTTGGCGCTCCAATTCAGCCTGTGCTTTGGTCAGCATGGCTTGAATGTTCTTGCGCTCGGTGATGTCTACCAGTATCCAGACCTCGCCTTGCGAGCGATCCAGGGGATCTACCCACCGACTACGGGCTTCGCATTCGATGCGTTGACCGTGTCGGTGGGTTAAGGTGAGCTCGCCCTCAAAATTGACTGAACTGCTGGCGCTCATTTGCGACAGCACACTCAGTGGTGAAGCGTTGACCAGCAATGAGGATGGAACGTTGGTCAGTTCCAGCAAGAGTTCTGGTTCGTAACCCAGCATATTGCCAAGGTGGGGATTGCAACGCGTCAAAGCACCTTGGCGGAAATAAGCAATACCAACGGCAGCAGTTTCAAAGAGCAGTTGTTTTTCACGCAGGGCGGAGGACAGTAGTGCCTTGCGATGGCGTTGTTCATCAATGTCATCAACGATCCAGATAGCCCCTTCATGGGGGGCTTGGGCGTTAATGAGGTGGCCTGTCAGATTGGCCCAAAAGAGATGCCCATTGTTGCGGCGCATCCGGCGCTCTGTTTTGAATGTCTTCCCCTGAATCATGCTGGGGTAAGCCGTGCGTCCCAGCGCCTTGAAATCTTCGCGCGATGGGTGCAGGCCAGCACTGCGAATGCCAACCACTTGATCGCGGTGGGGAAAACCAAAAATTTTTGCGAAATGCGGATTACAGCGCACCACCACCCGATTTTTGATGAAAGCAATACCAACGCCAGCACTGTCGAGCAAGGCTTGCTGCTCACGAGACAAACGTTCGAGGTCAACGTGGGCCGTGACAAGCGCGGGGTCTTGTTCAGCCACACCAAGGGTCAGTGACATGGGGAGATGCGGTACTTGTGAAAAGTTCAAGCGCTGGCCGTCTTGAGCTGTGTTGTCTGTTTTGTTAGGCCAATTATTGCCAATTAGTGAAGACTAAGCGTTGTCCAAGTGCAAAGTATTTAACTTCAAGCAAAGTACATACGTACTGGAGACTTTCCCCAAAGTCTCCATATCTGCTACGGCTTTACATTCCCAGCGATTTCAGCAGCGCTTCTGTTTCCGTATCGCTGGTGCTGGCGGTAGAGGCAGACGCACGTCCATCGGTGCTGCCTGCTTGAGCAATGATGGCATCGGGATCAATGACTTCTTGCGCATCGAAATCGTGCAACTTGATGAACTCTGTGCTGTCAACTGCCAGCTCAAGATAAAAGATATTGTTGGCTGCAGTGTAGAAGGTCACGCGGCGCGCTTCGGGGTTGTCCAAGTTGGCGTCCACGCTCAGTTGCACCTGCTTGTTCAGCACCAGCATTTTGGGCTGGTTCTGTGTGATGTGTGTTTGTAGTTCGCGGCGCACTTTGCCCGTGAAGTCGCCCACCACTTGGTTCATCAGCTCGCCCATCACGTTGCTCACCTCATCAGCGGTGTGTGAGCTGGCCAAATCGCTTTCAGACATCCCCATGTTGAGCAGGTAGCTGCGGTACAGCTCCATGGCTGCTGCGGCGGAGAAGTTGATGATGACCAGCCCAGAGAACCCACCATCAAACATCACAAAGCAGCCGATTTCTGGCTTGAGGTAGGTCTTTTTGATCCGCTGCACCATGCCCGAATATTGGATTTGGCAGGTAGTGGCAACATTCAGCACGCGAGTGACAGAGTTGCAGAGACTGACAAGCAGTTCTTCAGTACCTTGAACCGTGGATAGCGCGTTGTCACTCATGGGTAGTTAGTGCAATGAAACAGAATGTGGCTGATTATGGGTGCTTTCTGCAAGCTGCCCCATCGCCAGTGGACTTCAGTGCGCTCTGCTTGCGTTGTGTCTGTCAAAAAGCACACAAAGAAAAGGAGGCCGAAGCCTCCTCGTTTATTTCGCAGCAGCGCGTGCTTGTGTCAACCAGCCATCAAACGTTTTCTGATGTGCTTTGATCCAGCCGTTGGTCTGGCGCTCGATGTCCGCTGGCTTGCCTTGCCCTTGGCTCATCATGTAATTTTGTGCATTGATGTCGGAGACAGGCAACTGCATCAATTCAAACAACTTGGCGGCGGCCGGGTTGGCCTCTGCCCATGCCTTGTTGGCAAGGATGTGCTGTTTGTTGACGACAAAGCCGTAGTTTTTGCCGTTGGCCAACTTGGTATCCACACCCTTTTGCTCGCCGGGAGCTGAAGAGAACGGTACTTCCAGCCAGACCACGTCCTTGCCTGGCTTGAGCTCATTGCTCACCCAGTAGGGGGTCCATGTGTAGTACAGAACAGGCTTGCCCGACTTGTAGCGGGTGATGGTGTCTGCAATCAAGGCTGAATAGGTGCCTTGCTGGTGGGTGACTGTGTCGCGTAACTTGTAGGCATCCAAATGGTGCTCAATCATGGCTTCACAGCCCCAACCGGGGTTGCAACCTGTCAGATCTGCTTTGCCGTCACCGTCTGCATCAAACAGCTTGGCAATTTTGGGGTCCTTCAATTGCTCAATGTTGGTGATCTTGTGCGCGTCGGCGGTTTTCTTGTCGATCAGGTAGCCTTGGGCCGCGTTGTCCGAATACACGCCCTTGCGGTAGAGCTTGGCGTCACCGCCGGCATTTTTGTAATAGTCGGCGTGCAGTGGATTCCAGTGCGTAGCCATGAACGTGGCGTCACCATTACCGATGGCCAAGTGGGCGGTAGGGTATTCCACTTCCTTGAAGGGCTGGACGTCGTAGCCCAGTTGCTCCAGCGCTTTCATGACCAGCAGTGTCTGGAAGGTTTCTTCTGCAATCGAGCTTTTCAGGGGGTAAACCTTGACGCCTTTGCCGGGGGTGTCGCTGGCATGGGCGCTCAAACAGGTCAAGGCCAGGGTGCTCGCGGCCACAGCGGCCAGGGTGCGGGTGGCTTGGGTGATAGATGTCATCGTCTCGTCCTCCTGTTGAAAAAAAGAATGAAATAGGGCTCCAGCGCTTATTCAGTAAGCGCTGGTAGCTATTAATTAGTGGATTAAGCGGTTTTGCGGGGCTTGAGCAGCAGGCCCAGCGGGCCACGGTGCCACCAGCGTTCGCCGCCGCGATGGGGCTGGCCCATGGCTTGGGTGATGCGGTCCAGTACGATGGCCAAGAGCACGATGCCCAGGCCGCCCACGGTGGCCAGACCCATGTCCAGGCGACCGATGCCACGCAGCACCATTTGCCCCAAACCGCCCACAGCGATCATGGACGCGATCACGACCATGGACAGCGACAGCATCAGCGCTTGGTTGATACCCGCCATGATGTTGGGCATGGCCAAGGGCAGTTGCACCTTCCACAGCAATTGCCAAGGCGAGGCACCATAGGCACGGCTGGCCTCAATCAAATCGGGGCGCACTTGGCGAATGCCTAAATTGGTCAGTCGCACCAGCGGTGGCAGCGCAAAAATGATGGTGACGATGACGCCAGGCACGTTGCCGATACCAAACAGCATCACCACGGGCACCAGGTACACAAAGGCCGGGGTGGTCTGCATGGCATCCAGTACCGGGCGTGTCCATCGCTGGATGCGGTCACTGGAGGCAATCAAAATACCCAGCGGCAGCCCAATCACAATGCAGAAAGCCAGTGAGGTCAGTACCAAAGAAAGGGTCACCATGGCTTCTGGCCAGATGCCCAGTGCCGCCACAGCCAGCAGCGACAAGGCCGTGCCAATCGCAAGTCCACGACCGGCAAACTGCCAAGCCACGAGTGCGACCAAGGCGGTCAACACGGGCCAGGGAAGTGCCAGCATGAACTGCTCAACGCCTGACAGCGTGGCATCAATCGGAGCGCGCACGCTTTGGAAGAAGGGGCGGAAATTATCCACCACCCAGCCCAGGCCTTGGTTGATCCAGGCTTCAATCGGCAGGCCATCGGTGCGCAGTTGATCCCACAGGCTGAGCGGGGCATCCGGCGTGGCAGTGCCGGCGGACAGCCAGTCTGAGCCAGCACCCGCATCAGACGGTGCAGCAGGGGATGCCCATGGATCTGCAGCGGCATCTGTGCTGCTGCTCGCTGCAGCCCAAGGGTCTGCAGCTTCTGGCGTGCTGGTCGTCGTGGCCCAAGGATCGGTATTGGTCGTCACCTCACTCATGCTTTTTCTCCTTCTCGTGTGGGGGTGCTGGCGCTGTCGGAATGCTCTTGCAGCATCGTGGGCGAGTCGGCATCACCAGAAGGGAATAGCGGATTGAGCATGACAGGGGGGCGCACCGGCTGTGGCGGTGGTACCGGTGGCGTGTCGCGGTCCAAGAAGCGCAGCATGGTGGTGCGGCTGATCACACCCATGAACTTGCGGTCTTCACCCAAAACGGGCAGCGGGCAAGGGGCTGTGGCCATGGGGCCATATAGGTCTGCCACAGGAGTACCCGCATCCAGAGGAAGCACGCCTTCGAGGAATGCGTGCTTTAAACCCAGTGCGCCTTGATGCCCCTGCAAAGCACTGCGCAAAGATTGCGCTGATACGACACCCAGGAAACGCTGGCGTGCATTGAGCACATAGGCATGGTCGCGGTCAGAGTCTTCAATCAGGCGCAAAGCTGCGCGGCAGCCGCGGTCGTTGTGCTCGGAAATGATGGTCAGCGCTTGGCGTGCAATGTCAGACGCCTTAAAGACGGCGGCCGCATCCACGCCCTTGATGAAGCTGCGTACATAGTCATTGGCGGGGCTGCGCAAAATGTCATCGGGTGTGCCGACCTGAATGACTTGGCCATCTTTCATGATGGCAATCCGGTCCCCAATGCGCATGGCCTCGTCCAGATCGTGCGAGATGAACACAATGGTGCGGCGCTTGGTTTCTTGCAGGCGCAGCAACTCAGATTGCATCTCGGTGCGAATAATAGGGTCCAAGGCAGAGAAGGCCTCATCCATCAGTAAGATGGACGGATCGGATGCCAAGGCGCGTGCCAAGCCCACCCGTTGCTGCATGCCGCCAGACAATTCGTCGGGGTAGCTGGCCCCCCAGCCAGCCAGACCCACTTGTTCCAGCGCTGCTTCTGCGGCCTGCTTGCGTGCAGTGGCATCTACGCCCGCCATTTCCAGGCCAAAAGCGGTGTTGTCCAGCACCGTCATGTGTGGCATGAGTGCAAAAGACTGGAACACCATGGAGATGTCTTTGCGGCGCAGCGCACGCAAATCTTTGTCACTGAGGTGGTTGATATCTTGCCCATCCACCACGATGCGGCCACTGGTGGGCTCAATCAAACGGTTGAGCATGCGCACCAGGGTCGATTTGCCGGAGCCAGAAAGGCCCATGACCACGAAGATCTCGCCTGCTTCAATGGTGAAGTCAGCATCGAACACACCGATGGATTGACCGGTACGTTCGAGGATTTGTTGCTTGGAAAGCCCTTGGCGCACCAGGTCCAAGGCCTGCTTTGGTTGATCACCAAAGACCTTGAAGACGTTTTCGATGCGAATTTGTTTGGCCACTGGTTGTCCTCCCTTGATTTTTTCTTGGGGGTTACACACAGTGCAGCCGCGTCACAAGCGAAGCTTGGACGGCCTACACGCGAAGCTGAAAGTCATGACAACCGATGCACCAGCCGTGCCAAGTGCATGGCAAAGCCGCAATGAAGGGTTTTAGACTGGGCCCGAATGGCAGCGTAGTGTGCGCAAGGGCCGCAACAGGGGGCATGCAACGCACAAGAGGTGCATTGCATGAACCACACATGTCCGTGCATCAGTGCCAGAGATCCAGCGCTGTGGTGTCAGTGTTCTGCAGGTGCAGGACTGAAACCGGATGAATCCACGCCGTAAAAACATGGATTACCTGCATGGCAGGTTGTTAATAAGTCGTTCATTGTAACTATTGTGTATATAGCTGTCAATGGTTAATTTCACGTTGCAAATCACTTCGTGTGACATCCGTCGGTATTGTGGTGTCAGGCGCTGTCAAAAGCGTGCAAAACAAAAAAACCGGCACATGGGCCGGTTTTTGGTTGTGAAGCGTTGTCTTTTTAATGGGCAGGGTGGTGCTGGCTGTTAATCAGCTTATCGGTATAGGCGATCGCCAACGCGCTCAGCAAGAAAACCACATGAATGATGGTTTGCCACATCAAGACTTTGATGTCGTAATTGCCTGCGTTGATAAAGGTTTTGAGCAAGTGGATGGAGCTGATGCCAATGATGGACAAGCCCAGCTTTACCTTCAACACCGATGCGTTCACATGGCCCAGCCACTCTGGTTGATCGGGGTGGGTATCCAGCCCCAAGCGGCTGACGAAAGTTTCATAACCGCCGACGATTACCATGATCAGCAGGTTGGAGATCATGACCACATCAATCAAGGCGAGAACCACCAGCATGATGACGGTTTCGTTCAAACCTGTAATGGGTGCATCGGGCTTGTAGCCAATGCTGGTCACCAAGGCCTGCAGTGCGGTTTGACTGCCAAATGCCGCTTCAATCAAGTGCCAAAGTTCTACCAAAAAATGCCAAACATACACCGCTTGTGCGGCAATCAAACCCAGATACAAGGGCAGTTGCAGCCAGCGGCTGGCAAAAATCAGACTGGGCAGAGGGCGCATGGGGGAGCGGGGCATAGGTTGTGCGGGTGACTCGGAATGCGGGTCGACGGGAGGCATAAATAGAAGGTGTCGGTTAAGGTGGTTAAGAGGCGGCGCTGTGCGTCGCAGCTTGGCGATTGTAGAGGTTCAACCTAGTACTAACCCTTGCTAAGTCTTTAATTTTGCTCCCGTTTGTGTGCGGTGGAGTCAGTGGTATGTAAGTGCCACATCCGACATTTGCGCGCAAACTATCCCTAAAAGAGTAAGGAGATAAATCCATGAGCGCACCCAGTTCTGCAATTGAATCTGTATTGGTGGAAAACCGTGTGTTTTTACCTTCAGAAACCACCCAAAAAGCCGCCCGCGTGGCAGGCATGGCAGCGTATGAAGCGCTGTGCGCGGAGGCTGAGAAAGACTACGAAGGCTATTGGGCACGGCTAGCCCGTGAAAACGTGGTGTGGAGCAAGCCCTTCACGCAAGTATTGGACGAAAGCAATCCTCCGTTTTACCGCTGGTTTGCTGATGGTGAGCTCAACGCCAGTGCCAACTGCTTGGACAAGCACATGGGGACGGCGGTTGAGCACAAAACTGCGATTATTTTTGAAGCCGATGACGGCCAAGTGACCAAAGTCACTTACCGTGAATTGCTCAACCGTGTGGCGCAGTTTGCCAATGGATTGAAGGCACAGGGCATCAAAAAGGGTGACCGCGTTCTGATTTACATGCCCATGACGATTGAGGGCGTGGTGGCCATGCAGGCTTGCGCACGCATTGGCGCAACGCACAGCGTGGTGTTCGGTGGCTTCTCGGCCAAGGCGGTGCAAGAGCGCATTGTGGATGTGGGCGCATCGGCGGTGATTACAGCCAACTACCAAATGCGTGGCGGCAAAGAGTTGCCGCTGAAAGCCATCGTGGACGATGCGCTGAAAATGGGCGGCTGCGACCACGTGCACCACGTGTTTGTGTATGAGCGCACGCCCACCGCAACCGAGATGGTGGCGGGGCGCGACATGACGTTCGCACAATTGCTGGCAGGGCAAAGTACCGATTGCCCTCCAGTGGCTGTCGAGGCTGAGCATCCACTGTTCATCTTGTACACCAGCGGCTCCACAGGCAAGCCCAAGGGCGTTCAACACTCCACCGGCGGCTACATGCTGTGGGCCAAGCAAACGGTGGAGTGGACGTTTGACATGCAGCCCACCGATGTCTTTTGGTGTACGGCGGATATTGGCTGGATCACGGGGCACACCTATGTGGCCTACGGCCCTCTGGCGGCAGGTGCCACCCAAATCGTGTTTGAAGGGGTGCCCACGTTCCCGCATGCCGGACGTTTCTGGCAGATGATTGAACGCCATGGCTGCACCGTTTTCTACACGGCGCCGACCGCCATTCGCTCGCTGATCAAAGCGGCGGATATGGATGAAAAAGTGCACCCCAAGAACTGGGATCTTTCCAGCTTGCGCATCTTGGGTAGCGTGGGCGAGCCTATCAATCCCGAAGCATGGATGTGGTACTACCGCCATGTGGGCGGCGAGCACTGCCCGATTGTGGACACCTTCTGGCAGACCGAAAACGGGGGGCACATGATTACGCCATTGCCCGGCGCAACCCCGTTGGTGCCTGGTTCTTGCACCTTGCCATTGCCCGGTATCACTGCTGCCATCGTTGATGAAACGGGCAACGAGTTGCCCAATGGCGCGGGCGGCATGCTGGTGGTCAAGCGCCCATGGCCCAGCATGATTCGCAATATCTGGGGTGACCCCGAACGCTTCAAGAAGAGCTACTTCCCCGAAGAGCTAGGCGGCAAGACCTATCTGGCAGGCGACGGTGCCGTGCGCAGCGAAGACCGTGGCTACTTCCGTATCACGGGCCGTATCGACGATGTGCTCAACGTTTCAGGCCACCGCATGGGGACGATGGAGATCGAATCTGCTCTGGTGTCCAAGACCGACTTGGTGGCGGAGGCCGCAGTGGTGGGCCGCCCCGACGACATGACGGGCGAAGCCATTTGTGCGTTTGTGGTGCTCAAGCGCCCCATGCCCACCGATCCCGAAGAAGCCAAGGCGCTGGCCACGGAATTGCGCAACTGGGTGGCCAAGGAAATTGGCCCGATTGCCAAGCCCAAGGACATTCGTTTTGGTGAAAATCTGCCCAAAACACGCAGCGGAAAAATCATGCGCCGCCTGTTGCGCTCGATTGCCAAGGGTGAAGCCATCACCCAAGACACCAGCACCTTGGAGAATCCTGCCATCTTGGAGCAGTTGGCAAAGACCAACTGATTTCAAATCAGGCGCATCTCTGCTGGACCAAAAGCCACCTGCGGGTGGCTTTTTTCTTGCTTGATGTAGGAATTGGTGCAGAGCGTGAATGCGTCCACCACTGGCTTGGGGTGCACGCAGCTTGAGGTAAAAATCAGGCCCTTAGACATAGAGAGGAACCCGGTATGAAGTCTCGAATTGCATTGCTCATTCTGATCATCGTGGTGATCGGGGTGCTGGCCTTTTTTAACTTTCCCTATTTGGTGCAAGACGTACCAATGTCCCTGGGCGTGACCACGGTGGAGGCCCCGCTCGGCTTGATTCTGGTGGGACTGACTGCGCTGATGGCGATTGTTTTCATTGCCTACGTGATTGCCATGCAAGGCGCGTGGCTGTTGGAGGCGCGTGCGCATTCCAAGGAAATGGCCGCGCAGCGCGAGTTGGCCGATAAGGCCGAAGCTTCGCGCTTTACCGAGCTGCGGCTGGCCATTGAAAACCTGCACCGAGAAGAAGAGCGCCGTTTGATGGACCGCATGGATAGCTTGGAGGCGCACTTGCAAGCACGTGCGCTGGAAAGCGATAACTCCACCGCAGCGTATGTGGGGCAGTTGGAGCAGCAATTGCGCAGCAGCCAGCACGTCACGCCATCGCATGCTGATGTGCTGAGCCCCAATCCCCTGGATGTGACACCGCGCGATATGCGTTGAGCACATACTCATAAAAAGGAGCGCTTAGCGCAGGCTAAATAAGGAATTCAACGTGTTTTTTTTTGAAATGCCCTAGATATAAGCGCAAGCAGCTATCAAAACTAAAAGAAAAGCCACCGCAAGGTGGCTTTTCTTTTGAAACAGTACGAATTTATTTGAGCGATAACACCCAGACGGCCAGTTTTTTGGCATCGGCCTCATTCACCTGGCTATTGGCAGGCATGGGCACAGGGCCCCATACACCGCTGCCACCTTTGACGATTTTGCCAGCCAGCTTGTTCACGGCATCGCTTTGGCCGGCATATTTGTTGGCAACGTCCTTGAACGAAGGGCCAACCAGTTTCTTCTCTACGGTATGGCAGGCCATGCAGTTCTTGGAAGATGCCAACGCTTGGTCGGCCATGGCGGGTGCGATTGCGCTGAGTGCCAGCGCAAAAGTGATCATGGAACGTTTCATCGTTACACTTTCCTCTAGTGGGGGATATGTTGGCAGCCATTGTAGAACGTGGGGTGTGTCTGCCGCTTGTCTCTGTGTGAACGAATGGTGAAGAGGGTGACAAGCTATGTGGCTACTGTGTGCGGCAATGGCGTTGGCGGTACTCAAAGTACTGGCGTATCTGGGTGTGCTGGAGGTGGCTGCCTTGGCTACTTTGTCATGGTGGTGGGTGCTGGGCGCTTTTGCCTTGACGGCTGTTTGGTTTTTTTATGCGGACCGCTCAGGACTGACCAACCGCAAAGCCATGCAACAGGTGGAGCGGCGCCAGCAAGAGCGCCTCGATAAGCAGCGCGCGGCGTTGGGCCATCGGCGCAAACGCTGAAGGTAGCTTTCGCCAATCGCGAAGACCGCTTGCTGGGGCCTGCGGGCTGCCACGTACCCGCAGGGTTGCAGTGGTGGGGGATAATGTTTGGATTGGCTTTGACCAGCCGTGAGACATTTTTTGCCAACCAACAATTAGCCCCACCATGCCTGTTTACCGTTCCAAGACTTCCACCGGTGGCCGCAATATGGCCGGTGCCCGTGCCCTGTGGCGCGCCACAGGCATGAAAGATGGCGACTTTGACAAGCCCATCATTGCGATTGCCAACTCTTTCACACAGTTTGTTCCCGGCCATGTGCACCTGAAAGACATGGGCCAGCTGGTGGCGCGCGAGATTGAAAAAGCGGGTGGCGTGGCCAAAGAGTTCAACACCATTGCGGTCGACGATGGCATTGCCATGGGCCACGACGGCATGCTGTATTCGCTGCCCAGCCGCGACCTGATTGCGGATTCGGTCGAATACATGGTGAACGCCCACTGCGCCGACGCGTTGGTGTGCATCTCCAACTGCGACAAGATTACGCCCGGCATGTTGATGGCTGCCATGCGCCTGAACATTCCGGTGATTTTTGTCTCGGGCGGCCCCATGGAGGCTGGCAAGACCAAGCTGGCCAACCCCACCACCAACGTCATCGAGTTCAAAAAACTGGACTTGGTGGACGCGATGGTGATTGCGGCCGATGACCGCTACTCCGACGAAGAAGTCGCACAAGTCGAGCGCTCGGCGTGCCCCACTTGTGGTTCCTGCTCGGGCATGTTCACGGCCAACTCCATGAACTGCCTGACAGAAGCACTGGGCCTGTCCCTGCCCGGTAACGGCACCGTGGTAGCCACGCACGCCGACCGCGAAGAGCTGTTCCTGACTGCCGGCCGCCGCATTGTGGAACTGGCGCGCGACTACTACGAGAACGACAACGAACGCGTGCTGCCGCGTGCTGTCGGCTTCAAGGCGTTTGAAAACGCCATTACGCTGGACATCGCCATGGGCGGCTCCACCAACACCATCTTGCATCTGTTGGCGATTGCCAAAGAGGCCGAGATTGACTTCACCATGGCCGACATTGACCGCCTTTCGCGCATGGTGCCGCAGCTGTGCAAGGTGGCGCCGAACACCCAGAAGTACCACATTGAAGACGTGCACCGCGCAGGCGGCATTATGGCCATCTTGGGTGAGCTGGCCCGCGCCGGCAAGCTGCACACCGATGTGCCCACCGTCTATGGCGCCAGCATGGCCGAAGCACTGGCCAAGTGGGACATCACCGTGTCGCAGGACGAGGCAGTCAAGCATTTCTATCTGGCAGGCCCTGCCGGTATCCCCACGCAAACTGCGTTCAGCCAGAACACCCGCTGGCCGAGCCTGGATCTGGACCGGGCTGAGGGTTGCATTCGCTCGTACGAGCATGCCTTCAGCAAGGAAGGTGGCTTGGCGGTGCTGACCGGCAATATCGCCTTGGACGGTTGCGTGGTGAAGTCGGCAGGCGTGGATGAATCGATTCTGGTGTTTGAAGGTTCTGCCCACGTGACCGAGTCGCAAGACGAAGCGGTAGCCAACATCTTGGCGGACAAGGTCAAGGCCGGCGACATTGTCATCGTGCGCTACGAAGGCCCCAAGGGCGGCCCCGGCATGCAAGAAATGCTGTACCCCACCAGCTACATCAAGTCCAAGGGCTTGGGCAAAGCCTGTGCGCTGCTGACCGATGGCCGCTTCTCCGGCGGTACCTCGGGTCTGTCGATTGGCCATTGCTCGCCCGAGGCAGCCGCTGGCGGCGCGATTGGCTTGGTGCAAAACGGTGACCGCATCCGCATTGACATTCCCAACCGCTCCATCAATGTGCTGGTGAGCGACGAGGAGTTGGCCAAGCGCCGCGAAGCACAGAATGCCAAGGGCTGGAAGCCCGCCAACGCACGTCCGCGCAAGGTTTCGGCAGCCCTCAAGGCCTATGCCATGCTGGTGACTTCGGCCGATACGGGCGCGGTGCGCGATTTGTCCAAGTTGGGTGACTGAGCGGCTGCTGCGGGTGGCTTAAACCATCACCCTGGCTCAACTCAAAAACCGCCCTGAGGGGCGGTTTTTTATTGCCGGCCAGCTGCATGTTCGTGATTGCACCGACGTAGATGGGCGGACCAGCGGTTGTGGGCAATCTAGCTTGTGACCAAGCCACCAAACATGTTGCAGTGTTTTTCAGTCCTCGCACACAGGCTTGCGTTGTAAAACCCACGGCTTTGCCTATGATGCGTGGCATGCGCTCTATCCAAAGTTCCTTATCCCTGCGCATCTGGCGGGCGGCCCGCGACATCGTGGTGGCGTGGGGGCGCATCTTTTATCTGGGTGCCATGGTCTGGGTGCTGATGCTGTCCCCGTCCACGTACCGCTGGCATTCCTTGCGCCCCATCTTGCAGCGCATGTACAAGGATACTGCCTCAATTCTTCTGGGCTTTACGATTTTGGCCGCGCTGATTTGTCTGGTGATCACGCGGATTGTGGTGGTCACGGCCATCAGCTATGGCTTGTCGCGTTATGCGCTGGAGATGGTGATCCGCGTGCTGGTGCTGGAGCTGATTCCGTTGACGGCAGCGTTGTTTGTGGCCATGCGCTGCACCATTCCCAATGCGACGGAGCTGGCCCTGATGCGCCAGTCCGGTGAGTGGGCTGCCCGTGAAAGACGCGGTGAAGCCTTGGTGCGCACCGAAGTGCTGCCACGGGTGGTCTCCGGCCTGTATGCCTGCGTAACTTTGGCTGCGCTGTCATGCGTGGTGGCCTTGCTGACCGCGTACATTGGTGTGTATGGATTTACGCTGGCGGGTGTGCAGGGCTATACCCGCATGTTTGGCCATGTTTTCAATCCCTCCATCACCTTGGTGTTTGTGCTGAAAACCTGGTTGTCGAGCTGGGCGGTAGCCATCATCCCTGTGGCGACGGGCTTGTATGCACGGCATACGCAGCGTGAAATTCGACCCGGCGACGAGCTCAGCGGGCTGGCGCGCATGTTTGCCGTGCTGCTGTTGATTGAGCTGGCGTCGCTCATGGGCAACTATTACTGACACTGATTGAGAAGGGCGCACGCATCTTGTCTGATACCCGTATGCAATCTTCTGCCACCCCCGAGCCAGAGGCCACGCCATCGCTGCGGCCCGTGGCGCATCTGGAGCGCAAGGCTGCGGCTTTGCTTTTGCTGACCATTGCCTTGATCGTGGGGGCAGGCGTGTACCTGCTGTATGCGCGTGGCGCGTTTGAAGCCACGCAAACCTTGGTGCTGACTTCTGACGATTCAGAAGGCGTCAGCGTGGGCATGGACATGACGTTTTCGGGCTTCCCGATTGGCCGTGTCAGCAAGCTGGAGCTGGCCAGTGATGGCAATGTGCGCATTGTGGTGGCCGTGCCGCGCAAAGATGCGCACTGGCTGCGCGAGTCCAGCGTGTTCACCCTGGTGAAGGGCATTGTGGGTGGCACCACCATCAAAGCCTACAGCGGCATATTGCAAGACCCACCGTTGCACGATGGCGCAGAGCGCCCCGTGCTGCGCGGCGATGCCACGGCCGAGATTCCGCAGATTGTGGCCATGGCCAAAGATTTGCTGAACAACCTGAGCCAGATGACGGCGCAAGACTCTGCCTTGGGCCAGTCCATGGACCAGATCCGCCAGTTGGGTGAAAAGCTCAACGGCAAGAACGGCGCAATGGAGGTGCTGCTGGGCACGCCAGAGAATGCGCAAAAAACGGTGGAAATGCTGGAGCGCACCAACCAGTTGTTGGCGCGCGTGGACCATGTGGTGCGCCGCGCCGATCAGCAGGTGTTTGATGCCGATGGCGTCATGCCGCAGGTGCGCGCCACGGTGCAGACGCTCAATGCATTGCTGCAAGAAACGCGTGGCAGCTTGACCAAGCTGGATGCGGTGCTGGTGAATGCCGAATCCATCAGCAGCAACGTGAACGATGCGAGCAGCGACATTGGGCAACTGCGTAATGAGGTGGAAAGCAATCTGCGCAAGATCGAAGACATGCTGACCGATCTGCAGCGCAAATGGCCGTTTGCTAAAGAAGCGGAGGTCAAACTGCCATGAAAAATAGCTTGCGATGGCCCATGGTGCTGGGCGCGCTCAGTGTCTGTCTGGCTGCATGCGGCAGCAAACCACCAGCCCCCAAATGGGCGCTGGAAGCGCAATCTGCCTCAGAGCGGGCTGTGCAGGCGTATTTGAAGGGCCAGACGCGCGTGGCCGATGTGGAATGGGGCAAAGCCTTTAACGAAGTGGCCACCACTGGCCTGCCCAGTCAGATGGCGCGCATGGCCTTGCTGGAATGCGCTGCGCAAACTGCCGCGCTGGAGCTGACAGACTGCCCGCGCTATGCCCGCTACGGCGCAGGGGCAGAACCTGCAGAGCAGGCGTACGCCCGTTATCTAAAGGGTACGCACACCGCTGCCGATGTGCCGTTGCTGCCGCAGGCGCAGCAAGCGATGGCTGGACAGTTGTTGGGGGGCGCTCCGGTGGCTGCGGGGTTGCCTGCGGCGCAGGCGCTGTCACAACTGACGGCGGCCGGTGTGGCTTTGCGCACTGGGGCCATCACCCCCACGCAGGTACAGCAGGCGGTGGAAGTGGCTGCACAGCAAGGCTGGCGCAGGGCGGCCATGGCGTGGCTGCTGGTAGAGCGGCGCTTGGCGCAAGACGCGGGCGATGTCGCCCGAGTGCAAGCGGTGGATTTGCGCCTGCAGGTGCTGCAGGAGGGGCAGCGCCAAGATGTGTTGAAAAAGTGAGCGGTTGGCGTATGTGGATCAAGCCATTTGGATAGATAACTATCTGAATGCGCCGTTTGGTCAGCGCTACCTGCTATAAAAAATAGAGATAAATAAAAAGGCCCCGCATTCGGGGCCTTGTTTGTGAGCACATCGGCTCGTCGCGCGGTGCTTAGAAGCGGTGGCGGATACCGACTGCAAAGCTGGTGCCAGACTTGTTGTCCAGCAGCGCATTGTTCTTGTCGTACATGGCCGCTGCATAAGCGTCGGTGCGCTTGGACAGGAAGTGGTCGTAGCCCACAGTGGCGGTGGTCCACTTGCCAGAGGTATTTTCTGTCTTGGTTTGTGCCATCGCTACTTTGACGGTGCCTGCCTTGGTCACTGGGACATCCAAGCCCAAAGAGTAGGTTTTCTTCTTGATGTCAGAAGCGCCGGTGGTGAAGTCTTGCGTGGCTTGGCCGTACGTGGCGTACAGCTTCACAACGCTGAAGTCATAGGCGGCACCCAGCATCCACTTGTCTTTGGAGAAGCCGGCAGCGTTGTAGTTGGCCAAGCCAGGGTTGCCGATGTCGGCTTGTTCATACACAGCGGTCAAAGCCAGAGGGCCTTGGTTGTAGAACAGGTTGGCGCCCACGTTGTTGGTGCCGGTGGAGTCGGCTTGTTCACCAAATTGGTACTGCAGGTTAGCGCGCAGGCCCGCAAATGTGGGCGTGCTGTAAGTGATCTGGTTGCTCCAGCCGGTGTCAGCCGCGTTGTTGCCGACAGAGTGCAGCACCAGCGGAGACAGGGTGAAAGAGTCGCCGTAGGGGTTGAACAAGATGGTGGGCAAGAAATTGGGCGCCATGGAACGGCCCAGCTTCAAAGTACCAAAACCACCGGACAAGGAGACGTTGGCATCGCGTGCAAAGAAGGTGTCGCCATTAAAGCGGCCTGGGGTGCCGGTGTCAGCGCGAAAGAATGCGCCCAGTGCAAAGCCTGCTTTCAGGCCGTTGCCCAGGTCTTCCGTGCCGTTCATGCCCCACCACGAGGTGGTCATGCCGCCCGAGCCGACTTGGCTGGTGCGCTCATTGCCTGCGGTCTTCATCGAGCCGACATACATGTCCACCAGACCTGTCAGTTGCACATTGCTTTGTGCTTGTGCAGCACCCAGACATGCCAAGGCGGCCCCAAAAGCGATCAGAGATTTTTTCATGGTATTTCCCTCCATAGATCAATTGAAAATGTTGTTCACCGGTTGCCCACTTCAGGTGCATGAGGGCATCCTGCGTGCTGCTTTTGTATACAAAGCACAAGCTGTGCCAGGTTGGGTGATCTATGGCAAAGCAGCTGGGCGAGCGGTGTTTGGGCGGTGTGTGTTTAGAGCCGCAAAGCACAAGTCTTGAGACGTCGTTGTTTCGCTTTGTTGTACTTAAGTTCAACAAGGCGAAACGCATCGTCTCCACCGCAAACCTTCGGTTGGCTGGGTGGTGTTAGCAGTTCTTAGCGCATGCAGGCCAGCAAATGGTGGGCAGCGGCCTCAGGGTCGGGGGCATTGACCAGCGCGCGCACGACGGCAACAGAGCCTACGCCCGTGGCCAAGATGGCGGGGAACTGCTCTGCGGCAATGCCGCCAATCGCCACCAGCGGGTACTGCTGCATCAAGCGCACATAGGCTTGCAAACGGGCCACGCCTTGCGGGGCGGTTTCCATCTTTTTGAGCGTGGTGGGGAACACAGCGCCCAAGGCGATGTAGCTGGGCTGCACGGCATGGGCGCGCACCATTTCAGCGTAGCCATGGGTGCTGACCCCCAAACGCAGGCCGCTGGCGCGGATGGCGCTGAGCTGCGCGCCTTCCAGCGCATCCAAGTCTTCTTGGCCCACGTGGATGCCGTAGGCCCCTGCGTCAATGGCCGCCTGCCAGTGGTCATTGATGAACAAGAGGGCGTTGGTACCTTGCACGGCCTGCACGGCGGCGGCCACTTCGCGGCAGATGGCGTCTTGGTCTTCGCTTTTAAAACGCAACTGCACCGTCGGCACACCGGCGCGTGCCATGCGGCCCACCCATTCAGCGTTGGGCAGTACGCCGTACAGACCTAAGTTGCGTGGGCAGTGCGGGAAGGCCAATGCAGGGTCTGCACCTGCCAAGCCAAAGTCTTCTGGGGCGTCAGGCCAGTGCGTGGCGTCAAACTGGCCGGTGCGTGCGCTCTGGCGCTGCCAAGCCTGGGCCAGACATTGCGCATCGATCGCAATAAATCCCAGTGCGCTGCACGCTTGCAGTGCCGCCAGATAGACCGGGTCTTGGTATGTGGCCACTGGCGTGGGCTGCGCCGGCAGGCGGTTGCCTTCTGGAGCAAACGTGGCCGTGTGGGCAGCGATGATGGCATCGGCCATGCCGGTTATCTGTTGCTCAGTCATGGTGCCAAAACGGTGTGCCCAGAACGGGGGTGCTGGGTTGGGCCGCGGTTTGCTCGGCCATGGCGCCGGCCAGATAACCATCGCGGCCAGCTTGGGTGGCGTCGGCAAAGGCACCTGCCATGCGCACGGGGTCTTCCGACAGGGCCACGGCGGTGTTCAGCAGCACGGCATCAAAGCCCCACTCCATCACGGTGCAGGCGTGGCTGGGGCGGCCCAGGCCGGCATCCACAATCAGCGGCACCTTCAGGCGTTCGCGCAGCATTTGCATGGCGTAGGGGTTGGCGGGGCCGCGGCCGGTTCCAATCGGGGCGGCCCAGGGCATGACCGCCTGGCAGCCCACATCCACCAAGCGCTGGCACAGCACCAAGTCTTCGGTGCAGTAAGGCAGCACCTGAAAACCGTCCTTGATCAGGAGGGATGCGGCTTCCACCAGGTTCAGCGTATCGGGCTGCAGGGTGTAGTCGTCACCAATCAGCTCCAACTTGATCCATGGGGTGTCAAACACTTCACGCGCCATCTGCGCGGTGGTGATGGCTTCCTGAATGGTCATGCAGCCTGCCGTGTTGGGCAGCACGGGCACGTTCAGCTTGCGCAGCAGCTCCCAAAAGCTGGCGCCGGTCTCGGCCGCGTTGCTGCCTTGGCGGCGCAGCGATGCCGTGACCATGGCGGGCTTGGCGCGGGCTACCGCCGCTTCCAGCACGGCAGGCGATGGGTAGCGCGAAGTGCCCAGCAGCAGACGGCTGTGGAAGGTCTGGCCGTACAGCACCAAGCTGTCTGGGGAGGCGGTGTTTGTGCTCATGACTGAAATTTGTGAGCTACCAGTGCTTATAGGGTAAGCGCTAGAGGCTGATTTGACTCTATAAATTATGCCGCAAGCGGTTTAACCACCGGTGACGGGGGCAATCACCTCCATGCGATCACCCTCCGTGAGTTGGTGCTCGGCGTAGCGCGACTTGGGCACAAAGTCGGTGTTCACGGCCACCGCAAACGGTGGCTGGGCTTGCCAGTGCGCCACGGCATCGGCCACCGAGGCGTTGGCAGGCAGTTGCACAGATTGCTGGTTGATGGTGATGTTCATGGCGTTACAGGCTGGGGGCGCAGGCCCCCGTTTCCAAATCAAAATTTAAGCGTCTGCCGTGGCATGCACGGCCACATCAAAACTGGCAGCCAGTTCGGTACTGCCGGTGCGCAAGATTTGCAGTGTGATGTCCAGCATGGCGGGCGAGATCATGTAGCCGTGGCGGTACAGGCCGTTGACCTGCAAGACACGTTCGTCCAGCCAGCGCACGGCAGGCAGATTGTCGGGCAGTGTAGGGCGGCACTGGGTGGCAATTTCCAGAATACGGGCTTCGGCAAAGCCGGAATGCACGGTGTAGAGCGCGCTGAGCAACTCCATGACGGAGCGCAAGCTGGCCGGGCCCATGTCGTCCGATTCAATCTCGGTGGCGCCAATCACAAAGATGTGGTCTTCCTTGGGGGCGATGTACAGCGGGTAGCGCGGGTGCACCAAGCGCGTAGGGCGCTGCAGTGTTACCTCGGGCGCATGCACGCGCACCACTTCACCGCGAATGCCGCGCAAATCTTGCCACTCGGCACGGGCACCCAGACCCCGGCAGTCAATCACCAGATCCGGTTGTTGGGCCGCACCGGGCGTGAAATCGGTGGTCTCGCGCGGGGTGTGCCAATGGAAGGTGACGCCCAAGCGGGTCAGTGTCTTTTCTAGGGTGGCCAGCAGTTGGCGGTTGTCCAGCTGGCCTTCTCCGGGCAGATACACGCCCTGGTTGAAGCGGCCTTGCAGGGCAGGCTCCACCGCATTCAGACCTTCGCTGTCTAGCGCTTGCAGTGCTGGCAGGCTGGGGTTGATGCGGCGGTTTTTCTCAAACAAGCCACACAGGCGGTTGGCATCGGCGGCATCTTGGCGGTGCCACACCACCAAAGTGCCGTTTTGCTGAAAGTAGACGTGGTCGTCCAACTGGGCAATCAATTCGGGCCAGCGGCCCAGGCCGTACTGGCCCATGCGCACCACGCCGGGTTCGGTGATGGCCGATTCAGCCAAGGGGGCCAACATGGCCGCAGCGACACGGGCGGCTGCGCCATCGGCTTCGGGGCCTTTGGCCTCAAACACTTCCACGCGGTGCCCTTCACGCGCCAGCTCCAAAGCCAGTAAACGACCCATCAGGCCTGCGCCCAAGATGGCAATGTGGGATGGTGCGGTGAGAGCGATCATGGTCAGTATTTCGTCCGTTGGTAGGTATCGCCATGGACAAAACGGGCGTTGCAGTCGCGTGGGGCTGCCGCTCTGGTGAAACTCCCCACGCCAGCATGACCTGGATCGGGTAACGGGGCGCACGCCATGGTGTGGGCTGCCCCAGGGTGTTTCTCAGTCGCTCACTGCACCAGCACTGGGCTTTGCGCAGCGGGACACCCCTGTTTCGTCCGCAAGCTGCAATTACATCATATGGGGTCAAACTGCGAAGCCAGCATGTGAACAAGCCTTGGCTTGGGTCATAATTTTTGGCATGACTACGCAATTTCTGCCTTCAAGCAGTGCATCTACCCACTTGCCGCGCTATGCACGTGTGCTCTCTATTGCTGGCTCAGACAGTGGCGGGGGCGCAGGCATTCAGGCCGACCTTAAAACTTTCAGTGCCTTGGGCTGCTATGGCATGACGGCCATTACCGCCATCACGGCGCAAAACACGCTGGGCGTGAGCGGTATCCATGGCATTCCGCCCGAGATGCTGAAAGCCCAGATCGATGCCGTGGTGCAAGACATTGGTGTGGATGCCATCAAAATTGGCATGCTCCATGCCCCTGAAGTGGTGCACGTGGTGGCCGAGGCCATTCGCAACTATGGGTTGACCAAGGTGGTGCTGGACCCGGTGATGGTGGCTACCAGCGGTGACAAGCTGATCCATGACGAAACCGTGGATGTGCTGGTGCGTGAACTGTTTCCTTTGGCCACTGTTATCACGCCCAACTTGGATGAGGCCGGATGGTTGATTGGCCGCAACATTGCAGCCATCAGCGGCATGGAGTCTGCAGCCCAAGCCTTGCTGGAGATGGGTGCTCCCCACGTGTTGCTCAAAGGTGGTCACTTGCCCGGCGACTGGGTGGTGGACTTGCTGGCAGGCGATGGCGGCTTGCGCAAAGAGCTGGGCTCACAGCGCATTCACACCCACAACGGACACGGCACGGGCTGCACGCTGTCCTCGGCGATTGCTGCGCACATGGCTTTGGGTTTTGACTTGGTGTCTGCCGTGGAAAGTGCGCGCACCTATATCGTGGGCGCCATAGCTTCTGGCGCGCAGGTGCATACCGGGCAAGGTCAAGGCCCACTCAACCATGGCTTTGCGCCACTGCCGCAAGTGATCTTTCGCAGTTAAAAACTGTTGTGATGGTCCTTGAAACGTCGCTGCTTTGCATCGACGAGTTCCTGTGGATTTAGGCCATATTTCAAGCAGCAGGCTGCGGTGGAACGGTCTGTTCTAGCGGTGTAAGCATGTATGCAAGGCTGGTTTCAAACAGACAAAAAAACGGCGTTTTGGCGCCGTTTTTTTCTTGTGATCGCTGCTGTGCAGTGGTTTACCAACCCCAGCCCAGTTTTTCCAGCAGCCAGCCCTCTTGGCCTTCAGAGGTTTGTACCTTGGCCCATTCATCTTGCTTTTGAATGGTTTTGACAATGTCGTACTTCTTCAGCTTGGTCACTACGCTGTGCTTGGTGCTGGGGCCGGAACGCAGATTGACCGTGTCCGCTTTCACCAAAAAGTGAGGCTCGGTCGATGTCAGTGGTTTGTGCACCCAGCCCAGAGGGCCTTCAAAGTCTTTGACTTTGACCCAATCGTCTTGTTTGGCAATCACTTCCACGGGGTAGCCGTTGATCAACTCCCAGGCAATTTCAGACTGGGTGGTGGGCTTGGCGCGGATGTTGACGGTGTTGCCCTTGATGCTCAAAAACTCTTGTGCTTGGGCCAATGTAGGGGCAGAGGCGATCGCGCCGGTGAACAACAGCGCAGCAAAACCGCCGCGACGCAGGCGGCGGGTGAGGTGAAGGGCAAATGAAGGCAACACGCGGCAATAACTCCTGTGAATCAATGGAATGAGGCGTTGGCGCATCGCGCGGTGCCTGCAAAGTGCTGAATCATGCCTTGGATAGCGCTATTGATTTTGAATTGAGTATGCAAAAACAACAGCGAAACCCCGACGTCATCACGGTGCGGCCCATATTAAGTGATGAAACGTCTGGACACAACTCGCAAATTACTGCACGTTGATCAGGTACGGGTGGCCGCAGTGCGTGGCAGCCAGCGTGCCACTACAAAGCAAGCCAGCAGTGTGGGCAAGGAGCTGCCCGCATCCGCCGCTAGCAAAGGAATGCAGTGGTAAAACACCACGCCAGACAGCCACAGCAGCACGGCGGGCCAGTGCGTAGCTTGGGCGTTGATCAGCCACTGGGGTGCATCGGCGAGTCTCTGTGGCGCAGCTTGCCATGCCAGTCGGCCCAAAATCACGCCGAACAAAGGCACAAACACAGAGCTGAGCGTCAGCAAAAATGGCTCAATGCTGTGCATGGGCAACACCAGTGCCAGCAGTACGCACACCAGCGTCAGTGCCAAGCCCCAGCGGCGCAGGCTCCAGCGCGGCACGATGCTGTGTGCTGACATGGCACCGGAATAGGTGTCGCCGTAGGCGTTGTCCACTTCATCAATCAAGATCAAGGTCAGTGCAATCAAGCCGCCCTGGGCCAGCAACAAGGCGGTGACCAAGTCGGCGCTCGGCAGCGTCAAGGTCACCAGCACGCCCAAGCCGTAGCACCACATGTTGGCGGCGGCAAAGCCCAACCAAGTCCCGCGCATGGCGCTGTGACCATCACGGCCATGGCGTGCGTAGTCGGCCACCAGAGGCAGCCAAGAGATGGGCATGGCAATTACCAAATCCATGGCGGGCAGCCAGCCCATGCCACCTGCGCCTTCACGCTGCCACAGGCTGTGCCAGCCTTGTTCCAGCGCAAGACCTACAAAGTGCCATGTCAGCCACAGCAACGAAACAATCACCAGTGGCAGCGCAATACGTGCGATCAATTGGCGCACGAGTTTGAGCATGGAGCCACTGATCAGCAGTGCAATCACCGCGCCCCACAGCAGCGTCATTGCGACCGGCCAGAACTCGGCAGCCATGCCTCCCGCCTGGCGGGCGATGGCAACGCTCGCATCGCGCATGACCACCAGCTCAAACGTGCCCCAGCCAATCAGTTGCACCAGGTTCAGCAAGATGGGCAGCTTGGCAAATTGGCGGCCATAGACATGCGTCATCAGCGCTGCGCTGGACAAACCCGTGTCACAGGCAATCTTAGCCATCCAGCCCAAAAGGCCTGCGCCCAGCAAAGAACCTAAAACAATAGCTAGTACCGCTTGCTGGGTGGACAGTGCAGGCAATAAATAGGCACCAACCTGCATGACCAGCAAACCAACGCCTAGGCTGAACCACAGGGCCGCGTGATCGCGCGTGGCAAACACCCGCTCAGACGGCAAAGTCTGGGTCAGCGCCTGGTTGGCGGGTGTGGAAGAAGAGGGACTCATTAAATGCTCCGTATGCCTACGAAGCAGGGGCCGTGACAGGCGAGCACCCGGGCAGCGCTCACAGCGTGCGGATGCATAAACCAGCAAAACAGCTTCCCTGCGCGAGGATGATCTCAAACACACAAAATCAATATGTGTGAACAGGTTCGAAGGGTTTCATCTCAGCTCTGCTTGCACAGAGCACCCCTAGCTTTGCCACCTCTCAGTGGCGGCGCGATTGTGCATGCACTTAATAAAAAATGCTAGCGAAATGCTAGCTATGAGTGAGTTGTTTTCATATGCGTTTCTTTACAGCAACTGGAATTCCGCCACGCGCCTTGAAAACCCGATTAATTATTGCTGTCCGTAGGCGTATTGTTTGACAGCTTCTGCACATGCAACGCAACCGTTTAACTCGAGAGGTTGCGGGCGCGTACAAAAGCGATGAACTCTGACGCAGGCATTGCCTTGGCAAATAGCCAACCTTGTGCAAACTCTACGCCGCGTGCAAGCAAGTAGTCGGCTTGGCCTTGGGTTTCGACGCCTTCCGCAACCACCTGAAGGCCCAATGACTTAGCCATCTCAATGATGTGTGGGGTGACGCTACTTGTTGCAGCATCGGCTTCGATGGAGTCGATGAAGGACTTGTCAATTTTGAGCGCATCAAGTGCAAAGTTTTGCAAGTAAGACAGGCTGGAGTACCCGGTGCCAAAATCATCGATAGCAACGGCATGGCCAGCGGCGCGTGCTTGGTCAATGGTCGATTTAGCCGCGTTACAGTCCATGAGGCCGCGCTCGGTAGCCTCCAACCAGATTTGCTGTGGCGCGATACCGCTATCTTCCAGTTCCTGGGCCAGTACCGGCAGCACTCTGCCAGAACGAATATCTTGTGCGCTTAAGTTGATTGCGATGTGCAAATCGTGATCATTGACTAATGCTTGGCGCATTTCGCGCACCACCGTGTTGATCACCTGATCTGTAATCGGCAGTATCAAACCGCTTTCCTCTGCCAAGGGGATGAACATATCTGGCCGTACCATGCTGCCATCGGAGCGTTTCCAGCGTACTAGTGCTTCTGAGCCAATGCACCGGCCAGTACTGAGTTCGATGAGTGGTTGGTAATGCACTACAAACTCACGCCTTGCCACGGCCATCTTTAATTCACCAAGTAGCGAAAGCCGTCGACGAAGACCCCATACCACCACACTGACGACCAACATTGCGATTGCTGCGCCCAGTGGTAGGAGTAATTGCATCTCACGGCGTAGCGGCTCAAGCACTTGGTCTGGAGGTTTTGCCGCTAGTGCGGTTAAGAACTCGTCGTGCTCGAGAGCATATAAAACCGTCTCATCGGTAAAACCGGACTGGAGTAGTGCGCGGACATTCTCTGGCAGTGGTTCACGCAAGCTACCAAGGAGGCGCCCGTCGCGCAGTGCAATCGCTAGATCTACCTCTTGCTCAGACAGCACGTCGGCAAAGCGCATCGGATGAATCAGCAGTTTGTAGCTGCCCAGTGCCATGCCGACCATCTTGGTGTTCGGACTTAACTGTGTCGCAATGTCCAAGCTCACACCAATCCCGTCAGCGGTAACGTAATCGTCCTTGCTACGCGTTATGCCCGGCTGCGCTGCGCCTGCTGAGGTGCAGGCCAGTTGCTCATTTTTGAAAAAACCGATGTCATCGATATTGCGGTTGCGCAACGTCAGCGTACGCATGAGCTGGATATGTGCTTCGGAGCAAGGAGTTAGTTTTGTTTCTTGTATCTCGCGAAGTACTCGGTTTGCATCTGACAAGGATTGTTGTGCGCGCGCCAGCGCTTTGCGTGCTAGCTGCTGCAAATTACGCTGTTCAGTTGATACAGCGCGCTGCTTTGCCAGTTGATAGGCTGCAACAAGGGGCAAAGTTACGCCAACCAAAGCTAGCAGCGCAGCGATTGCAAAGACACGGACACGATCCAATTGATCTCCTTAGTCGCTACTTACTTTTGGAGGATGTGTGGAAATCCTCATGTCCTATACCGAAAGACTTGGCGTAATCCAAGCACTTGAAGAGATTTCGTTGCCCTTGCACAAGATCAACTGCTCGGTCTTGTGTGGCGAATCTCAATCAGGTTCAAAGGGACTCTCTCAGCCCGTTGTCTTGCGACAAGGGCACCCCTCGCGAGTTGCTGCACGAAAGCAGCGGGGCGATTGTGCCACGTTGTTCAAGATGTTTGCGCAGGCGCAAAGCAGTGGCAGATGGCGAGGTAGCGTACTGCGAAATAGCTGTGTGCGCCGTCTTCACCTTGAATAATGAGCGCCCATGCTGGAGCAGATTCGCCGCAACCGTCGATTGCACATGGTGATGTTCACTGTGTTCACTGCGCTATGGTTGGTAGCGCTGCTTTCTGGTGCGCGTGCGCGAGAGCCGGTGGCATCCGTCGATACGCTGACCGCTGCGATGCACGACAGCTTCTGCTTTTCCGAAGTGGAGGGTGCTCGCAGCGGTTCGGAGCGCATAGCGCTCTTGCTGCTTGAGTCTGAGCAGCACCACGACAGCAATCCGCACAGCAATCACCAAGATCCACAGTGTTTACTGTGTATTGCGCTCAGTCCTCCTCCTGTGCTCTCACTGCAGCTGGCGCAGTACCCAGAACCCGCGTATCTGGAAAACTGGCTGCTTCCCCCGCATTTTCCGCCGTCTTTGCAAGTGGCTGCGCAACTGCCGCCACGTGGTCCGCCCACCTTCGTTCGCGTTTAAAACGGGCGCATCTGCTACAGATGCGTCAATTCCCTATTCAAATTTGCCTTGACCTGCATGCGCGCAGGGCCGGTGTGTCGATACACCGGCCGCACGCTGTGTCGCAAGGGGAGGGGCGCGGATTTTTGCAAGATGAATCATTCATTGTGGGCAAAGCATTGCCCTTTAACGCCCAGCGTATTCGCCTTGGCATGTGTTTCTGTGTTTGCCATTCCCTCAGTCCAAGCGGTGGAGCGAGCTGCAGTGCAGGATCAGCGGCTGCCAGAAGTGGTGGTCACTGCCATCCATGACCAATCGTTTGCTCATGTGGTGGCTGACCCCAAGCAGCCTCGGCAACCTATTCCTGCCAGTGATGCGGCAGATTACCTCAAGAGCATTCCCGGGTTTTCGGCCATTCGCAGTGGTGGCTCCAACAGCGATCCGGTGTTTCGTGGCCAGTTTGGCTCGCGCTTGCCGCTGTTGACCAATGGATCGCAATTGCTGGGGGCCTGCCCTTCGCGCATGGATGCCCCCAGCTCTTACATCTCGCCAGAGACTTACGACCAGCTCACGTTGGTGAAAGGGCCGGAAACCGTGCTGTGGGGGCCGGGTGCATCGGCGGGTGTGGTGCGCTTTGACCGTTTACCACCGGAGTTCACCGAGCCGACTGCGCATGTCACCGCCAGCGTGCTGGGTGCCAGCCATGGCCGTAATGACCAGCGTGTGGAAGTTGAGCTGGGAAATACCGACGTGTTTGCACGGGTCAGTGCCAACCGGTCGCACAGCCAAGACTACCGAGACGGTGCCGGGCGGCGTGTGCCTTCTGCGTATGAGAAATGGAACACCGATGTGGCACTGGGCTGGACACCCGACGCCGATACTTTGCTGGAGTTGAGCGCGGGTGCTGGTGACGGTGAGGCGCGCTATGGTGCACGCGGTATGGACGGTACGAAGTTCCGCAGAGAAAGCTGGGGGCTGCGCTTTGAAAAGCGCAACATCAACAGCTGGCTGACCAAGTTGGAAGCACAGCTGTACCACCACAACGCAGACCACGTGATGGACAACTTCAAGCTGCGCACACCACCGACCACCGGAATGATGGCCGGTGGCATGGCCAGCAATGTGCGCCGCGTGACGACAGGTGGGCGCGTTGCTGCAACGCTGCAACCCGCCGCGCAATGGGAGCTGATTACGGGGCTGGACATGTACACCAGTCCGCACGACAAGCGCGCAGGCACACCCGCTGTGCCCTACCAGACCCAAGAGCGCGTGCGCGATGCCAAATTTGCCAATTGGGGTTGGTTTGCAGAACTGGGCTGGCAGGCCACTGCGCAAACGCGCTGGGTGGGGGGCTTGCGGCTGGACCAAGCCAAGGCGCAACGCTATGGATTGGGGCAGGATGCGGAGCGCAGCAGCACGGCCATGCCCAGTGGCTTTGTGCGGTGGGAGCGTGCATTGGCAGATGGTGCAACGGTGTACGCCGGGGTGGGGCATGTGCAGCGCTTTCCCGATTACTGGGAGTTGATCTCTCCAGGCAATAGTGCGGCTGGCAAAGGCAATGCTTTTGCTTCGTTGAAGCCTGAGAAAACCACCCAGCTGGATGTGGGGGCGCAATGGAAGAGCGACCAGGCGCAGGCCTGGGTTTCAGGCTATGTCGGTGTGGTGCAGGATTACATCTTGCTCAGCTATATGGGCATGGGTTCCAGCGTGCGCAATGTCGATGCGCGCACGGCAGGCATGGAGCTGGGCGGCAGTTATCGCTTCACGTCGGCGTGGACCGGGCAAGCCACTTTGGCGGGCACATGGTCAGACAACCGCACGGACCACCGGCCCTTGCCGCAAGTGCCTCCTGCTGAGCTGCGCCTGGGGCTGGATTACGCCCAAGCGGCATGGACTGCTGGTGCCTTGTGGCGTTTGGTGCCCAGCCAGCATCGCTATAGCTTGGGTGAGGGCAATATCGTCGGGCGCGATCTGGGTGCCAGCAAAGGTTTTGGCACCTTGGCCATCAATGCCAGCTACCGCGTGTCGCCGCACATCAAGCTGCTGGCAGGTGTCGACAATCTGTTTGACAAAGACTATGCCGAGCACCTGAACTTGGCTGGCAATGCGGGCTTTGGTTACCCCGGTTTTGCGCGCCTGCAAGAGCCTGGGCGCACTTTGTGGGTGCGTGCTGATTTTCAGTTTTGATTGCTGAAGATGGAGCACGTCCCGCTGGACTGAGAAAAAGGGAGCTGCCTATCCGTGGATGGGCAGCGCTTTGATTAACTCACACCCTGCAACTGAGCCAGCGGTTTAATAACAGATGGCAAAAATCGCAGAAAAAACGGGGCATGACAAGGTGAAACACCACTGTATGCGGTGGGGCAGGAGCGGCTCTTAAAATCACTGCCATGCCTAATCTTTATGACACCCTGATCGCCATCCTGCGCGAGCACTGGAAAACCCACAACAACGCCTATCCACAGCGGATTGAGCTCAGTGCCAGTGATATGCAGGTGCTGCAAGCCGAGCGCGTGCTGGTCAACGAAAACATGAACTTCAAGCTCAATCCAGGGTGGGAAGACAGCTTTCACGGCACCCCTGTACAGCTGGCAGATGTGTCCTGCGTGATTGACCTGCATGGGGAGCGTATTCCAGTGATACTGGCCGCTACAGATGCTTCGGCGTAGTTGGGCATCAAATTGGCAGCTGAAGCTTATTTAGTAAGCGCAGATAGCTCCTAAAAAAGCATGGCAAAGCAACTTGCCATGCTTTTTTTATGTCTGCACGCAGCAGCGTCGCTAAACATATTTGGATGGTGCTGCTTGCTGGTGCATTCAGACGTAACTCTGGCATGCAAGCCATCGGCATGAATGCGCCGTTTTGGGTGGTGATATGTGGATCACTACGTTCCGCAGAGCGGAAATTTCGAGACAAAAAACCACAAATGCACGCCAGGCACGCGTACAAGGTGGTTCAAAGAAGTTCTTTTTGAACAATAAGTTAAGGGTTAACCCTTTAATTTTTGCTCTTGTAAAGCCCCAACTGTCACTTTCTGGACAAATTGCACCCGCACGCGCCATTTGGGGGAGAAACGTGCTGGTCTCTGACGCGACAATGGTCTGGTTTTCAGTCACAGAAACGACAGGCTATGGACGATCCGATTCTTACTATCGAAGAACGTGAAGCGATCAACTCAGGTCGCTGGTTTTCATCCCTTTCACCTTCTCTCAGGCACGACATTCTGCGATGCGCTTACGTCAAACGATTCAAGGATGGTGCGTTAATTTGCGCCCGCGGCGAAGCGCCGGAAGAATGGTTTGCGTGCGCCAAGGGCGCGGTGCGCATCAGCTCCACCTCCATCACGGGCAAGCAAATTACGCTGACCTATGTCGAGCCGGGGCTGTGGTTTGGGGATACCTCGATTTTCGACGGGGACCGACGCACCCACGACGGGTATGCGCACGGCTCCACCACACTCCTGTGTGTGGCCAAGGCCGATTTCAAACGCATTCTGGCAACGCACACCGAGTTTTACGAAGCCATGCTGTGGCTGGCTGCGCGCCGCATTCGCCAGCTTTACGGTCTGGTGGAAGACCTGAACACCTTGCCACTGCGCGCGCGTCTGGCCAAGCAACTGCTGCATCTGGCGCGCAGCTACGGTATTCCCAGCCTTGCCAATGGCGAGGAGATTCGCATCGGCCTGCAACTGGCGCAGGAAGAATTGGCCCAACTGCTCGGGGCATCACGCCAGCGCGTGAACCAAGAGCTGAAGGGCATGGAGCGCGAGAACATCATCCGGATCGAGCCGGGTGGGTTGGTGGTGCGCGACCGCGATGGGCTTTTGCGCATCGTGGAAACTGACCTTTAAAGACGTATGAGCAACTTTGACCATTTTGTAGGTACCAAACCCGTCTCTGGGGCGCATGAGTTTGATGTGCAGGCGCTGAGCGCATGGATGGCGCAGCACGTTGCAGGCTTTGAAGGGCCTGTGACGGTGGAGATGTTCAAAGGGGGGCAATCCAACCCCACCTACAAATTGGTCACACCGGGGCGCAGCTACGTCATGCGCTCCAAGCCCGGGCCGGTCGCCAAACTGCTGCCGTCGGCACACGCTATTGAGCGTGAGTTCAAGGTCATGAGTGGTTTGGCAGGGACCGATGTGCCCGTGCCACACATGTATGCGCTGTGTGAGGATGAATCCATCATTGGCCGCGCCTTTTGCATCATGGAGTTCAAGGACGGCCGCATTCTGTGGGACCAGTCCTTGCCCGGCATGACGAATGCGCAGCGCAGTGCCATTTATGACGAAATGAACCGCGTGATGGCCGCGTTGCACACGGTGGATGTGCACAAACAGGGCTTGGCCGATTACGGCAAGCCGGGCAATTACTTTGAACGCCAGATTGGCCGCTGGAGCAAACAGTACGTGGCGTCCGTCACGCAGCCCATCGAGGAGATGGACCAGCTGATGGCATGGCTGCCCGCCAACATGCCTGCCAGCGCCAAAGATGAGAGCAAGGTCTCTATCGTGCACGGCGACTACCGCTTGGACAACGTCATGTTTGCACGCGATGCAGACACAGTGATTGCGGTGCTGGACTGGGAGTTGTCCACGCTGGGCCATCCCTTGGCAGACTTTAGCTACCACTGCATGGCCTGGCACATTCCGGCCAGTCTGGGCCGTGGGATTGGCGGCCTGGACATTGCAGCGCTGGGTATTCCCAGCGAAGCCGAATACATGCGCCGCTACTGTGAGCGCACAGGTTTGGCAACGCCGGAGCAGCTCAAGGCGGACTGGAACTTTTATCTGGCCTACAACATGTTCCGCATTGCGGCCATCTTGCAAGGCATTGCCAAACGTGTGGAGGCGGGAACGGCCTCCAGCGCACAGGCCAAGGCAGCAGGCGATACGGCACGACCGATGGCCCAGCTGGCATGGTCGTACGCACAGAAACACGGCGCCTGACCCGCGCTGCTTGCAACCCCATTTCCCCTTGTGTGTTAGACGGCCTGTAGCTGCCGGGGGGCAGCGCACGCCCATATTGGTTAGTTAACGAAAAAAGGAGCACTCCATGGATTTCGATTACTCCCCCAAGACCAAGGAATTGCAGGCCCGCTTGCTGCGTTTCATGGAGGCGAACGTCTACCCTGCAGAAGAGGCGTTTCACCATGAACTGGAAGCCAATAGCGTCGCGGGCAAGCGCTGGACACCTTTGAAAGTCATTGAGGGTCTGAAAGACAAGGCCAAAGAACAAGACCTGTGGAATCTTTTCTTGCCGAAAGACACTGCAGAAATTGCCGGGGTGAAAGGTGGTGGCCTGACGAATCAGGAGTACGCACCCCTGGCCGAAATCATGGGTCGTGTGGGCTGGGCTTCGGAAGTGTTCAACTGCTCGGCCCCTGATACCGGCAATATGGAAACCATTGCCCGCTATGGCACCGACGAGCACCGCGAAAAGTGGCTGCAGCCACTGCTGCGCGGTGAGATCCGCTCTGCCTTTGCCATGACAGAGCCTGAAGTGGCCTCCAGCGATGCCACCAACATCTGCACCCGTATTGAGCGCCAAGGCGATGAATACGTGATCAACGGCCACAAGTGGTGGATTTCAGGTGCCGGTGATCCGCGTTGCGCCATCTACATCACCATGGGCAAGACCGATCCAGAGGCCGCACGCCATTCGCAGCAGAGCATGGTGCTAGTGCCAGCCGATGCTCCCGGTGTGCGCGTGGTGCGCCCTTTGAGCGTGCTGGGCTATGACGATGCGCCGCATGGTCACATGGAGATGTATTTTGAGAACGTGCGGGTGCCAGTCAGCAACATCTTGCTGGGCGAGGGCCGTGGGTTTGAAATTGCCCAAGGTCGCCTTGGCCCTGGGCGTATTCACCACTGCATGCGTTTGATTGGGCAGGCTGAGCGTGCGCTGGAACTGATGTGCAAACGTGCATCCAGCCGCGTGGCATTTGGCAAGACGATTGCACAGCAAACGGTGACGCAAGAGCGCATTGCCGAAGCGCGTTGCCGCATCGATATGGCGCGTTTGCTGACGCTCAAAGCGGCTTGGATGATGGACACCGTCGGCAACAAGGTGGCGCGCACCGAAATCGCCATGATCAAGGTGGTGGCCCCCAAGCTGGCTTGCGATGTGATTGACTGGGCCATGCAAGTGCACGGCGGCGGCGGCCTGAGCCAAGACTTTCCGCTGGCCCATGCCTACGCTTCTTCACGGACGCTGCGCTTTGCAGATGGCCCGGATGAAGTGCACCGCAACGCGATTGCCAAGTGGGAGCTGGGTAAATATGGCAGCTATGGCCGTGATGCGCAGGTGCCAATCACCCGTGGCGCCTAAAGTGCCTCAAAGGCAGTAGCACCCCATGAAAAAAGCGACCCAAGGGTCGCTTTTTTCATGGGCGCAAACCTCTCGGTTTATTGCACCTTGGCCTTGGCGCGCAGAGTTTCCTGGAACTGCATCATTTTTTGCTGTTCCAGTTGCTCAGCGATTTGGGGCTTGACTTCGTCTATGCCGGGCATCTGTGCATCGCGCAGATCGTCCACGCGAATGATGTGCCAACCAAACTGGCTCTTCACAGGCGCATCAGACAGGCCACCCTTTTGCAGCTTGACCATGGCTTCGGTGAACTCGGGCACGTAGTTGGCTGGGCTGGCCCAGCCCAGATCGCCACCTTGTGCGCCCGATCCGGGGTCCTTGGACTCCTTCTTGGCGATGTCTTCAAACTTCTTGCCGGCCTTTACTTCCGCAATGATGGCTTTGGCACGGTCTTCCGACTCGACCAGAATGTGGCTGGCGCGGTATTCCTTACCGGCGTTGGCTTGCACAAACTTGTCGTACTCGGCCTTGATTTCGGCATCGGTGACCGGGTGCTTCTTTTGGTAGTCGGTGAACAGTTCGCGAATCAGAATGGTCTGGCGGGCCAGATCCATTTGCTGCTTGTACTCTGGTGTGGCATCCAGACCGCGCTTGGAAGCTTCTTGCATGAAGATTTCACGGGCGATGACTTCTTCCTTGATCTGGGCATCCATCTCTGGAGGCACTTGACGGCCGGAGCGCTCAATTTGCTGCTTGAGCACGGTCACGCGCTCCAAGGGGACGGCCTTGCCGTTCACGATGGCCAAGTTTTGCGCAGAAGCCGAAAGGGCGGCTGTGCCCAACATGGCGACAGCCACGAGGCTGGGCAAAAGCTGTTTTTTCATGCGGAAATCCAAGAAAAAGGTAAGAGGTTGGTGCCCGCCAACGACCGTTGGCAGGTCTTGCTAATCGTATGCTTAGAGCACTTCAATCGCCAGAGCGTGCAGCCCTTGGTCGATGAAGTGTTGCAAAGAATCATACACAACGCGGTGGCGTGCGACGCGGCTTTTACCTTCAAAAACAGGAGCGGCGATGCGAACGCGAAAGTGGGTGCCAAAACCTGTGCCATTGGCACCCGCATGGCCCGCATGTGCAGCGCTTTCGTCCAACACTTCCAGTTGTGTGGGCGCCAGCTTGTCGCGCAGCATTTGCTCAATGGCTGCGGCAGTGATGCCTTCACTCATTGCCGGGCTCCTTGGCCGTGGTCTGCTCGGGTTCTTTGAGGTAACGGCCCAGGTACAGGGCCTGGCCCACCACAAACACCAGCATCAGGCCAATGCCGCCAAACATCTTGAAGTTGACCCAGGCATCGGTATCAAAATTGAAGGCCACCCACAGGTTGAGCACGCCCATAACGGCAAAAAATGCGGTCCATGCCCAGTTCAGGTTGGTCCAGACGGGCTCGGGCAATTGCAGTTGGGCGCCCATCAGGCTCTTCAAGAAGTTTTTCTTGAAAATCAGGTGACCCACGAGCAGTGCGCCGCCCATCAGCCAGTACAGCACGGTGGGTTTCCATTTAATGAAGTTTTCATCGTGGGCCAGCAATGTGGCACCGCCAAACAAAACAATCACACCCAGGCTGAGCCACTGCATGGTTTCTACCTTGCCGTTTTTGTAGCGCAGATAGGCAATTTGAAGGATGGTGGCCACGATGGCGACTGCCGTGGCGGCATAGATGCCCCAGGCCTTGAAGGCCACAAAAAACAAAATAATGGGGAAAAAGTCGATCAGCAGTTTCATGAAAGGCATTCGGGCGGTAAGTGGCCCAGGTCATGCGAAAAAGATGCCAAGCATGCCATAGCGCAGCTGGCATGCGGGCGGTAAAACCTGCAAGGTGCAGGTTTTCAGCGTTGCAGGCGTTCAGTCCCGGCCATCGCCGCTGTCCCCGTTGCCGGGGTGGGCACTGCCCAGACTGTCTTCATGCGGGGTATCCGCACCGCCTTGCGAATCGGGGTCATGAAAATCCAGCGAGGCGGAATTCATGCAGTAGCGCAGGCCGGTGGGCTGGGGGCCGTCTTCAAACACATGGCCCAAGTGTGCACCGCACTGGCTGCACACGGTTTCGGTGCGCACCATGTGGTGGCTGCGATCGACAATTTCGGTGATGGCACCGGGTACGGCCTGGTAAAAGCTGGGCCAGCCGCAGCCTGCGTCGAACTTGGTGTCGGAGTAAAACAGCTGGGCACCGCAGCAGACGCAGTGGTAGCTGCCATCGGCCCAGTGCTGCTCGTACTTGCCGGTGAATGGGCGCTCTGTGGCGGCGTGGCGGGTGACCTGGTAGGCGACTGGCTCGGCCTCTTTGGCTTGCAGGGCTTCAAACCATTCGGTGTCGGTCTTCTGGATGGGAAATGTCATGAGGAGCAACTGATAGCAATGGAGGAAGCCCAGTCGGGCGGGAAATCAGCCCAGGCACTGTGCGCGGGGTGATCAACAAAGGGCTGGCTGAGCACTTGCTGCAATGATTGCACCACGCTGAAATCACCGGTTTGGGCGGCTTGAATGGCCAATTCACCGACGTGGTTGCGCAGCACAAATGCGGGATTGGTGTTAAGCATCAAATTGGCATCTGGCGCTTGACCAGATTGCGCTGACAGCTCTTGATAGGTGAGCAGCCAGCGGTCAAAGGCGGCAGTATCCAGAAACAACTCGCGTGTGCGCTCATAGTCGCCGTCTTGTGCGCAGAGGGACAAGCGCCGCCAGAAGATGGTGTGATCGACCCGGTTGGCGGCCAGCACTTCCAGCAATTGCCCAACCACGGGCGTGGCTGCTGCTTCATGGCTGTCGGCTGCCAATGGCAGGCCCAGCTTGTGGCACATCAGGCGGCGAAACACGTGGCTGAACGTAGGGCGGTAGGCCTCCAGCGCCTGCACGGTGATGTCTTGGTCTTCAATCAGCGGCAGCAGGGCTTGGCCCAGGCAGAACAGGTTCCAGTAGGCGATTTGCGGTTGCTTGTTGAAGGCGTAGCGGCCCTGGTGGTCGCTGTGGTTGCAGATGTGCTGCGGGTCAAACGCATCCAGAAACTGGAACGGGCCGTAGTCAATGGTCAGGCCCAAGATGCTCATGTTGTCGGTGTTCATCACGCCGTGGCAAAAGCCGACGGCCTGCCAGTGCGCCACCATGTGTGCGGTGCGCTGGCCCACTTCATACAGCAAGGCGGCGTAGGCATTGCCTGCGCTGCCATCGGTGCTGTGCCAGCCCTTGCGGCAAGCGGGGTAGTAGCGGTCAATCACATAGTCGGCCAGCTGACGCAGCTCGTGCTGCATATCGCGCGCGGCGAAATGTTCGAAATGGCCAAAGCGCACAAAACTGGGGGCAGTGCGGGTGACCACGGCGGCAGTTTCTGCCGTTTCGCGGTAGACCGGCGCATCAGAGGCGGTGAGGCTGATGGCGCGCGTGGTGGGGATGCCCAGCGCGTGCATGGCCTCGCTGCACAGAAATTCACGGATGCTGGAGCGCAGCACCGCCCGGCCATCGCCGCCGCGTGAATAGGGCGTGCGGCCTGCGCCTTTGAGCTGCAGCTCCCAGCCTGCCGCGGTTTCCCCCAGGTGAATGGCGCGGCCATCACCCAGTTGGCCAGCCCACACACCAAACTGGTGGCCGCTGTAAACGCTGGCATACGGTTGGCTGCCTGGCAGGGTGGCGTTGCCGGTGAAAGCTTGCAAGGCCGTTTCGGTGTCCATAACGCCTTGTGGGAGACCGGCCGTGTGGGCGGCATCCAGGCTTTGGGCCACCCATTGCGCGTTGGGCAAAGGCGTGGGTTGCAAGTGGGTGAGAAAAGCGGGGCCAAGGCGGGCAAAGCCTGCTTGCCACGCTATGGCCTGAGAACCATCAGATGAATGCATGCAGCCATTGTGGCCAAGTGCTGAAACCCTTTTGCTTTGCGGAAATCTGCCTGCAAAAGCCGCCCAATTGGCACATTGGCGACACATGCAACTGGAAAGCCCGCAATTTGCTGTGCGGAACCCGCGCTTAGGATGGATGATGAAAGTGTTACCAGCGCCGCATGCTGGTGCAGCACATGACATCTATAAATATCCAAGGAGCACATATCCATGCAAGGACTGATGCAAAACCAGCAGTTGCTGATTTCGTCGCTGATCGAGTTTGCCGCACGGCACCACCACGATGCGCAAATCGTTTCGCGCCGGGTCGAAGGGGACATTCACCGCTACACCTACGCTGATCTGAGCGGGCGTGCCAAGCAGCTGGCGAATGCGCTGGATGGCCTGAAGCTGGCGCATGGCGACCGTGTGGCATCGATTGCGTGGAATGGCTACCGCCACATGGAGATGTACTTTGGCGTGAGCGGCTCTGGCCGTGTGCTGCACACCCTCAACCCGCGTCTGCACCCGGACCAGGTGACCTGGATCGTGAACCACGCGGAAGACCAGGTGCTGTGCTTTGACATGACTTTCCTGCCCTTGGTGCAGGCGGTACATGCCAAGTGCCCTACCGTGCGCCAGTGGGTGGCTTTGTGCGATGCCGACAAGCTGCCGGCGGACAGCGGCATTCCGGGACTGGTCAGCTACGAGACATGGATTGGCAGCCAAAGCGCCAATTACCGCTGGCCGCAACTGGATGAGAACACCGCCTCCAGCATGTGCTACACCAGCGGCACCACCGGCAACCCCAAGGCGGCGCTGTACAGCCACCGCTCTACGGTGCTGCATGCCTATGGCGCGGCCTTGCCCGATGTGATGTGCCTGTCCGCACGCGATGCCGTGCTGCCCGTGGTGCCCATGTTCCACGTCAACGCCTGGGGCATTCCATACACGGCGGCTTTGACAGGGGCCAAGGTCGTCTTCCCTGGCCCGGCCATGGATGGCAAATCGCTGTACGAGCTGATGGAGGCCGAAGGCGTTACCTTTGCTGCGGGCGTGCCCACGGTCTGGCAGATGCTGCTGACCCACGTGCAGGCCAACAAGCTGGCCTTTAGCACCTTGCGCCGCACGGTGATTGGTGGCGCGGCCTGCCCACCCGCCATGATCACGGCGTTTGAAGAAGGCCTGGACGTGAAAGTGCTGCACGCCTGGGGCATGACCGAGATGAGCCCGCTGGGCACGCTGTGCACGCTCAAGAACAAGCACCTGAAGCTGTCCAAAGAAGACCAGTTCAAGATCAACCAAAAGCAAGGCCGTGCCATTTTTGGCGTGGAGATGAAGATCGTCGATGCCGATGGCAATGAGCAGCCGTGGGATGGCAAAACCTACGGTGACCTGCTCGTGCGCGGCCCATGGATCATTGAACGTTATTTCAAGGGTGACAGCCCGCTGGTGACGGATGAGCAAGGTCTGGGCTGGTTCCCCACCGGTGATGTGGCCACCATTGATGCCGATGGATTCATGCAAATCACCGACCGTACCAAGGACGTGATTAAGTCTGGCGGCGAGTGGATCAGCTCCATTGATATTGAAAACATTGCCATGGGCCACCCTGCCATCGCCATGGCCGCATGCGTGGGCATGGCGCACCCCAAGTGGGACGAACGCCCCATTGTGGTGGTCTCCAAAAAACCGGGCGCTGAGGTCAGCCGGGAAGAGTTGCTGGCCTTTTACGAAGGCAAGACCGCCAAGTGGCAGATCCCGGATGATGTGGTGTTTCTGGATGCGATTCCGCTGGGTGCCACCGGCAAGATGCTCAAGACCAAGCTGCGCGAACAGCTCAAGGATTACAAGCTGCCATCGGCGTAGCGGTGTCGCGGGCACAGCGTCCCGCTAAGACAATAAATGAGCGCCCTGCGCTTGCTCTGCTTGGTTTTTCATGTTGAATGCATGTGAAATCAAGCCTGAGTAAGCGCAGGTTGCTCTTTTTTTATGCACGTTCCTACGGAGGGGGATAGTCCCAAGAGTGAAACCACCATGCGGTTTTTCCGGTGGACTGACTACGCTAGTCGGGTGTTTCGGTGAGTTCCAAGCAACCTCAACCACTTCCTTATTCCTACTACGCAGGAGACAAGCATGCAGTTTGTGTTGAAGACCGTGGCCGCTTCCGTATTGCTCAGCTGTGCAGGCGCCTCCATGGCGCAGCAAGGCGAGACCGTCAAAATCGCCTGGTTAGACCCGCTGTCCGGCCTGATGGCTGCCCTGGGTACCAACCAGATGAAAAGCTGGCAATACCTGGCCGAAGAGTTCAGTAAGAACAACCCGGCCGGTGTGAAATTTGAAATCATCGCCATCGACAACAAACTCAGCCCGCAGGAAACCACCAGCGCACTGCGCTCGGCCATGGATCAGGGCGTGCGCTACGTGGTGCAGGGCAATGGTTCTGGCCCGGCGCTGGCCATCATGGATGCGCTGGAAAAGCACAACGCGCGCAACAAGGGCAAGGAAGTGGTTTACCTGAACTACGCCGCGGTAGACCCCGACCTGACCAACAGCAAATGCAGCTACTGGCACTTCCGCCTGGATGCCGATACTTCCATGAAGATGGAGGCCTTGACCTCGTACCTCAAAGACGTGCCCGAGGTCAAAAAGGTCTACCTGATCAACCAGAACTACGCGCACGGCCACCAGGTCAGCAAGTACGCCAAAGAGATGTTGCAGCGCAAGCGCCCTGACATTGAAATCGTGGGTGACGACATGGCGCCTTTGGCCCAAGTCCGCGACTTTGCACCGTACATCGCCAAAATCAAGCAATCGGGCGCGGACAGCGTCATCACCGGCAACTGGGGCTCGGACCTGTCGCTGCTGATCAAGGCTGCCAACGACGCCGGGCTGAACAACGTCAAGTTCTACACCTACTACGCGGTCGCAACGGGTTCACCCACGGCCATGGGCGCAGGCGCTGCGGGCCGCGTGTATTCGGTGGGCTATTCGTACACCAACATGCCGGGGCCGATCAACAACGTCATCAAGGGCTTCAAAGCCAAGTTCAACGACGACATGTACACCGGCGCGGTCTACCACGGCTTTGCCATCCTGACCGAGGCCTTCCAGCGCGCCAAGAGCACCGACCCCGTGAAGGTGGCCGCCGCCATGGAAGGCATGAAGTTCAAGAGCTTCAACGGCGAGGTGGAAATGCGCAAGCAAGACCACCAGCTGCAGCAGGGCCTGTACATCAGCCGCTGGGAAAAGACCGATGCCCAGAACCCCATCGACATGGAAAACACGGGCTACACCTTCAAGCAGGTGAAGTACTTTGAGCCCTATGTGGCCAGCACGCCCACTTCGTGCCAGATGAAGCGCCCATCCTGAGCGCATGTGTAAAGCGGGCTGTGCCGAAAGGCGCAACCCGCTTTGTCCGACGGGTGGCGGCAGGTGCCACCCCGTGTTCTCTTTGCGTTGGCAGGATCTGATGAATCTCGAATTTTTTGTGATCTCCATGCTCAACGGTGTCAGCTACGGGCTGCTGCTGTTTATGTTGAGCTCGGGCCTGACGCTCATCTTCAGCATGATGGGTGTTCTCAACTTTGCGCACACCAGCTTTTACATGCTGGGTGCTTACTTTGGCTACATGCTCTCCGGGGTCATCGGTTTCTGGCCTGCGCTGCTGGTTGCACCGTTGCTGGTGGGTGCACTGGGTGCTGCGTTTGAGCGCTACAGCCTGCGCAAAGTGCACAAATACGGCCACGTGCCAGAACTGCTGGTGACGTTTGGCCTGTCGTACCTGATTTTGGAAGTGGTGCAACTGGTCTGGGGCCGCAGTGCCGTGCCGTACGCCTTGCCCACCGCGCTGCAGGGGCCGCTGTTTACGCTGTATGGCACGCAGTTCCCCAAATCGCGCTCGTTCATCATGCTGATGGCGCTGCTCATGCTGCTGGCAGTGTGGCTGGTGCTGACGCGTACACGCATTGGGTTGGTCATTCAGGCTGCGCTGAAAAAACCTGAAATGGTGGAGGCACTGGGCCACAACGTGCCGCGCGTTTTCATGCTGGTGTTTGGCGGTGGTTGTGCGCTGGCCGGGCTGGCTGGTGTGATTGGCGGCAACACCTATATGACAGAGCCATCGATGGCCATGTCGGTCGGATCCATCATCTTTGTGGTGGTGGTGGTCGGTGGGCTGGGTTCGCTGGCCGGGGCATTTCTGGCCTCACTGCTGATTGGCATTGTGCAGACCTTTGCAGTGGCGCTGGATTACTCCTGGGCTTCACTGTTCAACAGCATGGGCATGAACCTGACGCCTGACAGTTTTGGCTGGCCGCTGCTCAGCCTCACCATTTCGCAGATGGCGCCCATCCTGCCGTATTTGTTCCTGGTACTCATGCTCATCTTCCGCCCCAAGGGCCTGATGGGTACACGGGAGGACTGAGCCATGTCCGCCATATTGCATCCGCAGATGCGTCACGAAACCATGCCTGTTGCCGGGCCTGCTGCCATGAATGTGCCCCGCTACTACCGCTTCAAACCCTGGAATGTAGGCCGTGTCATTGTCTGGAGCGTGTTTGCGCTGCTGCTGATTGCCGCGCCCCATGTGTTCACCAGCTCGCTGGCGCTGACCATGCTCAGCCAGATGGGTTACGCCATCATCATTTGCCTGTCTTACAACATCTTGCTGGGGCAGGGCGGCATGCTCAGCTTTGGGCACGCGGTGTACACCGGGCTGGGCTCGTTCATCGCCATTCATGCCATGAACCGTGCGGCCGATGGGCATCTGCCCATTCCGGTGTGGTTGATTCCGATTGTGGGCGGCTTGGCCGGTATGTTCTTTGCCGCGTTGCTGGGCTGGGTGACCACCAAAAAATCAGGCACCACCTTCGCCATGATTACGCTGGGCGTGGGGGAGCTGGTGGCCTCGATGGCGTTGATGTTCCCCGGCTTCTTTGGGGGGGAAGGCGGCATCACTACCGACCGTGTGTACGGCCCCTCATTCTTTGGTGCGGACTTTGGCCCGGGCATACAGGTGTACTACCTGATCGCGTCTTACTGCTTTGTCTGCACGGCGCTGATGTTTGCCTTCACCGCCACGCCGCTGGGCCGCATGCTCAACGCGGTGCGCGACAACCCCGAGCGCGTGGCTTTTGTGGGCTACAACACGCAGCGCGTGCGCTACATGGGCTTCATCATCGCCGGGTTCTTTGCCGGCATTGGTGGCGGTCTGGCAGCCATCAATTTTGAGATCGTCACCGCCATGGACAGCGTGAGCATCATCCGCTCTGGCACCTATTTGTTGTTCACCTTCTTGGGGGGCGCTACGTTCTTCTTTGGCCCCATCATTGGCGGTGTGTTGCTGGTGCTGGCCACGGTGTTTCTGTCGGAAATCACCAAAGCGTGGATGCTGTATCTGGGGCTGGTGTTCCTGTTCATGGTGATGTATGCGCCCGGCGGTATTGCCAGCTTGATCATGATGAATTTGCGTTTGGCCAAATACGGCAAGCTGGGCCGCATCTGTGGTGCGTACCTGGCCCTGCTGGGTACGGGCTTGGCCATGGTGGTGGGCTTTGCCGCGCTGGTGGAAATGCTCTACCACCTGCAACTCAACAGTGCGATGGGTGGAGAGCTGCGCTTCATGGGCACCATGCTCAATGTGCACAGCGTGGAAAGCTGGGTGGGCGCCGGGTTGATCTTTCTGACCGGGCTGGGCTTGTTTGAGCTGGTGCGCCGGCAGTACATGCGGCAGTGGAGCGAAATTCAGGAAGAAATTGAGCATGACATTCAGCGTGGGGAGTCCATCTGATGAGCACCGCAACACCTTATGCGCTGGAGCTGCGTGACCTGCGCAAAAGCTTTGGCAAGACCGAAATTATCCGAGGTGCCAATCTGGCTGTGCAGGCCGGTGAGCGCGTAGCCATCATCGGCCCCAATGGTGCTGGCAAGAGCACCTTGTTCAACCTGATCAGCGGGCGCTTTGCGCCCAGCAGTGGCGATGTGCTGCTGCATGGGCAGTCCATCAACGGCAAAGAGCCGTACGAGATCAACCGTTTGGGTCTGTCGCGCAGCTTTCAAATTACCAACATCTTTCCCAAGCTCAGCGTGTTTGAAAACTTGCGTTGCGGTGTGCTGTGGAGCATGGGTTACCGCTACACCTTTTTGCGGTTTCTCTCGCGCATGGATGCGGTCAACGAGCGCGCCAAGCAGTTGATGGAGCAAATTGGCCTGCAGAAAAAACGCGATGTACTGGCTGTGAACCTGACCTATGCCGAGCAGCGTGCGCTGGAGATCGGCATCACCATTGCCGGGGGGGCCGATGTGATCTTGCTGGATGAACCTACGGCAGGCATGAGCAACAGTGAAACCCGGCGCTTTATCCAGCTCATCCGCGAAGTGACCGAAGGCAAAACCTTGCTGACCGTGGAGCACGACATGGGCGTGGTGTTTGGCCTGGCCGACAAGATCGCCGTGGTGGTCTATGGCGAGGTGATCGCCTTTGATACGCCCGAAAACGTGCGCGCCAATGCGCGTGTGCAAGAAGCCTACCTGGGTTCAGCGGTGGCCGATGAGCAAGCGGCGTTGCATTGAGAGGAATGAGCCATGCTGAAGATTAATAACTTGCATGCCTACTACGGCAAAAGCCATGTGCTGCACGGTGTGGATTTTGAGGTGCAGCCCGGTGAAATTGTGGCTTTGCTGGGGCGCAATGGATCGGGCCGCTCCACCACGGCCAAGGCCATCATGGGGTTGGTGGATTGGGAGGGCGATATTGAATGGAAAACGCAGCGGCTGGATGGCAAAAAGGCGTTTGAAATTGCCCATCTGGGCCTGGGTTATGTGCCCGAGAGCCGCGATGTTTTTCCCAATCTGACCGTGCACCAGAATTTGCTACTGGGCCAAAAAGGCAGCGGCAAAGGCAGCCGCTGGGGCTTTGGCGACATGTACACCATGTTCCCGCGCCTCAAAGAGCGCCAGCACACCGAGGCGGGCGTCATGTCGGGCGGCGAGCAGCAAATGCTGACCTTGTGCCGCACGCTGATGGGCGACCCGGATCTGATCATCATTGACGAGCCCACCGAAGGCCTTGCGCCCAAGATTGTGGAGCTGGTGGGTGAGTACCTGAAAAAGATCAAAGACCGCGGTGTGTCGGTGCTGCTGATTGAGCAAAAGCTCACCATTGCCATGCGCATCTCGGACCGCGCCCTGGTCATGGGCCATGGCGCGATTGTTTTTGATGGCACGCCAGATTCGCTCAACAGCAACCAGCACATCCGCAAGGAATGGTTGGAAGTTTAAAAATATAGCGGGTAGCGCTGATATAGATTGGTATTCAAGGCGAAAGTGTTTTGAATTCGAGTGTTTATCAACGCTAACTGCTCTTGTTTTTTATCTCTCTGCATGGTGTTTGTGCAAGCCAGACCACCACAGTTGGGTGTACAAAATGCCTTGGGACGATGCGCCATTGAAGGCGTTGCACACTGATCGGCAAGCGGCAATAGTAGCCTCTTAAAGCGGGCATGAGCCGTTTGAACAAAGACGCAAATAAAAAGGGCACCGCAAGGTGCCCTTTGTGTTGAAAACCGAGCGCTGAATTACTTCACTTGCGAGCGGCTGCCATCCTTGGCCAGTTTGAACACCACAAACTCGAAATCCTTCAAGTCGCCCTTGGCATCAAAAGCCACCTTGCCGATGACCGTGTCAAACGTGTTGGCGTGCATGTAGTCGGCCACTTTCTTGGCGTCGGGGCCGACGGCCTTGATCGACTTGTCCAGCACTTGCAGCGCAGCGTACGCAGGCATCTGGTAGGCGCCGTTGGCCGAGCGGTTGGCCTTCTTGAAGGCATCGACAATGCCCTTGTTTTCGGGGCGCTGGCTGAAGTCTGCGGGGAAGGTGAACATCATGCCTTCCACAGCGGGGCCGGCAATTTCAATCAGGCCTTGGTTGAACGCACCTTCAGCGCCCACAAACTGGGTTTTCAGGCCTTGTTCTTTGGCTTGACGCAGCAGCAGGCCCATTTCAGGGTGGTAGCCACCAAAGAACACCACGTCGACCTTGGCGGTCTTGAGCTTGGTGATGACGGCGGAGTAATCGCTGTCACCGGCGTTGATGCCGTCATACATCACCACGGGGGCCTTCAGCTTGTCCAGCGTGTTCTTTACGTGCTGGGCCACACCGGCGCCATAGGTTTGCTTGTCGTGCAGCACGGCCACGGCCTTGGGCTTGAGCTTTTCAGCAATGAACTTGGCGGCAAATGGGCCTTGCTGGTCATCGCGGCCAATGGTGCGAAAGAAGTAGTGGCCTTTGAGGCCGTCGGTCACCTGCGGCGCCGTAGCGCCGGGGGTGATGGCCACAATGCCTTCTTCTTCATAAATCTTTGAGGCCGGAATAGTCACCCCCGAGCACACGTGGCTGATCGCAAATTTGGCACCGGAATTGAGCACGCGGTTGGCGGCAGGCACGGCTTGCTTGGGCTCGCAGGCGTCGTCCACAAACACGGGCTTGTACTCGCGGCCATTCGCACCACCTGCGGCGTTCAGTGTCTCCACTGCGGTCAGCAAACCGGCTTTGACTTCATCACCGTACTGGGTGTTGGGGCCGGTCATGGGAATCGGGACGCCGATCAAAATCGGGTCGGCCGCGTGGGCGCTGAGGGTGGCTGCGCCCATCAAGGCAGCGGCGGCCCAGGAGGTACTCAGGCGGATGAATGTTGTGCGTTGCATGTTTGAGTGAGCCTTCCGTAAATAGCTTGAGATTGCGTGTGCTCGCTGCACGCGCTGTGCACATTGTTGGGGCGGCGCGGGCACGCATGCTTATGGGTTTCCCCAGCGTTTTATTGCAGCCACACCCACAAGACGCAGCACGTACAGGCGGTGCAACCCCGCAGTCGCAAGAAGCGAGCCATGCGCCAGGGTGGGCTTGACCGTTGGTCGGATAACGGATGGGCAGGTTGTTGCAGCGTGCTGCAACGCAGCTTTTTCTGATGCAGAACAAGCCGAGTGCGGTGGCGCGATTCCGCTGCTCGGAACTTGCCTTGCAGCTCATGTCCCAGTCGAGACAATTCAAGGGCAAAACGCGATAGCGCTGGTGGGCATCCCTTCCTAGAATGAATTGCAGAACGCCCGTTCTTTTTTCATAGAACTGAAGGAGACAAGCCATGACGGCTGAATACAAGGTTCACGGTGCAGTGGCCGTGATCACGCTCAACAACCCGCCAGTCAACGGCTTGGGTTTGTCCACCCGCCGTGCCGTGATTGAAGGCTTGAACCAGGCCAATGCCGATGCGGCGGTGCAAGCCATCGTGATCACCGGCGCGGGCAAGGCGTTCTCAGGAGGCGCGGACATCAAAGAGTTTGGCAAAGAGTCCGCTTTGCAAGAACCCAATCTGCACACCGTGATTGCACAGGTGGAACAGTCCAGCAAGCCGGTGGTGGCCGCCATTCATTCGGTGTGCATGGGCGGTGGGCTGGAACTGGCTTTGGGCTGTCACTACCGCATGGTGGCACCCTGCACCCTGATTGCGTTGCCTGAAGTCAAGCTGGGTCTGCTGCCCGGCGCAGGTGGCACACAACGGCTGCCGCGTGCGATTGGTGTGGAACCCGCGCTGAACATGATCGTCAGTGGTGAATCCATTCAAAGCGACATGCTGGCGCAAATCCCCGGTCAAAAACTGTTCGACAAACTGTCGGGCAGCGCGCAAACACTGGCGGCAGAAGTCTTAGTGTTTGCCCAAGAAGTGGGTGAGCGCCATGTGGCCGGCAACGAAGCCCTGCCTTTGGTGCGCGACCTCAAATGCAAGCACCCCAAGGGCGATGCCTACTTTGGCTTTGTGCGCAACATGGTCAAGGGCATGTCCAAAAACTACCCTGCACCACTCCAATGCGTGGATGCAGTGGAAGCGGCGACCAAGCGCAAATTTCAGGATGGTCTGGACTTTGAGCGCGAGCTGTTCGTGAACCTGATGTGGACGCCCGAGTCGCGTGCGCTGCGCCACCTGTTCATGGCTGAGCGTGCGACCACCAAGATTGCCGATATTCCAGCCGATACACCTGTGCGTACCATCCAGAAGGTGGGCGTGATTGGTGCGGGCACCATGGGTGGTGGCATCAGCATGAACTTCTTGAATGCGGGCATTCCGGTCACCATTTTGGAGACCAAACCCGAAGCGCTGGAGCGCGGCGTAGCCACCATCAAAAAGAACTACGAAGCGCAGGTCAAGAAGGGAAAGCTCAAGGAAGACAAGTACGCACAGCGCATGGCGCTGCTGAGCACCACGCTGAGCTATGACGATCTCAAAGACTGCGATCTGATCATTGAGGCCGTGTTTGAAGAGTTGGGCGTTAAAGAAGTCGTGTTCAAGCAACTGGATGCAGTGGCCAAGCCCGGCGCCATCCTGGCCTCCAACACATCGACGCTGGACGTGGACAAGATCGCGGCTTTCACCAGCCGTCCACAAGACGTGGTGGGCATGCATTTCTTCAGCCCTGCCAACGTCATGAAGCTGCTGGAAGTAGTGCGCGGCAAAGCCACCGCCAAAGACGTGATGGCTACCGTCATGCAGATCGCCAAGAAGATCAAAAAGACCGCCGTGGTTTCAGGCGTGTGCGATGGCTTTATTGGCAACCGCATGATTGAGCAGTACAGCCGCCAGGCGGGCTTTTTGCTGGATGAAGGTGCCACACCCCAGCAAGTGGACAAAGCTGCAGAAAAATTTGGCTTTGCCATGGGCCCCTTTCGCATGGGCGACCTGGCGGGTAACGATATTGGCTGGGCCATCCGCAAGCGTCGCGTGGTCGAAAAACCCGGTATGAAGTACAGCGCCAGTGCGGACCGCCTGTGCGAGCTGGGCCGTTTTGGCCAAAAAACCGGCAAGGGTTGGTACGACTACCAGGCCGGTAAGCGCGATGCCATCCCTAGCCAGGAAGTGCTGGACATGATTGATGCGCACCGCAAGGCCATCGGCATCACGCCGCGCAAGATTTCGGACGAAGAAATCGTACAGCGCCTGGTGTTCTCGCTGGTCAACGAAGGCGCACACATTCTGGAAGACGGTATTGCCAGCAAGTCCGGTGACATCGACATGGTGTACCTGACCGGCTACGGCTTTCCCATCTACCGTGGTGGCCCCATGCACTACGCCAGCGAGCTGGGTCTGATCAACGTGGTGCAAGCCATGCAGCGTTTTGCACAGAACCCCCACGACGATGCCAAATTCTGGCAACCCGCGCCTTTGCTGGCGCGTCTGGCCGCTGAAGGCCAGCGCTTTGCGTAAGCGGTGTGCGCCGCTTGAACTGTACGAGTTAAAGGATTGAAGTTATGACATCCGCTGTGATTGTTTCTACCGCGCGCACCCCGCTGGCCAAGAGCTGGAAGGGTTCGTTCAATATGACGTATGGCCCCACGCTGGGCGGCCATGTGGTGCAACACGCTGTACAGCGCGCAGGCATCGATGGTGCCGATGTGGAAGACGTGGTGATGGGCCTGTCGCTGCCAGAAGGCACAACAGGCGGCAACGTGGCCCGCCTGATTGCCGTGCGTGCAGGCCTGCCGGTGACGACGTCGGGCATGACCATCAACCGCTTTTGCTCTTCGGGTCTGCAGGCCATTGCCTTGGCTTCACAACGCATCATTGCAGGCGAAAACGAGGTGCTGGTGGCCGGTGGCTTGGAGAGCATTTCTTGCGTGCAGCAGGAGGTGAACCAGCACATGGCGCACGACCCTGAGCTGACCAAGATGAAGCCTGAGATCTACTGGTCCATGCTGCAAACGGCCGAGCAAGTGGCCAAGCGCTACCAGATCAGCCGCGAAGCCATGGACGAGTATGGTGCCGCCAGCCAGCAAAAAGCCTGCGCAGCGCAAGCGGCTGGGCTTTTTGATGCCGAAATCGCCCCCATCACTGTCACCATGGGCGTGGCCGACAAGGTGATGGGGCTGACCACCAAGCAAGTTACCGTCAGCAAAGACGAAGGCACCCGCGAAGGCACGACCGTAGAGGCCATTGCGGGCCTGCGCAGCGCCTTGCCCGGTGGCTTGATCACGGCGGGTAACGCCAGCCAGTTCTCAGACGGTGCCGGTGCCTGTGTGGTGGTGCATGAAGACTACGCCAGCAAGAAGGGGCTGCAGCCGATTGGCCGCTTTCTGGGTTTTGCGGTGGCGGGCTGCGAGCCCGATGAAATGGGGATTGGCCCGGTGTTTGCTATTCCCAAGGTGCTCAAAAAGCTGGGTCTGAAGGTGCAGGACATTGACCTGTGGGAGCTGAACGAAGCGTTTGCTGTACAGGTCATCTACTGCCGCGACAAGCTGGGCATTCCCAACGAAAAGCTCAATGTCAATGGCGGCGCAATTGCCTTGGGCCACCCCTACGGTGTCTCGGGCCAGCGCCTGACTGGTCATGCGCTGATCGAAGGCAAGCGCCGTGGCGGCAAGTTGGTGTGCGTGACCATGTGCATTGGCGGTGGCATGGGCGCAGCGGGTGTGTTTGAGGTGCTGTAAAGCACGGTCTGGCGCCTGGAGTGACGGTTGCCAAAAGTCGGTCGTAGCGCTGCTGCTGACTGCGTTTTGGCATCTTGTCTCTACCCACCCATCTGCGGTGGATGGGCGCTATGGCTTGGCTTGAGGCCGTAGAGGGGGTTCAGCCGCTGCACCTGGATGGCCGAGGTGGCGGCTTTTTTACCACCTTGATTTCTAAATAACCATAGCTGCTAGTGTTTACTACATAAGCGCTAGAGCCTGATTTAGCTTAAAACTATGTCTCAGTTGCGATCCACCCTTGAATTCCTGGTGTACGACTGGCTGCAAGCCGAAAACTTGGCCAACCGTGACCGTTACGCAGACCACAGCCGCGAAACCTTCGATGCGGTCTTGGACACCTGCGAGCGCATTGCCCGTGAAAAATACGCTCCCTTCAATCGCATGGTGGACACGCAAGAGCCGACGTTTGATGGCGAGAAAGTCACCCTGCCGCAGTGCTCGCACGATGCGCGCAAAGCCTTTGCCGACAGCGGCATGCTCAGCGCCGCGCAGCCGTATGAAAAGGGCGGTATGCAGCTGCCCTATGTGGTGGAGGCCGCGGCCAACAGTTTCTTTGGCTGTGCCAGCGTCAGCATGGGCTCCAACCTGCTGACCGTGGGCAATGCCAACTTGCTGCGCGTGCACGGCACACCCATGCAGCAGCAGGTGTTTGCCGACAATGAATTCAATGGCCGCTGGGCAGGCACCATGGCGCTGTCTGAGCCGCAGGCGGGCTCCAGTTTGAGCGATATCCTCACGCGGGCCGAACCCGATGGTGCGGACTTTGACAGCGATGCACTGGGCGCGCGCTATCGCCTCAAGGGCAACAAGATGTGGATCAGCTCGGGCGACCATGAGCTGACCGAAAACATTGTGCATCTGGTGCTGGCCAAGATTCCCGGACCAGACGGCAAGTTGATTCCGGGTGTCAAAGGTATCTCGCTGTTCATCGTGCCCAAAAAGCTCGTGGACACCGACGGCCATCTGACGGGCGAACGCAACGATGTGGCGCTGGCTGGCCTGAACCACAAACTGGGTTGGCGCGGCACCACCAACACGCTGCTCAATTTTGGCGAAGGCAAATACCCCGTGCGCGGCGGTGCTGGGGCAATTGGCTACTTGGTGGGCAAACCGCACGAAGGTCTCAAATGCATGTTCCACATGATGAACGAGGCGCGCATTGGCATTGGCATGGCCGCCACCATGCTGGGCTTGGCAGGCTATTACGCCAGTCTGGACTACGCCAAAAATCGCCCGCAAGGCCGTCCCCTGACGGAAGGCGGCAAAGACGCTGCCAGCGCCCAAGTGGCCATCATTGAACACACCGATGTCAAGCGCATGCTGCTGGCACAAAAGTCGTACTGCGAAGGCGCATTGGCGCTGAATATGTACTGCGCCCGCTTGGTGGATGAAGGCCGTAGCGGCTCTGCCGAAGAGGCAGTGCGCGCCAAGTTGCTGTTGGAAGTGCTGACGCCGATTGCCAAGAGCTGGCCCAGCGAAAACTGTCTGGAGGCCAACTCGCTGGCCATCCAGATCCACGGTGGCTATGGCTACACGCGCGACTTTCCGGTGGAGCAGTATTGGCGCGACAACCGCCTGAACATGATCCATGAAGGCACGCACGGCATTCAGGCTGCGGATTTGCTGGGGCGCAAGGTGCGCATGCAAGACGGCGCGGGCTTGCAGTTGCTGGCCCAAACCATACAAGCCACGATCGAGAAAGCGGCAGCTCGGCCTGAGCTGGCGCAGTTTGCCAAAGACTTGAGCAAAGCCTTGCAAGACGTCAACGCTGCCACGCAGGCGGCATGGCAGACCGGCAAACCGCAAGAAGCGCTGGCCAATGCTGTGCCCTATATGCAGGCCTTTGGTCACACCGTGCTGGCATGGGTGTGGCTGGATGTGGCGTGCAAGGTGCTAGAGCAAGATGCTGCGCAATCTGTAGCTGCTCACGTAGGCCGCATGAGTGCTATCCGCTATTTCTACCACTATGAATTGCCCAAAATTACTGCGTGGCTGAACGTGGTGAATGCGCGTGACATGACCTGCGCAGAGATGGCGGTCGAGGCTTTTTAAGCGCCACAGCTGCCCGCTTTAGGTACGTGTTTGTTGTCCAGGTTACTCCCGCGTACCGTCTGCGGTTTCACGGCATGTCTCCGCTCCCAACCTGCGCTGGGTTGGGGGTGCGGGCGGCACCCCAATTAGTGGCCCATTTGATCGTGTGGTGTGGGTGCGCAGTGTGCTGCAGGGCCATTCACACCAGACCCCATCAACATCGGTGTGCGCTGCAGGGGGCTAGGCCTGGCCATCGCTAACACGCCTGGGCGTAGCTCCGAATGGTGCCTGTGCCCTGAGTGTGTGGTGGCTGGGTAACACTTCGTAGCAGTTGTGTGCGGCGTGGCGGGCTTCGTTATCATCCGCCGCATGCAACAGTTTATTGATCTGGCAAACAGCGTGGAGCACCTTGTGCATATGCATGCACGCCTTGTGCGCGGGTGCAGTGTCGCATGAGCGCGGGCGAGTGGTTCACGCAATTGAGCGCCTGGCAGGTCATGCTATTGGGCTTGGTGTTTTTCGGCAGCCTGTACCTGCTGGGCGGTGTCGGCATGCAGACGCTGACGCGCAGCCTCTCGCGTCAAGGCATTGGCCATGTGCTGGACGCCCGCGCTCTGAAGCCTGATCAGCTACAGCGTGAATGGCGCCAGTCGCTGCATTCGGTGTTGCTGTTTGGTATTGGCATGGTGGTGCCTTGGGGGTTGCTGCAGTTGGGGTGGGCGCAGTTGACCCCGAGTGCCAGCGCAGGGCGGGTGGTGCTGGAAATTGTGGTGCTGATGTTCTGGAACGATGTGCACTTCTGGGTCAACCACCGCTTGCTGCATACGCGCCAGCTGGCGCGTTTTCATACCGACCACCACCGCTCCATCGTGACCACACCATGGTCCACCTACAGTTTTCATCCGGTGGAGGCGCTGATGCTAGGCAACATCATCTTGCTGCCCATGCTGGTGCACGATTTTTATTTCTGGTCGTTGGCGGCGGTGCCGGTGCTCAGCCTGCTGCTCAATGTCATCGGGCATTCCAACTACGATTTTTTTCCACGTGTATCGGATACCCATCCCTTGGCTGCCAGCCGGCGCCACCATTTGCACCACGCGCGTCCCAAGGGTAACTATGGTTTTGCCTTGGCGTTCATGGATAAGTGGATGCGCACGCAAGTGGAGGCCGCATCGGTATCCAACAGCCGTGGTGCGCGCTGAATGGGGCGTTTGCAGCACGTATTCTTGAGATGGCCCCGGCTGCGCCATTGGCGCGATGTGCAGTCGCTGGCCTACCTGATCGCGCTGCCAGCGCTGGTGGCCTGGCAGTGGCACCATGGTGTGGTGTGGTGGATGTATGCCGCCGTGCTGTTTTTGACGCTGGGCATTGGCGTGATTCACCACAACCACACGCACTTGCGCATGTGGCGCGGGCGTTGGGCCAACCGGCTGACCGACTATGTGCTGACGCTGCTGCAAGGCCACCCCACCTTTGTTTTCTGGCCTGCACATGTGGGCAACCACCACCGTTTTCGCCATGGCCCGCAAGACTTGGCACGCACCTACCAGCCCGCGTTTGGCGGGGACACCAACCACCTGTGGGGCTATCTGGTGCACCCTGTGCAGGCTGCTTGGATGCTGTACCCACTGTTTGTGCGCTGGCTGCTGCGTTTACGCCTGAGCGCACCGGGCGCATTCCGGTATTGCATGGGCCAGTACGTGCTGTGGCTGGGCAGCTGGGCTGGCTTGCTGGTGCTGGATTGGCAAAAAGCCTTGCTGTTGGTTATCGTGCCGCAGCTGCATGGTTTGCACTGGCTGCTGGCCACCAACTATCTGCAGCATGCCCATGCCGATGGACGCCCTATGAGCTGGGCGCAGCGCCAATCGCCCCGTACCGCGTTGAATTACGCGCGCAATTTCCAGGGTGCGGTCAACCCCTTGCTGTTCAATATTGGCCTGCACACGGCGCACCACGAGCACCCGCAGGCCCATTGGTCAGATTTAACGCGCTTGCACCGTGACCACTACCAGCACCGTGTGGCACCGCAGTTGAACGAAGCGGGGCTGCTGCCCTATATGGGCCGCGTGTTTGTGCTGGGCTTGGTGTGGCCCAAGGCCCGCACCCGCACTTTGCTGCCGCCCCAAGATATCTGTTAACCCCCAAGACATGACCTATGCCAGTTGCCTATTCCAACGTCTATCTGCAATCTGCCGGCTGGTTCTTGCCGGGCGCCCCGGTGGACAACACCAGTATGGATGCTTTTGTGGCACCTTTGAACCGCATCTCCGAACGTATCAAACGCCGCATCCTGGGTGAAAACGGCATCCAGTCGCGCCATTACGCGATCGATGCGCAAGGTCAGACGGTATTCAGCAACACGCAGATGGCGGCAGCGGCGATTGCTGCGTGCATGCAGGGGGCTGGGCGCAAGTTGGACGAGGTGGGTTTTTTGGCCAGCGGCTCATCGGGTGGTGACGCCCTGATGCCCGGCTTTGCCAGCATGATTCAAGGCGAGATGGCGGCCCCGCCCATGGAAACGCTGTCGGTGCATGGCGTATGCGCAGCCAGCGTGGGGGCACTGCAAGCGGCTGCGCTGGCCATTGAGTGCGGAGCACACACCCAGTCGCTGGCGGTGGCCAGTGAAATGCCCTCGCGCCTGTTCAAGCGTTCACGCTTTGCTGCGCAAGGCTATGACACCGATTTTGATGCCCATTTTCTGCGCTGGATGCTATCGGATGGCGCAGGTGCCGTGCTGTTGGGCGGCCCGCAAGCGCTGCCAAAGGCACCGGGCTTGCGCCTGAAGCTGAAGTGGACGCATTTGCGCAGCTTTGCGGGCGACTACCCGGTGTGCATGCAACTGGGGCTGACACCCGACCGCGCCAAAAGCCATCTGGACTTCCCTGCGTGGTCCGATGCCGAAGCCGCTGGCGCTTTGGCCTTGCGCCAAGACATTCGCCTGCTGCCGCACTTGTTTGACGTGTGCATTCATGAGTATGCCGATCTGGCCCACAAAGGCTGGGTGCCCGAGCGCGGGATTGACCACTTTCTGTGCCACTACTCATCGGAGCGTTTCATGCCGGTGGTTGAAGAACTGTTGGAGAAGGCGCAGCTGGGAATTCCCAGAGATCGCTGGTGGAGCAATCTGGCCTGGCGTGGCAATACCGGGGCGGCATCGATTTTCATCATGCTGGCCGAGTTTCTGGAGAAAGAAGCAGGCCGCCTGAAAGCGGGCGATACGGTGCTGTGCTTTATCCCCGAATCGGGGCGCTTCACGGCAGGTTATATGCTCTTGGAAGTAGAGCAGAATACGCCCGTGGATACTGCGCAAAAGTCAAATTTGACTCAAAACGCCAAGACCGCCGCCCTGGTCGATGACGCGCTGCCAGATGTGGCTGCCATTGCCCCGCCGCATGACCCCAGCGCGGCACCTGCGGCCTTGGCGCCTTTGCTGACCGAGCTGGCCAGTGTGTGGCAAGACTACCGCTCGCAGGTCTGGCGCACGCCGTTGCTGCAGCGTATGCGCACCCGCCAGTTGCACACCGCAGACTATGTGCGCTGGATGGAGCACTGGATTCCGCAGGTGCGTGAAGGCAGTCTGTGGATGCGTGAAGCTGCTGCGTCGCTGACGGGCGACTACGCCGCGCTGGCCGCGCTGATTGATCTACATGCCGACGATGAACAGCATGACTTCAAAGTGCTGCACAGCGACTATTTGAAAGCCGGTGGCACGCAAGCCGACATCAGCCAGCTGCGGCGCAACCCTGGTGGGGAGGCGCTGAATGCCTATCTGCACGGCTTGGCGGCCACGCCCAATCCGGTTGGGTTGCTGGGTGCGATTTACATCATTGAAGGCACGGGCCAGCGCATTGTTCCCAGCCTGCTGCCTTTGTTGCGCCAAGCCTTGCCACTGCCGCCCGATGCCTTCCGTTTTCTGGAATACCACGGTGCCAACGACGAGCACCATCTGGAGCGCTGGTTGGTGGCGGTGCAAATGACGCTGGAGATGGATACCACCGGCACGGCGCAGCAGGCCATCATTCAGACGGCCCGCCATACGGCGGCGATGTACCTGATGCAATTTCAGCACGTGCTGACGGCGCAGGCTTAAGCACCAAGGAGCGGCGATGGAAAAGCACAATGATTTCTTGGAACAGCCCTGGGATGAGCGCGACCCCAGCCCTTGGCTGGCGCTGTACCTGGACCAGAGCACGCCACTGCCCGATGCGGTCAAAGCCGCATGGCTGCGCGATTGCAGCAGTGGTTCGCGCCAGTATCTGCTGCCCTTCTTACGGCCCTTGGCGCGCTTGAGCATCATCTTGATTCAGGTGCTCAAGGTGCTGCTGCCCAAGCGCTGGGCGCATTCGATCTTGCTGCACAAAGTGCTGGCGTTCAGCATGAAAACCTTTGTCTCGCCCGAGGCCAACTGGTTGATCATGCGGCACTTTCACCTGGGTTCGCACATTCTGGCTTTTGTGGCTGCGAATGCGCCCACCAAGGTCGCTACCTACCCGATTGCGCCCACCAAGCTGGACGATATCAAAGACGAGCTGTTCCTCAAGCATGACCTGAACCTGTTTAATTTCGTGATTCGGCTCAATAAAGCGTTGCGCAACGCGGGGCAGGACATTGGCCCGGTGGCCGAGCCTGATTTCTCGATGATCACCGAACCCACGCTGGCATTGAGTGATATGCCCAGAGGCTGGCTGAACCGTCTGGATCTGCAAAGCGCCATCGAGGTCTACACCCCCGTCTACCAGCTGCTGCTGACCGACAACGACTTTTGGCGCGCCAGCAATTCTTTGCAGCTGGATGAAACCTTGGCCATTTATTGCGCCAAGATTTTGGGCTCGCCCGAGCATTTGGTGATGCTCAATAACAAACACCCGCTGGTGCCGCTTTCGACCTTGCGGGCAGGTCACCGTCTGGTGTTGCATGGGCTGTCAACCGAAATGCTGCATTGCTTGCTGGCACGCATGGCCAGTGGAGAGCTGACGCTGCCATCCCGCGCCATGGCCAGCATGCAGGCCGATCTGGCACGTGCGGTGGCAGCCAAAGACACCAGCACCGTGTAAATAAGGCGCAAACAGCGCTGGACATCGCACCAAGCGTAGGAAGTTGGCGCCCGTCTTGTGGCATTTCATCTTGTTTTTGAAGGGTGTACTGGCACTTCGCTCGCACCTGTTGAGGCCGTGCTGGCGCCCATGTCGAATCCGGGGTTGTTCGATGGCGGCCATCTCTCCAACGCCAAATTTGCCAAAATACTTGGCATGCAAACTAATTGTGTGGTGACCGCAGGTGACACCCTTGAAGAAGCCCCTGAGCGCGTGCCAGTGCGTTCGCGTTTTGGTCATTTGATTGGCTGCGTCTTTCGCCAGTGGCGCAGGCAGGTGGATCTGAGTTTCAAGGATTTGGGGTTGTCAGATGCCACCCGCATGCCCTTGCTGGTGCTGCATGTGCGCGGGGTGCCGATGCGTCAGAAAGACTTGGCCGAGGCGCTGTATCTGGATACTTCGTCGTTGGTACGGGTGCTCTCCCAGTTGCGTGCCGAAGCGCTGGTGGAGTGGTCGTGCGACCCCGCCGATCGGCGCACCAAATGCATTGAGCTGACACAGGAAGGCCAGCGCGTGGCGTCGCTGATTTTGGAGAAAAGTTTGCAAATCGAGGAGGCCATCTTGGCCGATTTGTCGCCCCAAGAGCTGGAGGTGACACGTGCGGCACTGCTCAAGATTTCGCAGCGCTTTGACTGCATGGCTGGCCCCTCTGACGGTGACGCGCTGGGGGATGCGAGCCCCAGTCAGAACAAGCAATAAGCACACGGTGTTCCGATGAAATTAAAAGGTTCTCCCTTTGTCTGGGTGAGTTTTGCCATGATTGTGGGCGTGATGGGCACGGCGCTCATCAGCCCGCTGTATGCGCTGTACAAAGAAGCGTGGCAACTGCAGGCCAGCGATATTTCGCTGATTTACGTGCTCTACATGGGCGGTGCACTGTGCGGTTTGCTGTTTTTGGGGCGTATGCCTGACCGCGCTGGTTTTCGCCGGGTGATGCAGTGCGGACTGGTGCTGGCCTTGATTGGCACGTTCATCAGCATGGTGGCCTGGAACATGGGTAGTTTGATCGTGGGGCGGGTGATTGTGGGCGTGGCCTCCAGCATGCTGACGACCAGCGCCACATTGGGGTTGTCGCAACTTTCACGCGCAGGACAAATGCAGCGTGTGGCGATGGTGACTGGCTTTTTGATGGCGCTGGGCTTTGGGCTGGGCCCGCTGGTGGGTGGCATCATGGGCCAGTGGGTGGCCTACCCCCTGGTGACCACCTATATCCCAACCCTGCTCTTGGGCAGCTTGGGCCTGTTTGCCCTGACGCGGCTGGAGCTGCCGGAATCGACCCTGCCTAGCAACACCCAGCGCCTGCACTGGCGCGATGCGCTGCCAAAGTTGACCTGGCCGGAGTCCAAAGATTCGATGGCGTTTGTGCTGACCAGCGCTTTGCCCTTCATGGCGTTTGGTGTGTTTGGCCTGTATGCGTCAATGTCGCCATTGTTCCTGGACAAGCTGGTGCCCTGGCATGGCCCTTTTGTCAGTGGCACGGCGATTGCCGTGATCTTGCTGGCATCGGCCTGCGTGCAAATCATGGCTGGTCGCCTGCCCACGCACTGGTGTGGTTTTGGTGGACTGGTGGGCTTGGCGCTGAGCAACGCCTTGCTGATGGTGAACCTGTGGGCCGGTTCTGCCGTCCTGTTCGCCTTGGGTGTGGCGCTGACGGCTATGGGTCACGGCATGAGCATGTTGGCGGGCATGGGCATGCTCAATCGCTTGGCCAAGCCTAACAGTCGCTCGGGCTTGCTGTCCACGTACCTGGTGATTGGCTACATCGGCAGCATGCTGCCCATGATGGCGATTGGCTGGATTGCCGACCACTGGGGCATGAATGTTGCGGTGTGTACGTTCTGTATTTTTGTCATTGCGCTGGCTTTGAGCGTGGCTTTCTTCTTCCAGCGCCACCCGCGCATGCGCATGGTCGGGCATTGAGCCGTGCCTAAAGACAGTAGCCCAGCCAGCATGCGGGCTGTAGTGCCCATGTGGTTGCTGGTGCTGGTCACGCTCAGTGGCACCATGGCCATGCACATTTTTGTGCCCGCGCTGCCCATTGCGGGGGCTGCGCTGGGGGCCGCCCCGGCAGGCATGCAGCAGACCATCACGCTGTATGTGCTGGGTTTGGCGCTGGGGCAACTGGTGTATGGCCCTCTGTCGGATACCTTGGGGCGGCGGCCCACCCTGCTGGTGGGCTTGGCGTTGTATCTGGGTGCCAGCTTGCTGGCGCTGTGCGCGCCCAGTTTGCAATGGCTGGTGGTGGCACGGCTGCTGCAGGCCTTGGGTGGGGCGGCAGGCATTACGCTGGGCCGGGCCATCGTGCGCGACACATCGGAGCCTGATCGGGTGACCAAGGACTTGGCCTTACTCAATTTGCTGACCTTGGTCGGCCCCGGTCTGGCACCCGTGGTGGGCGCCTATCTGGCCGATCACTTTGGCTGGCGTGCCATTTATCTGTTTTTGGTGTGCATGGGCTGCCTCATGCTGGGCTGTACATGGCGGCTGTTGCCGGAAACGAATGTGCAGCGCCGCCCGCTGGCCGTGAAAGCGATTGCGCAGGACTACTGCCGTCTGCTGGGGCAGCCGTGTTTTGTGGCCTTTATGGTGGGTGGTGCGTGTTCCAGCACTGCGCTGTATCCGTATCTGGCCACTGCGTCGTACATCGTGCATGAGCAGCTGGGTTTGCCCATCAGCGATGTTGGCTGGTTTGCGGCCAGCACCATTGCTGGGGCCAGTCTGGGCACGCTGGCAACGCGGCGTTTGGCCGGGCGACTGCTGAATGCGTATTTTCTGTATGCCGGTGCAGGTCTGGGTTTGGCCATGGCCAGCTTGCTGCTGGTGGTGCAACTGATGGGCTGGTTGACCGCCCCCTGGCTGCTGGCGATCACCATTACCATGACATTTGGCTCAGGCTTGGCCAGCCCCGCTGCGCTGTCTTGTTCGCTGTCCTGCGCGCCGGGGTTGGTGGGCGCGGCTGCGGGCTTGTATGGCTTTGGCCAGATGGCCATGGGCGCCATCGGCACCCAGTTGGTCGGCTATGGCAGTGTGCCTGCGGTGGCCTGTGCCGTGACCCAGATGTGTATCACGGGGTTGGCGTTGGCCAGCTACCGCTTTGCGGTGGTGCGCCAGCAGGTCAAACCGGGCTGACTGCGAAGGCAGCGCTTGCACATGCTTTCACGCATGCAAAGGTCGTTTGCGGCTGTGAACGTTGGTGATGTGGGCTTGCATTGCACGCGGGCTGGGGTGCAATCCATCAGCTGGCAGTCTTTGGTTTTAAAAATAGATAGCTGCTAACGCCCGCCGTTATTGGGCTGAATGGCGATTCGAATGCAAACCACTGCGCTCAGGCGGCCACATCCAACCAAGGGGCCAAGAACCGTTCCACCATGGTGGTATCCAGCTTCATGGGCAAACGGGCACCCAATTGCTCCACGGGGGAGCGAATCCACCCCTGGGCCAGCAAGGGCTGCGGCAGCAAATGCGCGCTGACCGCCGTGCTGTAGTGCTGTTGCAGCGCGCCATTCGCGGCGCTGAATACACGGTGAAAGGGCAGGTGGCGCTGCTGTGCGACCGGGGTGGTTGCGGCGTTGGCTTGGAGTTGCTGCAGCAGCTGCTTGGCGTTGGCGCGGTCTGTGTCAGGCAGTGCCAAGACGGCATTGCGTGCACGCAGTACAAAATCGCGGTCAGTGGTTTCGGCCCAGGCTGGCTGGCCTAAAGTCAGCAGGCAGGCAGCGGTAAGAACGGAGAGTGTGTAGCGCATAGCCAGTCAAGCCTTACAGCAATGTCTTGCCCCTGAGGTCGGGCAAAAACCAAGCGCAAGATTAAGTAGTCACCGTCTTTGTTACAAGCGTTTTTACAAGTTATTTCAGGCTGAAGCGCTTGTGTAGCAAGCACTGACTGCTATGAAATGCTTTTAACGGCTGGCTACACCACCCAGGCGCCAGTCGGGCATGGCGCGTGCAATGCTGTGTACCACCAAGGCAGTCAGCGCACACTTGATCAGATCGCCGGGCACAAAGATGGCGTTGGCCCAGATGGCTTGTGTGAGGGGAACCTTGGCAATCCATACCAAGCCCGCAATGCCAAAAAGATAAAGCACGGCAATACAGCCAATCGCAGATGCTACAAAGGCACTGCCTGCGGCGCGTAGCGGGGTGGATTTGGGCAGCAGGGCCATCAGCCAGCCGGTCACGAAAGCGGCGGCCGTCCAGCCCACCAGATAGCCGGTGGTGGGCGACATGAAAACGCCCAACCCACCGCGCCCGCCAGACAGCAAAGGCAAGCCTGCCGCCACAGCCACCAAGAACAGGCCAATGGCCTGCAAGCCACGCCATGGTCCCAGCAGGCAACCGGCCAGCATCACGCCCAGTGTCTGGATCGAGATGTGCACGCCCAGCGGCAAATCAATTTTGGGAATCAAGCCCATTACCCCCAGCAGGGCGGCAAACAAAGCCACCAGTGCAATTGATTCGGTGTTGCGGCGCGTGAGAGTCTGGTTCATGGCGTGCTTGTCAAAGTTGATCACCCGCCTGCTGGCGAAATGTGCAGGCATTGTATGCACGCCAACTGCATGGAACATGGCGTGAATTTGAATTCATCTGCATTTAATTGGGTCTCATGTAGTGTGCTTAACAGGCGGTATTTGTAGTGGTTGATAACGGTGAGATGCGGGCAATTGTTTGCCGTTGACAGCAGGATGCCGTGGCTGTGAACAACGTGTCGTTAATGGGTGAGCAAAAGTAGTGAACTGCACGCAAACCGTTTGGCGTTTGGGCTCAGTTGGCGCACACCTGCTCCAACAGGCGGCAAGCTGTTTGTACATGCTGGCGCGCAACCGGGCTGCTGACCAAGATGCGGGCGAAACCGTGCACCATGCCTTCGGCGCGCTGCAGGCGCACTTGGGGGCCTTGGGGCAGGGCTTGCAACTGGCGGGCAAAGTCCTCGGCTTCATCACGCAGCACATCGTGGCTGGCCGTCATGATGACCGTGGGCGGCAGCAAAGGCAGGGCATCCAGGCACAGGCTGGGCGTGCGCAAGGCATCGTCTGCGCCACCCAATGCATCCCAGTACTGCTGCATGGCCACGCCAGTCAGGCCAAAACCCTGGGCAAAGCGGCGCATGCTGTCGTTGTCTTGCGCGGGCAGCATGCAGGGGTAGAGCAGCAGCAGGGCTTGAATGTGCGCCTGGTCATCTTGCGGTGTTTGCACGGCACGCACTGCGGTGGCCAAAGCCAGATGGCCGCCTGCACTGTCACCGCCCAGCAGCACTTGTTGGGTGGCAAAAGGCATTACACCCTGCATCTGGTGCAGCCAGCGCAGCACGGCCTGGGCATCATCCACTGCAGCGGGGAACGGGTTTTCGGGAATGCGGCGGTAGTGCACGCTCAGCACGGTGTGGCCGGTGTAGTGGGCCAGGTGTTCGCACAGATCGTCATGCGTATCCAGGCTGCCCACCATCCAGCCACCGCCGTGCAGCCATACCAAGGTTTGGCCTGTGGTATGTGCGCTGGGCATGTAGCTTCGCACGGCAATTTCACGGCCTTCTTCGGTCACGTAGTGGTTGTGCACTGTGATGCCGGGCAATGGCTGGGTGCGCAGCGTGCGGGCCTGCAGTTCACTCATCCAGCGGCGGCGCTGTACGTAGTCCAGATGGGGCGTGTGTGTGTCGGCATCCAGTTGCACAAAACGTTGCAGGCATGCGGCCAACGCAGGGTCAATCAAAGCAGTAGACATGGTTTTGATAGCTGTAAGTGCTTGTGTGAAAAGCGTTATAGGCGGTTTTTGCTTGTAACTTAGTTGGCAATGACTTCAGCATCTGGCGCGCGATAGACCAAAACTTTGAGGCTGCGCTCTTCATCCACATCGGCAAATGCTGCGGGGTTGGCCACACGTTCTACAAATTGCAGCGCGGGCGCAATCTCGGCCATTTGCTCTTTTAAAAACGCCGTGCCCAGTTCTGGCGCGTTCAGGCACAGCAGCACATGGCCGCCGGGGCGCAGCAAGTCCGGCAGGCGGCGCATCAGCTTGGCGTAGTCCTTGGTGGCAATAAAACTGCCCTTTTGGTAGCTTGGGGGGTCAACGACGATCAGGTGGTAAGGCCCGCCGCGTGTGATCTTGCCCCAGCTGCTGAAAATGTCATGCGCCAAAAAGCTGGCACCGCTCAGTGCATTGAGCTGGTGGTTTTGCTGGCCCGTGGCCAGTGCGCTTTGCGCCATGTCCATGTTCAGCACCTGGCGTGCACCTGCATGCAGGGCTGCCACAGAGAAGGCGCAGGTGTAGGCAAACAGGTTCAGCACCTTGATGCCGTGGCGGTGCTCGGGGTGTTGGGCCACGTGTTCATGCACCCAGCGGCGGCCTTCGGCCATGTCCAGAAACAGGCCGTGGTTTTGCCCGCGCAGCACATGGGCGCGAAATTGCAGGCCCGCCTCGGTCACGGTGTGGGGCTCAGGCACGCTACCCGCCATCAAGCGCGTTTCTACCTTGCCGCCGCTCAACCGTGTTTGAAACACCCAGTTCAGCGGCTCGCCTTGACCAATCTGCGCCCAGCGCGCTTGCAGGGCGTGGTCCACGGTGGCCAGTACGGCATCGTCCAGCGGCTGAAAGCTGGTCAGCAGCAGAACGGGTGGGAAGGCATCCAGCACCAAGTGCTCGCACCCCGGAAAGCGACCACCCCGGCCATGGAAGATGCGCTGTGCATCGGTTGGCAATTCAAATTGGGCAATGGCATCGAGCAGGGCTTGCATGGCAGTCACAGAAAACGTCAAAGGCCGTGAGTATGCGGGACAGCACGGCCTGTGACAGCGGATGCGGGCAAAGCTTGCGTGGGAGGAGTGGGGTAAGCCGCCGCCCGGCGTGTTTTTCCTTGAAAAGGGCGGCGATACCGTGCCTTTTGAAGGCTGGCGTGCTGCATACGGTGGTCGTACTGTGGCGCATGGCATGGGTCATGGATTTGTCATGTGCATGTCGCAGCACTGTCATGCAGGGCGGCCAGCATCACGATGTGTTCAGCACTCGCTAGGAAGCACCATGATTTCAGTCGACCAGATCGTTGACATGCATTTGCCGCAGTTGCAGCGCCACCCGCGCATCAGCCAAGGGGTGCGCGGGGTGTTGCGGCGCTTGCTGCGTGAGCAGAGCTTTCGCAACTTTGCCCAGCAATATCCGCATCTGGAGGGCTTTCAGTTTGTGGAGCAAGCGCTGGAGCACTTTGCCTTCAGCTACGCCGTGCGTGATAACGAGCGTGAGCGCATCCCCGCGCAGGGCCGTGTGGTCATCATTGCCAACCACCCGATTGGCTCTTTGGATGGCTTGGCATTGCTGAATCTGGTGGGCGGTATTCGGCGCGACGTGAAGATTGTGGCCAACGGTCTGCTGACCGAAGTGACGCCGCTCAAACGCCTGCTGTTGCCCGTCACCATGATGGGCGAGCGCAGTGGTGCACGCCAGCTCAAGGCGATTTTGGAGCATTTGCAGGGCGATGGTGCCGTCATCATTTTCCCGGCGGGTGAAGTCTCGCGCCTGCACCCGGAAGGCGTGCGCGATGGGCGCTGGAACAACGGCTTTTTGCGCTTGGCGGGGCAGACGCAATCGCCCATCGTGCCCATTCACATTGACGGTCGCAATTCCGCGCTGTTTTATGGCGCATCCATGCTGTACAAACCACTGGCAACGCTGCTGCTGGTCAAAGAAATGTTTGGCCAGCACCAAAAAAGCATTGCCTTGCGCATAGGCCATCCCATTCCCCACACCAGCTACGGCGCGCTGCCGTTAGAGCCTGATGCAGCTGCCAAGCTGCTGCGCAAGCACCTGTACCGGGTGGCGCAAGACAAACCTTCGCTGCTGCGCGTGGAGACGGCGATTGCACACCCGGTCAACCGCAGTGCCTTGGCCCAAGCGGTGGCTGCCTGCGAACTGCTGGGTGAAACACCGGACGGCAAGCGCATCCATTTGTTCAACGGTGAGTTGGATTCGCCCATCTTGCGCGAAGTGGGGCGCCTGCGTGAACTGTCTTTTCGCGCCGTGGGCGAGGGCAGCGGCACCCGGCGCGATCTGGACCGTTTTGATGCCTATTACGACCATCTGATCCTGTGGGACCCCACGGATCTGGAAATTGCTGGTGCCTACCGCATGGCCAGCACGGCCCAGGTGCTGGCACAGCAGGGCGCAGAGGGCTTGTACACGCACAGCCTGTTTGAATTTACGCCGGGCATGGAGCCGTTTCTGCAGCAGGGGCTGGAGCTGGGGCGCTCGTTTGTGCAGCCCCGTTACTGGGGCAAACGCTCGCTGGACTATCTGTGGTTTGGCATTGGTGCCTATGTGCAGCACTACCCCGAGTGCCGCTATTTGTTTGGGCCGGTCTCGCTCAGCCGCGACATGCCGCAGGCAGCGCGCGATTTACTCATCTACCACTACCGCACGCATTACGGCGCTGCATGCCTAGCCCATGCACGCAGGCCATATGTGCCCTCGGGCGATGGGCTGGACGTTTGCGCGCAGTTCACCGGAGAAGATCGCGCTGCAGATTTTGTGCGCCTCAAGCATTTGCTGGCCCACATGGGCACCAGTGTGCCTACACTGTACAAGCAATACGCTGAAGTGGCCGAACCCGGCGGTGTGCGCTTTTTGGACTTTGGTGTAGACCCTGACTTTTCCAACTGTGTGGATGGGCTGGTGCTGGTGGACGTACACAAGCTCAAAGCACACAAGCGTGAACGCTACATGCCTGGCTATGTGTTGAACAGTGTAGAAGCCATTTAGGCTGTTAGCGCTTGTCTGCTAAGCGCTGATAGCTATCAAATTAAAGAAAAGCTGCTCCGTGCAGCTTTTTTTGCGTGCATCAGCGCGTACCGGGCATGGACACCAGTTGGTGCAAGTTGTCACTAAAGCGGGCGGCATACATGCCCAGGCGCACCATGGTGCGGTGATCGACCTGCAGATTGACCTCGACCGAAGGCAGTGCGTGGCTGATGCGCAGGTCTTGCCCATTGGTGGTCGTCAATTCCGGGTGGCGCAGCGGCATCTTGCGGGTGTCCAGCAAGGTGGCGACCAGTGGGTAGCCAATGTGCGTGGTACGCCGCAGCACGACGGCGGTCTCTCCGGTGGACAGCGCCACATACACCCCGGGTGGGAAAAGCCCCACGCTGCGGATCAAGGCATCGCCCGCCTGTTCATACAACTTGGACTGTGGCCCGGTCACGGCCTGCACCGATTCGGTCACGCTGCGGCCCGCACGGTTGCGCCGCGGGCTGATCATGGCGGCGTAGCGGTCGCAGGTGGCCAAGATGCGCGCCAGACGTTCAGCCGGGGGCTGCTGCATCAGGGGGGCGTGGGCCGCAGTATTGATGTGGTGCAGGTCCACCACATCCAGCCACAGCGTGTCTTGCACGCCGAATTTCTGCAGCTGGTTGCGCCCTTCGGCAGGGTGTGTGCGTATGGTTTCTTGCTGGGCTGCACTGGGGCGTTCGCGCTGCAGTGCCAGCTGGTCTTGCAAGGCGGTCATGCCAATGTTCATGGTGAAGGCCGCATGCACCAAGGCGTTGCGCTCTGCCGCAGCGAGCTTGAATTCGCCAGCCACGATATGGCACAGCGTGGCGCACACCAAGGCGTGCGAGGCGCTGTAGCCTACGGTGGAGCTGCCCGCCAGCTGGAACATGAGGTACAGGGCGCTGTCGCTGTCGTGCGCGATCAGCTCTTGCAGCCAGGTATCCATCTGCAGCACTTTGCTGGGCAACTGCTGGATCACTGCTGGGTGGGCTAAAAGCAGGCCCAGAGCGGCTTCCAGATCCGACCACATACCCAGCACATCTTGGTAAGGCGCTTCGTCTTCCACCCCGGCTTGCAAAGACAAAGGGGTAGCGCTGGGGGCGAGAAAAGTGGTCACGGCTTAACGCTGCTCCAGCACCATCTCATTGCCCTGGCGCGTCATGTGCAGTTGCGCCAGAAAGCTGTTGCCCAGCAGTACGAAAGGCATGGCCTGTGGGCTGACCACCGCATCCACCCCGTACACGGTAATGTCGCCCACGCGTACGGTGTCCAGCTTGATGCGCCAGCCCTGGGTGTTGCCATTGGCGGTGCGCACCGTGACTTGTTGGCCTTTTTGAAAATCAATGCCCATGCGCTGGGCATCGGCCTGACCAATGCCAATGGCGCTGGCACCGGTGTCGACCATGTAGTGCATGGGCTTGTTGTTGATAAAGCCGTTTTCACGAAAGTGCCCACGGCTGTCCGCGCGCAAAACCACTTTGCGCCCACCCGCCAATCCTTTGCCGACGCTGACCGGCGAGTCGCCCATGCGCAAGGTTTGGCGCTGGCCCTGCACTTCAACCACGGCGCTGTCACCTTGGACTGTTACGACACGCACACCCAGGTGGCTGTCATTGGCGCCCAGTGCTTTGGGCGCACTGCCATTGACCACCAGCAGCGCTTTGCTGCCCATCACCCCCGTCATGGCCACCGACTGGGCATGGCTGGCTGTAGCGACCAGCATGCTGCAGGCCATCGCCAGAACTGCATGGAACATGTGAAGGCGGGGCATAGGTTGTGGCTCAGACTGTTTGAATCTGTAACAGTCTAGCGGACACCCTCAATCGCGGAAATTGTCAAAAGACAGCGGATGGTCGGCCATTTCCTTGCGGATCAGCGCCATAGCGGCTTGCAGATCGTCGCGCTTGGCACCAGTCACGCGCACTTTGTCTTCCTGAATGGCAGCCTGCACTTTGAGCTTGCTTTCTTTCATCAGCTTTTGCAGTTGCTTGGCGATGTCAGACTCAATGCCATTTTTGACCTTGATGACTTGCTTGACCTTGTCGCCGCCAATTTTTTGCGACTTTTGGATGTCCAGAAAACGGACATCGACGTTGCGCTTGGTGAGCTTGTTGCGCAGCAGATCTTCCACCTGTGTCAGTTGGAACTCTGCATCACCGAACATGGTGATTTCTTTGTCTTTGAGTTCTACAGCGGCGGACGTGCCCTTGAAGTCAAAGCGGGTTGCAATTTCTTTGGCGGCGTTTTCAACGGCGTTCTTTACTTCAACGAAGTCGGCTTCCAGCACGGTGTCAAACGATGGCATGGTGTTACTTTCTTAAATAGGGTGTGAGACAAGGCACTTGGCAGGCCGGGCAAACGCGGGTCTGGGTGCAGTGCGACAATCTCAGGGATGTTAGTCGAGAAAAATACCCCCCTGCAGGATTGCAACACCTTCGGCATTGTGGCCAGTGCGGACACCTTGGTACGCATTCGCAGTGCTGCCGACGTGCAGGCTTTTGCCGTCAGCCCCCACTACCAAGGCCGCAGAGTGCTGGTGTTGGGCGGTGGCAGCAATATTGTGTTGACGGGGGATGTCATTGATGCGGTGGTGCTGAAGATGGAAATCTCTGGCATTGCAGTAGTGAGCCAGACAGACAGCCATTGGATCATTGAGGCTGGCGCTGGTGTGCGCTGGCACGATCTGGTGGCGTGGACTGTCGCACAGGGCTATCCCGGGCTTGAAAACTTGGCCCTAGTGCCCGGTACGGTTGGCGCGGCACCGGTGCAGAACATTGGGGCTTATGGCGTTGAGTTGCAAGACCGGTTCTATGAACTGGATGCGGTGGACTTGGTCAACGGCCAGCCTTTGACCTTGAACGCTGCGCAATGCGCATTTGGCTATCGGGATTCGGTGTTCAAGCATGCACCTGCCGCGCCACTTGGCACTCCTGTAGCCAAGGCTCAAGGTATGGGGCTGGCAGGCCGCGCAGTAATTACCAAAGTGCGCTTTGCGCTGTCCAAGCACTGGAAGCCTGAACTGAGCTATCTGGACCTGCAGCGTAAACAAGAGCAAGAAGGGATAGAGTACCCCACCGCGCAGCAAATTTTTGACTGGGTGGTCGCCATTCGCCGTGTCAAATTGCCTGATCCCGCTGTGGTGGGCAATGCGGGCAGCTTCTTCAAGAACCCTACGGTGACTGAAGACCAATGCCGCGACATCATTGCGCGAGAGCCAAAAATTGTGCATTACCCTATGCCAGACGGTTCCATCAAATTGGCGGCAGGCTGGATGATTGATGCCTGTGGCTGGAAAGGTAAAACGGTCGGCAACGCCGGTGTTTACGAAAAGCAGGCGCTGGTGCTGGTGAATCGGGGGACAGGTGAAAACAGCGTGACAGGTGGCGAGGTGATGACCTTGGCAGGTGCCATTCAGACCAGTGTGTATGAGCGCTTTGGCATTCGCTTGGAGCCCGAACCGGTAGTGGTGTAAGTCTTCTCAATGCATGAAAAAAGCGCTGTGAAATTCACAGCGCTTTTTTGTTGGCAGTCAGTGCGCACAGATTGTCATGCGCAGTGAACGCCGATTAGGCCAAGGATTTTTGCTTCATCCATTCGCTGGCTTGTTGCGCCGCATACGCCAAGGCACGATCCGCGGACTTGAACAGCGGTGTGAACGTGAAGAATCGCTGGGTACGGCCCGTGCCGTTGCCACTGTCTACGGTCAGTTGTGCGTGAAAGCGACCATCAGCTTCAGCGAGTGCTTTAGGCTCAAACGTGAAGCGGTCAATGGTGATGGTGCGTGAGGGTTGTGTTTGGATTTTGGACATGGTGTCTCTCCCTTCTTTATGTGTCTCATACATACGCAATGCGTAATGCATCATAAGGATAGAGAGCGCTTCGTCAAAGAAAGTTCCGTCGCAAGGGTGTCTGCCGTCAAGCAACACACACCCAGCGAGGCAATTTACTTCAAGCTGCCCGACAGAAATTTGGCCAAACGCTCGCTTTGTGGGTTGCTCAGCACTTCACGCGGATGGCCTTGCTCTTCAATCAAACCTTGGTGCAAAAAGACCACGTGGTTGGAAACTTCGCGGGCAAAACCTATTTCGTGCGTTACTACCACCATGGTGCGGCCTTCCTGCGCCAACACCTGCATCACACGCAGCACTTCTCCCACCAACTCAGGGTCCAGCGCACTGGTGGGTTCGTCAAACAGCATGACTTCAGGCTCTACAGCCAAAGCGCGCGCAATCGCAACGCGTTGCTGCTGACCGCCGCTCATGTGATTCGGCCAAGCATCTTCACGATTTTCAAGGCCGACAAGGCGCAAGTACTTGCGCGCACGCTCAATGGCTTCTTCTTTGGGAATGCCCAGCACGTGGATGGGGGCCTCAATAATGTTTTCTAAAACTGTCTTGTGCGCCCACAGATTGAAATGCTGAAACACCATGGCGAGCTTGGTGCGCAGCAGTTGCAGTTGCTTGGGGTTGACAGGTTCCAGCTCGCCTTTGCGACCCGGTTTGAGTTGCAATTCTTCCCCGGCCACCACAATGCGGCCTTGCTGCGGTTTTTCCAGCAGATTGATACAACGCAGCAGCGTTGACTTGCCGGAGCCAGAGCTGCCGATCAGGCTGATCACGTCGCCGGCCCGGGCCGTCAGCGTGACGCCTTTGAGCACATGGTTGCTGCCATAGCTCTTGTGGATACCTTCGGCTTGAAGTTTGTATGCAGTGGATGTCATGGATGCAATGCGTGTGCGGTGTTAGTGCGTGCGTGGGGCCAGATAGGCCAGAAAGCGTTTTTCCAGCAGGCGGAAAAAGCCAATCAGCGCAAACGTGACGCACAAATAAATAACGGCAGCGGCCAAGTAGGCCTCAAAAGGAAGGTAGTAGTCTGAGTAGATGCGGCTGGCAACAGCGGTCACATCGGTCAGCGCCGGTACGACGCTGGCCAAGCTGGTGGAATGCAGCATCATCACGGCCTCATTGCAGTAGGGCGGCAAGGTGCGGCGCAGTGCGCTGGGCAGAACAATGCGTGCCATGATTTGCCAGCGGCTCATGCCAATGGCACGCGCAGCTTCGACTTCACCGGGATTGGTTTCGCGGATCGCTCCCGCCAGCATTTCTGCGGTGTAGCCTGCAGTGTTCAGCGTGAAGGCCAGCAAAGCACAGAAGAAGGGCTCCTTGAAGTGTGTCCAGGGCCATACATCGTCCCAGCGTGCCTGAATCCATTCCAGCTGTCCCAAGCCGTAATAGATCAGATACACCTGAATCAGCAACGGTGTGCCGCGCACAAAATAGGTGAATGCGCCGACTACTTTTTCAAGAAAAAAATTGCCACTCGTCAGCGCAATAGCACCGAGCAAGGCCAGAACGCAGCCAATTGCCAAGCTGGAAATCAGTAGCCACAAAGTAGTGAGCAAGCCATTGCCATACATGGCCAGATGCTCGGGTTGGAAAATGATGTCCCAGCTCATAACTGCACTTTCTCAGTACCCAAGCTATAGCGCGCATTCAGGCGCTTGAGCGCCCACAGAGAAATGCTGGTGAACACAAGATAGAGGGCTGCTGCAAACAGCAAAAAGATAAACGGCTCGCGCGTGGCTGCGCTGGCTTGTTTGGCCAAGTAGGTCATGTCATGCAGACCAATCAAGCTGACCAGTGCGGTAGCCTTGATCAAGACCAGCCAATTGTTGGTAAAGCCGGGCAACGCATAACGCACCATTTGCGGCAAGGTGATGCGCACAAAAGTTTGCACTGGACCCATGCCAAAAGCCCATGCGGCTTCCATCTGCCCACGCGGAATCGACAAAATCGCTCCGCGAAACGTCTCCGTCATGTAGGCACCATAGATAAAGCCCAAAGTGCCGACACCTGCAACAAAGGGGTTCAGATCAAGGGTGAACTCTGAGCCGATCGATTCAAAGAAAGTGTTGATGCCAATCGCGGCACCGTAAAAAATCAGCAGCATCAGCACCAGTTCAGGGATGCCGCGCACCACGGTGGTGTACAGCGTGGCCGCCCACACCAGCGGTTTTTTGCCTGAAAGCTTGGCAGTGGCCCCTACCAGCCCGAGCAGCGTGGAGACAAAAAGTGAAGCAAGGGACACCGCTACGGTCAGCAGTGCCCCTTGCAAGATAGAGGTGTAGTAATCGCTCATGCGTAATAGACGCTTTTTCTAAACAAGACTGCCCGCGGCCAGAAATATCCGGCCAGCGGGCAGTGGCAACCTTAGAGCTTAGTTGCCGTAGGGATCGAAGTCAAAGTACTTCTTGGCAATGGTGCTGTAAGTGCCATTGCTGCGGATGGTTTTGATCGCCTTGTTGATCTGCTCTTTCAGATCTTTCTGGTTCTTGCGCATGCCAATACCAATACCGTCACCGTAGTACTTGGTTTCGTATTGGTCTTGGCCCACGTAGCCATAGTCCTTGCCTTCAGGCTTGCGCAGGAAACCGCCATGCACTTCCACCTTGTCGGCCACCGTGCCGTCCAAGCGGCCCGCATTGATGTCCAGATAGACCTGATCTTGTGCTTCGTAAGGCACCACATTCACGCCAGCGGGTTTGAGTTCGCCCAGTGCCCACTTTTCTTGGGTGCTGCCCTTGAGGACACCAATGCGCTTGCCTTTGAGCGAAGCGGGGCCGGTGTACTCCGTACCCTTCTTCACCACGATGGCGCTGGGGGTCTTGTAGTAACGGTCCGAAAAATCAATCACGCGCTTGCGTTCTTCGGTGATCGACAGCGAGCTGACGATCACGTCGTACTTGCGAGCTTGCAGGCCGGGGATCATGCTGTCCCAGACTTGTTCCACGAAGACGCAGTTGCGCTTGATTTCAGCGCAGACGGCGTTGGCAATGTCCACATCAAAACCTGCGGGCTTGCCGTCAGGGGTTTTGTAGGTGAAGGGTTCGTAGGTGGGGTCAATCGCCACCTTCAAATCAGCGGCTTGTACGGCGGTCGCGCAAGCGGCCAACAAAGCCAAGCTTAAAAATTTCTTTGCCATTCCAGTCTTCCTTCAATGTTGTTCTATACGCCTTGGCATTTGCATGATGCGTGCCAAGTTGCGCGCCCATTGTAGGAGTCTGTGCAGGTTTTTTTACTGCGTTTTCTACCAATATGGGCCGTGTTGTGATGGATCTAAGCGATACAAAAATGTGGCTACAGGTTTACCGCTATTGAAGTTTTGCGTAGCCTGGGCGTATGAGCAGGCTTTGCACGCGGTAGGGCGCTTGCTCTTCCACGGCGATATCCATGGGTACAAAGGCTTTGTCGCACTGTAGCAAGTAGCCGCCTACATACGAGATAGGAGTGCGCAGTTGCCCAGCAATGCGACAGCTGCCCACGGTCTGGTGTACCTGTGTAAAAACCTGTTTGAGTTGCTCGCCGTTGACTTGTTGGTTGAATTCTTCGGTGAAGTTCTTGGCGTCAGGTACGGCAGCTTTGCCTTCTAATGCCGTAAAAATAGCTTGAAAGTGCTTTTTAAGGGCTTGCTCTGCGGCTGGGTTGGGTTTGGGGGCCTGTAACTGGGCGGGCGCAGGTTCAGGGGGTGGGTTGGTGGTTTTGCTGTTGTCTGCTGCAAATGTGGTGGGTAGAGCCAAGGCCACCACCAAGGCGGTGATGCATTTGCTGGGATGACGTAGGCGTGTTGCACAAAGTGCAGAAAGCATGAGTAACTCCTTTTGAACCGGTGACTGGGCAGTTTTGCCCTCACAGCGAACGCCCTAGGTAGTCCAAGTCCTTGCATCTCTGTAGTGGCTGCGAGTACATGCGTTGTGCTGGTTGTGCTTGCGCATGAAAAAAGCCGCTGAAATGCAGCGGCTTTGAATGTTGCAAACAACTGGGCCACTGGCCCAGTTCTCGCAAAAGCATTACTTTTGGTCGTTGCCCAGTTGTGGCAATGCGCTGGCGCTGCTCACACTCAGCAGGCCGGCCTTGGAGTAAATCGCCAGCTTGTCGCGGGTGTCGATCAAATCCAGGTTGCGCATGGTCAGCTGGCCAATACGGTCTGCAGGGCTGAACGGTGCGTCTTCTACCTTTTCCATCGACAGGCGCTCGGGTGCGTAAGTCAGGTTGGGCGATTCGGTGTTGAGGATGGAGTAGTCATTGCCACGGCGCAGTTCCAGCGTCACGGTGCCGGTGACAGCGCGTGCTACCCAGCGTTGTGAGGCTTCGCGCAGCATGATGGCCTGTGGATCAAACCAGCGGCCTTGGTACAGCAGGCGGCCCAGCTTGAGGCCGTTGATGCGGTACTGCTCAATGGTGTCTTCATTGTGAATGCCAGACACCAAGCGCTCGTACGCAATGTGCAGCAGTGCCATGCCGGGGGCTTCGTAAATGCCGCGGCTCTTGGCTTCAATGATGCGGTTTTCAATCTGGTCGCTCATGCCGATGCCGTGGCGGCCACCGATGCGGTTCAGCTCCAAGAACACTTCGACCATGTCGGTCACGGCCTTGCCATTGATGGCCACGGGGCGGCCTTCGTCAAAGGTGATGGAGACTTCTTCGGCCTTGACTTCGACTTCGGGCTTCCAGAATGCCACGCCCATGATGGGGTTCACGATGCGGATACCGGAGTTCAGCTGCTCCAGATCCTTGGCTTCGTGCGTTGCCCCCAGCATGTTGGAGTCGGTGGAATAGGCCTTTTCAGCCGACATCTTGTAGCCGAAGCCTTCTTTGGTCATGAACGCCGACATTTCAGCGCGGCCGCCCAGCTCGTCAATAAAGGTCTGGTCCAGCCAAGGCTTGTAGATCTTCAGCGCAGGGTTGGTCAGCAAGCCATAGCGGTAAAAGCGCTCAATGTCGTTGCCCTTGAAGGTTGAGCCATCACCCCAGATGTTGACGTCATCTTCCTTCATGGCGGCCACCAGCATGGTGCCTGTCACTGCACGGCCCAGGGGCGTGGTGTTGAAGTAGGTGATGCCGCCGGTAGAAATGTGGAAGGCACCAGACTGGATGGCAGCCAGGCCTTCGTTGGCCAGTTGAGGGCGGCAGTCGATCAGGCGGGCTTGTTCTGCGCCGTATTCCATCGCCTTGCGAGGGATTTCGTCGTAATCGGCTTCGTCGGGCTGGCCCAGATTGGCGGTGTAAGCGTAGGGCAGCGCGCCCTTGTTCTTCATCCAGCGCAACGCGGCGCTGGTGTCCAGACCACCGGAGAAGGCAATGCCGACTTTTTGGCCGACGGGTACGGATTGCAGAATGGTTTCCATCAGATTCTCTTTAAATTAATAGCTGTCAGCGCTTGCTACATAAGCGTTATAGGCTAAAAAGGCTTGAAATTATTGGCCCCAGCCTAAAGGCTTAGGCGTAATGGCAGATGTAGTGGTAAGCCTCAGTCACGCGAATGTCGAACTTGGAGTTCGCGGGAATGTGAAAGCTTTCGCCAGCGGCAGAGGTTTGCCATGTGTCGCTGCCGTCCAGTTTGTATTCGCAAGAACCACCCACGCACTCCATGATTTCTGCAGCGGCAGTGCCAAACGTCAATGTAGCGGGCAAAACCACGCCGACGGATTTCTTGGTGCCGTCGGCCAAGGTGAAGCTGTGGCTTACGCACTTGCCGTCAAAGTAGACGTTGGCCTTGGTGGTCAAAGTGACGCTGGAGAAATGCTCGGTAGTCATGGTGAACGCGCAGTCGCTGGTGTTAGATCAAAGACAGCCATTTTAGGCCAGCTACGCCATCCTTGGAACTTTGCCTGCCCCATACAGCAAAGCCCCTGTGAAAGGGGCTTTGGAGTTCAACGCCAGTGAGGCGGTGGAGGTGGTGGTGGGCGGTGCCCGTGCGGGGGGCGTGAAGGGCGGCCACCCTCCACATCCACACCAATCACGATGGGGATGCTGGGTTGTGTGTAGGTGATGCTTTCAGTCACCCCACTGCCTTGGGGTGTCGATTGGTACGAACGACCGTGCGTGACCGCGTGACTGTTGTTGCCTGTCGATGAGTAGCGGCCTGGCGTTGGAACTTGAATCGGTACCCAGGGGCCGGGGTTGTGATTCATTCGCGTGGTGTGGCGCTGACCCGCATATTCGTACGTCACGTCATAGCCCACAGTGCGGTCTTCATACACCGTTTCATTGGTGCACCTGCGTGCCGTGTCGTAGCGGGGTTGCCTGTAACTGTCTTCAATCACGTTGCCAAGATAGCCCCCGGCCGCAACCTCTGCAGCGCTGGTTCCTCTGCGTCTTTGGTCTTGAACGTGTCCGCGCAGTGCAGCGTATGCGTCGTGGTTGTCTCTGGCCTCACCAACGATGACGGCCCTATCACCTCGGTGGCGGGGTCCGCTGTAAATCTGTACGTTTTCACAAAACTGCTGGGGTACACCCACCTGCTGTACCACAGGCACAGCAGACAGCACGCGCGCACGTTCTTGTGCCAAGGCTGTGCTGCTGGCCAACGTTGTGGTGATGGCCAAGGTCAGTTGCCAATATTTGTGATTCATAAAAGCTCCTTGCCTAATCTTTACGCACGCACGGTGGTTGTCCAACTTTTGCGGTTGAAGCAGTGGGTGTCTGCTCACTTAGCAATCACTTCACGGGTGTTGCAAAGGGGAGGGTGTGCATATTCCCCCAAGCCACACATGCATTATTTCAGCGCTGCAGCCCAGTCTTCTGCTTTAAAGCCCACTGTAATGCGGCCATCCGTCCATTCAACGACAGGGCGTTTGATGGCGCTGACATGCACTTGCATAACGCGCGCGGCAGAGGGGGCATCTGTCACGCTTGCTTGCAACGCCGCATCCAGCTTGCGCCAGGTCGTGCCTTGGCGGTTGGTGACTTTCTCCCAGCCTGCGGCCTGCATCCAGCGCAGCAGCTGCTCTGCTGTCACGCCTTCTTTTTTGAAGTCGTGAAATGTGTAATCCAGCCCTTGCTCGGTAAGCCAAGTGCGTGCTTTTTTCACAGTGTCACAGTTGGGGATGCCGTAAACGTGAATGGTGTTCAGAGTCGTCATAGTGGGCGCTAGCTATACAAGGTGAGGGTTTGACCGCAAGCTTAAAGGGTGCTGTGCATCGACATAGCAAATGCGTCATGGTGGTCAACACAACGAATGCTGTATCCGCTGACCCGTTCATCGTTTTGTTGTTTGATTCTTTGAAGGTTTTTTGTGTAAGTTGTTGATGTTTATGTGTTTTTTTATTTGTTTCTGATTGTTTTTGCGACCAGATATCAACGGTTTTTTACTAGAAACAACGTGTTTGTTGATGTAAGAGAGAAGGTTTTTGACTGAAATTGGAGGCGCAGCGCTTAGAATCTTGCTCTTTGTAATATTTTGAATATTATCAAATTAATAGATAATTATATATTTTCGAATAATTTAAATATTAACTTTGAATAAATTATTTGAAGTTAAATTGAAAATGAAAATAAATTTGAAAATAAAAAAGGAGGGCTTGTGAATTTTTCGCGAATCGCGTTGCATAGACTGCGAGTCCTGCTTGCGGTATGGAATGCGCTGTTTCTGCGTGAAGCGTCAGCTCGAATGTTTGGTAGCCGTGCTGCGTGGGTATGGTTAGTGGCTGAGCCAGTTATTAATATACTGTGGTTAATATTGGTGTTCACAGCTATTAGAGTGAGGCATATTGGCGGGATAGAAACTGCTTTGTGGATTGCCAGTGGTATGCTGGTTTTTATGACCTTTAAACGTACTTTGACTCAAGTTCAAAATGCTGTGGATAGTAATAGCGCACTTTTTGCATATCGTCAGGTGCGTCCAGCAGATGTCGCTCTTGTTCGTGCTGGGTGCGAAGGTTTCAGCATGTTAATTATTAGTTTTTCTTTGTTTGCTGTTGGAATGCTAATGGGTTGGATGGCATTTCCGGACTCAGCTTGGGCGGTTTTTCAGGGTTTTTTTCTTGCTTGGTTGTGTGCTCTAGGTTTGGGTTTGATATTCGGAGTTTTAGTTAAATTAATTCCGGAAATGGATCGAATTATTAATTTCATAATGATGCCTTTAATGATGATGTCAGGCGTCATTTTTCCTTTAAATATGGTTCCTTTGCCATATCAGGCATGGTTAATGTGGAATCCATTAGCACATGCAATCGAAGTAACTCGTTTGGGATTTGCAAGTTACTACCATGCGACTCCAGGATTAAATTTGAATTATGGTTATTTTTGTGGATTGACCTTGGTATTTTTTGGAATAGCCTTGTTCAGGCGCTTCAATCAAAGATTGGTTATGCAATGATTGACGTAATTGATGTGCATAAACGTTATTTTACTGAGCATGGCGTAGGGCCTTGGGTGCTAAAAGGGGTTAATTTTAAAATTCCAGATCAGTGTAGTGTAGGCCTGGTTGGTAATAATGGCGCTGGTAAGTCTACTTTATTAAGAATCATCGGTGGCGTCGATTATCCCACCAAAGGGACCGTGCAGCGACACTGTAAAGTTTCCTGGCCCATGGGATTTGGTGGCGGGCTGCAAGGCAGTATGACCGGTAGACAAAATGCAAAATTCATAGCTCGTATTCATCAACGAGGCCATGATTTGCAGAACATATTAAACAAGGTTCAAGATTTTGCCGAAATCGGCTCAGCGTTTGATCGACCTATTCGAACTTATTCTTCCGGAATGAAGTCTCGCCTGCAGTTTGCATTATCGCTAGCATTCGATTTTGATGTTTATATTTCTGACGAAGTCACTGCAGCTGGAGATAAAAATTTTCAAACAAAAGCAAAAAAAGCATTCAGAGATTTGGTGGGTAAAGCAAGCATCATCATGGTTTCTCACAACGATCGAACGCTGAAGGAATTTTGCAAGGCTGGTATTTGGCTTAATGATGGCCAAGCTTTTTGGTTTGACAAAATTGATGATGCGCTTTCTGCCTACCACCAAAGTGAAAGCATAAAAAATAAATGAGATCTAATTTTTATATTCAGCGAATAGCAAAGTTTTCACGCTCTTCACCTTTATTGGCCATTGCCTTGCTGGCCAGCTTAATCAGCGTGGTGTACTGGTCTTTCATTGCGTCTGACCGCTATGTGTCTGAGTCACGCTTGATTGTGCAAAGTTCCAATTTAACCAGCTCTCAAAGTTTGGATTTGGGCGCGCTTATCTCAGGCAGCGCCTCTAACAACCGAACTGATCAACTATTACTGCGCGAGCACCTGCGCTCGCCCGACATGGCCGAGAAGCTGGATGCAACACTGGGCCTGCGCGAACACTTTGGCGCAGAAGGTGACTGGTTTACACGCATGTGGCAGGGTGCAGATGCCAGCCGTGAAGCTTTTCACAGCTACTACCTGCGCCGTGTGCAGGTGGAGTATGACGAGTTTGCTGGCGTGCTGGTGCTGAAAGCACAGGCCTATAGCCCTGAAAAGGCGCAGCAAATTACGCAAACGCTGGTGCAGGAAGGGGAGCGTTTCATGAACCGCATGGCGCATGCCATTGCGCTTGATCAAGTGAATTTTCTGGAAGGCCAAGTGCAGGCGCTCAATACCAAGCTACAAAGCTCGCGCCGTGCATTGCTGGAGTTTCAAGAAAAGAAGGGTCTTTTCTCTCCAGAAGCGGCCGCACAGGTGATCGGCACCATCGTGGCCAACCTGCAGGGCCAACTGGTCGATTTGCAAGCCCAGCGCAGCGCATTGCAGGCCTATTTGGTGTCTGACCACCCCAACATTGTGTTGCTGGACCAGCGCATCGCCGCCCTTGAACGGCAGATCACGCAAGAGCAAGCCAAGCTGGCAGCCCCCGGTGGTAAAACCCTGAACCGCACTGCAGAAGCCTTTGCGCAGTTAGAGCTGCAGTCCAAGTTTGATCTGGATATGTACAAGACGGCCCTCACAGCGCTGGAGCAAGGGCGCCTGGAAGCTACGCGCACGCTCAAGAAAGTTTCTGTGCTGCAGCAGGCCAACTTGCCGCAAGAAGCCAAGGAACCGCGCCGGTTGTACACCATCAGCGTTTGGCTGGTCACCATCTTTTTGCTGGCAGGAGTAGTGCATTTGCTGGCGGCCATTGTGCGTGACCACCGTGATTGATTGCCCTGCAGCCATTGTTTTGGCTGCATGGTCTCAACTATTTATTTAATAGCTTGCAGCGTAGTGCCAGCAAGAGAAACCAAATCATTTAATCGCAAAATGAAGACAAATCCTACGCAAGCAGCTCTGAATTTGGAAGCATTCAGCGTAGCCAAGCCATTGCCCGCTCCCACCACCCGTTTGGCTGCCATCACGCTGCTGTGCGTGGCCATGCTGCATTCGCAAGCATGGGCACAGCACGATCTGAGCAGCACACTGGGCTTTCGCACCACCTCTAATTCAACAGACAGCGCGCCCAGCAGCGCAACGGCTGCCGCTGCTTTGCCCGCCGTTGGCCCCAGCGGGTCTTGGGGGGCAACAGGAAATACTGGCAATGGCGTGAATCAAAACGCCAACATGTCTGGATTGCGCAGCGGTGTGCCGCAAGCACATGCATTTGGCAGTGCGGGCGTTGCAGGCCAAGGCGTTGCACAGACCCAAGACCAGCTCAACAATCAGATGAGCGATGTATTTGGTGCACAGCTGTTTACCGGCGCATTCAGTCAGCCGGGGGCCATCCAGTTCAATCCTGACTACGCCATTTCAATTGGCGACCAAGTTCAAGTGCGCCTGTGGGGCGCTTTTGTGTTTGAGCAAACACTGACGGTGGACCCGCGTGGCAACATCTTCTTGCCCCATGCGGGGCCGGTACGCGTGCTGGGCGTGCACAACCGCGATTTGGAAGCTGCCGTGCAATCTGCCGTGCAGCGCACCTTCCGTACCAATGTCAGCAGCTACGCCAGCTTGGCCGCGGCACAGCCTGTACGCGTTTTTGTAGGCGGCAACGTCAACCGCCCCGGTCTTTACAACGGCACCAGTATGGACAGTGTGCTGCGTTACCTAGACATTGCAGGCGGCGTTGACCCCGCACGCGGCAGCTACCTGCAAGTGCAAATCAAGCGCGGTCAGACCATCAAGGCCACCGTTAATCTCTACGACTTTTTACTCAACGGCACCATGCCCATGGTGCAACTGGCCGATGGCGATGTGATTTTTGTGCCCCCGCATGCCAATCAGGTCAAAGTAGATGGCCTGGTCGCCAATGCCAAGCGCTTTGAGTTTGCTGGGCAGCAGCAAACCGTAGCGCAATTGATGGCACTGGCCAAACCATTGCCCTTGGCCACCCATGTGCGCATCGTTCGCAACACCGGCAGCGTGCGCAATGCCGAGTACTACCCGCTGACAGAAGCCAACAGCGTGATGCTGGCAGATGGTGACGAGCTGCAATTTACCGCTGACAAAAAGCCAGGCACCATCACCGTGCGTGTCGAAGGCGAACACGACAGCGCACAAGAATATGTACTGCCTTACGGCACTGCCATGGGCGTATTGCTAGAGCAGATTGCCCCCCGGCCCCATTCCGACATGGCCAGCGTGCAGCTGTTTCGTGAAAGCGTAAAGCTGCGGCAAAAAGAAATGCTGCAAACCAGCTTGCACAACCTAGAGATGAGCCTGCTCACTGCCCGCAGCGGCAGCAGCGATGAAGCGCAGTTGCGCAAAGAAGAGGCTGAGCTGGCCCTGCAGTGGGTAGAGCGTGCCAAAAAGGTAGAGCCGGTGGGTCAGGTGCAAATTGCCAAAGCCCAGCAGCTGGGCAGCATGTTGCTGGAAAACGGTGACGTGGTACGTATTCCGCGCAAGGACGATCTGGTGCTGGTCAGCGGCGAGGTGCTCTTCCCCAATGCCGTGGCGTTTGACAGCAATCTGAGCTTGGATGCCTACATTCAGCGTGCGGGTGGTTTTACCCAGATGGCCGATAACGCCCGTGTAGTCGTTGCACGGCGTGATGGATCGTTTGAGCAGGTGAACACCAAGCGCCTGTTTGCCAATATGAATGTCAGCGCGGGCGATCAGATTTTGGTTTTACCGAAAGTGGATGAGAAAAAACGCCAGTTCTGGAAAGACATGACACAGATCATGTATCAGCTTGCAGTGAGTGCGAAGGTCGTTTTTGGATTGTGATTAAAGATGAATAAGAAGTTAAAGAAATTATTTAAAAATCCAAAAAGATTTTTTTGGGATAGTGATAAGTACCGACCTATTTTAATAAAACTAAATCTTGAAAATTTTTTTAATGATTCAGTGTCATCAAGATTTCCCGAAAAACTAGCTGTTTCAGGCACACGCGATCTTAATGAATTTAATTATTTAGCGGAGAAGTTTGTTTTTCCTGGTTGGGAAGATTTTGACTTGCATGGTACTAATTGGTGTGATTTTGAAAGCAAAAAACCAATTGCTGTCATGTGGGGATTTAATCCTTGGAAAAGAAAATTTGTCTCTGATTATTTGCCGGAGTATCGTACAGCCTACAGCCGAGGAAATACTTCATGGAAAAAATTAAAAAATAATTTAGATTCAAAAGAAGATTTTGTTTTTGTTATATGGGGAATGTCTGAGAAAAGTGAAATCTCTGCGTATGCTAAAGAAAGAAGCATTCCAATTTTTAGAATGGAAGACGGTTTCATAAGATCTGCTGCGCTCGGGAGTCAATACACAGTTGCTCATTCGTTGGTTTTAGATAAAAAAGGTATTTACTTTGATGCCAATAATCCTTCGGATTTAGAGTCTATTTTAAATGATTTTGATTTTTTAAATTCAAAAGAAAAACTAAGTACGGCTAAGGTATTATTGAATATTTTACGTACTTTAAAAATAAGTAAATATAATATTGGCAGCATTCATGCACCAGCTAATCTGCTTGGCCCAAAGTTACGACGACGCATTTTGGTTATTGGCCAAGTTGAAGGTGATGCCTCTATCAAGTATGGAATGGCTGAAGAGTGGACTAATCAAAAATTGATTGATTTGGCTTGCCTCGAAAATCCTCTGGCAGAGATAATTTATAAGCCTCATCCTGATGTTCTAAAGGGATATCGTGAGAGCTCAGAGAAATTAGAGGAAATAAAAGAAAAATGTCATCTTCTATCTGAAGATGTCATGCTTGCAGACGTTTTTTACGAGGTTGACCATGTATATACAATTACCTCTCTTAGCGGATTCGAAGCATTGCTTCATGGGGTGAAGGTTACTGTTGTTGGTGTTCCATTTTATGCAGGATGGGGGCTTACAGATGATCGTTCACAACTCGTTATTCGCCGACGAAGAAAATTAACAGTTGAAGAGCTATTCTGTGGTGCATATTTAATTTATCCAAGATATTTATCTAGTCTTGAAAACACTGCTCTTGGCGTATTGGCCGCATTGTTGGGTATTTCAGCAGATCGCAGTTTGAATATTAATAAATTACTTATACCAGAGAAAATTCCTGCTTTGGTATATGAGATTGGTGCTTCTGAACGATGGCCTATTTTGCTTCGACCAGAAAATCTTCCGATTTTAAGTAAAACTCATCAAAAAAAAATAGCATCGATTATTTCTCCTCCAGTTATTTTTTCGCGATGTCAAGGTGAAAATTTTCATCGGTCAATTGCTTATCTTTTGGCGGGGAAATTCAAAAATACTGTCGGCTTTCCTGCGTTGCTTCAGTCTTTGCGAAACTGTATTCGTCCAGAAATTTTTTCAGAATTGATTGCGAGCTTATGGAGAATTCATCCTTCAGAAAATTTATTGATGAATTGGGCTTGGGTTGCTGAAAAAAATGGAGATATAAATTCTGCAAAAAGAGCGCTTAATTATGCTGCAGTTGTTGGGCAGTATGATTTGCCAGAAGTGAATGTGCAAGGTGGGAAAAAAACTCCTTTACAGCCTACACTAGAGTTAGCTCAGTTAGAGTTGCGGCAAAGAAATTTAGATGAAGCATGCCGATTATTTAATGTGCTCTTGCTTGCTGGGCACGTGAATGGCGATATTTTTAAAGGGTTGTCTGATGTTGCTCGATTGAGATTCGATTTTTCTTCAGCTGCTCAATTGTTGAGAGTATTTAATTTTATTGACCCATTATGGAAGAAAGGTGCTGGTCAAATTCGAGAAGCGCAAGCACAGGCTTTAATAGGTAATTTAAAAGAAACTATTGAGTCAATGTCAATTGCTTGCAAATTGAATCCAGCATTCACTGCTTCAATCGGCACAACATTAGGTTTTAGCAATACATTGGAATATGCGTTGCAAGGATTTTTTGGGGCATCGCATCCGTTCATGGATGCTCTTGTAGCGTTAATTGAATCCGAAGACGGAAGAAATGATTTTATAGCGAGAGCTCGAGCGCTTGTCGCGAATAAAGATGCTATCAGCGCTTCTGATTTATTGCTTTCTTATACTCCACGTCCGGAAGATAGGCAAAAATATTGTTTGATGCTTTCCTTGTCTTATAGGCACCAAGGAGATTTGAATAAATCAAAATCATTGATCTTGCAAGTTCTTCCTTACTTTAAAACCAAAGCTGTTTATGAAGAAGCTCTTGAGATTTCAGTTTTAAAGAATGAATATTCTTGGGGGAAGGAGCTGCTTGAGCAAGTGGACTCCTTAGAATTGCAAGTTTCTGAAAAGTATCGTAGAAAAATAGCATTAGGGTTAAGAGACATAAAAGCTTGTTATTTGGCATATAGAAATATTTCGCAAAATAATATACCGAAATTGTATTTGGGTGATCGCTATGTTCAATCATTAATGTGTGTTGAACAAAAAAATGATTTAAAAATACTTATAGCAGCTTGTAGTGGTCCGGGAGATGAAATCCGCTTCGGAAGCCTTTATGGAAAAATGCTTAATTTTATAAAGGATGCAAAAGTTGATTTTACTTGTGACCCTCGATTGTATTCAATGCTAAAGAGAAGTTGGCCGAATATTGATTTTATTCCTGTGGGCCGGGTTCGTTCATTGGATTGGATCGGCGATTTCTCTAACTATTTAGAATTACCGGGTTCAGATCTTCATAGCATTTTTGATAATTCTGGATGGGCAGTGGCAAAAAAATCAGATAACGTTATTTTGTGCACAGATGCACTTGGCGATGTAATTGAGGGGTACGAGTCGTTTGATGGTGTACCTTACTTAAAGGCATGCGAAAAGCGTATTTCTGAATGGAAGGAGCGTTTGAGTGATTTTGGGGATAAATTGTTGGTTGGTATAAGTTGGCGTAGTACACTAAATAGTTTCAATAGGGTTAATGACTATTTGAATGTAGAAGATCTGGCAAGTGTTTTTTCATTAGAAAATATTCACTTTATTAATCTTCAGTATGATGAATGTACTGAGGAGATTGCGTGGATTGAACGCCATTTTCCAGGAAAAATTTCAAATTTTGAAGATCTCGATCAATTCAATGATCTAGAGGGTGTCGCTGCATTGATGAGTAGCCTTGATCTAGTAATTGCACCAGCGACTACTGTAGTGGAACTGGCAGGAGCGCTCGGATGCCCTACGTTGTTGTTGTCTAATGCATCGGAGTTGCACTGGAGAAAATTACCGGGTACGAATACAGATGTATGGCAGAAATCTATTACACATGTCGAGGGGGAAGTTCTGGGTGATAAAAATTCACTTTCTTTAGCTCTCTCAGAAAAGATTAAAGATTTCGCTATTTCGGTTTAAGGTTAATATATTATTAATCTTGGTTTTATAAGATTTTAATTGATAAGAAAGTTATATATGTTGAAAAACTCAACTATTTTAGTAACTGGCGGTACGGGCTCTTTCGGAAATACTTTTGTTCCTATGACTTTGGAGAAATTCAATCCAAAGAAAATCATCATTTTTTCTCGCGATGAAATGAAACAATGGGAAATGGCTAAGAAGTTTCAAGGAGATTCACGTGTCCGTTTCTTTATTGGCGATGTGCGAGACAAAGAACGCTTGTATCGTGCATTGGACGGAGTTGATTATGTTGTGCATGCTGCAGCAACAAAAATTGTTCCTACCGCTGAGTACAACCCTTTTGAATGCGTAAAGACCAATATTCATGGCGCGATGAATTTGATTGATGCTTGTATCGATAAGGGCATCAAGCGTGTGGTTGCGTTGTCTACCGATAAAGCGAGCAGTCCAATTAACCTGTATGGAGCGACAAAGCTTGCGTCGGATAAGCTTTTTGTAGCAGGCAACTCATATTCAGGAGGCCATGACACACGTTTTGCTGTTGTGCGTTACGGCAACGTTATGGGTTCGCGTGGTTCAGTACTGCCGTTTTTTATGTCTATCAAAGACAAAGGCGTTTTGCCCATTACAGACGAGCGCATGACGCGCTTCATGATTTCTTTGGAAGAAGGTGTTGAATTAGTTTGGCATGCTTTTGATGACATGGTGGGTGGTGAGATATATGTGAAGAAAATTCCTTCGATGAAGGTGACAGATCTGGCTCGTGTAGTGGCTCCAGAAGCCAAGCAAGAAATCGTCGGTATTCGTCCTGGCGAAAAGTTGCATGAGCAAATGATTGGTGCTGAAGATTCTTATTACACCTACGAATATCCTGAGCACTTCAAGATTTTGCCAAATATCAATAACTGGGCGTCTGACGCTCAACGTATTAAAGATGGCAAACGCGTTCCCGAAGGTTTTGTTTATGCAAGTGACAACAATGCAGAGTGGATGAGTGATGCAGATTTGCAGACTTGGATTGATGTCAACCGTGAAAAGATTGGGAGCATCTAAGCCATGATTCCATACGGACGCCAGGATATTGTTCAGGCTGATATTGATGCCGTTGTTGCTGTTCTTGAGTCAGATTTTCTGACCCAAGGCCCCATGGTGCCGCGTTTTGAACAAAGTGTGGCTCAGCACGTCGGGTGTGCACATGCGTTGGCGGTGAACAGTGCTACTTCCGCTTTGCATATTGCGTGTTTGGCCTTGGGATTGGGTCCTGGCGACCGTTTATGGACGACACCCGTGACTTTCGTGGCTTCGGCCAATTGCGGTTTGTACTGTGGGGCACAGGTAGATTTTGTAGATATTGACCCTCGCACATACAACTTGTGCCCGCAGGCTCTATCGCTGAAGCTGGCTCAAGCCGAGAAAAACGGTAGCTTGCCAAAGGTGCTAGTGGCTGTGCACTTGTGCGGGCAGCCATGCGATATGGTGGCTATTCATAATTTGGCCCAACGATATGGGTTCAAGGTTATTGAAGATGCTTCGCATGCAATTGGTGGCAAGTATTTAGACGCCTTCATTGGCAATTGCCGTTACAGCGACATTACTGTTTTCAGCTTTCACCCTGTCAAGATCATTACCACCGCAGAAGGGGGTATGGCTGTTACTAATGATGCCAAGTTGGCTGAAAAAATGGCCTTGCTCCGCAGCCATGGTATTACCCGTGATCCTGCGCAAATGACGCATGCTGCTGATGGTCCTTGGTACTACCAGCAGGTTGATCTAGGTTTCAACTATCGCATGACGGAATTGCAAGCTGCTTTAGGTGTTACGCAAATGGAGCGTTTGGACCAATATGTGGCACGTCGCCATGAATTGGCCAAGCGGTATGATGATTATTTGACTGATTTACCTGTTGTTATTCCTTGGCAACATATGGATAGTTACTCCGGTTTGCATCTTTACGTCATTCGTCTGCAGCTGGAAAAAATAAGCAAAAGCCATCTCGAAGTTTTTGAAGGTTTGCGGAAACTCGGTATAGGTGTGAATTTGCACTATATCCCCGTACATACACAACCTTATTATAAAGATATGGGTTTTAAAACGGGTGATTTTCCAGAGGCAGAGCGTTATTACGCAGAAGCTATTAGCTTGCCAATGTTCCAAACCATGAGTGAAGCGCAGCAAGACGAAGTTGTGCAGGCATTGCATACGGTGCTGTCGGTATGAAGATTGCGGTCATTCCTGCGCGTGGTGGCAGCAAGCGTATTCCACGCAAAAACGTAAAGCATTTTGGTGGTCGCCCCATGATTGCTTGGTCTATAGATGCTGCGCTGCAAAGCGGCTGCTTTGACCAAGTTATTGTCTCCACAGACGATGCCGAAATTGCAGAAGTGGCACTTCAAGCTGGCGCCAGTGTTCCTTTCATGCGGCCAGCAACATTGGCAGATGACCACACTGGCACGATTCCGGTAGTGCAGCATGCCATTGAAAGTATGAATGCACAGGGAGCAAATATAGATGCGGTTTGCTGCCTCTACGCTACTGCCCCCTTTGTGAGGGCTGCCGATTTGCAATTGGGCATGAAGGTTTTGCTGACCCAGGAATGTGACTACGCGTTTGCAGTGACGAGTTATGCGTTCCCAATTCAGAGAGCTGTGCGTATCAATCCAGAAGGCAGAATTGAAATGCTAAGTCCTGAGCATTTTCATACTCGTTCTCAAGATTTGGAAGATGCTTTTCATGATGCAGGGCAGTTTTACTGGGGCCATGCATCTGCATGGCTGGAAGGACGGTTGATTTTTGCATCTGGTTCGTTGCCTGTGCATTTGCCTAGGCACCGTGTTCAAGATATAGATACGCCTGAAGACTGGGAACGCGCCGAATGGTTGTTTAGAGCAATGCTTGCTCAAGAAGGCTGAGCAAAATGCTGGTTGTTTTCCGCACGGATGCATCCTTGCAGATAGGAACAGGGCATGTAATGCGTTGTTTAACCTTGGCTGATGGGCTCAGAAGTCAAGGTGCTGAGTGCATTTTTATTTGCCGTGCGCATGAGGGTAATTTATTAGACCTGATAGCGCAGCGCGGTCATACCGCTTTCCCTCTTCCTGCCAGTTCTTCCACTTTCACTGACAACGCGGTTGGGCATGAAAGCTGGTTAGGTACGGATTGGTACAGTGATGCTCGTCAAACAGAAAAAATATTAGCTGAATTAAAAGTTAATTGGCTTGTCGTTGATCATTATGCGTTGGATAGCCGCTGGGAGAATTATTTACGCTCTTATTGCCGACGCTTGATGGTGATTGACGATTTAGCAGACCGGCCACATGATTGCGATTTATTATTAGATCAGAACTTAGGCCGAACTGTAGACGATTATAAAAATCTCTTGCCAGATTCTGCCGTATGTTTTGTGGGCCCTCAGTATGTTTTATTACGTCCTGAATTTGCTCAGCTTCGCTCTGATTCTCTTGAGCGCAGAAAAAATCCTCAGCTCAAGCGCTTACTCATTACGATGGGTGGTGTCGATAAAGACAATGTGACTGGCTCGGTTTTAGAAGCCTTGAAATCATGCTCTTTGCCTGAGTATTTGAGCGTTACCATAGTGATGGGGCCCCATGCTCCATGGTTGAATGAGGTGAAGGTAATGGCATTGGCAATGCCTTATCCAACCGAAGTTTTGGTGGCCGTAAAAGATATGGCGGCATTGATGGTAAGCAGTGACTTGGCTATAGGCGCTGCCGGAAGTACTTCTTGGGAGCGTTGCTGTTTAGGGTTACCAACAATTCAATTGGTACTAGCAGCGAATCAAGAAGAAGTCGCCAAACATTTGGAAAAAATAGGTGCCGTTATTGCTGTGAGTTCAAATTCACACCTGAACTTAAATGAAGTTTTCAAAAAAATAAATAATTCGACGCTGAAAACTTTATCAAATTGTGCTGCGAGCGTTTGTGATGGAGGTGCTTTACCTTTTATCTTCTCAAAGCTTTTCGAGTTGGATAGGACCTCAAATGAGTGAACTGGGTATATTGCGAGATATCGATAATTCTGAGCTAGAGCTCATGCGCAGTTGGCGTAATGCTCCTAATGTTCGTGCAAATATGTATACCCGTCATGAGATATCTCATGAAGAGCATCAATCTTGGTGGAAGCGTGCTCAAGAGAGAACTGATCAGAAATATTTTATTTACGAAAATTCTCTGAAATCATCAGGTGTTGTTTCTTTTACTATGATAGATCACGTCAATAGTAATTGTGCATGGGCTTTTTACGCGGCACCTGATGCAGCAAAAGGCACAGGGTCCAAAATGGAATTTCTGGCACTTGAATATGTTTTTAATGTTTTGAAACTAAATAAAATTTATTGTGAAGTTTTAGATTTTAATACTCCTGTCATCAATTTGCATAAAAAATTTGGCTTTAAGGAAGAAGGCGTTTTTAGAGCGCAGCATAAGACTGAGACGGGATATTCAGATATCTACCGACTTGGCATGCTTTCTCTGGAATGGAATGAAAATCGTGAAGCAATGCTTGCGAGAATTAATAGATAAGGGGTATTAAAATGAAAAACATAAAAATTGATAATCGATCAATCGGACCAGATTTTAATCCATATATCATTGCTGAAATTTCAGCTAATCATAACGGGAAATTAGAAACAGCACTCAAGATCATTGAAGAAGCTAAAAAGGCCGGTGCTGATGCTGTTAAATTGCAAACGTATACAGCAGATACAATTACTTTGAATAGTGATTCCGAAGAGTTTAAGATTCGTGGTGGCTTATGGGATGGTAGAACTCTTTATGATTTGTATCAGCAAGCCCAGATGCCTTGGGAGTGGCACAAACCACTTTTTGAATTTGCAAGAAAATTAAATATAACGATCTTTAGTTCTCCATTCGATCGTACTGCAGTAGATTTACTTGAAGATTTGAATGCGCCTGCTTACAAGATCGCTTCGTTTGAGGCAATCGATCTGCCATTGATTAAATATGTCGCCGGCACAGGTAAGCCGATGATTATCTCAACCGGTATGGCTGATGCTGAAGAAATTAAAGAAGCTATTGATGCAGCCTTTAGCGGAGGGTGTAAGGAGCTAGCTATTTTGCATTGTGTCAGTGGTTATCCAGCACCAGCATCAGATTACAACCTGCGCACCATTCCTGACATGATTGAGCGTTTTGGTTTGATTACAGGTCTTTCTGACCATACTTTGGATAACACAACAGCAATTGCGAGTGTTGTCATGGGAGCTTCTATCATCGAGAAGCACTTCACGCTTGATCGAAGCGGAGGAGGTCCTGATGACAGCTTTTCACTTGAACCCGCTGAATTAAAAGCACTTTGTACAGATACGAAAACTGCTTGGTCAGCCTTAGGTAAAGTGAATTACGCTCGCACCAGCAGTGAGCAAGGAAATGTAAAATTCAGGCGTTCACTTTATTTTGTCAAAGATTTGAAAATCGGTGATTTAGTTACGGAAGATTCTGTGCGAAGTGTCCGTCCTGGGTTTGGTATTGCTCCGAAATATTTTTCTGAAATTATTGGGAAAAAAGTCATGAAAAATATTTCCAAAAATACGCCTGTTAAATTTGAGGATATAAATTAATTAAAAATGCCAGATTTAGAAGTCTGGCATTTTTAATATGTATATTGTATTTTAATATTTTAAATAGTTATTAAATAATATTTAATTTTTCAATTTGTATGCGTATTGGTATTTTCTCAGGAGGAATAGCAAATATTCCTTTCTTAACCAAGCTACTGAGTGCCGATGTGCTGCGTTTGCGACTTTGGAACTCTTCGCAAGTGACTTTCATCGCAGGTTGGGGCTTGCGCCCAAGTACTCGTAAAGCGCTGGCCTACGCAAATCGGCATTGTCTGCCTTACGTGAGTTTGGAAGATGGTTTTTTACGTTCGTTCGGTACGGGTGAGCATTTCCCGCCTCTAGCGCTGGTCGTCGACGACACAGGCATTTACTACGACTGCACACGCCCGAGTTCGCTGGAGCAGCTACTTGCCAGCGATGCCGATGTACTGCAACCGAATGCACAGGATGTGATGCAAGCGCGTGCGCAATTGCTGCAACATGGGCTAAGCAAATACAACCTCGCACCTGATATGCCAAGTGGCATGTTACGGTCAGAGGATGTGTGCCGGGTGCTGGTGGTAGATCAGACCGCAGGCGATATGAGCGTGGCCTTGGGCGCTGCCAGTGCGCAGACCTTTGAGGACATGCTGGCTGCTGCCTTGGCAGACAACCCGACTGCTACGGTCTATGTCAAAACCCATCCAGAAGTGACGGCTGGGCGTAAGGGGGGCTATTTGACGGCTGTGCAGCCTGGCCACCGCGTTGTGGTTTTGCGTGAGGCGGTTAATCCCTTGTCTTTGATTGCGCAGATGGACAAGGTGTATGTGGTTAGCTCGACCATGGGGTTCGAGGCCTTGCTGGCTGGCAAGCCGGTGACATGCTTTGGTGTGCCCTGGTATGCGGGTTGGGGCGTAACCGATGACCGCCAACCTGCGCACCCTGCCATGGCGCGGCGCGCGGCATGCGCAGGGCGCCAGCGTCGTGTGGACGAGCTATTTGCGGCTGCATACATGCACTACACGCGCTATCTGAACCCTGAGGTGCACGAGCGGGGTGAGATCCACGATGTGATGGCTTGGCTGGTGCGCCAGCGTGCAGTGGCACAACGTTTTTCAGGGCGCATGATTGTGGTGGGCTTTCGGCGCTGGAAGGCGGCGAATGTGCAGGCCATGTTGTCGCTTTACCCCGGGAAGGTGGTGTTTGTTAAGAATGCGCAGGCTGCTGCTGCTGTGCACCCCCAAGGCTCTGATTGCTTGATTTGTTGGGGACGCGTGCCACCAGCAGGGCTGGATGCGCTGGCAAAAGATTGCGCTGTGCGCCTGCTGCGTATGGAAGACGGGTTTGTGCGTTCAGTGGGGCTTGGCTCGGATTTGATTCCCCCGCAGTCGTTTGTGCTGGATGAGCAAGGTATTTACTTTGATCCCGGGCAGCCATCCGATCTGGAAGAGATGCTCAATACCCGTGTGTTGACCCATGAAGATGTGCAGCGCGCGCAGAAGGTACGGGCTTTCATCGTGCAACACGGTATCACTAAGTACAATCTGGAGCCTTTGCATGCGGTGGACTGGCCTGTTGAGGGCAAGCAGGTGGTATTGGTGCCGGGGCAGGTAGAGGACGATGCTTCTATACGGTTTGGTTGTGATGCCGCTGGCGTTTGTACCAACATGGCGCTTTTGCAGGCGGCGCGTGCACAGTACCCCGGTGCATTCATTGTTTACAAGCCACACCCTGATGTTGCCAGTGGTAACCGCAAAGGGCGATTGGCTTTGCACGAAGCGCAGCAGTGGGCAGACCATGTAGAGGTGCACGCTTCGGTCGTTAGCTGCATTGATGCGTGCCAGGTGGTGGTTACGATGACATCTCTAACTGGTTTTGATGCACTTTTGCGTGACAAACATGTGGTGGTACACGGCAGGCCGTTTTATGCGGGCTGGGGGCTGACAGAAGATAAGTTGCCAGTGCTGCGCCGCAGCAGGTCGCGTAATTTGGATGAGTTGGTGGCATGCGCTTTGTTGCACTACCCTTTGTATTGGGACCCTGTGTTGAAAGGCTATACCTCTTGTGAAGCAGTTTTGCAGCAGTTGCTTCAGCGGCGTGAAGTGCTCAGCAAAACCGGGCAATTGCAGCGTTTGCGGCTGGGTTTTATACGCAGACAGTTACGTAAATTTTGGGTGCTTTGGCAAGGGTTGAGCTATAAAAATTGATTGTTGAGTTTGGGCAAGCTGGTTTGGTATTGCTCAGCCAGCTTTCACTTTCTTCTCTCTGTCAGACAGCCATGGCTTTCCAAAGATTTCCTCTGTTGTTCTGCATGCAGCAAGCACGGTCAGATGAGATGGCATGAATACTAAAAAATTTGATTCGATGAATGTGCCAAGTTTTGCTGACAAACGTGTACTTTTTCTGCAAGGGCCCGTAGGCCCTTTTTTCAGTCGCTTGGCCCAAGACTTGGCGCTCAAGGGTGCTGAGGTCTTCAAGTTCAATTTCAATGCCGGGGACTGGCTGTTTTTTCGCCACAATGCGACTTCGTTCAAAGGTGATTTGACCGCGTGGCCCGAAGTTCTCAAAACCTTTATTCAGCAAAACAAGATCGACGTGATTTTGCTGTTTGGTGACTGCAGACCGGTGCATGCCTGTGTGCGGGGGTTGGCGCAGGAGTTGGGGTGTGCGCTGGGTGTGTTTGAGGAAGGTTACTTGCGGCCTGACTACGTCACTTTTGAGCCTTTTGGCGTTAATGGCCATTCAGACTTTCCGCAAAGTCTTTCCAACTGGTTGATGCAGAAAGCACTGAATCCAGATGATGTCCGTGACGCAGAAACCATCCCGCAAAACAACACATTAAAGGTAGGCAATACGTTTTGGCATGCAGCAGGCTGGGGCATGGCGTATTTTTTTGCCGCTTGGCTAGGGCAGTGGTTTTGGAACAATGGGCTGCACCATCGACGGATGACGGTGCTCGATTCTCCTTGGTGGTGGCTGTCATTTGGTCGAAAGGCTTGGTACAAACTGAAGGAACAGGGCGTAGAGCATTCGCTGACCGGGCAGTGGAATAAACAATTTTTCTTAGTCCCCCTGCAGGTCTACAACGATGCGCAGATGGTGGTGCATTCCGAGTTTGATTCGGTGTGCAATTTCGCAGACTTTGTCATGCGTTCTTTTGCGAAGGCGCTGGCCGTAGAAAAGGCCGAGGGTGTACCTGAAGGCGGTCAATCGATGACCAATACGCTGTTGGTTTTTAAGCACCACCCTATGGATCGAGGACATCGCAACTACGGCCAAGTACTCAAGTTGCTGACAAGGCGCTATGGGCTGGAAGGCAAAGTACGCTACATCCATGATCAGCACTTGCCTTCGCTGCTGAAAGCCACGCGTGGTGTGGTGGTGGTGAACAGCACCGTTGGTTTGTCGGCTTTGACGCATGCCGCGCCAGTGAAAGTGTGTGGCGCGGCGCTCTATGACATTCCCGGTCTGACATTTCAAGGCCGTTTGCGGCATTTTTGGCATTTTGCTGCGCAGTCTGTGCCTGATGAGCAAGAGCTGCAGCGTTTCAAATCTGCATTGATTCAGCGTACCCAGCTCAACGGGAGTTTTTATCGCAAGTTGCCTCAAGTGACGTGGCAATGCGGTGTACGTCTAGACGGGCAAATGGCGCAACGTTTATGGCCAAGCCATGCACCAAGTCGTACACCTTCATCGGTAAATATCCATTTGCTGAAAAATGCTGCTGCAACACACCTTGACTCAGAAAAGCCTCCAAGGGAGCCTGGCTCTGGCAATACTGAGCTAATGGGTGCTGCAGGATTTGCAGAAAGCGCGAAGGCTTGATCGGTGGAAGCAGAAAAGCAGGGCGCTTCGCGATTGGTTGCTTTTGTGGGAGGCTTTGACCCCCGAGGTGCGCGCCATTACCACCAGTTAATGTGCAGAGAAGCCTTTAAGCAATCGAAAGTTGCACAGACTGTCTACGAAGTAGGTGGGCGCTCGCCGTGGGTGTATGGAAAAGAGGCTGGGCTCAATCACTCGACATGGGAAGTATCAGCCGCAGATGGTCAAGCCTGTGATTATCTGTTTGTGGATTGGTCTGATCAGGTACGTGCTCACTGGCCTAAACAGACTTGGAGAGTCATTCTTGAAGCAATCCAAACCTACTGCTTGGTGGTGCGAGAGTTCTCGTCCCTCAGACCGCTGAGGCAAGAAACGCCATACACCTTGTGGACGTTGGCCTACCCACTTATTTACATGGTTCTGTGCGTCTTGTTTGCGTGCGCCGCTTTCTTTGGCACATGGCTAGCGGTGCCAAACCCCTGGACAGGAGTGCTGGCTGGTATCTGCAACGCTGGATTAGTGCTTTTTGGAGGCTACAAGCTAGATAAAGTGCTGCATGTCAGCTGGTTGCTGCGTATTTTGAATTTTGCCCGGCTTTCCTCTGTGCAGTCGATGGCTGCTCTGGATGCAAAATTTTTGAAAACTGCAGATGCATTGTGTGCACAGATAAAACAAGGCCACTACCAAGAAGTAGTCGTGGTTGGTTTTAGTGTCGGTAGCGCCATGGCGATGCCGTTTGTACAAGCATTGCAGCAAAAAATGCAAGAGCAAAAATGTTCATTGCAGAAAGTCAATTTCCTCACACTCGGAAATTGCATTCCTCTTTTTACACTAATGCCTCGTGCTGAAGTTTTGCGTGAACAGTTGTTTGCGTTAGCGCAGAACAGAAATTTGTATTGGGTAGATATTTCGTCTCCCGGCGATAGCGTAAGTTTTGGTATGTGTGACCTGATGGGGTTGAGTTTTGCAGACATCAATCAACGCAATCTGAAGAACTTGATCAACCCTCGACGTATGTACTCACCCAGGTTTCACAAGTTGTTTACACCAACAACTTATCGATGGCTGCGTAGAAATAAAATGCGCATGCATTTTCAATACCTGATGGCCTCTGAATTACCTGGCGCTTATGACTACATCGCACTTTTGACATACCGTGGAGAAATGACTGAGTTCATTTCAAGGAATATGGAAAAATGACTCATTTTTGCCCAGCGTACCCGAAACCAAAATCTGAAAAAGCTTCAAAATTGCGCATGTTTTTGCATGCACGCCGTTCTTGGATGGATGCTTTGTATGAACGCAGCTATTCCATGCAAATGGGCGAAGTTCATTTGCCGGGTGTAGATCTATACATGCTTAACGACCCCAAAGAAGTTAAGCGTGTCATGCAAACGCAAGCTAAAGAATTTCCGAAAAGTCAGTTGCTGCACGAAGCCTTAGAGCCATTGTTGGGCGAAAGTATTTTTACGACCAACGGTGAGCAATGGGAAAGACAACGCAAGATGATGAATCCTGCGTTTGAGCAGGCAAGACTGAACGTCGCTTTTCCCCGCATGCTGGGCGCTGCGCAAGCAATGGTTGAGCGGTTGAGCGCGTTAAAAGATGACCAACCTTATGACATAGAAGTTGAAATGACTCATGTCACGGCAGATATTATTTTTAGAACGATTTTTTCAAATCCAATGCAAGGGGCTGATGCACACAGAGTTTTTGATGCATTTGCTCGCTATCAGTCCTTAGCACCAAAAATAATGCTTCCGTCCTTGTTTGGATTGCGTTGGTTGAAAATGCCTTGGTGGCAATGGAAGAGCAATGCCGCCGCAAAAGAAATTAGACTGCTGCTGGAGTCAATGATTCGACCACGTTACGAAGAGCATGTGCGTGGTCAATCCAGTGAGCATGAAGATATTTTGGCCGCATTCATGAAAGCCAAAGATCCGAAAACAGGTGAATCATTTTCTTTTGATGAACTTGTCAACCAAGTTGCAATGCTTTTTCTTGCCGGTCATGAAACTTCTGCAAGTGCACTGACTTGGGCCAGTTACTTGCTGGCACGAGCGCCTGACATTCAAGAACGTGCGTTTGCGCAAATCCATGAAGTTGTTGGCAGCAGAACGCCTGAGCAGAGTGACATGAAGGAGTTGCCGCTGATATGGAATATTTTTCGTGAAACATTGCGCTTGTTCCCACCCGTTGGATTTTTCGCCAGAGAAAATACGAATGCGTGTCCAATTCGTAGCAAAAACATTCCTGCAGGTAGCACGCTTGTTGTAGCTCCTTGGCTTTTGCAGAGACATCGCAAGTGGTGGAATGAACCTGATGCTTTTGATCCAGACCGTTTTGACCGGGAAGAGAGCAAAGAAGCCATCAAAAATGCATATTTGCCATTTAGTATGGGGCAACGAGTTTGTTTAGGTGCAGCCTTCGCATTGCAAGAAGCTGTCTTAATTATTTTGTGTTTGCTGCGTGATTTTGAAATACGGCCGGTAGAAAATCATGAGCCTCAGCCAATTGGTCGATTGACTATTCGTTCTGCCAATGGCGTTGTGCTGAAATTGAGAAAAAGGAAGGCGATGTGAAAGAACGGTTGGCTGGCTTTGTGTTGATGTGTGCCTTGGTGCCGATGACGTTAATTGGTTATTTGATTCTCTGGTGGGTGGGGATTTTTGGCCCCAACTCCAGAGGTCGTGCGGGTGTGCGGGCGTTGGATCATTTTGTCAATGCAACTATCTTTAATGGCTATGCATGGGAGAGCGTTTCCTCCCACGCTTGGAGAGAACGTGATAATAAAAAATGGGCCAAATTTGTTATTGCGTTGACAGATTTTTTTCAAAAAGATCATTGCAAGCGATCAAACAAAAGAGAGCAACGGATTGTAGATTTGGTTATTAGAAAAGGCCTAGATAAGCAAACTGTCGATTGAAGATTTTTCGTTCAATGTATTTTTTATTAGATTAATCGCTTCGATTGAAGAAAGATTATAATTTGCGCTGACATTTTTAATGATGTCTTTGTGTATTAGGCGTATCTCTACAGGTATTCTTTCTATTTTTTTTATTTTTGCAATGGCAAAACGGTGTTGGCCCCCTTGTAGTTTTATGAGGGATCCATCATTGTTAATTGCAATGCCAATCTCTCTGTCAATATATTGTTTTCCGTTTCTTGCAATTATTTTATTACTGATCAACCCATGCCTGGTGATCGATTGATAAAGGGCGTGAATTCTATTGAAATAATTATCTACTTTTTCTTCTGTATCTAACAGTGCTTGTTGTTTTGTAATTGGCTTTTTATTTTTTATGCTTTCATTTAGTTTTTTGTAATATTGTGTGTTTTTGTGAATGAAATTGTTTGATAGCAATTCTTCAATTGTCCTTAGAATCGGTAATCTATTAATTTCTTTGCAGTGTTCTAGTAAATTGAAATTTGCTATAAAGTAGTCACTACTGTGCACATATTTTGATTTTATACAAATCCAACTGGTGATGAAATGCGTTATTTTTTCGGTTTCTATAAAAACTATTAAATCATCTTTGAAATATTGATTTTTATAATTTTGATGAAGTGATAAATTATCGTGAGCACTTTTGATGGTTAATGAGTAATTTAAAATTGCTTTAAATATAAGTTTATAAGAAAAGATTTTTGATATTTTCTTTGTTAAGAAAAGAGATTTTTTTCTTTGTTCTTGTCTTTTGTCTTTTTGTATTTCTGTATTTTTCATTGCGTTGATAAAGAAATATGCTTATCCATTGCGATTGTCACAATGTGAAATCTCATTGGCACGAATTATCTTGTTGTTACTTCTGTTGTTGGTCGTGATGCTCGTGCAGGTGCGCGACAATCACGCCTTGTATGCACAGCACTTTCTCTACTCTTTCCGAATGGCTTGCGCACTGCGAGCAGGTTCATCCACAAAGCATTGCCATGGGGCTGGAGCGCGTGCGTGAAGTCGCTCAGCGCATGCAGTTGCAATTTGACTGCCCCGTGATCACAGTGGCGGGCACCAATGGCAAGGGGTCGACCTGTGCCATGCTGGAAGCCGTGGCCTTGCAGTCGGGCTACAAACCCGGTGTTTATACATCGCCCCATTTGGTGCACTTTGAAGAACGTTGCCGTATCCATGGTGAGATCGCCAAAGCTGAGGATTTCTTGCCTCAATTTGAGGCGGTGGAGGCTGCACGCTTGCAAGGTGACGAAGTGCTGCTTACGTACTTCGAATTCACCACTTTGGCCATCATGCGTATGCTGAGCTTGGCAAAGCTGGATGTTGCGATCTTGGAGGTGGGTTTGGGTGGCCGTCTGGATGCGACGAACATTGTGGACGCCGATTGCGCCATCATTACCAGTGTCGATATTGATCACACGGCCCTGCTAGGGAATGACCGCGAGACGATTGGCAAAGAGAAGGCCGGCATCATGCGTGCCGGGCACCCCGTGGTAGTGAGTGATCCAGTTCCTCCGCAAAGCGTGCTTGACCACGCGGCAGCGATTGGTGCAGATCTGCGTCTGTTTGGTCGCGACTTCAATTATGACGGTGACAAGCAGCAATGGGGCTGGGCGGGGCGCGATCGCCGCTATGCCGGGTTGTCTTATCCGGCCTTGCGTGGTGCGAACCAGTTGATGAATGCATCAGGGGTTTTGGCGGCTTATGAAGCGTTGCGCCCTGTGCTGCCCGTAACGGCGCAAGCCGTGCGCACTGGTTTGGCGATGGTTGAATTGCCGGGCCGCTTTCAGATCATTCCGGGTCAACCTACCCTGGTGCTAGATGTGGCACATAACCCGCATTCCGTTGCTGCGCTGACTGCCAATCTGGATGCCATGGGCTATTACCCCACGACGCATGCCGTTTTCGGAGCCATGGCTGATAAAGACTTGGCACCTATGCTGCTCAAAGTCGGTCCGCTGATTGACCGTTGGTATTTCACGGATCTGCCGACTGAGCGCGCAGAGACTGCAGCCAATCTTCAGCAGAAAATGAATGCGCTGCAAGTGGTGGCCGGTGGCACGCAGCGTGCCGTGCCGATCAGCTTGCATGCCAATCCACAAGCTGCTTTGGACGCCGCCGTACGCGCTGCAGACCCGGCTGATAGAATCGTTGTCTTTGGCTCGTTCTATACGGTAGGTGAGGTTTTGAAAGATGGGCCACCTCGCCTGCATGCCAAACATTTGGGCGAATAAGGTCCGCTACGCGACGCATCTTCATGGCACTTTTCAAATTCCGTTGGCCTGGTCAGAAAGAGGAGCGCGAGCAAACGCCGATGCGGCGTTCTCGCACCGCCCAGTCTGAGAGCGTAGATGACATGCGCCGCCGTGCGCGCCATCGCCTCATTGGCGCGGCCGTCTTGGTGGTGCTGGGGGTGATTGGCTTCCCCATTTTGTTTGATACCCAGCCGCGCCCCATCCCTGTGGATGTGCCGATCGAAATCCCTGACCGCAACCATGTTGCACCTTTGATCGTGCCTGGCGAAACTGCGCAAACTGAGCCCCGGGGTTCGGCGCAGGCTTCGCAGCCTCTAGCGAATGGTGCACTGGGCGATGGTGAGGAATTGATCGTCAATGAACCAGTGCCTTTGGCAGTGCCCAAACCGCCAGAGCCACCGCGTTTGGTGCCTGAGCCAGCGCACGCGCCGGTGGTCATACACAAACCAGAGCCAAAGCCCGAAGTACAACCAGAGCCCAGGCCGGCACCAGTTCCCAAGCCGGTGAGTGAAGCTGAGCGCGCCCGTGCGTTGTTGGAAGGGCGCAGTGTGCCTGCTGCGGCAGCACCAGCCAAGGTCGAAGCAAGCAAGCAAGGGCGCTTTATCGTGCAGGTGGGTGCTTTTGCTGACGTGGCCAAGGCCAATGAAGTGCGCAGCAAGCTGGAGCGCGCGGGCCTCAAAACGTATACCCAGGCCGTGGATACCAAGGATGGCAAGCGCACCCGTGTGCGGGTTGGGCCTTTTGAGCAGCGCAGCGATGCAGACCAAGCCGCCGCACGTATCAAAGGCTTGGGTCTGGCCGCCTCGGTGCTGACTTTGTAAGTCTAGCAACTACGCAAACATAGGGCTCTGAAAGCGCATGGCAGTTCTGGATGGTGTGTTGCTGGGCATCTTGGTGGTGTCCTTGCTGCTAGGCGCTTGGCGTGGCCTGATTTTTGAGTTGTTTTCTTTGGTGGGTTGGGTGGCCGGTTTTTTTGTGGCCCGCCTGTTTGCCGAAGACATGGCGGCTTTGCTGCCGCTAGATGGTTTTGACGCCACGGTGCAATACGGCATTGGTTTTGTGCTGACGTTCGTACTGGCTGTTTTTGTCTGGGGCTTGCTCAGCGCCTTGGCCAAGAAGCTGGTGGAAGTGGCGGGGCTGCGACCCGTGGATCGCACCTTGGGTGCTGTATTTGGTTTGTTGCGCGCTGCGGTGCTGATTTTGGTGCTGGCGGTGGTGGTGGTTTCTACCTCGCTGCACACGCAGGATTGGTGGACACAGTCCATGGCGGCACCTTGGTTGACAGACGCAGTGGCAAGCATCTTGCCCGCGTTGTCCGTGGAATGGGGAAGGCTGCTGCCTTCCACGTGAGAGTGAGAGAGAGAAGGCTGTGCCCGCTGTGGGTATAGCTTTCAAGCAAATACCGCGGGAGCAATCCCGCAGATTGATGGAACGCGACTATGTGTGGAATCGTCGGTGTGGTCAGCACCACGCCTGTGAATCAACTGATCTATGACGCCTTGCTGTTGCTGCAGCACCGGGGCCAGGATGCAGCCGGTATCGTCACCCAGCAAGAGCGCAAGTTCTTCATGCACAAAGCCAAGGGCATGGTGAAGGATGTGTTCCGCACCCGCAATATGCGCGCCTTGCCCGGCACGATTGGCCTAGGCCAAGTACGTTACCCCACGGCTGGCAATGCCGACAGCGAAGAAGAGGCACAGCCTTTCTACGTGAATGCGCCGTTTGGCATCGTGATGGTGCACAACGGCAATCTGACCAACGCCAAGCAACTGCGCGAAGAGCTGGCCAGCACCGACCACCGCCACACCAATACTGAGAGCGATTCTGAGGTGTTGCTGAACGTGCTGGCGCACGAGCTGAGCCGCAGCACCAGCGGTGTGCCGCTGACGACGGATGATGTATTCAAGGCTGTGCGTGCTGTGCACAAGCGCATCAAGGGCTCTTACGCCGTGATCGCCTTGATTGCGGGCTACGGTTTGCTGGCTTTCCGTGACCCCTATGGCATTCGCCCCCTGTGCTTGGGCAAAGGCGCGGACGGTACTTGGGTGCTGGCGTCTGAATCGGTGGCCTTGGAAGGCACGCTGCACACGCTGGAGCGCGATGTGGCCCCTGGTGAAGCGGTGTTCATCACCACCGATGGCCAAGTGCATGCTGAGCAATGCGCAGAAAACAGCGTGCTGAACCCCTGCGTGTTTGAGTACGTGTATCTGGCACGCCCTGATTCCACCATGGATGGCATCTCGGTCTACCAAGCCCGCTTGAACATGGGCGAGACCCTGGCCAAACGTGTGATCTCTACCGTGCCCCCGGCTGAGATTGACGCCATCATTCCGATCCCTGAATCCAGCCGCCCCAGCGCCATGCAATTGGCGCAGCTGCTGGGCATTCCCTACCGCGAAGGTTTTGTGAAAAACCGCTACGTGGGCCGCACTTTCATCATGCCGGGCCAAGGCGCACGCAAGAAGTCCGTGCGCCAAAAGCTCAATGCGATTGGCAGCGAGTTCAAGGGCCGCAATGTGCTGCTGGTTGATGACTCCATCGTGCGTGGCACCACCTCCAAAGAGATTGTGCAAATGGCACGCGATGCGGGCGCCAACAAGGTGTACCTGGCATCGGCTGCGCCACCAGTGCGCCATCCGAATGTGTACGGTATTGACATGCCTACCCGCGCTGAGCTTGTGGCCCATGGCCGCACAGTGGAAGAAATTCGCCAAGTCATTGGCTGCGATGCGCTGATCTACCAAGATGTGAATGCCATGAAGCAGGCCGTGGGCAAGATCAACCCGGCAGTCAGGGGCTTCGAAGCATCGTGCTTTGACGGTGTCTACGTCACGGGCGATATCTCTGAGGCAGAAGTGGCCGCTCTCAACGAAGGTCGCAATGCCGGTGCGCAAGAAGAGTCACAAGACACTTCGCGCCTGTCGCTGCCCAATGCACAGGAGCAGTAAGCTCTAAGCTCACAACTGGGCGTCATAAGCCCAGAGGCACAATAAAAGGAGCTGCTAGCGCAGGTCAGGTAAGCACTTCAAGGTGGTTTAGCTTTGAACTTCTTATTTGCCAAGCGCAAGCTGCTCCTTTTTTCGTGGTGCAGCACCCTTATTTGCACCCCACAAGACGTAAAGACATAACAAGGAATAGCCGCCGTGACCGATTCAAAACTTCCACAAGGTTTGCACCCCGAAACCTTGGCCGTGCGCGAAGCGCTGCCGCGCAGCCAGTGGGGCGAGCACTGCGAGGCGCTCTACATGACCAGCAGCTTTGTGCAGCCCGATTGTGAAACATCGGCACGCCGTTTTGCTGCGCAGGAAGAGGGCTACACCTACAGCCGCACCGGCAATCCCACGGTGACCAGCTTTGAGCGGCGCCTGGCGGCCATGGAAGGCACGGAATGTGCGGTGGCCACCAGCACAGGCATGTCGGCCATTTTGCTGGTGGCGCTGACAGCGCTGAAGGCGGGCGATCATGTGATCTGCTCGCTGTCCATGTTTGGCTCCACCATCAAGCTGCTGGGCACCGAAATGGCGCGTTTTGGAGTGGAGACCACGTTTGTCTCGCAAACCGATATCAACGAGTGGAAGGCTGCCATCAAGCCCAACACCCGCTTGTTCTTTGCCGAGACCCCCACCAACCCGCTGACCGACCTGTGCGATATCGCTGCTCTGGCCGAGCTGGCGCACGCGCATGGCGCGCTGCTGGCGGTGGACAACAGTTTTGCCACGCCCATTTTGCAGCAGCCCGCCAAGCTGGGTGCAGACATCGTGGTGCACTCGGGCACCAAATTCCTCGACGGGCAAGGCCGCACCATGATTGGCGCGGTGTGCGGCTCCATCGCTTTGGTCGATAAGGTGATGGGCACGTTCTTGCGCAGCGGTGGCTTGAATGCCGCACCGTTCAACGCGTGGACGGTGATGAAGGGCTTGGAAACCTTGGCCTTGCGCGTCAAAGCCCAAAGCGCAGCAGCACTGGAGTTGGCTGCATGGCTGGAGGCGCACCCCAAAGTGGCGCGCGTGTACTACCCGGGTCTCAAAAGCCATCCCCAACACGATCTGGCCATGCGCCAGCAAAACGGGCTGGGTGGCGGCGTGCTGGCATTTGACATCGTGGGCGAGACGCCGCAAGACCTGCGCAAGAACGCCTTCCACGTAGTCGACCATACGCAGGTGTGTAGCATTACGGCCAATTTGGGTGATGTGAAAACCACCATCACCCATCCCGCCAGCACTTCGCATGGCCGCCTGACCGAGGAGCAGCGCCAAGCTGCAGGCCTGGGCCAGGGACTTATTCGCATCTCCGTGGGCTTGGAGTACTTGGACGACATCAAGGCCGATCTTTCCCGCGGACTGGACACTCTGTAATGACACAAAAAATTCGCACACGCTTTGCACCTTCGCCCACCGGTTTCATCCACTTGGGCAACATCCGCTCAGCCCTGTACCCATGGGCTTTCGCCCGCGCCAACGACGGTGATTTCATCTTGCGCATTGAAGATACCGATGTGGAGCGCTCCACCCAGGCTTCGGTGGATGTGATCATCGAAGGCATGCAATGGCTGGAGCTGACGCACGATGAAGGCCCGTTTTTCCAGATGCAGCGCATGGAACGCTACAAAGAAGTGCTGGCCCAGTTGCAAGCCAAAGGCTTTGTCTACCCTTGCTACATGAGCATGCAAGAGCTGGATGCTCTGCGTGAGCAGCAGATGGCCAACAAGGAAAAGCCCCGCTACGACGGCACATGGCGTCCTGAAGTAGGCAAGGTGCTGCCTGTCATTCCTGAAGGCGTCCAACCCGTGTTGCGCTTTAAAACACCCAAGGATGGCATCGTTGCTTGGGAAGACAAGTGCAAGGGTCGTATCGAGTTCCAGAACACGGAGCTTGATGATCTGGTGATTGCCCGCCCGGATGGCACGCCCACCTACAACTTCTGCGTGTGCGTGGACGATATGGACATGTCCATCACGCACGTGATTCGCGGTGATGACCACGTGAACAACACGCCCCGTCAGATTCACATCTTTGAGGCCTTGGGTGCTGCGGTTCCCGTGTTTGCCCACTTGCCCACTGTGCTCAATGAGCAGGGCGAAAAAATGTCCAAGCGCAACGGCGCCAAGGCTGTAACCCAGTACCGCGATGAAGGCTACTTGGCCGACGCGATGGTGAACTACCTGGCCCGTCTGGGCTGGAGTCATGGTGACGACGAAATCTTTTCGCGCCAGCAATTTCTGGAATGGTTCAATCTGGACCACTTAGGTCGCAGCGCAGGCCAGTTTGATGAAGCCAAACTGCGCTGGGTCAATGCCCAGCACTTGAAGGCGCTGGATGACGTGGTCTTGGCCGTCAAGGTCAAACCTTTTGTGATCAAGGCAGGTGTGGCCGAAACTTTGCTGGATGCCGATGACCGTCTGGTGCGTATCGTTGCATTGTTCAAAGACCGCTGCGAAACCCTGGTGGATCTGGCTAACTGGATCAAGCTGTTCTACGTGGGTGCTGTAGAGCGCAATGCTGAAGATTTTGCCAAGCACGTGACCGAGGCTACCTATCCTGTGCTCGATGCTTTCGCCGCTGCCATGGAAACCGTTGAGTGGAACAAGGATGCGATTTCGGCCGCCATCAAAGAGGTGCTGAAAGCGCAGGGCGTGAAAATGCCTGTGTTGGCCATGCCTGTGCGCGTATTGACCGTGGGCACTGCGCACACGCCTTCGGTGGATGCGGTACTTGAATTGCTCGGTCGTGAAAAAATTCTTACGCGTTTGAAAAACCGTTAAAAACCTGTCTATAATTCGAGGCTCTGTACAACGCAATGGCTAAATTATTGCGTTGTCAAGTGGGGGTATAGCTCAGCTGGGAGAGCGCTTGCATGGCATGCAAGAGGTCATCGGTTCGATCCCGTTTACCTCCACCAAGATTTATCAGAAACGAGAAATCGGTTCTTAGGTTATGACCCTATCGTCTAGAGGCCTAGGACACTACCCTTTCACGGTAGGTACCGGGGTTCGAATCCCCGTAGGGTCGCCAAGTTTGAAGCGCTTGATGCTACAAAGTAGCTAGCAAAGTTTCCTGCCAGGAGTGGTAGTTCAGTTGGTTAGAATACCGGCCTGTCACGCCGGGGGTCGCGGGTTCGAGTCCCGTCCACTCCGCCAGTTTTCTGTGTTGCTTGATTGAACAAGCGCCTTTGATTGCAAAGGGCGCTTTTTTAATCGGAAGCAATTTCTAGGTTATGACCCTATCGTCTAGAGGCCTAGGACACTACCCTTTCACGGTAGGTACCGGGGTTCGAATCCCCGTAGGGTCGCCAAGTTTGAAGCGCTTGATGCTACAAAGTAGCTAGCAAAGCTTCCTGCCAGGAGTGGTAGTTCAGTTGGTTAGAATACCGGCCTGTCACGCCGGGGGTCGCGGGTTCGAGTCCCGTCCACTCCGCCAGTTTTCTGTGTTGCTTGATTGAACAAGCGCCTTTGATTGCAAAGGGCGCTTTTTTAATCGGAAGCAATTTCTAGGTTATGACCCTATCGTCTAGAGGCCTAGGACACTACCCTTTCACGGTAGGTACCGGGGTTCGAATCCCCGTAGGGTCGCCAAGTTTGAAGCGCTTGATGCTACAAAGTAGCTAGCAAAGCTTCC